>OIFF01000002.1_pt1 | contig 428187 bp, 397 predicted proteins | sample 1581981 | NCBI WGS metagenome assembly OIFF01 (sample SAMN07501067, study PRJEB24779) | human gut metagenome | isolation source: stool | host: human infant | place: USA: Pittsburgh, PA
ACACCAGCTATTGAAGAAGGTAAAGAAGTTGAAAAAACACCTACTTCTGCAGTAAAAGTTGGTGATACCGTCAAAGTGAAATTTAGTGTTGATGCTTGGGCAACTGGCGAAGCTATTCCGCAATGGGTAAAAGGAAACAGCTATAAAGTACAAGAAGTAACTGAGAGCAGAGTATTGCTTGAAGGTATCTTGTCATGGATCAGCAAAGGCAATATTGAATTATTGCCAGATGCGGCAACTGTTCCTGATAAACAACCAGAAGCGACTCATGTGGTACAATACGGCGAAACATTATCAAGCATTGCTTATCAATACGGAACAAACTATCAAAGATTGGCTGCATTAAATGGATTGACAAATCCAAATCTTATTTACCCTGGCCAAATTTTGAAAGTAAATGGATCAGTAGTAAGCAACATTTACACAGTTCAATACGGTGATAATTTATCAAGTATTGCAGCTAAGCTTGGTACGACTTATCAAACCTTAGCTGCATTAAACGGATTAGCAAATCCTAACTTGATTTATTCTGGTCAAACATTGAGCTATTGATTTTTTGCAAAATCGGTTGAAATTTAGAGGTACCTCATTTACAATAGAGTTACCTTTTCATATTATGACTCTTTTCGATTTAGAAAAGAGGTGCTCCTATCTTATGCCAAGTCCTTAGGTAGGAGCATTTTAATTTTACTCATACGTAGCTTAGTTTAAAGCTATTGTATTACATAAGAAAACACCTACCACAGATGCACGTACTTCCCCAAGCAGTTGTCTGTGCGGTAGGTGTTTTTTTAGATTTTACTTGTTAATCATAACCGATTTTCTTTTTTTATAACAAGGTTAAGCTTGAATTTATGAAAAGGATAATGTGTACGGAATTTATCCTAATAAAAAATAGAATTAGCCTATTTCTAAGCTACTATTACTTGAGAACAGTTTCCTTTTAAATAAGTGGAAAATTGTAGTACAGCTACTTTAGCGATATTCCTTAATATCCCAGTTCTAATTTAAAGCCAAACACAATTTTGTTAATAAGTTGTGAATAATTTTATTGGTTGAATTAACAAAACTAATTTGCTAGAATAATAAAGCAATTACTTGTAGTAAAAGACTACAGGCCCCTTGTATCATAATTGTGCAAGGGGGTTTTTGTATCGTATATTTATATTTCATGTCTAGAGTAGATGGATTATAACCTTTTTATAGTATTGGTCCATCATGTTTTAATACACTCATTTGCTTTATAGGAAATAGTATGGTATTATAAATAAGTAATCAATTTTGACATGTAACGAGAGCGCTATACATAAGACTATAATTCTCCTTTTGCTTATCAAACATTTTTTGCAACAAATCGCATACAGGGTATGCACAAGGAGGAAACATATATGAACAACGGTACAGTAAAGTGGTTTAACTCAGACAAAGGTTTTGGATTTATTACAGGTGAAGATGGCAATGACGTATTTGCTCATTTTTCAGCAATTCAAGCGGATGGTTTTAAGTCATTAGAAGAAGGACAAGCAGTAACTTTTGACATTGAAGAAGGACAGCGCGGTATGCAAGCTGTTAATATTTTTAAAGCATAATAAAGGTTTTGGTAAAACGTTCCAATTTAATTGGAACGTTTTTTTTATAAGATTAAATTGATAGGCTCTGAATGTTGAAAGCGAAAGGAGATCATCATATGGGATTTGGAAAATGGAAAGAAATTATACCATCAGATAAAAGTAAACAGTTTGAAGAAGGACAGAAAGTATCATTTATTTACAGAAAAGAAATTAGAAGTGGTATAATAGCTGTTTTATTAATTAATTCAGCAGTAATTAATATTATAGACAGTTCTAAGCCAAAAAACAAAAAAGAAAAAACAGTAATTAGTTATGAGAAACTATTATCGATGTATCAATAAAAAGACCCTAGTTTAGATTAGGGTCTTTGTGTTAAACTTAAGACAAGGATTTATGGCATACTCTTTTTTCTAAACATATTCTTTACTTGTTAAAGGATCTGTTATTTTTATTTAAAAATTGTTAGCTAGTTAGAGCAAATGGTTCGTAATCATTCGGTTGATTGTTCGAATTTATCATAGTAGTTAAAACGAAATTATCTTGTGTATATAGAAAACACCTACTGAAGACGCACAATACTTCCCCAAGTTGTGTATGTTTAGTAGGTGTTTATTTATAATTGTATATTTGAATTATAAATAAAATACAATTGTTTTGTAAAATGAAAACTTGAAATTTAAAAAAGAAAGCGGTAAAATATCTTTACCAAACAATTTTATTTTTCATTTTATTACTACCTCTTGTCGCCTTACCCCAATGAGGCGGCTTTTTTTACATAAAAATATTGAACTCAAAAAATAGATATTGTAAAATATCTATACATATTTAAACTCTTATTTTTTCACGCAGACCGCCTTTTCTCAATAAGGTGGTCGTTTTTTTGTTGAAAATTGAAAATCAGTAAAGTAAAATTGTTATATATTAAGCTATAACTAGTAAGAACTATTTTATCCCCAATAAGCTAGTTATTACTTGGACCATTAGCTCAGCTGGTTAGAGCAAACGGCTCATGACTATTCGGTCGATGGTTCGAATTCATCATGGTCGATAATAGAATTAGACAGGTAGTGAATTATTTTGAAAAGAACAGGAATTCTCTTAGTGAATTTAGGAACACCAAAAGATTCTTCCAAGACGGAAGTAAGGAAGTATTTAAAAACTTTTTTATCAGATAGAAGAGTAATAAAAATACATCCTATAATTTGGAAACCGATTTTGAACGGTATTATCTTGAATATACGTCCAAAAAAATCAGCAAAACTCTATCAAAAAATTTGTACTGAAAATGGATTTCCTCTTTTGGAATATACTGAGAAACAAATGGAAAATTTGAAAAATATATGTCCAGAAGTGGAAGTTACAATCGGAATGTCATATAGTGAACCGAGTATAGAAACTGCTCTAGATACATTATTATCAAAAGAGATTGAAGAACTCAATGTCATACCAATGTATCCGCAATACTCTGGGACAACGGTAGGATCGGTGTTTGATTCCGTTATGAATTATTTTATAAAAAGTGATAGGATAGTGGATATTAAATTTATTCGATCATTTTACAATAATCCACAGTATATAGATTACTTTTCAAAAAAAATAAATGAAGCTTTGAATGAAAGTCCAATAGATGCTATCGTTTTTTCATACCACGGAATTCCTATGTCTTATGTAAAAGATGGGGATAACTACCCGAAGGAATGTACTAAAACAACAAAATTAATAATGGATAAATTAGGAGATATTCGTTATTATCAAACCTATCAATCGAAATTTGGGCCATCTGAATGGTTAAAACCAGCAACTGATGATACCTTGAAAAAATTACCATCAAAAGGTATTAAAAATATATTAATTGTTGCACCAGGTTTTGTTGTAGACTGTCTAGAAACAATAGAAGAATTGGAACACGAAAACAGAAACTATTTTTTAGAAAATGGCGGGGAAGTCTACAAATATGTTCATCCATTTAATGGAGATATTGAATTTGCAAAATTAGTAAAGGACATTATTTCTTTGTAGTAATTTGTTTTAGTTTTTTATTTTAGTTTGAATTTGTTAAACAATTTATTCAGGGTTTGCACGAATATATTTACTGGTATAGCATATAGTAGAATTAAGCAAAAATTAAACGGCTTATCTCCAGTTCAGTTTAGGAAATAAGCCGCTTAAAAAAGCTTGATTTTTTTGCACTGCAGTTCGAGTCCTGTATGGTCCATAAAAATACGTTGTATGAAAAGTCAATTCTTTTTAGATATTTTTGACTTCCCAATTTGATATACTGCGGAAAGTATCTGAGAATTTATTTAACACATTTTTTATTTACTAAAGAAAGTAAAGATCAGAGCTGTGCAAATAGAAATGATTAAAAACATCCCAATATCATCATCTAATGTTTCAAAAACTTCAACAGGTTTCATAAAATGTTTAATTATTTTTTTCATTGTATTCACCTCAAAAAGAGAATAGAATGAAATATTCTACTTATCCATTGATATATCTAACGATTGACTTACAAAATTGAAATAAAAGTCTAAAAGTCAGTTGGTGTGATTATTATTATAATACAAAAAAGACCTCCATTCTTTTAAGAATAAGGTCTTTTTTTTCGTAGTCGCCTTCTAGGCAAACTAATTCAGTTAGCCGTATTCTAAACTCAATAAAATGTCAAATACTCATAGGTGTATTTTTACCACAAAATTTACCACAGATTTGCGGTATTATTTACATATCTTAGATTATTAAAAATGACAAAACAGCTATTTAATGCGTATTGTATGATTTTTTTGTTCCTTAAATTGTTATGGAATTTCAGATGGGGAGTGGCAAATATACGAAGAAAATTAACTATTTATAGTGGTTTTATTTTATTAGAGAGTCTCGTTAGTTTTAGTGTTGTATGTGTGGTAGCAGGGATATTCTCCCTGACTATTACACAATTAATTCAGCAAAATTATCAACGGGAGCAACAATTAACGCGTACTCGTCTAGGATACGAAGCAATTTTATTTTTAGAGCAGACGGGTGATTTACGTTTCAAAGAGCGGATATATCAAGGAGAAACTTACCGATTTTCTTTGATGGAGAACGAGGGAAGAAGGATACTAAAAGTCACAGATTCAAGAGGAGCGATTTTGATTGGTGAATAAAAAATATGCGGGTTTTACGATGTTAGAGTGTTTAGTGGCACTAGTCGTTTTAAGTTGTATGTGTCAATTGTTTCAGTTGATGATTCAACAAAGTTTTATCGGAAATCAATATTTGAAAAACAATGATTCGAAATCCTGGCATATATTTTTAATTCAATTAGAAAAAGAATGTCAAAAGCTTGTTTTCCAAACAGGCTCTGCTCAAGAGATTTCTTTCCTCGACTCAGAAACAAACAAGACTATTTCAATTCAAATCAAAGAAGATAAAATTATTAAGCGAGTCAATGGTAAAGGCTATCAACCGCTGTTAATTGGTATCAAAAATGGCCAGTTTAAAAATGAAGGACAATCGTTTACTTTGGAAGTTACTTTTACTTCTGGAAAAACATTTGATAGTTTTTTTCCGATAAAGGGAGAATTTTAATGAAGCAAAAATATTCAGGAAACTTATTGTTCACGGCCATGGCCTTTGTTTATTTGATGAGTTTTCTCGCCCTTCAGTTACTAGAAGAACGTCAGTTAACACAAAAATTTACGCAAGCTACCCAGGAATACTATGCAGGGAAAAGTATCCTTCATTTATTTCTTGCAGATGTTAAACAAAATAGACGAAAGTTAAAAACAGAAGAAAAGCTCATGTACGAGCAAGTAACCCTCGATTATACATACAAAAATGAACAATTAAGAATAACTGTTTTATTAAACAAATCTGGTCGAAAATACCAATATCAAGAGAAAGTTTCTCATCAAAAAAAAGCGGAAACAATGCTGGAATAGCGTTGTTTTTCTACAAATTATTAGATTTTAGAAGAAAGACAGTAAAGGCATTGATTATTCTTTCTTTTTTCGTTAAAATAAAACAGGTATGGAAGTTGTTACATTTTGAATAGAATAGAGGTGCTAATTTGTTCCCAGAAAAAATTGAAGAGGCTTTCGAGCCAATGGAACAAGCAATCCAGTTATTGCAACAGTCATTGGATACTTCTTTTTTAGATGCGTATATTGAAAATGGTGAAAATATTTTAGATGATTTTCAAGTACGAGTACTTGACGGAGTACCTAATCCAGAGACAGTGAAACAATTAGAAACGCTGTATCATACGATTAAAAATATTGATTTAGCTCCTGAAGATGTGCGACGCTTGTCCCAATTACTTTTGTTAAAAGGAACGAGAAAAGAGCAGCTTCAAGCAAATCATCAATTGACGCCAGACGGTATTGGCTTTTTGTTTGTTTATTTAGTAGAACAATTAACAAATAAATCAGAGACATTAAAAATTTTAGATCCTGCTTCAGGAATGGGAAATTTACTGTTAACGGTTCTGCTGAACCTTGAAACAGCTGGTTACAAAGTTTCTGGTTATGGTGTGGATATCGATGAAACACTTTTGGCAGTATCTTCTGTGAACAATGCTTGGTCACAAGCTAATATTCAGTTGTTCCATCAAGACGGATTGCAAGATTTGTTATTGGATCCAGTTGATTTAGCATTAAGTGACTTACCGATTGGCTATTATCCAAATGATGAGCGAGCAAAGGGATTTGCTGCTGCTGCTGAGGAAGGCCATAGTTATGCGCATCATTTATTAATGGAGCAAGCTATGAAATACGTGAAGCCAGCAGGGTTTGGCTTATTCTTAATCCCGACCAATATTTTAGAGACTGAGCAAAGTGAATTCTTTAAAAATTGGTTGACAAAAAATGTCTATTTACAAGGAATGATACAGTTACCTGATGAATTGTTTAAGTCAGAACAATCACGTAAAAGTATCTTGCTTGTTCAAAACAAGGGTGCAGATGCTGAGCAAGTGAAGGAAGTTTTGTTAGCAAAACTTGCCTCTTTGAAAGATATCAATAAAGTAACGAAGTTCTTTAAACAATTTGAAGCTTGGAAAGCTTCAAATTTAAAATAAAATAGTAACGAAGAGGAGAAAATTATGTCTAAAACAATTGCAATTAATGCAGGTAGTTCAAGTTTAAAATGGCAATTATACCAAATGCCAAATGAAGAAGTGATCGCTAAAGGAATCGTTGAACGTATTGGCTTAAAAGATTCTATCTTCACAATTAAATATGGTGAAGGACAAAAATATGAAGTAATTGTTGATATTGATAACCATGAAGTGGCAGTAAAAATGTTACTAGACCAATTAATCGACTTAAACATTTTAGGTTCTTATGATGAAATTACTGGTGTTGGTCACCGTGTAGTTGCTGGTGGAGAAGAATTTAAAGATTCTGTTGTTATTACAGACGAAGTATTAGAAAAAATTGAAGCTTTATCTGAATTAGCACCTTTACACAACCCAGCGAATGCAATGGGAATTAAAGCATTTAAACATATCTTACCAGAAATCATTAGCGTGGCAGTCTTTGATACGTCGTTCCACACAACAATGCCAGAACACAACTATTTATATAGTGTACCGCGTGAATATTATGAAAAATTTGCTGCACGTAAATATGGGGCACATGGAACAAGTCATCGTTATGTCTCTCAACGTGCTGCAGAAATGCTAGGTCGTCCAATTGAAGACTTGAAAATTATCACTTGTCACTTAGGAAATGGTGCTTCAATCACTGCAGTTGATGGTGGAAAATCAGTCGATACATCGATGGGCTTCACTCCTCTTGCTGGTGTTACAATGGGGACTCGTTCAGGGGATGTTGATGCGTCACTATTGCCTTATTTAATGACAAAACTTGGCTTGACTGATGTACAAGACATGGTTGATATTTTAAACAAAAAATCTGGTTTATTAGGTTTAACAAATGGTTTATCAAGCGACATGCGCGATATTCAATCAAATCTAGATAAACCTGAAGTTCAAACAGCATACAACATTTTTATCGATCGTATTCGTAAATACATTGGTAGCTATGTCACTGTTATGAATGGCGTTGATGCGATTGTCTTTACTGCTGGAATCGGTGAAAATGCAGTTGGCGTTCGTAAAGATATTATTGATGGCATGACTTGGTTTGGTTGTGAAATCGATGATGACAAAAATAATGTACACGGTGAAGAAGCAGTTATCTCAACTGATGATTCAAAAATCAAGCTTATGTTAGTACCAACTGATGAAGAGTTAATGATTGCCCGTGACGTAGAACGTCTAAAATAATTAAACGAACACATCTTGTGAGATGCTCTCACAAGGTGTGCTTAATAGGTAAATAAGAAAAAACTGAGCCAACTATCAAAAGTGATAGTTGGCTCAGTTTCTTTTTATTTTTCTTCATTTTTTGGTAATTTGTTGTCTAAATCCGTCCGTACAACGAGAACATCGCAGCTAGCGTTACGGATAACTGATTCAGAGACAGAGCCAATAAATAAACGCTCAACGGCATTTAATCCAGTTGCTCCTAACATAATTAAATCAATGTTGTATTCTTTTGGTAATTCTTTGGCAATAATGTTCTTAGGAGAACCATAGGCTAGAACGCTAGAGACTTTTGTTTGTCCCATATCCACCGCTTGTTGTTGGTAGGTGTCTAAGGTTTCTTTTGCCATTGACATTGCTTCTTCTGCTAGCGCACCATCAAAAGAGGACACTGATTGGAAAGAGCGCGTATCAACAACATGTGCTAATAGTAATTCAGCATCGTTTCGTTTAGCGACGTTGACCGCTTTTTTAAAGGCTAAGTCTGCTTCGTCAGAACCATCGATTGCTATCATAATTTTTTGATATTGTTGTAACATAATAACCGCTCCTTTCAGCGTAAAAAAAATCATTAATTGTTTCTATAATAATTGTAAAACAAATAAAGAAAAAAAGAAACTGAAACCGCTTCTTTTTTTCTGAATATTGGCATTTTTTTGTAAAAAAAGAGGTCGGGATAGAAGCGTTTAACTCCGAGAAATAAGAAGGGATTTCCGAAAATTGTTCTTTAATTTTTGGAGAATTCCGGCTTATTTCCGAAGGAGTTGCTTCTGTTCCCGCCGTTTATCAGTTTTTGAGCGTGGAGCAAAAATCCAAAGTGATTTTTGTCCCACGCTCTTTAAATTCATCGTCTTTTATGACATTTTTTTTGCAAAAGTTAAACTAAACAACGTTGAAAGTAATAAAACAAAAAAGATAAAACCAATTGACAATAACGGGCGATTAAAAATAGCCGCTAGAACACCTAGAATGGCGATAATCAAGTAATAACGCCCAAAACGTTCGATAAACTGTTGACTTTCTGTTGCAGTTTCTTTTTTTAAGAGTGGTAAAAAAGCTGCACTTTTCTTCATCAAATAATAACTGGCTACGCCTGTGACAACGGCGAGTAATAGTACGAGTATACGAATCATCTTGTCCTCCAAAAAAAAACAACTTGCCAGAGCAAATTGTTTAGAAATCTTCATAAAAATGGTAAAATCCGTCGATGCCGGTAATCGTCCTAGAGTATTGAACCCGCAAGATAAGCAGGTGGGTTCCTCGATCGCAGTATTGAACTACCAAAAGAAAAGGCATGTTACCAACTTTGATACAAGCAGGATCCCTAGATATCAATAAAAATGTTCGGTCAACACAGTGAAAGGACAACGCGTACATCACAGATTTACCATCTTTATAATAGCATACTCTCTCAAAATCGGCAACGAGATTGTTTCTTTTTTTGAAAGCGTATTATTTTGTTATTTTTTCTGTTTCCATTCTTGGATACGCTTGAGTTGCTGATGTAAGGCTTGTTCATATTTACCAATATCAATCGGCTCGTAATAACGTGCCTCTTTTAATTTGTCAGGTAAGTATTGCTGATTGACCCAACCGTTTTCAAAATTATGTGGGTATTGATAACCAATACCACGGTTTAATTCTTTGGCTCCAGCATAGTGGGCATCACGCAAATGATCAGGAACGTCTCCCACAGAGCCTTGTCGAATATCTGCCAAAGCAGCATCAATCGCTGTGACTGCAGAATTTGATTTTGGCGATAAACATAAATCAATGACGACACTAGCTAGAGGAATCCTAGCTTCTGGAAACCCTAGCTTTTCGGCGGCTTGAACAGCGGTGACTGTCCGAGCGGCGGCCGCAGGATTCCCAAGACCGATATCCTCGTAAGCAATGACCATTAAACGACGACAAATAATCGGTAAATCACCTGCTTCAACTAAGCGACCCAAATAATGAAGTGCAGCATCTACATCGCTTCCTCGGATCGACTTTTGGAAAGCGGAAATCACGTCATAATGGGCATCGCCATCTTTATCATGGGTTATGGCTTTTCGTTGCACGCACTCTTCAATAATCGGTAAGGTGATCTTAATTTCGCCTTGTTCATTTTTGGGTGTTGATTTAACAGCTAATTCTAGTCCATTTAGCGCACTACGTAAGTCACCGTTCGTTGCGCGTGTCAAATGTTGTAATGCTTTTTCTTCTAAGTGGACGGGATAATCGCCTAAGCCACGTGTGCTATCGGTTAAGGCTTCTTGAATCGCTTGCTGAATGTCTGTTTCTGTTAAAGGCTTTACTTCAAAAATTTGCGTGCGACTACGAATCGCAGGATTAATTGTGATATATGGATTTTCGGTAGTGGCTCCAATCATAATAATTCGTCCGTTTTCTAAATGAGGGAGCAAAAAATCTTGTTTTGTTTTATCTAATCGGTGAATTTCATCAAGCAGTAAAATCACTGTGCCACTCATTTTGGCTTCTTCAGCAACGATTTGTAAATCTTTTTTAGTGTCTGTGGCCGCGTTCAACATGCGAAAGGCATAATTTGTTGAACCAGCGATTGCGCTGGCAATACTGGTTTTTCCAGTGCCAGGCGGCCCATAAAGAATCATCGATGAAAGCATTTTGGCTTCGACCATCCGACGAATAATTTTACCAGGGCCGACTAAATGTTGTTGACCAACCACTTCGTCTAAGTGACGAGGTCGCATTCGATAGGCTAAAGGTTGTTGCATAAAAGGACCTCCTTTTTCATAATCATCTTATTATAACATAAAGAACGTACATTCGCTTTTTGGTGGTTTTTTGGGTTTTAGATGGATATAGCGGAAGGTTTCGTGTATGATAGGGAGTGGTGAAAGAAATGAAAGAAACGATAAATATCTTTAACACAAAAACAACTGAAGAAGTGGCACAATATTTGTTAGGGATGTATTTAGAGAACGAAACAGCAACAGGCGTTTTAGGTGGGTACATTGTGGATGCAGAAGCTTATTTAGGTCCTGATGATGAGGCGGCCCATAGCTTTGGCTTGAGAAAAACGCCACGCTTACAAGCCATGTATGACAAACCAGGCACGATTTATTTATATACTATGCACACGCATTTAATTTTAAATATGGTGACACAAGAACAAGGCAAACCACAAGGGGTGATGATCCGTGCGATTGAACCTGTTGAAGGTGTTGACAAAATGATTGAAAATCGCCAAGGACGTCAAGGCGTGGAATTGACCAATGGACCAGGTAAATTAGTTGCAGCCTTAGGAATTGATAAGCAATTATATGGGCAGTCGATTTTTTCTAGTTCGTTACGGCTCGTGCCAGAAAAACGAAAATTTCCGAAAAAAATTGAGGCACTACCACGAATTGGGATTCCCAATAAAGGTCGTTGGACAGAGTTGCCTTTAAGATACGTCGTGGCTGGCAATCCATATATTTCTAAACAAAAAAGAACAGCAGTAGACCAAATAGATTTTGGCTGGAAGGATGAAGAAAATGAAAAAAGCAACAATGCTCACATACTTAGAGGAACAACTTGAAAAACACTTAGCAGATTACGAAGTAGGCCTTGATTGGGATCGCAAAAACCATACCATCGAAGTCATTGTTCGTTTATATGCAGAAAACAATGAACAAGTGGCGATTGATGATGTTGACGGTACGCTTTCAGAAGAAGAATTCATTGAATTTGAAGATGGCTTGTTATTTTATAATCCGCAAAAGTCAGTCGTTGATGATGAAGAGTATTTAGTCACAATTCCTTATGAAGGAAAAAAAGGGCTACGCAAAGCAGTTTTAGACGGATTCATTCACTATTTAAAAGTGGTTTTAGATGAAGGGCAAAGTGATTTGTTAGACTTTTTATCAGATGAAACAGCGGAAGTTTTTGAATTGCATTGGGAGCCAGCAGATTTTGAAGCGATGATTAAAAAAGTGGCAGAAACAGAAAAAGAACAATGGATTGCGTATCCAAGTTATTAATTTAGAGGTGAGAACATGAAGTGGACAGAAGTAAAAGTAGAAACGGCTAGCGAAGCAGTTGAAGCAATTTCAAACATTATGATGGAAGCTGGCGCAAGTGGTGTGGCCATTGAAGATGCGTTGGACATTGAAAATTTTGAAAGTGATCTGTATGGGGAAATTTTAGATAAAGAGCAATTCACCCACATTAAAGAAGGGGCGATTGTGATGGCTTATTTTCCTGAAACAACCTTCTTACCAGAAATTTTACCATTTATGAAAGAAAATATTTTACGCTTGCCTGAGTACGGCTTATCCATTGGTAAAAACGAAATGACAATTAGTGAAGTAGCAGAAAGCGACTGGGCAACTGCTTGGAAAAAATATTATCATCCTGTCCGTGTCACACGATTCTTAACGATTGTGCCAAGTTGGGAAGCCTATCACGCACAAGATGAAGCAGAAAAAATTATCACATTGGATCCGGGCATGGCTTTCGGTACAGGCACGCATCCAACAACTCGTTTAACCTTGCAAGCTTTAGAAACTGTTTTACGTGGTGGCGAAACAGTTCTAGATGTAGGAACGGGTTCTGGTGTTTTGAGTATTGCCAGTCGCTATTTAGGGGCTAAAGACGTCTACGCATATGATTTAGATGAAGTAGCAGTTGCAGCGGCAAAAGAAAATATGGATTTAAATCCCATTGCGGCCGATGTTCGTGTGTCAGCCAATGATTTACTAAAAGGGATTGACCATTCTGCTGATGTAATCGTCGCAAATATTTTGGCAGATATTATTGTGTTAATGATTGAAGATGCTTGGCGTTTGCTAAAACAAGACGGTACCTTCATTATTTCTGGAATTATTGAAGATAAAAAAGCAATGGTTTTAGAAGCACTAACGAAAGTCGGGTTTGTGGTGGACCAACTCTTTAATCAAGGCGATTGGTATGCGATTATCTTGAAGAAACCAGAGGAAGAGTAAAATGCAACGGTATTTCATGAAAGAAGATTATCAAGAAAAAGATTTGTATAAAGTCGCAGATGAAAACTATCATCATATTGTGCGAGTTATGCGAATGACGCCGAATGATCGTTGTTATTTAGTATTTCAAAATAAAACTGCCATTTTAGCTGAGATTGTGGAAATTGATTCAACATCTGTTTACTTTAAAGAAATTAGTAAAGAAGAAATGGACAAAGAATTGCCAATTGAAGTGACGATTGCGTGTGGGTTACCAAAAGGGGACAAGTTAGAATGGATTGTTCAAAAAGGCACGGAGCTAGGTGGCAATCAGTTTATCGGCTTTCCTGCGAAAACTTCCGTTGTCAAATGGGACCACAAAAAAAGAGCAGCCAAAGAAAAAAGATTACAAAAAATTGCCACAGAAGCGGCGGAGCAATCGCATCGGCAGCAGACACCAAGTGTTTTTTTGGTGGAAAAAACACAAGAAATCATTGCGCAATTTGACTCATATGACACAGTCTTGGTTGCGTATGAAGAATCAGCAAAACAAGGAGAAAAAAGTCAATTAGCACAAGTATTATCCACTTGCCAGCCAGGCGCACGTTTGTGTGTGCTCTTTGGACCTGAAGGTGGCTTTGCACCGCAAGAAATTGAACAATTTCTGCAGGCTGGGGCGAAACTTTGCGGGTTGGGTCCGAGAATTTTACGAGCAGAAACAGCACCGTTGTATCTTTTAAGTGCGGTTAGCTACCAAATGGAACTTTTAAATTAAACGAAAGCCCGCCTGTAAAATTCTTGTAAGCATTCTCTTTGAATAAACAGAGAGTAAAAAAGCGACAGTGATTGAAATTTAAGGGAAATTTAGTATAATAGAGTTGTTGAAAGTGCTACTGTTTCAAGTGGTACTTTTCTTTTTTATTAAAATAGATAAAACGTGAACGAAGTGTTCTTTATCCAAAGGTCACCTTCATAGAGGAGTGAATACCATGCCAAAAGAAGAAATACTGACAGGCCCAGCGGTCATCAAAATTGTAAGTACCTATATGGGACCAGAACATGTTGAGTTGGTTCAAAAAGCATTAACTTATGCTGAAAAAGCACACGAAGGTCAAGTCCGACAATCAGGTGAACCTTACATCATCCATCCGATTCAAGTGGCAGGCATTCTGGCTGAATTACATATGGATCCCCATACTGTAGCAACAGGATTTTTACATGATGTTGTCGAAGATACGGACGTAACACTGGACGATTTAAAAGAAGAATTTGGCGAAGACATCGCAATGTTAGTCGATGGCGTAACGAAACTAGGAAAAATTAAATATAAATCTCATGAAGAACAATTAGCTGAAAATCATCGGAAAATGTTATTGGCAATGGCGCAAGATTTACGGGTTATTATGGTGAAACTAGCCGATCGTTTGCACAATATGCGCACATTAAAACATTTACGTGAAGATAAGCAACGACGGATTGCACAAGAAACTTTAGAAATTTATGCGCCTTTAGCACATCGCTTAGGGATTAGTCGAATTAAATGGGAATTAGAAGATACGGCCTTACGTTATATTAACCCCAACCAATACTATCGAATTGTTAATTTGATGCAAAGCAAACGCGATGAACGTGAAGCTTATGTGGCAGAAGCAGTCGAAGATATTCGTTTAGCTACGGAAGATTTAGAAATTTACGCAGAAATATATGGTCGACCAAAACATATTTATTCAATCTATCGTAAAATGAAGGACCAAAAGAAACAGTTTAATGAAATCTATGACTTATTAGCCATTCGTGTTATCGTCGATTCCATTAAAGATTGCTATGCCGTGTTAGGGGCGATTCATACACGTTGGACACCAATGCCAGGTCGCTTTAAAGATTATATTGCTATGCCAAAAGCGAATATGTATCAATCTATCCATACGACAGTTATTGGACCAAAAGGGAATCCAGTAGAGGTCCAAATTCGGACCCATGAGATGCACCAAATCGCCGAATTTGGGGTGGCGGCTCACTGGGCCTATAAAGAAGGCAAAGCGGAAAAAATTGAAACAGATGAACTGACGAAGCAAGTCGATTGGTTCCATGAAATTATTGAATTACAAGATGAAAGCTATGATGCTTCTGAATTTATGCAAGGTGTTAAAGAAGACATTTTTAGTGACAAAGTCTATGTCTTTACGCCAAGTGGAGATGTAACCGAACTGCCAAAAGGCTCCGGACCACTAGATTTTGCCTACAGCATTCATACTGAAATTGGAAATAAAACAACCGGTGCGAAGGTCAACGGCAAAATGGTACAGTTAGACTATGTCCTAAAAAATGGGGATATTATTGAAGTCTTAACATCACCGAATTCTTTCGGACCTAGTCGCGACTGGCTGAAAATGGTTAAAACAAGTAAAGCCAAAAATAAAATCAAACGTTTCTTTAAAGAACAAGACCGTGAAGATAACATTATTAAAGGGCATGATGCTGTCATTAAATACATGACAGAAATCGGCTTTACACCGAAAGAATTTTTAACGAAGAATAAAATGGCGGAAGTGCTAGATAAATTTAAATTTCAAACGGAAGATGATTTATTTGCGGCAGTAGGTTATGGCGAAGTAAGTGCGCAAGTAGTGTGCAATCGTTTAACAGAAAAAGAACGCCGCGAACAAGAGTTGGAACGCCAACGTCAAGAAGCAGAAGAGTTGTTAAATCAGCCAGCTAAAAAAGAATCAGAAAAAATGAAAGTTCGTCATGAAGGCGGCATCGTGATTCAAGGGGTGGACAACCTATTGATTCGTTTAAGCCGCTGTTGTAATCCAGTGCCTGGTGATGAAATCGTTGGTTACATTACCAAAGGACGGGGCGTTTCAATTCATCGTGCGGACTGTCCTAACGTACAACATCAAGAAGAACTAGCACAACGTCTAATTGAAGTTGAGTGGGAAGATACCGAGCACAGTCGCAAAGAATACGCTGCCGATTTGGAGATTTACGGCTATGATCGTAGTGGCTTACTAAGTGATGTTTTACAAGTCATTAGTTCGATGACAAAAAATTTAGTCGGCGTTGAAGCTCGTCCATCCAAAGATAAGATGGCCCAGATTCATGTCACTGTGAAAATTCAAAACCTTTCTCATTTAAAAACCATCGTTGACAAAATTAAAAGTGTACCAGATGTTTATAGTGTTCGTCGAACCAATGGGTAAGTGTTAAAAGTGAGGCAAAAAAGATGAAAGTAGTTATTCAAAAAGTCAGTCAAGCACAAGTTGCGATAGAAGAGCAGATAGTGGGACAAATCAAACAAGGCTTCATGGTGCTGGTGGGCATTCATCAAGAAGACACGCCAGAAGATGTGGCTTATGTTGTTGGCAAAATCAGTAAATTACGTGTTTTTGAAGATGACGAAGGAAAAATGAATCGCAGCATTCAAGAGATTGAAGGATCAATTCTGAGTATCTCTCAATTTACCCTCTATGCAAAAACTAAAAAAGGCAATCGTCCCAGTTTTATTGAAGCGGCTCGTCCAGATGTGGCGATTCCTTTGTATGAATTATTTAATCAACAATTAGAAGCAGAAGGAATAGCGGTAGCCACAGGAGAATTTGGCGCGGATATGCAAGTGTCGTTGACCAATGATGGTCCAGTGACCATTGTGATTGATACACGAGAAAAATAATTGATTTTCCTGTCGGAACCCCTTGACTTTCTAAGAGAACTTTAGTAGTTTATAGATAATATTAAAAATCTACGAAGGAACGAGTAAGTTTCATCTGTCTGCGAAGAGAGAGTTGCCGTGGCTGAGAGCAACTTCAACAGTGAAAGTGAAAGACATTCTGGAGATGGACGGAAGAAAAGCCGTCCCGTTACGAGCGTTAATCGTTGAGGAAAGAGTAAAATCTTTCAAAACTAGGTGGTACCGTGTAAAAGAGACTTTTACGCCCTTGTATGTTCAACATACAAGGGCTTTTTTCATTTTTAGAAAAAAGAAAATGGCGCACACATTTTTGTGGAATGATAGAAGGAGAGAAAGACAATGAGTTATCAAAAACCAAAAGGAACAAACGATATTTTGCCAGGAACTTCTGAAAAATGGCAATTTGTGGAAGAAACAGCTCGTTTGATTTTTAAAGATTATCAATACCAAGAAATCAGAACCCCGATTTTTGAACATTATGAAGTGATATCTCGCAGTGTTGGCGATACTACAGATATTGTTTCAAAAGAAATGTATGATTTTTATGATAAAGGAGACCGTCACGTGACGCTACGTCCTGAGGGGACAGCGCCAATTGTTCGGGCCTTCGTTGAAAATAAATTATATGGTCCGGAATATACGAAACCATATAAAACCTATTACATGGGGCCAATGTTCCGCTATGAACGCCCACAAGCTGGTCGTTTGCGTCAATTCCATCAAATTGGTGTGGAAGCATTTGGTAGTGAAAACCCAGCATTGGATGTTGAAATTATGGCTATGGCTTTGGACTTCTTCAAACAATTAGGCATCCAACAAATCAAATTAGTTATTAATTCCTTGGGGGATAAAGAAACACGTGCTACGTACCGTCAAGCATTAATCGATTATTTAGAGCCCCATATGGCAGAATTAAGCGAGGATTCACAACGTCGCTTACACGAAAATCCATTGCGGGTGTTAGACAGCAAAGATAAAAAAGACAAGGTGATTGTCGCAGAAGCACCCTCCATTTTAGATTATTTAAATGAACCATCTAAAGCACATTTTGAAGCAGTAACTGATATGTTAGATTTACTAGAAATTCCTTATGAAATTGATAGTAATATGGTTCGCGGACTGGATTATTACACACACACAATTTTTGAGATTATGAGTGAAGCGCCTAAAATGGGTGCGCAATCAACTATTTGTGCAGGAGGCCGATACAATGGTTTAGTTGAAGAATTAGGCGGCCCAGACACACCAGGTTTTGGTTTTGGTATGGGCATTGAGCGAGTGTTGTTAACAATGGAAGCTGAAGAAGTTGTGATTCCAGCGTTATCTGAATTAGACGCATATGTGGTTGGCATTGGTTCAGAAACCAACGTCGCAGCTTTGCAACTTGTTCAAAGCATTCGTAACTTTGGTTTCTCAGCTGATCGTGATTACATGAATCGCAAACCAAAAGCGCAATTTAAAACGGCCGATAAATTACAAGCAAAATTAGTTTTAACAATCGGTGAAAATGAATTGAATGAAGGCATTGTCAACGTAAAATCAATGGCAACACGCGAAGAAAAATCTTTCCCGTTAAGTGCTATTCATGATTCATTTGATGAAGTGTATGACGAAATGATGACAAAAATGATTGAAGAATAAAAAGGAGAGATTGAGAAATGGCAAAACGCACAACCTATTGCGGCAATGTATCTGCCGAATTTATTGAAAAAGAAGTTGTATTAAAAGGATGGGTTCAAAAACGTCGTGACTTAGGAGGCGTTATCTTTATTGATTTACGTGACCGTGAAGGAATCGTCCAAGTGGTCTTTAACCCAGAAAAGTCAAAAGAAGCATGGGAAATTGCTGATAAATGTCGTAGTGAATACGTCATCGAAGTTAAAGGTCAAGTCGTTTATCGTGATAAAGAAGCGATTAATCCAAAAATGAAAACTGGCGAGTTTGAAGTGATGGCGACTGACATTACGATTTTAAATACTGCGAAAACAACGCCATTTACCATTGAAGATGACAATAACGTTAATGACGAATTGCGCATGAAATATCGTTATTTAGATTTGCGTCGTCCATCAATGACAAACAACATTAAATTACGTCACCAAGTAACGAAAACAATCCGTCACTATTTAGATAATCATGACTTTTTAGACATTGAAACTCCTTATTTAGGCAAATCAACACCAGAAGGCGCTCGCGATTATTTGGTTCCTTCTCGTGTCCATGCCGGTCATTTTTATGCTTTACCACAATCACCACAACTCTTTAAACAATTATTAATGGGGGCAGGCTTCGATCGCTATTACCAAATCGTTCGTTGTTTCCGTGATGAAGATTTACGAGGCGACCGTCAGCCAGAATTTACACAAATCGATATCGAAACGACCTTTTTAACACCAGAAGAAATTCAAACATATACAGAAAATATGTTGGCTGAAGTGATGAAAGAGACAAAAGGAATTGAGATTTCTGTTCCGTTTCCACGAATGAGCTATGACGAAGCAATGGCACGCTATGGTAGCGATAAACCCGACACTCGTTTTGCTATGGAATTAATTGATGTTGCAGATGTAGTGAAAGACGTAGACTTCAAAGTTTTCCAAGCAGCGTTGGAAAATGGTGGACATGTGAAAGCTTTGAATGCAAAAGGCGCCGCAGATAAGTATTCTCGTAAAGATATGGATAACTTAGGGAAGTATGTGAGTCAATTTGGCGCAAAAGGCTTAGCTTGGTTAAAAGTTGAAGAAGATGGCTTAAAAGGACCGATTGCTAAATTCTTAACAGAAGTTAGTGATGAATTAATTGCTGCTACCAATGCAGAAGTCGGTGATATTTTAATGTTTGGTGCCGATAAACCTGAAATCGTAGCCGCTGCTTTAGGTGCGGTACGTACACGTTTAGGTAAAGAATTAGGTTTAATTGATGAATCGAAATTCAATTTCTTGTGGATTGTGGATTGGCCGTTGTTTGAATATGATGAAGAAGCTGGTCGCTATGTTTCTGCTCATCATCCATTTACACAACCAAAAGCAGAGGATGTGGACCGCTTAGCAACAGACCCAGCCTCTGTGTATGCTGAAGCTTACGATGTTGTCTTAAACGGCTACGAATTAGGCGGTGGCTCATTACGGATCCATACACGAGAATTACAAGAAAAAATGTTTGAAACGTTAGGTTTTACAAAAGAAGAAGCACAAGACCAATTTGGTTTCTTGCTAGACGCATTAGATTACGGCTTCCCGCCACATGGAGGGATTGCTTTAGGGCTAGACCGCTTAGCAATGCTATTGGCTGGGGAAGAAAATATTCGTGAAGTGATTGCCTTCCCTAAAAACGGGAAAGCAATTGACCCAATGAACAACGCACCAAGTTTAGTTTCTCCATTACAATTGTTTGAATTAAACATTGATGTAACAGCCATTGACGAATAAGTGTTAAATCCAAAGAAAGAGTGACTTCATTGACGGATGAGGTCACTCTTTTTTTGGAAAGGAAAAAGATAACGAAAGACTTAAAAAGTGGCTGAGCTAAAAATCTGCCAATTGGCTGTTTTTTCTTTTTAGAAAACTTTGTATGATAACTGAGTGTATAAAGGAGCGAAACAAATGACAAAAATAATTTTAACAATTGGCGGTTCCGATCCTTTTTCAGGTGGCGGGATTCAAACAGATTTAAAAACGTTTGAAAATCATCAAGTCTTTGGCTTATCAACTTTAACTTGCCTTGCTACAGCCCCCAAGAATCATTTTCAGATTCATGACCTTGAGACTTCTTTGGTGAAAGAGCAACTCGCTTCCATACCTGCCGGGAGTTTAGACGGCATCAAGATTGGCTTGATTCACAGTGAAGAAAGTATGTTACAAATTGCAACCTTTTTGAAAAAGCACGCAGGTCTGCCGGTGGTGTTGGATCCTGTCTTGGCTTTTAAAGAAACGACTTCAGTTTATGAAAAAAGATACATGCAGTTATTGATTGAAAAACTTTTTCCATTCGCAACGATTGTAACGCCTAATTTAAAAGAAGCAGAATTACTCATTGGCAGAAAATTAACAACCGTCGAAGAAGTCCAACAAGCAGCGGAAGAGTTAAACTCTTTAGGAGCGGCAACGGTGGTGATTAAAGGCGGTAATCGTTGGCTTGGCCAAGAAGCATGTGACTTTTTTTATGATGGACAACAACATATTCAATTGATCAAAGAAAAAGTAATGGCCCACACCATTGATGGCGCTGGTTGTTCCTTTGCCTCTGCAATTGGTGCGAATTTAGTTAAAGGATATCCGTTAATTGAAGCAGTTGATTTAGCAAAAACATACGTTCATGAAGCCATTGTTTCTGGGGTCCAGCTAAATGCAGCTTTTGGAAGTGTGTGGCATGAAGGATTACTAGCAGGAGGTGTGGCGGATAATGACAAGAAAAATTAGTCTATATGCAGTAATTACCGCTTTAACAGTGGCTGTGTCAATGGTCTTTATTATCCCCGTCCCAGCAACAAATGGCTTTGTTACATTGGCGGATGCAGGGATTTACATTGCTAGTTTACTTTTTGGTCCGATTGGTGGCTTGACAGTCGGAGCTTTAAGCGGTGGTTTAATTGATTTATTGTCAGGCTATCCACAATGGTTCGTTTTTTCGTTATTGATTCATGGCGGACAAGGGTGGTTAGCAGGTCACTTCTTTAATAAAAGTAAAAAGATGCAAACGCTAGGATTACTTTTAGCCAGTCTCCTCATGATTAGCGGGTATGCTTTAGCGACTAGCTGGCTTTACGGCGTGGGTGTGGGGATTGCCTCTTTACCAGGGAATATCATTCAATCCTTATTTGGGGTGATTGTAGCATTGCCCCTTAGTCAAACATTAAAACGTGTGTTACCAAAAAATGGTCGTTTAGAAGAAAGAAGGATGAACAAATGACTATCGATGAAAAAATGTTAAAAGAACAGTTAGTGACAATTACAGAAGAAGTCATTACAGCAGGTAATTTAAAAAAAGGGGACCTATTCGTTTTGGGTTGTACCACCAGTGAGGTAGTAGGTGGCGTCATTGGTAAAAATTCCAGTGCCGAAGTAGGACAATGGATTGTCTCAACCTTAATTGAACAATTAGACAAAAAAGGCATCTCTTTGGCTGTCCAAGGATGCGAACATATTAATCGTGCTTTAGCGATTGAACGTCGTGTGGCTGAAGAAAAAGGCTTTGAAATTGTCTCTGTAGTACCGCAATTACATGCTGGCGGTTCTTGTTCAGTGGCTGCCTTTGAAAAATTTGATGAACCTGTGGAAGTGGAGCATATTGTTGCTCAAGCAGGGATTGACATTGGCGATACATCTATCGGTATGCATGTAAAACATGTGCAAGTTCCTCTTCGCTTGAGCATTCGAACGTTAGGTGCGGCCCATGTTACAGCATTATATTCTCGTCCTAAATATATTGGTGGACCAAGAGCCCATTATGAAACAACCCAAGAACGAAATCGTTAAGATTTCGTTCTTTTTTCATTTCTATAAACATTTGATGAATCTTCCGTAATTATTATAGGAATCTCTTTTTTTCTCTCGGTAAACCACGTATAATATGAAAAGAAATGTAATTTATTGAAAACCTGAAACGAGGCTATTATTTATGAAAAAAATTTATGACGGACTGCCAGTTCATGACTATACAACAAAATTTTCCGTGTCGATTGTCTATGCTATTCTTGCATCAATTGCCATGAACTTTTTCTATCAACCAGGAAATATTTATTCCAGTGGCTTAACAGGCTTGGCACAAATTTTAACAACCCTCTCAACAAAAATTGTCGGTTTTAATGTGCCTGTCTCCATTACATTGTATCTGTTAAATGTGCCGTTATTCTTTATTGCGTGGAAGAAAATAGGTAAGAAGTTTACAATTTTTACTTTCATTACCGTGACTTTAACTTCATTATTTATGCATATTGTTCCGCAAACGGTGATGACTCAAGATCCAATTATCTGTGCTATTTTTGGTGGGGCGATTTCTGGATCAGGAATTGGTTTTGTCTTAAAAAACGGGGTTTCTTCTGGGGGTTTAGATATTCTAAGCATTACCATTCGGAAAAAAACGGGGCGTTCCGTTGGCTCGATTTCAATTTATTTTAACGCACTAATTGTCTTCGTTGCAGGTTATTTATTTGGCTGGCAGTACATGTTCTACAGTGCGTTATCAATTTTTGTAAGTGGAAAGGTCACAGATGCTGTTTATACTAAGCAAAAGAAAATGCAAGTTATGATTGTCACTAAAAACCCAGATCGAGTCGTGGATGAGATTCAAAAGAAAATGCGCCGCGGTATTACAATTATTCATGAAGCGGAAGGGGCATATCGCCACGACCGCCAAACTGTTTTGCTAACTATTGTGACACGCTTTGAGTTGCCAAGTTTAGAAGCAGCCATGAAAGAAAGCGATCCGAATGCCTTTGTCAGCATCTCAGATAATGTCAAAATTTTAGGACGTTTTTACGAAGAAGATTACAAATAAAAGGATATGAAGCAACGAGAGAATGGCTGTGTCTATTCTTTCGTTGCTTTTTTTGAAAAATAAGTAAAAAAATGCTTTGTGTGAGGACCTGAAATTCCCATTTAAACAAGAAGTTAATTGAAAGACGTTCGTGAATTCCTTTGCTTTTGGTTTAATTAGATCTAATTATTCGGAAATAAGTAGCTATTGTTTCTCGCAAACGAATGCTTTGTTTGGATTTGAAAGAAAACGATGAAAAAAGAATCATTTTTATTGAAAAGACCCAAAAAAACTGGTACACTAAGTGTGTAATTGATAAGTACTTTTAATACTGTTATGAATAAATAGTAGGAAAAACGAACATCAATTCTATTTTTTTAAAGTTCATAGGTCGTTTTCAGTCTTACTTGGACATATTTCGACCCACAAAAGGAGCGCATCATGTTAAAAGAATTTAAAATGATTGAAGCAGTTGCTCCAGATATGCTCGATGTATTACAAGAAAGATTCCAAATTCTTCGCAATATTTATTGGATGCAACCTATTGGACGTAGAAGTTTATCAGAAACGATGGGAATTACAGAGCGAGTCTTGCGTACAGAAACAGATGTTTTAAAGCAGCTCAACCTGATTGAACCTTCAAAAAGCGGGATGACATTAACAGAACGCGGTTTGGAAGTCTACCAAGGCTTAGAATTAGTCATGAATCAATTGCTTGGTATGCACCAAATCGAAAAAGAAATGACACAGTACTTTGGCATTCAACGTTGTATCGTTGTTGCAGGAGATAGTGATATCCAAAAGAAAGTTCTTTCGGACTTTGGAGATGTCTTAACCAATACGCTGAATTTACTCTTACCAAATGGTGAGAATACAATTGCGGTTATGGGTGGGACAACAATGGCCATGGTGGCCGAAAATATGGGATCACTAGAAACTGAAAAACGTCATAATTTGTTTGTTCCAGCCAGAGGAGGGATTGGTGAAGCAGTTTCTGTCCAAGCCAATTCAATTAGTGCTGTAATGGCCAACAAAACGGGTGGTAACTACCGGGCGTTATATGTCCCAGAACAATTGAGTCGTGAAACGTATAATAGTTTATTACAAGAACCCTCGATTCAAGAAGTTCTTACGTTAATTAGTCATGCCAACTGTGTGGTGCACAGTATTGGTCGAGCGTTGCACATGGCGGCACGCCGAAAAATGTCTGATGACGAAATGGTTATGCTCAAACAAAAAAATGCCGTGGCAGAATCGTTTGGTTATTTCTTTGATGAAGAAGGAAAAGTGGTCTATAAAATTCCACGAATTGGCCTTCAATTAAAAAACTTACAAGAAATTCCCTATGTCGTCGCAATTGCGGGCGGCAAAACGAAAGCCAAAGCCATTCGCGCATATATGAAAAATGCACCAAAACAAACGTGGCTCATCACAGATGAAGCTGCCGCAAACGAGATTTTAAAAGGGGTAACCCTTTAAAATAAAAAATTTTTGATTTTCATAAGGAGGAAATCTTTAATGACAGTTAAAGTAGGTATTAATGGATTTGGACGTATCGGACGCTTAGCTTTCCGTCGTATCCAAGATGTAGAAGGAATCGAAGTAGTTGCAATCAACGACTTAACAGATGCTAAAATGTTAGCACACTTGTTAAAATATGACACAACTCAAGGCCGTTTCAACGGTACAGTTGAAGTTCACGAAGGTTCATTCAACGTTAACGGCAAAGAAATCAAAGTTTTAGCTAACCGTAACCCTGAAGAATTACCATGGGGCGAATTAGGCGTAGACATCGTTTTAGAATGTACTGGTTTCTTTACTTCTAAAGAAGCTGCTGAAAAACATTTAACTGCTGGTGCAAAACGTGTAGTTATTTCAGCTCCTGGTGGTAACGATGTACCAACAATCGTTTACAACACAAACCATGAAACATTAACTGGAGAAGAAACTGTAATTTCAGGCGCTTCTTGTACTACAAACTGCTTAGCTCCAATGGCTAAAGCTTTACATGACAACTTTGGTGTTGTTGAAGGTTTAATGACAACTATCCACGCTTACACAGGTGACCAAATGACATTAGACGGACCACATCCTAAAGGCGACTTCCGTCGTGCGCGCGCTGCTGCTGCAAACATCGTACCTAACTCAACTGGTGCTGCTAAAGCAATCGGCTTAGTAATCCCAGAATTGAACGGTAAATTAGATGGCGCTGCTCAACGTGTTCCTGTAGCTACTGGTTCATTAACTGAATTAGTTACTGTATTAGACAAAGAAGTTACTGTTGATGAAGTGAATGCAGTAATGGAAAAAGCTGCTAACGAATCTTATGGTTATAACACAGACGAAATCGTTTCTTCTGATATCGTAGGTATGACTTACGGTTCATTATTCGATGCAACTCAAACAAAAGTTATGACAGTTGGCGACAAACAATTAGTTAAAACTGTTGCTTGGTATGACAACGAAATGTCATACACTGCTCAATTAGTTCGTACTTTAGAATACTTCGCTAACTTATAAGATTTATTCTTATCATTAGTGAAATTTGAACAATTGTGAAATAATAAGCGGGGAAGCAACGCGCTTCTCCGCTTTCTTTTTTTAAAAAAGAAAAATCCTAAAATTGACAATACAGGAGGTCTACTCATGGCTAAAAAGACAATTAAAGATGTAGATTTAAAAGACAAAAAAGTCCTTGTCCGTGTTGACTTTAACGTTCCGTTAAAAGATGGCGTGATCACAAACGATAATCGTATCGTAGCGGCTTTACCAACAATCAAATACGTGATTGAAAATGGCGGAAAAGCAATTCTTTTCTCTCATTTAGGTCGTGTAAAAACAGAAGAAGACAAAGCTGGCAAATCATTAAAACCAGTGGCTGAACGTTTAAGCGAATTACTAGGTCAACCAGTTACTTTTGTTCCAGAAACACGTGGTAAAGAATTAGAAGACGCTGTTAACAATATGAAAGACGGCGACGTTTTAGTATTTGAAAACACTCGTTTTGAAGATGTTGACGGCAAAAAAGAAAGCGGCAATGACGCTGAATTGGGTAAATACTGGGCTTCTTTAGGCGATGTATTTGTCAATGATGCTTTTGGTACTGCACACCGTGCACATGCCTCAAACGTTGGAATTGCTTCAACTGGTATCCCAACAGTTGCTGGTTTCTTAATGGAAAAAGAAATTAAATTCATCGGCGAAGCTGTTGAAAATCCAAAACGTCCATTCGTAGCAATCTTGGGTGGCGCAAAAGTTTCTGACAAAATCGCTGTCATTGAAAACCTAATTGAAAAAGCCGACAAAATTTTAATCGGTGGCGGTATGGCTTACACATTCATGAAAGCACAAGGCTATAGTGTTGGTTTATCTTTACTTGAAGAAGATAAAGTGGACTTAGCGAAAAGCTTAATGGAAAAAGCTGGCGACAAATTAGTTTTACCGGTTGATACAGTTGTCTCTAAAGAGTTCAGCAATGACGCTCCTTTCCACACGGTTCCTTCAACTGAAATCCCAGATGATGAAGAAGGCTTGGATATCGGTGAAAAAACAATTGAATTATTCGCTAACGAATTACAAGGTGCGAAAACAGTTGTTTGGAATGGTCCAATGGGCGTATTTGAAATGAGTAACTTTGCCAAAGGAACAATTGGTGTTTGTGAAGCGATTGCTAATTTAGAAGACGCAACAACAATCATCGGTGGCGGGGACTCTGCTGCTGCAGCAATTCAATTAGGCTACGAAAACAAATTCTCTCACATCTCAACAGGTGGCGGAGCAAGTTTAGAATTATTAGAAGGCAAAACTTTACCAGGTTTAGCTTCTATTAACGATAAATAATCAGTTTAAAAGACAATATTTTTAAAAAAAGAAAAGGATGTGCTTTTCATGCGCAAACCAATTATCGCTGGTAACTGGAAAATGAACAAAACTTTAAGCGAAGCACAAAGCTTTGCAGAAGCAGTCAAAAATGCTGTTCCATCAAACGACGTTGTTGACGCTGTGATTGGATCTCCAGCATTATTCTTAGCTCCTTTAGCTTGGAACCTAAAAGATTCTGAAGTGAAATTAGCTGCACAAAACTGCTACTGGGAAAACGCTGGTGCCTTCACTGGTGAAAACTCACCAGCTGCAATTGCAGATTTAGGTGTGAACTATGTGATTATCGGACACTCTGAACGTCGCGAATATTTCCACGAAACAGATGAAGATATCAATAAAAAAGCCAAAGCAATCTTTGCAAATGGTATGACACCAATCTTCTGTTGTGGTGAAACTTTAGAAACGTATGAAGCTGGTAAAACAGCGGAATGGATCGAAGGTCAAATCACTAACGGCTTAGTTGGTTTATCAAACGAACAAGTTGCTTCAATGGTTATCGCTTACGAACCAATCTGGGCAATCGGAACTGGTAAATCTGCAGATGCTAATATTGCAGATGAAATCTGTGGTGTTGTTCGTTCAACAGTTGAAAAATTATACGGCAAAGAAGTTTCTGAAGCTGTTCGTATTCAATACGGTGGTTCTGTTAAACCAGAAAACATCGCTGAATATATGGCAAAAGAAAACGTTGACGGTGCTTTAGTCGGCGGCGCAAGCTTAGAAGCAGATTCATTCTTAGCTTTATTAGATGCTGTAAAATAAGAAATCACTAACGGTAACGTTTTCTCAATGACTTTTGCAAAAAAATGTTTGCATAGTTTGCGAGAATTAACTACAATCATACATGAGGGAATCCCCTTAGTATAAATACAAACTCAAAGGAGAGACAAAACATGTCAATTATTACTGATATTTACGCACGCGAAGTCTTAGACTCACGCGGTAACCCAACAATCGAAGTAGAAGTTTACACTGAAAGCGGAGCTTTCGGCCGTGGAATGGTTCCTTCAGGAGCTTCAACTGGTGAATACGAAGCAGTTGAATTACGTGATGGCGACAAAGCTCGTTACTTAGGTAAAGGTGTTACTAAAGCTGTAGATAACGTAAACAACATCATTGCTGAAGCAATCATCGGTTACGATGTACGCGATCAAATGGCTATCGATAAAGCAATGATCGATTTAGATGGAACTCCTAACAAAGGTAAATTAGGTGCTAACGCTATTCTTGGTGTGTCTATCGCCGTAGCTCGTGCTGCTGCTGATTACCTAGAAGTGCCTTTATATCATTACTTAGGCGGATTCAATACAAAAGTATTACCAACTCCAATGATGAACATCATCAACGGTGGATCACATGCTGACAACAGTATTGACTTCCAAGAATTCATGATCATGCCTGTAGGTGCGCCTACATTCAAAGAAGCTTTACGTATGGGTGCAGAAGTATTCCACGCATTAGCTTCAATCTTAAAAGGTCGCGGCTTAGCTACTTCAGTAGGTGACGAAGGTGGTTTCGCTCCTAACTTAGGTTCAAACGAAGAAGGTTTCGAAGTAATCATCGAAGCTATCGAAAAAGCTGGCTATGTTCCTGGTAAAGACGTTGTTCTTGCTATGGATGCTGCTTCTTCAGAATTCTACGATAAAGAAAAAGGCGTTTACGTTTTAGCTGACTCAGGCGAAGGCGAAAAAACAACTGAAGAAATGATCGCGTTCTACGAAGAATTAGTTTCTAAATACCCAATCATTTCAATCGAAGACGGCTTAGACGAAAACGACTGGGACGGATTCAAAAAATTAACTGAAGTATTAGGCGACAAAGTTCAATTAGTTGGTGACGATTTATTCGTAACAAACACAACTAAATTAGCTGAAGGTATCGAAAAAGGTATCGCTAACTCAATCCTAATCAAAGTTAACCAAATCGGTACTTTAACTGAAACATTTGAAGCAATCGAAATGGCTAAAGAAGCTGGCTACACTGCAGTTGTATCTCACCGTTCTGGTGAAACAGAAGATTCAACAATCTCTGATATCGCTGTTGCAACAAACGCTGGCCAAATCAAAACTGGTTCATTAAGCCGTACTGACCGTATTGCTAAATACAACCAATTATTACGTATTGAAGATCAATTAGGCGATGTAGCTGAATACAAAGGCTTAAAATCTTTCTACAACTTAAAAAACAAATAATTCATTTAATGAATAACGCTTAAAGGGACAATTGGTTAATGAATCAATTCTCCTTATACTCGGACGTAAAAACACGCCTTTCTGCAAAGAAAGGCGTGTTTTTTTATATTTATAAAAATATTGAAAAAAATAGATTGGAAATAATTTCAACCGTACATTGCTCTATAATCACTTGTTTAAAAATAACAAAACATTAACAAAATAACATTATATAAAAAATAATAAAACAAAATAATTGTTATTTTATAATTTTAGTATTGACTGGTTTCAGATAACGCTGTACGCTTAAAGAAATAGTATATAATTTCACAAAAAAATGAAAACACAAATTTAACTTGGAGGATGTTGAGTAGTGAGCAACGGGAAAAAGATTTTTATTAGTCATAGTTCAAAGGATCAAGAATATGTGGATGCGTTTATCCAATTGTTGAAAAAAATGAATAAATGTAAAGCTACTTTTGCATTTTGTTTAGAATCCTGAAATAATTTTAAAGGAGGTCCTAAAAATGAAAGTAAATTTATATAAAATTTTAACTGAAAAAAAGGAAGAATTTTTTGAGCAAATTAATTTAGAATATAAAATGGAAAGCGATGAAGTTCGTCAATATAGACAAAAAAGTGTACATATTCAGTTATATATTGATCGAAATAACTTAGAGGGAACTCCAAAATGGCAATGGATAATTGATGAATTAACAGAAGGAATACATCTAAAAACTTATGGAGCACCCAAAGGAATTTTAACAGTTTCTTTGGATGATGAGTTATATGCGTTTTCTTTTAGTCATGCGCATCATTGTGTTCATAAGTTTGCAGATAAAGAATTTGCCTTTCGTTTTGCGAGAAAGTTAGACTACAAAGAAGTAAAGCGTACAGCTAAAGCAGCGCCGCATAGTTCTAAGGTAAAGATGATTGATGCTTTTAAAGATAATAAATATTTTGATTTTGATAGTGGTGAAGCTTATTTAAAAGTTAAAGCTACCCAAAAATTACCAAGAGATTTTGGAATATATAAAGAAAATATCGAAATTGGGGATGCTTTATCTGTTGAGTTGAAAAATGACTGTCTAACACACATGTTAGCGCTTGTATTTTATGCAAAAAGAATCATTACATCTGAGAAAGAAGAAATAAAAATTCCATTATTGAAGAAATTGGACAAGAATGATGATAATCTTATTAAGAAATTAGATGGGAAATTAATAAAAAAAATAATTGATGGAGAAACACCTATTTATTTTTCAGATTTTGATATTATAGGAAACATAGAGAGTTTTAATGATTATAGTACGGAATATACAGTACATTATTTAAATAGAAAACCGGTTTTTTTAGATGGATTTGACATCAATGATTTACGCATGTTCATTGAAAAAAACAAATTAATAGGCAAAGATATTTTTAAAATCTTTATAGGTAAAGAAATTGAAGGCAAGAGAAAAAAATATGAGATAAAGAAAATATTAGATTACACAGATGAAGAAGAGCGTTATACACTACTAAATGGTGAGTGGTATTCTTATAATAATGACTATCTAGATTATTTAAATGATTCACTTAGTGAAATTCCAGTAATCTATAATCCTGAGTATGATTTTTCTAAAAAAAGGCATGAAACTTTTTGTGCTAAGAAATATGAAGAAGAAAAAAATAGATCTGATTTTACTGGCAAAACAAAGAAAGAGATTAAAGAGTCAATAAAAAGAAAATACTATAAAGAAAGAGTTTATAATCTCTTGCTAGCAGAAGAAAATGAACATTTAGAGAATTATGATCGTCAGTTGACCAAACTATCTAATAATGAAGACATTGAGATTGCAGATATATACTGTAAAGAAACGCAAACATTATTTGCAGTTAAAATCGGTGATGCATCATCCAAGCTAAGTTATGCAGTTACTCAATCACTTGCTTCTTTAGACATTATTCGCTCAGGATTAGTAAAAGATATACCGTCTGTAGAAAAAATAGGTTTGTGGCTTGTATTAGACAAGAAGACTAAGTTGATTGAGCGAGAAAAAGGAATACCAGACTTAACATATTTGAAAATGTTTTTATTCAAAAATTATTTAGACAATTGGAAAAAACATGTATTATATTCTTCTAAAAAGCCAGTTATCTATATAAACTATATGATAGAGTAGAGCAACTTAAAATTTGAGAAAAAGCTTCTCAGCGGTTGCCGCCGCTGAAGAAAACTAGTTCATTGCACAGGCTGATCGTTTCAGTAAAAATTTTAAAGATGCTAGTAATTTCACTGAAAATCGGGTACACTAAAATTAGCTAGTGTAACTAGCAAAAAAGGCAACTGGAATAGATAGGTTGTGCTGTCTATGAAGGGCTTTGTTTATCAGGTGGTGCTGACATGCAAAGTGCCTTTTTTCTTTTTCTCAACATTTTAAGGACAAAAAACGATTGCAACATGTCACAATCGCTAACCTCGGAGAAAAAGGAATTTTTCTCCAATGGCCATTTCGATAACCTGTTGTGTGTTTCGAAACATTCAGAACGGTGGTGCGTTCTTTCAGTGCCTAATTATCCAATTCGTTTCTTGTTCCTCTATTTACAGTATACTGAATGAAAGCCTATTCTGCAATGATAGAATCAGGTTCCTGTGATTAAATAACATAAAAAATGGGCCCCTTATATAAAGAAAAATAACAAAAGAAATTTTTACTAGAAGAGTCAATTTTACTGCTTTTTAAAATTTTTTACGGCACTTATTCTTTTAACATGTATTAAAGTTTAAATTTAAGAGAAGTATAGTATAATGAGAAGGAGTTATTTTTTCAGAAAGTAGGAAAACCAATGACAAAACCGAAAATCTATACAATGACCTTTGCCAGTGTTTACCCGCTATACATCCAAAAAGTAGAACGTAAAAATCGAACGCAAGCGGAGGTTGACGAAATTATTTACTGGTTAACTGGTTATGATGAAAAAGGCTTGCAGCAACAATTGGCTCAAAAAGTAACGATGGAAACATTTTTTGAAGAAGCACCCAATTTTAATGAAAACGCCCAATTGATCAAAGGCGTAATTTGTGGCTATCGCGTGGAAGAAATTGAAGATCCTTTAATGCAAAAAATCCGTTACCTAGATAAATTAATCGACGAATTGGCCAAGGGAAAAGCGATGGAAAAAATTTTAAGAACATGAAGAGGTCGGGACAGAAGTGTTTAACTCCGAGAACCAAGTAGGTACTGTTTAACATCTATTTGCTTTGCAAATAGTGTTTCTCAGCAATAAGAAGGAATTTCCGAAAGATGCTTTTCGTCTTTCGAGGAATTTCGGCTTATTTCCGAAGGAGTTGCTTCTGTTCCCGCCGTTTATCAGTTTTTGAGCGTGGGACAAAAATTCAAAGTGATTTTTGTCCCACGCTCTTCATGTTCTCTTGTACACGGAATTTAACTATTTCCTGTATTAACGAAAGAGGTAACTCTTGCGTGTAGGGAAATTGAATGGCACCTTTCGAGGTTTTAAAAGGGCGTAATTCTTTGCTGAAACGTTGGATGGCTGATGGCGTAGGATAGAAACCTAAATGTTGCTTGGCCGCCGCAAAATGCACTAAATTGCCATTTAAGTAAAAGGTCGGCATTCCATAAGCGATTTTTTCAGTAGTCTCCTGAGGAACAACCGCTAAAATTGCTTGGTAGATTTCTGTTAACTGTGTTTGATGTTGGGATTGCTGGCGTATATAGTTTGCAATGATGGTCATCTAAAAACACCTCCGTTTGTTTCAGTATACTATGTAAAAAATAAAAGGCGAAGAGGATACAAAAAAACCGTCTAGTATTTTTTCTTTACTAAACGGCTTTTAGCTTAAATAACTACCTAAAGGGTCTTGCATGGAAATGTTTGTCACTCCTTAGTTTAATTGTTTTAAGTGTGCAATTGCTTCTTCAATTGTGTGACCAGTTGCTGTTTTACTTTCATTTTTTGCATCAAAAACAATGAAAATATTTTTGTCTGTGTCTAATTGAATACGGTATTGAATGTTTTTTACTTTGTAAGTCATAGTTATTCTCCTTTCATAAAGTACTCTAAAAAGGCGACGATAACTGATAACGAAATTCCATTGTTACTATACCACTGGAAAATTATTTTTGCAACAAATAACATTTTTTCTTTACTATTCCTTAGACTTCTTTGTTAGCTACTTCTTTACATTCTTTTTCAAGAAGCATAAAATAAATACATTACTAGTTTTTGAATAGGAGATCGATGTGAAAAAGAGAGTTGAGAAAATTAAACGATGGCCCTACCGCTATCTTCTGTATGGAATCGGGTTCATCATATTAATTATTTTTAGTAATTTATATCTGCAATGGTGTCAGAATAACTTGTCTGTTGATTTAGCCTTCAAGTTTGCTTTTTCGTGGCATACGGAAAAGTTTTTCTTAGGTTGTTTTGTGCTAAGTGTTTTTTTACTTTTTTTATGTAGTTTGGCAGGTTCATTAGGAGTTGGCGCTCTTTTATATAGTGTCATAATAGGTGTTTTAGGATTTGCGGACTATCAAAAGATGTTTTATCGTGTCGAACCTATTTACCCAGACGACTTAAAAATGATTACAGAAGTTAGTTTATTAAAAGAAATGGTTGGTTTATGGCCGTTTATTTTTGTGGTAGCGTTATGTTGTGTAGCACTTTTTTTCTTAGGAAAAGCCTTTTATAAAAGTTTCTTTTTATCGAAGAAAAAACAAACGATTCGTGTGTTAAGTCTTGTTCTTTCGATTGGTCTATTTTCATATATTGGTGATTTTAACAATCCGCAAAATTTGTTACGTAAAGCCTATAATAAAACCGCGTTATGGATTCCTTACAGCCAAAAAATGAATTACTACAATACGGGATTTATTGGTGGTTTTCTATATAATTTAAAAGTAGAGGCTATGGACCAACCAAAGGGTTATTCAAAAGAAGCTATTTCAGAAATTACTCAGAAATATCAAAAGTTGGCCGAGGCGAAAACAGTGCCGAGCAATGAGCAACCCAATATTGTGTTTGTCATGAGTGAAAGTTTTTCAAATCCAGATCATCTGAAAGGCTTGTCCATTATTGGTAATCCTTTAGCTGATTATCAGCAAATCGCTGATAAAACTTACAGCGGCCAGATGCTTTCACAAAACTACGGGGGCGGAACTGCGAATATTGAATTTGAAGCCTTAACAAGTTTTTCGATGGAATTAATGAATGCCCAAATGACTACACCTTATACAATGATGATTCCTAAGATGACGGAATTGCCTTCCATTGTTTCATTACTTAAGGAACAAAAGTACCAAACAACGGCTATTCATCCGTACAATACATCTATGTATAAACGAAAAGATGTGTATAAAATTTTAGGTTTTGATCAATTTATCAATGAAAAAACAATGAACTATACAGATAAACTAGAAAATAATCCTTACATTTCAGATCAAGCAGCATATCAGGAAGTGACGACACTGCTTAAAGAAAAAGAGCAACCGCAATTCATTCATTTAGTTACTATGCAAACACATATGCCCTATGAAAACAAATACACAACCTCCAATTATTTTTCTCAAGGAAACGGCAATCAAGTCGCGCTCAATAATTATTTGCAAGATATTGCCTACAGTAGCGAAGCTTTGAAAAATTTCCTACAAGAAATCGAAAAAATGCCCAAACGCACATTAGTCGTTTTTTGGGGAGATCACTTACCAAGTATTTATGATGAAAACATTCAAGCGTTGAATGAAGGGGCAGCCCTTCACCAGACAGAATTTCTAATGTATGATACGGCGGACCAGTTAACAGAAAAAAATCAGCATCAAGCAACCATTAGTCCATTTTATTTTGCTCCCTCACTTTTCCAACAAAGTGGCTTACCGCAATCGGGATTTTACGCTATGCTAAATGAGGTACAAGAACAATTGCCTGCTTTTGAAAAGGGGAATTACTATCTCGGTGGGGAATGGAAAAAAACAGTAGAAATGAATAAAAAGCAAGAACAACTATATGAGGAATACCGACTGATTCAATATGACATTGTTTCAGGGAAGCAATATAGTTTAGAAAATCAATTTTTTAGCTAAAAAAAACACACGAAACATTCGTGTGTTTTTTGATTTTTATTTTAAAGTTTTACGATAAACAATGACATAATAGCTGAAAGCTAACAGACAAGCAAAACTTAAAAAGTAAAGCGGTAAGACCCAAATGGTACCATTGTGAAAGTAACTAATCAAATAGGTAAAGAAACTAACAAACAAGTAATAGACAAAACTAAAAATCCCACTGGCAGTACCAATTACAGATTCATAGCCTTTTAAGGCCATACTTAAGGCATTGGGCAAAGTAATATTAATCCCTAAGAAAAAGAGAAAAATAAACAAAATAAGCCCAATGATTGTTTCAAATTGTGTCATTATTAATAAACAGCAAGCCGCAAAGATACTTAGCAGCAAACCAGCAAAGGCAATTTTTTCCGCTGACCAATATCCCAGCAACCAATTGATAAGAACCGCAGCAAGAATACTAGACACAGCTAAAACTAAACCAAGAAAGCCATATTGGACACTGCTAAAGCCAAAGTGATTGATGAAAATAAACGGGGCTTCTGCATAGTAGCTAAATAATAAACCATTAATGCCACCAATCAATAAGCCGTAGCACCAAACTTTCGAGTCGAAGGAAAGGCGTTTCGCCACAGACCAAAAAGGCGCTTTCGTTAAGGTATTTCCTAAGTGAAAGGTTTCTGGTAAACGATAAAAACTATAGAAAAGTAATAGAACAGCCATGACAATTAAGGTGCTAAAGACATGCTGATAGCCAAAATAGGTTTGAACAAGTCCGCCGACTAAGGGTCCGATGGCAGGAGATAGCGATAGGGCAGCGCTTGTTTGAGCAAAAATTTTCCCTCTTTGAAGATCGTTAAAGCTTTCCCGCATCATCGATTGGGTAATAACAGAACCAACGCTTGCACCAAATGCTTGAATTAAACGGAAGAATAACAGCCAAGGAAATGTCGGACTCAAAAAAAGGCCAATATTTCCAATTAAATAGCATAAAATTCCTAATAACATAGCTGGGCGACGTCCAATCGTATCGGATAGAATTCCCCAGAATAAAACGCCAACGGCAAAGGCAACAAAATAAATACTCATGGTTAATTGTGCCACGCTATCGTGAATGTTAAAAGCAGAACTAAGCGCTGGTAAAATGGGTGTGAAAATCGACTCGCTGATTTGTGGAAATCCCACAAGCAAAATAATAATTAGTAATGATGGGACGGTGTTTCGGGTGTTTTTCATGATTTTTCTCCTTAAAAGTTTAATCTAATCAAAAACACCCATTGTCTTTTACAACCGCCAAATTTAAAATAAGTAAAATAATGTCACCAACTTTCCTTGAAATTTTTTATTATACAAAGTCTAAATGAAGAAGCGCTTCTTCTTGACTAAATTCATAAGTGTAGCGACCGGATAAACCGGCAAGCTCACCTGATGCTTGAAATAGTTCACCTGGGCAGTCTAAAAGACCCTGTGTAAACGTCCCTTTTTCGCAAGCAGTAAAGGTGCCTTTTTTTCCTAAATAAGTTCCTTCGAAATGTAGGAAACCGACCACTTGAGCCATAGCTTCAAGCCCATCTGCCATTGAAGAGCCTTGATAAGTCATTAAGTATTCCACAGAAGCTGTCCCAGATAAGGCGCCTGACAATTGATAAGTAGCGCTCGCTTGATTCACTGGGAAATTTTCATTAAGATTGTCAATCGGTTGTTCTTGCCAACTAGATACAGTAAATGATGCTTGCTCCATTGCTGTCCCTTCTTTCTTATTAATAAGAATAGGGTAGCGGGAAGCGCATTATTTGTCAACAATCCACCACTTTAACTCTTCATTTTTTTACAAAAGAATGTAACGCTAAGCGGTTGATGTGATAAGCAGTTCCTTGTTTTTGAATAAAGCCGCGCTCTCGAAATTGTTTGAAGGTATAAATAAGATGGCGATAACTAACCCCTAAGTATTCGGCAATCTCAGTATGTTTTTCTTTATAAACATCTTCGTGATTAGCGGCAACCAATAGCAATTCCGCTAGCCGATAACTTAGTTCATAGGTCTGATTCGTTGTAAAGTGGTCCACCCGTTGGAGCATTTTTTTCCCTAGATAATGGCTGAGTTGCTGCATAAAAAGTACCTTGTTTTTTAAAACAGTTTCTGCGTAAGCTAAAGGTACAGCCAAACAACAGGTTTCACCTAAGGCGATAACGTCCTTGGTTATCGTTTCCGCTTGGACTAATGTTAAATCGCCAATTAAATCACCTGTCGTTAAAAACTGAACAATGGATTGGCGGCCATTGCGTTCTGTTTTTAAAATTTTCGCTTTTCCTTTGATTAAATAAAAAAGATAATTTAATGGCTCTGCTTGGTGATGAATGAATTCTTGATTTTCAAAATCGATAATAAAACTGTGTTTTAAATCAGTTTCATTAAAAAAAGGCGTATTTTTAGCTAATTCTTGTTTCGGTGATCGTTGGTAGGCTGTTTTAAGCATTTTTTCTCCTTATAATAGGAGATATCTCCTATTTGTTTCTTCTATTGTAGCACATAATAGACGTATCAAGAGTAGAGGAGTTTTTATAATGTGGAAGAAAAAAATTGTGCTATCGTTTCTTTTTTATTTAATTAGTGCATTGGGCATCAGTTTGACAATTCAAGCAGGCATTGGAGTTAGTAGTTTTAATGCATTTAATGTGACCTTCGCAACACTTACTCATTTAAAAGTCGGAACTGTTACCACAGCTATCAATTTCGCTTTTTTAGGCACGTGTTGGTTGTTAGATCAGCAGCGTAAAATTCAGGACTATTTGATTATTTTGATGGCGTTAATTGGCTTTGGTTTTGTCATTAATTTTTTCTTATATCAATTATTTGGTTCGCTTGTTTTTCAAAATTATTTGGTTAAAATTGTTCTATTTATTTTAGGGACAATCATAGCAGGAATCGGGACAGGACAGGTAGTTGCGCTAGGTGTTTTGCAATTTCCCATTGAAAAATTTTGTACACTTATTTCTGAAAGAACGCGCTATAGTTTTCAGTTTTATCGTTATTTAGTTGATATTTTTTGTGTCAGTTTAGCACTAGGATTGTCCATTAGTTATCATTTGCCAATTTTTGTTCGTGAAGGAACCGTGATTAGTCTTTTCTTACTTTCTTGGGTTATTAGTTGGTCGAGAAAGCGGGGACAACAGCGTATTTTACGAATACAAATCAAGAAACTGGAATCCGAATGAAAGGATTTCAGTTTTTTTCAAATGAGCAGAACTTTTATTTGAAAAAAAGAGTGGAAAACGGTATACTAATTAAGTAATTATTCATAACATTGGTTCTCCAATCAATGTTAAATAGTTTTTTCATGAGGGAGTAACTGACAGTATTTATGCTGTGACAACATCACCAACTCCGAAAGCAATTTCTGGTGTTGTCTTAAACGGTGAGACTTATGTATGTTCGACGTAGTAGCATACACAAGTCTATTTTTTTTCATTTATTTTTGATGAAATGTAAAATAGTACTTGGAGGATGCTGCAAAAAATAGAGGAGGAAGAACATGTCAGAAGAAAAGAAAACACAATTGTCTGAAGCGTTTTACGCACAAGACGACACAGTTGTTTTGGAGAAAATGAACACAACAACTGATGGATTAAGTGCACAGGAGGCTCAAAAGCGTTTAGAAACGTACGGGGAAAATGTGCTAGATGAAGGGAAGAAAAAATCACTTGCCGTGAAATTCTTTGAGCAATTCAAAGATTTTATGATTATTGTTTTATTAGCGGCAGCGGTCATTTCAGCCGTCTTTTCCCATGATGTGGTAGACTCGATTATCATCTTAGTGGTTGTTATCTTGAACGCCATCTTTGGGGTCATTCAAGAAGCCAAAGCGGAACAAGCCATTGAAGCATTAAAAGAAATGTCTTCACCAAATGCGAATGTTCGCCGTGATGGACACGTCATTACTGTTAAAAGTGATGAATTAGTACCAGGCGACATTGTTTTATTAGAAGCAGGGGATGTCGTTCCAGCTGATTTACGTTTATTGGAAGCGAATAGCTTAAAAATTGAAGAAGCAGCGTTAACCGGTGAATCTGTTCCAGTTGAAAAAGAAGTAACCATCTTAGAGGGAACCGATATTGGTATCGGTGACCGAATCAATATGGCTTATTCCAATAGTAATGTGACGTATGGACGTGGTCTTGGCGTTGTGGTTGGCACAGGAATGAATACAGAAGTCGGTAAAATTGCTGGCATGCTAGCAAGCGAACAAGAAACGGAAACGCCTTTAAAACAAAACTTAAACCAATTGGGTAAAATGTTAACAATTGCCATTTTAGTCATTGCAGCGGTGATGTTTGTGGTAGGAATGATGAATGGTCGTTCATGGATTGACATGTTATTAACGTCAATTTCGTTAGCTGTAGCGGCAATTCCAGAAGGATTACCAGCGATTGTCACGATTATTTTGGCTTTAGGGACTCAAAAAATGGCCAAGAAAAATGCGATTGTCCGTAAGTTACCAGCCGTTGAAACATTAGGAAGTACAGATATTATCTGTTCAGATAAAACAGGTACGTTAACCTTAAATCAAATGACCGTTGAAGCGTTGTATACAGATGGTCAAGTTTTATCTGCTTCCACAGAAATTCCTGCTGATAATATGGCTTTAAAAATCATGAACTTTACGAATGATACAAAAATCGCTCAAGATGGTTCATTAATTGGTGACCCAACAGAAACTGCCTTAGTACAATTTGGTTTAGATCATGCGTTTAACGTAACCGAAAAAGTAGCAGCTGAACCTCGTGTGGCAGAGATTCCTTTTGACTCTGATCGTAAATTAATGACTACTGTTCATGAATTAAAAACAGGTGGCTTCCTAGTTTCTGTCAAAGGTGCACCAGATGAATTATTGAAACGTTGTACGGAAATCTTATCAAATGGAGAAACAAGTCCATTAGATGAAACAAAACGTCAAGAAATTTTAAAAACCAACACTTCATTAGCGAAACAAGCCTTACGTGTTTTAGGAATGGCTTATAAATATGTTGAGACGATTCCAGCCGAAATGAGTTCTGAACTTGTGGAAAAAGATTTAACATTTGCTGGTTTAGTCGGTATGATTGACCCAGAAAGAAAAGAAGCTGCAGATGCTGTAAAAGTCGCGAAAGAAGCGGGTATTCGTCCAATTATGATTACGGGTGACCACCGTGATACAGCAGAAGCAATTGCGGCACGTTTAGGCATCATCAAAGAAGGCGACGACGATGCAGTCATTACAGGCGCTGAATTAAATGAATTGTCAGATGAAAAATTCGCACAAGTCGTGGGACGCTACTCTGTCTATGCTCGTGTTTCACCAGAACACAAGGTTCGGATTGTTAAAGCGTGGCAACAAGAAGGAAAAGTGGTTGCGATGACTGGTGATGGCGTAAATGATGCCCCAGCCTTAAAAGCTGCTGACATCGGGATTGGTATGGGAATTACCGGAACAGAAGTATCAAAAGGTGCTTCAGATATGGTCCTTGCCGATGATAACTTTTCAACAATTATTGTAGCGGTAGAAGAAGGACGTAAAGTCTTCTCAAATATCCAAAAAACGATTCAATATTTACTTTCAGCTAACCTAGGGGAAGTATTAACCTTGTTTATTGCAACAATGCTCAATTGGGATACCTTGTTACCTGTTCACTTATTGTGGATTAACTTAGTAACGGATACTTTCCCAGCGATTGCGTTAGGTGTGGAACCAGCAGAACGTGATGTGATGAGCCATGAACCTCGTGGTAAAAAATCGAACTTCTTCTCTGGCGGCGTTTTAAGCAGTGTTGTTTACCAAGGGATTACGCAAGGGGCATTGACTTTGATTGTGTATAAAATGTCAATTATGTTCCCAGCACATACCGCGGCTAACACAAACTTATCGGCGCAAGCGTTGTATGATTTACAACACGGCGATGCTTTAACCATGGCCTTCGCTACTTTGGGATTAATTCAATTGTTCCATGCCTTTAATGTGAAGTCGATTTATCAATCAATTTTCAAAGTTGGTTTATTCCGCAACAAATCATTTAACTATGGGATTCTTGTTTCGTTCTTGCTATTAGCTGCAACGATTGTTATTCCAGGATTTAATGATTTATTCAGCGTCACACATTTAGATGCATATCAATGGGCAATTGTAGCAGGTACTTCTTTTGCTATCATCCCAATTGTGGAAATTGTGAAGTTCTTCCAACGTAAAGCAGGTAAAGGTGCTTAATAAATAAGTAAAGAAAATTGGCTGGTACTTAAACCAGTCAATTTTTCTTTATGTAAGGAGTGAAAGGGCTTGAAACGGAAAATTATTTTCGAAACACAACGACTTATTGTCAGAGAATGGCAGATGGAAGATGAAGTGGAATTGAAAAAATTTTTGCAAGATGAAAATGTGATGTATGCCTATGAACACGCTTTTTCTGATGAAGAGGTTGCAAACTGGCTAAAGTGGAACTTACAGTCCTATCAAGAATGCGGCTACGGCTTATGGGCGTTAGAGAAGAAGCGAACAGGCGAAGTTATCGGCGAGTGTGGCCTCACCAATCAATTAGTAAAAGGCAAGAGCTATCCAGAAATTGGTTATCATTTATGTGGAAAAGAATGGCACAAAGGGTATGCGATTGAAGCTGCCGCAGCGACAAAGCAATACGCATTCGATGTATTAAATTTTCCAGAAGTTATTTCAACGATTCGTGATACGAACTTAGCCTCTATGAATGTCGCTATTCGAAACCAGATGCTTGTTAGGGATCGATACATTAAAACATACCGTGGCAAAACGATGCCTCACTATGTTTTCTCTGTTAAAAATCAAAAGAATAAAGACTGAAAAAGTGCCACTTGTCAGATGGAATAGAAAAAGTGTAAAATGGAGTGAAAGAGAAAAGGGAAAAGAGGGATGGTTATGAGACCAAATTTAGGATTTTACGTTCAAACAATCAATGATATCGTTAAAACAACAGAAGATATTGGCGAAGTCATGAATCCATATTACGAAGAAGTTCGTCAAGCGATTGATAAGAATAAAGTGAATGATTTAACAGCCGAACGAATTGCAGAAATTCAAGCAAAATTTAAAGAAGGTACTGAAAAATATGAATTAATGCTCAAAAAAGTCGGAACATTAAAACCGACGCCACAAGTACTTGGCATTCATAAAAAATTTCAACATGCTTATACAGAATATGTAGCAGGATGCAATGAAATGATTTTAGCAACAGATCCAGAAACAGGTATTGATGCAGATTTATTTAATGCTTCAGAGGAAAAGCAGGATCAAGCAACGGATGAATTAACCTTTGCCATTACACGGATGAGCAACATTCTTTTGAAAAAATAAAAAACTAATAAAAATAACTAACGAATTTAATATTTTTTTCATGTCTTTTTTATGGACAAAAGAGAAAGTGTATTGTATTATTAATTCATACCAACAACAACCTTTTTATTTTTCATTTTACTCTTATTGAGTAAATACTCCTTTTCCATCGGCAAAACTGCCGGTGGTTTTTTTGTTATTTTTTTATTTAATAATAAAACAACCTTTGATTTTATAAAAATCAAAGGTTGTTTTAGCTTGTTAATTTTCAACATTTCGCACATAATCATCAAAGTATTGAATTAACTCTTTCTTGATTTGTTGATAATCTGCTTCAGAATAGTTCTTTTCTTCTAGTGTGCCATTAAAAAATGGCAAATTTAGTTCTTCTTTTAAACGTTCAATCACTTCTTCTTGCTTCATAAGGACCCCTTCTCAACGAATTGTTCTCTTCTATTATAGAACATTGTAGTCATCCGTCAATTGCTCAAAGGCAATTTTCATTTCCTCTAGACGTTCATTCAATTGATGGGTTTCATCTTCTTCATTGAAAAAATGTTGTTTTAATTCAAAATAAAAATTTTCGAAGGCTTGGAAAAAAGGCTCAGACTTGTTATTTTCAAGAGCAGGAACACTTGTGTAGAGAACACGAGCGCTATGGTAGTAAGTGCAAACCTCGTTAATATTTAATAAAATACGCGCTTCTTCTGGGCGTGGTCGACTTGTAACTAAGTCATGTAAAGATAAACTTTTTGTATGGGTTTCAGATAAATAAAATAAAAATAGTTCCAATTGCTCTTTTGTTGCAGACATGAAAACTCCTCCTCAAACAGTAGTAACATTTATTATAAATGAAAATGAAAGTGCTTGAAAAGCAATGCGCTCAGCAAAAATAATTATTTTAAGTGAAAACTATAGTTGTTGCTTTAGCATTCTTTTTAATCATGATAAACTGAGAGAAGTATATAGGTCCTGACAGAGGAGGAAACAAATGAAAATTGTGATTATTGGTGCATCATTCGCAGGTATTTCCGCAGCAATTGCTTCAAGGAAAAAATATCCCCAAGCAGAAATTTCTTTAATTGACAAACAAGCAACAGTGGGGTATTTATCTGGTGGCTTAAGTGCGTATTTTAATCATACCATCAATGAATTACACGAAGCACGTTACATAACGGAAGAGGAATTACGTCGTCAAAAGATTCAGTTGCTTTTAAATAGAGAAGTCGTGGCAATGGATGTTGAGAACCAATTGATTGCTTGGGCACGAAAAGAAGAGCAACAGTGGTATTCTTATGATAAATTGATTTTAGCGACAGGCGCGAGCCAGTTTTCCACGCAAATTCGTGGTAGTCAAACAGAAAAACTACTCAAATATAAATTTTTATCAGGTGCTTTAGCGGCTGTTCCATTACTGGAAGAAAGCCAGACAGTAGCCGTCATTGGTGCAGGACCCATTGGAATGGAAGCTATTGATTTTCTTGTGAAAATGAAGAAAACGGTCCATGTCTTTGAAAGTTTAGAAAATCTATTGCCTAAATATTTTGATAAAGAAATGGTTGCAGAAGTTCAAAAATCTTTGGAAAAACAAGCAGTAATTTTCCATTTTGAAGAAACGGTCCTAGGAATTGAAGAAACAGCAAATGGTATTGTTCTTGAAACAAGCGAGCAGGAAATTTCTTGTGACAGTGGGATTTTTGCTTTAAACTTACATCCTCAATTAGCCTATTTGGATAAAAAAATTCAACGGAATCTGGATCAGACAATCGCGGTGGATCCTTATTTACAAACTTCAGTGCCGAATGTTTTTGCCATCGGAGATTGCATTTCAGTTATGAATGAACCAGTCGCGGAAACTTTTTATGCTCCGTTAGTGAACAATGCGGTACGAACTGGCTTAGTAGTCGCCAACAATTTAGAAGAAAAAACACACCGATTCATTGGCTCTTTGCGAACAATGGGAACAAAAGTAGGGGACTATTACCTTGCTAGTACAGGTCTAACCGAAATGGAAGGTTTATTTTTTCCGCAAACACTTGCTTCCGTAATTGTTAGACAGCCAGCGCCGCCTCTACAACATGGGACAGAAATTTTAGGCAAATTAATCTATGATAAAGTGACGCAACGAGTCCTTGGGGCACAGCTTTGTTCAAAAAACAATTGTTTAGAAAAAATAAATACTTTAGCATTAAGTATCCAAACAGGTCAGACACTGACAGACCTATTACAAAAAGATTATTTTTATCAACCTTCCTTAACCAATATTTATGATATTACAAATTTGATGGGTGCTTCGGCTTATTGGAGAGAGAACGATGAAAGTTGAGACGTTATTGGAAAAGAAAGCAATGCGACAATTATTAACGGTGCAACAAACTATCTTAGCAGGCGGCACCTGCTCAGTCTCTGATTTAACAGCATTCTTAGCGGTCACAAAAGCCTCCTTTGAAAAAGACTTAGAGGATTTACATTATTTTTTGAAACCTTTTGGACAGGATTGTCAGCTTACTTATGATGGCCAACAGCTATCAATCACCTTATCGGATTTTTTTTCGTTGAATCATTTAATTGAAGCATTTGTAAAAGAGTCTCTTAAATTTCAACTTTTAGATTATTTATATCGTAATAAAGAGTTTTCTATTGTTCAATTAACGACTAAATTTATGATTAGTGAGTCTTCTTTATTTCGAAAGATTAAAGAACTCAATCAATTGTTAGCCGCCTTTGATTTGCAAATAAAAAATGGACAACTACAGGGAGAAGAATTGCAGATTCGTTACTTTTACTTTCAGTTGTATTGGTATATTACTCCCTATGAAACACACCAGAAAAAAACGATGTCGCCGTTAAATAAACGGATAATTGAAGGGATTGAGACTGGCTTAGGTTTTACTTTTAATGAACATAATGCGTTAAAAGTTAGCCTTTGGTTGAGTATTACGAAAAAGCGCTTAGCGGTCACTTCAAAAAAATATCAACAATTGAGAAAGAAAATGAGTGATTTTAAAGAAGATCCGTTATTTAAGCAAGTTCGACAATTGTTTTTCCGTTTTTCTAGTCGCTATTCATTAGAATTAGATGAAGGAGAAAGCATGATTCATTTTGTTTTTCTAATCACAATGTCGGTCTTACCAGAATCAGCCTTTGATGAATATTCCTTAATTCGGGGACGTCGTTCCGCTGTTTCTTTAGCTGATACGTTTATCTTGGAAAATGTGGTCTTGTATTATCGGCCCCATAAATTTGAACCTACTCTTGAGAAAACCATGGCTTACTATTTTTCACAAATTCATGGAAAACTGTATTTTTTTAAAGGAGAATTGGAAGTCTTTGATAGGGCCCATATCTGGGAAAAAGAACAGCAATTATCTAGTCGGGAATTAGCTTCTTTTTCAACAACGTTATTAGAAAAAGCTTTAGCTTGTTTTGATGAAACGTATCAACCAGGAGATAGTTTGCATGAACTTTCTCTGGTCAAATATTTAAGCGTGTTGGCATTAATTGAATTTAAAATGATTGGTGAAATAAAAATTGGGATTCACTTAGCAATGGATGCTCTTTATCAAGCGGCGTTAACACAAGTATTAATGCTCAGTCTTAAAAATATGAATGGCACGCTGGTGGAGAGGTATCAGCCTGAACAAACATATGATTTAATTGTAACTAATTATCAGCAAACGAGCTATCAAGGAACACCGGAAGTCTATGTTTTGTCAGAATTAAGTTCGACCTATGATGTGCAACAATTAAAAAAGAAAATACGTACCTTGCGGGAGAAATAAACAAAAGGTTGGTGTGACGGAAATTGTCTGATCCTCGCACCAGCCTTTTTACAACTAAAAGTCGAAAATTAGGCTTTTTTAAACAAAAATGTTTCTTTTTATTGAAAAATTAGAGATAATAAAAATATTATTGAAAGCGTTGTCTTTGTTGGTTTTAGTAGAAATCCTTTCAATTTTTTTAAAATAAAAAAAGTTTTTGACATGTTTAGTTATTCTTTTGTTTGTAAGATAGGGACATAAAGAAAACGATTTCAAAAACGTTTAGGAGGAATTATCATGGCAGAAGAAAAATACATTATGGCGATTGATCAAGGAACGACTAGTTCTCGTGCAATTATTTTTGATAAAAAAGGAAACAAAATTGGTAGTTCACAAAAGGAATTTACTCAATATTTCCCTAATGCAGGTTGGGTGGAACATAATGCCAATGAAATTTGGAATTCTGTTCAATCCGTTATTGCAGGTTCTTTAATTGAGTCAGGAGTGAAACCTACAGATATTGCTGGAATTGGGATTACAAACCAACGGGAAACAACCGTTGTTTGGGACAAAGCAACTGGGTTACCCATTTATAACGCAATTGTTTGGCAATCACGCCAAACGACACCTATTGCCGATCAACTAAAAGAAGATGGCTACAGCGAAATGATTCATGAAAAAACTGGGTTAATCATTGATGCTTATTTCTCAGCAACGAAGGTTCGTTGGATCTTAGATCATGTAGAAGGTGCACAAGAACGTGCAGAAAACGGCGAATTGATGTTTGGAACAATTGATACTTGGCTCGTTTGGAAATTAACGGGAGATACTCATGTCACTGATTATTCAAATGCAAGTCGGACGATGTTGTTTAATATCCATGATTTAGATTGGGATCAAGAAATTTTGGATCTTTTAAATATCCCACGAGTGATGTTACCGAAAGTCGTTTCGAACTCTGAAGTGTATGGACTAACAAAAAATTACCATTTTTACGGAAGTGAAGTTCCTATCGCTGGGATGGCTGGTGACCAACAAGCCGCCTTATTTGGTCAAATGGCCTTTGAACCTGGGATGGTTAAAAATACCTATGGAACAGGCTCATTTATTGTCATGAACACTGGCGAAGAACCTCAACTTTCTAAAAATAATCTGCTTACCACTATTGGCTATGGCATTAACGGCAAAGTATATTATGCCTTGGAAGGAAGTATCTTCGTGGCTGGTTCAGCGATTCAATGGTTACGAGATGGCTTAAAAATGTTGCAAACGGCTGCGGAATCTGAAGCAGTAGCCAAAGCGTCAACAGGGCACAATGAAGTTTATGTGGTTCCTGCATTCACTGGTTTGGGTGCACCATATTGGGATTCACAAGCGCGTGGGGCTGTCTTTGGATTGACACGCGGTACCACGAGAGAAGATTTTGTCAAAGCGACACTTCAAGCAGTTGCGTATCAAGTTCGTGACATTATTGACACGATGAAAGAAGATACAGGCATAGATATTCCCGTCTTAAAAGTAGACGGTGGAGCAGCAAACAATGATTTCTTGATGCAATTCCAAGCAGATATTTTAAACACTGCTGTTCAAAGAGCCCATAACTTAGAAACAACGGCCTTAGGCGCAGCTTTCTTGGCGGGCTTAGCGGTTGGCTTCTGGAAAGACTTAGAAGAAATCAAAGCATTCCAAGAAGAAGGACAACAATTTGAACCCATTATGGCGGAAGAAGAACGAGAAGATTTATATGAAGGTTGGCAACAAGCAGTAGCAGCTACCCAACAATTCAAACGTAAAAATAAGTAAATGGAAAAGGGGAATTTTCTATGACTTTCTCAATAGAAACACGCCGACAATCAATCGACGCTTTAAAAACACAACACTTAGATGTCTTAATTATTGGTGGTGGCATTACTGGCGCAGGCGTTGCCCTGCAAGCCAGTGCCGCTAAAATGAAGACAGGGTTAATTGAAATGCAGGATTTCGCAGAGGGCACCTCTTCACGATCAACCAAATTAGTTCATGGTGGTATCCGCTATTTGAAAACGTTTGACGTGGAGGTGGTGGCAGATACAGTGAAAGAACGAGCCGTCGTTCAATCCATTGCGCCACACATCCCTAAAGCGGACCCCATGTTATTGCCGATTTATGATGAGCCAAATGCAACATTTAATCTATTTTCTGTCAAAATAGCAATGGATTTATATGATCAGTTAGCTGATGTAACAGGTACCAAGTACGCCAACTATCTGTTAACAAAAGACGAGGTTTTGGCACGTGAGCCACAACTAAAAAGTGAAGGTCTACAAGGTGGCGGTGTTTATTTAGATTACCGAAATAATGATGCTCGTTTAGTTATTGAAAATATTAAACAAGCAGTAGCTGACGGGGCGCATGCTGTGAGTCGGGTTCAAGCGGTGGGCTTTTTATACAATGATGAAGGGAAAATTACTGGCATTCAAGCAAAGGACCTACTAACTGACGAACAGTTTGAGATTCACGCAGATGTTGTGATTAATACTACTGGTCCTTGGTCAGATAAATTAAGAGGCTTAGACAAAAACGATTCATTTACACCACAAATGCGTCCAACCAAAGGGGTCCACTTAGTTGTCGACAAAAGCCGTTTAAATGTTCCTCAACCAACGTATTTTGATACAGGTAAACAAGATGGCCGCATGGTCTTCGTTGTTCCAAGAGAAGAAAAAACATATTTTGGGACGACGGATACAGATTACCATGGAGATTTTCAACATCCAACAGTAGAACAAAGTGATGTGGATTACCTATTGGAAGTAGTAAATAATCGTTATCCAGAGGTGCAATTAACAATTGATGATATTGAAGCCAGCTGGGCTGGCTTACGACCTTTAATTTCTGCTAACGGTGGCTCAGATTATAACGGGGGAAACAATGGCAAACTTTCAGATAAAAGTATTGATGAAGTCATTGATGTCGTTGACAGATACCAAAAAAACCAAACAGATAAACGAGAAATTGAAGAAGTCCTAAACCATCTAGAAGACAGTTTGGTGGAAAATAAAGTCAATCCTTCAGCTGTCTCTCGAGGCAGCTCATTGGAAAGATCAGCGGATGGCTTGCTCACTTTGGCTGGTGGGAAATTAACAGATTATCGTAAAATGGCAGAAGGTGCGATGAAAATGATTCAAACCATCTTAGCAGAAGAATACCAAAAAGAATTCACCTTAATTGATTCTAAAAACTATCCAGTTTCAGGCGGGAAATTGAACCCTGCAACGGTAGACGAAGAATTAGAAGCGTTGGCAAAACATGGCGTATCTAAAGGGTTAAGTGAAAAGGATGCACTATACTTAGCTCATTTATATGGCTCCAACGTACCAACTGTTTTTGAAATGATTGATGATGCCAAAGTAATTCCTGGTTTAACCTTAACAGAAACTATCTCTTTAAACTATGCGATGGAAGAAGAAATGGCTTTAACACCCGTCGACTTTTTATTGCGACGGACCAACCACTTATTGTTTATGCGTGATCGTTTGGACCAAGTGAAAGCGGGAGTCATTGAAGAAATGGCACAGCATTATCAGTGGACAGCGGAAGAAAGAGCACGACACATTGAAACATTAGAAAAAGTAATTGAAGAATCAGATTTAAAAAATTTGAAAGTAGGGTGAAGAAAAAATGGGAACTTCGATGATGACACAATTATTCGGTGAATTTTTCGGAACGATGATTTTAGTTTTACTAGGGGATGGCGTCTGTGCCGCAGTTAACTTGAAGAAAAGCAAAGCCTTTGCTTCTGGTTGGGTCGTTATTGCTTTAGGTTGGGGCGCTGCTGTTACATTAGCTGTTTACATGTCTGGGTATATGAGTCCAGCGCATTTAAATCCTGCTGTAACAGTTGCGATGGCAATTACTGGAAACTTTGAATGGGGCATGGTTTTACCTTATATCGTAGCTCAAGTCCTAGGCGGTTTTATTGGTGGTTTAGTTGTCTGGTTAGCTTATTTACCCCATTGGAACATTACAGAAGACAAAGGTGCTATTTTAGGAACCTTCGCCACTGGTCCAGCTGTCCGTAACTATCCAGCCAATGTTTTAACAGAAATTATCGGCACATTTGTTTTGGTTTTTGGCTTACTAGCCTTTTCTCAAAACGACTTAGCGGCTGGCATTAACCCAATGCTTGTTGGGATTTTGGTCTTAGGACTAGGTCTATCATTAGGCGGACCTACAGGTTATGCAATTAACCCTGCACGTGATTTAGGACCTCGTTTAGCGCACCAAATTATTCCTGTGAAAACAAAAGGTGATTCTGATTGGGCTTATTCTTGGGTGCCAATTGTAGGACCTATCTTAGGTGCTTCATTAGCTGCAGTAATTTATTTATTCACTATTTAATAGAAAAAACGGATAACTAACTGAATAGAAAAAAAGAACGAACCCAGAAATCTACACTAATTTTTGGGTTCGTTCTTTTTTATTGTAAATCGAAAATAGCGATACTTATTTTACTGAAAATTAATTCCCAATCTTCCCGGGTTAACTCTTCTTCTAAAATATAAATTCGTTCAATTTTTTTAGGCAAATTAAACATAGGATAATCAGTAATTACAATGTCGCAAGTAGAAAAATTCGTTCGTTCAAAAATAATGTCCTCACTAAACGCTTGTTTAATTTTCATCATGATAAAACTCGCAATGTAAAAATCGCGAGAATACGACACGCCAATTTTTATTTTAGTACGTGGGCTATAATGTTTATAGATTCTTAGTAGTAATTCGCATATCCAATTAGGATTTTCTTGGTCTTTAAATTCTAATTGATAAGGGAAGTTACCTGAAAAACTTTGATAAAAATCATAAATTTCCTTCTGTAAAGTCTTTTGGCTAGCACTGTTTTTATTGACTAAGAAATCTAGAATTGCTGTATTTGGTTGTTTAGAAATAAACAGTTGATTGTAAACAACATTTTTAAACAAAATAAGTAAAAAGTAATGACGATCAACTTCGCGCATTTCTGAAATCTGAAAAACTTGGCAAAAATCGGTTAGTAAGGCATCTACGTAGTAATATTCGGGACAAGAAATTTCAATTAAAGAAGCCAGTAAATATTCAGCTTGTTTTGCTGAATCAAAATTATCAATTGCGATTGGTGCAATGATATTGATGACTTCTTTTTGTGTTTTTGAAAAATCTGATTGACAACAAAAGATAGTTTGAGTAGGTTCCGAATAAAGTGATAAATAAGGGTGCTTTTCAAATTCTTTTTGGAGTTCTACTTCACAAGTATAGGGGAAGCGGTATTTCGCAATGTGTAAGAGTAAATTTAATTTTAATCGGGAAGCAAACTCTAACCGTTCAAGTATTTCTGGTTTAATGTGTTGAGTCAGTATATCTTCAAAATAAGTAGACGTATACTTTGGTAAGGCTAAAGTATTTAAGAATATAGTCCAATAAACATCTAGGAATGCATAGATAACTTGAAACTCAGTACCTTTTATCACTTTGCTAGCTGAAGGTGAAAAATGTACCGAAATACCGTAAAGAGCTAGTAACTTATTAATATTATTGAGTCTTTTATAAATATAAGAAGAACTAAAATTTGTTTCTTGACTGACTTTCCAGACAGAATTGTTTTCTTTTTTGATAATTGCTTGGAAAAGAATAAAGTCAGTAGAATTTAAACAATAATAGTTAAACAATAAGAAATAATGAGAAAGAAAATCATTTTCAGACGTATGTAACGAAATTTTTCCATGATTTATTTGGATTTTTAAGGTACTTTCATTAATTTCGGCTAAGTCTTCTTGGATTTCATGAAGATAGATTGATAAATTTTTATTGGACAAATCGAATGTTTTTGCAACGCTAGACAAATTAAGATTGGTTTGTTTAGCCAAATATAAAAAAACAGCCAACTTTTTTTGTGTTTTTTTTGACAGTAGATATTTTTTTATAGCATCCTGGGTTTTTATAGGACTCACTCCTTAAAAATAATTTCTCTTTTATTATAAAAGTTATTAAATAAAAAAGTAATAAAAATGCTTAATACTTGTAGTACTAAGACAAAGGTCTGTCATTTAATAACCAGGCGCTCACTAAATTTTTTTAATAGATGAGTAACCTAATGTATAGAAATTGATAACACTGGAGATTAATACCGTAAAAGTGGTTCTGTATATTTGTAAAATAAAAACGAGCCTGGGAAAAAATCCAAAGTGATTTTTTTCCCAGGCTTAAAAACTGATAAGCGGTGGGGACAGAAGTACTTACGACGAAGATTGCTCTATGATTACTCGTCGCAATTAGGACTTTGAGAGGCAAGGATCGAATCACATCAATCTCTACATGAAAATTACTAAGAATTGAGTTATTTCACTGCAAAAAAGGAACAGTTGAAAGCAATGTATTTACATGGGGAAAGAATGGGCCTGCCCAAATTAAAGAACACTAGGCTTTTTCAATTCTAGTATGTTTCATGCGAATTTTTGGAAATTCCTTCTTATTTGTTTTTTTCATGGAATCAGTTGTCTCTGTTGAGCCTTTTAGAAATCTGTCCTGACCTCGTTACGATGAGCAAAGAGAGCGGGTTCTTTTTTTATCAAATAATTTTCCAAAGTAACGTGATCAACTAAAGAATCAATCACCCCTTCTTTAGAAACTGAAAATCCTGCAGCCTGAATTGCTATTTGAATGGATGCTTCAGTCGGATAACCTTTCGAAAGATAGGAGGCGAGCGCACTGATAAAGCTGTCACTGGCACCAGTGCTATCCACAGCTATATTTTCTGTTGCAGGGAAATAGTGGCACACTTGGGGTGTTTTTAATAACACGCCTTTTTTTCCTAAAGTAACAATGACATTTTTTACGCCCATTTCTAAGAAGTACGCCGCTTTCTCTTCTAATGTACCAGTATCTGGTTGAAGTTCCAATAATTCATCTTCATTGGGAATGAAAAAATCAACCTTTTCTAGTATATTCACTGGAATATGATGAATAGCAGCTGGTTTTAAAATAATCGGTACCCCTGAATGTTGGGCGATTTCACAAGCTTTCTCTACAGCAGACAAAGGAATTTCTGTTTGAATGAGACAAAAACTGGCATCCATAAATAGGTGTTTTTGCTGTGCGATTTTTTTAGGCGTAAGCGCTGTGTTTGCACCAGGTAAGATTGAAATCATGGAGTCGCCGCTTGTCTCAACATAAATATAAGCTTGACCAGTCTCAGTATCTTGAATACGTGTGATACCATCTGTCGTAACGTGGTATTTTTCTAATTCTTTATATAAGTAATTCGCATCTGTGTCTGAGCCTAAACAACCAATTAAGGTGGCCTGATGGCCCAGTTTGGTTAATCCAACAGCTTGATTTAATCCTTTTCCGCCGGGGAATTTAGCATAGCTAGACAGAAAATTTGTTTTGCCGTTATGTGGTAAATTTGTTGAATACAGATAATTATCAACGTTTAAACTACCCACTACAATCATTTTGCTATGTGGATTAACACTAGACACGCCTAATGTATTTTTGTGATCTAGCACCAATTTTTCAGCCTCATTAATCAAGGCTGTTTTTTCTTTGCGTTTGTTAAGCAATAACAAGGCTAACTGGCTGCCAAACGTCTCTGTATCTAACAAGACGGAAGAAATATGATCAGGTAAAAATGAACGATCAATTTTTCGCTTAATTGCGAGTAAAGAGTAATTATCGGGGGTTCGTAAACCGCTCTGCTTTAAAAGCTGTTCCAAAAAAACAGCCTGGGTATAGTCATCGGTAAGGATACCCGTAATCCCATCTGTGATAAGCTGATTACTGAAATCAGCAGGGATAGTAGTTAAAATATTTTCTTTACTAAAGGGTAAATTGACATCAAACAAGGCTTTTTTATAGCCTGCAATAATTGCTTCTTTATATTTTGGGTTAGTGACGAAATAACTAATTTTTTTATGGTTATTCTGTAATAATTCTTGGGTTAAAACATAACTAGCTTCTTCATAAAGCCCCGCTAGAGAAGGCAATTCGTTAGTTGAGTGATTGACGAAATAGTAAGGGATCGTTAATTCTTCTATAAATTTCGCGTATTGTTTACTGTTTTCATTGATTGGGTCCCAAATAATGCCACTGGCTTGTTTTAAAGTTGGCGAGGTAATATTTTTCAGTTCTTGTTCTAAACTACCGTGACTATTTAAAATCAAGCAGCTATAGCCATTTTCTTGAGCTTTATCAATAAAGCTCGTAACCCAAGCCTCAAAAGTTTCATGGCTATTTAATAATAACACGAAGGTTTTTGTAGTACTATTTGTGACGAGATTTGCTGAGTAAGGTGTGTAGTTGTAATCTCGAACGATTTTTAAGACACGCTCACGGGTTTCTTTACTAATAGTTTGATCTTTATTATTTATAATTTTGGATACAGTTGAAGCGGAAACGCCAGCTAATTTTGCAATATCTTTAATATTCATCATTTTCGTCCTTTCACTGAACTCTTTTTTATAGTAAGCATTCTAAAAGCAGAAAGTCAAGAAAAAGCCTAATTATTTATTATTTAGAAATTCTGCTTGACTTTTAATGAAAGCGCTGTTAATCTCAAATTAAGAAAACGTTTCCGGAAATGTTTTTCCTGAATGTGAATGGAGGAAGAAAAATGGATACAAAGAAAAGACCGATCATTATTGATACGGACCCAGGAATTGATGATGCTGTAGCTTTAGCGATTGCACTGAATCATCCTAACCTAGAAGTTCGCTTAATAACGACGGTTGCAGGGAATGTAGATGTAGAAAAAACAACAAATAATGCTTTGAAACTTGTCGATTTTTTTGGGAAAAAGGTTCCTGTAGCCAAGGGGTGTAATTGTCCGTTACTTATTCAATTGGAAGATTCTGCTGAGATTCATGGGGAGACTGGCATGGATGGCTTTGAGTTTCCGCAACCTATCTCTACGTGTTTAGATATTCATGCAGTGGAAGCTATGCGAAAAGAAATTTTGTCTAGTGATGTTCCTTTGACCATTGTTCCAATTGCTGCATTAACGAATATTGCTTTGTTACTGACCCTCTATCCAGAAGTCAAAGAAAATATTGCAGAAATCGTCATGATGGGTGGCTCATTAGCAAGGGGAAATACAAATACAAGTGCCGAATTTAATACGTATGTCGATCCACACGCTGCACAAATTGTTTTCCAATCAGGTGTCCCGCTAACAATGGTAGGATTAGATGTTACAAGTCAAGCTGTGTTAACGAATCATGAAGTAACAGCCATCAGAGCGCTTGGAAGAGTGGGGGAAATGTTTTATGGTCTTTTCCGTCATTATAGAGGCGGCAGTTTAACTACAGGTTTGAAAATGCATGATGTCTGCGCGATTGCCTATTTAACTTCACCAGAATTATTTGAGACAACTGAAACGTTCATTGAAGTTGCTTTGGAAGGTCCAGCTGCGGGAGCTACTGTTGCAGATTTAAAAATGAAGTATCATAAAAACACGAATGCCGTTGCCTGTATAGATGTAAATGTTGAAGCTTTTCAAAAATGGGTTGTCGAAAAAATGAAAGCGGTTAATTAACTGAAGGAGGATAAGTATGATTGAAAGTTTATTGGTATTGGTCGTTTTAGTTGCTGTAGCCTATTTGATTGTAAAAAATTATCATCCCGCACTCAGTTTAATTATTGGTGCGCTTGTTCTACTTGCCTGTGCATGGATGTTAGGACATCCTATTTATCCTGCAGGAGAAGGAACCGGTTTTGGATTATTTGATATTTTCTTGAAGTTTAAAGATACAATTATTGCACAAGTGAGTTCAGCAGGAATTGTAATTATGATTCTTTTTGGTTATTCAGGCTATATGAATGCAATCGGGGCCAATCAGATGGCTGTCAACTTTTTGGTGAAACCATTAATGAAGATTAAACGTAAATCGTTATTTGTCCCTGTGGTCTTTTTAATTGGAAATTTAATGTCACTAGTAGTTCCTAGTGCATCAAGCTTAGCGATTATTTTAATGTCTATATTATATCCGATGCTAGCCAGCATGGGGATTTCATCATTAACTGCTGCAGGTGTGATTGCAATGACGGCAACTATCATGCCAACACCTTTAGGCGCGGATAACGTAATCGCCGCAAATACCCTTGGTTATGATGTGTTAAATTATGTTGTATGGAATGCCAAAATTTCGCTGCCATCGTTATTAATCATTGCGGTTGCACAGTACTTCTGGCAAAAATACTGCGATAAAAAAGAAGGTGAGGCTGCCTATGTCTCATTAAATGAAGAAGGCTTAAGCAAACAAAAAGAATTTGATGTTCCTAAATTTTATGCAATATTGCCAATATTACCGCTATTATTAATTGTTGGAGTGGGAATCGCAGGAATGTTTGTCAAAGGAATAACGATGGATATTTTTGTTCTTACATTTATTTCTTTCTTCATTGCGGTATTGGTTGAGACGCTTCGCTTGAAATCTTTTAAAAAGGTTCAAGATACGGCTGTCGAGATGTTTAAAGGAATGGGGCAAGGGTTTAGTCAAGTCGTGATGCTTGTCGTAGGCGGTTCATTATTCACGTCTGCGATTCAAACGTTAGGAATTATTGATAGTATTATGGCATCTGTCGAAGCGTCAAGTTCAGCAGGAATCGTTACGACCTTAATTTTCAGCGGTGCAACGACCCTTTTTGGAATTTTAAGCGGTGGTGGACTGGCAATGTTTTATGCGGTTATCGAACTAATCCCTGGGATTGCCGAAAAAGCTGGGATTGATGGTATTTTAATTTCCTTGCCAATGCAGATGATCGCGAATTTAACTAGAACGATTTCTCCTGTAGCAGCAGTTGTCATGATTGTCGCATCAACAGTAGGAGTTAGTCCCATCAGAATTTTAAAACGGACGAGTGTACCGACCATCATTGGCATTATTAGTGTGATTGTCTTGTCGATTCTATTGTTACCTTATTAAGAGAATACACAATGAAAATTAGAGTGGCTGATGAGAAAGAGTTACCGATGATTCTTCAATTTTTAACAGAAGTAAAGGCATACATGGACGTTGTGGGCATTACACAGTGGACAAAGGACTATCCTTCTCAAGGAGATATCCAAGAAGACATTACAAAAAAACGATTGTATTTGTTAGTGCACGAAGAAATGATTTTTTCAATGGCAACGTTCTGTATGGAGCAGGAACAAGACTTTGTTTGGCTAAAGCGCTTTGCAACTTCGCCTAATTATATTGCCAAGGGTTATGGCAGTTTATTGTTCCATGAATTGGAGAAACGGGCAGTCTGGGAAGGAAGACGTAAAATGTATGCTCAAACTAATCATACAAACCATAGAATGATTCGATTTTTCGAAAGTAAAGGGTTCACAAAAATTCATGAATCTTTACAAATGAATCGCTTAGACTTTGGCTCTTTTTATCTATACGTTAAAGAATTAGAGAAACAATCCATCGTTTAAAATAAGAAAACAGGAGTCAGATGCAAAAATTATTTAGCATCTGACTCCTGTTATTTTCCAAGGAAATAGTCAACTTAATTATACAAATAAAACACAAACACATTCGGGAACGGCAACATCTTTTTGAATCATTTCTAATAAGCCAGTTTCTTGGTTCCGACGATAAAGTGTTAAATTATCAGAGTCTTGATTAGCGACAACAACGAAATCTTCAGAAGGATCTAAATCGAAATCTCTTGGAATATCGCCTTCTGTTGAAATTAATTGAATTCGTTCAATCGCTTCGCCGTTTTCTGAAACAGCATAGACAGCAATCGAGTTATGGCCACGGTTTGAAGCATAAAGGAAACGGCCATCAGAAGAAATACGAATTGCAGCACCACCATTAAACGCATCATAATCAGCAGGTAAAGTAGAAACTTTTTGTAATTCAGTGAAAGAACCATCTGTTTCATCATATGAAAGAACTGAGACAGTGCTATCTAATTCACCAAATAGATAAGCCAATGATTTTGTTGGGTGGAACACTAAATGACGTGGACCAGTCCCTGGCTCAGTCACGAATTGAGCGATTTCAGAAAGCTTTCCATCTAAGCTAACATTATACGTATACACACGATCGGTTCCTAGATCACAGACGACTAAGCGTTGATCAGGTGTTAAATCTGTGTAATGAACATGGGCATTGTTTTGGTTTTCATGAGGACCAGTTGGCTCTGTATGAATCACTTTGTCAGCATCTTCCAAAGAACCATCTTCTAAGATACGATACACGTGAACGATACCTTGGTGATAATTTGCTGCATAGACAAGTTGTCGGTTTTCGTCAACAGCTACATAACATGGTGGCGCACCTTCCTCAGTTACTTTATTCAATAAGTTAAAATGGTCCATTTCTGGTTGATAAGCGGCAGTGCCACCTTCACCGTCAACACTAGTGACGCTAAAAAGTTCGCCCTTTTGACTCAGAGCAAGATAGGTAGGACTCGTTTCTTCTAACAAAAGTGTCGCTTCTGTTAAACGACCTTGTGTCGTATCTAATGCAATTTTATAAATGCCTTGGCTGGCTCTTCGAGTATAGGTACCTAGTAAAATTTGTTCTAACATCACAATTCCTCCAATTTGTTTCAACACAATCACTTTTTATGAAAGTGCTTTTATATAATGTAGTATACCATAAGAAGTCTAAGAACAATAAAACTTTCTATCTGAGATGTTCGCATTTTAAAGTGGTTTGTGCTATTATGATGAGAGACTGTGATGACAGTCATTTTTTGATTTTTAGAGGGGTGACGAACATGTACGACAATACGGATAATAACGGGACCGTTCGTTGTTCATTTTGTGGGAAAACACAAGAAGAAGTAAAAAAAATTGTTGCTGGTCCGGGTGTCTATATTTGTAATGAATGTATTGATCTATGTAAAGAGATTATTGATGAAGAATTTTATGATGAAGCAGTCCGAGAATTAACGGATGTGCCAAAACCCCAAGAAATTTTAAATGTTTTAAATGAATATGTTATTGGACAAGAACGTGCAAAACGCACACTTTCTGTTGCTGTTTACAATCACTATAAACGTGTGAATCAATCAGAAACAGCTGCAACTCAAGATGACGTTGAATTGCAAAAAAGTAACATTTGTTTAATTGGACCAACAGGTTCAGGTAAAACTTTCTTGGCTCAAACGTTAGCAAAAACATTAAATGTACCTTTTGCGATCGCTGATGCGACCAGTTTAACAGAAGCAGGTTATGTAGGGGAAGATGTTGAAAATATCCTTTTAAAATTACTACAATCTGCTGACTATAATGTTGAACGTGCGGAAAAGGGCATTATCTATATTGATGAGATTGATAAAATTGCCCGTAAGAGTGAAAATGTTTCGATTACTCGAGATGTTTCAGGTGAGGGTGTTCAACAAGCCTTACTAAAAATTCTTGAAGGAACAGTTGCAAGTGTACCACCACAAGGGGGCCGCAAACATCCACATCAAGAATTTATCCAAATTGACACAACGAATGTTCTCTTCATCGTTGGTGGAGCATTTGATGGAATTGAAACTATTGTTAAAAACCGCTTAGGCGAAAAAACTATTGGTTTTGGTAAAACTAATTCTGCTTTAAATGAAGAAGAAAGCATCATGCAACATATTATTCCAGAAGATTTATTGAAATTTGGTTTAATTCCAGAATTTATTGGACGCTTACCTGTAATGGCTGCGCTTGATAAATTAACGAATGATGATTTAGTTCGAATTTTAACAGAACCGAAGAATGCCTTGGTGAAACAATATCAAAAATTATTGTCTCTTGATGACACTAAATTAGAATTTGAACCAGAAGCATTAAAAGCCATCGCAGCCAAAGCTATTGAACGTAATACTGGCGCACGCGGACTTCGTTCAATCATTGAAGAAATTATGATGGACGTAATGTTTGATGTTCCTTCAGATGAAAGTATTGAAAAAGTTATCATTACTAAAATGGCAGCTGAAGGTACCGGTAAACCAACAATTATTTATAACAAAAAAGATAAAGAAGCTGTATAAGATTGAAGCTGAAAACAGCTCTTTCGGCGGATCTCCGAAAGAGCTGTTTTTGTTAAGCTTTTGAATGAAAGACTGAATAGAAGAACGGAGGAAAACAATGAACGTACATAATGCAGAAATCGTGATTAGTGCGGTATCCCCTAAACAATATCCTGAATCTCAGTTACCGGAGATTGCTTTAGCTGGACGTTCGAACGTTGGGAAATCATCTTTTATTAATACCTTGATTAATCGTAAAAATTTAGCAAGAACTTCAGGCAAACCTGGTAAAACGCAAACGCTAAACTTTTATTTAATTGAGGATGCCTTACATTTTGTGGATGTTCCTGGCTATGGTTATGCCAAAGTTTCTAAAACAGAACGTGCGAAGTGGGGAAAAATGATTGAAACGTATATCACGCAACGTGAGCAATTACGTGCAGTCGTTTCTTTAATTGATTTACGTCATCCGCCGACCCAAGATGATATCCAAATGTATGAATTTTTGAAATACTATGATTTGCCAGTTATTATTGTGGCAACTAAGGCAGACAAAATTCCGCGGGGCAAATGGAACAAACACGAGAGTGTCATCAAAAAAGCCTTGAATTTTGATAAACAAGATGACTTTATTATTTTCTCTTCTGAAACAAAAGAAGGAAAAGAAGCAGCTTGGACAGCAATTGAAAAGTTTCTATAGAAAAAAACAAGCAAAATTACTCTTTTGCTTGTTTTTTTGCTTCTTCTTTTTTTGCTTCTTGTCGTTGTTTTGCCAGTTCTTCAAGAGGGACTTCTTTCTTTAATGGATCAACGGCGAAAGAATCGAAGAGTTTATCTAAGTCATTGGAACGTTCAAATTTTAATCCCATTTACTAAGCCTCCATTCCTTTTTTTATAGTGTAGCACGTTTTTTTTCATTTGGATAGCAACAGAAATGTAAGAATTCGTAATAGGTGCACCTGGTGTGATTTCTCGTAACTAGGACTTGCCAAACATGAAAAAACAAGCTATTCTTTAGTAAGAATTAGTTAGAAAGAAGGCACTTTATGAAAAATCCGTTAATCGGCGGTGTTCGTTTTTATCAACGATTTATTTCTCCAGGATTGCCTGCACGTTGTCGCTATTACCCAACGTGTTCACAATATATGATTGATGCAATTCATACACATGGAAGTGTCAAAGGAACAACGATGGGAGTAGCACGGATTTTACGATGTCATCCTTTTGTTAAAGGCGGCATTGACTATGTTCCATTGAAATTTCGCTTGACGAAAAATCCTGATGAGACCTATCATGGACCGTATACGTATCGAAGAAATAAGAAAACAGAAGTAGAAAAGGATGGATAAATATGGCAATTTTAGCATTTGATCTTGGCGGTTCTTCCGTGAAATACGGCGTTTGGACAGGCAAAGAATTAACAAATCAAGGGAGCTTTCCAACACCTGGCTCTTGGGAAGAAATGAAAGCGCATTTATATTCGGTTTATGCAGACAAAAGAAATGAGTCGATTAGTGGTGTTGCTTTTAGTTCACCTGGAGTAGTTGACGAAAAAAGTCAACAGATTTTAGGGATTTCCGCCATTCCATATATTCATCATTTTAACATTTATGAAGAATTAGAAGCGTTGTTTGGGTTACCAGTGACTATCGAAAATGATGCGAATTGTGCTGGTTTAGCTGAGATATATGAAGGCGCGGCGAAAGGGAAAAAAGAAGTGCTTTTTGTCGTTATTGGGACAGGAATTGGCGGAGCGATTTTTCGCAATGGCGAATTGTACAAAGGTGCTCATTTATATGGAGGCGAGTTTGGACTGAACTTTTTAAGTAATGGCCAAACATTCAGTGAAATTGGCACAGCTGTCAAAATGGCTCAGCGTTATTGTGAACGAATTGGAGTCGAAAAACAGGCGGTGACAGGAGAAGAAGTTTTTGAACTGGCACAACGAGGGGATGAGGTTGCTCGCGAAGAAGTCAATAATTTTTATGATTATTTAACACAAGGATTATTCGGATTACAGTTTTCTTATGATCCTGAAATGATTGTACTTGGAGGCGGTGTTTCTGCTAAAGAAGGCTTATTAGCAGAGATTAATCGCCGGATGCTAACGCATTTACAGACCTTTGAATTAAAAGATTTTGTTCCAGAAATCGTGACCTGCCATTATCAAAATGATGCCAACTTGATTGGCGCAGCCGCCAACTTTCAAGCAAAAACGAATTGGGAACTATAAAGAAACAGCCGATTGTTCTTCTCTTCAATCGGCTGTTTCTTTATTTATTTGCCTTGTCGTCAGTGTTTTCTTCTGCAGCAATCCGCGCTTGAACTTGTTGGCGTAAAGCTTCTAGTTCTTTTTCCTTCTTTTCTAATTCAGCTAAATCTTCAGAAATTTCATGGGCTTCTTCTGCTGGCTTAGGTTGTAAAAAGACGTTTAAACCAATCGCTATAAAGGTCCCAATGAATGTATCCAACACACGTTCCATTGCATATTGAAAGGAATCGCTTTGCGGAATACTTAAAGAAATCATTAAAAGTGTCGCAGTTGCAGAAATGATTCCAGCATTGTTATTAATCCCATCAGAAACAACGATGACGATAATGACTAAAAGTGGTAGTAGCATTAATTCTACTAAGTTTTGATTAGGAAAATAATCTTGTGCTAATACATAAAGCAAAGCTAAAAAGCCACCCAATGTGTTTCCAATAATGCGCGATTTTCCAAAAGACAAACTGGTATTTAAATCTTGTCTTAGCGAAAAAACAGCTGCTAAACAGGCAATCATAGGTGAGCCACGATGGAAAAATTGAAATAAAAGAATACACAGCATGACAGCAATTGCTGTTTTTAACGTTCGCATGCCTAAACGAAATCGACCCACTATCATAAATATTCGCTCCTAAATAACTTTTCTCTTTAATGATAACCGAAATAGAGGTAAAATTACTAGAGAAAAGTGAAGAATTATTATTTTTTAAGGGGAGTATGCATGAAAATTGGTTTACGAACAGTCAAGACAGCCATTAGCGCTGCATTAGCAATGATTATTGCGGAAAAACTGGGATTACTTTATGCCCCTTCGGCAGGGATTATTTCAGTTTTAAGTGTTACTAGCACGAAAAAAACATCTGTCATGACAGGAATTTATCGTTTGTTATCCTTAGCTTTAGCAACTATTTTAGCGTATATTTGTTTTACTTTTTTAGGTTTTACAGCGATTGCTTTTGGTATTTTTTTGTTATTATTTATTCCAGCAGCTGTGTATTTTCAATTATCTGATGGGATTGTTGTGAGTTCCGTTTTGGTAACTCATTATTTAGTCGAAAAAAATCTTTCTTGGGCGATTATTGGAAATGAGTTTTTATTAATGAGTATTGGTGTGGGACTAGCGTTATTAGCTAATTCTTATATGCCTGATACAGAAAAACGTTTAAGAGAAGACCAAGAAGTCATTGAAACAATGTTTCGTAAAATTTTAAGGGAAATGGCGCTACATTTAAACAACGCTGCAGGAGAGCGAAATTTGGTCATGTATTGTGCAGATTTAAAAACCTTTATTCGCACAGGCGAGACGTGGGCCAAAAATCATGCCGAGAATCAATTGCTGTCTACCAATACGTACTATTTAGAGTACTTTGCGATGAGAAAAATGCAAAGTAATATTCTAAAAAACATGTTGGAATTATTAGAAGATATTACTGTTGATGCGCAACAAGTTCGCTATATTCAACAATTGTTGGAATATACGGCAGAAACATTTGCAGAGAATAATGATGGACAAGAAATTATGAATCGAATTAAGAACGTTTATGAAACCTATCGCACAAAACCATTGCCGCAAACAAGAAATGAATTTGAAAATCGGGCGCGGCTCTTTCAGTTTTTACAATTATTTCAGTCGTTCATCCAAATCAAAGCGGACTTTGCCAAATTACAACTAGATAAATAAACAGAAAAAGAAACCTTTTTAAACAGAGGTTTCTTTTTTGTTCTCTTAAAAATTCAGGCAAGTTCTTTAGTATTCATTGAGAATGTGTTAAACTAATGAGAAAGAAAAATAAAAGGAATGACCGCAATGGATAATGCTCAAGTGAAGAGAAAACATTTCCGTTTTCCAGCTTATGATGATGAACAGGGCGTAAAATTACCAACAGATAATGAACGTAACTTATTTCAAGATGATCTGATTGGTAAAGCAATGTCTGGTAGCAGAAGAACTGCAACATCTGCCGAAGATACTAGACAAAGCACACCATCCGTCCAACAACCAACAACGAATCAATCAACTACAAATAAACAAACACAACAATTAACGGCAGCACAACAAGAGCAATTAGCACGTCATCGTTCTAATTTGCCAGACTATACAAAACATGCTAGTAAAGCAACGAAAAATAAACAAGCAACGAAAAAAAATAATAGCCTTTTTGGGACACCAAAAGGAAATGGCTGGACACAAACGTATAAAAAAAAAGAAGTCGTAGCGAAACCAAGTAGACCTGCCGCATCACCATTAGTGCAAAAAACGACACCTTCTTATTTTGTTCCTAAATATATCCCGGCTTCTGTGATTCCTGAGGAACAGGAACCTAGTTTTACTGAAGAAGAGTTGCTAAAAGCAATGAAAAAAGATCGTCGTTCATATGTCATTCTTGATGATGAACCAACGGCTTTTCAAGTGAAAGATACGGAAGAAGATCCAACGGTGCGGAAATTTAATATTCCAACCTCAGAACCTGAGATTCCTTTAACTAGACGACAATATCAACAAATCAAACCAGACTTAGAACGTTTTGGCGAAGATGCGTTAGATTTACGTTCGCGTTCCCGTTTGAATGCCGCAAAGAAAAATGCTAAAAGTCAAACTGCTTATGGGAAAAAATTAGCTAAAGCGAATGCTCAAGTGGAGCCGGAAGCACCTGTGACAGAAGAGAAGAAAAAGGGCATCTTGGATAAACCATTAAGTGGGATGCTAGAAGATTCAAGTTCTGTATTAGAAAACAGTAAATATTTTAGTTAAGAGATGAAACTTGCATGTGGATTTGAAACATGTAAGTTTTTTATTCTGTTTTAATAGTTGATTATTTTTTTGTTTTATACGATAATGAATCTCGTATGATTGAAATTTTTTTAAAAAAGGTATGTTTTATATAGTGACAGAGAAGAGGATTATAATGGGAAATCAAGAGAACAAATTATACCATTTTGTCGGAATTAAAGGTTCTGGCATGAGCTCATTAGCGTTGGTCTTACACCAAAAAGGCTACAACGTTCAAGGATCAGACGTAGAAGAGTATTTCTTTACACAACGGGATCTTGAAAAATCAGGTGTCCCTATTTTACCATTTAATGCAGATAATATTGATAAAGACATGATTGTTATTGCTGGAAATGCTTTTCCAGATACCCATGAGGAAATCGCCCGCGCCATCGAATTAGGCGCAAAAGTAATTCGTTACCACGATTTCATTGCTCGTTTTATCGAACCCTATACAAGCATTGCTGTAACAGGATCACATGGGAAAACAAGTACGACTGGTTTGCTAGCACATGTATTAAGTGGTATCAATCCAACTAGTTATTTAATAGGTGATGGCACTGGCCACGGCGAACCAGATGCTGATTTCTTTGCATTTGAAGCGTGTGAGTATCGCCGTCATTTCTTGGCTTATTCACCAGATTATGCGATTATGACGAATATCGATTTTGATCATCCAGATTACTACAAGAGCATTGAGGACGTTTTTTCAGCGTTCCAAACAATGGCTCATCAAGTCAAAAAAGGAATTTTTGCTTATGGTGATGATAAGTATCTTCGTCAGTTAGAATCAGAAGTGCCAGTTTATTATTATGGCGTCAGTGAAGAGGATGATATCCAAGCACGAAATATTCAACGAACAACGGAAGGCTCATCTTTTGATGTTTATCACAAGGATGATTTTGTAGGTCATTTTGTCTTACCAGCATTTGGCCATCACAATATCATGAATGCGCTAGGTGTGATTGCTGTGGCTTATTTTGAAAAACTTGATATGCAAAAAGTCGCAGAAGAAATGCTAAGTTTTAAAGGTGTGAAACGTCGTTTTAGTGAGAAAAAAGTCAGTGACATGATTATTGTTGATGATTATGCACACCATCCAGCTGAAATTAAAGCAACGATTGATGGCGCTCGTCAAAAATATCCTGATAAAGAAATTATTGCTGTCTTCCAGCCGCATACATTTACACGAACAATTGCCTTAATGGATGAATTTGCTGAAGCACTGGATTTAGCAGATGAAGTATTCTTATGTAATATTTTTGGCTCTGCGCGTGAAACACAAGGCGAGGTACGCATTGAAGATTTAGGTGAAAAAATTCAAAAAGGTGGACAAGTAATTACCGAAGATAATGTGTCGCCTTTACTAGATTTTGAAAATGCAGTGGTGGTCTTTATGGGTGCTGGCGACGTTCAGAAATTTGAACAAGCTTACGAAACATTACTAAGTAACACAACTAGAAACGTTTTATAAGAGAACATAAATAAAATCGGGACAGGGGTATCTGGCTTCAAAAAATAAGAAGCTGCTCCTGTTCCGTTGTTTGTTTTTAAAATCTAGCATGGCAGATAAGTTGGTTTTGTTTAAACATCCTTTAAAGACTACTTTTTAACTTGCCTTTTAAGTACATTTTGGTACAATTATCTTATCAATAACGGAGGTGTACTAATTTGAATATCGGAAAACCGAGAAAATTAGGCAAAACCATCGAAGATATCGAAGAGGGAGATTCGTTGTCCTTGACAGAGTCAATTGAAGACAAGGACTTATTACTTTACTTGGGCTTGACCAATGATGCGAATCCTTTATATATCCAACATGATTATGCCCAAAAAACAGAATATGAAAAACCAATCGTACCATCAATTATGCTGATGGGAATTATCACTAGTGCGATTTCAAAACATTTGCCAGGACCAGGTTCCCATGTTGTGAATTTCTCTGTGAACTTTGTGGAACCCGTTTTTCATTACGAAACATTGACTTTCCAATTAGAAGTAATCAAAGTCGACAAAATGAAAGATGTGATTACCATTTCAGTTGAGGCTGTTAATGAGCAAGAAAATCGCGTGTTAGATGCAGTGGTGATGGTTCAACCACCCCAAGTGACGATTGATGAATTAACAGAGAAAGAAGGGACTTTAACTTATGAATAATCAAGAGTATATCCAAACTGGCACAGGTTTGAATAAATTTTATGCCAAAATTTACGGATTTTTAGCGTTAGGAATTGGTATTAGCGCAATCATGGCTTATGCAATGACAACTGTCTTTTTACCTGTTCTAGCTACTTTATTCCAATCAAGCTTAGCTTTTTGGATGATTTGGCTTGTTGAAATTGGCTTAGTTTTATATCTAGGCGCAAAAGCACAGAAGAATCCAACCATTGCGATTGCAGGATTTGTTGCGTATGCATTATTAAATGGTGTCACTTTATCCGTGACGTTATTAATGTATACTGGTGGAACAGTGGCCGGCGCATTTTTAAGTGCAGCAGCTACCTTTGGCGCGATGTCATTAGTAGGTGTCTTTACGAAGAAAGACCTATCAGCAGTTGGTCATGCCGCTTATAGTGCCTTAATCGGAATTATCATTGCGATGTTGCTAAATATGTTCCTTTTACACAGTAGTGCTGTAGAATTCTTTATTTCCATTTTAATGGTCCTAATTTTCTCAGGGATTACTGCTTATGATAACCAACGTATACGCCAAGTCTATGCGCAAACAGGTGATCAAGCAGGTACTGGGATGGCCGTTTTCTTCGCATTACAATTATACCTTGACTTCATCAACTTATTCTTAGCTTTCTTAAGAATTTTTGGTAAAAACAACTAACATGAACGTAAAAGAGCCAATCTGCTCAGCAGATTGGCTCTTTTTTTAACCCATTCCAATAGCGAAATTCAACAGTTTATCGGAGTACGTTGGATTTTCTAAATCGGTTTTCATTGTTTCGTTCAGTAGACTGAGCTGATCGGTAATGATGCCATCGACGCCATAAAAAATCATTCGCGTCATAACATCTTCATCATTTGCTGTCCAAGCATAAACCTTTTTCCCATCATGATGAGCGGCATTTACAAAGTTACGATTCATTGTACTGTATTCCATAGTAAAAAAGTCAACTGGCATTTTAGGTGGTCCCACAATGTTAAAAGGAATAACGTAGCCTACATAAAAGCGTGGTTCTTCTTTCTTTAAGGCCATCGCCGTATCATAGGTTAAGGTATGAAGGATATGACCGTTTTCTAAAATATTTTCACGGTATTGTTTGACAAAGCGCTGCACTAAATCAGGGCTATCTTGAGGCGTGGTTTTGATTTCAATTAATAAACGTTGTTTTAATTGATTGGCTTTGGCTAAATAATCATCGAAAGAAACCATTTTAGCAGTTTGACCATTTTCTGTGACATTCATATTCGTTAATTCTTTAAGTGTTAATTGATTCGGTCGTTTATTAACGCCCGTTAACGCCCGTAAATTAAAATCGTGCATGACAATAAATTGATGGTCTTTGGTTTCTTGAATATCCATTTCAACATAATCAGGTTTTGCCTTATTGGTCTCGATCAGAGAGTCCAAGGTGTTTTGAACGCCATTGTTACCATTAACACCACGATGGGAGATGGTAACTGGTTTTCGGTCAGGTGTATGACTTAGGTAATTCGTATTATAGGTGCCTACACCAATTCCGAAGATGATTGCAATCAAACAAAAAAGAACGACTCTGAAGGTGGTCCATTCTACCCGAACCTCTGATTTCGGAGTGAACCATTCTGGCGTGTCAGGCAAAATCCCTTCATCTTCCATATCATCAACAATAATGTAAAAAATAGCAACACTAGACAACACCAAGTTTAAGAGCATCATAACCTGAAGGAGTGTCATAGCGATGACAGCGCTGGGTAAAGACCACTCAGGTTTAAACGTTTCGACGGCGGTTTGACCTAAAAATATCAAGAAATAGCCAGCCGTAAAAATCCCTAAAACAGTTCCTCCAATGATAATAAATTGCCCTAAAATCTGGAAAAAGCGTCGCTTTGTAATTTGCCAACTACGTTTCAAAGACTCACGAAAACCAACATCACGTAAAATCAACTCTGGAAGGGCAAAAGCAAGTCGAATCGCTAAATATAAGATAATCAGTTCTAACAATACGAAACCAATAATAATAATGACGCGATTTGCAAAAATAAAATCTAAGATAAAGGCTGGAATCTTAACTCTTGTTAATAAATAAGAGCGGAAGGTTAACCCACTTAATGGTAAAATCAAAAAGAAATATGCCAGGAAAAACAGAAAGGTAATTCCTCGAACTTTTTTGATCTGAAGCAAGGTGCCGTGCAATAATTGCGTTAGAGTAATTGGTTGCTTTTTCTTAATAAAATAAACACTAAGCAATAAAAAGGTAAATTCAAAAAAGAGCGCCAGTAAAATTAATAGCCCAATTAGTAGAAAAGTCAAAAGGACATAGGGATGTTGCGTAGCAATTGCCCCTAAGTTATCGTAGGAAATATAATCAATCCCACCTTCTTTGAGTACCAATTTGGACAAACTTGTCAATAAAGGCAATAGAACGAATAACATAAATCCGTGCATCAAGAGCACGTCGCGAAAATACGCCGTTGTTCCTTTAAGAAAATCTAGCGTATTCACAATACTATTTTTAAAATAACTAAACATCAAAAGTCCCCCAGTTTCTACCAAAATTCCATAATAAAAGGACTAAATCAAACTGACACAGGCAGAGTTTTGATTTAGTCCGTTCGCTTTTTTATTTATTTTACATTCCCAGTAAGCTAGTTAAAAATGTACCGCCATAAATTAACGCAAGACTATATAAATAGATAGAAGCAGGTTTTGCTAGTAAAATAATCAGAGTAAATTTTTTCACAGACATTTTTGTTAAACCGGCCATTAAACAAAGCGCATCATCCGGTGCAATCGGGAAGAAAATTGCTAAAGCAAACAATCGTTCAAAACGTTTTTCATTGTCTAACCAACCGATATACTTGTTATATGTTTTATCACTGACAAGGCTCATAATGAATGGTTTCCCATAATTACGACCTAATAAGAAAATGATAATAGAGCCAAGTGCAATACCAACGTAATTATAGACGAAGCCCATTGTTGGCCCGAAAATCAAGACCCCTGCAGCACAGCTAACACCACCAGGAATAATCGGAATAACCACTTGAATAATCTGAATTAACATGAAAATAATCGGACCGAGAATGACAGATTGCCCTACTAGTCCTCTTAGTGCATTGATGTCCTTGAAGACACCTAATCGGATAAAATAGATGGTTGCAATTATGGTTGCAACAATGCCCAAAATGGAAATAATATTAACAATTTTTCTAGATAGGGTAACACTCACATTTCTCATCTCCTTTAGTTATACTCATCGTACTTTTAGTATATAACTTTTTATCAATAAAAAACATCGTTTGTTCTTTCTGCAAACGAACAAAGTTGTAAGATACGCATCATTTGATAAGTTTATTATACAAAAAAAGAGACAGAAAAGACATCCTACTTAAGACCCATTCTGCACTGATCTTTCGAAAGAGAGTTGAAGAAACGAAAGTGGCACATCTTTTAGTAATATTATAGAGGGGCAAAGAGTGAAATTAAATTTGCATCTACGTCTTTAATGATTGCGTATCGTTGGCCCCAAGGTGCATTCCAAGGTTCTTTAAAAACAATGTAACCAGCTTGGCTCATTTTTTTCACGGTGCTATCAACTTCTGCGGCCGTTTCACAAAGAAAAGCAAGTTCGATTTTATCGCCTTGCTGACTAGGCGCAAACCCATAGACGCCAGTAATCATTTGTAGTGAATTTAAAGAAATCCTGACGCCATTGTTTTGTAATTCTGTGTAATCGGGCGAAGCTTCTCCCAGCACGTTAAAACCTAGCGTTTGGTAAAAAGAGAGTGCTTGTGTCATATCGTTGACGATAATACCGACCATATCTAACTTCATCCTCATAACCTCCGATCTATGATAAAATAAGTGTAAGGGATTTTTTGGTAAAAACCAAACGATTTATAGCGAAAGTGCTTAAAAAAATTAGAATGTAACAGTTTACAACGAAGAATAAGAAGACTATAATTATGTTAACTAGTTTTAGGTATACCTAAAAGTGAAATGTGTGAACAAGATAGATTGAGGGATGTTGGATGAAAGAAAAGAAAACGGAAAAAATGCTTAATTATGCAAATGGGCCTAGTTTAGAAGAGATAAATAATACCGTCGAGGTACCTAAAAACGCAAGCTTTTGGCGAACTTTGTCAGCCTATAGCGGACCTGGCGCTTTAGTGGCTGTTGGTTATATGGATCCAGGAAATTGGATTACGTCAATTGCTGGCGGAGCGGAATATAAGTACACGTTACTTAGTGTGATTTTGCTTTCTAGTTTAGTTGCCATGTTACTACAAAGTATGGCTGCGCGCTTAGGAATCGTGACAGGAATGGATTTAGCCCAAGCGACTAGAGAGCATACAAGTAAACGAACGGGCGTTGCCTTGTGGGTGGTGACGGAGTTAGCCATAATGGCTACAGATATCGCTGAGGTAATTGGTGGTGCCGTTGCTTTGCAATTATTATTTGGTTTTCCATTATTAATTGGTGTGTTGATAACAACGTTTGATGTTTTATTACTTTTGCTACTGACAAAGTTAGGCTTTCGCAAAATCGAAGCAATTGTTTCTTGTTTAATTGCAGTCATCTTTTTTGTTTTTGCTTATGAAGTGGCATTAGCAGATCCAAATGTTGGTGAAGTATTACGAGGTTTTATTCCAGACACAAAAATAGCGACAGATAAATCCATGTTATTTTTAGCCTTGGGAATCGTTGGAGCGACAGTCATGCCTCATAACTTATATTTGCATTCTTCCATTGCGCAAGCTCGGAAATTTGATCGTAACGATGATGCTGAGAAAGCCAAAGCAATTCGTTTCACTACTTGGGATTCAAATATTCAATTAACTGTTGCTTTCGTCGTAAATTGTTTGTTGCTAATCCTAGGGGGAGCATTATTTTATGGAACCAACAGTGAATTAGATAAATTCGTTGATTTATTTGATGCTCTGAAAAATCCAGATATTGTTGGTAATATTGCTAGCCCAGTGTTAAGTATTCTTTTTGCAATTGCTTTACTGGCTTCGGGTCAAAATTCAACGATTACAGGTACGCTGTCAGGACAAATTGTAATGGAAGGCTTTATCCATTTAAAAATGCCGTTGTGGGCAAGACGAGTGTTAACTCGTTTGTTAGCAATTGTGCCAGTCATTATCTGTGTCATTATTTATGGCGGTAGCGAAACGGCTGTTGAAGACTTGTTACTTTATACGCAAGTTTTCCTAAGTATTGCTTTGCCAGTGTCGATTATTCCTTTAACGATGTATACAAGTGATAAAAAATTAATGGGCCAATTTGCGAATCCAGCGTGGGTGAAATTTTTAGCTTGGATTATTGCAATTGCCTTGACGTTATTGAATTTATTTTTAATTTATGGCACATTAACTGGTTTAACGAATTAATAAAAACAAAGGCTGACTGGAAAAGTTGGCCTTTGTTTTTTCATAGAATTTGCGCGTAAGAAATGGTAGAATAGGAAAGATGAAATACAAGGAAGAGAGGCTTTCACGTGACAGATTATTTAAATGTAGGAAAAATTGTGAACACACAAGGAATCAAAGGAGAAGTTCGGGTCATTTCGAAAACGGATTTTCCAGAAGAACGTTATCAAAAAGGGGCAACGTTACTGCTATTTCAAGAGAAAAAAGCACCAATTGAATTGGTCGTGAAGTCCCACCGCAAGCATAAGAATTTTGACATTTTAAGCTTTGAAGGACATCCAAATATCAATGATGTTGAAAAATATCGTGACGGTATTTTAAAAGTTGCAAAAGACAATCTCGCTGAGTTGGCAGAGGACGAATTTTATTATCACCAAATCATTGGTGCCACTGTTTATGATGAAACTGGTAGTGAACTGGGAAAAATTAAAGAAATTTTATCTCCTGGTGCGAATGATGTGTGGGTCGTCCAACGACCAAAGAAAAAAGATTTACTTTTACCGTATATTGAAGGCGTTGTTACAAAAGTCGATGTCGAAAATCAACGGATTGATGTGGACATTCCAGAAGGATTGATTGACGATGAGAATTGATGTATTAACTCTTTTTCCTAGAATGTTTGAAGGACCAATGGGGGAATCAATTATTGGGAAAGCTCGGGAAAAGCAGTTATTAGAATTGAATGTCTCTAATTTTCGCGATTTTTCAGATAACAAACACCAAACGGTCGATGATTATCCGTATGGCGGTGGCGCGGGGATGCTTTTAAAAGTACAACCGATTTATGATAACCTAAAAGCAATTGAAGAAGAGACAAACCAGCAACCAAAACGGGTCATCTTATTAGATCCAGCAGGAAAACCGTTTAATCAAAAAATGGCCGAGGAATTTTCACAAGAAGAACATTTAGTTTTTATTTGTGGACATTATGAAGGCTATGATGAGCGAATTCGCACGATGGTCACAGATGAAGTTTCATTGGGGGATTACGTTTTAACAGGGGGCGAATTAGGCGCAATGGTCATGATTGATGCGACAGTCCGTTTATTACCTGATGTCTTAGGTAACAATCTTTCTGCACAAACGGATTCACATTCCACTGGCCTATTAGAGCATCCACAATATACCAGACCTGCTATTTTCAACGATATGGAAGTCCCTGCCGTGCTAACGAATGGTAACCATAAATTAATTGCAGAATGGCAACTAAAAGAATCATTACGACGGACCTTTTTGCGTCGACCTGACATGTTGGAATCAGTAGAAATGACGCCTGAAATGTTGAAGTTATTAGAGGAAATTAAACAAGAAGAGCAAAAATAAGGGAACTTTCAAGAAAATTCTCTTTACAGCTTATTTTGTCTGTGGTAAACTAATTTGGTGAGTGCAATGCGCTCTAACTATTACAATATTCCGCTGTGGCAGAAGTGACCATAAGAATATTTGGGAATAAGGAGAAGGATAAAATGAATCCATTAATTCAAGAATTAACACAAGAACAATTACGTACGGATATTCCTGCGTTCCGCCCTGGTGACACTGTTCGCGTTCATGCGAAAGTAGTCGAAGGTACTCGTGAACGTATCCAGTTATTCGAAGGTGTTGTAATTAAACGCCGTGGTGCTGGAATCAGCGAAACTTACACAGTACGTAAAGTTTCAAATGGTGTTGGTGTGGAACGTACATTCCCATTACACACACCACGTGTTGCTCAAATTGAAGTGGTTCGCTACGGTAAAGTACGTCGTGCAAAACTTTACTACTTACGCGCATTACACGGAAAAGCAGCTCGTATCAAAGAAATCAGAAGATAATCAATCTGACTTTTTTTGGAAGTCGCATAAGTGTGAAAAGTCCTTGTCTAGCAAGGGCTTTTTTCTTTTCTCAAAATCGGGATTTTGGACAATAATTCAGAAATTCCCTCAAATTGTCCTAGATTTTCTCAATTTGACGATTAAGGTAGTCAAAAGAGTGGCAAATAGTAGGGAAAAATTGACGACAAAAGTCATCCGAAAAATACCAAAATGCTGACCGAATTTTGCAGTTTTGAGCTAGGGCTTGCAAAAAAGAGCGGACTTTTGAGAAAATACCAAAACAATTACCTTTTACGAAAAAGGGATTGTGTCACACTGTTCCAAATAGTTATTTGGAGGAACATTATGAAAGAAGTAGATAAAAGAGTTATTTGGAAAAATATGAACGAGCTTCAATTACTTCTTAAAATTAGTCAATTTATCGAAAAAAATAGCATAAAAACATGTAGTCAATATCAAGAAAAATTAAGCGAGTTTCCCAAAGAAGTTCCCAGTGTCTGGTTTATTATTCAAAGATATGGCTCTTGGAATAACTTATTAAGAAAAATTGATAGGAAAGAAAATCAACATTATCAATGGAATCACCTTTCAGATGAAGAGCTTATTGACATCGCATGTTCATTTATTGAGGAAGAACAAATATGTTCACAAAGAAAGTATGAACAAAAAGTGGTAGGAAAAAATGTTCCTTCTCTTTCTACGTTAAAGAAAAGAATGGGTGATGTTCGGCCACTATTTAAAAAGCATTTGGAAGAATCACTCGTTGTTCCAACAAATTTCGAATTACTTTTAGAACTAAAAAAAGAGATTATCCGTTTAGAATTAGAACAGGATTTGTCTATGACAACCTTTAAACAAAAAAATCAATCCCCCCAATTGCCATCTGTAGATACCATTATGAGACGGACAAACAAAAATTGGGAAGAGCTAATGTCAGAACTAGGATATAATTATCGAGAAATAAAGAGAGAGAAGATGAAGCGAAATTTAAAAAGAAGATAAAAATAGAATGGCCTACATGAACATAAGCCGAGATGACTTAAAGTCCTAAGATAAACGGTGGGACAGAACTCTAACAGTTCATCACAATTTAGCCTGTTAGAGTTCTGTCTCGACCTTGCCATCTATTTTTATTTATCCTTTAGGTGGGAAAGGATCATTTCCATAGCTATTTTTTTCTCGAATTTGACCATTTTTTCCATGAATAACTAATTCTGAACGTTGATTTTTTGAAATTTTTGTTGCTTGTTCAATAGCTTTTGCTTGAGTTTCGAAATGTGCCGTGTATTTAGAGTTACCAGCACCTTTAATACTCCAGCCACCGTTATTATTTGGCACTACATGTTGATTCTTTTTCATTGATATTCTCCATTCTAAATAAATTCGTATTGATACTTTGTGGCACCTTCAACTACTAGATACCAAGTTCCTGCTTTAGGTGCAGAAACTGTGACGTCTCGTCTGTTAAAATAACCACCAAAGTATCGGAATCGTTGACCAGATTTGTATTTTGTAAAGTTGTGTCTATCAACTAAAAATACATTTGAGGCGCTAACTAGTCTAACGTGTGCAGAAACTGGACCAGTAGCTTGGACATAAGGATATTTAGTCATATTGGGTTCTCCTTTCTAATGGAATTATACAAAAGCCATGTTGGTAGAGCAGCTTATAGCTGGTCGACTGATGTATGGCATTAATTATATATATATTTCGTTTCTGTAGTTTAATAAAATATTAAATATGAAGTCTAATGTTACAAAACAACAACATTTTGTAAAAAAATATAATTATAGCACCATATATTGTATGTTTTTAGAAAGACTAAAAAAATCAAAATATGTAGTTAAATAACAATGTTCCTAAGTTTGTTGCATAAGGATAAATATGATATTTCTTATAAATTACAAATATTTCGTTGGAATATTAAAAAATTTTCAAATAAATAACGAAAAAAGACGTTCAAATTTTGAGCGTCTTTTTTTATATCCAAAATCAGAGAGGAGTATAAAAGTGAGAAGACCAAGAATAAAAAATAGTAAATTACTAGCGACTTTAGTATTGCTATTTCAAACCGTAAACACAAGTGTGACACCACTTATTGCCCATGCAGAAGAAATGGAGTATCCCCAAGAGGTAACGATTGAGTACGATGCCAATAATATTTACAGTACGTCCGATTCATATAATAATGGACAAAGTTTCAATACTCATACAGCGCCTATTTATGCTAATTATAATGGAAAGAAACAACCTGTCTTTTGTATTGAACCAGAGGTAGATATTATCGACCCAATCAATCCAGGTTATGAAAAAAAACCTTTACCTGATATGCCAGACCGCGCAAAATTAGTTTCCATTTTATGGAAAAAGGTTGGTCAAGATCCTGATACCCAAGCCGTTGCGCAAAAAATCATTTGGCAAGTAGCTAATGGTTATACTATCCATACCATGACTCGTCCAGACGGCAGTACAGTAGATATTCCAAGCATTGAAGCAAAAATCAATAAAGTTGTCCAAGACTATCAAAAGAAACCAAGCTTTGATGGAACGACAACCAAACTGAACTTAGGAAAGTCGACAGTTTTAACAGATACGAATCAATTAAACTTGTCAGAATTTGATAAAGTGATCGAAAATACTGCGAACATTGACTATCATGTGAATGGTAACCAATTAACTTTGAGAACGAATGAACAGTCAAAATCGGGTGTACTCACACTAGAAAAGTCAGAAGGAACAGGCACACCAGTTGCTTATAAAAAAGCTGGTGTACAATTCAGGACATGTTGTTAATTTTTATAAACTTAAAAATGCATATTTAAATAGTTATTCTTCCGTTGCATTTTAGAAATAGAAAAAGATAAGTCAATAGGAGACAGTGATGTTTATAATTTTAGAAATTTTATGTGAAATGTATTTTTATAGAAAGAAGGACTATGAATGGATATTAGCCAAAGTGATATTGAAAATATATTGAGGGAGAGAAGGGGAGTATCTCATTAGCAACATTAATGGTAAAGCTTTCACTTCAACAATCTAATATAAATAGACTTCGGTTAACTAGTCTTATTAAATGGAATCCTAATATCAAACGAACCTATATGCGAGTTGGAACAGAAACTCAAACTTTTTATTATTTAAAACAAGCCATTGAGGAATTTTAGACAACAATTAGGAGAGTGTGAAATGAAGCAGAATCTATTAATAGGCGGTTTATTGATTCTAGTTTTTTCGTTAGGTGCCTGCGGAAAAAATAAAATAGACGGTACTTGGACCCAATACTCAGACTACTCAGAGAAGGACAAAACGGTTTATGAAATAGATACTAATAATCATAAGATGACTATTTCTGAGTATTCAAATGGAGAAATTGTTACTAGTTCTTTAAAGCAAATTACTGTAGATGAAAAAGACAAAACGATTAAGGAAAAAGGAACAGAATTATTTACAGAGACAATTCCTTACCTAGTAGATCACAACCAACTAACTTTAGACAGCGAAGTGTTATGTAAAGAGGGCTCTAAAGAAGATAAAGAAGCTAAAAATAAAGCCAAAAAAGAAAGAATAAAAAGTGAGAAAAAAGAAAAAGAAGACGAAGAAAAGTTAAATGAAGCCATTCTAGGTCTTGAAAAAAGATTAAACAATGATTTTCTGAAAAATTATCAAGGTGTTTGGTATTCTGGGGAAGGAATCGACACGGATTCTTTTATGCCAGCTACTACGATTAACCAATTAATTGTCGACACTAAAGGCATGTCAACCCAAGATGTATACATTGAAGTATATGAAAACAAACCAAGAAAGGTTGAAAAAAAAGAGAGTACAAACTATACATTCAGTGGCATACAGCTTCCAAGTAAGCATGAATATACAGAAGAAAGTGAAAGTAATTCTTCTTTTAGCTATGGAAGTTCTAACGTGGATTATGAATTACCTTCAACCACTAAAGAAATCGAGTCATTAAAGACAATCGATGAGTTTGCTAAATATGAGGCTAATCATAATATAAGAGAATTAAGTTTTGGTTATCAATCTAATGGTGGGAATGTTGATGACACCAGTATTATTCTTAACGTTAATAATTTGACTCATATAGAAATTACTGGTTCTATGTGATCAAATAGTACTTATAAAAAAGAGTTGCCAACTGGTACGTTGGCAACTGATTTTAATTAAATCGAGTAATAGTTTGTGAGGCGTATAGGCAATAATGCTTATGCGTCTTTTTTTATTTAAAAATTTTTTTCTTGAAAATGGTCATCTCAAGGTTGTTGTAGATATGAAAAGAGGGACCTAATTTTATATCAGGGGGAATAAAAATGAAAGACTCGTTTGAAACACATGTTCAATATACTTTTGATAGTTATTGTCGCACGGTTATTAGAAATGAAGCTCGAAACATTCAAAAGCAATATAAAAGATTTCGAGAGCGACAATTTCCCTTAACTGAGTTAACGGAACGAGAATTTGAAGAGTTGTCTTATGTAGATTTAAATATAGGCAATAGTAAAGTTTTTTTGACTTGTGGTATGAAACTTTTAGTAGCCAATCCTGAATTAGCAGAGGCTATCAATAAATTGCCTGAGGAACTAAAACGTATCATTCTTCTATTTTATTATGCTGGTTACAATGATCGAGAAATAGGTGAACCGATTGGTTTAAGCGCGGGGAGTATCTGGTATCAACGCCAGAAAGCTGTCAAACAGTTGAAACGCAATTTGGAGGAAATTCAAGATGAAAAATAATCAACGGCCTAAATTATCAGTTTCCGTGATATTATCCGTACAACAAGGAGATGTCATTTCAATGACGGAAGTTTTGAATCATTATAAAGATTACATAAATCACTTATCTTTACAAAATGTTTACGAACAGGGGAAAGATACAAGGATTCAAGTAGATGAATACATGAAAAGACGTTTAGAGACTAAATTAATGGAAGCGGTTTTAAAATATAAAGTTTTAGATTGAGAAGCGAATAAAGGATCAGAAAGTATTACGTCATCGTGCTTTCTGATCCTTTAAACAAAAAATCAAATTCGTAAAAAATTACAGGTTTGATTTGCCCCAGTCGTTTAGAAAAAGTAGAGATGGGACAAGTTCTATTCCTTTGTCTGTCAAGGAATAGTCAACTTTAGGTGAGTCGGTTCTTTTGACCAAATGAACATCCGCTAACGTTTCTAGGCACCGTGTTAGCATCACGTTAGTTATACCATCGACTTCTCGTTTTAATTGATTAAATCGAATAGAAGGATGTTGGGAAAGCACCCACAATATTTTTAACTTCCATTTTCCTCCCAAAATATCCATGACTTTAGATACACCACATTCATTATTATTCATTCGATTTCCTCCAATTTTACAGTAACAAAAAAGTGCGTACTTTTCTTTTTGATATTTACTATTATAATAGAGATATATTAATAGAAAAGAGATGTTTCCTAATGAATCACTTAGAATTTTTGAATGCACGATCCTCTGTTAGAGACTTTGATCCGAAGAACATTATTAAGAAATCTGTTATTGAAGAAATGGTAAGAAATGCTGCAAATGCACCATCAAGTAATAATTTTCAACCATGGAAAGCGGTTGCTGTTGCTAATAAAGAAAAGCAGAAAAAGTTAATGGAATTTGCTGGAGGACAAAAACAAGTCGGAGATGCGTCTGTCGTTTTCATTCTCTTTGGAGATTTGAGTTTGTATAATATTGAAAAAATAATGCAGTTTAATTTAAATAAGGGAATTTTAGATGTAAAAGACATGGAAAGTAAAGCTAATCGAGTTCAAGCTTATTTAGATTTACATCCTGAAGATGCAGGGATTGAGGGGCTAAAATTCGACCTAGGATTATTTTCAATGAATCTAATGCACGTTGTTCGTACATTTGGTTATGAGTCAGTACCCATGCGAGGAGTAGATTTTGAGAAAGTGAAAGAATACTTACATGTTCCAGAAAACTATGAAGCGATGTTGATGTTACCTGTTGGCAAGTCGATAAAGGCTGGTTATCCGCATGCTCGTTATGAGTGAGAAGAATTTTTTCAAATAGTTAGATGATAGGTTTAATTTTACATATTTGGTTGAGTGGCGTTGTTAAAAAGTCACGATTCATTAGATAAAACTTAGTATTTTGGCACTACTTGTGGCATCTTACGGTTTGTTAAGAGAAGGGTTAACCGCAGAACAAGTTATCAAGTTAGGTGTTTTTTCTGGTAAAATTCAAGACTACCAACAGATTCAAGTAGAAAAAATCACTGAAAAGGAGAGCTTTGTTACCTTTTATCAAAAGAAAAACCATTCCTTCTCATTACGCTTTGCCGTTTCGGCAGAAGAAGTGACGAGCTTTTTAGAAGGGAAAAGTAAACTTGGTATAATAAACTAGACAAAAGATAAAGGAAAGATTTGGATTATGCTAAGATGTTTATTTGACAAAATATTTAAAATAGTCACTGTAAAACTGTGACTGAAGAAGGCTTTTCAGTAAAAAAGTTAGTATATTGCTAGAAGCTCATGTTAATGGGTTTAAAAATATGCAGAAAGTGTGTTTCCTATAAAAGGGAACTCACTTTTTTATGCTCATTATGTAATAAAGAAGTTAGGAAAAGAAAGTCGTTATCTGTGTGGGAACTAGCTTGATTAAAAAGTTTCAGCTTTTCTTGAAGCTAATAAGAAGTCTGATTTAAGTTTTTAAAAAAGCATAATAGTGAGGTGACTATTATATATCTTTTCCTATAAAAAATTTTAGCGTAGTTGAAAGGAATTGGAGCAAATTATTAAAAAGAAGCGAGACGGACTGTAAGATTACTTTAGAGGTACAGTGAACACTATATAGATAAGATATGAGTTTTTAAGAATAAATAATAACTCTTGTTTTTATAAAAAATAATGACATTTTTTCAGAAGGTATTCTACAAAATATGCAGATTTGCATTATATTTTGAAAGTACTTTAATGATAAAATGTAATAGGGGACAGAGTTAAAGGGGGAAAAAATGAATAATAAAAATGATATATTAGATGCATGGATCACTATTGAACAGTTATCCGAAGGTTCCATCACTAAAGAGACTGATGAATATAAGTTTTTTGATGAACAACAAAAAGAAAGCGGAAACATAGCTGATGTTTTTTTTAGCTATTTAATTAAGCAAAAGGCAGAGCAAAGCATTTCTGATAAGAAGTTTAAAGATTCAGGTATTGTTTTATATTTTGACGTCTTTGATTTTGAAGAGATTAAGGAATTTTTAAGAAAGGAATATAATATTTTTGATAATGAAAAAGAACTAAAACGCTCCCATAAATTTATGTTTGCTTTATATTTCGATAGTCAATTAAAATTTTTACCAAAAGAATTGTTTTATACTGTTAGTGGGTACATACGTAATAATAAAGTATTTCCTGAAAATATTTCTAAAGAAGAAGAAAATTTGAGTATCGTACTAAGAGAGAAATTTCAAGAGGAAGGTTTTAATGAGACAATAAACTACTTATTAAATCAATTCAAAGTGGAATTAAATAATTGTCAGTATGCATTTATTAAGGATTTTAATAACTATGACGCACATCTTCACTCATTTTTTATTGATGAATTAGAAAAAGCTAAAAAGAAAAACACGCCTAACTTGAATCGATATTTTAATGGCTTTACTGGTAACAGAATAAACTTGAACAGTAATAAAGACACAAGTGAATTTAATCCAAAGGAGATTCAAAATATTTTACAACCGAAAAATTATCCACTAGGGAGATTTTTGGGAGATTCAAATCATTCGCTAGCTCTTATGCAAGAAATTGCGATTAATTTGACATTGAATGATACCAATAGTATTCGTAGTGTAAATGGTCCACCAGGGACTGGTAAAACAACGCTACTTAAAGATATTTTTTCTGATTTAGTTGTTCAACAAGCACATGAAATCTGTGAAATGAATAGCAAAACTATTTTTGGTGAACTAATGTACGAATCAGGTCATAAGTTTGGAAAACTACCTCAGAAAATCACAGATAAGAATATAGTAGTTGCTAGTTCTAATAATGGCGCTGTACAAAATATTGTCAATGAACTACCACAATTAGAAAAAATAGCTGAAGAATTTAAAGAGTCTATTCTTCAAGCAGATTACTTTAAAGAAATAGCTAATACAGAGGTTTCAATAACATGGAAGAACGAAAAGAGGACTGTTAGTAGGAGAGTTTTCGATGACAAAAATTGGGGAATGTTTTCTGCTGAAGGAGGAAACACTCAAAACCTCGGGAAGCTAATAGAAAAAATAACTATGATTGAAGAAAATCTAACAGATGAATATTCACCTAATTCCGAAATATACAAAGAATTCTCGTTACTTTATGAACAATTAGTCAATGAACAAAATAAGGTTCAGAAATATTATGAGGATATGAAAAAGCTATTAGAGCTAAAGCAAGCTTATACAAAAACAAGTACTTGCTTTTTGGAAGAAAAACGAAAAACTCAAGTAAAAATCAAACAATTTTACGAAAATAAAAAAAAGCAACTAGAATCGCTTCAGAACATAAAGAACGAAACTATGAGTCAGATAAAAAAATATGAGGAGAAACTGGAAATAAAGCGTTCTTTTTTGAATAAAGCACAAAGGGATTTTGAAATTCTTCAAACACAAAAACCTAATTTACTATGGTTACAAAAGGTTTTAAACAAAAAGAAAGTGATAAGTTATCAAGACAAACTGCGTAAAACTTCTGATGAGTTAAATTGTTTAGAAGAACAGCAAAGAAATTTAATTAAAACTAAGAAAAATCTATCTAAAAAACATCAAGAATGTATATTAGATTCTGAAAATATACAAACAAAAATCCAAAAGATAATTAAAACATTCGTAAATTGGGAACAATTACAACAACAAAAGATAACTGATTTAAAAGAACAAATACTATCATTAGAAAGTTTAAATAAACAGTATGATATACCTGTGCTTGATTTTTCAGTTTCATATGATGATTTTCAGTTATCCAATCCTTGGTTCACAAAAGAATTTCGTATCAAACAATCTGAATTATTCATCAAAGCATTAGAGGTGAGAAAACAATTTCTATATGAAAATAAGGAACATTTAAAGATTGCGAAAAAAATCTGGAGTTTTCAAGATAAGTATATCTATAAAGAAAATGGAAAAGACTTAGTAAAAAATGCATGGTACTGGGTGAATTTTGTTATACCAGTGATTAGTACAACTTTTGCTAGCTTTGGACGAATGTTTAAAAATTTACCTGAAAATTCTATTAGTAATTTGTTTATTGATGAAGCAGGACAAGCGTTACCACAGGCAAGTGTTGGAGCAATATTTAGAAGTAAAAAAATATTAGTTGTAGGCGATCCTGCACAAATTAAGCCAGTGTTGTCTTTAGATCCTGAAGTTTTAAGCATAATTGCACGCTATTATGGAGTAGATGAGAAATTTATTTCATTAGATGCATCAACACAAACAATTATGGATGCTGCTAGCCAGTATGGATTTAAAAAGAATGAAAATGAATGGATTGGGATACCTCTGTGGGTTCATCGGCGTTCCAGTGATCCCATGTTCACTATTTCGAATGAAATATCATACGATAAATTAATGGTTCAAGGCATTCGAGGGAAAGCATCAAAAGGAAAAGCAAAATGGTTCGATATTTCAGGTATTGCAGATAATAAATTTGTGAAAGAACAAGCAATATTCTTAAAAAAATTAATTGAGAATCGGAGTAGCGTTGTGCCGATGGAAGAAATTTATGTAATTACTCCATTTAAAAATGTTGCTATAAACTTGAGGAATGAATTAAAGAGTTTTAATTTTTCTGAACATGAAAAGAATATAAAAATTGGAACAGTCCATACTTTTCAAGGAAAAGAGGCAGATGTTGTCTATCTAGTGCTTGGAGCAGATACAAATAATATGGGTACAGCAAGATGGGCAGTTTGCGAACCAAATATAATAAATGTGGCTGTTACTAGGGCAAAGAAAGAGTTTTATATCATAGGTGATAAAAGGTTATATAGCTCTTTGGGAAGTACAGTAATAAATAAAATCGCTACAATTATTGATGATTATAATTCTATTACTAATTACTAACTTTGAAAGGGAACAGAAGCGATGGAAGAATTATTAAATTTAATGAGTAACTCATATCTTTATAAAATAAACAAAAGTCTAACAGTAAAACAAGTCACACAAATAGCTGGTGATGTATCTCGAAAGAAAGTCAAGAAATTTATTCAGGCTGTAAAATGTAAAAAGAAAGAACTAAATGGAAAACGTATTAGGTATTCTTTCTTTATTTTTGAATTATGTAGTGAGCCATCTTTTCTTAGTAAGAGTCAATTAATAGAGAAAAGCTACGGGTATTTACTAATGCTAGAATATAATAATTATTTAATAGTTAACGCCAAACATGCATTAGGAATACGAAAAGCATTAGAATCTGTAGGGGAACCTCTTGAATATGCAACTCTTTCAGGATTCTTGTTAACAGAAAAAACGGCATATAAACGTTTTTCTTTAAGAAATACCAATATATCATCCTATAATGCATCAATTCGAAAACGTACAATTGAAGCGAAAAATTTAGCCGATTCCTATGCGCCATTAAATGCAGGGAAACAATTAGTAAATACTTTTACAATAAATACAGAAGAAGGTACTGATTTTTCAATTAGTCTGAATACTTCTAAAATCTCTGAGAGAAAAGGCAAGGTTTCTTTTACAGAATACTGCCTTTGGGGAATAAATTTGATAGATAAGTTGGTTAATTATGTTCCTAATCAAAATTTTTTCCAAAGATTTGCTTTTCCAAGTAGTAAGGAGAAATTAAAGGAATTGATTCCAGTTACTCTAACAATAGACTACTCTAGTATGATTGAGGAAATACTAACATGTAGGAAGATAACGTATACTTCAAGAAATGGTAAAGAAAGATTGATTAATCCTGATATAATTCTAAGTATATTAAATAAAGATGATTCTCAAATATTTGAATTAATTGAAGATAAGAAAGACACTAAAAATTTTAAGGTTGAAACAAAATTATTAAATGATGTTTATTTAAAGAAAAATTTGAAAAGTCTAAAGATTGTTTCAAAAAAATTAAAAAATATCCATGTTTATTTTGAAGAAGAGATGCTTGACTTTTGTGAGTTTATTAATGAATTTGGGCAGATACTAGTTAATTTTTCCGATATAAAATATGCTTATGCAAATAAGGAATTATTTTTTGATCATCAAATGGAACAACCTACTCAGTTTTTTTTATCTATTTTTCGTCCTTACGATGAACTATCTAAAACAACGAGTGAAAAAGGGAAAATCGAAAAAGAAATGAGTACCTTTGAAGATAACACATTATTCTCATTTATAGAAAATACATTTTGTAAGAGTGACTATCTAATCTGTGATGACTTAGGAAATGAAATTGCTGATTATATTTCTGTCAACGAAAATGAATCTTTGGATTTCTACCATGCGAAAAGTGATTATAAAAAGAACTTATCTGCTTCTGCATTTCATGTAGTAGTAAGCCAGGCACTTAAAAATTTAGCAAGCATAGTAAATGTTGAAAAAATGGATTTAGATAATAAAAGAAAAGTATGGTCTAATACATATTCTAATACAAATATAACAAGAATGAAGACCAACGTAGAAGGCGGGGATGTTTCTCAGGCTATAGATGTAATAAGAAAAACCTCTTTGGCTCCTAGTTCTACAAAAAGAGTATGGCTTGTAATTGATTTTCTTTCAAAGAAAGATTTGGAAAACGAATTAAAAAAAGGTCCAAATAAATATACGATACAAATCATTTGGCTGGTGTCTGCATTTATAAGTGATTGTTATGAAGTTGGTGTGCAACCTAGAATTGCGTGTAAGCCATAGATATTAATTAAAGATAAAATCTTTTGTATAAGTTTTGCTAGCTGATACAAAAAGTAGTTGAGATTGTATTTTTTAGCATAAATGAAGGATTGAATATTATTGCAATACCTAATTTTTCTTTTTTTCTACCTTAATTATAGGATTGTTTATACTACCGAAAATCATTACTTACTTTTTTCATTAAATAATGGGTAACGATTGAAAAAGCAAGTTATAATTAACCCATCAAGTATTTAGGGATAGTACCTTAGACCACCCGTATAAGCAGTATATTTATATATTTGATTCTGAAAATAAGCATTGATTGCAAAATTTTTATAGACTATTTTAAGTTAAGGAGGAGTAACTATGCAAATGGAGATTCCTGAAGAATACGATGAGATTTTGGGACAAAATATTCAATTAGATTTTAGACGAAGAAGGCAGTTTTATGTTTATTTGGATTATACAAGCGACGGAAAAAATTACTATTATGTTGGTAAAGGTTCTGGAAATAGAATATTTGTAGAAAAAAGAAATGATATACATGAACATTACAAAAATCAGAGAGGATTAGATAGAAGAGTTGTGTTACAAAATTTAACAGAGGAAGAAGCATTAGGCATTGAAAACCTATTTTTATACTATTCTTTAGACAAAGGGATATATGTCACAAACAAAATAATAAATAAGTATTTTTTTAATAACGATTATACATTTGATGACATTTTAGCATCGTATATAGAGTATCTTGAATTTACCTCCTTTAGTTCAGAATGGATAAATGAGCTTGCTGATACATTAAATAAGTTTAAGCACTTAAATATAATAACAATTTTAATCGAAGCATATTTAAATATAAATAAACGTAAATCATGTATTACAAATGAAGCAGCCACATTGATTAAAGATTCTATAAAAAATAGCAACCTGCTTAGTAGATTATTTTTAAATAGTATTATTTCTGAAATAGATGATCAATTAACTGCAGAGGAATTCGATGATTTTTTAAATGAGTCAATGGATATAGCAGAATCTCTTGAAACAAATCAGGACATAATATTGCAAAGAGATAGATGTATTAGCAAACTTCAAGATAATTTACCATGTATTTTTTGGGAAATATAGAGTAAAAAATAGAGTAGATTAGTTTAATTTCAACTAACCTACTCTATTTTTTTATAAAATTATTGTATAACTTGAAAATTCTCCCTCCCAAATTGTTATAGATATGAAACAGGAAACAACCAATAAATTTCCTGCTCATGTCCTTTGAAAACTAAATAAAAATCTATCAGTACCTTCCATTTACGAGGAGCATGTTTTAGCTACGCCAAGACAAGAAAAAAATTCTTCGAGCGAATAATTTCTAAAACAACTTAATTGTCAACTAAGGCCAAGAGTCGTAAATGTATTAATGATACTTCCGTGAGGCTCGCCATAATGAGGGGAGAGGTGAAATTCCTATGATGCTTCTGACAAAAGCAGCTGATAGAATGATGCAAGCTTTTAACAGCAAGAAAAGAAAGGAGAAATAATTTTTGGAGGAAAATCAAAATGAATGGTTAGAGAACCTAGTAGAAAAGATGAACCAAAGTTTTCAAAAACTCCTGGCTAGGCAACAATTACCCTTGGTTTTAACCAATGAAGATTTGAGAAAAATGTTCCAAGTCAGTGATAGCACATTGAATCGATTATTTAAAACAGGAAGCTTTCCAATGTGTTGGTTAGAAATTAGAGGACATTATTTGAGAGATGAAGTTTTAGAATGGTTGGAGATGAGTAATCAAGATGAATTTCGTGAAAATCTGGAATTATTACGGTCTTTGTAGTATTTTTAATTTCGCAAAAGCGCGGTATAATTATTTTATGGAACGCGATTATCCAAAGAAAAAGCAGTTGATTTGGCTCCTTCTGTAAAGGAGGATCTGCAAATTGGAAACACAGGATCGTTTTAAAAAGAAAATAGCAGCTAACGGTCAAGTAACTTGGTACTTTCAAGCATTTAGAACAACTCGTCGTGGCTTCAAATCAAAACGAGCTGCTCAATTAGAGTACTTAAAGATGAAAAAACAACAAAAGTAACGGAAGAAGATTAGAAAGAATACAATTGATTCCAATCCAACCTTTCAAGAAATATCTGATCAATGATTTGAGTATTATCGTTCTTTAAATGAGCAAAAGAGAGCAACTTACGACAAAAAGAAAGAAATTTTAAAAACGTTGAACCGTTGGACTGGTGAGAAAGAATTAGAAGCGTTAGATTCAGATTATTTGGAAGAGTTATTGTTCGTTCTGAAAGAACGTGGCATTGATGGTGAAGTCAAAGGGTATGCTAAGAATTCCTTACAAGCCCTTCGACAAACGTTAAATTTGATTTTTAAGTATTGTGTGAAGAAAAAGATTCTTCATAAAAATCCCATGGAAGGCGTTCGTTTTCCTAAATATCAGAAAACAGTGGAAGAGCTTAAGCAATCCTTATATTCAGTCAATCAAAAATATTTAACCAAAGACGAGTTACAAACCGTATTGAACTATGCCATAGTAAACGAGGATTTACCAATGTCAACCTTATTTCATGTTTTGTTTTATACTGGTTGCCGAATTGGTGAAGCGTTGGCGATTCAACCGCAAGATATTGATTTTGAAAATAATGAAATTTTATTTTTTAAACAAATATCTAAAAGTAGTAAAGCCAAAGATTTTACAGTTGAAACAACGAAAACCGTTAGTTCAGCTAGACGAGTAGTGGTTACACCATTTTTAATGGAAAAATTAAAAAGACTAATTCATTACTTAGAAGAGATGAAGAAAACAATTTCTTTTCAAATTGAAGAACCTTACTTATTTGTTTATTTAGGTGAAGGGAAGCAAGGAATTCCTTTTCGAAGAGATTATGTCAATACTCATATTAAAAGATGTGTCGCCAGATCAGGTATCGATAAACCGTTTCATACACATTTAACCAGACATACAATGACTAGTTTGTGTGCCAGTTATTGTAGTTGGGATGTTTTAAAAGAACGGTTAGGTCATACAGACAAATCGACTTCTGAAATTTATCGACATATCACGTCAACAGAAAAAGTTTCACCATTAAATGCTTTTTTATCTATTGAAAATACATGAGAAATGTAGTCAACTGGTAGTCAGTTGAAAAATAACAGCTACAAATCAGTCTTTTCAGGACATTCATACTAGCAAAGAAATCCGTCGTTAATCTTTACTATTCGACAAACGAACACCCTCTTGCTCAGCAAGAGGGTGTTTTTGTGTGTAATTAAGTAAAAAATCACTTTGACTTTTTTTGAAGTCACATAAGTGTGAAAATTAGGTTTTTGGACAATGATTCAGAAATCTTTTGAAAATTGAAGGTGTGAGGAAATTTAGAAAGATAAAAAGAGGGAGTACTGAAAACCGAAATTTCAGTTAAGTGCTTGGATCAAGAAACAAAAACTACGTTAGTTTATCAATATCAGTTGAAATTGGAGAAGAAGCAGAATGGGGTGATAGTATTGGCAAATCAATTATTCAGGGCCATGGTTACAGGATTTTTGTTTTTTATATTCAATCAAAAAGAAATAAATACAAAGAACACAGATAAGTATTTTAGCAAGTAACCAATAGATAGCAGAACTGTTGGTGCTATAAGAATAATAGAAGCCATTTTTAAGCCTAGGAAAAATTCCCTTTGGATTTTTCCTAGGCTTTTTGTTTATTTAATCATTTGATATTTGCTAAAAAGAAATTAGCTGTAGAATTTTTTAAGATTACCAGTGATTGTTCAATTTGAGGAAAATAAATGGATTGTTTGGACTGGTTGATTAGTCGATTATTTTGGGGATTCGTGAGTGAAAGTATTTGCTGTGAATAGTTAAGTAACTCAGTGTTTAGTGTGTCCGGCTTAACTGGTGCTAATTTTTTTAAGTAGTGTTGTGTTTTCATAAGTTCTAAAAGAAGCTCTTCCATAGCAGTTTGCATTTCCAACAGTTGATCATTTAGTTGTTTTTGTTGCATTAAGCTTTCAGCAGAGGCATCGTTACTATAAATAGGAGATTCAAGAACAATTTCTTGAATAGAATAGTTTACTCTACGTTGTACCCGATAAGCTAGTACCCAAGCATCACTAGGCAACGTGGTCTCTTCATTGATTAACGCTAGCAAAATAGAGCTGATCGTTTTTGACCAACTATTGATATTTTTACGTAATACTTGACTATGCCATGTTGGGAAAATAAAAAACATAACAAAAGCAATAAGCGCACCAATAATTACATCAAAAACTCTTGTATAGCCTGCAGAACTACCACCTAATGTGAAAGTTAACCAAGTGGTCACACTTAGCATTAGAAATGCTTGACTTAATTTACGGACGGTTTCATACAATATAACTAGCAAACAAGACAATAACATTGGCCATAAAGGATTTAGGTTTGTTAAGTTAGCAATTAATTGAGACAAAAAGATGCCTAAACAACCACCTAAAATAGAACCAATAGTTCTTGAAGTGATTTTGCCGAGTGTACCATGATACCCTGGCATAACCATCAAACAACCAGAAATAACTACCCAGAATTCGTGATTAGCTAAAGGCAAAGGGTACATGTAATTAAGAATAAGCGAACAAAAATGACAAACTAAACCTGTTAAAGCTAAACGAATTGCGAATCTAGCAGAGCTGCCTTTGTAAGAATGAAGAATCTCTTTGGCTTCTGCAAGTCCTTCTTTTGTGGGTAAGAAAGATTTAAATGAGATTTTTTTAAAGGATTGTTTGTTTTGTATCAAAAGGATTGCTGATTTTATTTCGGTGTTTGCTAAAGCAAATTCTTGAAGAGGAAAGGTTAATTGTTCTCCTTTTAAAAAGAGTAGAATTGCTTTTAAAGCAGGAAGATTTTCAGCTGCATTGGTTGAATCTAACGAACCTGCAATTGCATCTGCTTGTGAAACCAAGGGATAAATCCATGGTGTTTTTTGATGATTGACCCATGGCATTGTTTCAACAGATTCGCGTACTTTTATTCTGAAATGGACATAGCGTGCGGGTTTTCCTTGTGCTAATAAATATAATTGTTCATATAAATCGGCTACTAATTTTCGTGCTTCATTATTTTGCGGCTTAGAATAAAGACAATAGATTAAACAAAGGATGGACATACCTAAAATTATTGCACCCAGACCTTCAAAAGATTGACCAATAGACAAATTGCCTTTTAATTGCGCACCAGCTAGTAAAGAAATGGTCCCAAAGAGACATCGAATATACAGACCAATACTAAAGTTTCTCACAATCCCTGAAAAATACAAACCAAGGACGAATAATAAAATAATGAATATACTTGACGACTGTAAAAGTATCCCCAGACTGGCACCAATAAAAATCATTAAAATACCATTTATGGCACTTCTTTGTGGAGGGCCATGTCGTGGTAAGACACAAATTACAGTGCCCAAAAAGCTACCAACATTTACTAAAACAAAAGCGAAAGGAAAGACTATTGTTAGAACAGCACCAACAGCATTTGCAATAATGATACTAAGAACAAGGGCAAACCAGTTCTGTCTTGTATCAAAAGTTAGTATAGGGCGACTATACGCCCAAGACGATTCTAAGAAGACCTCAAAAAATTTTTTGATAGATAATTTCACAAAACATTCCTTCTTTAAAAATTTATTAAAAGCTAAAAAATTATTCCTCTGCTAGTATACACCTCTAATTTTTTTTTTCAAATTTGCTCTTTTTAAGAAAACTCACAATTATAAGCCAACATTAAGTTTAGCCATATATTTTTGTTGAATAAATTCTGTAAGCTCATGCCAACTTTCTTCATTTTCAATGGAATCTAAGTAGAAAATATCTTGATTAGAAGTAGCTTTTTCGAAGGAATCTGTGATGATGATATCCGCATTTGTGAAGTCTTCGGTAATAGAGATTGCGTTTGTATTATATAAGGAGGATAACCGTGTTTTAATAAAATAATTTGCATAAAAATCTTTGATAATTTGTAAATAGATTCTCACTTGTACTTTTTTTTCGGACACAGACAATGTGTAAAGCAGTTGACTGAGTAACTCTAAATGCGTTTCTTGGTGAACTAATTTTTCCACCGTTCCTTTTATTCGATTAAAGTATGCCACATCTGACGGAGTACAAATTTCTGGCTGCGGTAAATAAAGTGTTAAAAAAGTATAATAATTGCCCTCCGTTAAAAAGTACCAAGCATTAAAAATAGAAAGATAGTAAACGTATTGATAATCATGCTGATTTGTCAGTAAGTAGGCTACTTGCTTAAATAATTTTTTTGATAAGACACAATAAGGATGGTTAGATTCTATAAATAATTTTTCTATTTGTTTCGTTTGCTTTTCCGAAAAGATATAAGGGATAAAAATGCGAGATAAAAAATTAAAGTATAAAATTTCAGTTTTTCTTGTTTCGCATTGAATGTCAGCGAAGGAGTGTTCAAGAAAAAATAAAGTCACATGACTGTATTGATTGATCAGAATAAAAAAAGAATGCAGGTTTTTAGAGTGCGGCATCTTTAAGAAGTTTTGTGCACTTGTTCTAGTTTTAAATATCGCATATAAAATATAAAACGCTCTTTTCTTCATTCGGACATTTTTATAGGATCGTTCAAGAAGTGCATCAGGTAGACTTTTTTTTATTTCTTCAAGACTTATTTTAGAAAAAGGCCAAGCCAATTCTTGAAAGGAATCTTGTAGGAAAATGAAAGAAAACACTCGAATCGATAATTCATTGCCAGTTAATTGATAAATACCCTTAATACTAACGATTACTATATCAAAAATTTTAAAAAAGTTATTCAGTTGTTTCGTGATTTTTACCAGATAATGTTCAGAAATATATAAAACTTTAATTAATTCGTTTTTATCAATGGAAGAATGTGTGACTAATTGTACGCAATAATTAAATTGTACATTGTTTTTTAAAAGATTGAGTTTTAACGTGTAGGCGTATTCGACCGCGCTTTTTCGGTACGCTGGATTTACACAAACAATGCCATTATTGTTAGAGACAATAAAATGTTGGATTTGATAAGTATCCTCGAATTCTTGATTTATTTTTATCAGATTTTCCTTGACCGTTCTTTTTGAAATTTTTAAATTGGAAGAAATTTCATTTAACGACGTATGAGCTCGCTTGACTATATAAAATAAAATTTCTAGCTCATTCGTTAGGTAGGATGGAAACATGTTATGGACCTCCAAAAGTAAAATTTAGGTTCATTGTAGTCTACTTTCTTTAAATTTTTGTATTGATATGTTAACACAAGCGCAATAAGAAGCGGCCATCACAATTAATGTACAGCCTTATACATTAATTGTGTGTGGCAAAGCAATTTCAATGTTGATAAGCTAGCAGTAGTTAGAATAATTATTATTTAGTTTCTAATTCCAAAAAAGGTCAAGGTGAGTAAGCAATGAAAAAAATCAACGAACAATTAAAAATTAAAATGCCAACCTACAAAAGAAAAAAAGCATTGCTTATTTCTTTTACTCTTGTCTACTATTGGTATCGATTTCTTGTTTTTTGAGCTTGCACTTTCAAGAATGCGAAGCAGCTTCGCTCTATCAAGCGGGAGGGATAGCCATTGATTTGAGAACTGATTTACCTTATGGAATGGAGATAAGCCATGACGGAGGTGGTGGTCCAGATGGATCATTTGGAGGGAAATTACACGTAAAATTATATGGAACAGTGGACACTTCTCAAACAGAAGCATTGAAGTTTCTTTCTTTTGGTACTGTTGGAATGCAATATGGACTGATGTTTCATTTGCCAGAAAATATAAGTGCAGATAATTTTAAAGCGGCTTATGACAAGGCTTATGCGGATAATCCAGAAAATTTTTATTCAATTAGTGGAGAAAAAAACACACAGATACCAATTGTTAACACAAAAGGAATGCGGACGTTTAACGGTTCTTCAGAAGATGGTTCACCAGGATGGGGTGATCCTGATCAAGATTATAGCGGAATTGATACTGAGCATCAGGTGATGTTTTGTGAACGTGGGGACACTATTAATTTTTCTTTTACTAAACTTTATGAAATTTGGAAAAATGAACCTGACAAATCGGCCATAAAATTTGAACTTCATTTTGATTTAGATGTAGCTACTTTAATGAAGGATGGCGATTCAAAGGATTATTCCCTCAATAAAAATTTAACGAAACATCGCTTACCAGTATCAAATGTTTTGTCGGATGGCACTGAAAGTGATCAATTTTCGTTGTCGGCAGATTTTTTTGGTCGAACTTACGAATCAGATACAACGAATACGGTTAATCATAATTGGATATTGCTTAGTCCGGATATGTGGTTACGTGCGACAAGTTTAGCGGCAGCAGCAAATCATGATCCAAATAATTTGAATCATCAAATTATCACTGGAATCACAGGAAAAGTGGCTACTTGGTCTTCTTATATCTCGCCATGGGACAGCGGCGATAAAGACAATCCATTATCTAATTACAATACCCAAGATGCCTCTAAATACCCTGAAATACCTGAAAGCAAAACGATGTTACCAGGGGATTTTTTATCACCAAAGTTTACGATGAACCAAAGACAAGACAATCCGCTTAATTGGACAGATGGGTATGTTGCTCAACGGTTTGCTCGCGTAGTTAATTTTCATACTCACACAGTTGATCCTAAGGCCAATGTGAATGTCACTTCACAACAACAAAACGGGTTAACAACTTATTTGTTTAGTGGCAAAGATGGTTGTGGGCTGCCGTTAGTCAACCCGCCAGGAACGGATTCTTCAGAGCCCACAGATAAAACATATATGCGCGTCACAACAGATCCATACCAAGTGACAAGTTTAGAAAAGGCAGCTTTTGTTAAAGGTCAAACCACATTTCACCCGCAACAAAAGATACCAGTAGAACTAACCGTTAAGGCTCCGACAACTAGAAAAGTTCAGATTGAAGAAAAAGTTTCAGGTGCTGCCCAAACTGATTTTCATAAAATTGGGGAGCAAGATTTAAAAAATTTACCAGTCACAGATGATTGCGTTAGTTTTAACTGTTTAGCAGATGCTTTACCAACTTCAGGAGATTACACATTAACATTTAGAATTCTTGATGTTGATGATACATCTAAAAGCTACTCAAACGAGAAAAGTTTAGCTGTGCACATTGATCAAGCGCAAATTAAAGTTAAATCCCAAGATACGGTTTATCAATATACTCAATGGCAACCAGAAAGTGAAGTGACTAGCCTACAAACATCAGACGGTAAAAAAGGTGATTTTCGAGACGTAAGTGTCACCATATATAAACTGGACGGAGAGCAAAAGGTTCCAGTAGATACGGTGGATACAAAAGTGGTTGGTAAATATGAAATTGATTATAAATACCTAGGATTAGAGGCGCAGACTACGCTAGAAGTCATTCCCTCTTCAGCTCATATTGGTGCACATAACGGCAGCTTTTCTGTGGGAACGCCCTTCGATCCAAAGCGTCTTTTTGATAGTGCAACAGATAATGATGGGCAGTCTATTCCTTATAACAAGATAACGATTCGCTATACGCCTGATCAGGTAAACGATGAAGTAGCGGGCGTCTATAGAATTACTTATGATATCTCTAAAATAGTAGGTTTTAGTAAAAGTATTACCGTTAATTGGACCTACTATTACTCTAATCGTCTAGACTTTTATCACTTATCTGAACAACTAATGCCTTTTGAGAATGTAAAATTTAATGGCCAAGATCAAACACAGACATTAAAAAGTTGTGAGATGAACATTGAAGATACGGGGGACCCTAATCGGACAACTGGCTGGCAGCTTGAAGTAGCCTATAATTTAAATGATCAGAAAACACAAGCGTGGAAAGACGCAGGGCTTGATCTCACGCTAAATCCAAAGTCAGTCGATTATGTAACAACTGAGCAAAATATCATGGTTAACGATGAGCAACAATTAGTAGTTGGCGTAAGTAACCAATCTATCAAAAATAAAAAAGTTTTGACGAAATTACAATTATTGCCCACATTAACTATTTCAAAAGTCACACCTGCTGATAAATATGAAGCTCAGTTAATTTGGAACTTAGAAGCAACACCGTAAGGGAAGAGGGAATAGCTGTGAAATGGTTTATCTATGATTTATTGTTTGTTGCCTTTATTCTCGGTTTGCCAATTCAAGCACAAGCTGAAGACAAGACAACTGACGCACAAGCTGGCACAAAAGTCATGGTAATAGTGAAAGAGAGTGAGGATATTGTTCCGCATCCCAATGAGCTTATACCGCAGACTAACGATATGCCAACTTCACGAGGACAACCTAATTTTTTACCAAAAACAAACGAGATTACGTCTCAAGAGACGCTTTTAGGAATCGTGGTACTCGGAAGTACATTAATCGTTGGACTTTATAAAGAAAAGAGGAAAAATAATGAATAAAAAAATAATTGGTTTAACTGTCACTTTAGGAACGGGGATTTTTTTAATTGGACAACAAACTGTGAATGCGGCTGATAATACCAATACCACAGCGAATGTGTCGGTTTTGGGTGGCGGATTAACCATTACACCATTAGCACAAATTAACTTTGGGACGGTGACAAAAGACGGCCAAGATCATACGCAACCAGATCAAAGCAAGTCGCAACTTATCATTAATGATAATCGTGGGACAACGAATACAGGTTGGTATCTGACAGCGAATTTAGAAGATAAAGGAAAAGGTGTCACTGGATTAGACGGAATGACACTTCATTTAGACACTAAAAAACCTGACGGATCTTCTGAAAAAGGTACCTTTACGGGCGTTGATTTAACCACAGATGCTTCAACCATTATTTCGCTAGATAAAAGTGATATCCGTTTATCAGACACTGTCACGACAGCCGATTTAAATGCAACGTTAAATATACCTAAAAGTATTGCTGCAAATACCTACTCTGGGACCATCGTCTGGAATGCCATCGATGGAGCACCCGCCTAAGAATTTAACATAAAACGATGTAAGAAAACGAGGCAGATAAATTGAAAAGAATTTTAAAGATACTTTTTATATTGACTATTCTCTGTTCAGGTGGAGCGATGCGTGCCTGGGCAGAGCCGTCTAATACCAATAGTTCAGCAACAATTGACAATGCGAATGCGTATACAGTCACACCCGTTTTCGGAGCAACTCAAAATAACAAAACCAGTAGTTTTTTTGATATGACATTTACTCCGAAACAAAAAGATACATTCAAATTAACGATAACCAATACTACGCCGAACCCTCAAAAATTTAAAGTTCAGGTAAATACAGCAACAACAAATAGTAATGGGATAGTTGACTATACAAAAAGTAGCTTTGAAAAAGATCCATCGATGAGTTTGGTACTTAGTGATTTGATTAGTCCCAATAGGAAGGACATTAGTGTTCCTGGTAAACAATCACAAACGATTGATTTTCAAATAACGATGCCAGAAAAGTTATTTTCAGGAATTTTATTAGGTGGAGTGACGATTCGACCTGTAGAGATAGCTGGGGACCAAAGCAAGGGTGGGATTCAAAATGTTTATATGCATACGATTGCTATTCGGGTGAATGAAACAGCAGAGACCATACCTGCAAAATTGGAAAGTGGTTCTGTTAAAATTGGGCAAATTAACCGCCACAATACTGTTTCGATGGAAATTAAAAATCCACAGCGGAAGTTATTATCAAAAGTCGAAGGAGATTTTTTTGTTAAAGAAAAAGGAACAAACAAAACGATCATTCACGAAAAGAAAAATAATCTGAGTTTTGCACCAAACACAAGGTTTGACCTGCCTATTTTACTGAAAGATTCGTTTAAACCTGGAGACTATACCTATACCATTAAGTTGAAAAACCATGAGGGGAACTGGACGTTCTCAAAAGATTTCACGATAAACAAGAAGCAAGCTGATCAGTATAATAAGCGTTCTGTTGATCATAAAGCCAAAAACCTTCACTGGCTTAAGTACCTCATGGCCTTTTTAATTCTAGTTATTTTAGGTACCGTCTGCTATATCTTGGGAAAAAAGAAGGGAAAAATGAGGTTGTAAAACCTGCCTTTAAAATAGTTGACAATTATGCAGAAAAAATCATGCCAGTATGAATTATCTATGACATAAGGGAAGAATAGCTGTCTAGCAAGGATAAACTGTCAAATTAGCGTTAATTTACGCAAGTCATTGGTGTTCCTTATTTTGGAAAGTAGTATTATACTATTATTGTTCAATGATTCACAATAGAAACAAGGAGGAAAGAACCATGTATAAAGCAATTGTCGCAGCAAAAGGAAAAACAACAAAAATTGTTGAAAAAGAATCGCGTCCATTGAAAGATAATGAAGCGCGGTTGAAAATGGAAGTCTGTGGTGTCTGTCATACGGATTTACACGTTAAGAATGCAGATTTTGGCGATGTTAGTGGTTGTACCTTAGGTCACGAAGGAATTGGGATTGTGACGGAGGTTGGAAAAGACGTTACTAGTTTAAAAATTGGTGATCGTGCATCTGTTGCATGGTTTTATGAAGGCTGCGGACATTGCGAATATTGTACTTCTGGTCGAGAAACGCTTTGTCGTTCAGTAAAAAATGCTGGATATACAGTTGATGGTGCCATGGCCGAAGAATGCATCGTCACAGACGGTTATGCAGTGAAAGTGCCAGAAAATTTAGCATCAGAGCCAGCTTCCTCTATTACTTGTGCAGGGGTAACAACCTACAAAGCGATAAAAGAATCTGGGATTCGTCCAGGTCAATGGCTAATGATTTCAGGATTAGGTGGGCTAGGTAATCTAGCTTTACAATATGCCAAGCATGTCTTTAATGCCAAAGTGGTAGCTGTTGATGTGAATGATGATCAGTTAGCTTTTGCGAAAGAAATGGGTGCGGATCTTTTAATTAGTCCAGTTAAAGATCCTGATTTTGCTGCACAACTTCAAAAAGAAATTGGTGGTGTCCATGCAGCAGTAGTCACTGCGGTAGCTAAATCAGCATTTAATGGCGCAGTCGATGCAGTCCGTGCGGGAGGAACGGTTGTCGCCGTTGGATTGCCTGTTGAGACAATGGATTTATCTATTCCACGTCTTGTTCTTGATGGCATTCACGTAGTCGGATCGTTAGTTGGAACCCGTCAAGATTTAAGCGAAGCTTTCCAATTCGGTGCAGAAGGAAAAGTTGTTCCTGTTTGTCAAACACGACAACCAGAAGAAATTAATGCTATTTTTGAAGAAATGGAACAAGGAAAAATTCGCGGGCGAATGGTCATTGATTTTCGCAGTTAATTTAGTTTTTTAGTGATTCGTTGATTTAATCTGAAAACCATGAAAGGATGGATGGAATGTTTGCGAATCTTACTCTCCGTGAGAGACGACTGCTTAAACAAGCACAAGTGGGAGCCACAATTAGCTTTATTCTTTTGTTTGTACCAATTCTGACAATCAGTCTTTTGCATACTAGTGACTCATTAGCAAAATGGCTAGGTATAGTTGGGGTAATTATGGTTTTACCATTGTTGTATTTTGCGTGGCAGATTTTAAAGATAGCATATAAAGATCAAAAAGATAATCCAACGCCTCCTTTGTGGGTTCCAAAAGTTTATGGAATTGGGCTTTCGATCAATCCCTATCACCGGTTTGGAAAGTTAATTTTTATATTGCTAGCGGTACTGATAGTTGGCATCATCATTAGTTTGCTTTTCACACCAGCAAGTCAAATCAATCACTAAAAAACGAGTAATCAACACCCTCTTGCTGAGCAGGAGGGTGTTTAATATTTTTAAATAGACTAAATTTGAGCAACAGGTATTAGATTTTTGAAAAAAGTCTTTCTTTTTCTGATGTGGATATTTTCGCAATAAAATCATCATTATAAGTGAATTAACAGGTTTATCAAGGGTTAATACTTGTTAATGGTGGCTGCTATAATTAACCGTTGACAAACACAAAAAAACCATCATACGATAATTATGTTATTAAAAAAGTGAAAAATTGGTAGTCGACAAATGAAAACGTATTCATTGGGAAATTGTGATTCTGTACTAAAATTTTTATATAAGATGAAAATAGATTGTTTTCATTTAATAATTTATTGAAAGGATGTGTTTATGAAGGGGTTACTGAAACTGACTTTCTAACAGTCTCAGTAAACTAAGAAAATCGTTATGACTTTTCATCTGGATAAAACTTTGTTGGGTTTTGGATTTTGTGAGTAATTGTGTCGGAACTATTCTATGGGAAGCAATTTTAAGGAGGAAAAAATGAACAAAGAGTATCAGGGTAAAAAAATTTACGGTAAAAAGCACTGGTTGACATTTTTATTAGTGAGTTCGTCTGTATTGGCGTTCCATTCGCTTGTTATGATGGATTCTCAAGTGGTTGATGCGCAAGAGCAAACAGCAAAAGAAGACGTAGCTGATTCAGCAACGTCAGTCGGAGCAATTGTGTCGATTGAAAAAGCGGAGAAAAACTTTGTCATTACGTATGCTTCTGGAAAAAAAGCACAAATTAGTATTTTAAACGACCATCTTTTTCGCTATCATCTAGATCCAACTGGTAAATTTGAAGAATATCCAACGCCAAATGATCCAAAGCATGTTGCGAAAATTACGGCTAAAACAATGGCCGACTATGGCACACAAGCCTTTGAGCAAACGAACGTCACAGATTCAGGAAACCAATTTACTCTAGAAAATAATGGTTTAAAAATTATATTCGAAAAAGAAAGCGCTTTGATGAAGGTTCTAGACAAGAAAAAGGATCAAGTCATTTTAGAAGAAACCGCTCCGCTATCCTTTAAAAATGATAAAGCTACACAAACGTTAAAACAAAGTAGTCAAGAAAATTATTTTGGCGGAGGAACTCAAAATGGTCGATTTACGCACAAAGGAACAGCTATCCAGATTGTCAATACGAACAATTGGGTAGATGGCGGAGTAACATCGCCTAACCCATTTTATTGGTCAACTGCAGGGTATGGCGTTGTTCGAAATACATGGAAACCTGGCAACTATGATTTTGGAAGTCATGATCCACAAACAACCACAACAACGCACGAAGGAACAGATTTTGATGCTTTTTATTTCTTTAATGATTCCTCAGCAGGTATTTTAAAAGATTACTATGAATTAACCGGGAAACCAGCTTTGATGCCAGAATACGGGTTCTATGAAGCACATTTAAACGCGTATAATCGGGACTATTGGGTGAAAGTAGCAGAAGGAACCGCGGGAGCAGTTAAGTTTGAAGATGGTAATTTTTACAAAGAATACCAACCAGGCGATCTAGGAAACTTAAATGGCACGCTAGAATCTTTAAATGGAGAAAAAGAGAATTATCAATTTTCTGCACGCGCAGTTATTGATCGATATAAGAAAAACGATATGCCGTTAGGGTGGTTCTTGCCAAATGACGGCTACGGTGCTGGCTATGGCCAAACAGATTCATTGGATGGCGATGTACAAAACTTAAAAGAATTTACTGATTATGCTCAAGCAAATGGTGTTGAAGTGGGGCTATGGACTCAATCTAATCTCCATCCAGCTGATCCTAAAAATCCTAAAAAAGGAGAACGGGATATTGCGAAAGAAGTTAGTGTCGCTGGTGTTAAAGCCCTCAAAACTGACGTGGCGTGGGTCGGGTATGGGTATTCCTTTGGCTTAAATGGTGTAGAAGATGCTGCAAATGTTTTTGTAAAAGAAACAGACGGCGCAGTTCGTCCGATGATTGTTTCATTAGATGGTTGGGCCGGAACCCAACGGCACGCTGGTATTTGGACAGGCGATCAAACGGGTGGTCAATGGGAATATATTCGCTTCCATATCCCAACATATATCGGGACTTCATTGTCTGGCCAACCAAATGTTGGTTCAGATATGGATGGAATTTTTGGTGGAAAAAATAAAGAGGTCAACATACGTGATTTCCAATGGAAAACTTTTACACCAGTACAGCTAAATATGGACGGCTGGGGCTCCAATCCGAAAACGCCATTTGCTTTTGATCAAGAAGCCACAGATTTGAACCGAGCGTATCTAAAATTAAAATCAATGATGATGCCTTATAACTACAGTATTGCCAAGGAATCAGTTGATGGACTACCAATGGTACGGGCTATGGCTTTAGAATTTCCTAATGAAGGAACAGCATATACAAAAGATTCTCAATACCAATATATGTGGGGACCCAATTTACTCGTTGCTCCAATTTATAATGGCAATCAAGATGAGGCAGGAAATTCAATCCGTGATGGAATCTATTTACCAGATGAAAAACAAGTCTGGGTTGACTTATTTACAGGCGAAAAATATCAAGGTGGCCGTGTCTTAAATGGAGTAAAAACACCGCTCTGGAAGGTGCCCGTTTTCGTCAAAGATGGCAGTATTATCCCAATGACGAATCCAAACAACAATTCAAAGGAAATCCAACGGGATCAACGATCTTTCTTGATTTATCCAAATGGCGCCACTTCTTTTAATATGTATGAAGATGACGGAATTTCAACTAGTTATGAAGATGGGCAATCAGCTACGACTAAAATAAATAGTCAAGGCCCTAAATCAAACGAAAAAGGGGATCTGACCGTTACTATCGAACCGACAAAAGGAAGTTACAAAGGCTTTGTTGATGAACGAAGCACCACGCTTGATTTGCTAGCTTCAGAAGCACCCGAAAGTGTAACAGCAATGGTGGGGGGAACAGAAGTAACCTTGAAAGAAGCAGCTAATAAAGAAGAATTTTTAGCTGGCACAAATCTATATTATTTTGATAAAGAATTCCAAGTGAATCAGTATCTTTCTGAAGCTTCAGGAGAAAAACTGAACCAATCAGCGTTATCAGTAAAACTAGCGAAACAATCTGTGACCGCCAAAGATGTTCAAATAACTGTCAATGGTTTCATTAATAAAGGAACGATTGACGGAGGAAATACAACGGTCGATGACCAGTTAACTATTCCGGCAAATGTCGCAATCAATGAAGAAAAAACAACGCCATCTTCTTTGACTCTTCAATGGGATCAAGTAACTGAGGCAACAAGTTATGAAGTAGAGCGTGACGGGACTGTTTTCGGAAATATTCAAACGAATACAGCAACATTTGATGGATTTTCCTTCCTAAGCGAACATACTTTTCGAGTTCGAGCTGTTGGAAAAAATGGGGTTTCTGAATGGAGTGAACCGATTAAAGGAAAAACACAAGATGATCCCTATAAAGAAACAATTAATCAAGTCAAAGCAACAAGTAATTTACCAGAACAACCAGGCGCAGAATTGAAGAAATTAACAGATAAAGATTTAAGTACAGGTTGGCATACGAACTGGTCAACCGGCATCGCTAATCCAAGTGATGGGAATTTCTTGACTTTAAAATTTGATCTTGGTGCGGAGTATCAAATGGATAAAATTGAATACTTGCCAAGAGACAATGCCGGCAACGGAAATATTTTGCAGCTCCAGTATCGGACGTCGAAAGATGGAGCTAATTGGACAGAGTTTTCAGAACCTATTAACTGGAAGCAAGATGCTTTGACAAAAACCATTGAAACGAAGGACCAAGCGTATCGTTTTGTTGAAATGAAGGTATTAAAATCGGTGGGTAATTTTGGCTCTGGTCGTGAGATGCTCTTTTACAAACAACCAGGAACAGAAGGAATCTTACATGGAGACATTACTAACGATGGAACGATTGATGAAAATGATGCAATGAGTTATCGAAACTATACAGGCTTAGAATCGTTGGACAGTGATTTTAATGGCTATGTTGAAAAAGGCGATTTAAATAAAAATGGGGTAATTGATGCTTATGATATCAGTTATGTTTTACGACAATTAGATGGTGGGATTGAAATACCTGATGTCGAAGAAATTGCGGGCGGTTTATCCCTTGCTGTGGTTAATGAAAATGGCAAGGATACCTATCTTCCTGGCGATACATTAACCTTTACACTTAAAGGTCAAGACTTAAAAAATATTAATGCGTTAAGCACAAAAATGTCCTTTGATTCTAGCAAATTTGAACTTGTCGGTCAGCCTGCAACCACGAATAATACACAACACATGGAAAATTATTCTAAATATCGGAAACATTCAAATGATGTGGAGAATCTATATTTAGTTCTTAGTAATCAAGGAAATAAACAATTGTTAAACGGTTCAATGGACTTAGTTACCTTTAAAGTTAAAGTAAAAGAAACAACTCGCGTAAAACGTGCGACAACTGTTGAGCAGTCATTACAATTTGATATGAGTCAAGGCTTATTAGTGGGCCAAGGATTCCAACAAGCCACACTTTCAGATTTTTCTGTAACAGTGAAGCCAACAGAGCTAGTAGATAAAGAGTTATTACAAGCGCTAATTACGCTAAATCAAGCACGTGTCGAAAAAGAATATACACCTGAAACTTGGGCAATCTTTAAACCAATCTTAGATGAGGCAGTAGCTGTTCTAGCCAATGAGCAAGCCACACAGACAGACGTTTCTGCTGCTGTGGAAAATCTAGAAAAGGCTGTAGAACAGTTGGAAAAAATGCCTGATGTAGCGAATAAAGCTGATTTAGAAAAAGCAATTCAAGAGGGGCTAACAAAGAAACCAAGTGATGGGCAAGAATTCACCGAAGAAACTAAAAAAGTTCTCGAAGAGTCATTAGCAGCAGCTCAAAAAGTATTTGCTCAAGAAAAAGTTACCCAAGAAGAAATAGACCAAGCGACTAAAACATTGCGTGAAGCAATTGCACAATTAAAAGAACAACCCGTCGCCGTTGATAAGGAAACCTTAAAAGAGCAAATCGCTCAAGCCCGAGGAAGAAAGCCGGAAGAAGGATACCAATTTACAAAAGAAACAGAAAAACAATTGCAAGAAGCAATTCAAGCAGCTGAAGCAATCGTAGCGAAAGAAACGGCGACAAAAGAAGAAGTCTCAGAGGCTCTAAACGCATTGGAAACTGCAATGGCTCAATTAAAAGAAGTACCCCTTGTAAATAAAGACCAATTACAAGAAGTAGTCAAACGAGCGCAGCAAGTCACTCCAAGTGAAGGGCACCAATTTACTGCCTCCTCGTTACAAGATTTACAAAAAGCGCTTTTAGCAGCTAAAAACACATTGGAAAACCCAGCAGCTAATCAAAAAATGATTGATGAAGCGGTTGCTGAATTAACTAGCGCCATCGAAGGGTTACAAGAAGAAGCGTTAGTTACAGATAAAAAAGCCTTAGAGGCAATGATAGCCAAAGCAAAAGCAATCAAACCATCTGCCGGAAAAGAATTTACCAGCGAGTCTAAAGCGCGCTTAACTGAAGCAATTGACCAAGCGGAAGGGATTTTAGCTGATAAAAATGCTCGGCAAGAACAAATTGATACTGCTGAAAAAAATGTAAAAACTGCTTTGGATAGTTTAGAGGAACAAGTCCTTCAAACGGATAAAACAAAGTTGAAAGAACTGCTTCAAAAAGCAGAAACCTTGAAACCTAAAGCAGGAAAACAATTTACAAAAGCATCGCAAGAAGCTTTAGCTGAAGCAATTAAACAAGCAAAAGCACTTGTTGAGGACCCAAATGCGACGCAAGAAGCTGTGGACAAATGTTTAAGTATTTTAGCACAAGCCATTGAAGCAATGGCAGAAGAGCCAATCAGTAGCAACTCTACAGGCAACAATAGAAATCATGGCACGGTTAGCGGGACTGGTAGCGTAACCAGTCCAGGAAAGGGCACAGCAGCAGGTGGAACGACAACAAAAACCACCACTTCTGGTACTTTGCCAAAAGCAAATGAAGTTGTTTCGCCAATCTGGTCAATCAGTGGTTTTCTATTGATAGTAAGTATTGGTTTAGGAAAATTATTCTTCAAAAATAAAAAAGACCAAAATTAGCGTATCATTAACTTACAAGGCGCATTTGTACAAAAACAGTGTGCAAATGCGCAAGTAAGTAATAGGAGAGGATTTTTACGAATGAAAAGAAAGAAAATCAAGAATCAACTACTTGTTTTAACAAGTATTCTCGTTCTTCTGAGTTTGGAAGTCGCTCCAGTTGTTACGTTGGCTGCAGAATTACCAAGTAGCTCACTACAAACAGCTCTGTCCTCAGCAACAACAATTACTTCGGAAGAAAAAGTAACCGAAACAACCGAAACAACTGTTGCTACATCGACAACGTCCACTAGTAGTTCGTCATCTGAATCAAGTAGTTCTACCGATACGACTACGGAATCAACGAGTCATTCAACGACAGAAACGACAACCACAAATACTAGTTCTGAAACAAAAAAAGAACCTACAGAGCCGACAGTATCATCAGAAATCACGCAGCCTGTTGAACAATCGCAACCACTACAAGTTCCTGTGACCAAGCAAGAACCTGAAGAACCTATTCAAGTTCCTGAAGCCACCAATAACGTTGTTGAAGAAAATCAGGCTGTATCGTTAAATCCGTCCCTCAAAGTAGATGAAATAGCTTCTTCAAATTTAAAAGGCTACGAACTTCCACTGTTGTCGTCTTTTGGCGAAAAGAAATGGGCAGTCGTGGTGGCTGAAGCATTAAGACACGTTGGGAAAACAAAAAAAGAATTTAATTTGACGGAGCAAGTATTGACCAGTAGTTTCCTTGCCCAAAAAATTTACCAACAATTATTTAAAATAGACATTGGCAGTACACCGCAAGAACAAATGACATTTGGTAAAGCTCGTTCTATAGAGGAGGCAGAACCTGGTGATCTGATTTTTTGGCAAACAGCTGAAGGAAAAACGCTTCAAAATGGTGTTTATCTTGGCCAAGGAAAATATTTAATTGCCGCAGCGGAAGCGGATTCTAAAGAGAAACCAGAAGTAATTGGTCAGTTAGAGAATATCTATACTGCCAAACAACAACCAGACTCAAAAGAGGAAATACGCTTGGTAGTGACTAATCCTTTTAAGGAGTTCACATTAACGGAGTATGGCAAAGAAGTTTTAGCAACATATGGTGCGTCATTTGAAATGCAGAAGTCAGAACAAACCACAGCGTTTATTAAAAAAATTGGTGAGACAGCCAGAGAACTTGGCGAAAAATACGATGTTTTTGCATCAGTGATGATAGCTCAGGCTATTTTAGAAAGTGGCTCTGGCGAAAGTCAACTAGCCAAAGAACCTTATTATAATCTCTTTGGCGTGAAAGGTTCGTTCCAAGGAAATAGTGTTAGCTTTTCAACAAAAGAGGCTGATCAGAGGGGCCAACTTTATACAATTTCCGCTGGGTTTCGCGATTACGGTGGCTATAATGACTCACTGCAAGATTATGTTCAATTACTCCGACAAGGGATTGACGGAAATCAAGATTTTTATAAACCAGCGTGGCGTTCGGAAGCCAAAAACTACCTTCAAGCAACGCGTTTTTTAACAGGTAAATATGCAACAGACAAGCAATACGATAATAAATTAAATTCGTTAATTGCGGTTTATAACTTAACGCAATTTGATTTACCAAAAACAGTGGACGGTTTGATTATCCAATCTAAAAATGAGCTGTCAGAAGCGGAACAGCAACAAATGCATTTTCCAGTCTATGATGGGATCAATTATAATCGAAGTGGTAGCTATCCCGTGGGCCAATGTACGTGGTATGTCTATAATCGTTTCAAACAGTTGGGCACTTCTGTGGATGAATTTATGGGAAATGGCAGTGACTGGGGAAGAAAAGGACGTGCATTAGGCTATCAAGTTAGTTCATTGCCTAAAGCTGGTCGTGCGATTAGTTTCCAACCAGGAGTTGCTGGCGCAGATAATCAATATGGACATGTTGCTTTTGTTGAAGCGGTCACTTCTGATGGAATCATTATTTCTGAAAGCAATGTCATCAATGATCAAACGATTTCGTATCGTGTCTTACCTAATGTAATTGCTTATAGTAGTGGCGTGACCTACATTGGCGCTTAAGCGACTCATTCAACAGGAAGAAGTGTGGATGTTTAAGTAAAAAATTAGCACAATGATCCATGTGTGAACTAACAAATTAAAGTAACCAGAATCGACCAATGAATTGATTTTGTCATGTATAAAATGACAAGAACAGTTTGGCGGTTGATTCTTTGTTTTTCATCAACGAAGAGACAATAGTCCTCATGATTCGTTAGTAAAAGATGAATAGTCCAAAGTACTCTTTCTTGATGCTTTGTTATTTTATGTTTTTGTTTGCAGGAAACTACTGAAATCGCTATACTAAATTTATGTGAATATACTAACAGACAATCAATTTTTTATCTCTTTTATTGGTGTATAAATTGATTGAACATTATAATCATTTGTCTTTTGTTGTGTAATTTTATATCTTCTTGAGAAAGGGATGAGTGAACAAATGGCTATTTATATATTAGAAGACCAAATTATTCAAGCAAAAGCGTTAGAAGCATTGGTAACAAATATCCTACATTCAAGAAATATTTATAATGAAACAATCCATTTATTTTCACGTTCAGATGAATTATTACAAGTGGCACACCAGGACGCCCAACTAAATATCTTTTTCCTAGATATTCAAATGAACAATCATATCCAGGCAGGATTTGAGGTTGCCAAAGAAATCAGAAAAACAGACAGTGAAAGTCTGATTGTATTTATTTCTACTCACACAGAATTAGTTTTAACTTCCTACAAATATATGGTTTCAGCTCTTCAATTTATTCAAAAGAACGTGGATTTTCTAGATTTCCAAAAAGAGGTCGAAACATGTGTCGATGCATATATTCAACAAAAAGAAAATATAAAGACAAAAAGTGAATATATTATCATTAACTTAAAAGCATCTTCTATAAAAATGGATATTAATGATATTTATTTCTTTCAAACAGAATACGATCATCGTGTATCAATGGTTGGTAAAAATTTTAAAAGAGAATTTTATGGAACGTTATCAAAAATTGAACAACTGCATCCAGATTTGATTAGAGTCCATCAATCAATCATCATCAATAAAAAATATGCGTCAAAATTAAATTATAAAACGCATCTTTTAACTATGAGAGACGGAACGGAAGTACCAGTCTCAAGAAGATATTATACTCAGGTCAAGGCGCTATTTCTTACTTAGGGAGGGATAATGACTAATTAAGGAATTATCTATCTATTAGTCGCTATATTCGTTATAATTTAGTGCAATACTTGAAGAGGAGGGCGATATGCTAATCGATTGGATTCTAAAAAATATTATGGATATGGATCAGGAAGATCAATCAGGAAAAACACAATGGACAAAGTATTATCTAACCGTTTATTTTTCTGGCTTATTTAATTTTCTGATGATTCTGATTTTATCAGTTTTATTTGGGACGTTAAGCGAAACCTTTATTGTATACGTCATACTGATTTTTTTACGGCCTGTCGCAGGTGGCTGGCATGCAAAAACCAAATGGCTCTGTCGTCTAGAAAGCATTGTTATCTATGTTGCCATACCATTTGTATTGAAAAATTCTTCTGTGAGCTTACCGTTTATTTATAAAATTCTATTGATGTGCCTCTTAGTCGTATTATTTTATTGGTATGCGCCACAAGGAACAGCAATTGAACCTGTTCAGCCATCTGATTTAAACGTGCTCAAAAAGCAAAGCCTTATAAGGGTGTGTTTACTTATTTTATGTAGTCTGTTTGTCAAAGAAAAGATTGCTTCAGTAATACTCTACGGTCTCGTCATCCAAGGTCTGATGATACTCCCTGTAACAAAAAATTTAATTGAAGGAAGTGTTTTTATGAAATTTGGTAAAAAAATAATTAAAAATGTTATTGAAAAAAGAGTTGCAAAAGTCAGTGATGGTGTGGGAACTAAGCCTAGATTAAATCAAAATTCGCCCAATATATTTGGACAATGGATGGGACAAACTGAAAAACCTAAAAAGAATATTGAAAAATGATTTTGTCGTTATTAGCTACTAACGTTTTGCTTGTATCTAGCTTTATCGTTTTTGTCTTTTTACGAGTAACATTGATCAAGATTGAATGTAAAATACCGTTACTTTCATTGCTTATTGTCATTAATCTTTGTTCGTTTGCGGCATTAATGTTGGGCTACTCTTGGTTGATTTATGCGCTGACAGTCGTTGTTTTTACAGGATTTTTACTCATTCACAAAAAGAGGTTCTCAATTTTTAAAGCGATATTTTTATCCGTTTTTACATTGCTTATGGTTTCGTTTATCAATTACACGGAGCAAACGATTTTAAGTGTTTTTTTTCAACAGATTTATCAAAATAAATTATTATGGATTGCCTCAAATGTTCTTCTGTTGCTTATAAATATCTGGATTGCTTTAAAAATTCCCAATAGTGTTTTTTTAAGATTAAATCGTGTGTTAGAAAATAGCCGAATTTTTTTTGGTTGTTTACTTTTATTGTTGATTCTGTTGTTACTTTTTGTGTTTTTGATTTCGCCAGAGATTTCACCTGACTTTATGCGAGGATTTGTCACGGTAAATAGTTCTAAATTGGAGTTATTAATAAGTGTAGGTTTATTTTTAATTCTGATTGGCTTAGTCATTGAAGCTTATTTGGAAGAACAACGTATCAACACTCAATTATTGAATAATTTAACGATTTATACTGAAAAAATAGAATCCATTAACGAAGAGCTAGCGATGTTTCGTCATGATTATAAAAATTTATTGTATAGTTTACAAATTGCTATTTCATACGAAGATATTCTGGAAATCAAAAGAATTTATGAAGAAACGATTGCACCAACCAAAAAAATTATTGATAATGAAGAATTTGAACTTATGAAGTTAAATCGTTTGAAAAATATGGAACTTAAGGCACTCATAAGTATGAAAATTAATACCGCAAAGCAAGCAAAACTAAAAGTGATTGTTGATGTGCCAGAAGTATTTATTCTTGATACATCAATCGACTTAGTGGTTGTGATTCGTTTGTTGGCTATTCTATTAGATAACGCGATTGAAAACAGTGCAAAATCAGAATTGAAAATGTTCGCAATCTCAATTTTCAATAAAAATGAAACACAAGAGTTTGTGATAACAAATAGTGTCCAAGCCGAATTTGATTTTAGGGTTATGAAGAAAACCAAATTTAGTTCTAAAAGTAACCCTGAAGAGCACGGTTGGGGATTGTTATACGTAAAAGAAATTGTTGATTTTTCAGATCAATTTGATTTGCAAACGTCCTTCAATGAAGGATCGGTTACTCAACATTTAATTATTGAAAAAAATCATAACAGTAAAAAAGTTGTTAACGAATGAATTTGTTAACAACTTTTTTACTATGGTATTGAGATATGAGGGGCAATACAGGGAAAAATGTCGGCTGATTAAGGAATTTAGATAGTGCCGGTTAGGTAGTTGTCTATAATGAAAATAGCAACAAATATTTACGCAGGGAAAGGAGCAGTCGTTTAACGGGAAAGATTAGGGAGGATAAAGCAATACTTTTGTTGGGAAAAGAAATAAAAGGAAACTGGGGAAGGAGTTAATCGTTTGATGAAGGGAAATAAAATTTTATACATTTTAGGTACAGGCATCTTTGTTGGAAGTTCATGTCTATTTTCTTCACTTTTTGTAGCAGCAGAAGAACAAGTTTATTCAGAAAGTGAAGTTTCAACAGTTTTATCGAAGTTGGAAAAGGAGGCAATTTCTGAGGCAGCTGCTGAACAATATACGGTTGTAGATCGAAAAGAAGATGCGTGGGGGATGAAGCATCTTAAGTTAGAAAAGCAAACGGAAGGCGTTACTGTTGATTCAGATAATGTGATTATTCATTTAGATAAAAACGGTGCAGTAACAAGTGTTACAGGAAATCCAGTTGATCAAGTAGTGAAAATTCAATCGGTTGATGCAATCGGTGAAGAAGGAGTTAAAAAAATTATTGCTTCTGATAATCCGGAAAATAAAGATCTTGTCTTTTTAGCTATTGACAAACGTGTAAATAATGAAGGGCAATTATTTTATAAAGTCAGAGTAACTTCTTCGCCAACTGGTGACCCCATATCATTGGTTTATAAAGTGAACGCTACAGATGGAACAATTATGGAAAAACAAGATTTAACGGAACATGTCGGTAGTGAAGTAACGTTAAAAAACTCTTTTCAAGTAACGTTTAATGTGCCAGTTGAAAAAAACAATACGGGAATTGCTTTACACGGAACGGATAACACAGGGGTTTACCATGCAGTAGTTGATGGCAAAAATAATTATTCTATTATTCAAGCACCATCACTAGCGACATTAAATCAGAATGCTGTTGACGCCTATACGCATGGAAAATTTGTGAAAACATATTATGAAGATCATTTCCAACGACACAGTATTGATGATCGAGGGATGCCCATCTTGTCAGTTGTTGATGAACAACATCCAGATGCTTATGACAATGCTTTTTGGGATGGAAAAGCAATGCGTTATGGTGAAACAAGTACACCAACAGGAAAAACGTATGCTTCCTCTTTAGATGTAGTTGGTCATGAAATGACACATGGTGTGACGGAACATACTGCCGGTTTAGAATATTTAGGACAATCAGGTGCGTTGAATGAATCTTATTCTGATTTGATGGGTTATATTATTTCGGGTGCATCTAATCCAGAAATTGGTGCGGATACTCAGAGTGTTGACCGAAAAACAGGTATTCGAAATTTACAAACGCCAAGTAAACACGGACAACCAGAAACCATGGCTCAATACGACGATCGAGCACGGTATAAAGGAACGCCTTATTATGATCAAGGCGGTGTTCATTATAATAGTGGAATTATTAATCGGATTGGTTACACCATTATCCAGAACTTAGGCATTGAAAAAGCACAGACTATTTTCTACAGCTCGTTAGTAAATTACTTAACACCTAAAGCACAATTCAGTGATGCTCGTGATGCGATGCTTGCTGCTGCAAAAGTTCAATATGGCGATGAAGCAGCTTCAGTGGTGTCAGCAGCCTTTAACTCTGCTGGAATCGGAGCTAAAGAGGATATTCAAGTAAACCAACCAAGTGAATCTGTTCTGGTCAATGAATGAAAAAAATTCCCCAATTAAATAAAAATGGATAAGGAGTGGCATAATCTTATGAAAAAGTTCTCCATACGAAAAATTAGTGCTGGTTTTTTGTTTCTGATTTTAGTAACTTTGATAGCCGGTTTTAGCCTCTCTGCAAATGCAGAAGAGTATATCGTTCCTGCCGAAAGTCATTCACGACAAAAAAGATCGTTACTGGACCCTGAAGACAGAAGACAAGAAGTGGCAGATACAACCGAAGCGCCTTTTGCGTCAATCGGAAGAATCATTTCCCCTGCCAGTAAACCAGGCTATATTTCTTTAGGAACAGGCTTTGTTGTTGGAACTAATACAATTGTCACCAATAATCATGTGGCTGAAAGTTTTAAGAATGCCAAAGTATTAAATCCGAATGCCAAAGATGATGCTTGGTTTTATCCAGGTCGAGATGGCAGTGCGACACCATTTGGCAAATTCAAAGTGATTGATGTAGCTTTTTCCCCGAATGCGGATATTGCGGTAGTGACTGTCGGCAAACAAAACGATCGTCCAGATGGCCCAGAGTTGGGAGAAATTTTAACGCCATTTGTTTTGAAAAAGTTTGAATCTTCAGATACCCATGTCACAATATCAGGCTATCCAGGTGAGAAAAACCACACACAATGGTCTCATGAAAATGATTTGTTCACATCTAACTTTACAGACTTAGAAAATCCATTACTATTTTATGATATCGATACAACTGGTGGTCAATCTGGTTCACCAATCTATAATGATCAGTTTGAAGTAGTTGGTGTTCATTCCAATGGTGGCATTAAGCAAACAGGAAACCATGGTCAAAGACTAAATGAAGTGAATTATAACTTTATTGTCAATCGAGTGAATGAAGAAGAAAATAAACGTTTATCCGCTGTGCCAGCAGCGTAAAGAACCATAAAAATACTCGGAATTTCCAGAATCACGGGAAATTTCGAGTATTTCTGTTTTTTAAGATAGTGTAAGTTACGATATAAGTACCTTGTAATTATCGGTTAAAAGCATATAATAGTGCTGAAAAGAAGGCAAATAATCCGATTAAGTTAGTATTTCTAAACCATCATAACTCGTAATGATTTCATGCTTTTGAGATAAAGCCGCCATCTCCGCATAAGACAAGCCGCCATTGTGAGAAAAATGGTTGGCAACGTAAATCGTTTTATCTGTGACGAGTTTTCTTTCTTTTAATTCTGCAATTAATTTTAAATTTTCTTCCCAATTCATATGACTATTGCCAGTTTCGTTTGTTTGACTAGTACAATCTAAAGAAACAATACTAAGAAGTAAGTGGCTCTTTTCAAGATATTCAAACATTTCTGACGTAAAGTAACCTGTATCATGGGTGGATAAAAAAGCATCTTTACCATCGTCTATAACGAAAATAAAACAATCTTCACTGAAATTTCCATGTTGTGCAGGAAGGGGATAAATCGTATAGTTCGCAATAGTAAAACACTTGTAGGGCTGAATAACCTGATAATGTAATCGGGTATTGTCTTGACGACCTTCTAAATCAAAGGCGCGCTGATAAAACGTCTTAACTGCTTCATTTCCATAAACAGTTAAACGATTGGGAACATCTAATGCATAACCAGACATTCGATAAGCCAAATCCTCGCCGTAAAAATGATCGGAATGCCAATGAGAGATTAGTAAAGAGTCAAATTCTGCAAAACACAAGTCATACTGCAACAAGTGTAAATAAGAATCCCCTGGAAAATCAATCAGCAGGACATCATCAATAATTAATTGAGTTTGTGTACGAATTTCTCGTCCTTTTTTCTCTCGAGCGTACTTACATAATTTACAATTACAAAAAATTCCTGGAATCCGTTCTGCTGCACCCGTGCCTAAATAATTGATTTTCATTGGGAGTACCTAACCTTTCTTTGACATTCTTCATACTTAGTAGATAACGCTGAACCTTAAAGTAAATGGGCATGGAAACTGAAACATTTGTTGTGTCCATCTTACCTTTTTTAGAAAAGAATTGAAATGGAATTTCTTAAGTAAATTTGCGTAAAATAGAAAAAGCTAGACGCCTTTTTTAATAAGCTGAATTTGTTGCGAATGTTCATGCTATTTCCGAGATAAAGTTTTACCAAAGGCACTTTCATATCCATCTACTATTAGTTATAGAAAAATAACAAGATGGACATAGCTTATTAGAGCAAAAATAACTACGCTATTGATAAAGAGTGAGGCGTGTTTTGAACAGGTTACGTGGGCAAATGAATTTGAATAAAAGGGATGACAAAAGATGACTATTGAAAAATTAGAATATTTTTATACCATTGCAAAATATAATAGTATTTCCAAAGCAGCCTCTGAACTCCATGTTAGTAAATCAACCTTAAGTGCGTCATTAAAAGATTTGGAAAGTGAATTGGGCCATTTACTTTTTGACCGTAACGGGAATTCTTTGACGTTAAATTCCTATGGTGATAAAATCGTCCAATCTGTATATATCATTTTAAACGAGGCCAAGAAAATGAAACTTAATCTGCATGAAATGATTGAGAATCCAGTGATGCGTTTAGGTTTTGGAAATACGTCCTTGATGTATAAAGTGACAGAAAATGAGGATCAACTGAATCGTTTTTGGGAATGTTACCATGGTTCATCGTTTGAGTTATTGAATAAATTGGAGAATCATGAGTTGGATTTTGTGATTACTTCTGCAGATGTGAATAGTCCAGTTTTAAAGAAAGAACAATTAATTGAACTAAAAATGTATCTTTGTGTTTCAAGAGAAATTAAACAAGAAATTGAGGAAGAAGGTTTCATCTGTTTGACCAACTATCCATTTCTATTTTTGCCTCATCACTTAGATCATTTAGAAGCTACCAAGAGTGTGCTAGAAATGTTGCAATTAACAAGTCCGCTTGTTTGTTGCTACGATACGTTGATGCTTACTCGTCTCATTGAAAAAAGTAAAGGAGTTTATGCGGTGATCTCTCTTCGGAAAGAACAACTGCAGGAAATTGATTCTAAACTCTTCTTTTTACCGATTGAACGAAAACAAAAATTTTATTTATACCGAAATGTTTCCAGTTCGGTTTTTGTCCAACCTGGTCAAATCAAGGCAACTTTACAAAAGTTGCTAGAGACTTAGCCATTAAAATTACTTTGGAATAGTTACTAAAAATAGCTTTATTCGCTTAGATTTACTTCTGCTGCGGATAAGGCTATTTTTGTTGTTCATTGTTTAAAAGAGATGCTCAATTATGGGACTGTTCGATATTTCTGAACGGAATGTTCAATTATTTAATAACTTAAGAATCGATAAATCGTATCTATTACGGTTCAATTTAAAGGGGTTCTGGTGTATAGTTTGGCTATCTAAAGATTTACTTTTTTAAGTATAAAATAACTAAATGGCAAGGAATATAAAGAACTGTTGATACGTGAGTACTTGCGATAACCGTGTCGTTAGAAGTTTAAGTGTCATTGTTGCTTTTCCTGTTTTATGTAGTTGCTAGAAAGGACTGTTTTTATGATCGATAGAAAAAAAGTTATTTTGTATACTTGTTGCATGAGTTTGTTTGTAGTGACCATGGATGTTACGGTTGTCAATGTGGCGTTACCATCCATTCAAAGTGATTTTCACACGAATCTGTCTACATTACAGTGGGTAACAGATGGGTACACTTTAATGGTAGCATCCTTATTATTGTTATCTGGGTCTACAGCAGACCGAATTGGCCGTAAACGAGTCCTTCAATTGGGCTTAGCCTGTTTTGGTTTAGCGTCTTTCCTATGTGGGATTTCGCAAACCCCAGGGCAATTGATTGCGTTTCGCATGTTGCAAGGGATTGGTGGTTCTATGTTAAATCCGGTAGCAATGTCTATTATTACACAGGTATTTACCGAAAAGTTAGAACGAGCGAAAGCAATTGGCTTGTGGGGCTCTGTTACAGGGATTTCCTTAGGAATGGGCCCGATTATTGGCGGACTGATTGTTTCTTATTTTAGCTGGCGGTATGTCTTTTTTGTTAATGTACCGATCATTGCTACGGCAATCATCCTTACACAAAAGTTTGTACCTGAGTCAAAAGTAGAGAAGACGGTGAAAAATGATTTTGTTGGTCAAGCATTGATGATTCTTTTTCTATTTAGTTCTATCTATTCCATTATCGGACTACCTAGAAAAGGGCTTTTCGCGCCAGATATTTTAAGTACTGGGATAATCGGCTGCTTAGCCATTGTTATTTTCTTTATTTATGAATATAACATTGACAATCCGTTAATCAATCCGCGCTTCTTTTTGTCTATTCCCTTTACATCGGCTTCTTTTTTAGCTATTTTTGGCTTTATCATATATAACGGTTATTTATTTTTAAACACGCTATATTTGCAAGAAACGAGAGGCTTCAGCCCGTTGGAAGCTGGCTTATCAACCATTCCTTTGGCTTTTGTTAGTTTTCTTGTTGCCCCGAGAGCCGGCGAAATGGTAGGGAGAATAGGGACGAAACGTCCTATTATGCTTTGTGGTATTTCAATGTTGGCTGTTAGCTTTTTACAATTATTTGTAACTAAAACAACGCCTATGATTATTTTATTTGTTATTTATATCTTTTTAGGCATTGGGTTTGGGATGTTAAATTCACCGATTACCATTACAGCGATTGAAGGAATGCCATTTTCTCAGTCAGGAACGGCAGCAGCCATTGCGGTGACATGTAAGCAAATTGGCAATTCTTTAGGGGTGGCGCTACCAAGTCTTTTAATTACAAAGCCTATTACTAGTTCCCTTACTCGAACACCTTTTACAAACGTATGGCTTTTATTTGGATGTTGCGCCATTGCGATTATCTTTTTAAGTTATTTATCCAATTCTCCGCTAGCGAAAAAGTCATTGCGCAGAGTTAGGTTTTATTTTTAACAAATCAAGATTTTTTTGAAGGGAAAGGAAGACAAACTTAGATGAAAAAAATAAATAACCGATTAGGACTCTTTTTATTTTTTGTTTTACTCTTTTGGGCAAAAACGATTCTGGCGTATTACCTAGATTTCTCATTGGGCGTTAAGGGCAGTCTCCAACGAGAAATTTTGTGGTTCAATCCAGTTGCTACTACGCTGTTATTATTTGGCTTTAGTTTGTATTTTAAAAAGCATAAAACATTTATGCTTAGCTTAACTCTTTTAAATGTTTTAAATACATTAATTTTATATTTGAATATTATTTTTTATCGTGAATTCACTGACTTTATTACCATCCAATCTGTTTTTGGCTTTTCAAAAGTTTCAGAAGGGATTTCTGGTGATTTACTTGCCTTAATGAGGGTCCACGATGTCTTTTATTGGCTAGATACTTTAGTGCTGCTCGTTTTGGTATTTTACTCTTTTAAACAGCGACGGAATCATCAAGTCTTCATGACTAAACCTATCAACAGAAGATTGGCGATCTCAATTAGTTGTTTAAGTGTCTTGCTCTTTTCGGTTAACTTATTTTTAAGCGAAACCGATCGTCCTCAATTGCTTCAAAGAATTTTTGACCGTAATTATATTGTAAAATATCTTGGCTTGGATGCATTCACAGCCATCGATGGTGTCAAAACAGCCATGTCAAATGAGGTAAGAGCAGAAGCTAGTTCAAACGAATTACCTGAAATCATGAAATTTACCAAGCAAAATAATTTACCGCTTAATCCGCAGTATGCCGGGATTGCCAAAGGAAAAAATGTATTTGTGATTCATTTAGAAAGTTTTCAACAATTTTTGATTAATATGAAAGTCCAAGGTCAAGAGGTTACACCGTTTTTAAATCAGCTCTATCAAAACAAAGCGACAATCAGTTTTGATAATTTCTTTCATGAAGTAGGGCAAGGAAAAACGAGTGATGCGGAGAACATGTTAGAAACAGGAACATTCGGGCTCCCGCAAGGCTCTCTTTTTACACAATTAGGATCAGACAATACTTTCGAAGCGGCTCCCGCAGTTTTAGGACAAAAAGGCTATACAACCGCTGTTTTCCATGGAAATGTGGGGAGTTTTTGGAATCGAGACCATGTGTATAAAAACTTAGGATATCAATACTTTTTTGATCGGTCATATTTTTCAAAAGATGACAAAATGCTAGGTTACGGTATTTTAGATAAACAATTGTTGCGTGAATCAGCTAGTGAGCTTGAGCATTTACAGCAGCCATTCTATGCGAAGTTTTTAACTGTGACCAATCATACCCCTTATTATACGGATGACCAAAACTTCCCGTTTCCTAAATTGAACACAGGCAATTCGATTGTGGATGATTATGTTCGAACAGCGCACTATTTGGATCAATCGCTAGAACAATTTTTCCATTACTTGCAAACAACAAGTTTATACAATCATTCTATTTTTGTTATTTATGGTGATCACTTCGGTATTTCAGATGCAAACAACAAGGACTTATGTAAAGCCTTCAACCGCGATCCAAAAACGTGGACAAACTATGACAATGCGCAATTGCAAAGAGTACCTTTGATGTTTTACATGCCAGGCTATACGCAAGGGAAAATCATGCACGAATATGGTGGAGAAATTGACGTTTTACCGACACTGTACCATCTTTTAGGTGTCGATGATAAAAATTATATCCATTTTGGCACGGACCTTTTATCTCCTCAATATAAACAAGTGGTTCCTTTTAGAAATGGCGATTTTGTAACGCCTCAATTTTCTTATCTAGGTGGGGAAATCTACAATAATCAAGGGAAAAAATTAGACCAAGTTCCAGCAGATTTAAAAGCAGAAGTCACGAAAGATAACGATTGGGTGAAAAAATCGTTAAGTTTATCTGACAAATTAAATCAGGAAAACCTTTTACGTTTTTATAAACCACAAGGATTCCAAGAAGTTCAACCAAAGGACTACAACTATGATGTGGCTTTTGAAAAAAACAAAGTCTTAGAAGTAGAAAAACAAAAAAATGCACAATCAACCAGCTTGTTTAGTCAAAATGGCAATCAAACGACAGTCCAAAATTATCCGACTACGCCATAGATCATTTAAGAAGGATAACTTTTGTAAGGGAAAAAGGATCTTGTATGAAGTGAAGGACAAAAATCATTTTAGATTTTTGTCCTTCGCTTTTATAATAGTTTTTTTAAAGACAATAGTAAATACTGTAAAAGTCACAAAAATGAACCTATTAATAGATAGTTTTAATATACTCAAAGTATTGCTGATATTTGCGAGAAAAATTATCCATCTCTAATAAATGAAAAATTTGAAAGGCCTCATTAACTTTTTTTGTACCCGCAAGTGGTGCTCCTTTGGCATAGCAAAGCAAGCCTTCTAAGAATAAAGCCATTGTTTTTCCGTATAAATCTCGAATTTCTAACATTGCTCGAAACTGTTTCAAATAACTTAGCCCTTCGTTGAGATACTTGTTGTTTACACAGAGAAGGATGGTATTGATGAGTATTTTGCTATATGGAGAATTGTAGCCATCAGAAGCAGAATAAAGATTTCTTTTTTTGAGCAATCGATTGACAATAATTAACAAGGTTTCGATAGGAATTTCGTCCATAATCGTAATGAACATCGTGACTTCCCTACTAGTCCAATTTTCTAAGTTCATCAAGTTTTGAACAATATGAGCTATATTTTCGGCGACGACATTGCCACCCAAACGATAAATAAACAGGTTAATTAATTGAATCGTAATTTCTTCTTCGTGTGGCAGTTTTCCAGTTAAAATCGCTGTTTTATAGTCCTCGAGACTTTTCATATTTCCTGCATGATAAAGTTCGGTAATCTCAAACCAAGTCTGATCTTTTAAAGCTTTCTGATAGTCATTGTGAATATACATAAATTCTTCTAATCGAACATTCAAATTTTTTATGATCTCCATAAATATATCGATGGTAGGGGTACTAATGTTTCGTTCAATTCGGCTGTAATAGCTCAGTGTCACAACTCCTTGGCAAACATCTTTTTGAGTTAACCCTTTGTCTTTTCGAATTTTTCTGATTGTTTGACCATACACGCCAGTTTTCCTCCTTGGTCTCTGAAAGTTTCTTACTGTTTCCCTATTATACCATCATAGAAAGGTCTTTCTCTAATGAAAATGACTTATAGTACATCTTTTTTTAAAAGTAAAAACATCTTATGTTATGCTCCAATTCAGGCTAATTATCTTTTAGGTAGTTAAGGTCATTTTTTTAAAATTTTAAAAAGGATGGGATAGGATGAAAAAAAGTATTTTATCAACAATAGCAGTACTGGGAGTGACTTTGGGAGGTGGAGCAATCAATTCGTATGCCGCTGAAGCGAACCCAACAGCTGAATTGACAAGTGAAGCATCTTTGACAATTCAACCAGGAATCTTAAATTTAGATGCAGTTTCTAACTTTAATTTTGGAGAGCTAACGATTCAAGATGTTGCGGAATCTGATCAAACATTGACTGGAACACCAGAGATAACGAAAGTATCTGATTATCGAGGGCCAAACGAATCCGGCTGGATGTTGTCGTTAAAACTATCAGATATTAAAAATGAAAATAACGTAAAATTACAATCTGCGAAATTGAATTTAGCAACCACACGGGCAAAAGGTGATGCGACAGTTACTGCTACGACAACAATTGACGCTGGCACGACTGAGCCGACACTTGTCGCTAGTGCAAACGGAACAACTGGATTGGCAGCGAATGAATTTGATTTATCAAACACGACGTTAACTTTTCCAAAACAAAATATTAATAGTGGTCGCTACAGTGGAACGGTTACTTGGGTGTTAACAAACGCTTATACTCCTGAATGAAGCAACCTAGACAAAAAAATTAGTAATTTGTCTGTAAGTTAAATGGCTCAACAACAGAGTTGAAATTTTGGCTGTTAGGAGGAGAGAGCATGACGGTTAAAAGTAACACTACTTTTTTGTTATTTTTTTTCACATTATGTAGCATATTTTTTAGCATAAATAGTAAAGTAATGTCTGTAGAGGCGGAAACGACCGCTTTTACTGTGACACCCGAGTATCCTGAAAATCAAGTATCAGAAGCTACATATTTTGATTTATATCTTCAGGAAAATAAACAAACGTTGACTCTTCTAGTTACAAATACATCTGAACAAACATTGCAAGTAAAAGCGAGTGCTTTAAACAGTTATACAACATCTACGGGTATAATTGCTTATCAAAGCCGTGAAACTGCAGAAATGTATCAGGGGCAGTCATTCACTCAATTTGTTGAACCAAAACAACAAATAATAAGTCTGAAGCCTTCTGAAAGTAAAAAAGTTTCGTTTCAGTTAGACAGTCAACGACAAAAAATTACTGGTGAAGTGCTAGGTGCTTTTGCTTTTGAAACAATTACTTCCCCAAACCAAGAAAAAGCAATGCATTCAATGATTCAGGCAAAATATCTAACCCAAATCGGTGTCAGGTTACGCACCGATTTGGGTTCACTGCCTGAGCCTAATTTACTTTTTGACAAAACTGAGCCAGTCATAAAAAATGATACTGTAGTTATCAAAAGTACCTTGATAAACAACCAGCCTACCGCATTTGGTAAGGTAAACGTTGAGACAACTGTCTATGATAAAACAAATAAAAAAATAATTGGTACGAAAAAAGCAGACAACTATCAAATTGCTCCTAACTCCTTGATTCCAATTTTAACAGAGTTAAAGGAAGAAACCTTAAAATCTGGAACATATAATGTTCATATCGCAATTCATTCCTCAAAAGGCAACTGGGTGTTCGATGACTCGTTTACTGTTTCTGCTGCTCAAGCGAAAGTAATTAATCAAAAAACAGTCTTTTTCACCAAACAGAAAGATGAATCTATTATATTTTCAATTTTAGTTGGAATGCTGATTGTGTTTTTACTAGCAATTCTGGGCTTACTTTGGAAATATTACCAATTAAAAAATAAAAAGAGGGTGAATCAAGAATGAAGCCCAGCAAATTAGGCGGCTTGTTTTTTTTACTTTCCTATTTACTACTTTTCTTTGGTGGCCTATTTTTCTTTCCCGGTGAAGGGTTAGCAGCAATCATTGAACCAGCGTTTGAGACATTGCCAATTGATCAAACGATGATTTCGACGGTAGGAAAAGCGGGAAGTCCAAGTGGATCTGAAAATCACCGCTATGTTCAGATTAATGATACAACACCGAGTTCTAGTGGGGCAGTTTGGTTTAATAACCCAGTGAGTTTTACAAATGATTTTAAAATTGAGATGGCTTTTTATATTGAAAATGTAACAAATGATAGTGATGGATTAACATTTGTTATGCAAAGTAATGGTCCGACAGCAATAGCCGAAGAAGCTGGTCCAACGATTGGAGTATGGGCAAACACAGGAGATTCTACACCATTAAGTAAGGGGGCAATTCCTAACAGTTTGGCGATTGAATTTGATACCTTCTATAACAATAATAGTAATCTTATTGCAAACGATGGCATGATGGATCGTGATACAAGTTCCAAAGGTCATCATATTGCCTGGGCTTATCCGGGGGCAGAAACTTCCTATACAAAAGATGGTATTTTTAAGATTGACAAAGTCCTTCATCACCGAAATGAAAAAGGAGTGACAGATTTATCTGATAGTAAGTGGCATAAATTTATCGTGGAATTTAAACGAGAAGCGGGAACATTTACCTATTCTGTTCCTGATTATGCCTTAAATATTACGATTCCTGTGGATACGGAGTTTAAAAATAACTTAGGCTTAAATGAAAATAAACGTGTTTATTTTGGATTTACTGGAGCAAACGGGGGCTATGCACAAGCAAAAGCTATTTCATTTACAAATGTGGAAGGGCTGGTAGATTTGCAATTACGTACGGGTGTTGCACAATCAGCGGATAACCAATTGCTAGCAGACACTGGGATTCCTCAAAACGAAGTTCATTCTGTCGACAGAAGTCAAGAAATCACGTATATGACAGCGATTGATTATTTACAAACAAGTGATTTACTTCGTTTACAAGCCGGGACGAGGATCCAAATGACACTCCCTGATAACTTTGAAGTGCTAGAGAATAAAGTTTACTTCGGGAGTGCTCAAGAAATTGGGACAGGCGCTCAACCAACGGGAGGACAAGCACTCCCTTTTACAAGAGAAAAAGACAAAATAGTCATTACATTACCGGCACTTGAAAGAGGCACGTTGTATGGTCTTTATTTCAAAGTGAAAAATAAGCTCGTTCAAATAAATAGCCTGCTGGATTTAACTGTTCCTGTTTCTAGTACTTTTTCCGGGAATGCTTTTTCTAAACCAGTGACTACCGGGGATCCAGCTGCCCATTATTACAAGCTAACAGGGAAATGGATGCCGACAATTACAACTGGTCATTCTTCTGCAACGGAGGCAGCTCAGTCTCCTCAAATTGTAAGACAAAAACGTAAGGCCTACCTTCCTGTTCAAATTGAAGATGAAAATTCTACGTCCACTAAACTATTTATGAGTCCTATTGTTTCAGAAGAAGAATTAGCTACGACTACTTTCATTGAAAAAGCACATCTTTCGAGAGAAAATTTAACGGAGAATTTTGAAACAACTATTGAATACGAAACTTCACAGCTTCAACCTGAAAAAATGTATTACGTAGGTATGTATACAGTAGATGCTGAAGGAAATCAATCAGAAACCAAAATTCAAGCCATTGATTTCAAAGGAATTATAGAATTAACAACAGTTCCTACTGCTTTTGTTGGAAACACTTTGACAATCAACGAATTAGTTCAAACGAAGCGTGAAGATGGTTATTTCTATATGAAAATAGAAAATTTACCAGAGAATGATTCGTTGACAATTACAAATACAAGTAGTTACTCTTGGGAATTAAGCGGACAACTAGCAACTATCGTTGAACAACTAGAAAGCTGGGGACAAGAGGTCTCTCTTTGTTTTTTTGAAAAGAATACTCAAACATTACTTTTTCAATTAACCAAAGATGAACAGTTAATTCTAAAGCAAGAAGTAGAAGGTAAGGATGTAACTAAAAGTTTAAATGATTATGATCTATATTTTCGTTTTAAAGCTGATCCTTTAAAGGTTGTACCAGGACGGTATTCAGGAAATGTTAGATGGCGGTTATCAGAAGTTAAGCCTTGAAAATGAGAATATTTTTAAAGATTATTAAACAAAAAACTGACTACTTAACTGAGTAGTCAGTTTTTTATTGGTAATATTTTTTTTAATATTAAAACAAATAAGAAAATCTAGAAGCAATACTTTTATCCGAAGTAAAAAAATAGTAGTGGCAGTATTAAGTAGGTTTTGTTTTGCATAATATATCCCTAAATTAGAGGTCTATTATTTATTTTTGTTTCCTCATAAATATTTTTTAATAGCAATAAAATATATTTTTTTTATAATTTAATTATGTTTATTAAAGCGTATGATTTGCATAAATATTTTTTCGGTCCTATTCTGGTTATGAACTTAGCTATAAAAAGATGAAAGAAGAGAGTGGTTTTGATGAGAAAAACTCAGAAGATTGTGCCAATTGTGACAGCTTCAGACGAAAATTATGCTCCTTATTTGAATGTAATGATGACAACTGTTTTAGAAAATTGTCATGCGGAGAGACCTGTTCATTTTTATGTGATTGATGATGGGCTGTCGCTATCTAGCAAAAAAGCACTCCGACAAACGGTTAGTAGTAACTCACAAAGTGCGACTGTTGAATTTCTAACAGCAGACAAAGAAGTTTATCAAAATTTTTTAGTGAGTGATCATATTACAACGACCGCTTACTTACGCATTTCTTTACCGTCACTTTTACAAAAATATAGCTATAAAAAGGTTCTTTATTTAGATGCAGATACGCTTGTTTTAGATGATATTGTCCAGTTGTATGATACGCCATTAGTGAACCAAACGATTGGCGCGGTTATTGATCCTGGTCAAGCATATGCCTTGAAACGTTTGGGCATCCATTCCTCCGATTATTATTTTAATTCAGGAGTCATGATTATTGATATTGACCGATGGAACGAGAAAGCAATCACTCAAAAAACAATTCAGTATCTAGAAGAAAATGGGGACCGCATAGTTTATCATGACCAAGATGCTTTAAACGCCGTTCTTTATGAAGATTGGCTAGCTTTAGAACCAAGATGGAATATGCAGACGTCTTTAGTTTTTAATCGTCATGAAGCGCCTAATGAGGCTTACCAAAAATTATATGCAGCGGGAAATCAAGAGCCAGCGATTATTCATTTTACTGGTCACGATAAACCCTGGAATACGTTAGAAAATCATCCTTATACAGCTCTTTATCTAAACAAGTTAAAGAAAGTAGGTGCAAGAAATGGAAAATAGAAAAGAATTAGCGATTGTCTCATGTTGCAATACCAACTTTGTACCGCATCTTGCTGCTATGTTTGTTTCAATTTTAGAAAATAGTCCTTCAGCGGCAGCTGTTCATTTTTATGTGATTGATGACAATATCAATTTTGAAAGCAAGCAACTACTGTATTTTACGATTAAACATACCCAAATCAATGCAGAGTTAACATTTTTAAAAATCAACCCCCATTTTTTCAAAAATGTTGTAACCAGTGAGCGAATCCCCAAAACAGCTTACTACAGGATTGCTATTCCAGAGTTGTTTAGAGGAAGCCAGATCGAACGGCTGTTGTATATGGATTGTGACATGATTGCCTTAGATGATGTCGCAAAATTATGGACAGTTGATTTAGGTGAAAATATCATCGCCGCTGTAGAAGATGCAGGGTTCCATCAACGTTTGGAAAAAATGGCGATTCCTGCAGAATCTATGTGTTATTTTAACTCAGGCTTGTTGCTAATCGATGTTAAAAAATGGTTGAATTTAGATGTAACCACTAAAGTCTTAAGATTTATTGAAGAAAATCCAGATAAATTACGTTTCCATGATCAAGATGCATTGAATGCGGTTTTACACGACCGTTGGACCCAGTTACATCCTAAGTGGAATGCCCAAGGTTATATTCTGTCAAAAGCGAAAAAACATCCGACTATTTATGGAGAAAGACAATATGAAGAAACGAGAAGAGCACCATCCATTATCCACTTTACTGGCCATGTCAAACCTTGGACGAAAGAATTTCAGTGGTATACCAAGCGTTATTATGATCAATATGCGAACAGGACTGCCTTTCGTTGTGCAAAAACATTTAGTAAATATCTTTCTTATGCCAAAAATAGTAAAGCTGTTGAACATGTTTGATAACCCTTGTTATTTAGAATAATAGAGGTACACCTCAATTAATTACTACAGAAAAGTGGAGACGTAAAGAAGACTAATTTGCGCTAGGCATTGTGCGTTTACTCGAAATATTTTTTAGAAGGAGAGATTTATAATGCCCAAGTACTACTTTATTGGTGGGGAACGAGTGAGGGAGACAGAAGAAAAAGATTTTAATTGGTTAGTGATTGACACTAGTGAAACTCAGGTAATTGAAAGAATAATTAAAGAGTATAATTTTCCTAAAGATATTTTTGTGGGTACGTCGTATCCAGAAGAAGTTTCTCGGTTTGAAACTCTTTTGGGAACGACGTTGAAACAACCGATTTCGCTAGTGCTTATGAACCTTTTGAAGGAGGGCGAGAACATTGAGGAACGTTTAGCACCTATTTCCTTTATTTCTTCAGAAAACCTTTTAATTACATGTACTAACGAAAACAATCATTTTTTTGATCGTTTATTAGAAAAATATGGTTGCAAAATAGATACGTTTGAAAAACTAATAACGTATGCGATTTTAGATATCTATTCACATTACGTAGAAGAGTTAAAGGAAAAAAACAACGGATCGATCGTCTAGATAAAAAAGCACGTATGACTACAGAAAACAAGGAGTTGTACAAACAAGCTGATTTAGAAAGAGAAATCGTTTACATTGATCATACGTTAAAGGATCAAAAAAGCACATTAGAATTACTTTGGCAATCTTCCCAGTTTGTCCATCGATTATCAGATAAAAAACTACTTTATGACGTTCAACTGAGACAACGACAAACCGAAAAAATGATTTCGATTTATAGAGACCTTTTAGAAAGTATTGGCAATCTTTTTAGCGGCATGATGGATAACCAATTAAATCATTTAATGAAATATCTTGATTCAGCGGCCTTAATTATTTCAATTCCAGCGATGATTGCTGGTGTTTGGGGTATGAATACTGGCGGCCTACCAGGTAAAAGTTCTGGTTTCGGGTTTTTATTAGTCGTCCTAGGTGCGCTCATTATCTCAGTAGCCTTTGGTTATCATCTTTACAAAAAAGATTATTCAAAATAAACAAGCATTAAAAATTATTATATAGGAGGATGAATCATGTTTAGACACCAAAAAGAATTACAGTTTGAGGCGAAACCAGACAAACCAAATCCGTTAATTGCAAAGTATCTTCAAGAGTTAATTGGTGGACAATATGGTGAAATGAGTGTAGCAATGCAATATTTATTCCAAGGATGGAGCTGTCGTGGAGAAGAAAAGTATAAAGATATGTTAATGGATATCGCTACTGAAGAGTTGGGCCACGTTGAAATGCTTGCAACAATGGTCGCTCGTCTACTTGAAGGAGCACCAGTGGAAGATCAAGAAGAAGCAATGAAAAAAGATCCAACAATTGGGGCAATTATTTCTGGGATGAATCCCCAACATGCAATTGTCGCTGGTTTAGGGCCACGTCCCGCAGATAGTGTTGGAAATCCCTGGAGTGGTGGGTACATTATTGCTAGTGGAAATATGTTAGCTGATTTTCGTGCTAATTTAAATGCAGAATCACAAGGACGCTTACAAGTTGCTCGAATTTATGAAATGATTGATGACCGTGGAGTGAAAGATTTACTTTCTGTTCTTTTAGCTAGAGATAGCTATCATCAAAATTTATGGGCAAGCGCTGTGAAGGAACTGGAAACAAAAGAGGGCTCTATCTTAGTTCCAAGCACTTTTCCTAGAGAAGAAGAACGTTTGGATATTGCCTATGATTTCTATAACTTTTCTGAAGGAGATGCAAGCAGTCAAGGCTCATGGGCTAGTGGTAAAGCATTAGATGGAGAAGGAGAATATCAATGGTTAAAAGAACCAAAAATTGAAGGAAAAGCTCCTAACTTAAAGCCTGTTACACCTAAAATGTACGGCACACCGAAATTAAAAAAATAAAAGATATTTATCTGTATATGAAAAATGAGCAAAAAAAGATTCTCTTTTAGAGGATCTTTTTTTATTAACTGGTATCATATTTAAGGGTGGTTTTTTATAAAAAAATGATTTCTTTAGGAAAAAAATATTACAATAAAGAAAAATAAAAAAATGTAAACGTTATCATTTCAAGGTTATAGCGGTATGAAGATATTTATTAATACTTTTTATTGACAAAATAAAAAAAACCACCGTACTATTGGTTTGTGGTTATAACCAGTTAGGGTAAAGGAGAAAGTTATGGAAAATGCCTTTAAAAACAAAGCTTTGTATCATCAACTTGTTGATTTGCTGCAGGAACGAATCGAAACATGCATGATTCCTCATGACAAGTTGCCCTCTGAACGTGAATTGACTGCACAATATGGAGTGAGTCGGACGACGGTCCGGTTAGCGCTACAAGAACTAGAAAATAGAGGTTCCATCTATCGTCGTCATGGCAAAGGAACATTTGTTTCAGATATAAAAAAAGAGGCCGCTGATTTAGCTGGCGCATATAGTTTTACAGAACAAATGAAAGGATTGGGTCGAAAACCACATACCCGTATATTATCCTTCGAAAAATTGGAAGCGGATAAATTTATTTGTCAGCATTTGAATCTGTCGTTAGGAGAGGCAGTTTTTAAATTAAGTCGGTTGCGGATTGCTGATAACGAGCCATTAATGGTTGAAGACACATACTTGCCTGTGAAATTTTTCTTATCACTTACGGATCAATTATTACGTAGCAAGCCATTATATGATCTATTTTCGGAAGATTTTAAGCAAACCGTTCGTTTAGCTGATGAAGAATTATACGCTAGCATTGCGTCAAAAGAAGATGCCAAATTATTGATGATTCCAGAAGGAGCGCCAGTCCTTCATTTAGCACGCCAGACATATAACATGAAAAATGAAATTATTGAATTTACGTTGAGTGTGGCACGAGCAGACCAATTTCATTATCAGATACGCCATATTCGGAATAGTTAGGAGAGTTAAGTATGTTTACAGCAGAAAAAGAAGAACTAGAACAACTAGGAGCGGAAATCACGACACGTGAAATTCGTCAGCAACCTGAGCTTTGGCAAGAAACCGTGACACTTTATCATGAAAATCAAACAGCTTTGGAAAACTTTTTAAAAGAAGTCCAAGCCAAAGCGCAAGGAAAACGAACAAGAGTAATTTTTACAGGAGCAGGGACTTCGCAATATGTCGGTGATACGGTTGTACCTTATCTCCGAGCACACGGCGACACACAAGCCTTTTCATTCGAAAGTATTGGAACAACGGATATTGTGGCCAAACCAGAAGATTATCTGATTAAAGACGAACCAACACTGTTAGTTTCGTTTGCAAGAAGTGGAAATAGTCCTGAAAGTTTAGCGGCAGTTGAAGTAGCTAATCAAGTGGTTGAAACAATTCATCATTTAGCGATTACTTGTGCCGAAGAAGGACAACTGGCACAAATAAGCCAAAAAGAAGAAAACAGCTTTTTATTCTTAATGCCAACACGTTCCAATGATGGTGGTTTTGCGATGACTGGTAGCTTTTCTTGCATGACCTTGGGTACATTACTACTCTTTGATCAAACAGCCTTTGAGCAAAAACAAGATTATGTAACCGCTCTAATTAAATTAGGTGAAGAAGTGCTATCCCGTGAAGAAGAATTAAATGAAATTGTTAACCTTGATTTTGAACGAATTGTTTATGTTGGTTCTGGAAGTTTAGCTGGTTTGACAAGAGAAGCGCAATTAAAAATCTTAGAACTAACAGCCGGCAAAGTTGCCACAATTTTTGACTCTTCTATGGGCTTCCGTCATGGACCAAAATCATTTATTAATGAAAAAACAATAATGTTTGGTTTTGTTAATAATACACCATACACAAGAGATTATGACTTGGATATCTTAGAAGAAGTTCACGGTGACGAAATTGCGGCGGGTGTTTTTGCGATTGCTCAACCCGGCAAACGTAATTTCTCAGGTTCAACTATTGAATATTCCGCAGAAACTGCTCTATTACCTGATGGCTATTTAGCATTAGCAGATATTATGGTAGCCCAAACAGTCGCACTTTTAACATCTATTAAAGTTGGAAATAAACCGGATACCCCTTCACCGACAGGTACAGTGAATCGTGTGGTTAAAGGCGTAACGATTTATGACTATAAATAATACAACATTTGGAGGAGGAACTATGCTTACGTTAACAGCTGGAAAAAAAGCGGCAATGGATCGTTTGTCAACCCAAGAAGGAATCATTAGCGCATTAGCCATTGATCAACGAGGTGCCTTGAAAAAAATGATCAAAGCGCTAGATGTAGAGCCAACTGATGCACAAATTGAAACGTTTAAAGAATTAGTCTCGAAAGAATTGACACCTTATGCGTCCGCCATTTTATTGGATCCAGAATATGGATTGCCTGCTGCAAAAGCACGCGATACCGAGGCTGGATTGTTACTCGCTTATGAAAAAACGGGCTATGATGCAACAACTCCGGGACGATTACCTGATTTACTAGCAGATTGGTCTGTTTTACGCTTGAAAGAAGAAGGCGCAGATGCGATTAAATTTTTACTCTACTATGATGTGGATGAGGATCCAGAAATCAATCATCAAAAACATGTATTTATTGAACGCTTAGGGAGTGAATGTGCAGAAGAAGACCTACCATTTTACTTAGAATTAGTTTCTTACGATGCACAAATAGCAGATGCGACTTCTTTAGAATATGCAAAAGTTAAACCGCATAAAGTGAATGAAATGATGAAAGAATTTTCTAAACCCCAATATAAAGTAGATGTATTGAAAGTGGAAGTTCCAGTTAATATGAATTTTGTAGAAGGTTTTGCGCCAGCTGAAACAGCGTATACAAAAGAGGAAGCGGCGAATTATTTCTTAGAACAAAGTCAAGCCACTGATTTACCATTTATCTTTTTAAGTGCCGGTGTCTCAACAGAACTATTCCAAGAAACACTACGTTTCGCTAAAGAAGCTGGTTCAACATTTAATGGTGTTTTATGTGGCCGTGCTACGTGGAAAAATGGCGTGAAACCTTTCGTTGAAGCAGGAGAAACTGCGGCTTGTGATTGGTTAAAAACAGAAGGCCGAGAAAACATTGAAAGTTTAAATGAAGTCATCGCGGCAACCGCCAGCTCTTGGCATGCAAAAGTTCAAGTAAACGAAGGGTAATTGGGAGGCATAGCTGTGATAGTAACAGTAACAATGAATCCGTCAATTGATATATCCTACCTATTAAATCATCTAAAGCTTGATACCGTTAATCGGACCAGTCAGGTGACCAAAACCCCTGGTGGCAAAGGACTAAATGTCACTCGCGTCATTCATGATTTAGGTGGAGATGTTATAGCTACCGGCGTTCTTGGTGGTTTTCATGGGGCGTTTATTGCAAACGAGTTAAAGAAAGCAAACATCCCCCAAGCATTTACATCAATCAAAGAAGAAACGCGTGATTCGATTGCGATTTTGCACGAGGGGAATCAAACTGAAATTTTAGAAGCTGGACCAACTGTTTCCCCAGAAGAAATCAGTAACTTCCTTGAAAATTTCGATCAATTAATTAAGCAAGCAGAAATTGTTACAATTTCTGGCAGTTTAGCGAAAGGATTACCATCAAATTTTTATCAAGAATTAGTTCAAAAAGCTCACGCACAAGAGTTTAAAGTGCTACTAGATACTTCTGGTGATAATTTAAGGCAAGTTCTTCAAGGACCATGGAAACCGTATTTAATTAAACCTAATTTAGAGGAACTAGAAGGATTGCTAGAGCAAGATTTTTCAGAAAATCCATTAGCAGCTGTACAAACAGCTTTAACAAAACCAATGTTTGCTGGAATTGAATGGATTGTCGTATCTTTAGGAAAAGATGGTGCAATTGCCAAACATCACGATCAGTTCTATCGTGTGAAAATTCCAACGATTCAAGCTAAAAATCCTGTTGGTTCAGGAGATGCAACCATTGCTGGTCTTGCATATGGACTAGCCAAGGATGCCCCAGCTGCCGAACTGCTAAAATGGGGCATGGCGGCTGGAATGGCTAATGCCCAAGAAAGAATGACTGGGCATGTAGACGTAGAGAACGTGAACAAACATCTTATGAACATCCAAGTAGTCGAAATTGCTAAATAAAGAGCTTTCTTTATTTAGCAATTATCCAGGAATTGAAAGCGTTTACTAGAAAGGGTGGCAATGTGGACAGATTTGAAATTAAAGAGGAGTTTCTTTTAAATGATCAACCATTTAAAATTTTATCAGGCGCCATTCATTATTTTCGTGTAGATCCCTCAGATTGGCATCATTCACTTTATAACTTGAAAGCTTTAGGCTTCAATACAGTTGAGACATATGTGCCATGGAATTTACATGAACCGCAAAAAGGAACATTTCATTTTGAGGGAATATTAGATTTGGAGCGCTTTTTAAAATTAGCACAAGAACTTGGACTATATGCGATTGTGCGGCCGTCTCCTTATATTTGTGCAGAATGGGAGTTTGGCGGTTTTCCAGCCTGGCTATTAAATGAACCAGGACGAATGCGTTCGAATAATCCAACCTATCTGAAGCATGTCGCGGAATATTATGATGTTTTAATGGAAAAAATTGTTCCGCATCAACTTGCTAACGGTGGCAATATTTTAATGATTCAAATCGAAAACGAATATGGTTCATTTGGCGAAGAAAAAGCGTATTTACGGGCGATTCGCGATTTGATGATTGCATGTGGCGTGACAGCACCATTTTTTACTTCTGACGGGCCATGGCGCGCAACATTGCGGGCAGGTAGCATGATTGAAGATGATATTTTAGTAACCGGAAATTTTGGCTCAAAAGCCAAAGAAAATTTCGGTATGATGCAAGCCTTTTTTGAAGAACATGGTAAAAAATGGCCGCTAATGTGTATGGAATTTTGGGATGGCTGGTTTAATCGTTGGAAAGAGCCAATTATTAAACGAGATCCGCAAGAATTGGCTGAATCAGTTAGAGAAGCATTAGCATTAGGCAGTATCAACTTATATATGTTTCATGGCGGCACCAATTTTGGGTTTATGAATGGCTGCTCCGCACGAGGAACCATTGATTTACCACAAATCACTTCCTATGATTATGATGCGCCACTTGATGAACAAGGGAACCCAACCGAAAAGTATTTTGCGTTACAAAAAATGCTTCACGAAGAGTACCCTGCGTTACCACAAGCTGAACCATTAGTAAAAGATTCTTTTGCGCAAACAGCAATTCCTTTAACAAACAAAGTGAGTTTGTTTGCGACTTTAGAAACGATTAGTCAGCCAGTGGTCAGCGTTTATCCGCAAACCATGGAACAATTAGGACAAAATACAGGCTACCTTCTTTACCGAACAAGCATTGAAAAAGATGCTGCAGAAGAAAAGCTAAGAGTGATTGACGGTCGTGATCGTCTGCAATTATTTGTCAATCAGATACATCAAGCAACGCAATATCAAACGGAAATCGGCGAAGATATTTACGTTATACTATCGCAAGAGAATAATCAAATCGATGTTTTAATGGAAAATATGGGTCGTGTCAATTACGGGCACAAATTATTTGCAGATACTCAGAAAAAAGGGATTCGAACGGGTGTCATGGCAGATTTACATTTTATGACGCAATGGCAACAATATTGTTTACCTATGACAAGCTGTGAACAGGTAGACTATTCAAGAGAATGGCAACCGGATCAACCAAGCTTTTACCAGTATCATCTGGAGTTAGCAGAAGTGAAAGATACATTTATTGATGTTTCTAAATTCGGCAAAGGAATTGTTTTTGTTAACCAAACCAATCTTGGTCGTTTCTGGAATGTTGGTCCGACGCTTTCCTTATATATTCCCAAAGGATTATTAAAAGAAGGGCAAAATGAGATCGTCATTTTTGAAACGGAAGGAACGTACCAACCAGAAATTCAGTTAGTAAAAGAACCACTATATAAAGAAATGAAAGAGGGATTACAATGAGTATTATTGGCGTAAGAATTGATGGACGTTTGATTCATGGACAAGTAGCAAATTTATGGGCGACAAAATTGAATATTTCCAGAATTATGGTCGTTGATGATGAGGTTGCAGGGAATGCCATTGAAAAAAGTGGTTTGAAATTAGCAACACCAGCTGGCGTGAAACTAAGCGTGTTACCAATTGAAAAAGCTGCTCAAAATATTTTAGCAGGAAAATACGACTCACAACGTTTACTAATTGTGGTACGGAAACCAGATCGTTTATTAAAACTAGTAGAACTTGGGGTGCCGATTAAAGAAATCAATGTTGGGAACATGTCTCAAACAAACGAAACACGGTCGATTACTAAGTCAATCAATGTGGTCGATCAAGATATTGAGGTTTTTAAAGAGTTAAATGCTAAAGGTGTCCATCTGATTGCTCAAATGGTGCCAAGTGACAAAGCGGAAGACTTTATGAGTTTGATAACAAAATAGGAGGGAACAAAAAATGAATATCTTATGGTGGCAGATCTTATTATTAACATTATACGCAGGATACCAAATTTTAGATGAATTACAAATTTATTCTTCATTAAGTGCGCCAGTGTTTGCAGGTCTTTTTGCAGGATTAGTGATGGGGGATATTAAAGCAGGACTTATTATTGGTGGAAGCATGCAATTAACTGTATTAGGAGTTGGGACTTTCGGGGGTGCCTCCAAAATTGATGCTAACTCAGGTACGATTCTTGCCACAGCATTTTCTGTGTCTTTAGGAATGAACCCTGAACAAGCAATCGCTGCTATTGCAGTACCAGTTGCTAGTTTAATGATTCAATTAGACATTTTGGCTCGTTTTGCGAATACCTACTTTGCACATCGGATTGATAAAATGGTCGAAGATATGAACTACAAAGGAATTGAACGTAACTTCTTAATGGGTGCCTTACCTTGGTCTCTTTCTCGAATGATTCCAGTCTTCTTAGCACTTGCTTTTGGTGGTGGTTTAGTACAAAAAGTTGTATCTGTCCTAAATGGCGATTTGAAATGGTTAGGTGATGGCTTGTCTGTTGCTGGGGCGGTCTTACCAGCGGTCGGTTTTGCAATTTTACTACGTTACTTACCAGTGAAAAAACATTTCCCTTATTTAATTCTTGGTTTCACTGTAACTGCTTTACTAGGAACAATCTTTACAAACATGCAACTTTTAGGAACATCTGTTGCGAGCGTTGTGAAAGACTTCAGTGGTGTATTTAACGCACTACCAATGTTAGCAGTCGCTTTAATTGGTTTCGCTTTAGCCGCAATTAGCTACAAAAATGGTCAAATGATTCCGAGTGGGCCAGCAGCAAAAAAAGAACATGCAGCGAATGATTCAGACGAAGGAGAGATTGAAGATGACGAAATCTAATTATAAATTGACGAAAGAAGATTTTAAACAAATTAATCGCAGAAGCTTGTTTACTTTCCAATTAGGTTGGAACTACGAAAGAATGCAAGGATCAGGTTACTTGTATACGATTTTGCCACAATTGCGTAAAATTTATGGGGATGATACGCCTGAATTAAAAGAAGTGATGAAAACACACACGCAATTTTTCAATACTTCAAACTTCTTTAATACGATTATTACAGGGATCGATTTGGCCATTGAAGAAAAAGAAGGCATTGCTGGAAAACAAACAGTTTCAGGTTTGAAAACTGGTTTAATGGGACCGTTTGCAGCAATTGGGGATTCAATTTTCGCAGCTTTAATTCCAACTATTTTTGGGGCGCTAGCTGCCAACATGGCGATTAATGGTAACCCAACTGGTATCTTTATCTGGATTGTTGCTCAAATTGCCGTGATGGTCTTCCGTTGGAAACAATTGGAATTTGCGTATCGCGAAGGAATTTCTTTGGTAACAACTATGCAACACCGCTTAACTGCCTTAACAGATGCTGCAACTTTACTAGGGGTCTTCATGGTTGGCGCTTTAGTGGCAACAATGGTTAATGTCAAACTATCATGGGCACCAAGTATTGGGGATGTAACACTTAACATGCAAAATAACTTGGATATGATTTTACCACGTCTACTTCCTGCAGGAATTGTCGGTGGCGTTTATTGGATGCTAGGTAAAAAGAATATGACGTCTACTAAAGCCATTTTTATCGTATTAATTGTCTGTGTCGCATTGTCTGCGTTAGGTGTTATTTCAAAATAAGTAAGACAGGAGAAAATCGATGAGTGAACATTTAGTTTTAGTAAGTCATGGCCGTTTTTGCGAGGAATTGAAAAAAAGTGCGGAGATGATTATGGGACCGCAAGAAACAATTTCCACTGTTGCTTTATTACCAGAAGAAGGTGAAGCTGACTTTTTAGAAAAATTTGAAGCGATTACGGAATCGTTAGAAGATTTTGTTGTCTTTGCTGATCTATTAGGGGGGACACCTTGTAATATTTTATCTAAAAAAATTATGCAAGGTGCTTCGTTTGACTTATATACTGGGATGAATTTACCGATGGTTATCAGCTATGTAAATGCAAGTTTATTAGCGATCGAAGGTGACTATGTTAATGAATCAGCAGAAAGTATTGTGAAAGTCAACGAATTGCTGCTAAATGTTGCAGTAGATGACGAGGATGAATAATTCTGACTTGTTGTCGTAAGTAATCAAAGTTTTTAAGAAAATGATTTAGAGATGGACGTTCCAAAAATAAAAGAATTTATTTTTGGAACGCCCCTTTAATTGCTAATAATGAAAGCGTGTTCAAAAAATGTTAGGGGGCTGATTTATCAGATGAAACATGGGAAAATAAAACGATTTAGTACATTGACACTATTGGCAAGCGCAACGATTTTAGTACCATTAAGTACGTCTGCAGAAGAAACAACAAACAGCAGCACTGAAACAAGCTCATCAATGGTGGAACCTACCGCAACAGAGGAAAAATTGTGGCAATCTGATTTTCCAGGAGGGAAAATTGGTGAGTGGCAAGATGTGATTGGTAAAACAAATCGAGAATTAGCAGGAGAGTCATTGGCGATTTCACGAGATGCAGCAGCAGGTAATAATGCCGTATCTTTAAATTTAGATTCCCCTAAATTAGCTGATGGTGAAGTAGAAACAAAGTTTAAATACACTGCTGGAAGCGGTCGAACGGGTGTGATTATACGTGGTAATACCAAAGATAGCTGGGTTTTTGTAGGCTATAACGCGAATGGCAAATGGTTAGTTGAAAGCCCTAATTCGTGGAATGATTCGATTTCTGGGCCAACGTTAAATGAAGATACGAATTATTTGTTGAAAGTACGTTATGTTGGTGAAAAAATTACTATCTGGCTTAACACCACGTTGATTTACGAAGGAGAACCTGTTTTGGCCAACGGAGACAAAATTCCAACAGAAGCCGGACATGTGGGTGTCCGTTTGTGGTACGACAAAAAAATTGTCAATTATGACTATTTTAAAAATGGCCCCGTAGATAGCATTCCAGAAATTGTGCCAGAAGTGACACAAATTGCGCCAGTCAAAGTTTTTACAAAAATTGGTGTCGCACCAAAATTACCGAAACAAGTAAAAGTGACCTATAATACTGGTAAAGAAGCCAATGAAGCAGTCCGTTGGGATGAAATCGATCCTGATGCATACAAAGAACCAGGGACTTTTGAAGTCGACGGTACTTTGGAAAATACAAACATCAAAGCAAAAGCCAGCGTTGTTGTTGCTAAAGACAATGAAGCTGAAAAAGGCGACAAAATCTCTTCTGCAGATTTAACAGCCGTGGTTGATCCACAATTTCCACGAATTATTCGCTACGAAGACCCTCAGAGTAATCAAGTGATTTTTAATGGCCAACACGAGAAAATTGACCAAGTAATGATTGATGGCAAAGCATATAAAGCAACTGCTGAAAAACAGAAGAGTGAAGCAAATCAAGCCGTTTATAACGTAGCTGTCCCAGAAATTGGTCTGCGTTTCACAACGACATTGACTGTTTCAGAAGGCCAAGAATTAGCTATGAAACTCTCAGATATTCGTGAAGAAGGAACCAAAATACACACAATTTCAATTCCAAATCAAGGCTTGATTTCTGTCAATAGTACAGATGAAGGGGCGACTTTTGCTGGCGTTGTGATGAATACTGGGACAAATGCAAATAACGGAAATAAAAATGGTGATACTATCCAAGATTTAACTACAACAAGCCAAGAAGAAACGAAAAAATATATGTACGGTTTCTTAAATACAGCGAATTATGCTGCAAGTTTTTGGACGAACGCCTATGGAGACGGCTCTGTCGATGGTAGTGATAACAATCGAATCCATAAACAAACAAAAGAAGCGGCGACTGGTTTTGTAACAACCTTGTCAAGTGGGGCATGGACCTATCGACCATTTGATGCACCGGAAGATTACACAACTGGAGAAACGCCAGAAGTGAAAGTTAAATTCTCAAAAGATAGCAACGACGACAAGCGGGTGGATTGGCAAGATGCGGCAATTGGGTTCCGTTCAATTATGAATAACCCAATGGGCGCGGAAAAAGTCCCTGAATTAGTCAACCAACGGATTCCTTTTAACTTTGCTAGTCAGGCGACAAACCCATTCTTAGTGACGTTAGACGAATCAAAACGCATTTACAATTTAACAGATGGATTAGGACAAATGAATTTACTAAAAGGGTATCAAAATGAAGGACATGATTCTGCGCATCCAGATTACGGTGCTATTGGTCAGCGACCTGGTGGGGAACAAGCGTTGAATCAATTAATTGATGAAGGCCATAAATTAAATGCCGTTTTCGGTGTGCATATTAATGACACCGAGTCTTACCCAGAAGCAAAAGGATTTAATGAGGAATTAGTTGATCCAACGAAGCGTGGCTGGGATTGGTTAGATCCGTCTTATTTTATTAAACAAAGACCCGATGCATTGAGTGGTCGTCGCTATGAGCGCTTTAAAGAATTAAAACAAAAAGCACCGAATCTAGATTATATTTATGTTGATGTTTGGGGCAACCAAGGCGAATCAGGTTGGGCAAGTCGTCAACTAAGTAAAGAAATTAATTCACTCGGTTGGTTTACAACCAATGAATTTCCGAATGCTTTAGAGTATGACTCGGTTTGGAACCATTGGTCTGCAGAAAAAGATTACGGCGGTACAACAACAAAAGGCTTTAACAGTACAATCGTTCGTTTTATTCGGAATCACCAAAAAGACACTTGGATTATTTCCGACAACCCTTTGTTAGGTGGAGCTGAATTTGAAGCCTATGAAGGTTGGGTGGGTAAAACCAATTTTAATACCTATCGCCAAAAAACTTTTGCCATTAATGTCCCAACTAAGTTCTTACAGCATTACCAAATTACAAACTGGGAAACTACAACAGCAGAAGATGGTCAAATCTATGGCACGATTAAATTAGCGAACGGTGCTGAAAAAGTGACCGTTACTCAAGCAGATGCTAATTCGCCAAGAAGCATTACGTTAAATGAGACAGAAGTTCTAAAAGGTGATGCGTATCTACTGCCTTGGAATGTCAATGGTCAAGACAAACTATATCATTGGAATCCAAAAGGCGGTACCAGCACTTGGTCATTGGATAAGAAAATGCAAGGAAAAACGAATTTACATTTATATGAATTAACAGATCAAGGGCGTATTGACAAAGGCGCAATTGCCACTACAAATAACCAAGTGACCATCCAAGCCGAGGCTAATACGCCGTATGTCATTGCTGAACCTGACAGTATTGAACCGATGACATTTGGAACAGGAACACCATTTAAAGATCCTGGATTTAATGAAGCCAATACCTTGAAAAATAACTGGAAAGTTTTCCGAGGTGATGGAGAGGTTAAAAAAGATGCCAACGGTGATTATGTCTTTAGTTCAGAAAAAGAAAGAACCGAAATCAAACAAGACATCAATCTTCCTAAACCAGGAAAATATAGTTTGTATCTAAACACAGAAACACATGATCGCAAAGCCACAGTAACTGTTAAAATTGGTGGTAAAAAATATACGCGGACAGTGAATAATTCGGTTGCCCAAAACTACATTCAGGCAGATATTAACCATACAAGCAGGAAAAATCCGCAGTATATGCAAAATATGCGAATTGATTTTGAAATCCCAGATAATGCCAAAAAAGGCTCGGTGACATTAGCGGTTGATAAAGGCAATTCCGTTACAAAATTTGATGATTTACGAATTGTTGAGCGTCAAACGGATATCATGAATCCAGACAAACAAACAGTTATTAAGCAAGATTTTGAAGACACACAAGCAGTTGGGTTATATCCGTTTGTTAAAGGCTCAGCTGGTGGTGTAGAAGATCCACGGATTCATTTATCAGAAAGAAATGAACCTTACACACAATATGGTTGGAATGGAAACCTTGTTTCAGATGTATTAGAAGGCAACTGGTCCTTGAAAGCCCATAAACAAGGAGCAGGATTGATGCTTCAAACAATTCCGCAAAATATTAAATTTGAACCGAACAAGAAATATACGGTCCAATTTGATTATCAAACTGATGGTGAAAATGTCTTTACTGCTGGGACCATTAATGGGGAGTTGAAAAATAACAATGACTTTAAGCCAGTCGGTGAGTTGACTTCGACAGCAGCAGATGGTCAAACCAAGCATTATGAAGCAGAAATAATTGGGGATGCTTCAGGAAACACTACGTTTGGTATTTTTACAACAGGTGCCGATAAAGATTTCATTATGGATAACTTTACGGTCACAGTGGAATCGAAAAAATAAATTTAGTCTATCTAAGCAACTTGGGCTACAAGTTAAACGTACTTGTAGCCCAAGTTGCTTTTTTTATGAAAAGAAGCAAGGTCTAGTGCCTCATTTTTATACTGCAGAATAAACCGACACATTTTTTAAAGTGTCAGGCTTCTTTGTGTATTTCATCAAGAACGAATGGACAAACTTGCCTTTTGCCACAAATCGTTTACAATTACAATGATAGGCATAATTTATTTAGAGGTGAAGTGATTGAAGAAATACAATGTTGATTGGAATTACTGGGTTGTCCGCTTTTTATTTGTAATGGCGCTGATTGTTGGCTATTTATTAATCACGAATTATCAGCACTTTGTCCATAGTGTTTCGGGTTTGTTAGGCATCTTATCCCCATTCATTACTGGGTTCGTGATTGCTTATTTATTGAGTGGAAGTCAGAAAAAAATCGAGGGATTACTAGAAAGAGTTCCTTTACCAGTCGTTAAAAAAGCGAAACACGGCTTGAGTGTACTCCTTTTGTACCTGATTATTTTGTTTATTTTTGTCTTGACATTAAACTATATCGTTCCGCTACTCATTAGTAATTTAGTAGATTTAGCAAACTCTTTACCCACTTTTTATGATCACATGGTTCAGTTTGTGATGAGTTTAGAAGATAAAGGGATTTTAAAAACAGCCGCGATTGAAAAATATTTAAATAGTGTCCTTAAAGATTTGTCGCCGGAACGTTTTTTAAATCAATGGACACAAGCGTTGTTTTCATTAGGAACGTTGACTAAAAATGTTTCTTCATTCTTTTTAAATGCATTTTTGACGTTGATTATCTCAATCTATGCGCTGGTATTTAAGCAATCTATTTTGACATTTGTTGAAAAGGCCGCCCACAAATTGCTGTCTGAAAAAGTGTACAAGCAAACACAAACTTGGTTAAATACAACGAATAAAATTTTCTATAAATTTATCAGTTGCCAATTTCTTGATGCTTGTATTATTGGCGTTTCATCAACGATTTTGTTAAGTATTTTGAATGTGAAATTTGCTGTGACTTTGGGGATTTTATTAGGTATTTGTAATATGATTCCTTATTTTGGTTCGATTTTTGCGTCAATTGTTGCTGGTGTGATTACGCTTTTCACAGGTGGTGTTACTCAAGCCATTACGGTGTTACTAGTTTTATTAATTTTACAACAAATTGACGGCAATATTATTGGTCCTCGAATTATGGGAGATGCCCTAAATGTCAATCCGATTTTAATTATTGTTTCAATTACGATTGGGGGAGCGTACTTCGGCGTCTTAGGGATGTTTTTAGCAGTTCCTGTTGCTGCAATCATTAAAATTATTGTCTCGGAGTGGCTAAATGAATCAAAAGAAAATGATAAGATTGTAGATTCTATTGAATCCTAAAGTAAAACTTTTCGTCTCGCGTTGACGAAAAGTTTTTTAGTGGGAAAGAAAGTTTCATTATTTGGAATTTTTGATATGCTATACTTGAAGTAAATAGAAAATCAAAATTGAGGTGAATAGATGCAGTTTTTAAAAAAATATGGCGGCTATTTTTTAGTTTTAGGGGTCTTACTTGATTTTTTTACACCTTATTATGTCGGATTCAAAGATCAAGGTTACAATCAATTGACAGAAGTAATTAGCTTATTAGGTGATGTGAATAGTCCAGTTAGGGAAACCTTTAATCGGTTAACTATCATTGCGGGAATGTTGATGTTAGCAAGTTTACCTAGGATATATGCTATTTTTTCCAGAAAAACGAAAAAAGGTGCTTGGTTAGTAGTGGCAATGATTGGCGCTTATGGTTTATTTGATTGTATTTTCAGTGGGCTCTTCAGTGTAGACACTTCAAGCGCTGGCACAGTTGCTGCCGCGCTTCATAACGGAGGATCAGCAGTCGGTTATACAGGCTTTTTGTTGTTATCAGGCGTCTTAACCATTATCTATAGTAAATACGGTTCGCAAAAAAATAAAAACCTTTTTGGCTTTTTGTTTATTTTATGTATGCTTGCAGCCGGCTTATATGGCTTAGCAAGGATTCCACAGCTACAACAGGTAAAACCATTTAATTATTTAGGCTTATGGCAAAGAGTGAGTTCATTTTGTAATTATCTACCAATGCTGGCACTGTGTTTACAAACTAAAACCAATGACAAATTTGATTGAACATTTGTCATTGGTTTTTTACTAGTTAAAATTGTCTGGTAATAACTTAATTATTGGCTACGGTGACTTCACCAGTAACAGTGGCACCATCTTTTTCTAAGTCAGCAGAATCTTTGTATTCTTGTTTATCAAAAGTAATATTGCCATTAACTTTGGTACCATTTAAAGTAAAGCCATTTGCTTTCACCTCAATATCACCTTTGACAGTCCCGTGAACGATGTTGAAATTTTCAGAAGAAACGATTAGCTTAGGAACCGTGATTTCATATTCAGCAGTTACTTTTTTATTATCATCTTGAGAATAAAGCGCTAATTTACGATAGACATCGTTGGAATCTTTCCCCTTATCATGGAAAGTACCAGCAACTGTTACCTCTTTATCAAAAGTGACATTGTCAGTAGCTGCGACAATCCAATTTCCTTTATCACTTAACGCCATTTCGAGTTCTTCAGGCTTGGCACTAATTGAAGCACCAGAGACTACTTCTGTACTTGAATTAGCTGTTTCTTTGCTACTAGAACTACTATCTGTTTTTTTATCAGATGAACAAGCACTAAGCAGCACAAGAGCAGCAGTTGCCGTCAAAACAGTGGTGAGTACTTTAGACATTTTCATGAAAATCCCTCCAAAAAAATTTATTTATTTCTTCCTTTATCATAACTGATTCAAAGGGAAATGAGTAATCATACACTCAAAGATTGAGAAGTTTGGCCAACGGGAAATTAGGCTTATTCTCTCAAGAAGGTTCAGGAAATATTCAAAGTAATCATTTCTTTTTCAAATGTTCCTTTTCTGTAGTAAGCTAGTAATAGACAGAATTTAAGGAGGAGATTTTGATGCCTTGGAATATGAATGATTATCCTACATCAATGAAAAATTTAGCACCTTTGATTCGGAAAAAAGCGATAGATATTGGCAATGCGTTGCTTGCGGATGGCTACCCTGATGATCGTGCCATTCCAATTGCGATTAGTCAAGCGGAGAAATGGTATCAAGAGGCAAGTGCAGCAGAAAAAAAGGCCTTCGAACATGAAGCAAATCCTACGAAACGAGATTTGCATAAACAGGATAAACATGCTGGAAAATTATTAACGGCGGCTGTCAACGTTAAATATAAAGACGACCAATGGTTGGTGATTTCAGACAGCGCTGAAAAAGCAAGCAATACATTTACCCACAAACAAGAGGCGGTTGAACGAGCTCAAGAAATTGCTCGGAATAAACAAACAAAGCTGAAAATCTATAAGCAAGATGGGACGTTACAAGAAACCAAAGAGTATACTGAATAATTTTTCGAAACCTTGATATTCCGTTGCAATTGAAGAAACGGCTATCAAGGTTTTTTGGCGAGGGAGAAATGGACAAGTAAGAAAAAATAACAAAAGTTAAGAATGAGAATAAGGCTTGCTTTTCTAGTTTTTGGTGGGTACAATTACACTAATTAAGATAAAAAATCAAAATAATTGAGGTGCTACGACAATGGAAAAAGCCAATCTTGATTGGAATAATTTAGGATTTTCTTACATTAAAACGCCCTTTCGTTATATTAGTTATTGGCGAGATGGCAAGTGGGAAGAAGGCACGCTAACAGATAACAATCAGTTAACGATTAGTGAAGGTTCGCCTGCTCTACATTATGGCCAACAATGTTTTGAAGGATTAAAAGCGTATCAATGTGCAGATGGTTCTGTCAATTTGTTTCGTCCAGATGAAAATGCCAAACGGCTACAAAAAAGTTGTGCGCGTCTACTGATGCCACAAGTGCCAGTAGAAACCTTTGTTTCTGCATGCCAAGAAGTGGTGAAAGCCAACCTTGCTTATTTACCGCCGTATGGAACGGGCGGTACGTTGTATCTTCGCCCTTATATGATTGGTGTCGGCGATAATATTGGTGTAGCACCTGCCAAAGAATACATTTTTTCTATTTTTTGTGTGCCAGTTGGTTCGTATTTTAAAAATGGTTTAGCACCAACCAACTTTATCGTTTCTGAATATGATCGAGCGGCGGGCCGAGGAACTGGGGCCGCTAAAGTGGGGGGCAATTATGCAGCTAGTCTTTTACCAGGTGCAGAAGCACATGAGAAAGAATTTAGTGATTGCATTTATTTAGATCCGTATACGCATACGAAAATTGAAGAAGTTGGTGCAGCTAATTTCTTTGGCATAACCAAAGATGGTACTTTTATTACGCCGAAATCAGCGTCTATTTTACCAAGTATTACTAAATATTCATTATTGATGCTAGCAAAAGAACGTTTAGGGATGACGGCGCTTGAAGGAGACGTTTACATTGATCGATTAGCGGACTTCTCCGAAGCGGGTGCTTGTGGCACGGCGGCGATTATTTCTCCTATCGGTGGGATTCAAAATGGCACAGATTTCCATGTATTTTATAGTGAAACAGAAGTTGGACCAGTGACCAAACAACTATATGATGAATTGGTTGGCATACAGTTTGGTGACAAAGAAGCGCCAGAAGGCTGGATAGTAAAAGTTTAAAGAGATAAAAAAGAGAGAATTCACGTTCTCTTTTTTTGTGTAGAATATTCAGAATTTTCTATAAAAAGATTGACTTTAATACTATTTAAAGGAATAATGGAAGATACAAGATTTAAAAAAGGAGGGAAAGCTATTGCTTATTAAATCAGCAGAATCAGAAGAAATGACGATTTTTTTTGATAAAGAAAACCAACCAAATGCACAAGTTCAAATGGGCATTATTACATTACAGCCTGGTGAAAAACGGCCTTTAGCTGGATATGCTCGCCATGAACAAGATGAATATTCTTATGTGATTTCTGGCGAAGCACATACGATTTTAGAAGATGGTCAAGACTTAGTTGGAAAAGCTGGACAAGCCCAATTAATTGAAGCTGGTGAGGGGCACATTAATTATAATGATGGGTTGGAGCCGGCGGTCGTTGTCTGGATGCTTGTGGAAAGGACAGAATAAAAGGGGAGCTGTCTTTCTGTAAGTAAGAGCATAAAAAAATGAAGAGTTATAGGAGAAAGAAGATGAAAAAGTATTTAAAAATCACAATAGTTTGTGTTTTATTGGTAGGATTTTTAGCTGGGTGTACCAATAAAAATGAAAATAAAAAGAAACAGAAAAATACCAAAGAAGCCGTTCAACTGATGTCACCCTCGGAATTAACAACACTCAACACCTCTGTATTATTGGATTTTCCAGATGCTATTGTCCAAACTGCAGCGTTTGAAGGGTTATATAGTTTAGATGAACAAGACCAATTGGTACCAGCCGTAGCAAAAGCATTGCCGACGATTTCAGAAGATGGAAAAACCTACACGATTTCTTTGAGAAAAGAAGCGGTTTGGAGTAACGATGATCCTGTCACAGCACATGATTTTGAATATGCTTGGAAAAAAATGATTGATCCTAAAAACGGCTTTGTCTATAGTTTCCTCATCGTTGAAACAATTGAAAATGGGGCAGAAATCTCAGCGGGGAAATTAGCTCCCAATGAACTTGGTGTCACAGCTGTGGATGATTATACATTAAAGGTGACGCTCAAAGAGCCAAAACAGTACTTTACGTCCTTATTAGCTTTTCCTACATTTTTCCCGCAAAATCAAAAAGTAGTCGAACAATTTGGTGCGGACTATGGAACTGCTAGTGATAAAGTCGTCTATAATGGCCCGTTCGTGGTAAAAGATTGGCAGCAAACAAAGATGGACTGGCAACTAGCAAAAAATAATCGCTATTGGGATCGCCAGAACGTGCGCTCAGACATTATCAATTATACGGTTATCAAAGAAACATCTACTGCATTGAATCTTTTTGAAGATGGACAATTAGATGTGGCTACACTAAGTGGTGAACTGGCGCAACAGAATAAAAATAATACGTTGTATCATTCGTACCCAACAGCAACAATGAACTATTTGCGCTTAAATCAAAAACGGAAAGGGCAAGCAACGCCGCTTGCAAACGAAAACTTGCGTAAAGCGTTGGCTTTAGGCATAGATAAAGAAAATCTAGTCAATAATATTATTGCAGATGGTTCTAAAGCTTTACATGGTGCGATTACGGAAGGTTTTGTGGCGAATCCCACAACGGGCCTCGATTTTCGTCAAGAAGCAGGTAATTTAATGGTTTATAACAAAGAAAAAGCGCAAAGTTATTGGAAAAAAGCACAAGCAGAATTAGGAGAAAAGGTTAACGTTGAATTGATGGTAACAGATGATGGTTCTTACAAAAAAATTGGTGAAAGTTTGCAAGGCTCGCTACAAGAACTGTTTCCTGGTTTGACAATAGAGCTAACCGTATTGCCAACGGAAGCTGCATTGAACTTTGGGCGAGAAAGCGACTATGATTTATTCTTAATTTACTGGACACCAGACTATCAAGATCCTATTTCTACCCTGATGACTTTATACAAGGGCAATGATCGCAATTATCAGAACCCTGTCTATGACAAATTATTAGATGAAGCAACCACAACCTATGCCTTAGAGCCAGAAAAAAGATGGGGGAAACTGATTGCAGCTGAAAAAGAAGTGATTGAAACGACTGCTGGTATGATTCCACTTAGCCAAAATGAACAAACAGTCCTGCAAAATGATAAAGTCAAAGGCTTGAATTTTCATACCTTTGGCGCTCCATTAACGTTAAAAAATGTTTATAAGGAAAAATAAAAAGAGAGCCTGGGCTGAAAATCGCTTTTGATTTTCGGCCCAGGCTTAAATCCTGCTTTTTAACCCAAAATTTGTCACCATTTATCCTTTTTGGGTTTTATCTCGAACGCTTCTGTTCTAATAGTTCAGAATCAGGTGCAGTGTGTGGCTGGGCATTTTTTTTCATATATGTCGGCAAGGCTTGACTAATCTTCGTTGGTAAAACAACATAGTCGGTTTTGGCCAAATCATCTCCAATGAGACTGTGTAAGTAAACGGCGCCAGCAATGGTTTCAATTGTCGGCTTAAACTGAGCCAAAAACCCAGCAATGATGCCAGCCAAGGTATCCCCAGTTCCGCCAGTAGCCATCCCAGGGTTGCCACCTGTATTTTGAAAAGGTTCTCCTGCGTGGAAAATTGTGGTGCGATGACTTTTTAAAACAATCGTACTGCCTAATTTTGCTTGTTGGCGCTGGTTATTTGCCAGTGTTTGTTGCTCGATAGGTAAGTGACTCAAACGTTGCCATTCCATTTGATGAGGTGTGAAAACAACTTTTTCAGGATAGGTAAGGGAAAAATTGCCTTGGCTAAATAGGGTAATCGCTGAGCCATCGATAATTAACCATTGTTGTTTTTGATGTTGGGCGAGTACCATCTTTAATATTTGTTGTGCAGTAGCATCTAAGCCTAAACCTGGACCAATTAAAATAACCTCCGCTTGCTCTACGACGTCCGTCAGAAGGACTGTTTCTTCAAAGCCCACGACCATCGCTTCTGGGCATCTTGCATGTAAAGGGCCGTGATTTTTAACATCAGTAATCACAGTGGTGAGACCAGCGCCACTATTTATACACGCTTCGGTACTCATGATGATGGCTCCGCCATATTGACGGTTTCCTCCGATTAATACGACACGCCCAAAATTGCTTTTATAAGAGTCGGAAGGGCGTTGAGTGATGACTTCCTCTAAAATGTCCTTGCTTAAATAGCGCATTCTATCACTCCTTTTCTTGGGATTTCTTTGTTCTCAGTATACTACAAGAGCACTGAAAAAATCAGTTTATTTAATGTTAAAAGTTACTCTATTGAAGGCAATGAGGTGTATAATAAGGACCAGATAAATGAGTTAGGAGAGTGAAACAGATGGAAGAGAAAAAAACATTTTATATGAGTGGCTACGTAGGAATTGCGAGCTTATTAGTTATTTTAATTGCGGGAATTGGTTTATTTATTTATGGAGCGAGTCATACCAATGGTGTTCTTGTTGTTTTAGGTATTATTTTGTTAATTGGCGCTATTTTATTTTTAAGTTCCTTAACTATTGTTAGTCCTAACCAGGCGAAAGCGATTTTATTTTTTGGTCGCTACTTAGGTACGATTAAAGAAAATGGGTTGTTTATTACCATTCCATTTACGCAAAAAATGAACATTTCTTTGAAAGTACGAAATTTCAATAGTTCTCTATTAAAAGTCAATGACTCTGACGGGAATCCAATCGAAATCTCTGCGGTCATCGTTTTTCGGGTAGTCGATACAGCTAAGGCGTTATTTAATGTCGATTATTATCAAGACTTTGTGGAAATTCAAAGCGAAACGGCAATCCGGCATGTAGCAACACAATATCCTTATGACACTTTTTCAGATAATGATGTAACTCTGCGAGGAAATACCGAACAAATTTCCGAGGAGTTAACCAAAGAATTGCAAGAACGCTTAGCAGTGGCTGGTGTAGAGGTTATCGAAACACGGTTGAATCATTTAGCTTATGCAACTGAAATTGCTAGCTCCATGTTGCAAAGACAGCAAGCAAAAGCAATCTTAGCGGCTCGACAAACAATTGTTGAAGGTGCGGTAAGCATGACACAAATGGCCTTAGAACAGATCGAAGAAGGGCAAGAAATTAATTTTACCGATGAACGAAAAGTACAACTTATTAATAATTTACTAGTCTCAATCATTACTGATAAAGGCACACAACCAGTTATTAATACAGGCGATGTTTCTTCTTAAAGAGGAAGCAACGCTAAAAATAGCAAAAAAGAGTCATCGGAAAGATGACTCTTTTTTTGATAAACACGAACATTATATAATTTTAATCTATAATATTTCGGTTTTTCTTTGACATCTCTTTTTCTCATTGTTAGAATAACAGTGAAAAAAGGCGGAAGGAGTTATTACATTCATGAAACCATTAGTCGCTGTGATTATGGGAAGTACCTCAGACTGGGCAACGATGAAAGCTGCTTGTCTTGTGTTGGAAGAGTTGAAAATTCCTTATGAAAAACGAGTGATATCAGCACATAGGACCCCTGACTTGATGTTTCGTTTTGCAGAGGAATCACGAACAAAAGGATTGAAGGTTATTATCGCTGGCGCTGGTGGAGCGGCCCATTTACCAGGGATGGTAGCTGCAAAGACAACCTTACCTGTCATTGGTGTTCCAGTTAAAACACGAACATTAAACGGTATTGATTCACTGTTGTCTATTGTGCAGATGCCAGGGGGAGTTCCTGTAGCAACAACTGCGATTGGCTCAGCAGGTGCTACCAATGCTGGGTTATTAGCTGCAGAAATACTAAGTATTGATGATTTACAGTTAGCAGAAAGAATCCAAGCAAGACGACAATCATTGGAAAAAGCGGTTATGGAAAGTGGGGAACAACTTGAATAAACCTTTAAAAGTCGGAGCAACTATTGGCATTATAGGTGGGGGACAGTTAGGGCGAATGCTAGTCATGAGTGGTAAAAAAATGGGTTTCCAAATGATTGTGTTGGACCCGACGCCTGATAGTCCAGCTGGTCAAGTAGCTGACCGGCAAATTGTGGCAGCCTTTAATCAGCCCTCTGCTTTAACTGAACTAGCAGAGTTATGCGATGTGATCACCTATGAATTTGAAAATATTGAAGTGGCCTCCCTAGAAAAGGCCATTCCACTAGAAAAGTTGCCACAAGGAACAGAATTGTTAAAAATTACTCAAAATCGATTGCTTGAAAAAACGTTTCTTCAATCGATTGGCTGTAAGATTGCCCCTTTTGCGGAAGTAAAAAGCCAGAAAGAGCTGCCACAAGCAATAGAAAAGATTGGTTTTCCATGTGTCTTAAAAACTATTCAAGGTGGATACGATGGAAAAGGACAAGTCGTCTTAAAATGCGAAGAGGATTTCTCCCAAGCGACTAAATTATTAGCTAACGCCACTTGTGAATTAGAAAAGTGGGTGCCTTTCACTAAAGAACTTTCAATCATCGTTGCAGGGAATAAGCATGGTTACCAAAGCTTTCCTGTATCTGAAAACATTCATCGAAAGAATATCTTGCATGAATCAATTGTGCCCGCTCGAATTTCTGAGAATGTGCAACAAAAAGCAGCGGAATTGGCGCAACACATTGCTGAGGAATTAAATTTATCTGGGGTTTTAGCTATCGAACTGTTTTTAACGGATTCAGAAGAGTTGTACGTCAATGAATTAGCGCCACGGCCTCATAACTCAGGTCATTACTCTATTGAAGCTTGCTCATTTAGTCAATTTGATGCGCATATTCGAGGGATTAGCAATTGGGGCATTGGGTTACCCCAGTTACTTCAACCAGTGGTTATGGTGAATCTCTTAGGTGAACACTTAGAAAAAAGCTACCAGTTATGCACGTCAAAACCCACTTGGCAAGTCCATTACTATGGAAAAGCTGAATCAAAAGTGGGCAGAAAAATGGGCCACGTCACCATTACAACACCTTGCTTATCAGAAACGTTAAAGGAAATTGAGGCTGTTGGTATTTGGAACGTAACTTAATAAATGCTTGCTCCAAGCAAGTTTTTTATTTTTACATTCGACAAACACGAACGATTATTGTTTTTTTGTAACTAATGTAAGTTTTTGTCTGATGTAAATCAGCTGACTTAGAAAGAATAGGGTTCATGAAGCTAACGAGAAGAGGGAAAGAATGGAAAAGAAAGCACTTGTGTATACAGGAAAAGCGAAGAAGTTGTATCAAACAGAAAATGCAGCGGTTCTTTTTGTGGAATATCTTGATCAAGCAACAGCTTTAAATGGTCAAAAAAAAGACAAAGTTCTTGGGAAAGGCGCTTTAAATAATCAAATCACTAGTCTAATTTTTGAACATTTACAGCAACAGAAGATTCCCAATCATTTTATCAAAAAAGTATCTGAACACGAACAATTAATTCAGGCCGTAGAAATGATTCCTTTGGAAGTTGTCGTACGTAATTATGCGGCAGGAAGTTTTTCAAAGCGTTTAGCGATTGAAGAGGGCACTAAATTAGTGACGCCCATTATTGAATTTTATTACAAAGAAGATCGTCTGGATGATCCTTTTATTAACGAAGACCATATTCAATTTCTAAAAGTAGCCACTCCTGCTGAAATTGTGGAGATTAAAGCATTGGCTTTACAAATTAATCAGGCGCTTAGTCAACTCTTTCAACGCCTCAATATTTGTTTGATCGATTTTAAAATCGAGATTGGTCGGACGAAGGCCAATCAATTGTTACTGGCAGATGAAATTTCTCCAGACACCTGTCGTCTATGGGATTTAAACACAAACGAACATCTGGATAAAGATGTTTATCGCCGTGAATTAGGAGAAATAGTTCCTGTATATGAAGAAGTTTTACAACGTTTACTAACAGCTAATTGAGGAGGAAGCGCGTATGTATTTTGTAAAAGTCTATGTTACGTATAAAGAATCAATTTTGGATCCCCAAGGTGAAGCGGTTAAGGAAGCAGTCCATCGGCTTGGTTTTACAGAAGTAGCCGAAATCCGTGTCGGTAAGTATTTTGAAATGCACGTCCAGCAGACAGAAGCAATTGAAGAGAAAATTGAACAAATTTGTGATCAACTATTAGCCAATGTAAATATGGAATCCTATCGTTTTGAAATTTTATCTTTGGAGGAAATTTAAATGAAATTGGCAGTGATTGTTTTTCCAGGATCCAATTGTGATGCAGACTTATTGTGGGCTGTCAAAGAGGTGATGGGCGTCGATGCAGAATTTGTCCGACACGATGCCACTTCTTTAGCAAAATTTGATGGCGTGTTATTGCCTGGTGGTTTTTCTTATGGCGATTACTTACGTTGTGGTGCAATTGCTCGGTTTTCGCCAATTATCAATGAGGTGATTCGCTTTGCTGCAGAAGGCAAAATGGTCTTTGGTACTTGTAATGGTTTTCAAATTTTAACAGAAATTGGCTTGCTTCCTGGTACGTTGCTAAGAAATGATTCGCTTCGTTTTATTTGTAAAAGTGTCCCACTGAAAGTGAATACGCACACAAAGTTTACAAGCGAGTATCCTGAAAATGTTTCGATACATTTACCAGTAGCGCATGGCGAAGGGAATTACTATTGTGATGAAAAAACGTTGAAAGAGCTGAAAGAAAAGAACCAAATTGTTTTTACGTATCAAGAAAAGGTGAACGGTAGTCTTGCGAATATTGCTGGTATTTGTAATGAACAGGGCAATGTTCTAGGAATGATGCCTCATCCGGAACGAGCGATGGAAGAATTGTTAGGTTCAACAGATGGACGCAGCTTTTTTGCTTCAATCATTAAAAACTTTGGAAAGGAATTAAGCCAATGATGAATGAACCAACACCAAAAGAAATCAAGGAGACACGGTTGTATGCAGAATGGGGACTAACAGATGAAGAATATCATCAGATTGAGACCATTTTGCAAAGAGAACCTAATTATACAGAAACTGGCTTATTCTCCGTGATGTGGAGTGAACATTGCTCTTACAAAAATTCCAAGCCCGTTTTAAAAAAGTTTCCGACGGAAGGGCCACAAGTGCTTCAAGGCCCTGGTGAAGGAGCTGGGATTGTCGATATTGGTGACGGATTAGCTGTTGTTTTTAAAGCAGAGAGCCATAATCATCCTTCTGCAGTAGAACCTTACGAAGGAGCAGCTACAGGCGTTGGTGGAATTATTCGCGATATTTTCAGTATGGGGGCGCGGCCGATTGCTTTACTGGATTCGTTAAGATTTGGCGAACTGACGGATGCACGAACACGTTATTTGTTTCAAGAAGTTGTGGCGGGGATTAGCGGTTATGGAAATTGTATTGGTATTCCAACCGTTGGCGGCGAAATTGCTTTTGAGCCATGTTATCAAGGAAACCCACTTGTTAATGCTATGTGTGTGGGATTGATTCGTCATGACGAGATTCAAAAAGGCCAAGCAAAAGGCGTCGGAAATAGCATTCTTTATGTAGGTGCGAAAACAGGACGAGATGGAATTCATGGTGCGACCTTTGCTTCAGAAGAATTTAGTGAAGGTGAAGAACAGCAACGATCTGCGGTACAAGTAGGTGATCCGTTTATGGAAAAATTATTATTGGAAGCTTGTCTTGATTTAATCAAAAATCATCAAGATATTTTAATCGGCATCCAAGATATGGGGGCGGCTGGCTTGGTTTCTTCAAGTGCTGAAATGGCATCAAAAGCAGGTTCAGGCTTGATTCTAGAGCTAGATAAAGTTCCGCAGAGAGAGACGCAGATGAGCCCCTATGAAATGCTCTTGTCTGAGTCCCAAGAACGGATGTTAATCTGTGTGGAAAAAGGAGCAGAACAGCAAGTTTGTGAATTGTTTCAAACGTATGACTTAGAAGCGGTAGCGATTGGATCCGTAACAGATGATGGACAGTATCGTGTCTTTCACAGTGGCAAAATAGTCGCAGATGTACCAGTAGATGCTTTGGCAGAAGAAGCCCCTGTCTACCAGAAAGCCTATCAAGAACCAGAACGGATGCGTGCTTTTAAAAAATTAGCGCCCTTCATTCCAGAAATTACGAATAGTACGGAATTATTAAAACGCCTATTGCAACAGCCAACGATTGCATCGAAAAAATCAGTTTACGAAACCTATGATAGTCAAGTACAAACGAATACAGTGGTGCAACCAGGAAGTGATGCAGCTGTTTTAAGAGTGCGGGGCACCAATAAAGCCTTAGCGATGACAACAGATTGTAATAGCCGTTATTTGTATTTAAATCCTGAAATTGGTGGGCAAATTGCGGTTGCAGAAGCAGCCCGTAATATTGTAGCAAGTGGAGCACAACCTTTGGCTATCACTGATTGTTTGAATTATGGTTCCCCTGATAAACCAGAAAGTTTTTGGGAATTATGGACGTCGGCGGATGGAATCGCCGCAGCCTGCCGTCAGCTAGGAACACCCGTGATTTCAGGGAACGTCTCTCTTTACAATGAAACAGATGGTCAAGCCATTTACCCTACGCCGATGATTGGCATGGTGGGCGTGATTGAAGATGTTTCACAAATTACCACACAAGCGTTTAAACAAGTGGATGACTTAATTTATCTCATCGGTGAAACCCACGCAGATTTTAACGGCTCAGAAATTCAAAAAATGCAACTGGGCCGAATTGAAGGGCAATTACGCTCATTTGATTTAAAAGAGGAAAAAGCAAACCAAGAATTAGTTTTAAAAGCAATTCAAGCAGGCCTAGTTGCTAGCGCGCATGATTGCGCTGAAGGCGGCGTTGCCGTTGCTTTAGCCGAGTCGGCTTTTGCTAACGAACTGGGGTTACAGGTGATACTGCCATTAAAAAAAGAATATCTATTTGCGGAGACGCAATCCCGTTTTATTCTTTCAGTTAGTCCCCAGCATCAGGAAGAATTTGAAACACTAATTGGAAAAAAAGCCCAACACATTGGGAAAGTGACTGAAACTGGTTTGGTTATCCATGCGTTAGATGATGTGATCAATTGTTCAACAAAAGAAGCCAAAGCCTTATGGGAGGATGCGATTCCATGTCTTATGAAGCAAAAAGCTTAAATGAAGAGTGTGGTATTTTTGGTATTTGGGGTCATCCTGATGCGGCACAAGTGACCTATTTTGGTTTACACAGCTTGCAGCATCGAGGCCAAGAAGGCGCGGGAATTGTGGCGAACAATTCTGGGAAATTAGATGGCCACCGTGATTTAGGTTTATTAGCAGAAGTATTCCAAAAGCAAGAACAACTGAATGCATTAGAAGGAACGGCGGCTATTGGTCATGTACGCTATGCAACCGCTGGTACGGGTAGCGTGGATAATATTCAGCCATTTTTATTTAAATTTTATGATAGTCAAATTGGGTTAGCACACAATGGCAATTTGACAAATGCCAAGCGTTTACGAAAACAACTAGAAAGAGAAGGCGCTATTTTTCATTCTAATTCAGACACTGAAATTTTAATGCACTTGATTCGAAAAAGCACTGCTGCCTCGTTTCTCGATAAACTAAAAGAGAGCTTGAATTTGGTTAAGGGGGGCTTTGCTTATCTTTTATTAACAGAAACGATGATGATTGCTGCACTCGATCCCAATGGCTTTCGCCCTCTCTCCATCGGACAAATGAACAATGGGGCGTACGTTGTGGCATCCGAAACGTGTGCATTAGAAACAGTTGGGGCTCGCTTTATTCAAGATGTGGCGCCTGGTGAAGTAGTCATCATTTCTGATGAAGGCTTGAAAATAGAGGTTTTCACTACGGAAGTCCAACCAGCGATTTGCGCAATGGAATATATTTATTTTGCACGACCAGATTCAACTATTGCTGGAGTTAATGTGCATACAGCTCGTAAAAGAATGGGGAAGAACTTGGCAATCGAAAGTCCAGTCGCAGCTGATATGGTAATTGGGGTACCAAACTCGTCATTGTCTGCAGCTAGCGGCTATGCAGAAGAAGCACGGATTCCTTACGAACTAGGTTTAGTAAAAAATCAATATGTCGCTCGAACATTCATTCAGCCGACACAAGAATTAAGAGAACAAGGTGTCCGTATGAAACTATCGGCAGTTCGTGGCGTGGTCAAAGGAAAAAAAGTCATTTTAGTAGATGATTCGATTGTTCGCGGGACCACTATTCGACGCATTATCCATTTATTAAAAGAAGCAGAAGCGCAAGAAGTTCATGTCAGAATTGCTTCACCACCATTAAAATATCCGTGTTTTTATGGCATTGATATACAGACGCGGGACGAACTAATTGCGGCAAACTATTCAATTGAAGAGATCAAAGAGCAGATTGGCGCAGATTCGCTGGCTTTTTTGAGTGAAGCAGGGCTGATTGATGGGATTCAATTAAATTATGATGCTCCTTATTCTGGGCTGTGTATGGCTTACTTTAATGGAGACTATCCAACGCCTTTGTATGATTATGAAGAACAATATCAAGCATCCTTGAAAAAAGAAACTAGGAGGAATTGACATGGAAAATGCCTATTCAAAAGCTGGCGTAAATGTTGAGGCGGGATACGAAGTAGTGGAACGAATTCAAAAGCATAGCCAAAAGACACAACGGACGGGAACGTTGGGCATGCTTGGTGGTTTTGGTGGTTGTTTTGATTTAAGTAGTTACAAGCTTAAAGAACCAGTTTTGGTATCAGGAACGGATGGCGTAGGCACAAAGTTACTCTTGGCAATTGAAGAACAGAAACACGAGACAATCGGAATTGATTGTGTAGCAATGTGTGTCAATGATGTCGTCGCACAAGGCGCCGAACCGTTATATTTTTTAGATTATTTAGCGTTAGGGACCGTTAATCCAGCTAAAGTTGAAGCAATTGTTGCGGGTGTTGCGGCTGGCTGTTGTGAGGCGAATGCAGCCTTAATTGGGGGCGAAACAGCTGAAATGCCTGATATGTATGAAGTAGATGCTTATGACGTAGCTGGTTTTGCCGTGGGTATTGCTGAGAAAAGTCAACTCTTGACTCCAAGTAACGTAAAAGAAGGCGATTTCTTGATTGGTCTTCCTTCAAGTGGTCTTCATTCTAATGGTTACTCTTTAGTAAGAAATGTTTTTTTTAAGAAACATTCGTTTAAAACAACGGACAAGCTTCCAGAATTGGCACCCAAAACGTTAGGGGAAGAATTATTAACACCAACAAAAATTTACGTGAAGGAATTATTGCCATTGTTAAAAGCAGGACTCGTGCATGGTGCTGCGCATATTACTGGCGGCGGGTTTTTAGAAAATCTACCAAGAATGTTTTCTTCTTCATTAGCTGCAGAGATTCAATTAAATAGTTGGCCAGTGCTACCAATTTTTAAATTGATTCAAAAATACGGTGAAATTCCATCTGAAGAAATGTATGAAATTTTCAATATGGGCTTAGGGATGATTTTAGCGGTGAGTCCAGAGCATGTTGAAAAAGTTCAGGAGCTTTTACCAGAAGCTTTTGAAATTGGTCGTTTGGTACCTAGGAAAACGAAAGCCGTTATTTTTAAGGAAGCCTTATGAAGATAGCTGTTTTTGCATCTGGCAATGGTAGCAATTTTGAGGCGATTGCTGCAGCTTTTTCCCAAAAAAAAATCGCAGGGCAGTTGAGCTTAGTCTTTTGTGACCAGCCTGAAGCCTATGTATTGACCCGTGCCCAAAAACGCAAGATTCCCGTTGTTTGCTTTTCGCCATCTGATTTTCCATCTCGTGGGCAGTATGAAGAACAAGTATTGAAACATTTAAAAGAGCATCGGATCGATTTAATCGTGTTAGCTGGTTATTTGAGAATTATCGGCAAGACTTTACTGGAGGCTTATCCAAAGAGAATCGTCAATATTCATCCTTCGCTGTTACCTAGTTTTCCAGGTCTTCACGGAATTGAAGAGGCATTTCATTATGGAGTGAAAATAACAGGAATCACTATCCATTATGTTGACTCTGGGGTTGATACAGGACCGATTATTTTCCAAACAACCACCAAGATTGATACTGAAGATACATTGGACACATTAACAGAGAAAATTCATGCTCTTGAGCACGAATGGTACCCCAAAATAATTTCACAAATTGTAAAGGAGACAATGAAATGACCAAAAGAGCATTGATTAGCGTTTCAGACAAAACAGGAGTGACAACATTTGCAGCAGGCTTAGTTGCAAATGGCTTTGAAATTATCTCTACTGGGGGAACAAGGACTGTCTTAGAAGAAGCGGGGGTACCGACACTTGCTATTGACGACATCACTGGTTTTCCAGAAATGTTAGATGGCCGTGTCAAAACGTTACATCCGAATATCCATGGCGGACTTTTGGCAAAAAGGGGAAACCAAGCGCATCAAAAAGCACTGACTGAACAAGGCATTCACTTTATTGACCTTGTAGTAGTGAATCTTTATCCATTTAAAGAAACAATTTTAAAACCAGCGATTTCTGAAGCAGAAGCGATTGAAATGATTGATATTGGCGGTCCTAGCATGTTACGTTCAGCGGCAAAAAATTATCAAGACGTAACAGCAGTGGTTGATCCTAGTGATTATGAACAGGTATTAAGTGAAATTAGCAGCACTGGAACTAGCCAGTTAACCACTAGAAAAAGATTGGCAGCAAAAGTCTTTCGTCATACCGCTGCTTATGACGCGCTTATCGCTGACTATTTAACGACGCAAGTGGGTGAAACTGAACCAGAGAAACAGACGCTTACTTATGAACGTAAGCAAACATTGCGTTATGGCGAAAATAGCCATCAACAAGCCACCTTTTATCAATCCGTTGTACCTGTATCATTATCCATTGCTTCCGCTCGACAACTTCATGGCAAAGAACTGTCATATAACAATATTCGAGATGCTGATGCAGCGCTCCGGATTGCTAGCGAGTTTACAGAACCTACGGTCGTCGCTGTCAAACATATGAATCCATGTGGAATTGGAACAGGAAAAACGATTTTGGCAGCCTATCGTCAGGCATTTGAAGCAGATCCAGTTTCAATTTTTGGTGGCATTGTTGTTTTGAATCGTCCAGTGGATCAAGCGACTGCGGCTGAAATGCATCAAATCTTTTTAGAGATAATTATTGCGCCTAGTTTTGAGGAAGAAGCTCTGGCACTGTTATCTCAGAAAAAGAATCTTCGTTTGTTAACGTTAGATTTTCATGCTCAAGAAAAAAAAGCGGCGGAATTAGTTTCTGTTATGGGCGGGTTATTAATTCAAGAACAAGATACAGTTGTTGAAAATGAACAAGCATGGCAAGTAGTTACAGAGCGCCAACCCACACCAGCTGAAAGAGACGCATTGAACTTTGCTTGGAAAGCAGTCAAGCATGTAAAATCAAATGCTATTGTTTTAGCCAATGAAAGTCAAACAGTGGGAATTGGCGCTGGTCAAATGAATCGAATTGGGTCAGTAAAAATTGCAGTTGATCAAGCCCAAGCAGCTGGAAAATTACAAGGGGCCGTCTTAGCAAGTGATGCCTTTTTCCCCATGGCAGATAGCGTGGAATATGCTGCACAACATGGCATTCAAGCAATTATTCAGCCAGGTGGGAGCATTAAAGACCAAGCATCAATCGATCTAGCGAATCATTATGGCATTGCGATGATTTTTACTGGGACTCGTCATTTCAAACATTAATTTTTAAAGGAGAAACCGATGAATATATTAGTGATTGGGCGTGGTGGTCGTGAACATGCAATCGCCAAAAAATTACAGCAAGAAAACAAAGTCAAGATTGTTTATTGTGCACCAGGTAATCCTGGTATGAGTGGTGATAATATTCGGACTGTACCTATCAGTGAAGAGCAGCAAACGGAACTAATTCAATTTGCGAAGAATAATCAGATTGATTGGACATTCGTCGGACCGGAAACGCCATTAATTGAAGGAATTGTAGATGCCTTTCAAGCAGCGGGATTACTGATTTTTGGCCCGACAAAAGCAGCTGCAATAATTGAAGGTTCAAAAAGTTTTGCGAAAGATTTTATGCAAAAATACCAGATTCCAACGGCGGAATATCGGGTCTTTCGACGTTTGGCACCTGCCTTAGAATATATTGAACAGCAAGGAGTACCAATTGTTATTAAGGCGGATGGTTTGGCAGCTGGAAAAGGAGTAGTAGTTGCCGAAACAAAAGCAGCCGCAAAACGGGCGCTAGTTGCGATGATGGAGGACCAACAATTTGGAGCAAGCGGTCAAACGGTCGTAATCGAAGAATTTTTGCAAGGAGAAGAATTTTCCTTAATGGCCTTTGTTTCTAATGAGAAGGTATATCCGATGGTGATTGCTCAAGATCATAAGCGGATTTTCGATGGGGATGCTGGGCCGAATACAGGGGGGATGGGTGCTTACACACCAGTGCCTCAGATCCCAGAAGAAGCGGTTCAGCAAGCCATTAGCCAAGTCCTGAAACCGACTGCTAAAGGAATGGTGGCTGAAAAACGTCCGTTTCAAGGGATTTTATATGCTGGTTTAATCCAAACAGCAACTGGCCCCAAGGTTATTGAATTTAATGCTCGATTTGGGGATCCAGAAACACAAGTTGTGTTGGCACGTTTAGAGAGTCCCCTTTCAGAAATAATTTCTTCATTGCTGGCGAAAGAGCAACCAACGATTGTATGGAATGAGTTAGCGAGTGTTGGTGTTGTTGTAGCAGCAGAAGGCTATCCTAATCAATACAAGACAAATCTACCATTGCCCGAAATGTCTGGTGAAACCATCTATTATGCAGGGGTAACTCGTTCAGAACAGGCTCTGGTTTCGGCTGGCGGACGAATCTTTTTAGCAGAAGCAACTGCTTCGACTCTTGAAGAAGCCCGCAAAAAAGTTTATCAAACATTGGATAATTACTCATTTCCTGGAATGTACTATCGAAAAGATATAGGCGTGAAAGGCTTGATTTAGGATTTTTAAAACAGAGGCAAGGACATTTAATTGGATGTTTCCTTGTCTTTTTTTTTATTGCAAATTCAGATAGGGAGGCATAAACTGATAGTATATCCATCATTAAACTAGAGGAGAAAGCTAAATTAATGAGAGAAAAGCAGATTGAAAAAGTTAGTCAGGGATTGTTTATTGTTACAAGTATTTTAGCAGTCAGTTTACTATTATTAAGTGCGGTGGTCTATCCTGATTTACCAGCTCATGTGCCCATTCATGTGAATTTTTGGGGCGAGGGTAATTCATTTGGCCCAAGATCTAGTATATTTATGTGGCCAGCGGTCCTGTTTGGCTTGAGTATTTATCAACGAAGTTATCAATCAGTACAACCATATGGCAGATGGCTGAAGGTATTATTAATTATTGTTAATCTTGGCGCTTTGTTTAGTATTCTGCGTCTATTTATTAATTTGTTGGTTTGAAAGGATCGAAAGGTGAGAAAATGAGAAAGTTAATTTTGGTTTTTGTGGGATGTGTCATGGTCTTTTGTTTATGGCCTAATCAAGCGGTGGCTGTAGCTGGAGGCTATGGCGGTGGACGTGTAGAAAGTCCTAGCGGGGGCAATCCCTCGAATGGTTTTTCGTCAGGCAGTAATGGATCAAGAAGTTATGTTCATCATCATGAGACCGGATCCAGCAACACAACGCCACTGGAAGGCTTAATTTCAACAGTGTTTTTTGTTCTTTTTGGGGGCGCGATGATTTGGCAAAGACGCCGTAGAAATCAACCAGTCGATGAAGGTGCTTTTCAAGAAATGTGGGCAGCATTACCTGGAACATCAAAAGAAAAAAAGGCACTCTTAAAAGAAATACAACAAACGTTTTTAGAAATACAACAAGCGTGGGATCAAGAAAATTTGTCTGTAGTCAAAGATAACTATACAGAAAAACTTTATCAAAAACATCTTGCAGTATTACAAGAAAATCAACAAGCGGGCATCAGAAATCATGTAAAAAAAGTGAAAGTAGCGCCAGCTTCGAATTATCATCATATTAGTGAAACCAGTTTTTCACTGATGCTTCATTTTTCTTGTATTGACTACGAGGAAGATACTCAAAGCGGTCGTGTTTTATCGGGATACAAGCATCAAAAACAATATTTTTCACAACTTTGGTATTTTGATTACAATCCATCTCTTGGAAAATGGCAAGCAGACTTCATTCAACCTAAAGGATAGTGCTAAAAAGCGCTTGGGGTTTAAATCCCAAGCGCTTTTTTATTCTTCGATGCGTTTTACAAGCTGTATTTTTTTATTTAATACGTAAATCAGGATACCGCCGACGGTCATTGAAAGAAGTTCACCAAGTCCAACGGTCAACCATGTGTACCAAAAAGGTAACTGATAAAAGAACGTTAAGGGTCCGGCGACAGTGAACATGGACAAAGCAAAAAGAATGGCCGTTAGCATCAGTTTAATCAATAAATTTTGCTGATTTTTTGTCGCCAAATAGGCAATCCATAAGACTGCGCACGTGCCAGCGCTACCGATGACTATATCGATGATACCAAGAGGCGAAGCGGTGTTGGCAATTGCAACACCTAGTGTAATGGACCAGATATATCGCTTGTTAAAAACGCCTAAATAATTAAATAATTCGGCAAGACGAAGCTGTATCGGACCAAAACTAAGCGGAGCGAGAAGTACAGTGACAACGACATACAAAGCGGTAACCAGCGCCATTTTAGCCAACGCCGTAGCTGACCACGTACTGGTTTGTGGATTTGATGAATGATTCATTTAAGATTCTCCTTTATAAAACAACGACGTGTTTTAGTGATAACCATAACCAAAGGAAGGGCAGTAAAGCCAACTGAAGTGTTATGGTGTGAGTTGCCTCACTGTGTTACATGTTACTGAAGAACAGACACTCTGTAAAGTCTTTTTATTTCATGGTCCAACCACCATCGATGGTCATAACTGTGCCATGGATATAATCAGCGTCATCACTAGCTAGAAATAATGAAAGTTTTGCTACTTCTTGTGGCTGCGCCCAACGGCCCGCGGGTGTTTCACGTGCTACCCAAGTAGCCATTTCGCCTTCTCCTGCAAAATCAGCTGCGTTCATGGGTGTTTGGATGGCACCTGGCGCAATCGCATTTGCTCGAATGCCTAATTTGGCATAATCGTAGGAAAGTTGTTTTGTATACCCGATGATTGCGTGTTTGGAGGCAGTGTACGCTGCGCCGCCGCCCCCAGCTACTAAGCCAGCGATAGATGCCATATTAACGATTACTCCTTTTTTTTGTTGGAGGAAATAAGGTAATAGAGCATTGGTCACTAAAAAGACACTTTTTAAATTGGTTGCTAAAATTTGATCCCATAAAGCTTCCGAAGTTTCTAGAGAAGGACGATAATCATCTAAAATACCTGCCGTATTTAATAAAATATCAATTTGGCCGTTGTTTTTCACAATTTGTTTCATCGTGGCTTGCACAAATGAGGGAGAAGACACATCACCGACAAAATAAGTAAATGGCTTAGTAGAATCTGGATTAACCAGTGCGGCTGTCTGTTTTAACCCCGTTTCGTCTAGGTCGATGCCAATAACTTCAGCGCCCTGTTCAGCAAAGGCAATTGCTTGTGCTTGGCCAATCCCTGAAGCTGCACCGGTTACAAGCACCCGTTTTGTTTCAAATTCTTTTGGCATAAGAAAAACTCCTTTAAACATTTAAAAATTAAGGTCTGGAAGAACGAGCAATCGCCGTAATCTGCCAGACCTTATGTGTGTAGTTATGCTTCAACAATCACCCAATCTTCTGCTAAGACATCACAAGGTGTTGGTGAAAACATGCTGTAGCCTTCATCAGAAGTTTTGATTAAAAAATACGGGGTAACTTGTAAAAATTCACCTTCGGAGGTGCCAATTTCATCACGTAATTCAATAAAAAGTTCAAAACCGCTCCAGCCTTTACGTACGGCTTTTTTCCCTGCTTTAATCTGTGGCAATACTTCTTCAAATGTCATTTGCTTGTGCTCCTTTTTCGTTAAATGGTAGTTCGTGATAGCTCGTTGCGCCTTTTTCAATTGTCAACTGACCGTTAAGTAGATCCGTCATTTCAGCTATAAATGTTTCTGTTGCTTGTTCATCTACTAAACAAATTAACTGAATAGACTCTGTGTAAATAGTTTCTTTAAGCGTGTAGGGACTATGTTCCAAAAAGGCTTGGGCTTTTCCTAATAAAGGATAGGCGATCGTAATCAATAGTTCTTGTTGCAATTTGCCAATGACTAAACCAATTTCATCTAAAGTGTGGGAAAGAGCATGACTATATGCTCGGATTAAACCACCAGCGCCTAATTTTATTCCGCCAAAATAACGAGTGACAACAGCCACTACGTTGATTAACTCTTTTTTCTTTAAGACTTCTAGCATTGGAACACCAGCAGTGCCACTAGGTTCGCCGTCATCGCTGCTCCGCTGAATGTCATTTTTTTCGCCGATCACAAAAGCACTACAATTATGATTGGCTTTCCAATGTTCTTTTTTTATTGCGGCGATAAAGGCTTTTGCTTCTTCTTCTGATGTTACGCGCTTTACAGAACAGATAAACCGCGATTTCTTGATTTCAATCTCGCTGAAACCATCTTGTTTGACTGTAATATAGCTTTCTAACATATGGGCATCCTTTTCTCTCGTAATAAAGTCAGTATAAAAAAGAATCAACTGAATAGCAACTTTTTCTCTCATCTTTTTTGTGAGATTTTTGGAAAAAAACGTTATAATAAGGTATGATAGAGAAAAGGGAGGCGCTGGAAAATGGTACATACACGACAGAAAAAATATGATACAATTACTCATTATTTGAAAACGAATGGCGGTTCCCAAGTTACCTTGACCTTTACCCAGTTTGATGAATTGTTATTCCCTCATTCTGGTTTACCAAAAACTGCTAAGACAGATGTCGATTGGTGGGCGAACGATTATAAGCATCCAGAAAAAGGCGCTTATGGTTGGTTGAATGCGAGTTATCAAGTAGTTCAAGTGAATTTGGAAAAAGAATATGTGGTATTTAATAAATTGCTGAAGTCAGCATGGTACGTTTAAACCAGGATTGTATCCGCTTTAAAAAACAAGAATGATTGACAAAAATTAACTTTACACTATAATATTTTTAATAGATAATGTTGAAAATTGAAAAAGGCAATGGTAAAAGGGGCTGTTAAAATGTCAAAAAAAACAATTATGTTAGTTTGCTCCGCTGGAATGAGTACTAGTTTACTTGTTACAAAAATGCAAAAAGCAGCATTTAATCAAGGCTTAGATGCCCATATATTTGCGGCTTCTGCATCGGAAGCAGAAACAAATTTAGAAAATAATCCAGTCGATGTGTTATTGTTAGGTCCACAAGTTCGTTATATGAAGAGTGATTTTGAAAAGCGTCTATCACCAAAAGGTATCCCAACAGATGTCATTAGCATGTCTGATTACGGCTTAATGAACGGCGAAAAAGTCTTGGAACAAGCCTTGGGTTTGTTAGCACAAGCAGATAAAAAAGAGTAAAAACAAGTTGTTTTTTCGAGAATCTTCGAAAAAGCAACTTGTCTTTTTTTTCGCAAAAAAGCTAGAGAAATGCGTATTTTATAATTGAGGTGGTTAACATGGAAGACTTGCATGGACGTAAAATAATTCTTGAAGAAACAGAACGTTCAATACAGACAAAACTGGTTTATTTATCAACAATGTTAGAGCGTTCACCCCTAACAATTCAATGTCAGCGGTGCGGGGAAGTCGTATCCAAAAAAGAAAACAGACTGGCGACAAATGTATACTACTGTCATGCGTGCATTCAATTAGGCCGTGTGACTTCTTGTCAAAAATTTTGTCATTTACCAGAAAGGCCCAATAGCCCAAGAACTGTCTTTTTTGAGTGGTCTGGACAATTAACAAAGGGACAGCAAGCGATCTCGGTTGAACTTTGTGAGACAGCAAAAGCAAGAGAGAATCGCTTAGTGTGGGCAGTTACAGGTGCAGGCAAAACAGAAATGTTATTTGCTGTTTTGCACCAAACCTTACAAGAAGGGGGGCGGATTGCGCTGGCTTCGCCGCGTGTCGATGTTTGCTTAGAACTGTTTCCCAGAATCCAAGCGGTTTTTCCTCACGAAGCAATTGCTTTACTTCATGGAAACAGTCAAGAGCCGTATCGTTATACGAAACTAGTGATTTGCACCACGCATCAATTATTGAAATTCCATCAAGCATTTGATTTACTTATCGTTGATGAAGTCGACTCTTTTCCTTTTGTTAATAACGAGCATCTTTATTATGGAGTGCGTAACGCACGAAAAAAAAGAAGTAGTTTGGTGTACTTAACAGCAACCCCTACGAAAGAATTGCGGAAGCTTTTACAGCAAAAGAAGTTAGCGGCCAGTATTTTGCCAGCAAGATATCATCGTAGGCCATTACCTGTGCCACGCCGATTTTGGGTTCAGTCGTGGCAACGTCTTTCTAGCAAAAATATTAAAATCATTGCACATCATTTGAAACGTTTATTGGTGCGTAATTCAGTTTTACTATTTTGCCCAAGAATTTCATTAATTCACCAATTGCATGCATTAATAGCTGAGCGATTTTCCGACAAAAAAGTTGTCGCCGTTTATGGTAGCGATGAGCTTCGTCTAGAAAAAGTTCAAGCAATGCGTCAGCAGAAAACGGATATTTTGATCACTACAACCATTTTAGAACGTGGTGTGACTTTTGATGCAGTCTCAGTTATTGTTTATGGTGCCAATCATCGAGTCTTCACTTCTTCAACACTTGTCCAAATTGCGGGTCGAGTCGATCGAAGACAAGAATTCAATTACGGCGAAGTTTTATTTTTACATGATGGGGAAACAAGAGACATGAAAGAGGCAATTCGGCAAATAAAGCAAATGAATCGCTTGGCTAGCAAACGAGGGATGTTAGATGGATTGTAAAAATTGCGCAAGCCCCATTCGTTTGGAGATAACATTAAAAATGCTCTTACGTTTTAAAAAATGGGCGAGGCCTTCACTTTGCCAGCACTGCCAAGCAAAGTTCCAGAAACTGCCAATGACAGGCACTTGTTTTGGCTGTGGTCGCGTCAGCCAAGAGTATTATTGTTTAGATTGTCGAAGGTGGCAGCTGCTTTATCCAGAGTATTCTTTTCATAATGCAGCGTTGTTTCATTATGATGAAGGAATGCAAGAGTGGATGGAACGCTATAAATTTCAAGGAGACTATCGCTTAAGAATGTGTTTTAACGAGGAAATCAACTTTTACTTTCAGCAACAATCTGCGGACTATATTATTCCGGTGCCCTTATCCGAAAAGCGAATGCAAGAACGAGGCTTCAACCAAGTAATTGGCTTACTAGAAGCGGCTGATGTTCCGTACAGCCCTTTTTTAATTAGAAAAGAGGAAAATGTTCCGCAATCTAAGAAAACTAGAAAGGAAAGGATGCAGTTGCAACAACCATTTGCCATCCAAAAAGAAAATCAAGAAAAATTAAAAAATTGTTCTATTATTTTGGTGGATGACATCTATACCACTGGACGAACTCTTTTTCACGCAGCTGCTGTTATCAATGACTGTTATCCTAAAAGTTTGAATACGTTTACTCTCGCGCGGTAAAAAGAAAAGAATTCATAAATTTGATGACTATTTTGTTGGCAAAACCCAGATTATTCGATATAATGAAATTAAGAAGAAGGGAATTAAAGAGTGGTCCTTTAATCTTTTCTTTACTGGTAGATGAAAGGGGTAATTGTTATGTTTAGATATAATGTACGTGGAGAAAATATCGAGGTAACCGAAGCGATTCGAGACTATGTTGAGAAAAAAGTCGGTAAATTAGAAAGATATTTCAGCGATTCACCTGAAGCAACGGTTCACGTGAATTTGAAAGTGTACACTGAAAAAACAGCCAAAGTCGAGGTTACTATTCCTCTTCCTTATCTAGTTTTACGAGCTGAAGAAACGTCACCTGATTTATACGCAAGTATTGATTTGGTTGTCGATAAATTAGAACGACAAATTCGTAAATTTAAAACAAAAATCAACAGAAAATCTCGTGAAACAGGACGTAACAATACAAAAGCCGCTGTCTTCTTAGTTGGTGAAGAAACAGAAGAAACACCTTCAGAATTAGACATCGTTCGTACAAAACGTCTATCATTAAAACCGATGGACAGTGAAGAAGCTGTTTTACAAATGAACATGTTAGGACACAACTTCTTTATTTTTGAAGATGCTGAAACAAATGGAACAAGCATTGTTTACCGTCGTAAAGATGGCAAATATGGCTTGATTGAAACAGACTAAAGCTTAAAATAAGAGCTGAAATGCCTTCGTGCATTTCAGCTCTTTAAACATCTTTAAAGCACGGAGTAAAGAAAAAATAAAGAAATACATAAAATAACTTTAAAAGTTCCTCTTTTAAAGGAAAATGTCTGTAAAATAGAGAGAAATGGTTTTCTTTCTCGTCAAGTAATGATAAAATAAAACGGATAGATTGTGCTTCTTGTACAAAAAGGATACAAAAATAAAAAGAGGTAATTGAAAGGAACACAGATACCAATGGCAAATTTTTTGAAAAAAATGATTGAAAACGATAAAAAAGAATTAAGACGATTAGAAAAAATCGCCGATAAAATTGATGCACATGCAAGTGCAATGGAACAACTAAGCGATGAACAATTACGTGAAAAAACAGATGAATTTAAAGCCCGTTATCAAAAAGGGGAAACCTTAGACGAACTATTACCAGAAGCGTTTGCGGTTGTCCGCGAAGCTGCTAAACGTGTACTAGGTTTATTCCCGTACCGTGTCCAATTAATGGGTGGGATTGTGCTTCATGACGGGAACATTCCTGAAATGAGAACAGGTGAAGGGAAAACCTTGACTGCCACAATGCCTGTATACTTGAATGCACTATCTGGCGAAGGAGTACACGTTGTTACAGTTAATGAATACTTAGCAACCCGTGACTCTAACGAAATGGGAGAATTATATAATTTCTTAGGCTTAAGCGTTGGCTTAAACATTAACTCTAAATCTTCTGATGAAAAACGTGAAGCGTATAACTGTGATATCACTTATAGTACAAATAACGAATTAGGATTTGACTATTTGCGTGATAACATGGTTGTTTATCGCAGCCAAATGGTTCAACGTCCATTAAACTATGCAATTGTCGATGAAGTGGATTCAATCTTAATTGATGAAGCAAGAACCCCATTAATTATTTCTGGACAAGCTGAAAAATCGACAGCACTCTATACGCGTGCCGATAATTTTGTCAAACGCTTAAAAGAAGATGAAGATTACAAAATTGATATTCAGTCTAAAACAATTGGTTTAACAGAAGCAGGGATTGAAAAAGCTGAAGAAACTTTCGGATTGGATAACCTTTACGATATTGAAAATACAGCATTAACGCACCATTTAGATCAAGCGTTACGGGCAAACTATATCATGTTATTAGACATTGATTACGTGGTGCAAGACAATAAAGTCTTAATTGTTGACCAATTTACTGGTCGTATCATGGATGGTCGTCGTTATTCTGATGGCTTGCATCAAGCGATCGAAGCAAAAGAAGGCGTCGAAATTGAAGATGAAACAAAAACAATGGCGACGATTACGTTCCAAAACTACTTCCGGATGTACAAAAAACTAGCCGGGATGACTGGTACTGCTAAAACAGAAGAAGAAGAATTCCGTGAAATTTACAATATTCAAGTCATTCAAATCCCAACCAATCGTCCAATTATCCGTGACGATCGTCCAGATTTACTTTATCCAACCTTAGAAAGTAAATTTAATGCAGTGGTGGAAGATATTAAAGAACGTTACCACAAAGGACAACCAGTGTTGGTGGGGACTGTTGCGGTAGAAACGTCAGAATTACTTTCTGATAAATTAAACGCAGCTAAAATTCCTCATGAAGTATTAAATGCGAAAAATCACTTTAAAGAAGCCGAAATCATTATGAATGCCGGTCAAAAAGGCGCAGTTACAATTGCAACAAATATGGCTGGTCGTGGAACGGATATTAAACTTGGTTTAGGTGTACTTGAACTAGGTGGTCTAGCGGTTATCGGGACAGAACGTCATGAGTCACGTCGTATTGATAATCAGTTGCGTGGACGTGCAGGACGTCAAGGGGATCCAGGGGTTTCACAATTTTATTTATCTTTAGAAGATGACTTAATGAAACGCTTTGGTTCAGAACGAATTAAAACATTCTTGGAACGAATGAATGTGCAAGAAGAAGATGCAGTTATTCAAAGTAAAATGTTTACTCGCCAAGTAGAGTCTGCTCAAAAACGTGTGGAAGGAAATAACTATGACACACGTAAAAATGTTTTACAATACGATGACGTGATGCGCGAGCAACGTGAAGTTATTTATGCACAACGACAAGAAGTAATTATGGAAGAAAATGACTTGTCTGATGTATTGATGGGCATGGTAAAACGGACGATTGGCCGAGTGGTGGATAGCCATACACAATTAGAAAAAGAAGAATGGAATTTAGATGGGATTGTCGATTTTGCAGCCTCAACACTTGTCCATGAAGATACGATTTCTAAAAAAGATTTAGAAAATAAATCAGCTGAAGAAATCAAAGACTACTTAGTGGCACGTGCGCAAGAAGTATTTGAAGAAAAATCTCAACAATTGAATGGTCAAGAACAACTGCTAGAATTTGAAAAAGTTGTCATCTTGCGTGTCGTCGATACTAAATGGACAGATCACATTGATGCAATGGATCAATTACGTCAATCTGTCGGCTTACGTGCGTACGGTCAAAACAACCCATTAGTAGAATATCAAACAGAAGGTTATTCTATGTATAACAATATGGTGGGTTCAATCGAATATGAAGTAACACGTTTATTCATGAAATCGGAAATTCGCCAAAATGTCCAACGTGAGCAAGTAGCTCAAGGACAAGCGGAACATCCAGAAACAGAACAAGATGCAGCTGCACAAAGCAACACAAGTGCGAAGCGTCAACCTGTGCGTGTAGATAAAAAAGTGGGCCGTAATGATTTATGCCCATGCGGAAGTGGCAAAAAATTCAAAAATTGTCATGGAAGAAACGCTTAATTAAAGAAAAAACGCAGGGTGGGGCAATTTGTCCCGCCTTTGCTCTTTTTACAATAAAGAGAAAGAAGGAATCATTTTGGAAAACCCAGAAATTCGTACATTATTAGACGAAATGACACAAAAAATTACTAGCTTCAGGAGGTCTCTTTGACTTAGACCAGTTAGAAGAAGACATTGCCGAGGCGGAAAATCGGATGGGAGAACCTGGTTTTTGGGACAACACAGAAACGGCTCAAAAGCTAATTAACGAAACCAATAGTTTGAAAGAAAAATATCAACAATTTCATCAGCTCTCTGAGGAACTGGACGAATTAACGGTGATGTTTGAATTACAACAAGAAGAATATGATGCAGAGATTCAAGAAGAATTGGAAGAAAGAATTCATCTCTTGCAAGAACGTTTAACAACGTATGAGCTATCCTTACTACTAAATGAGCCATATGATCATAATAACGCCCTAATTGAATTACACCCTGGTGCCGGTGGTACTGAATCACAAGATTGGGGAAGTATGCTTTTACGAATGTATACACGTTGGGCAGAAAGTCACGGTTTCCAAGTTGAAACGTTGGATTACCAAGCTGGAGATGAAGCAGGGATTAAAAGTGTCACCTTATTAATCAAAGGTTACAATGCTTATGGCTACCTAAAATCTGAAAAAGGTGTCCATCGTCTTGTACGGATTTCGCCCTTTGATTCCGCTAAACGCCGTCATACTTCGTTTTGTTCAGTTGATGTAATGCCGGAACTAGACGATACAATAGAAATTGCGATCAATCCAGATGACTTAAAAATTGATACCTATCGAGCAAGTGGTGCCGGTGGTCAGCATATTAATAAAACAGAATCGGCTGTTCGAATCACACATATTCCAACAGGTACCGTTGTCGCAAGCCAAGCACAACGTTCTCAATTAAAAAACCGTGAGCAAGCAATGAGTATGTTAAAAGCCAAATTATATCAATTGGAAATGGAAAAGAAAGCCCAAGAAGCAGCAAGTTTACGTGGTGAACAAATGGAGATTGGCTGGGGCTCACAAATCCGTTCTTACGTGTTCCATCCGTATTCAATGGTCAAAGACCATCGGACAAATTACGAAACTGGCAATGTGCAAGCTGTGATGGATGGAGACCTTGATGGTTTCATTGATGCCTACTTAAAACAGCGCTTAAGTTAAGCTCTTCATTAAATTGAAATAAAAATGTAACTTAATGCAAGAAGTTTGCAATATTGACATGTTATAATGAGTAGGATTGAAGAAAAAAGAGATGGAGAGAACGCCATGATTGAAATGAAAGATGTAATGAAGAAATATTCGAATGGTACAACAGCGATTCGAAATATTTCAGTAGAGATTGACCAAGGCGAGTTCGTCTATGTGGTTGGTCCCTCAGGTGCAGGGAAATCAACCTTTATTAGATTAATGTATCGTGAAGAAAAAGCAACAAAAGGTAATTTGACAGTTGCAGGTCATGATTTAATGAAAATAAAAAATAAAGAAGTTCCTTATTTACGTCGTGAAATCGGCATCGTTTTCCAAGACTATAAATTATTACCAAAGAAAACTGTGTATGAGAACGTGGCCTATGCGATGCAAGTTATCGGACGACGTCCTCGCGAAATCAAAAAACGCGTGATGGAAGTTTTAGATTTAGTCGGTCTAAAACATAAGGTACGTGTTTTTCCAAGCGAACTTTCTGGTGGGGAACAGCAACGGGTATCCATTGCACGAGCAATCGTAAATACACCGAAAGTTTTAATTGCCGATGAACCAACTGGAAACTTAGATCCAGAGAATTCATGGGAAATCATGAAATTGTTGGACCGGATTAACGCACAAGGAACAACAGTCGTGATGGCAACGCATAATAGTACAATTGTAAATACGATTCGTCACCGTGTTATTGCCATTGAAAATGGTCGCATTATCCGTGACCAAGTGGAAGGAGAATACGGCTACGATGATTAGAACATTCTTTTCTCATTTATTTGAAAGTATCAAAAGTTTAAAACGGAACGGTTGGATGACTGTTGCCTCAGCAAGTGCGGTTACAATTACATTAGTTTTAGTTGGTATTTTTATGGGCGTTATTTTTAATGCAACGAAACTTGCTGATGATATCGAAAAAAACGTGACAGTGTCTGTTTTTGTCGATATTGGTACAAAACAAAATGAAATGAAAACATTAGAAAAACAACTTAAAGGATTAGACAATGTTGAAGATATTTCTTATTCAAACAAAGATCAACAATTGAAAAAAATCCAAGAACAAATGGGGGATGCCTGGAATCTTTTCGAAGGCGACAGTAACCCATTATATGATGTGTATTATGTCCGTGCAAAAACACCAGAAGACACGAAAGATATTGCGAAACAAGCAGCTAAATTCCCAAGTGTTTTTAAAGCCGATTACGGTGGTGTAAATTCAGACAAAATCTTTAAAATCGCTCAAACCGTTCGAACTTGGGGCTTAGCAGCTGCTGCATTACTTTTATTCGTTGCAGTGTTCTTAATTTCCAACACTATTCGGATTACGATTTTATCTCGTCAAAAAGAAATCCAAATTATGCGTCTTGTAGGAGCCAAAAACAGTTTCATTCGTTGGCCGTTCTTCTTAGAAGGTGCTTGGATTGGGTTGATTGGCGCAATCGTGCCAGTCATTATTATGACGTTAGGCTACCATCAAGTTTATAACATGTTTAACCCGCAGTTATTGCGTTCGAATTATTCATTAATTCGTCCAGAAGATTTTATCTGGAAAGTTAATCTATTAATGATTGCAACAGGAATGATTATTGGATCACTAGGTTCAGTTATTTCAATGCGTCGTTTCTTGAAAATTTAAAAAAGTTTAATTTTGCGGACAAAGATCTTGCCATCTAAGTGATTTATCACGTAGAGATTGCTAGGATGGGAGAAATGTTTTTGTTCAGTAGACTATCTTAAAAGTAAAAAATGACACATAAGTTGACTCGACTTATGTGTCATTTTTTAGTTAATAATCAACACACTAATCCATCGGAAATTCTGTAGTAGATTTTGCATACGGAAGGACCTATCTAATGGTAAAATTTATCGTCATTTGCTTAAAACATATATATTATTTTGGCGCAAGCAGATAACCGTAGATTAAAATTGTGGAAGTTGTTATTTTTTTCTTTCTAAATCATGATAAATTAAAGGGATAATAGTTATCATAAATTTCTGAAAATTATTTATTGAAAATTGTATCCCTTTACAAAAAATATTGTATAATTAAATTATTAATTGTCATTGCTTAAAGGAGGTTCTCATGTACAGTATAGGTTTAGATTTAGGGATTAGTAGTGTTGGTTGGTCAGTGATTGATGAACGGACAGGCAATGTTATTGATTTAGGTGTCCGTTTATTTAGTGCGAAAAATAGTGAAAAAAATTTAGAACGACGCACAAATCGAGGTGGACGTCGTTTAATTAGACGGAAAACGAATCGCTTAAAAGATGCAAAAAAAATACTTGCGGCTGTTGGATTTTATGAAGATAAATCATTAAAAAATAGTTGCCCGTACCAATTAAGAGTAAAAGGATTGACAGAACCATTAAGCAGAGGAGAAATTTATAAAGTGACTCTTCACATTTTAAAAAAACGTGGAATTAGTTACTTAGACGAAGTTGATACGGAAGCAGCGAAAGAAAGTCAAGATTATAAAGAACAAGTCAGAAAAAATGCTCAGCTGTTAACAAAATATACACCTGGTCAAATCCAATTACAGCGGCTGAAAGAAAATAATCGAGTGAAAACAGGAATCAATGCTCAAGGTAATTATCAGTTAAATGTTTTTAAAGTTTCTGCTTATGCAAATGAATTGGCAACCATTCTTAAAACCCAACAAGCCTTTTATCCTAACGAATTGACAGATGATTGGATTGCGTTATTTGTACAGCCTGGTATTGCAGAGGAAGCTGGATTAATTTATCGCAAACGACCGTATTACCATGGGCCAGGAAATGAAGCCAATAACAGTCCTTATGGTCGTTGGTCTGATTTTCAAAAAAAAGGAGAACCAGCAACAAATATTTTTGATAAATTGATTGGCAAAGACTTTCAAGGTGAATTACGAGCAAGTGGTTTAAGTCTATCTGCACAACAATATAATTTACTCAATGATTTAACCAATTTAAAAATTGATGGAGAAGTGCCACTTTCGTCAGAGCAAAAAGAATACATTTTAACAGAATTAATGACCAAAGAATTTACTCGTTTTGGCGTTAATGATGTGGTTAAATTACTAGGTGTGAAAAAAGAACGACTAAGTGGTTGGCGTTTGGATAAAAAAGGTAAACCAGAAATTCATACATTGAAAGGTTATCGGAATTGGCGGAAAATTTTTGCAGAAGCAGGAATCGATTTGGCTACGCTACCAACTGAAACGATCGATTGTTTAGCGAAAGTTTTAACCTTAAATACCGAACGCGAAGGGATTGAAAATACTTTAGCTTTTGAACTGCCTGAATTATCTGAATCTGTGAAGTTACTCGTTTTGGATCGCTACAAAGAATTAAGCCAAAGTATTAGCACGCAATCGTGGCATCGTTTTTCTTTAAAAACATTACACTTATTAATTCCAGAACTAATGAACGCCACTTCAGAACAAAATACACTCTTAGAACAGTTTCAGTTAAAGTCAGATGTTAGAAAACGTTATAGTGAATATAAAAAATTACCAACAAAAGATGTTTTGGCAGAAATTTATAATCCAACGGTGAACAAAACAGTGAGCCAAGCCTTCAAAGTCATAGATGCTTTGTTAGTAAAATATGGAAAAGAGCAAATTCGTTACATCACTATTGAAATGCCTAGGGACGATAACGAAGAAGATGAAAAAAAACGAATAAAAGAATTACATGCAAAGAATAGTCAACGAAAGAATGACAGCCAAAGTTATTTTATGCAAAAGTCTGGATGGAGCCAAGAAAAATTTCAAACGACCATTCAAAAAAATCGTCGTTTTTTAGCTAAGTTATTATACTATTACGAACAAGATGGCATATGTGCCTATACAGGACTGCCTATTTCTCCTGAATTATTGGTTAGTGATTCAACAGAAATTGATCATATTATTCCAATTTCGATTAGCTTAGATGATTCTATTAATAATAAAGTACTGGTTTTAAGTAAAGCTAATCAAGTCAAAGGACAACAAACACCATATGATGCATGGATGGACGGTTCTTTCAAAAAAATTAACGGGAAATTTAGCAACTGGGATGACTATCAAAAATGGGTGGAAAGTCGCCATTTTAGTCATAAAAAAGAAAATAATTTATTGGAAACGCGGAATATTTTTGACAGTGAGCAAGTCGAAAAATTTTTAGCTAGAAATCTGAATGACACGCGTTATGCCAGTCGTTTAGTTTTAAATACCTTACAGAGTTTTTTTACGAATCAGGAAACGAAAGTTCGAGTAGTGAACGGCAGTTTTACTCATACTTTACGTAAAAACTGGGGTGCTGACTTAGATAAAACTCGTGAAACACATCATCATCATGCCGTTGATGCAACATTGTGTGCAGTCACTCCGTTTGTCAAGGTTAGTCGTTATCACTATGCAGTGAAGGAAGAAACTGGTGAAAAAGTCATGCGTGAAATTGATTTCGAAACTGGTGAAATTGTCAATGAAATGTCTTACCGGGAATTCAAAAAATCAAAGAAGTATGAACGAAAAACCTATCAGGTAAAATGGCCTAATTTTCGTGAGCAATTGAAGCCAGTAAACCTCCATCCAAGAATTAAATTTTCTCACCAAGTGGATCGTAAAGCTAACCGCAAACTCAGTGATGCCACTATTTATTCTGTTCGAGAGAAAACGGAAGTCAAAACACTGAAAAGTGGTAAACAAAAAATAACGACTGACGAGTACACAATTGGTAAAATCAAAGACATTTACACGTTAGATGGTTGGGAAGCCTTCAAGAAAAAACAAGATAAACTTTTAATGAAAGATCTTGACGAAAAGACCTATGAACGATTGTTGTCTATAGCAGAAACAACTCCTGATTTTCAAGAAGTGGAAGAAAAAAATGGTAAGGTAAAACGTGTTAAACGTTCACCGTTTGCTGTTTACTGTGAAGAAAATGATATTCCAGCGATTCAGAAATATGCGAAAAAAAACAATGGACCACTTATTCGTAGTTTGAAGTATTATGACGGTAAATTGAATAAACATATTAATATCACCAAGGATTCACAAGGACGACCTGTTGAAAAAACTAAAAATGGTCGCAAAGTTACGTTACAAAGTTTAAAACCATATCGCTACGATATTTATCAAGATTTAGAAACTAAGGCTTATTATACAGTACAACTATATTATTCTGACTTACGTTTTGTGGAAGGTAAGTATGGAATCACAGAAAAAGAATACATGAAAAAAGTCGCCGAACAGACAAAAGGACAAGTGGTGCGTTTCTGTTTTTCTTTACAAAAAAATGATGGTTTGGAAATTGAATGGAAAGATAGCCAACGCTATGATGTGCGTTTTTATAATTTCCAAAGTGCTAATAGTATTAACTTTAAAGGGTTAGAGCAAGAAATGATGCCAGCAGAAAATCAATTTAAGCAAAAACCTTATAATAATGGAGCCATCAATTTAAATATTGCTAAATATGGCAAAGAAGGCAAAAAGTTACGAAAATTCAATACAGATATTTTAGGAAAGAAACATTATCTATTTTATGAAAAAGAACCAAAGAATATTATTAAATAAAAAGGAAAAAACAAAAAGAAAAGGGTTGCATGATTAGCGTTTTTGTAGTAATCTTTAATTGTAGTCGACGGACTACCGTGTTTGACGAAACACGTCTTTAATAATTTTACTGATAAGAAATTATTGAGAATCTACAAAAATAAGGCATCTTGCCGAATTTACCGCCCTACATATGTAGGGCGGTTTTTTATTAAAAAGGAGGAAATGTTGTTGGGATTTCGAACAGTTTTTGTAAAAAATGGTGAGAAATTAAAAGTAAAGTTAGATAATTTAGAAGTGATAAAAGAAGGGAATACATATGTCATTCCTTTGACAGATATTGAAAGTGTAATTTTAGAAGGCGACCAGACAGTTATCACTACACGGTTACTAGCGAAGTTCGCACAACATCATATTGATACCGTGATTTGTGATAATACGTTCATGCCTGTAGGTGTTTTTCTTGGTATTGGTCAGTATCATCGCAGTGCGAAACGAGCAATCTGGCAAAGTAATTGGAAAGAAGAACAGAAACAAGTAGCGTGGTGCGAAATCGTAACACAAAAAATTCAGAATCAAATTGCAGTTACGAAATATTTAGGAACAGATTCCGAACGAGTGGAAGTCTTAGAAAAACTTAGTGAAGGAATTTTACCAGGGGATACAACGAATCGTGAAGGACATGTTGCAAAAGTATATTTTCATTCATTGTATGGTGTGGGTTTTACTCGTGAAGAAGAGTGCTTACCGAATGCCTGTATGAATTATGGCTATGCAGTTATTCGTGCACAAATGGCCCGTTGCGTGGTAGCGTTAGGATTATTACCGATGTTAGGGATTTTCCATAAAAATGAATATAATTCGTTTAACCTAGTTGATGACTTAATGGAACCTTTTCGTCCATTAATGGATTGGTATATTCATCAAACGATATTGAAAAAGAATGAAAAGTATTTAACCTATCATAGTCGTTTAACCTTGGTGGAATTTTTACATCAAAAGATTAAGGTGAAAAACAAAAAAATTTATATGAACCAAGCAATGTCTGAATATGTGGCTGCTTTTGTGAAAGCAATGGAAACAGGTGATTTTGAAAACGTTCAGAAAATTCATTTGGTAAATATGTTGGAGTGTGAGGGGAAGTGAGTTTAGGAGTCGTGCGATTAATGTGTTTATTTGATTTACCTTTTGAAACGAAACAGGAGCAGAAAGAATACCGAATTTTTAGAAAACATTTACTGGAAAATGGATTTATTATGTTGCAGTATTCTATTTATTATCGGAGTTTGCCCAATCGTAGTGCGTTAAAAAAATATGAAACAATTTTAAAGAGAAAAGTACCACGTTCAGGGAATGTGCGATTGTTGTATGTTTCAGAAATTCAGTTTCAAGATATGCTATTATTGGCGGGCAGTCGTAGTCATCAAGAAGAAGTAGTTGGTGTTCGCCGCTTGGTGGTGATTTAATGAAACAAATTCGTTTGGAATATCAGTATCAACAATTTATTGAATTTTCTTTGGAAGATTATGTATTTTTTTATGGAGGAGAAAATCAATGGCGTCGTAAAATATTACGGACATTAAAACGGTTTGCGAAACAAAAAGCGTTAAGTGACTTAGAAGAATCAGTCTATGGAGATAACGGTATTGAAATTTTTTTAGAAGAAAAAAAGTTAAAGGCAAAGAGTATTGATTTTTACTTTTTAGAGGACAATACAAGTATTTTTCAACAAATAAATTTTATCAAAGGTACGTTACTTCATCAGGAATTACTTTATTTACAAGATGATTTTGATATTACAAATCAAATGAGCAATTTAAATGATCAGTTGTTAAAACTAGAAAATTTAATGAATGATAAATTAAATAACTATTTAACGAATATTGAACCGCATTTTTTAGAAATGAATTTTCAGGATATTTTGAAGTATTCGTTGTCATTAAACTATTTAGAAAATGGCCAATCGTTGCCTCTAGAAATGATGGATACAGGGGAATTGTTGGCTGAATTTATTTATCTCTTGCAACGGAGTATCAGCCGAAGAGAACAGCCTGTCTGGCTTGTTATTACAAATCCAGAAAGTTTTTTGGAGACGGAATCAATTCATTATCTCTTTCAGCAGTTAAAGAAATTGGCTCAAGAAACAAAGCAGTTGAAGTTTTTTATTTTTAGTAATAGAAGCTTACCTTTACCGTATACGGAGGAAGATGTTGAGAAAACGATTTTGTTATATGATAAGTATCAGCAGTTGCCAGTTTTTGATGTTTTTCGTCAAAGTATCGAGCGACATTATCCAGATCAACTCTCTTGGACAAATCAACAACTAATTGATGCTTTTTATCGAGTCTGTCATTTTGTTGGGGATCAGTATACAAAAAATTATCTTTTACCTAAAGATATGATATTATTAAAATTGTTGAAGGAATTGCTAGATGACAATAGTGAGTGTGTCGAGACGTCGATGGAAAAGCTCACTGTGTTGGAAGAACAATATTTTCGCGAACGGTTATTGCGGAAAGAGTGAGTCTGGAATTTTAACCGCGTAAAGTTATATTTTTTATCAAAAGGATTATTAATGAGATTTCAAATTTTAAATTTGAGGTTTTTGTACTCTCAATAATTTCTTATCAGTAAAACTAAAGCTATTTCACCGTTCTTCAACAAGGTGTTTTTGTACTCTCAATAATTTCTTATCAGTAAAACTAACCAGCATCAATCAAAATTCCCTCAATCGTTTTTGTACTCTCAATAATTTCTTATCAGTAAAACAACGAGCAAGCATTGAATGAACGATTAGTAGTTTTTGTACTCTCAATAATTTCTTATCAGTAAAACTCGTTCCCCAGCCGATCTGGTCCCATTCTTGTTTTTGTACTCTCAATAATTTCTTATCAGTAAAACTTTTTGAAGCATTGATAAATTCTTCTGCTTGTTTTTGTACTCTCAATAATTTCTTATCAGTAAAACTTTTCGCGATGGTTATAAATGTACGATTTGGTTTTTGTACTCTCAATAATTTCTTATCAGTAAAACACATGTTGATTCACTTCATCGCAGAATTTTGTTTTTGTACTCTCAATAATTTCTTATCAGTAAAACAGGGATTAAAGAAAGAATCGTTGCCCAATAGTTTTTGTACTCTCAATAATTTCTTATCAGTAAAACAATAAGGAAGTAGGTTGGATGTACGAACTCGCTTTTATACTCCCAATAATTTTCAAAAAAGCCATCCCCACTAAATTCTTAAATATAGTCATCTTTCTAGCATAATTATTTGTATCTGAAGCAACAGCCAAATTGGCTTCTTCAGATACTTTTTGTTATTTAATTTAAGAGTTTTCTCAGTTGTACCAACAAATTGATAACTTATAATTTTCAAGTCCTACATATAATGGTAAAATAGAATAGATTGAAATTAATTGGAGGAATAATGAATCGATGAAAAAAAGATTGCTATTATTTATTGGTTTGGCAAGTATACTTACATTGACAGGATGTGCAAAATGGATTGATCGTGGTGAATCCATCACAGCGGTAGGCTCATCAGCTTTACAACCATTAGTAGAGACAGCGAGTGAGGAATATCAAAGCCAAAATCCAGGAAGATTTATTAATGTCCAAGGTGGCGGAAGCGGAACAGGTCTGAGTCAAGTCCAATCTGGCGCGGTAGACATTGGTAATTCTGATTTATTTGCAGAAGAGAAAAAGGGCATCAAAGCGGAAGACTTAATTGATCATAAAGTTGCTGTTGTTGGGATTACACCAATCGTTAACAAAAATGTCGGTGTCAAAGATATCTCAATGGAAAATTTAAAGAAAATCTTTTTAGGTGAAGTAACAAACTGGAAAGAACTTGGCGGGAAAGATCAAAAAATTGTTATTTTGAACAGAGCGGCCGGTAGTGGTACGCGTGCGACTTTTGAAAAGTGGGTCTTGGGAGATAAAACAGCCATTCGTGCGCAAGAACAAGATTCCAGCGGCATGGTTCGTTCCATTGTTTCTGATACACCAGGAGCGATTAGTTATACCGCATTTTCATATGTTACTGATGAAGTAGCTACGTTAAGTATTGATGGTGTTCAGCCAACAGATGAAAATGTAATGAACAATAAATGGATTATTTGGTCTTATGAACACATGTACACTCGTAAAAATCCAAGTGATTTAACCAAAGAGTTTTTAGACTTTATGTTGTCAGATGATATCCAAGAACGTGTGATTGGTCAATTAGGGTATATTCCTGTTTCGAAAATGGAAATTGAACGGGATTGGCAAGGAAATGTCATTAAATAATTCTCTTAACACAAAATTTACAAACTTAACATAAAATTTACATGTTATTAAAAACAAATTGATGTAAAAAAGGTACACTATTTTTATCTGTAAAAGTTGGATTGTTTGAGGAGGAAATATTCTTGGAAGATGTACAGAAAAAATTATTAACAAAATCGAAAAGAGCCAAGATGGAGCAACGAGGAAAATTTATTAGTTTCCTATGTATTGCCTTAATTGTAGCAGTGGTTGTTTCAATTTTCTATTTTGTTGCAAGTAAAGGACTTGCTACATTCTTTAAAGATAAGATTAACGTGTTTGATTTCTTATTTGGAACAAACTGGAACCCAAGTGATATCGGCGCAGACGGTAAACCCATGGTTGGGGCTTTACCAATGATTGCGGGTTCCTTTATTGTAACGTTTTTGTCAGCGATTGTTGCGACGCCATTTGCGATTGGAGCGGCTGTTTTTATGACAGAAATTTCACCTAAAAAAGGAGCGAAATTTTTACAACCAGTTATTGAATTACTTGTAGGGATTCCCTCTGTTGTTTATGGATTTATTGGTTTATCTGTCATTGTTCCTTTTGTCCGTTCAATCTTTGGCGGAACAGGCTTCGGTATTTTAGCTGGTACATTTGTACTATTTGTTATGATTTTACCAACGGTCACTACAATGACCGTGGATGCGCTAAAAGCTGTGCCTAGACATTATCGTGAAGCGTCGTTGGCGCTTGGTGCTACGCGTTGGCAAACGATTTATAAAGTTGTCTTGCGGGCAGCTGTGCCTGGTATTTTAACTGCGGTTGTCTTTGGTATGGCTCGTGCGTTTGGTGAAGCCTTAGCAATCCAAATGGTAATCGGAAATGCAGCTGTGATGCCAACTAGTTTGACAACACCAGCTTCGACACTAACAAGTATTTTGACAATGGGGATTGGGAATACGATTATGGGAACAGTTGAAAACAACGTTCTTTGGTCTTTAGCCTTGATTCTATTGTTGATGTCTTTACTATTCAACATTGTTATCCGAATTATCGGTAAGAGAGGAGCCTTAAAATAATGAATGCAAAAAAAGCAGATAAAATCGCAACAGGTATCTTATATGCCGTATCTGGCGTCATTGTTTTAATTTTGGCGGCCTTACTGATTTACATTTTAGCTAGAGGAATTCCACATATTTCGTGGGAATTTTTAACACAACCATCCAGAGCCTATCAAGTTGGTGGTGGGATTGGTATTCAGCTTTTCAATTCACTATATTTACTATTGATTACAATGATTATTAGTATTCCAATTTCATTAGGTGCTGGAATTTACTTATCGGAATATGCGAAAAAGAATTGGTTAACTGATTTAATTCGTACCTCGATTGAAATTTTAAGTTCATTGCCTTCCGTTGTTGTGGGGCTGTTCGGCTTCTTGATTTTCGTTGTACAAATCGGATATGGCTTTTCAATCTTATCAGGTGCGTTAGCATTAACATTTTTTAACTTACCATTATTGACTAGAAATGTTGAGGAATCTTTGAAAGCCATTCATTATACACAGCGTGAAGCGGGGTTAGCCTTAGGTCTTTCACGTTGGGAAACAGTAAAAAAAGTTATTTTGCCAGAAGCGTTACCAGGAATTTTGACAGGGGTTATTTTGAGTTCTGGTCGGATTTTCGGTGAAGCCGCTGCGTTAATTTATACAGCAGGACAAAGCGCACCTGCCTTAGATTTCAGTAATTGGAATCCGTTGAGCGTTTCAAGTCCAATTAGTATTTTCCGTCAAGCGGAAACGTTGGCTGTGCATATTTGGAAAATTAATACTGAAGGTACGATGCCAGATGGCGCTGCGGTCTCAGCAGGTGCCTCCGCTGTGTTAATTTTAGTAGTTTTACTTTTCAATTTCGGCGCTCGTTTTATCGGCAACCGTCTTTATAAGAGAATGACATCAGCTTAATGTTAGGGGAATTAGCATGAAAGAATACAATTTAAATGATACCCATTTACTTCAACTAGATAGCCAAAAAGACCCAATTGCGTTACACACGGAAGACTTACATGTCTTTTACGGGGACAATGAGGCTATCAAAGGTGTTGATTTACAATTTGAAAAGAACAAAATAACCGCCTTAATTGGACCTTCTGGTTGCGGTAAATCCACGTATTTACGTTCGCTAAATCGTATGAACGATGGCATTGCCAATACACGTGTTACTGGAAAAATCATGTATAAAGATGTCGATGTCAATACGAAAGAAGTGGACGTCTACGAAATGAGAAAACGCATTGGCATGGTTTTTCAGCGGCCCAATCCATTTAGTAAATCTATCTATGAAAATATCACATTCGCATTGAAACAGCATGGTGAAAAGGATAAGAAAAAATTAGATGAAATCGTTGAAACAAGTTTGAAGCAAGCCGCACTTTGGGATCAAGTGAAAGATAACTTAAACAAAAGCGCCTTGGCTCTTTCTGGTGGGCAACAACAACGTTTGTGTATCGCTCGGGCAATTGCGATGAAACCAGATATTCTATTGTTAGATGAACCGGCAAGCGCGTTAGATCCGATTTCAACAGGAACGGTTGAAGAAACGTTAGTGAATTTAAAAGATGATTACACGATCATCATTGTGACACATAACATGCAACAAGCGGCGCGGATTAGTGACTATACAGCTTTCTTCTATATGGGCAAAGTCATTGAATACGACCATACAAGAAAAATCTTTACACGACCAAAAATTCAAGCAACGGAAGACTACGTTTCAGGACATTTTGGTTAGGAGGAGCAAGATGGGCAAAGAAATTATTTCATCAAAAGATTTACATTTATATTACGGGAAAAAAGAAGCATTGAAAGGCATTGATTTAACTTTTAATCAAGGAGAATTAACTGCCATGATTGGTCCTTCTGGTTGCGGGAAATCAACGTATTTACGTTGCTTGAATCGTATGAATGATTTAATCCCAGACGTAACTATTACTGGAAGTGTTGTCTATAAAGGAAAAGATATTTATGGACCGAAAACAGATAACGTTGAATTACGTAAAGAAATTGGCATGGTTTTCCAACAGCCTAATCCATTTCCATTTTCAGTTTATGAAAATGTGATTTATGGCTTGCGCCTAAAAGGAGTCAAAGACAAGCAAGTCTTAGATGAAGCAGTTGAAACCAGTTTGAAAGCTGCTGCCGTTTGGGAGGATGTCAAAGATAAACTTCACAAAAGTGCACTTTCACTTTCTGGTGGACAACAACAGCGGGTTTGTATCGCTCGTGTGTTAGCTGTGGAACCAGATATTATTTTATTAGATGAACCAACTAGCGCCTTGGACCCAGTTTCTAGTGGTAAAATTGAAAACATGCTGTTAACATTAAAAGAGAAATATACCATGATTATGGTGACACATAATATGTCACAAGCATCACGGATTTCTGATAAAACGGCCTTCTTTTTACAAGGTGATTTAATTGAATTTAATGACACGAAAAAAGTATTTTTAAATCCAAAAGAAAAACAAACAGAAGATTACATTTCTGGTAAATTTGGTTAAAAGGGGGAAAAAGAATGTTACGGACACAATTTGAAGAAGAACTATTGAATCTGCACAATCAATTTTATGAAATGGGTATGATGGTTAGTAGTGCCGTCCATAAATCCGTGAAGGCATATATTAATCATGATAAAAAATTAGCTCAAGAAGTGATTGATCGCGATATTGAAATCAATGATATGGAAGTCAAACTTGAGAAAAAGAGTTTTGAAATGATTGCGTTACAACAACCAGTGACAACAGACTTACGTATGATTATCACTGTTATGAAAGCTAGTTCGGATTTAGAAAGAATGGCGGACCATGCCGTTTCAATTGCTAAATCAACGATTCGCTTAAAAGGAGAAACACGTATTCCTGAAATTGAAAAAGAAATTTCAGATATGTCTGATTATGTGAAAAAAATGGTGGATAATGTTTTAATCGCCTATGTTAAAACGGATCAAAAAGATGCACGAATGATTGCACAAATGGATGATCGTACTAATGAATATTTCGATAGTATTTACAAACATGCCGTAGAAGCAATGAAAGCTAATCCAGAAACGGTTATTAGCGGAACTGATTATCTACATGTGGCACAATACTTGGAAAGAATTGGCGACTATGTCACAAATATTTGTGAGTGGATTGTTTACTTGGCAACTGGTAAAATTACCGAATTGAATAGTAATCGTGACGAACAATTTTAAGATAAACAAATAAAAAAAACTAGGAGACGGCCTTTTTTAGACCAATTCCTAGTTTTTTTAACGTAAAATGAACTGATTTTATAAAACTAGTCCTTACTAATGAGAAGAAATCGTTCTTAAGTCCTATGACAAATGATCAAAAACAAGGCATAATAATGCATGTAAGGAAAACACTATTGAGTGAAAAATTTGCTAAGGAGGCAATATCCATGAAAGAAAGAGAACGCGTATTAGAATTAGTGAAAAAAGGTATTCTAACGTCAGAAGAAGCGTTAATTTTATTAGAAAATATGGCAACTGAAAAAGATGAAAAACAAATCGAAAAAGCTGCTGAAAAAGTCGATACACAAAATATTGGAACAACAAATAAAGAAGATCAAGTCGCAGATTTAATGGATGCATTAGAAAAAGGCGAATCAGAAGGACCTACTGTTGATTCGTTTGAAGAAAATACACAGGACAGTGCAGAAAAAGATCGTGAAAACTTAGAAAGAATTCTTGATGAGTTAGCAACAAAAGCCAATCGCGCTTCGGCTGAATTGGACGAAGTCAACGCAGAAATTGCCGGCATCAAAGAAGAAATTAAAGAAGTCGCAGAAGAAATTGGAACATTAGATACAAAAGAAGAATTAGATGCATTAACAGAAGATGAACAAGTCCAACGAAAAGACTTGCACGTTTTACTTGCACAATTAGAAGAAAAATTAGCGACTCAAAGTACTGAAAAAACAGCATTGGAAGAAGAACTAAAAAACATTCGCAAAGAACAATGGAAGGGTCAATGGAATGATACAAAAGAAAAAGTTTCTTCTCAATTCTCTGAAGAGTGGAAAGATCAAGCCACAGACACCTTTAACCAAGTCGGCGGCAAAGTTGCCGAAGTTGGCGGCCAAGTGGGAGAATTCTTGAAAAAAACATTTAATTCTTTCAGTGATACCATGAATGATAATGTGGAATGGAAAGACATTAAAATGAAAGTTCCTGGTGTGGCAACAACTAAGTTTGAACATGAGTTTAACTATCCAAATCCACAAGCAAGTTTAATTGATGTCAAGGTAGCAAATGGTACCGTGGTTTTCAAAACTTGGGATCAAGAAGATGTGAAAGTCGAAGCAAAAATCAAATTATATGGTAAAATGGCAGGAGATTCACCAATGGAAGCTTTCTTAGAACGAAGTGACATTGATGTGGATGATGAAACGATTTCTTTCCAAGTGCCAAACAAACGGGTGAAAGCAGATTTAACGTTCTATTTACCAAAACGCACTTACGATCATGTATCTGTTAAATTATTAAACGGAAATGTCTTAGTAGAAGAGTTAACAGCGAAAGATGTTTACACAAAATCAACGAATGGGACGATTACGTTTAAAAAAATTGATGCAACTATGTTAGAAATTGAAGGCGTGAATGGTGAAATTAAAGTCCTAGAAGGAACAATTTTAGATAACATTATTGAAACAGTCAATGGTGATGTGTCTATTTCCGCGGCACCAGAAAGTCTAAGTGTTTCTCTGATTAATGGAGATATCCGCATTACAGCTAAAGAAAAAACGCTTCGCCGTGTTGAAGCAAGCTCTGCAAATGGGAATATCAAGTTGGCCTTGCCAAATGACTTAGGCGTTGAAGGGCAAGTGAAAACTAATTTAGGTAGTATTAACAGCCGTTTAACAGATATTGAAGTTGTTCGTGAAAAGAAAGATCGCGGCAATCAACAATTACATTTTAGACGTGTACTGGAAGAATCAATGGCTCAAATTAATGCTTCTACAACAACGGGAAGTATTTTCCTAAAAGATACGGATAAATAATTAATAATTTTAAGCTAGATGGGCTGACGAATCAGCCTTTCTAGTGTAAAATTTAGTAGACGAGGTGAAAACATATGAAAAGAAAACTAACAAAATCTCCGAATAACGTGGTTTTAACAGGAAGCTTAGCTGGGATTGCTGATTGGCTAGGAATTGACCCAACAATTATTCGTGTCGTTTATGTCTTGCTCAGCTTTTTCTCAGCAGGATTTCCAGGCATTCTCTTATACATTGCCTTAGCAGTCTTGATCCCTTCTGGAAGAACAGGAAGTGATCGCGGCTACGGCCATCAAAATCCTTATAATAGAAATGTTCGCAATGAAAATCCTTATGCTGCCAATAAAAAGCAACGTAAAGAAGCGGAAAAAATTGATGATGACGAATGGAGTGACTTTTAATGACATATTTTCAGCGATTGGTTGTTAATACACTGACATTCATTTCTTTATCAGTTGTTTTTCCTGGCATGATTCATGTGAGAGGCATAATGCCTGCAATTATTGCCGCCTTTGTTCTCTCAATCCTAAATATGTTGGTGAAACCAGTCTTAACAATCTTGTCGCTCCCATTTACTTTATTAACGTTTGGTCTATTTAGCTTTGTTGTCAATGCAGCGATTTTACAAATGACCTCGTTTTTTGTGGGGGAAATGAACTTTGGCTTCTCAAGTTTTTGGGCAGCGGTGCTAATGGCTGTAATTATGTCAATTGTCAATACGATCGTTACGGATCACAATTTATCTAAATATGAATAAAAAAGCCTGAAGAACGTAGCATAAAATGCGTTCTTCAGGCTTTTTCGATGGTTAAATTTTCTAGGTGACATTCTGGATGGCGGCTGATATAGCCATATAAAATGTTTAAAAAATCAACTTGTTGCTTCGAGTAATGCTCAATTGTTTTCGGTGTTTTTTTGGGCATAATTTTTTTTGCTAGTTCAAGCGGTGAATATTTTTGAAACGTTTGTTTAGTTACAACACGTGTTGCTACCACCAAGCCTTGGTAAATTAAATAGTATTTGATTTTTTTCTGACAAGGTAACCACATCAGTTGCCAATCTCGTTGGTTAGCTTGACTAATTCGTTGATTTTGGTTTGCAAAGCGCGTCAAAAAGAGCCAATCTTCTTTGAGTTTTGCTGCTTTTTCGAAGGCTTGTTTTTCAGCAGCTTCTTGCATTTGTTGAGCAATTCGTTTGATTGGTTCTCGTCCTTGATTATGGAAAAAGTCGAACAATTCTTGTTGAAATAGTTCGGTCGGAATGGCACTCTCTTTTTGAAAGGTTTGATGCCAATAGTTGGTTGGGACGAGATCGTAGATACTATCCAAAATTATTTTTAAACGGTTTAATTTTCGACGAATCGAATAAGGACCAAAACAGTTCTCTTTAGTGGGCATATTTAAGAGTTTAATCTCTAATTGCCGCTCATTAACGGCTACTGATACATAAGAATATTGTTCATAAGCATTCATTTGGCGATTATAGCGCGGCCGGTACTGTTGAATCAGTTGACATTCTAGGAGGAGCGCATCCAATTCTGTGTCAGTATGGAGAACATCGAAGTCTATAATTTGTTTGACTAAGCGCATCGTCTTTCGAGAATGTTGATGACTATTAATAAAATAGCTCGACACGCGATTTTTCAATTTTTTGGCTTTGCCCACATAAATAATTGTGTCGGTTGCGTCTTTCATTAAATAAACACCAGGCGTTAACGCTAATTGATGGGCTTTTTCCTTTAAATATTCTTTCATAAGTTTCCTCTTTTCTTAAAAGGATCGGCTTCAAGTATACAAAGTTTTCTGAAATAGTCAAGTAACAGAAATAGCATAGATAATTTCACTGAAAAATAGTTTCATTTTTTTGAAATATGATAATTCTAGGAATTATCTAGTGAATAGCTAGAAACTTGTATTTTTAAATGATAAAATATAACAAGTAGCAGAAAGGACTGACATTCGATATGACAGAAGTGGTAAAGATTTATCAACTGGTAGAAAATCTTTCTTTAGAAGTAGTCTACGGAGATGAAGAAAGCTTAAATAGAACAATTAAAACTGGTGAAATTTCCCGGCCAGGCTTAGAATTAACTGGGTATTTTAATTATTATTCCCATGATCGTTTACAATTATTTGGGAGCAAAGAAATTACCTTTGCGGAACGAATGATGCCTGAAGAGCGTTTATTAGTGATGCGCCGTTTATGTGCGAAAGATACTCCAGCCTTTATAGTATCCAGAGGACTAGAAATCCCCGAAGAATTGATTACAGCAGCAAAAGAAAATGGGGTTTCTGTATTACGTTCACCGATTTCAACTTCCCGTTTACTAGGGGAACTATCCAGTTATTTAGATGGCCGTTTAGCTGTTCGGACAAGTGTCCATGGGGTTTTAGTTGATGTTTATGGACTTGGTGTTTTGATTCAAGGAGATAGCGGTATTGGTAAAAGTGAAACAGCTTTAGAGCTTATTAAACGTGGCCATCGGCTAATCGCAGACGATCGTGTCGATGTTTATCAGCAAGATGAATTAACCGTGGTGGGAGAGCCACCAAAAATTTTGCAGCATTTAATTGAAATTCGTGGTATCGGGATTATTGACGTCATGAACCTGTTTGGAGCTAGTGCGGTCCGCGGCTTTATGCAAGTTCAATTGGTCGTTTATTTAGAGGCATGGGAAAAAGACAAGAAATATGATCGCCTCGGTAGTGATGATGCAATGGTTGAAATAGCTAACGTTGATGTCCCTCAGATTCGCATTCCTGTTAAGACTGGCCGAAATGTGGCCATTATCATTGAAGTAGCAGCAATGAACTTCCGCGCGAAAACAATGGGCTATGATGCAACAAAAACGTTTGAAGAGCGCTTAACCCGTTTAATTGAAGAAAATTCAGGAGAATAGAAGGAGAAGATGTGATGATGTTAGCTCAAGTGAATTCAATTGCATTTCGCCTTTTCGGTATTCCCGTCTATTGGTATGCAATTATTATTGTTTCAGGGATTGCTTTAGCTGTTTGGCTAAGTAGTCGTGAAGCCGTTCGTGTTGGTTTAAAAGAAGATGATGTCTTTGACTTTATGCTCTGGGGATTACCTGCAGCAATTGTTGGCGCGCGCTTGTATTACGTCGCTTTTCAATGGCAAGATTATGTAGACAATCCGATTGAAATTTTCTTTACTCGAAATGGTGGCTTAGCGATTTATGGTGGTCTTATTGGTGGGGGACTGGCGCTGTTTTTCTTTACGCGTCATCGTTTCATTTCTACATGGACTTTTTTAGATATTGCCGCACCAAGTGTGATTTTAGCGCAAGCAATTGGTCGCTGGGGCAACTTTATGAATCATGAAGCCTATGGGCCAGCGACCACCAGACAATTTTTAGAAAATCTCCATTTACCAACGTTTATCATTGATAACATGAATATCAACGGAACGTATCATCAGCCAACATTTTTATATGAATCTGTCTGGAATGTTTTAGGCTTTATCGTTTTATTGTTATTACGCAAAAAGCCACACTTTTTAAAAGAAGGCGAAGTCTTTTTAGGTTATATAATATGGTATTCTTTCGGCCGTTTCTTCATCGAAGGCTTACGGATGGACAGTTTGTATGCGTTTAGTAACATTCGTGTCTCACAATTGTTGTCTTTAGTGATGTTCGTGGCAGCAATTGTTATTGTGATTGTTCGTAGAAGGAATCCCAATTTGAAATTTTACAATCGGGAGAAACAAAAGAAAAAAATAACAACTTCTTAATCCAACTTGATCGAAGAATATGGTAAACTAGAGAAGTAACGTTGTTTAGCGAAAGGAGAGTTTCACCGATGAAACAAAAAGTCGCTGTTTTAGGTCCAGGCTCCTGGGGGACAGCTTTAGCTCAAGTATTAGCCGAAAATGGACACGAGGTCTGTATTTGGGGAAATAAACCAGAGCAAATCGATGAAATAAATACAAAACATACCAACAAACATTATTTACCAGAATTAATCTTACCTACTTCAATTCAGGCAACCACTGATTTAGCCACTGCTTTAGTAGATGTTGATGCGGTACTGTTTGTGGTACCAACTAAAGCCATTCGTTCAGTAGCACAAGAAGTGGCCCAACATTTAAAAACAAAACCAATTATTATTCATGCAAGTAAAGGGCTCGAACAAGGTACACATAAGCGGATTTCAGAAGTGATAGCGGAAGAGATTCCAGCAGAAAAACGGCAAGGAATTGTGGTTTTATCTGGTCCAAGCCATGCAGAAGAAGTCGCTGTTCATGACATTACAACCATTACAGCAGCAAGCGAAAATTTAGCAGACGCTGTGTATGTGCAAGAGTTGTTTATGAATGATTACTTTAGAATTTATACGAATGATGATGTGATTGGTGTAGAAACAGGGGCGGCCTTAAAAAATATTATTGCTTTGGGCGCCGGAGCGATTCATGGCTTAGGCTTTGGTGATAATGCCAAAGCGGCAATTATGACTCGTGGTTTAGCAGAAATTAGTCGTTTAGGGGTTGCGATGGGAGCAAACCCATTAACATTTATTGGTTTAAGTGGTGTTGGGGATTTAATTGTTACTTGTACAAGTGTCCATTCTCGAAATTGGCGTGCGGGTAATTTATTAGGAAAAGGTCATAAGTTAGATGAAGTCTTAGAAAACATGGGCATGATTGTGGAAGGTGTTTCAACAACTAAAGCAGCCTATGAATTGGCACAACAACTAGAAGTCGAAATGCCAATCACAGAAACAATCTACAATGTCTTGTACAATGACGAAGATGTACAACAAGCAGCAAAAGAAATCATGTTGCGCGATGGCAAAACCGAAAACGAATTTACACTTGATTTTTAGGAGGAAAAAAGATGAAAGTTAAAAAGGCAGTTATTCCAGCAGCTGGGTTAGGAACACGTTTCTTGCCGGCTACTAAAGCGATGGCAAAAGAAATGTTACCGATTGTTGATAAACCAACGATTCAATTTATTGTAGAAGAAGCACTAGCTTCAGGAATCGAAGATATTTTAATTGTGACAGGTAAAGCCAAACGTCCGATTGAAGATCATTTCGATTCAAATGTTGAATTAGAAAATAATTTAAAAGAAAAAAATAAAACCGATTTATTGAAATTAGTCGAAGAAACAACGGATGTTAATTTACATTTTATTCGTCAATCCCATCCGAAAGGCTTAGGACACGCTGTTTTACAAGCGAAAGCATTTGTTGGCAATGAACCTTTTGTCGTGATGTTAGGCGACGATTTAATGGAAGATAAAGTGCCATTAACGAAACAATTAATGGATGATTACGAACAAACACATGCTTCGACAATTGCGGTAATGAAAGTACCCCATGAAGATACTTCAAAATATGGTATTATCAATCCAGAAAAAGAAATCGAAAAAGGACTATACAATGTCGAGAACTTTGTTGAAAAACCAAAACCTGAGGAAGCACCAAGTGATTTAGCGATTATCGGCCGTTATTTATTAACCCCTGAAATTTTTGATGTACTTGAAAATCAAAAACCAGGCGCTGGTAACGAAATTCAGTTAACAGATGCGATTGACACTTTAAATAAAACACAACGCGTTTTTGCTCGTGAGTTTAAAGGAGAACGTTACGACGTTGGCGATAAATTTGGGTTTATGAAAACAAGCATTGAATATGGTTTGACTCATCCAGAAGTAAAAGATAATTTACGAGAATACATTATTAATTTAGGTGCTCAATTAGCGAAAAAAGAGCAACCAAAAGAAAAATAAATAAAAATAAGCGTAAAATTTCAATTCGTTAGAAGGAAATTTTACGCTTATTTTCTTAAAGAAAAGGGCATGAGAATTTTATAAAATAAATTGTCATTCTTAGCTTTATGAGTTGTGAAAAATATAAGTTGGTGTTATCCTAAGATTATAAATAAAATTTCAGAGGGGAGTAATGATATGTCAGGTGGGGAAATTGCTGCCTTAATTGCAGCGGTAGCATTTGTTGTTTTAGTCATCTTTTTAGTACTTGTGTTATATAAAGTTTCTCAAGTTGTTTCAAAAATTGAAGATACAATTGATGAAACAAATACAACAATCAAAGTCGTGACTAGCGATGTGAATGTATTGAGTCGCCAAGTGGAAGGCTTGCTTGTTAAAAGTAATGAACTATTGACAGATGTGAATCAAAAAGTAGCAACGATTGATCCGTTGTTTACGGCCGTTGCTGATTTAAGCGAAAGTGTCTCTGAATTGAACACCTCAAGTAAACATTTGATTACGAAGGTAGGAACCGTAGGGAAAGGCACAGCGAAAGCTGGTTTAGTGAGTAAAGTAGGCGGTTCTGCTTTTAGAGCAATGCGTTCAAAAAATAAAAAAACAAATAACTAATTGGAGGAGATTTTTATGGCTAAAAAAGGCGGATTTTTCTTAGGAGCAGTAATTGGTGGAACAGCAGCAGCCGTTGCCGCATTATTACTTGCACCAAAATCAGGTAAAGAATTACGTGATGATTTATCAAATCAAACAGATGATTTAAAAAACAAAGCGCAAGATTACACAGATTATGCTGTTCAAAAAGGAACAGAATTAACAGAAATCGCAAAACAAAAAGCCGGCGTTTTATCAGATCAAGCCTCTGATTTGGCAGGTTCTGTCAAAGAAAAAACAAAAGATTCATTAGATAAGGCACAAGGTGTTTCTGGCGACATGCTTGATAACTTTAAAAAACAAACAGGTGATTTATCTGATCAATTTAAAAAAGCAGCTGACGATGCTCAAGATCACGCGGAAGATTTAGGTGAAATCGCCGAAGATGCAGCAGAAGATATCTATATTGACGTTAAAGATTCTGCGGCAGCGGCCAAAGAAACTGTTTCTGCTGGTGTCGGTGAAGCAAAAGAAGCCACCAAAGATGTTCCTGAAAAAGCTGCAGAAGCAAAAGAAGATGTTAAAGATGCAGCGAAAGACGTAAAAAAAGAATTTAAAGGGTAATAAGCGTTTAGTTCATGAAAGCTAGCAACATATCGCGCTGCTTTTGTTCAGCGGCTTGCCTTAAAATTTAGAAATGAGGCCATCAGTCCGGTTGACTGATAGCCTCATTTTATTTTTATGCTATTGAATAATTTGCAATTCTTTAGTTGTCTTAGTGAATGGTTCGGAACCTGTTTTGGTTACGTGTAAACAATCTTCAATACGAACGCCTACTTTTCCAGGAATGTAAATACCGGGCTCAATAGAGAAACACATACCTTCTTCAATGACTAAATCATTGCCATGAACCAGCGATGGGTATTCATGGACAGTGGTTCCAATGCCATGGCCTAAGCGATGGTTAAAGTATTCACCATAACCAGCTTTTGTGATTACACCTCGAGCAATATCATCTAATTCGCCTGCTGTAACACCAGGTTTCACCGCTTCAGTTGCTGCTAATTGTGCTTCTAAAACAATTCCATAAATTTCTTTTTGGAAATCAGAAGGTTCCAAGTAGCTGACTGTTCGTGTGGCATCACTACAATAGCCATTATGAACGACACCTAAATCAAATAGCACTAAGTCATGGGGCTCAATTTTTGTTTCGCCAGGTACCCCGTGAGGACTAGCTCCGTTTTTTCCTGTTAAGACTAACGTATCAAAACTCATTGAGCGAATACCTTGACGTTTTAATTGATACTCGATTTCTGCAACAATTTCTTGTTCCGCAACGCCTGCTTGAATTGCTTTGAAGCCAATCTCAAAAGCGACATCCGCCCAACTACCAGCTTCTAGTAAACGTTGAATTTCAGGTTCTGTTTTAATTAATTGAAGTTTTTCAATTAAAGGCGTAACATCATGCGAAAAATCGCTAGCTGGGAAATAGGTTTTCAATTGATCGAAACGAGCTAAAGAAAGAGCTTGTTTTTCTAAAGCAAAGCGTGGCGTGCCTTGTGTTCGTTTATTTAACAATGCCGCAATTTTTTCCCAAGGATTTTCGCTATCTAAATAACCATAAACGGGATAAGTCCAACTACTATTTTCGGCATCTTCGACTTCTAATGCAGGTGTAAATAAAAATGATTGGTCGTCCGCAGCGATAAACAAAGCTAACACGCGTTCATGAGGTTCGCTTTCGTAACCGGAAAAGTAAGCGATATGACCAGGATCACTAATATAAGTGAAGTCAATCTTTTCTTGGTGCATCCAATTTTTTAAATCGGCAATTTTTTCTTGATTCATAAAACATCCTTCTTTCTTTTATTCTGAAGTGAATCACAGTACTATCATAACATGAAATGACAAAAAGTTCCTTTTGAAATGGAAAGTAAATTTTCATGAAAAAACGATAAAACGGTTGCAAAAATAGAAGAATTTTGATATTCTAGGCTAGGAAAGAAATGTAAACAGTGTTTTCAGAAAATGAGAACAAATTCATATTTATAGGAGAAGAAACATGGAAAAACAAACAATTACAATTTATGATGTTGCTAGAGAGGCAAATGTATCTATGGCTACTGTTTCTCGTGTTGTCAATGGTAATCCCAATGTAAAACCAGCAACGCGTAAAAAAGTCTTAGAAGTGATTGATCGCTTAGATTACCGTCCTAACGCAGTCGCACGTGGTTTAGCAAGTAAAAAAACGACAACAGTGGGTGTCATTATTCCAGATGTTAGTAATGCATTTTTTGCTTCATTAGCACGTGGCATTGACGACGTGGCTACAATGTATAAATATAATATCATTTTAGCTAATTCAGATGGAGACGATCAAAAAGAAGTTACTGTATTAAACAATTTACTTGCAAAGCAAGTAGATGGGATTATCTTTATGGGTCATCGCATTACAGATGATATTCGTGGTGAATTTTCACGTTCAAAAACACCTGTTGTCTTAGCAGGTTCAATTGATCCAGACGAACAAGTTGGTAGCGTTAATATTGATTACACAGAAGCAACGAAAGATGCAACAGCGACTCTAGCGAAAAATGGGAACAAAAAAATTGCTTTTGTTAGTGGTGCATTAATCGATCCAATTAATGGTCAAAACCGAATGAAAGGCTACAAAGAAGCCTTAGCGGAAAATGGCTTGTCTTATAATGAAGGCTTAGTTTTTGAATCTGAATATAAATTTAAAGCAGGGATTAATTTGGCTGAGCGTGTCCGTAATAGTGGGGCAACTGCTGCCTTTGTTACAGATGATGAGCTAGCGATTGGTTTATTAGATGGGATGCTAGATGCTGGTGTGAAAGTTCCAGAAGAATTTGAAATCATTACAAGCAATAACTCATTGCTTACAGAAGTCTCTCGTCCACGTCTATCAAGTATTACACAACCTTTATATGATATCGGTGCCGTGTCAATGCGTTTATTAACAAAACTAATGAACAAAGAAGAAATTGAAGAAAAAACAGTTGTTTTACCTTATGGAATTGATCAAAAAGGTTCAACAAAATAAGAGAAAATTCTACTAGAAATGCAAAAAAGTACAAGAAGAAATCATGAAAATGATTTCTTCTTGTACTTTTTTTTAATGAATTACTTCCTTGCATTCTGCTATTAATACACAGTAAGATCGAAAATTAAAATAAGATTAAGTTGATTAGAAAATCGGTCGGTAAAGCATTACTTATGGTATCTTTAGATTAAAAAAAGAGGTGTTTCTGTGAAGGTAAAGGAATTAACTGTCGAGTATGGTAATAGAACAATTATAGAAAATTTATCTATGCAAGCTGAATTTGGTGAAATAATTGGCTTAGTTGCTCCTAATGGAACTGGAAAAACCACGTTTTTTAAAGCTATATCTGGTTTAATCCCTAGAAAAAATGGAAATATTAGTTTAAATAAGATTGATTACAATAGTAGAGGTGCAACGTATTTAAAAGAACTATTTTTTCTTGAAAGTAGTAAAAATTTATATGATTATTTGACGCCGAAAGAACATCTTGAATATATTAAAGCCGCTTGGAAAAGTAATAGCGATATAGAGCATATTTTTGAACAATTAAAGATGAAAGAATATCAAAATAGAACAATAAAAAAATTATCGCTCGGAATGAAACAACATGTATTATTAGCGATGTATTTAGCAAGTGATGCAACAATACTTTTGTTAGATGAACCTTTTAATGGCTTGGATCCTACTAGTGTTAGTTTATTCATAATGTGCTTAAAAGAAATAGTTTCTAAAGATAAAATAGTTATTTTATCTTCTCATGATTTGTATAATGTTGAACACACATGTACACGTATTTTATTTATGAAAAATAAAAAGTTGGTTGAGAATGATCAACGTAACCTTTCTTTACGTGAACAATATGATAACTTATATTTAAGAGGAGAAGAGAGAAATGCTTAAGATAGAAACGATAAAAATATTGAAAGAGAAGAGTCTGTGGTTTGTGTTTGTAGCCTTTATTTTAATGTTAATTTATCCGTTACTAGCTCAACCCCAACAACTTTCTTTTAAAGAAATGCAATATGAAAACCGAATCAAAAATAACGAACAAGCGAAAGAAAAAATGAAAAATGAACCTGCAGCAAAAGAAACTTTAAATGAGATAGAAGATGAAAGTGAGCAATTAAGGAAAGCAATTAATGCCATCAAAATTGGTGATGAATGGGCTTTATTAGAAGCTGAGAAAAAATTGGAAGAAAGTAATTTAAACGCAATGTTAAAAGGAACGTTGTACAGTATACCAATTATTGAGCAACAAAAAAGAGTCAAAGAATTGCAATATTTATCTGAAAACAGGATCAAACAAGTGGATTCTTCTGAAGTTGCTAAAATGCCTGCTTTGAATTACCTAGGTTTTCTTTTATCGATGGATTTTCCATATACATTATTATTAATTATCCCTAGTTTAATGATTATAGCGCTCGCAACTTTAGAAAAAAGAAAAAATACTGTTTCTTTATGGAACGGCCTTCCCTTAAAACTATGGAAAAAATATTCTATTAAAATAAGTAGTATTTTGTTTACAGTCGGATTGGTTTCTTATCTGTCAATCTTTCTTTCTGTAATCAGTGCATTTTTCAAAAATGGTCTGGGAAACCCTGATTATCCAGTCGCGATTATTGAAAAGGGACAAAGTGTTACAATCATTTCTCTTTCTAACTATTTGTCGAGAAGCCTAATTATGTTTGGTATGCTGTTATTAGCATTGACAGTATTCAGTTTCTTGCTTTCACTGTTTACTGGAAATTTGATTGTTCATAGCTTGCTAATTGTTGGTGTGGTATTATCTTCAGGATTTAGCATGCTTTCCAATAAATTTTTCTTTACATCTTATATGAATTTTCCCAAAATTATTAATGGAGGAAATGGGTATGAGCCGATGGATGAGATAGGTCTCACATTTGATTTTTCTTTAAAGATGATAGTTGTCTATGTATTAATAAGTTTAATAGTATCTGCTATTGTTTTGAGAAACAGAAAGGGATTATTTTAGTTAAAATAGGTTGATTGCTGCATATTATTTCATTAAATGTAGGAGCTATTTTTGAATAGCTCGAGCTAGTATCGATGGTAAAGAATAAGAGAAACAATAAAAGTAGAGACGTAATTCATCAATTGATGGATTACGTCTCTACTTTTTTACATAATTTTGGTTACAAGCTTAACTTACCAAATTCTTTAGTTGTTCTTTTTATTATCGTTGTTTTTATTGTTGTTGTTGTTATTATTTGTAGTGGCACGTGGAGCAAGATTTCCCCAGTAAGAAGCGTAATTGCTGTCTGTTCCACCGATCCCAAATTTATAGGTACTTTGTGGTGCACCATCTTTGGCATAGTATGAAGTCGTTGTTTTGCCAGGTGTATTGAACTTGGCACCATTATAGGTAATTGAGCCAGGTTTTTCACCAGTAAATTCAGAAACTTTTGATTTAATAACACTTGGGTCTAATTCAAATTTTTGACCAATGCCAAACAATTCTGGATTCGCATAGTACAGCGCGTTGGCTAAGTTCGCCATATAATTCCCATTATTGTCGCCGCTGGTCATCGTCATTGGCGCTGGTAGATCATGTCCTGCCCAAGAACTTAGTGTCACAGTTGGGGTAGAGACAATCAGCCATGAATCTTTATAGTCATCAGTTGTCCCAGTTTTTCCGACCCAATCAGCACTAGCTAAATGAGGATTCAAGCCAGCTAACGTTGGTTTGAATTTTGTTGTATTCGCAGAATCCACCACTGAGCGCAACAAGTCATTCATAATAGAAGCGGTCGCCGGTGAATAAACTTGCGTTCCTTCATCTTTGTGTTCGTAGACTACATGTCCGCTATTGTCTGTAATTTTTTCAATCATGTAGGCTTTTTGATATTTACCTTTGTTAGCAAGTGCTTGGAAACCGTTTGTTTGAGTTACAACATTTGTTTCTACTGGACCCAATGGCGCAGATTCGTAAGCCCAAGCATCTGAAGCTGGATAGTTCATTTTACTTAAGTAGTGATTGTAAGAAAAATTATCATCACCTTTTTTCTTTTTCAATTCTTCATTTACATGATACACAGGGATGTTAAAAGACCAGTTTAACGCATTTCGAACGGTTACAAATTGATTTAAATCCACAGTTGTTGAGTTAGCAAAAGGAGTACCATCTGAATAAGTAGTCGTGTAGTTGGCCAAACGACTTTCAGAACCAATGATTCCTTGATCAATCGCAGGACCATAGACAGAAATTGGTTTAATCGTAGAACCAACTTGACGATCGGCATTAAAGGCATGGTTGTTTTGATTAATATCGAAGTTTCTGCCGCCGATAAAACCGAGGATACGACCAGTAGCGTTATCCATTAAAATATTCCCAGTTTCAATCATTGTATTCCCATTGACATCTGCAGTTCCATCATCAAGCAAATAACCATAATTTGCGACAGCGGTTTGCATCGTGTTGTAAATATTCTGATCAATGGTCGATTGGATTGTATAGCCTTGTGACTGGATTTCGCGACGTGCTTGTTCTTCATATTGATCTAAACCAACTTGATCTAAATCATCACGATTAACTTTAGCTTTTTTCATATCTAAATCCATGACAATCTCAACTGCTTTATCTAACACCGTATAGTATAGATAGCCTTCTGTATTGACATTGGCCTGTTCAGTTGGTAAAAAGTCTTTTTTCAAGTCGTAAGCTTTGGCTTCTTCATATTCCTTTTGCGAAATAGCTTTTTCTCGGTACATACTGAAAAGAACAAAATCTTTTCTCTTCATTCCTAAAGACAAATCGTCTTTCAAGGCACCAGTGTTAGTATAGGGCGTGTAAACAATGGGACTTTGGGGAAGTCCTGCGATAAAGGCCGCTTGAGGAAGATTCAAGTCCTTGGCACTTTTACCAAAGAGTCCTTTGGCTGCTTCTTCCACGCCTGCAATATTTTCACCTTTGTTATTACGACCAAAAGGGGAGACATTTAGATAAGTTGTCACGATTTCGTCCTTAGAAAAGTATTTTTCAATGCGTAAAGCTAATAAAATTTCGTTGGCTTTCCGTTTAAAAGTCGTTTCGTCAGTTAAAATCTGTTGCTTGACCAATTGCTGAGTCAATGTTGAACCACCAGAAGAACCGCCGATACCTGTTGCATCAGAAATCAACGCTCGAACTAGCGCTTTTGGTACTACCCCATGATGTTCTTCAAAATATTCATCTTCTGTTGAAATAATGGCTTTTTTTAGCAATGGAGACATTTGATCGCCATTAATTCGTGTCCGAATTAAATCTGATTTGATGTTAGCAATCGGAGTACCATCTGCGTAAGTCATTTTTGACACTTCGGTAATATCACTGATTTCTTTTTGCAATTCTTCCTTCGTTGGGGGCTGTGTATCTTCAACTAGAAAAGCAAAATAGCCCATTCCGATACCTAAGCCAAGAGAGCCACCTAAGACAATCAGAATAACCCCAAAAACAACTAATGACTGAAAAACGCGAATAATGACATTTAAAATAAGTAAAAAGACATTGCCGCCAGAAGAGGTCGTTGGTTTTTGCTTATTGTTACTTGAATTATTTTTCAAAAGCTTCACCTCAATAAAATGATACATTCTGTGTTATTATAGCAAAAAAAAGCTTCTATGAATAGTTTCTACACCAATTGCCATTTTTTGTTGAAAAAACTTAAGAGAAAATAGGTAAATCTCATTTTTTGACTTTTCAAGTGTGACAGAATCGGTTACTATGAATAGGGGAATTTGATCTATTATTATGTTTTACTATAGGAGGAAAATCATGAATTCAGCTTTTTTTGAAGAATTAAAAGCCCGTGGGTTGGTCTACCAAGTCACAGATGAAGAAGCCTTACAAAAACAATTAAATGAAGAATCTGTTAAATTATATATCGGCTTTGATCCAACGGCAGACAGTTTACACATCGGGCATCTACTGCCAATTCTTATGTTACGTCGTTTCCAACAAAATGGTCATGTGCCTATTGCTTTAGTTGGTGGCGGAACAGGCATGATTGGTGATCCATCATTCAAAGATGCAGAACGTAGTTTAAACACACTTGATACAGTGAAAGCTTGGTCTGAAAGTATTAAGGGCCAGTTGTCACGTTTTATCGATTTTGAAGATGAAAAAAATCCAGCGATTCTAGCAAATAACTATGATTGGCTTGGAGAGCTTTCGTTAATTGATTTCTTACGTGATGTTGGAAAAAACTTTACAATTAACTATATGATGAGTAAAGAAAGCGTGAAACGCCGAATCGAAACAGGAATTTCTTATACTGAATTTGCGTATCAATTATTACAAGCATATGATTTCTTGAAATTGTACGAAACAGAAGGTTGTTTATTGCAATTAGGTGGCAGTGATCAATGGGGAAACATTACTTCAGGGATTGAATTATTACGCCGAGAACAAGAAGTTCAAGGATTTGGCTTAACTATGCCTTTAATTACAAAAGCAGATGGTACCAAATTTGGTAAAACAGAAGGAAACGCAGTTTGGCTAGATGCGGAAAAAACTTCGCCATATGAATTTTATCAATTCTGGATTAACACAGATGATCGTGATGTCGTGAAATTCTTGAAATACTTTACTTTCTTAACATTGGATGAAATTGCAACAATTGAAGAAGAATTTACAGCGAACCCAGGGCAACGTGCTGCGCAAAAAGCGTTAGCCAAAGAAGTGACTACTTTAGTCCACGGTGAAGCAGCCTATCATCAAGCGGTTAAAATTTCAGAAGCTTTATTCAGCGGGGATATCCAAAGCTTAACAGCAGAAGAAATTAAACAAGGCTTTAAAGATGTACCAACGTACGAGGTGCAACCAGAGGATCAATTAAGTTTAGTTGACTTATTAGTTACCTCAAAAATAGAACCATCCAAACGTCAAGCCCGTGAAGATGTACAAAATGGAGCGATTTACGTCAATGGAGAACGTCGACAAGATTTAGCAGCTGAATTGACAGAAACTGATAAAATCGAAGGACAATTTACTGTGATTCGTCGCGGGAAGAAAAAATATTTCTTGTTAAAATACTAAAAAAATGAAAGCTTGGGACGAAGGTCGTTTAGACAACAGGTTCCAAGCTTTCGCTTTTAAAAAAGATAAATTGGGATTAATTCTGTTACAAAAAACTCTTTTTTACTATTGGGCATATTCAATTACAGATAACTTGTGCTATGCTAGAATAAAAAGTGCAGTCGCTATAAGGAGTAGGTTATGAAATCAATTGTCGAAAAGTTAAACTTAACGAAGTATCAGCACCCAGTTATTTTAAATAGACCACAGGCAGAGTATCTATCTGAATTTGCTTCAGCCGCGCAGCAATTACCCTCAGAACCAGTTGAGCTGATTTTTGCATTTGTGAAAACGATGGCGGAATTTCAAGAGATTGTTTCAATGGTGATTGAAGGTCAACATTTAGTAGAAAATGGGTTGTTATATGTGGCTTATCCGAAAAAAGGCAATAAAATCTATCCAACCTTTGTCCACCGAGATGAAATTTTTCCAACATTACAAGTAAACGAGGCAGATGGGTATATTAAAGGCTCAACCTTAAAATTTAATCGCATGGTTAGTTTAGATGAGACTTTTACGGTTGTCGGCATGAAGAATGTTCTTAAAAAGCAGCGAAGAATCAGACCAGTTCTGCTGTTGGGGATTATGTTCAATATTTACCAGAAATTGAAGCGTTGGTACAAACAGAACCAGCTGCTGCAGCGACATTCGCTGCATTAACGCCTGGTTATCAAAAAGAGTGGGCGCGGTATGTATTTAGTGCAAAGCGAGCGGAGACACGGAAAAAGCGGCAAACTGAAATGTTAGTCATTTTAAAAGAAGGCTATAAAACCAAAGCGCTTTATCAGCAAAGGAAGAAATAATGGCGCAGTCAATTGAAACAGTTACAGCATATATCGAAACAGTTGAACCAAACTGGCGAATTGCTTATCAGCAAGTATTAGATGTCGTTTCGCAAAATTTGCCAGCAGGATTTGAATTAACAATGCAATATGGCATGCCAACCTTTGTTGTACCGCTTTCAGTATTTCCAGAAGGCTATCTCAACCGTAGTGATGAACCGTTACCATTTATCAGTTTAGGCGCTACTAAAAGGCAAGTAGCTTTATATCACATGGGATTAATGGGAAATGAAGACGTCCGAAGTTGGTTTCAAGAAGCCTATCAGGAACAAGTGTCAACAAAGCTAAACATGGGGAAAAGTTGTCTTCGCTTCACTAATCCTAAGCGAATACCCTATGAACTAATTGGCGAATTAGTAACAAAAATCACGCTTGAAGAATGGCTGCAACAGTATCAACACTACCAAAAGAAAAAGAAGAATTATTAGGAGGAACCACATGTTATTAGGATCACACGTTAGTATGAGTGGCAAGAAAATGCTATTAGGCTCTGCCGAGGAAGCGGCTAGTTATGGCTCAACAACCTTTATGATTTATACAGGTGCGCCACAAAACACGCGCCGGAAACCGATTGAAGAAATGAATATTGAAGCTGGGCAAGCGTTTATGAAGGAACACAATTTGAGTAATATCGTCGTTCATGCCCCGTATATTATTAATTTAGGCAATACAATCAAAACGGAAAATTTCGGTTTTGCCGTAGACTTTTTGCGACAAGAAATTGAGCGAGCACAAGCGTTGGGAGCAACGCAAATCACGTTACACCCAGGTGCGCATGTTGGCGCAGGTTCAGAAGCCGGCATCAAACAAATTGTTAAAGGTCTAAATGAAGTCTTGTGGAAAGAGCAAATCCCTCAAATCGCTTTAGAAACAATGGCTGGTAAAGGAACCGAAATCGGCCGTACGTTTGATGAACTAGCTGCAATTATTGACGGAGTTACGCTAAATGATAAACTTTCTGTCACTCTGGATACTTGCCACATTAATGATGCAGGTTATAATGTAAAAGATGATTTTGATGGCGTATTAGTTGAATTTGATAAAATTATCGGATTGGATCGTTTAAAAGTTATTCATGTGAATGATTCTAAAAATCCTATGGGCTCACATAAAGATCGTCATGCCAATATTGGTTTTGGCACTATTGGTTTTGAAGCTTTAAACGGTGTGGTTCACCATGAAAAATTAACTGCTTTACCAAAAATTTTAGAAACACCTTATGTCGGAGAAGACAAAAAAAATAAAAAGGCCCCTTACGGTTTTGAAATTGCGATGTTAAAAAATCAAACATTTGATCCAGAATTATTAGAAAAAATTCAAGGACAAAACTAAAGCAACAATCGCTCTTAAAGGTCCTATTGACATTTAAGAGCGTATATTTTTGACTTTTAATCACTATTTTGCAAAAAAATCAGACTTTTTTCATTATTTAAGAGAAATCCCGCAAAAAGAACTTTTCTTTTTTTGCTATTTCTAGTAAAATAATTCATTGAGAGCAAAACTATACGGAGAGGAGAGAGTTTCAATGGCAACAGGTTGGGTAGTATTAATCGCAGTAATCGCTTTATTAGTAGGCGCTGCAGGGGGCTTTTTCCTTGCACGCAAATATATGCAAGATTATTTCAAAAAAAATCCTCCCGTTAATGAGGATATGTTACGCATGATGATGGCATCAATGGGTCAAAAACCGTCAGAGAAAAAGGTTAGACAAATGATGCAACAAATGAAAAACCAAGGAAAATAGTAAAGGTTATTCAGGTAATCATGAATAAGTGTAAAAACGGGCTGATTTTCAGTCCGTTTTTTTGTTGTTTTGCGGGAGAATAGGATAATCTAGGAGGAAAAGAGCGAAACGTTTAATCAAAAACAACAATAACGAAGAAACCTTCTAGCTCGAAAGTAGTCTTCGTAGAACAACAAAGTAAAGGAGGGACAACTGAATGTCCATATTCAAAAAATTAGGCTGGTTTTTTAAGCAAGAGAAAAAAAGTTATATTATTGGGGTTTTCTCATTAATGATGATCGCTCTTGTTCAATTAGTCCCGCCCAAAGTTATTGGCGTCGTTGTAGATGAAATCGTTAACAAAGAAATTCGCTTAACGAAAATTATCGTATGGGTTGCACTCTTGATTGGTGCTGGGCTTGCCCAATATCTTTTTCGCTATATTTGGCGGATGCATATTTGGGGGAGTGCCGCTCGTTTGGAAAAAGAGCTACGGACTCAATTATTTCATCATTTCACAAAAATGGATAGCATCTTTTATCAGAAATATCGGACAGGTGACTTGATGGCGCATGCAACCAATGATTTAAATGCCATCCAAAATGTGGCTGGAGCTGGGATTTTAACATTTGCTGACTCTGTGATTACGGGAGGAACAACGATTATCGCAATGGTTCTATTTGTCGATTGGCGCTTAACATTAATTGCTTTATTACCGCTGCCTTTATTAGCGGTCACCTCACGAGTTCTAGGTTCTAAGTTGCATGATGCCTTTCGAGATTCACAAGCTGCTTTTTCAGCGATTAATGATAAAACACAAGAAAGTATTACTGGAATTAAAGTCATTAAAACATTTGGGCAAGAACAAGAAGATCTTGCTGATTTTACAGAGAAAATTGATGATGCTATCGTCAAAAATAAACGAACGAACTTTTTAGATGCACTATTTGATCCGTTTATTACGCTGATTATTGGTGTTTCTTATGTTTTGACAATTATTATTGGTGGTCGTTTCATCATGGAAGGAACGATTAGTTTAGGTCAGTTGGTCTCTTTCATTGCCTATATTGGGATGCTAGTTTGGCCAATGTTTGCGATTGGGCGCTTATTTAATGTGTTAGAACGTGGGAATGCTAGTTACGATCGTGTGAACGAATTATTACATGAAAAAACGCATATTATCGAACGAAAAGATGCCATCAAAACAATGGCCCAAGGGACAATTTCAATGAAGATTGATTCTTTTTCTTATCCAAAAGAAGAGACGGTGGCGTTGGAAAATATCCAATTTTCGTTGCAAGAAGGAGAAACCTTGGGGATTGTTGGCAAAACAGGCGCTGGAAAAACCACTATTTTGAAATTGTTGATGCGTGAATATGACCAATACCAAGGAACGATTTTCTTTGGAAAACATAACATTAAAAATTACACATTAGATGCATTGATGGGTGCAATGGGGTACGTGCCACAGGACCATTTTCTCTTTTCCATGACGGTACGAGATAACATTCGTTTTGCTAAACCACACTTGGAACAAGCAGCAGTTGAACAAGCGGCAGCATTAGCATTTATTAACCAAGAAATTAAAGCATTCCCTGAAGGCTATGACACAATGGTTGGGGAACGTGGCGTTTCGCTTTCTGGCGGACAAAAACAACGGATTTCTATTGCACGGGCCTTGATTGTTGAACCAGAATTGTTAATTTTAGACGATGCCTTATCTGCAGTCGATGCGAAGACTGAAGAGGCGATTTTATCAAATCTAAAAGAAACGCGCCAAGAAAAAACCACTATCATTACAGCGCATCGTTTAAGTAGTGTCATGCATGCCAAAGAAATCTTAGTGTTGGATGAAGGGAAAATTATTGAACGGGGGACGCATCAAGAGTTACTGGCTCAGAAGGGTTGGTATCAGCGGATGTGGGAAAAACAGCAATTAGAAGCGAAAATTGAAGGGAGTGAGAGTTAATGGAAGAAAAGTATCAATCCGAATGGTCCAGAGAGTTACCGCTGAAAGAACAATTAACGATTGTTCAGCGTTTGTTTCGTTTTGCCAAACCGTTTCGACGCATGTTTTACACAGCTATTCTCTTTGCATTTGGCTTATCAATTATCAATATTCTTTTGCCTAGAGTCATTCAAGTTTTTATGGATAATTATTTAACGCCTAAAACTGCTACAATGCAAGTGATTCTAACTTTTGCTGCTATTTATTTTTTTGGTGTCATTGTCAAAAGTATTGTTTGGTTTTTCCAATGGTATTTGTATTCGATGGCTTCTTTAAAAACGTATCAATATATACGAGTGAAATTATTTGAAAAATTACACACTTTAGGTATGCGTTATTTTGATCAAACACCAGCGGGTTCGACGGTGTCTCGTGTTACAAATGACACAGAAACATTGTTTGAATTCTGGTATGTATTCTTAATGGTGATTACAGGAATTTTTGCCGTAATCTCGTCATTTTTTGCAATGTTTCAACTCAGTCCAGAAATTTCATTTTATTGTCTAATTTTCTTGCCAATTTTATTAGTTGTAATTTGGTATTACCAAAAATTTAGTTCAAAATTATATCGCAGTATGCGGGAAAAATTAAGTCAATTAAACACCAAACTAAATGAATACATCTCTGGTATGCAAATCATTCAACAATTTCGCCAAGAAAAGCGTTTGGAAAAAGAATTTGAGGAAACCAATGATGATTATTTAAAAACACGAGTAGCAATGATTCGTATGAATTCATTATTATTAAGTCCCATCATTAATTTGTTGTATACATTGGCGATTGCATTGGCCTTAACTATGTTTGGCATCGATGCTTTACATTCACCTGTTGAAGCGGGGATGATTTATGCTTTTGTAACGTATGTCCAAGCTTTTTTTAATCCGATGACACAAATGATGGACTTCCTAAGTATCTTTACAGATGGGATTGTCGCAGGTAGTCGTATTTTAAAAATTATGGATACGGAAGAATTAACGCCGCAACAATCAGTAGGAGCGAATGGGGAAATTATTCGCGGGAAAATTGAATTTCGCAATGTTACTTTTTCTTATGACGGCAAAAACGAAGTATTGAAAAATATTAGCTTTGTCGCAAATCCCGGGGAAACCGTCGCTTTAGTCGGTCATACAGGAAGTGGTAAAAGTTCAATTATTAATGTACTCATGCGTTTCTATGAATTTTATGAAGGGCAGATTTTAATTGATGATCGTGACATTCGTGATTTTCCCATGACAGAATTACGGGAAAAGATGGGCTTGGTATTACAGGACGCTTTCATGTTTTATGGAGATATTGCTGGAAATATCCGTTTACTGAATCCCAATATTACAGATGAACAAATTAAACAGGCAGCGGAATTTGTTCAGGCGGATAAATTTATTCACACGTTACCCAATACCTATCATGCGAAAGTCATTGAACGAGGAGCGAGTTATTCTAGCGGACAACGTCAATTAATTTCGTTTGCACGAACGATTGTGACTGATCCCAAAATTTTAGTTTTAGATGAAGCAACCGCTAATATTGATACAGAAACAGAAGGATTGATTCAAGAAGGATTAGCCAAAATGCGTCAAGGGAGAACGACAATTGCGATTGCGCATCGCCTTTCGACGATTCGTGACGCAAACTTGATTTTAGTTTTAGACAAAGGGCAGATTGTAGAACGAGGAACGCACGAAACGTTACTGGCAGAAGGTGGCCTTTATGCGGATATGTATCAGTTACAAAGTACGGAAGTTTAACGTAACAACTGAAAGAGTTAAATAACCTAAACAAAGGCATTTAGTGTTAGGAAATTCCTAATTCTAGGTGTCTTTGTAGCTCTTTAAATTGCAAAAAAGAATAGAAATGGTATGATATGAAGAGAGAAAAACAAACGAGGAAGTTAGGTGGAACTGTGAAGCCAGTTATAGTCAAAAATGTGCGAATAGGTGAAGGGAATCCCAAAATTGTGGTGCCCATTGTTGCTCCAACAGCCGAGGATATTTTGGCCGAAGCAACGGCGAGCCAAACACTAGATTGTGATTTGGTAGAATGGCGTTTAGACTATTATGAAAATGTCGCTGATTTTTCCGATGTATGTAATCTTTCACAACAAGTAATGGAACGGTTGGGGCAAAAACCGTTATTGTTAACTTTTCGTACACAAAAAGAAGGCGGCGAAATGGCTTTTTCCGAGGAAAATTATTTTGCTTTGTATCATGAATTAGTGAAAAAGGGTGCGTTGGATTTATTAGATATTGAATTATTTGCGAATCCGCTGGCGGCAGATACGTTAATTCACGAAGCTAAAAAGGCGGGGATTAAAATTGTTCTCTGTAATCACGACTTTCAGAAAACACCGTCGCAAGAGGAGATTGTCGCGCGGTTACGCCAAATGCAAATGCGTCAGGCGGATATTTGTAAAATAGCTGTGATGCCACAAGATGCGACAGATGTACTTACGTTACTTTCAGCAACCAATGAAATGTACACCCATTATGCATCCGTCCCAATCGTTACTATGTCAATGGGACAGTTAGGGATGATTAGTCGCGTAACAGGTCAACTGTTCGGGTCGGCACTAACTTTTGGCTCAGCCCAGCAAGCGTCTGCACCAGGCCAACTATCCGTACAAGTATTAAGAAATTATTTAAAGATATTCGAACAAAACAAGTGATTCAGAAGGTGAAAAAAGTGGCAAAGAAAAAAACACAACAAAAAACGAATGCGATGCGCATGGTAGAACAACATAAAGTACCATATAAAGAATATGAATTCGCTTGGAGTGAAGATCATTTAAGTGCAGAAAGTGTCGCTGAAAGTTTAGGTATTGAAAAAGGACGAATTTTTAAAACCTTGGTTACAGTAGGTAATAAAACAGGTCCAGTGGTGGCTGTCATTCCTGGTAATCAAGAATTAGATTTGAAAAAATTAGCGAAAGCTAGTGGCAACAAAAAGGTAGAAATGCTTCACTTAAAAGATTTAGAAGCAACCACAGGCTATATTCGTGGTGGCTGTTCACCAATTGGGATGAAAAAACAATTTCCCACCTATTTGGCTGAAGAAGCTCAACAATATTCTGCAATTATTGTTTCTGCAGGCAAACGTGGCATGCAAATTGAATTAGCGCCGGAAGCAATCCTTTCGCTAACCAATGGACAATTTGCGGAAATAACGACAGAAGAATAAGTGGGCTATAAGAAGAAGTCGAGACAGAACCGTTTATCTGTTTTTAAACGTGGAGCAAAAATCTCTAGTGTTTTTTGCTCCACGTGTTTAATTATCAAATTAATAAAGGAAAAGCATTAAGTAAACAGTGCTACTTTTTATTGGGATAAAATTTTTGTAATGCTTGCCGTGCGAGCATATCGGCCGCTTTGTTTTGACTTTCAGGTAGCCATTTGATTAAGAGCAATGGGAAATTCTTTTCTAGTTGTTGATATTCTGCTAAATAAGGCTGGTACTTTTCATTTTTAGCATAGTTTTTTTCAATTGTTTGAACAACAATTTTACTATCTGAGTGGAGAAGAACGGTTTGTTGATTGTCTTCATTGGTAATCGCTTGTTTTAAAGCTTCAATCAGCACTTTAAATTCAGCTTCGTGATTACTAACAATACCTAAAGGCACATGCAATTGTTGCCGCGATTGGTCGGTGAGGTAAACGATACCGCCGCCAGATTCACCTGGATTGCCTTTAGTTGCAGCATCTACATAAATTCTTAACATAAAATTACTCCTAATTTCTTTTTGTTCTTAAAAAAAGTATGTTACTATTATAACATATTTAAATTTAGCGGCGTTGATCCAGAAGTAGTGAGGGCACTTTATGAAAAAACAGAAATTTTATTGGCAGCCAGAATTAGCATCAACAATTATTTACTGGTCTTGCACATTTTGTATATTATTTATTAGTTTAATTTTAGCATTGGAAAATAATGGTCCTTACTTGATTAGTAATCTGGTGATGGTTCCATTTTTTGTGTTTGCTTATCTAGGAATTGCGCGGTCTTTTAACCTGACAGAAACATCTTTAATTGTTAGAGATGTTTTATGGTTTCGTAAAAAAGCACTTCCGCTTTCTCAGATAGAAAAAGTAACCTACAATGAAAAAAGCATCGAAATTTTTTCCTCAGAATTTAAGGAAGGCTCAAAAGTCTTTTTAATGAAAAAGAAAACGATTCCGTTATTTCTTGAGGCACTTAAGGTAAAAAAGCCTGAATTGAAGGTAGCAGAAGATCATTCTTTGGGCCTTCATAAAAAAGAAGAAAAAAACAAGAGTGAGTCATAAGTCGAAACGACTGGTGACCCACTCTCAAAATCTTAAAATAATCAGCTGAAACAAACGCTACGTTTACTTACTTTTTGGAGCAAAGCGTTGTTGGTTCAGCTTTTTTAGTTATCTATTTTTTTGACATGTGCTGCTTGTAGCCCACGATTGCCTTCCATTATCTCGAACTCTACAGATTGATTCTCATCAAGTGATTTGAATCCGTCACCTTCTATAGCAGTGAAGTGGACAAAAATCTCATCTTCTTCGTTGTAAACGATAAAACCATAACCTTTTCTGTTATCGAACCATTTGACAATTCCTTTTTGCATCCAATTCACGCTCCTTTTAGATTTGTAAAGACACTTTCATTATACGAGAAAAGGCTACCAAACGTCAATGGTTGGGTTGTTTAAAAAAGGTTATTCTAGCCATTCTATTCAATACAAGCTATAATTTAAAAGAAACAATGTGTCACAAAGACGATAAAGAATTGAAAAGGGGTCCGTTATGAAGACAGATATTAACATTGCACAAGCAGCAACATTAAAACCTATTCAAGAGATTGCCGAAACAATCGGTCTTTCAGAAGATTCGCTCGAACTTTATGGAAAATACAAAGCGAAAATAGATTTTCCAACGCTTCAATCCTTAGAAGCGAAGCCAGAAGGTAAATTAATCCTCGTTACGTCGATTAATCCAACACCAGCAGGAGAAGGAAAATCAACCGTGACCATTGGTTTAGGAGATGCATTAAATCAAATCAATAAAAAAACAGTTATTGCCCTAAGAGAACCATCATTAGGTCCTGTGATGGGGATTAAAGGTGGCGCAACAGGTGGCGGTTACGCACAAGTATTACCAATGGAAGAAATCAATTTGCATTTTACTGGTGATATGCATGCGATTACGACAGCCAATAATGCCTTAGCTGCGTTACTAGATAATCATTTACAGCAAGGAAATGAATTAAAGATTGATTCTCGGCGGGTGATTTGGAAACGGGCAGTGGATCTAAATGATCGTGCGCTCAGACAGGTCGTTGTTGGTTTAGGCGGTCCTTTCCAAGGTGTACCAAGAGAAGACGGTTTCGATATTACTGTGGCGAGCGAAATTATGGCGATTCTTTGTTTAGCGCAAAATTTAACGGACTTAAAAGAACGCTTAAGTCGGATTATTGTCGCCTATAATGACCAAAGAGAGCCGGTGACGGTTAAAGATTTAAACGTGGCAGGTGCCCTGACTTTATTATTAAAAGACGCCTTAAAACCTAATTTAGTTCAAACGATTGAAGGAACTCCAGCTTTTGTTCACGGTGGTCCTTTTGCCAATATCGCTCATGGATGTAACAGTATTTTAGCGACAAAAACGGCTTTGCATCTAGGGGATTATGTCGTAACAGAAGCAGGTTTTGGTGGCGACTTAGGTGGCGAAAAATTTTTAGATATTAAAGTACCTTCTTTAGGAAAAGCACCAGATGCCGTTGTGATTGTGGCAACGATTCGCGCGCTGAAAATGCATGGCGGTTTGGCGAAAGATCAGTTAGCAGAAGAAAATTTACCAGCGTTACAAAAAGGCTTTGCCAACTTAGAAAAACATATTCAAAACATGCAACGTTATGATGTACCAGTAGTTGTTGCAATTAATGAGTTTACACAGGATACAGAGAAGGAAATTCAACTGTTGAAAGAAGCCTGCCAAACGTTAGGCGTGCCCGTCGAGTTAACAAGTGTTTGGGCGCAAGGTGGCGCAGGTGGCACGAATCTAGCGAAAACAGTAGTAGCAGAGATTGAAGCCAATACAAAACAGTTTCAACCTTTATATAACCCTCGCCAAACAATTGAAGAAAAAATTCAAGCCATTGTACAAACGATTTACGGCGGGGAACAGGCGATTTTTTCTCCGAAAGCACAAAAACAAATCGCAGATTTTACAAAAAATGGTTGGGATCAATTACCAATTTGCATGGCGAAGACACAGTATTCACTTTCTGACGATCCTCAAAAACTAGGACGGCCAGAAGGATTTACGATTACGATTCGTGAGCTAGTTCCAAAAATCGGTGCAGGGTTTATCGTGGCGTTAACGGGTGACATTTTAACGATGCCTGGCTTGCCGAAAGTTCCTGCTGCGTTAAATATGGATGTGGACGAAACGGGTCAAGCGAGCGGTCTCTTTTAAAGCCGCTCTTTCCTGAGACCTATTTTTAGTATATACTTGAAAGTAGCTCAATAAAAAATAATGACGGAAATTTATTGCGTAGTTTACTATAAGGAGCAACGACTATGGGGGAACGAGCAGATACATTTTTAGCACACTTTAATCGCATTGAAAAGTGGATGAGAGAGAGACTGAACAATCCTGTCAACATGGGATTCAGTGAAATGACAAGACGTCTTTCCCGAAAAGAAAAAGGACAGATTGCTCAATTTGAAGAGGATTTGCTTCAAATGGCTCAGTTAAGAAATGCCATCGTTCATGAGCGAATTGCTGATGATTTTGTAATTGCAGAGCCAAACGAATGGGCAGTTCAACGAATTGAAACGATTGAACAAGCTTTAACAAAACCAGAAAAAGTAGTGCCTAAATTTGCGAAACGTGTTACAGCTTTTGAAATCACCACTTCTTTAGAAACGTTATTAACGATTATTGCAAAAAAACAATATTCCCAATTTCCGATTTATGAAAAAGGTGTATTTAAAGGATTAATCACGGTTCGAGGGATTGGTGTATGGTTTGCCATTGAGAGCACCAAAGGCGAAGTTCACATTGCCAACCGAACGGTGCGAGAATTGTTGGCATCAAATTATAAACGCAGCAACTATCAATTTGTTTCAATTGAAGCAACCGTTTTTGAAGTTGAACAAATGTTTCGGGAGCAGCCACGCTTAGAAGCTGTGCTTATTAGTAAAAGTGGCCATCCTAATGGTGAGTTAGTAGGCATTGTTCGACCAAGAGATTTAGCAAGTATTCATAGAGAAAAGGAATGACGCGATTGTTAGTAGTATATTTTTTAATCAGTGCCTTATTAGTAGGGCTTGACCAATGGAGCAAATATTTGACGGTCCAAAACATTTCTTTGGGTGAAACAAAAGAATTCATTCCTGGATTTTTGTCGCTGACCCATTTAAGAAATACCGGAGCCGCTTGGAGCTTATTAGAAGGAAAGATGATATTCTTTTATGTCATCACAGTAATTGTTAGTGTCGTGATTATTTATTTATTAATTAAGAATTATAAAAAAAGTATCTGGTATTCTGTAGGTTTATCTTTTGTCTTAGCAGGTGCCATTGGAAATTTTATTGATCGTGTACGTTTAGGCTACGTGGTGGACATGCTCCAAACGGATTTTATGAATTTTCCTATTTTTAATGTTGCAGATAGTACGTTAGTGGTCGGCGTTATTTGTATATTTATTTATTTGATTTTAGATGAAAAAGCAGCAAAGGAAGGCAAAAATGGAACAAATTAACGTAACGATTCAAACAGAAAAAGGCCGGATTGACAAAGTATTAAGTGAACATTTACCCAATCATTCTCGCTCGCAAATTCAACAATGGTTAAAAGAAAAACACGTAACAGTTAACGGTGAAACGGTCCGCGCAAATTACAAAGTTACAGCAGGCGATGAAATTGTGGTAACAATTCCTGAACCAGAAGTTCTAGATATGGTAGCAGAGGATATTCCTTTGACCATTGTTTATGAAGACAATGATGTGATTGTCGTCAACAAACCTCAAGGCATGGTTGTTCATCCTTCGGCAGGGCACCCCAATGGTACATTAGTGAACGCGTTACTTCATCATGCGGATCACTTATCGGCGATAAATGATGTGGTGCGACCGGGAATTGTTCATCGAATTGATAAAGATACTTCGGGGCTATTGATGGTGGCTAAAAATGATCAAGCCCATGAATCATTAGCGAAACAGCTAAAAGAAAAAACATCGTTACGTAAATACGTTGCCTTGGTCCACGGTGTTATTCCTCACGATAAGGGAGAAATAAATGCACCTATTGGTCGTTCCAAGGTTGACCGCAAAATGCAAGCGGTCATTGAAGGCGGTAAAGAAGCAGTCACGCACTTTACTGTTTTAGAGCGTTTTGATGCATTTACCTTAGTTGAATTACAACTAGAAACAGGCCGGACACATCAAATCCGTGTTCACATGAAATATATCGGTTATCCATTAGCTGGAGATCCGTTATATGGACCGAAAAAAACATTGCCTGGCAATGGGCAATTTTTACATGCGAAGTTATTAGGCTTTACACATCCTACTACAGGTGAACAATTAGTTTTTGAAGCACCTTTACCAGAAGTTTTTGAAAAAACTTTACACCAATTAAGAAATAATCATTGATTTTTTTCTGAAGAAGAGGTAAACTCTTTTTTAAGAAGAAAAATAACTAAATAACTGTAACCTTTAAGTTTAGTCCCGTGAGGCTAAGAAGGAATCATGCAAAAGAACACTAGGTGCGCTTAGTTAGTAAGTTGTGTGGGCTACATGGTACCCTTGTACCTTTTTAAACTGTAACCAACATCCTCCTATCCTCATACGGGTAGGAGGATTTTTTGTTGGAAAAAATAACAGGACAATTTCAATAAAAACCCACTTATTTTTCAGCTGCTCAATTGAAGGAAGAATCGCTGACCCCAAGACAGCGAGGGCGTAGATAAAAAAGAAATGAGGAGGAAATTATTATGCCAAAGAAAGAAGTTGTTGACGCAGTCACAATGAAACGAGCGCTTACTCGAATCTCGTATGAAATTATTGAAAGAAACAAAGGAATTCAAGACATTGTTTTAGTAGGAATTAAAACGCGTGGGATATACATTGCACAACGTCTAGCCGAACGCTTAAAACAATTGGAAGATATTGACGTGCCAGTTGGTGAATTAGATATTACTTTGTATCGTGATGATGTGAAAGATATGGAGGAACCTGAATTACATTCTTCTGACGTACCAGTCTCAATTGAAGGTAAAGAAGTTATTTTAGTGGATGATGTCTTGTACACTGGCCGGACCATTCGTGCTGCGATGGACGCTGTTATGGATTTAGGCCGTCCGAGAAAAATCTCTTTAGCAGTCTTAGTAGATCGTGGGCATCGGGAATTACCGATTCGTGCCGATTATGTAGGAAAAAATATTCCAACATCAAAAACTGAGGAAATTATTGTGGAAATGGAAGAGCGTGACGGCGCAGATCGTATTATGATCAGTAAAGGAAACGAATAAAAAGGAGTGAACAACGTTGTCAGAAAAAGAATTTCGAAATGAGGATGCAGTCTTAGATATTAAAGACAGACCGCAAGCTTTTCACTGGGTTGGCCTAAGTTTACAACATTTATTTACGATGTTTGGCGCAACGGTTTTAGTACCAATCTTAGTGGGAATTGACCCAGGGATTGCGTTAGTCAGTTCAGGATTAGGAACAATGGTCTATCTGATTACTACAAAAGGAAAAATCCCCGCCTATCTTGGCAGTAGCTTTGCTTTTATTGCAGCGATGCAGATGTTAATGAAGAGTGATGGTTATCCAGCCATTGCTCAAGGTGCTATGACAACCGGCTTGGTATACCTAATCGTTTCATTAATCATTAAAAAAATTGGTTCTGACTGGTTGGATAAAATTTTACCGCCTATCGTTGTAGGACCTGTCGTGATGGTTATCGGTTTAGGCTTGGCAGCTAATGCCGCAAATAACGCAATGTATAACAACAACGTTTATGATTTTAAATATATTGCCGTAGCCTTAATTACTTTAGGCTTAACCATTTTTTACAACATGTTTTTCAAAGGCTTCTTAGGATTAATTCCAATTCTTTTGGGAATTGTTAGTGGGTATCTAGTCGCTTTAGCTTTCGGAATTATTGACTTAACCCCTATTAAAGAAGCTGCTTGGTTTGCTTTACCGAATTTTGAAGTACCTTTTGTTCAATATGAACCGAAATTGTATTTAAATGCCATTACAACAATGGCACCAATTGCCTTTGTAACAATGACAGAACATATTGGTCATTTAATGGTCTTGAATAAATTAACCAAGCGCAACTTTTTCCAAGACCCAGGCTTATCTAAAACTTTAATGGGAGATGGCTTAGCGCAAATTGTAGCAGGTTTTGTTGGTGGACCGCCAGTTACAAGTTATGGTGAAAATATCGGCGTGTTGGCAATTACAAGAGTACACAGTGTCTTCGTGATTGGTGGAGCCGCGGTGTTCGCTGTAGCTTTAGGCTTTGTTGGAAAATTAAGTGCCTTGATTCTAAGTATCCCAGGACCAGTTATTTCAGGAATTAGTTTCGTCTTGTTCGGTGTGATTGCCGCAAGTGGTTTGAAAATCTTAATCGATAATAAGATTAATTTTGATAAGAAAAAGAATTTATTGATTGCTTCAGTAATTTTAGTCATCGGCATTGGTGGCTTAGTCTTCAAAGTAGGAACTTTTGAATTGTCTTCAATGGCATTAGCAACTGTCTTAGGAATTGTTTTGAATTTAATTTTACCGGAAAACGCACGTAGCGAAGAACAGTAGGAGGACTGGACGAATGATTATTACATCTGAACGAATTAGTTTAAAACATCTTTTAACTGCTGAGGCTTTAACCGACCGTGAAGTCATGGGGTTAATCCGTCGCGCAGGAGAATTTAAACAGGGGGCAAAATGGCACCCAGAAGAACGTCAATATTTTGCAACAAACTTGTTTTTTGAAAATAGTACTCGAACACATAAAAGTTTTGAGGTAGCTGAGAAAAAATTAGGCTTAGAAGTGATTGAGTTTGAAGCAAGTAGAAGTTCTGTTCAAAAAGGAGAAACGTTATACGACACAGTACTAACGATGTCGGCAATTGGTGTAGATGTAGCAGTCATTCGTCATGGTAAAGAAAATTATTACGATGAATTGATTCAAAGTAAAACGATTCAATGTTCTATTATTAACGGTGGGGACGGGAGTGGACAACACCCTACACAATGTTTATTGGATCTGATGACCATTTATGAAGAATTTGGTGGATTTGAAGGCTTGAAAGTGGCGATTGTGGGAGATATTACACATTCTCGCGTTGCTAAATCAAATATGCAGTTATTAAACCGTTTAGGCGCTGAAATTTATTTTTCAGGTCCAGAAGAGTGGTACGATCATCAGTTTGATGTCTATGGACAATATGTGCCGCTAGATGAAATTGTTGAAAAAGTCGATGTGATGATGTTGCTTCGCGTGCAACACGAACGTCATGATGGTAAGGAAAGTTTTTCAAAAGAAGGCTATCATTTGGAATATGGGTTAACCAACGAACGGGCAACTCGTTTACAGAAACACGCAATTATTATGCATCCAGCGCCAGTCAATCGGGATGTTGAACTGGCAGATGAATTAGTGGAAAGTCTGCAATCAAGAATCGTCGCGCAAATGAGTAACGGAGTCTTTATGCGCATGGCAATTTTAGAAGCAATTTTACATGGAAAGGCCTAGGTGGAGAAATGAAGACGTTAATTAAGAATGGAAAAATCATCAAAAAAGAGAATCAATTGATTGAGGCAGCACTTTGGCTAGAAAATGGTGTGATTCACGCAATCGGGGAATCGTTTGACGAAGCAGATTTTGAACAAGTTTTTGATGCGAAAGGGCAACTAATCACGCCAGGCTTGGTGGATGTGCATGTTCACTTTAGAGAACCAGGCTTTACGTATAAAGAAACGATTAAAACGGGTAGTAAAGCTGCTGCTCGCGGTGGTTTTACTACGGTTTGTGCAATGCCCAATCTGAATCCAGTACCAGATACGGCTGAAAAATTAAGTGAAGTTTACGATTTAATTCAAAAAGATGCAGTCGTGAAAGTTTTACAATATGCCCCCATTACAGAAGAGCTACGGAGTGAAGTTTTAACCAATCAGAAGGCCTTAAAAGAAGCGGGCGCCTTTGCATTTACAAATGATGGTGTTGGTGTCCAAACGGCAGGAACGATGTACTTAGCCATGAAAGAAGCGGCTGCATTAAATATGGCACTTGTTGCGCACACGGAAGATGAATCTTTATTATTTGGTGGTGTGATGCATGAAGGAGAAGTTTCTAAGAAATTAGGCCTACCAGGGATTTTAAGTGCAACGGAAGCTTCACAAATTGCACGGGATATTACTTTAGCAAAAGAAACAGGCGTTCATTATCATGTTTGTCATGTTTCAACAGAAGAAAGCGTGCGCGTTATTCGAGATGCTAAAAAAGCAGGGATTCACGTAACAGCCGAAGTTTCGCCGCACCATTTAATTTTAGTCGATGAGGATATTCCTGCTGACGAAGGGTTTTGGAAAATGAACCCACCATTACGTGGTTTAGCAGATCGACAAGCATTGATTGACGGCTTGTTAGATGGCACGATTGACTGTATTGCTACCGACCATGCGCCCCATGGTTTAGAAGAAAAACAACAATCATTTTTAAACGCACCTTTTGGCATTGTCGGTAGTGAAACGGCCTTCCAATTGATTTATACGAACTTTGTCGAAACAGGCATTTTCACATTAGAACAAGTAATTGATTGGATGGCAGTGAAACCGGCAGAAATTTTCGGATTAAACGCAGGAACACTAACAATTGGTGCACCAGCAGATATTGCAGTTTTTGACTTAGCAACAGCTGCACCAATTGATGCAGAAGCATTTGAATCAATGGCTGTCAATACACCATTTACAGGGTGGACAGTCAAAGGAAAGACACTTATGACATTTGTTGACGGAGCATTAGCTTGGTCGGAGGAGGCGCAGTAGGTTTGAAAAGGTTATTGATTTTAGAAGACGGAACAGTATTTGAAGGAAAAGCGTTTGGTGCAGAAGGCAATGTAGTAGGAGAAGTTGTTTTTACTACTGGCATGACAGGTTACCAAGAAGCAATTACTGACCAAAGTTTTAATGGACAAATGATTACTTTTACGTATCCATTAGTTGGAAATTACGGGGTCAACCGAGATGATTATGAATCCATTGCACCAACCTGTAAAGGTGTCATTGTTAAAGAGCATGCGCGGGTTGCTTCAAATTGGCGTCAACAAATGACCTTGGATGAATTTTTAAAGCGCAAAGGGATTCCGGGAATTTCAGGAATTGATACGCGTGCGCTGACTCGTAAGTTACGATCAGCTGGAACAATGAAAGGGAGCATCATTGATGCCGTGGATGATTTGCCGCATGCGTTTGATCAATTAAAAGCGACAGTCATGCCGAAAAATCAAGTGGCACAAGTCTCCACCACTAAGCCTTATCCGAGTCCGGGTGTTGGGCGTAATGTGGTCGTCGTTGATTTTGGGTTGAAACATAGTATTTTGCGAGAATTATCAAAACGGCAATGCAACTTAACCGTGTTGCCTTATAATACAACGGCCGAAGAGATTTTAGAATTAAGTCCCGATGGTGTCATGTTGACAAATGGGCCTGGAGATCCCAAAGATGTGCCTGAAGCTATTGAAATGATTCAAGCAATCCAAGGAAAAGTTCCAATTTTCGGCATCTGCTTAGGTCATCAGTTATTTTCATTAGCAAATGGTGCGGATACGTATAAGATGAAGTTTGGACATCGCGGTTTGAATCATCCTGTACGAGAAATTGCAACAGGACGCATTGATTTCACTTCACAAAACCACGGATATGCCGTGGACGAAGCAACAATTGATCCAGAAAAATTACTTGTGACCCACGTGGAAGTCAATGATGGAACGGTTGAAGGCGTGCGTCATCGGGATTATCCAGCTTTTACTGTGCAATATCACCCAGATGCGGCTCCAGGACCGCACGATGGTCTTCATTTATTTGACGAATTTATGGAATTAATGGATGCATGGAAGGAGCAAAACTAATGCCAAAACGAACGGACATCAAGAAAATCATGGTGATTGGTTCAGGACCAATCATTATTGGACAAGCAGCAGAATTTGACTATGCAGGCACACAAGCCTGTTTAGCGCTAAAAGAAGAAGGGTATGAAGTTGTCTTAGTAAACTCAAATCCAGCGACTATCATGACCGATAAGGAAATCGCGGATCATGTTTATATCGAACCGATTACTTTAGAATTTGTTTCAAGAATTTTGCGAAAAGAACGTCCTGATGCTCTTCTACCAACATTAGGTGGTCAAACTGGATTAAATATGGCGATGGAATTATCGGAATCAGGAATTTTAGATGAGCTAAATGTAGAATTGCTAGGAACAAAGCTCAGTGCGATTGACCAAGCGGAAGACCGTGATTTATTTAAACAATTGATGGAAGAATTAGAACAACCGATTCCAGAAAGTGAAATTGTCAATACGGTGGAACAAGCCGTGGCTTTTGCCAAACAAATTGGCTATCCAATTATCGTTCGTCCCGCATTTACCTTAGGTGGAACAGGCGGCGGCATGTGCGATACGGAAGAAGAACTCCGTCAGATTGCCGAAAACGGTCTGAAATTATCACCAGTTACACAATGTTTAATTGAAAAAAGTATTGCTGGTTTTAAAGAAATTGAATATGAAGTAATGCGTGATTCGGCTGATAATGCGATTGTGGTTTGTAACATGGAAAACTTTGATCCTGTCGGCATTCACACTGGGGATTCGATTGTTTTTGCTCCGAGTCAAACCTTATCAGATTATGAATACCAAATGTTGCGAGATGCGTCTTTGAAAATTATTCGTGCATTAAAAATTGAAGGTGGCTGTAATGTTCAATTAGCTTTGGATCCACATAGCTTTAATTATTATGTGATAGAAGTGAATCCTCGTGTTTCTCGCTCATCTGCACTTGCTAGTAAAGCCACAGGGTATCCCATTGCGAAGTTAGCCGCAAAAATTGCTGTTGGTTTAACATTAGATGAAATGAAAAATCCAGTTACTGGAACCACTTATGCCGAATTTGAACCCGCTTTGGACTATGTTGTTTCCAAAATTCCTCGTTGGCCTTTTGACAAATTTGAAAAAGGTGCTCGAGAACTAGGAACACAAATGAAAGCAACCGGGGAAGTCATGGCAATTGGCCGCAATATTGAAGAATCCTTATTAAAAGCAGTTCGTTCTTTAGAAATTGGTGCTTATCACAACGAGTTAGCAGAACTAAGTCATGTCAGTGATTTAGAATTAACGAAGAAAATGGTCCATGCGCAAGATGATCGATTGTTCTACTTATCAGAAGCCATTCGTAGAGGATATAGCATCGAAGAATTACAAAGTTTAACGAAAATTGATTTATTCTTCTTGGATAAACTTTTACACATTATCGAAATTGAAACGGCCCTTGAAAGTCACGTGGACAACGTAGCTGTCTTGAAAGAAGCCAAACAAAATGGCTTTTCTGATCGAAAAATTGCAGCACTTTGGGGACAAACAGAACAAGCCATCGCTGACTTCCGCAGAGCCAATCAAATTGTGCCTGTCTATAAAATGGTGGATACGTGTGCTGCAGAGTTTGAATCACACACGCCTTATTTTTATAGCACGTATGAAGTAGAAAACGAAAGCAATGTTTCGAAAAAGCCTTCTGTACTAGTATTAGGTTCTGGTCCCATTCGCATTGGTCAAGGGGTCGAGTTTGATTATGCAACGGTTCATTCTGTCAAAGCGATCCAAGCGGCTGGTTATGAAGCAATTATTATGAATAGTAATCCTGAAACAGTTTCAACAGATTTCTCTGTTTCTGATAAATTATACTTTGAGCCATTAACTTTAGAAGACGTCATGAATGTGATTGATTTAGAAAATCCGATTGGCGTGATCGTCCAATTTGGTGGACAAACAGCGATTAATTTAGCTGAGCCGCTCACAAAACAAGGCGTTAAAATTCTTGGAACAACGATTGAAGATTTAGATCGTGCGGAAAATCGTGATTTATTTGAACAAGCTTTGCAAGAGTTAGCGATTCCTCAACCACCAGGAGATACGGCCACAAGTGCAGAAGAAGCAGTCGTGATTGCTGATCGTATCGGCTATCCCGTTTTAGTGCGTCCAAGTTATGTTTTAGGTGGTCGTGCAATGGAAATTGTCGAAAATCAAAAGGATTTGGAAGATTATATGCGACATGCAGTCAAAGCTTCTCCAGAACATCCTGTCTTGGTTGATAGCTATTTATTGGGACAAGAATGTGAAGTTGATGCCATTTGTGATGGTGAAACAGTACTAATTCCAGGGATTATGGAACATATTGAACGAGCTGGCGTGCATTCTGGTGATTCAATGGCGGTTTATCCACCGCAGTATCTTTCTCAAGAAATTCAAGCAACGATTGCCGATTATACAAAAAAACTGGCACTTGGTTTAAACTGTGTAGGTATGATGAATATTCAATTTGTTATTCATAAAAATCGTGTTTATGTGATTGAAGTGAATCCTCGTGCGAGTCGAACAGTTCCTTTCTTAAGTAAAATCACAGGGATTCCGATGGCCCAAGTTGCTACAAAAGCGATTCTTGGTGAGAAATTGACTGACCTAGGATATCAAGATGGGTTATATCCTGAAAGTAAACAAGTTCATGTGAAAGCCCCTGTATTCTCCTTTACGAAACTACAAAAAGTAGATACGTACTTAGGGCCTGAAATGAAATCAACTGGGGAAGTTATGGGTAGTGATTATTATTTAGAAAAAGCCTTGTATAAAGCCTTTGAAGCATCTGGCTTGCATTTGCCAAGTTATGGAGCTGTACTTTTCACCATTGCTGATGAAACAAAAGAAGAGGCGTTAGAAATTGCTAAGCGTTTTTCAGCAATTGGCTATAGTTTAGTCGCAACGGAAGGAACCGCTGACTTTTTAGCGAAGCATCAGTTGCCTGTTAAGAAAGTGACGAAAATTTCTAATCCTGAAGGGGAAACCGTGCTGGATGTCATTCGTAATGGGAATGCACAAGTGGTAATCAATACCATGGATAAAAATCGTTCCAGTGCCAACCAAGATGGGTTTTCAATCCGTCGGGAAGCAGTCGAACATGGGATTCCATTGTTTACCTCACTTGACACAGCGAATGCGATTTTAAAAGTTTTAGAATCAAGAGCCTTTACGACAGAAGCCATTTAAGCAAAAATCTGGAACAATCGTCTGAGGAGGACTGTTCCAGATTCTTTTGCGAAGAAATAGAAAATCATTTATAGGGGAATCAGAGAATAAAGGAGTGAAGGATACTGATGCAGAGAAAGCAAGAAATGATGACCATTGTAGCTCAAAAACAGTTAGCGCCACGGATTTATCAGTTAGACTTACAAGGTGAGTTAGTGAAAGAGATGACACGACCTGGACAGTTTGTGCATATCAAGGTTCCGCGTGCAGATTTACTTTTGCGGCGACCGATTAGCATCAACCAAATTGATCATTCGAACGAAACCTGTCGTTTGATTTATCGAGTCGAAGGCGCTGGAACGGAAGTGTTTGCCACCATGAAGGCTGGTGAACAATTAGATATTTTAGGTCCTTTAGGAAACGGCTTTGATATAACTACCGTAGCAGCTGGTCAGACTGCTTTTATCGTTGGTGGAGGAATCGGGATTCCCCCATTGTATGAATTATCAAAACAACTCAATGAAAAAGGCGTGAAAGTGATTCATTTTCTTGGTTATGCATCAAAAGAGGTTGCTTATTACCAACAAGAATTTATGGCATTAGGAGAAACACATTTTGCCACAGATGACGGCTCGTTTGGCGCTCATGGCAACGTGGGCCGTTTATTGTCAGAAGCGTTAGCAAAAGGACGGATCCCTGATGCAGTTTATGCTTGTGGTGCGAATGGTATGTTAAAAGCAATTGATTCTTTATTTCCAACACATCCACACGTTTACCTTTCTTTAGAAGAACGGATGGCCTGTGGAATTGGGGCTTGCTATGCCTGCGTTTGCCATAAAAAAGGAGACACTACTGGAGCAAAAAGTGTCAAGGTCTGTGATGAAGGTCCGATTTTTAAAGCAAGTGAGGTTATCTTATAATGAAAAATCCTTTAGCTGTTTCAATTCCAGGTTTAACATTAAAAAATCCAATTATTCCCGCCAGTGGTTGCTTTGGGTTCGGGGAAGAATATGCTAACTATTATGACCTTGATCAATTAGGTTCAATTATGATTAAGGCAACAACCCCCCAAGCACGATATGGAAATCCCACACCACGTGTAGCTGAAACACCTAGTGGTATGCTAAATGCCATTGGATTGCAGAATCCAGGCTTAGACATGGTTATGCAAGAAAAATTACCAAAATTAGAAAAATACCCTAACTTACCGATTATCGCAAATGTTGCAGGTGCTTGCGAAGAGGACTATGTGGCTGTTTGCGCAAAAATTGGGCAAGCGCCTAACGTCAAAGCAATTGAACTGAATATTTCCTGTCCCAATGTGAAACATGGCGGCATAGCTTTTGGTACAGATCCAGAGGTTGCTTTTCAATTAACACAAGCAGTCAAAAAAGTCGCCTCTGTTCCGATTTATGTTAAACTATCACCAAACGTAACGGACATTGTGCCGATCGCCCAAGCAATTGAAGCAGGGGGCGCAGACGGTTTTTCTATGATTAATACATTGCTCGGGATGCGCATTGATTTAAAAACGAGAAAACCTATTTTAGCCAATCAAACTGGTGGACTATCTGGACCAGCCATTAAACCTGTTGCTATTCGCTTAATCCGACAAGTCGCCAGTGTTTCTCAGTTGCCAATTATTGGAATGGGCGGTGTTCAAACAGTGGACGATGTCTTGGAAATGTTCATGGCAGGTGCTAGCGCTGTCGGGGTTGGTACGGCCAACTTTACAGATCCATACATTTGTCCGAAGTTGATTGACGGATTACCTAAGCGAATGGAAGAGTTAGGTATTGAATCGTTGGAACAATTAATTAAAGAAGTGAGAGAGGGGCAGCAAAATGCACGATAGACCAATTATTGCGTTAGATTTTCCCACGCAAAAAGAAGTGGCTGTTTTTTTAGAAAAATTCCCTAAGGAAGAAGCCTTGTTTGTTAAAGTGGGGATGGAACTTTTTTACGCAGAAGGACCAGCGATTGTTCGCTGGCTTAAAGAACAAGGACATGATGTTTTCTTGGATTTAAAATTACATGATATTCCGAATACTGTGGAAAAAGCGATGACAAATTTAGCAAAATTAGGCGTTGCCATTACCAATGTCCATGCAGCAGGGGGCGTTCGAATGATGCAAGCAGCTAAGGAAGGTCTAATCAAAGGGACTCAGCCAGGCGCTAAGGTTCCTGAGTTAATTGCTGTAACCCAGTTGACTTCTACTAGTGAAGAAGAGATGCACCATGATCAATTAATCAACGTTTCTTTAGAGACAAGTGTCATTCATTATGCTAAATGTGCGGAAAAAGCGGGTCTGGATGGAGTGGTTTGTTCAGCATTAGAAGCACGTGGTATTCAAGAAGCAACCAAGCAGACGTTTATTTGTTTAACACCTGGTATTCGTCCAGCAGGAAGTGCAGTAGGTGACCAACAACGGGTCGTTACGCCGCAACATGCTCGCGAAATCGGGTCCACATATATCGTTGTTGGCCGACCTATTACTCAAGCAGAAAATCCTTATGAAGCCTATCAAGAAATCAAAAAAGACTGGAGCGGAAAGTAACATGACAAAAGTAGCAAAAAAAATTGCCAAAGATTTATTAGAGATTGAAGCGGTATTTTTAAACCCTAATGAGCCGTTTACCTGGGCTAGCGGCATAAAAAGCCCGATTTATTGTGATAACCGTATCACGATGAGTTATCCTGCTGTGCGTAAAGAAATTGCAGAAGGCTTAGCGGCAAAAATTAAAGAAACTTTCCCAGAAGTCGAAGTGATTGCTGGGACAGCTACCGCAGGGATTCCACATGCGGCATGGGTAGCCGATATTTTAGGATTACCAATGGTTTATATCCGCAGTAAAGCCAAAGATCACGGCAAAGGGAATCAAATTGAAGGCCGAATTTCTGAAGGACAAAAAATGGTAGTTATCGAGGATTTAATTTCAACAGGCGGTAGCGTGTTAGAAGCGGCAGAAGCGGCGGAACGTGAAGGAGCAACGGTTTTAGGCGTTGCGGCAATCTTCACTTATGAGTTACCCAAAGGAACGGCAAATTTTGCAGATAAACAGATGACGTTACTAACGTTAACCAATTATTCAACTTTAATTGATGCTGCATTAGAAGCAAATTATATCGAAGAAAAAGATGTTACCTTATTACAAGAATGGAAAAAAGATCCTGAAAACTGGGGCAAATAACCGTTGAACTAAAGATGGTTCTTGTCGTCTGATTTTTAGTGTCATTTTCAGTAACCAGATTTAACGATAGGAGAACTTAGGTCATTTGCCGAGGAGCGTAATGATCTAAGTTCTTTTGTTTGACGTAGAAAAGATGTTAGGATAGAGTTTTAACATGAGTTTTACCTGATTACTATGTGGAAATGAAGGAAGAGTGTATGAAAAAAATAAAAAATATGGACGTTGAATGGAGCTATACAGGCAACGATGGACCGGAACATTGGCATACGCTATGTGACTGGTTTGCAGAAGGTGCTAAGTTTGCTTATCAATCGCCAATTGCTTTAGAAAAAGAAAGTGCTGAGACAGTAAATTCTCAGATTACGTTTCATTATAAAAAAGAAGAATTCACTGAAAAAGAATTCAAAAATACGTTTCATTTTGTACCACCAAATACGGAAAGTTACGTAATGTTTGAAAATGTTGCGTATCATTTAACCGATATCCATTTTCATATGCCTAGCGAACATTTGCTATCGGGAAAGCAGTATCCGCTAGAATTCCATTTGGTTCATATGAACGATGCTGGCGAAAATTTAGTTGTCGGTTGCCTGTTTACCATCACAGAGGAAGAAAATCGTTTTTCAGAAGCGAATCATCCGATGGACTGGGAAAACGGCACGCACCAACAATGGTTTAATCCGTCAATCTTTTTACCAGAGGAGCGTCTACACTACCATTATGTAGGCTCGTTAACAACACCGCCAACTAAGGGTCCAGTGAAATGGTTTGTATTTGATACCATTCAAAAAATGGATCAAGCCTTTTTAAATAAGATCAAGGAAGGCATGTTGGCCTTTAACAATCGGCCCCTTCAGCCGTTGAATGGGCGTAAGATTTATTTTTCAAATGATTAGTGTGTGGAGGAAAAAGTGTTGAATATTCAACAAATGAAGTATGTTGCTGCCATAGCTAACAATGGGAGTTTTCGGGAAGCAGCCAAAAAACTATTTATTACACAACCTAGCTTGTCAAATAGTATTCGGGAATTAGAAGAAGAACTAGGGATTTCCCTCTTTTTACGTACTAATAAAGGCGCTTTTTTAACAGAAGAAGGAATGGTTTTTTTAGAACAAGCAGAGAAAGTCTTAGTTCAAATGGAGTTATTGGAAAATCGCTATCGCGAGACAGTGACCAGCGAACGATTCTCCATCTCTTCGCAACATTACGATTTTTTAGGTGAAGTAATTGCCAAAGTTCTTAAAAAGTATGGGGAGCAATATAAAGATTTTCGTGTCTTTGAAACCACAACCTTAAAAGTAATTGAAGACGTCAAAGGATTTCACAGTGAGTTGGGGATTATTTATTTAAATGAACAAAATAGTGTCAGTATTGAACGGTATTTAGAACAAGCTAATCTAGCCTACGAGGTAATTAGTACCTTTAATACACACATTTTTTTAGGAAATCATCATCCTTTAGCCAAGCAAAAAGAAATTCATTTAGAGGAATTAGTTCCCTATCCACAAGTCCGCTTTAATCAAGAAGGAAGCAATTTTTCCTATTTTTCTGAAGATTTAGTTGAAATTCCTGAACAGGAATCGGTCATTCATACTACAGATCGTGGAACCTTGATGAATTTGTTGGTAGAAACCAATGCTTATGCTTCTGGTTCAGGAGTCGTAACGGGTTTTACGAAGAAAGAAATTCGGTTAGTGCCATTGGCGCCAGCTTTGGAAAATCGTATTTGTTTACTCTTTCCCAAAAATCGGGAAATCAGTCCGATTGGTCGCTACTTTATCAAAGAATTAAAAGCGTTGTTTAAAAAAGAGGTAGATACCAAAACGTTTAGCGCTAAGGAATAAAAAGAAGGAACTATCAGTGATTTGACTGATAGTTCCTTCTTTTTTGGCTCATTTTGAAACAGTAGAAATGGTTTCTCTTTCAATTAATGTGACAGGCACTTGAATGTCTTCTATGATTTGAAGGTCTTGCTGCATCGTTTGTAATAACACTTCGCCAGCTAGTTTTCCCATTTCTTTAAAGTCTTGCGCCATGGTTGTTAATGGCGGTTCGACAAATGCTGCTGCTTGAATATCGTCAAAACCAATAATCGATAATTCTTTTGGCACATGAATACCTAGGTTTTTACAGTTTCGTAAACAATGTAACGCGCTGAAGTCATTATCACAGACCACGGCTGTGAGTTGGTGCGCCTCAAAATACTGTTTAAAGTTGTGTTCATCTAAGAGATTGGTTTCTGTGATTGCTGTATGGAACGCCAGATTGGCTTCTTTTAAAGCTTGGAGATAACCTAAATAACGTTGCCGAACGGATTGTAGGGCTGGACTTCCAGAAAGGATATATCCAATTTTCGTATGTCCTAAGCCAATTAAGCGTTCGGTTGCTGTTTTACCACCAGCAAAGTTGTCTGATTGAATGGTTGTAAAAGGTAAATCATGGATCTTTTTATCCAAGACAACGACTGGAAAATTCATCAAAGCCAACTCAAACAATAAGTCGAGGTAGTCATTACTAGTAGCAGCATAATAGACAAGCCCGGCAAACTCATTCACAATGTCCGCAGCATTTTTCTCTCTCAAAAAATTAGGCGAGGTCATAAAGACTTCTAAACCAGCTGCTTGAATAGTAGGGGCCAAACCGCTATAGAAATTTCCTACTGATAAATCGTCTGCAAAAGGCAATAAAAAAAGAACTTTATTTAAAGAAGTATGGAGAGGATGCTTTGGTGCTTGAACAAAACTTCCTTTTCCTTGGTGACGTTGGATTATGCCTTGCGTTTCCAATTCAGTTAGCGCTCGTTTGGACGTAATTCTACTGACGTTAAACTGAGCCGATAATTCTTTTTCGGTAGGCACTTGTGCTCCAACAGGCAATCGCCCTGAATCAATTTCATTTTGTAAATAATCAATAATTTGTTGATATAATGGTTGCTTCATTCATTTCACCTCACAATAAGATATATCTTATTTATAGTTTACCATAAATTAATTGGTTTTAAAATGAAAAAAATGATCGAAATCACTAGACAAAGTGAAATGTAAACGCTATAATTCAATTGTTAAATGATATATCAAATTTAAGAGGTGACGAGAATGGTTTATACAGAAGTTCCAAAATCCGTAGCAACATTTATGGAGACAATTACAGAAAAATGCGGTGAAGCACATCAAGATTGGGCAAAAAACTTTCAGGCGGCCTTTGCCAATACTTTACTAACAACAGTGAAACGTCAAGAAGATGGTACTACCTTTTTATTAACAGGCGATATTCCAGCAATGTGGTTGAGAGACTCAACAGCACAAGTTCGTCCCTATTTAGTGATTGCGAAAGAAGACGAAGACCTTGCTCAAATGATTGCTGGTTTGGTTAAGCGCCAGTTTCGTTATATTTGCATTGATCCTTATGCCAATGCGTTTAATGAAACAGATAATCATGCAGGCCATCAAACTGATAAGACAGAAATGAATGGCTGGATTTGGGAACGGAAATATGAAATTGATTCATTATGTTACCCGGTCCAATTAGCCTATTTACTTTATAAAAATACTGGGATGACCGAACAATTTAATTCAGACTTTGTGGAAGGCGTCAAAAAAATTCTCAACGTTTTTACAACAGAACAAGATCACGCACAGTCACCTTATTTATTTGAACGAGATACGTGGCGTCAAGAAGATACGTTGGTTGAAGCAGGGAAAGGAACGCCAGTCGGCAAAACAGGGATGACATGGTCAGGCTTCCGTCCTAGTGATGATGCCTGCCAATATGGTTACTTAGTTCCTTCTAACATGTTTGCAGTTGTAATTTTAGGCTATATTCAAGAAATTTTCTCTGATGTTTTAGAAGATGCTACGATTGTGGCGATTGCTAAAAAATTACAAGAAGAGATTGAAGAAGGCATCCAAACATTTGGACGAACAAAAAATCAAAATAACGAAACGATTTACGCGTATGAAGTGGATGGCTTAGGCAATGCAAGCGTGATGGATGACAGTAATGTTCCCAATTTAGTAGCAGCCCCTTATCTGGGTTATTGTTCAACAGAGGATGAACAATATTTAACAACGCGTCAAACCTTATTAAGTAAAGAAAATCCTTACTTCTATGAAGGCAAATACGCGAAAGGGATTGGTAGCTCACATACACCAGAAAATTACGTGTGGCCGATTGCTTTAGCAATGGAAGGAATGACAACCAAAGATAAAGCAGAAAAAGAACGAATTTTAGATTTATTAGTTGCCACAGATGCGGGGACTCATTTGATGCATGAAGGTTTTGACGTAGATAATCCTGAAAATTATACAAGAGAATGGTTTTCATGGGCTAATATGATGTTTTGTGAATTAGTTATGGATTATTTTGACATCCGAGTGGAAAAATAGGAGGAAAAGTGATGACAAAGAAAAAAGTCTATATTGTTTCCCATAGTCATTGGGATCGTGAATGGTATCTTCCTTATGAAGAACATCATATGCGCTTAATTGAATTAGTGGATAATGTATTAGATTTAATTGAAAATGATCCAGAGTTTAACAGTTTCCATCTAGATGGACAAACGATTATCTTAGACGACTATTTACAAGTTCGCCCAGAGAAAAAAGAAGCCGTAAAAAAAGCTGTCCAAGCAGGCAAACTAAAAATCGGACCATTTTATATTTTACAAGATGACTTTTTAATTAGCTCTGAATCCAATGTTCGAAACATGCTGATTGGGCATTTAGAAAGTCAAAAATGGGGAGCACCAGTTCAATTAGGTTACTTCCCGGATACATTTGGGAATATGGGTCAAACGCCTCAAATGATGCAATTAGCAAATCTGCCTGCGGCTGCGTTTGGACGCGGGGTGAAACCGATTGGCTTTGATAATCAAGTCTTAGAAAGCGACTATAGCTCACAATATTCTGAAATGTGGTGGGAAGGTCCTGACCAAACGAAAATTTTCGGCTTGCTTTTTGCGAACTGGTATAGTAACGGGAACGAAATTCCTTCAGAAAAAGAAGCGGCAATCGCTTTTTGGAAACAAAAATTGGCTGATGTGGAACGTTACGCTTCCACAAACCATTTATTGATGATGAATGGGGTCGACCACCAACCGGTACAAAGAGATATTACTAAGGCCATCGCTTTAGCCAATGAACTATTCCCAGAATATGAATTTATTCATTCCAATTTCGATGACTATTTGAAAGCTGTTCAAGAGGAGTTACCAGAAGATTTAGGAACAGTAACAGGCGAATTAACGAGTCAAGAAACGGATGGCTGGTACACATTAGCCAATACTTCTTCTGCTCGCGTCTATTTAAAACAGTGGAACACAAAAGTCCAACGCCAATTAGAAAATATCGCAGAACCTTTAGCAGCAATGGCTTACGAAGTAACTGGCGACTACCCACATGACCAATTTGATTATGCTTGGAAAACATTGCTTCAAAACCATCCGCACGATAGTATTTGTGGCTGTTCTGTCGACGAGGTTCACCGAGGCATGATGACTCGCTTTGAAAATGCCAATGATGTCGGGCATTTCTTAGCAGATGAAGCAACACGACAATTAACAGAAGCAATTGATACAAGTGTTTTCCCAGAAAAAGCGCACCCGTTTGTTTTATTTAATACTAGTGGCTATCAGAAAACGGAGGTTGTCACTGTGGAAGTGGAGATTGAACGATTGCCATTTTATACAGGAAAACCTGAAGATCTTTATCATGAATTAAAACAAAAAGCCACCCCAGATTATCAAGTGATTGATCCAACAGGACAAGCCGTTGCAAGCCGTATTGTCAAAGAAGATGTTCGTTTTGGTTACGATTTACCTAAAGATGCCTTCCGTCAACCGTACATGGCTAAATACTTAACGGTCGAATTATCTGTCAAAGAAATGGCGCCATTCTCTTGGGATAGCTTTGCATTGATTCAAGGAGAAACGAACGCTTTTGAAGGAAGTCTTTTGGCTCAACCAGCAACAAATGAAATGGAAAACGAATTTATTCAAGTGAAAATTGAAAACAATGGTAGCTTAACCATTGCTGACAAAAAAACAGGAGAAACATTTTCAAAATTGTTAACATTTGAAGATACTGGCGATATTGGGAATGAATATATCTTTTTCAAACCGACCGAAGACCAAGGAATTACAACTGAAAATGTAACGGCTGAAATCACGAATAAAGAAAATTCCCCTGTAAAAGCAAGTTATCAAATTAAACAAACCGTCATGTTACCAGTTGCAGCAGATGAACGATTAGAAGAAGAACAAAAGGCTGTTCGTGAGTTTAGAGAACGCCAAGCACAACGTTCAACGACGCTTCGCCCGTTCGAAATAACGACAGTGGTTACAATGATCAAAGAAAGTAACCAATTGTTCTTTGAAACAACCATTAATAATCAAATCAAAGATCATCGTTTACGCGTGCTTTTCCCAACTGGCATGGTCACAGAAACGCACGAAGCGGATAGTATTTATGAAGTCGTGACACGACCAAATCAAGTAAGCGATACATGGGAAAATCCAACAAACCCGCAGCACCAACAAGCGTTTGTGAATGTTCATGACCAAAACAAAGGCGTGACTATCTTCAATGAAGGCTTAAACGAGTATGAAGTCTTGGCAGATGGAACCATTGCAGTCACATTAATTCGTTGTGTTGGCGAACTAGGTGATTGGGGCTATTTTGCAACACCAGAAGCACAATGCCAAGGAGAATATACCTTTAAATATGGTTTGTCATTGCATGGAAAACCAGAAGAACGCTTTGCTACGTATCAACAAGCCTATAGTGCACAAATTCCTTTTACTGCAGCTACTACTGCGCGTCATGAAGGTAAACTAGCAACGAACCATGTCTACTTGACAACGGCAGAAGGACCAATTGGTTGGACAGCCGTTAAACGTCAAGAGCAAACGAATCATTTAGTCGTTCGTGGCTTTAATCTAACAGCGCAAAATATTCCTTGTGAACTTCACAAAGAGACACAACCAGCGACTTGTTTAACAAATGTATTAGAAGAACCGTTGACACCGGCGATAGAAGTTGATGCACCATTACGTCCGTTTGAAATTCGGACATGGCGTTTCGAAAAATAAATAAATAGGAGAACTTTGTTGAAAAGGACAAAGTTCTCCTATTTTCTTCTCTGTCGTTTTTTTGAGATATTTATAATAAAAATCTAGCGAAACAATGAGAAAATCATTCATTTTACGGTCAATTTGTGCTACTATAACGTCAACTGAAGGAGTGAAGCTAAATGGATTTAACCAATCGTTTTAATCGTCAAGTAAATAAAATTGCTGTTTCTTTAATTCGTCAATTTGACGAACAAGTCTCAGGAATTGAAGGTATTTTAAAATTAACGCTAGGAGAGCCGGATTTTAACACACCTGAGCATGTCAAAAAAGCAGCCAAAGAAGCAATTGATGCGAATTTTTCTCATTATACAGGGATGTCTGGTTTGTTAGATGTCCGTGAAGCAGCCGCTTATTTTATGAAAGAAAAGTACCATTTGACTTACCAGCCTGCGACAGAAATTTTAGTAACAGTTGGAGCAACAGAAGCGATTTCAGCTTCGTTATTAGCAATTTTAGAACAAGGTGACAAAGTGCTATTGCCAGCACCTATTTACCCAGGGTATGAACCAATTATTACATTGGCGGGGGCGGAGCCGGTATATTTGGACACACGAGACAACGATTTTGTCTTGACCCCTGAAATGATTGAAGCGGCAATGGCCGAGCATGGGGAACAAGTCAAAGCAATTATTTTAAATTATCCTAGCAACCCAACTGGTGTCACCTATAATCGCCAAGAGTTGCAAGCAATTGCTGATGTTCTAAAAAAATACGACATTTTTGTGATCAGCGATGAAATTTATAGTGAGTTAACTTATGATGAGAGTCATGTTTCGATTGCTGAAATGTTACGTGACCAAACGATTTTAATTAACGGTTTGTCGAAATCACATGCCATGACAGGCTGGCGGATTGGCTTTATTTTTGCACCAGCGATTTTAACAGCGGAGATCATTAAAGTTCATCAGTATTTAGTTACTGCGGCTGCAACAGTGTCTCAAAAAGCGGCTGTTCGTGCCTTAATCGAAGGAATGCATGATGCTGAAATTATGAAAGAAGAGTATCGGAAACGGCGCGATTTTGTTTATGAACAGATGACTCAATTGGGGTTTGAAGTTGCGCGTCCAAATGGCGCCTTTTATATTTTTGCTAAGATTCCTACTGGTTATGAACAAGATTCTATGAAATTTTGTATTGATTTAGCGCAAAAAGAAGCAGTAGCGTTGATTCCAGGTATTTCTTTTGGCCCAGAAGCAGAAGGATACGTCCGAATTAGTTATGCGTCCGATATGGATAAATTAACAACGGCCATGGAACGAATTGCACATTACATGGCGACACAACGCGTAACACACTAACCTTTATAGATTCTTTACACACCTTTACCTTTTATTTACATTTAATTGAAACAGAATTAACAGAGTCTTGGTAGACTAAACTTGTAACTAATTGAAAAGGAAGTGCAAAGATGAAAAAACGTGTAATTGCAGCAACTATGCTGAGTCTAGGGTTATTATTAACTGGGTGTGGAGCTCAAGGAGGCACAACTGAAAAATCCAGCGAAGCGGATAGTAACAAACCAGTTAAAATTGTCGCTGTTGGTTCCACCGCTTTACAACCGTTAGTAGATGCTGCGAAAGATCAATTTACACAAGAACATCCCAATTATACAGTTTCTGTCCAAGGTGGCGGCAGCGGAACAGGACTTTCGCAAGTTGCAGATGGCGCAGTGACCATTGGAAATTCCGATGTGTTTGCCGAAGAGAAAGATGGCGTGGATGCCTCTAAATTAGTTGATCATCGGGTAGCCGTGGTTGGTATGGGACCAGTGGTCAACAAAGAAGTCGGCGTGAAGAATTTAACGAAGCAACAATTGATTGATGTCTTTACTGGCAAAGTCAAAAACTGGAAAGAAGTGGGCGGCAAAGATCAAGAAATCGTCGTAATAAACCGCGCAAACGGAAGTGGCACCCGAGCAACATTTGAAAAATGGGGCTTAGATGGAGCTAAACCAGTTCAATCACAAGAACAAGATTCTTCGGGAACAGTTCGTAAAATTGTTGAACAAACACCAGGAGCAATCAGCTATTTAGCTTTTTCTTATATGGATAATTCCACTGTTGCCTTAAGCATTGATGGTGTTGAACCAAAAGAAGAACACGTGAAAGACAATTCATGGAAAATCTGGTCTTATGAACATATGTATACAAAAGGGGAGCCTAATAAAGATGTAAAAGCCTTCTTAGACTATATGGTCACTGATGATGTTCAAAAAACAATTGTCAAAGACTTAGGTTATTTAGCCATCACAGATATGCAAGTAGAACGTGATGTAAATGGAAAAGTAACTGAAAAATAAACAAAAAACTCAGCCAATAAACAGGATTGGCTGAGTTTTTTTAGGCTTCTTTTTTTGTTAAAGGCAAGGTGATTGTAAAAGTGGTCCCTAACCCTAAGTGACTATCAATGGCGATTTTACCGCCTAATAATTCTGTGTAATTTTGGACAATAGCTAGACCTAGACCGGTGCCACCAGAATGACGGCTACGTGCTTTATCGACGCGATAGAACCGTTCAAAGATCCGTTCTTGGTCTTTTTGACTAATGCCAATGCCAGTATCTTGAACAGATAAACGTAATTGCTGATTTTCAATAGCATAAGAAATAGTAATCTGACCATTTTCTTGGGAATACTGAATGGCATTTTCAATTAGATTCTTCACGACTGGATAAAACAATTCGTATTTGGTGAAAAATTGGCTCTCTGGCAGACCATGAACGACTGTTTTCAGCTGTTTTGCTGCCAATTGTTGCTGATAAGAGCCGAGAATTTCTGTAATAAATTTTTCTAAAGTAATTTCTTGTTCTGCATAAGGAATTGTTGCGCTGCCCCGAGAAAGTTCTAAAATTTCTTGAATTAATTGTTGCAGACGCTGGGCATCTTTTTGCATGATGTGCAAAAATTGATCAAGGACTTCCGGATCTTCTTTGGCGCCATCTATGAGTGTCTCGGTAAAGCCCAAAAGAGAAGTGACAGGCGTTTTTAATTCATGAGACACGTTTGATACAAAATCTTTTTGCATTTTTTCTAGTTGGCGAACGCGCGTTAAATCATAGGCAATTCCTAATACTTGATAATCATTGGCGCTTTGATCATCCAAGTAACGAAGAGAGAGATCTAATCGTAAAGGTGTTGGTCCTTGTGTCACAGTAATTTCTTGATGTAAACTGTTTTTTTCAGCGACGACTTGATGGATTAAATGAATCAAATCGGCGTCTTGAATCACTTCAAGATAATTGCTTTGCATATTTTTAGCAGAGAGTCCTAACATTTCCTGCATTTTAGGGTTCAACAGACGAAGCCGTCCTTGCGTATCAATGATAAAGACACCAATCATCAGCTCATCTAAAAGTTCGTGAAATTGCTCATCCGCAGACGTATACGCTTTATACGTTTGACTTACTTGTTGACTCAGTAAGTTAATAGTTTCGTAAAGTTCATTCCATTCAGAAGATTGCTGGATAATGGATCGATTTTCATCTGGATGTTTAAGCATTCGTTTCAGAATCGGTAAAACAGTCACTAGCGGTTGATTTTTTTGCCGTAACAGTAAAAAGATAAACAAGGTAATTAGTAGGAACAAGATACCAAATGTAAAGATAATATAGCGACGAAAAGATTGGATATTTTTAGAAAATAGCGCGGTTTGTTCCGAAATCCGAATAATGCCAACGATTTCTCCTGATTTTAAAACAGGCGTGGCAACGTACAGAAGTTCTTTATTTAACGTTTTACTCTTTCGTAAAGCTGAACCATAGGTAGCTCCTGATAGAACCGCAGCGATTTCAGGTCGTTTTTTGTGCGACTCTAGCGGTTCATTTTGGCTGCTGTCAAAAAAGACGGTACCATTTTTTTGCAACAAAGTTACCCGTTCTTCTGCATCATCTAACGCATGGGTGACAAGGAGTTGTTGTTGGTTTGTCAGTTGCCCTTTTTCGAAAACGGAAGGGGGCAACTGGTCTGTTAAAAGGGTATTTTTTCTTCTTAAATAGGTTCCTTGCTGAGCAACCATTTCTTTTTGAAAGAAAAAATTGGTCGCTGCAATACTCCCGACAAATAATAAAAGCATGACTGCCGCAACTAAAAAATATTCAATCCGCAGTCTCTTTTTCATCGTTTTGGCTCCTGAAAACGGTAGCCAAAGCCACGGACAGTTACTAAGTAAACGGGCCGTTTGGGATCAGGCTCGATTTTATCACGTAAATGACTAATGTGGACATCGACGATGCGACTTTGTCCAGCGAAGTCATATTGCCAAATTCGTTCCAACAAGGTTTCCCGATTAATGACCCGATCTTTGCGTTTCATGAAGTAAACGAGTAAGTCAAATTCTTTCGGTGTTAGCTCAATGGGCTGATTGCGCACAAAGACTTCATAATTTTGTTCATCCACACGAATCTCGCCAATCACAAGCGGAGCTTTAGGTGTGTCCTCTTGAAGCGTTTCGGTCGTGGTAGGTTTTAAACGACGAAAAATAGCTTTCATGCGTGCTAGGACTTCTCTGGGACTAAAAGGTTTTGTTAAATAATCATCTGCCCCAATTTCTAAGCCGATGATTTTATCTACTTGTTCATCTTTGGCAGTTAAAATCAAAATAGGCGTGTCAATTTTTTCTCGACGAAGTGCTTTGGTAATTTCTAAGCCATCCATACCAGGAAGCATTACATCTAAAATTATAAAATCATATTGATTAGACAAAGCTAATTCGAAGCCGTTTTTACCATCTTCGGAAGTAGTCACCTGATAGCCTTCTTTTTCCAAATTAAAGGTTAACAAAGTTAAAATCGATGGTTCATCATCGACGACAAGAACTTTTTTCATTTACATAACTCCTTCAAGAAATTTCTGAAAATAAGTGTATATTTCACTATTGTTAGTTTAACATATTTTTAGAGGAAGAACGTACTTTAAAGTAAGCGAGAATGCTACTTTTGAGAAAAGTCAACTCATGGTATAATAGAGAAATGAAATGAGGAGAAGCGAATGATTGGTATTAGTAGTTGCTTAGGTGGGATTTGTTGCCGTTACGATGGAAAATCTCAAGAACAAGAAGCGTTAAAACAACTTGTAACTAATGGAAAAGCAATAATGATTTGTCCCGAAGTTTTAGGGGAGTTGCCCATTCCACGTCCGCCAGCAGAAATCATTGGCGGGGATGGCTTTGATGTTTGGGCGAATACTGCTTATGTATATACGGATAACGGGGAAGATGTGACTGAGGCATTTAAAGCAGGGGCACAACGCGCGTATCAAAAATTAAAAGCCCAACAAATTACAACCTTGATTTTGAAAGAAAAAAGTCCCAGCTGTGGCAGCCAGCTGATTTATGATGGACAATTTTCTGGCATTAAAAAAGCTGGAGTTGGAGTCGCAACTGCTTATTTTATTCAACAAGGAATGACCGTTTATTCTGAAGAAACATGGCAACTTGCTGACATTTCTTTTTAAAAGGTAAAAACTTAGTAAAAAAAGATTGACTATTCCCTATGAAATCGGTAACCTATAAGGGATTGAAGATGGGAGCACGGCTCATGGAAATGGAAAAAACAAACCGCATGAATGCGTTATTTGAATTTTATTCGACATTATTAACGGAAAAGCAGATGAATTATATGGAGCTTTACTATGCTGATGACTTTTCTTTAGGAGAAATTGCGGAAGAATATGAGGTTAGTCGCCAAGCGGTTTATGATAACATTAAACGAACCGAAAAAATTTTAGAAGAATACGAAAAAAAGTTACATCTTTATTCAAACTATGTTGTACGGAAAGAATATCTTGAACAACTACAGCAGTATGTTCAAGAAACTTATCCCAAAGATAGTGAAATCAAAAAATATATTGAACAAATTCAAGAAATAGAGGAATGAAACTATGGCTTTTGAGAGTTTAACAAACCGCCTACAACAGGCAATGAGTAAAATCCGTCGTAAGGGAAAAGTTTCCGAAGCCGACGTAAAAGAAATGATGCGAGAAATCCGTTTGGCTTTATTAGAAGCCGACGTTAATTTACAAGTGGTCAAAGATTTCACAAAACGCGTCAGAGAACGGGCAGTAGGAGTCGAAGTATTAGAAAGCTTATCACCAGCCCAACAAATTGTAAAAATTGTTGATGAAGAATTAACGAAAACGTTAGGTTCAGAAACGGTTGAACTGAATAAATCTCCAAAAATCCCGACAGTGATTATGATGACAGGGTTACAAGGGGCTGGTAAAACAACTTTTACTGGTAAATTAGCCAAACACTTAATGAAAACTGAAAACGCTCGTCCGCTTTTAATCGCTGGTGACGTTTATCGTCCAGCAGCGATTGATCAGTTGAAGGTTTTAGGTCAACAATTAGAAGTTCCCGTTTTTGATATGGGAACAGATGCTAATCCAGTGGAAATTGTTCGTCAAGGGTTAGCGTTAGCAAAAGAAAAGAAAAATGATTATGTCTTAATTGATACGGCCGGCCGTTTACACATTGATGAAGCTTTAATGGACGAATTGAAACAAATTAAAGAGTTGGCTAATCCCAATGAAATTCTGTTAGTTGTTGATGCGATGACGGGGCAAGATGCTGTCAACGTTGCAGATAGTTTTAATGAACAGCTTGGAATTACTGGGGTTGTTATTACCAAAATGGACGGCGATACTCGTGGGGGGGCTGCGCTGTCAATTCGGGCAGTAACGGGCGCTCCGATTAAATTTGTCGGTTCTGGTGAAAAATTAACCGATTTAGAAATTTTCCATCCCGATCGTATGTCGAGTCGTATCCTAGGTATGGGGGACATGTTGACGCTAATTGAAAAAGCGCAACAAGATTACGATGAGAAAAAAGCAGAAGAACTTGCTCAAAAAATGAAAGAAAACAGTTTTGACTTTAACGATTTCATTGAGCAATTGGATCAAGTTATGGGCATGGGACCGATTGAAGACTTATTAAAAATGATCCCTGGAATGAGTAACATGCCTGGTATTGAAAATGTCAAAGTCGATCCAAAAGATGTGGCACGGAAACGGGCGATGGTCCTATCAATGACCCCTGCAGAACGTGAAAATCCTGATCTATTAAATCCTAGTCGCCGCCGCAGAATTGCAGCTGGTTCAGGAAATAGTGTGGTTGAAGTCAATCGTATGATTAAACAATTTAAAGAATCCAAAAAAATGATGCAACAAATGTCCAAAGGGGATATGAACATTCCTGGTATGGATCAAATGCTAGGTGGCGGTGTTAAAGGTAAGCTAGGTAAAATGGCCATGAATCGCATGATGAAGAAAAACAAAAAGAAGAAAAAGAAAAAAAGATAAACAGGCTTTAGTTAATTATCGTAAGAAACAGAAAGTGCGCCATCAGTCGAAGAGACTGATGGCGCACTTTCTGTTTAAGCGTAGTTTTGGATAATTGCGTTTAACGCTTCGGCAAAACCAGCGCCGTGTTGTTCATAATATGACGTAAATCGTTCATCGCCAACATACATAAGGCCTAACCCTTTGTGTGCTTCTGGCGAATAGCTTGACCAAGAGTACATTAACCAATCTTTGTGTAATTGGAAAATTTCTTGCGCAAGTTGGCTAGTCAACTTGGGTGATTTTTGATACATGGCTAACTTAGAAAATAAATCTTTTTCCACGTTCTGCATTGCTTGCATGTCTTTTTCCGTCAAGTTTAAATATTTTTTGTTGGCTTGTTCAATCGTTTCGTTGCCATATTTTTCCCGAATCTCTTTACCATATTTTTCTTCGTTTTCTTGAACTCGTTGTTGTTTGAATGCTTCGAATTTTTGCTGATCTGACATGTTTATCTCTCCTTTGTAATGGTGTAAGGTTTGTTGAACAGAGGCTAAAAGACGATCAATTTCATTGCGCTTTTCCAATAGTTTTTGTTGATGCTCGTATAAAGCCTGTTCAACATTAAAGTCAGGTTGCTCCAAAATTTCTTTAATTTCATCTAGTTTCAGATCCAATTCACGGTAAAAAAGAATTTGTTGCAAACGATTCACCTCGGCTTGCCCGTAAATTCGATAACCAGAAGAATTAATTCTGGCTGGTTGAAGAAGACCAATTTCATCATAATATCGTAACGTCCGTGCACTGACGCCAGATAGTGAAGCCATTTTTTTAATTGTATATTCCATCATTCATTCCTCCTGACAAAATCTATCATAAACCTTTACGTAACGAGAAGGTCAAGCAAAAAAATAAAAAAAGTGAGACAACCTGTAAAAAGTTGCCTCACTTTTTCTCGATTGATTCAATTAGGCAGTTAAGCGATTAAAGAAATCCACGTAAGCATCTACAATTGATTGTAAGAAGCCAACAGTGCCATCAATAATTTTACCATCTTCACCAATTAAGTTCGTAATACCGCCAATATAGGCTTCAGGTTGTTGTAAAGTTGGAACATTTAAGAAGACTAATGATTGTCTTAAATGATGGTTCGCACCAAATCCGCTAATTGCACCTGGTGAAACACTCACCACAAGTCCGGGTTTTTTATCCCAAACGCTTTCGCCATACGGACGTGAACCGACATCCAATGCATTTTTTAAAACAGCTGGTACTGAACGGTTATATTCTGGTGTTACAAACATCACACCATCTACTTGTTTGACTTCTTCACGGAATGTTGTCCAAGCTTCGGTGGGGGTTCCTTCATCATCCAAATCTTGATTGTATAATTCTAAATCACCAATGTTAATAAAAACAGGTTCGAAATCAGCTGGAAATAAGTCCGCCATTGTTTTTGCTACCAATTTGTTAAATGAATCTTTTCTTAAACTCCCTACAAAAATACCAATTTTTTTTGTCATGTAAATCCCTCCATTTTTCTTTTACTTACTTTATGATAGTACTTTTTCAAAAAAAGCGCAAACGTTTTATCCTTGTACATTGTTGAACTTCGTAACTTCACGTATAATAGCTAGTAAAAGGATGAGTAAAGGAGCAACTGCTTGAATAAAAAAATAAATTGGCGCCGACAATTAACACCGTCGGAGAAACAAACATTGACTGAATTAAGAAACAAGGAAATGATTAAACAAGGAACTTTTTATAAATTGGAACAAACATTTCCTGAGGAATCAGCTTATACTTATTATGGTTTATACAGGAAGGGACAAGCCATTCAAGCGTATATCGTAGGGTATTGTTTTGATGGGGAAACCTTGGAAGCGACGATTGTTGCGCCAAATGTAGGGCCATTTTTTGAAGAACTTGTTCAAGAACTCGAAAAGCAAGCAGCTTTGTGGGGAATGAAAGAAGTCTTTCTCGTGATGGACGACAAGCAATCTGTTGGCCTGAATTATTTTAATAGACAAGGAATTGTGCCAGCTTTTTCAGAACAGTATCTGGTTTTTCAAAGAGAAACTTACTCACAGGAGTTGGCGAAGCTGACACTTCTCCGACCACAAGCGGCTGATTTGCATTCCTTGGCTAGGTTACTAGAAGGTACGCCTTTACCGGAGGACCTTCAACGAACACTTATTTATAAAGAAAACAATCAACTTTTAGCCACGCTACGTTTGGATCATTTTGAAAACGAATGGGGGATTTATGGCTTTGTTGTGACAAAAACGCAACGAGGTCGCGGTCTTGGCCGTCAAGTGTTACAGTCTGCGCTCCGAATGATTTTAGAAAATTCAGCCTCAGCGACTATTTTTTTAGAAGTTGAAACAGAAAATCAAGCAGCGCTTCATCTCTATCAAACAGAAGGCTTTCAAGTGAGAAACCAGTACAACTATTATCAAATTTTGTAAAAATTCTTCATTATTTCGTTTGGTTTCCTGCAAATTGGCTAAAAAAATTGAAAAAAAGTAAAGGTGTCAAGAAAAAACTCTTTACAGGTTGTTGTTAATCTGTTAAACTAACTCTTGTGATTAAGTTAATGGAGGTGTATTTAATAATGGCAGTTAAAATTCGTTTAAAACGTATGGGTTCTAAAAAGAGTCCTTTTTACCGTATTGTAGTAGCTGATTCTCGTTCTCCTCGTGATGGACGTTTCATCGAAACTGTAGGTACTTACAACCCTTTGAAAGACCCTGCAGAAGTAGTTTTAAAAGAAGATTTAGTTTTAGATTGGTTATCTAAAGGTGCGCAACCTTCTGATACAGTTCGTAACATCCTTTCAAAAGAAGGCGTTATGAAAAAACATCATGAAGCTAAAAACGTTAAGAAATAAGGTGATTGAATATGGCAGATGTGAAAGAGTTAATTTTAACTATTGTCCGTCCGTTAGTCAGTCAACCTGAAGCAGTCTCATTAGAAATTGAGGAATCAACTGATTTCCTCGAGTATAATTTGACTGTGGCCAAAGAAGATATTGGACGTATCATTGGTAAACAAGGGCGTGTTGCAAAAGCAATTCGGACAATTGTTTATAGTGTACGTATCGATGGTCCGAAAAAGGTCCGTTTAAATATTCTTGATGGTAAATAAGCAGCAACAAGGAGGTAGCCTAGCTATCTTCTTTTTTTATACATAACCAAAAAGTTTTCATTGCTAGAGACAGACCTTTCTTGCTAAAATAGATGTATCCAGAATAAAGGAGCGATTTGTATGGCAAAACGAATTATCATTATGAACTTTGATATTGAAAGTAAATCGTACCAAGCATTTTCCGAAATAAAAAAGATGCAGGCAGAAAGACAGCTTAAAGGTGAGCAAATGGCGGTTGTTACACATGTTAATGATGGCCAGCATCAATTTAAAATCAATGATTTTATCGATTTTACAGGCAACAATCATACATCAAAAGATAGTATGATTGGGATGTTAGTAGGCATATTAGGTGGTCCTCTGGGCATTCTTTTTGGCTGGTTTGCTGGAAGTATGTATGGTGCAAGCAAAGACGCCAAAGAAATTCAAGAAGCACAAACGGTTTTTGAACATGTGATTCAAAAGATTGATGAAGGACAAACGGGATTATTATTAATTGCAGAAGAAGAAGACAACCGTCCGCTCAACCAATTGGTTATGTTTGACTTAGGTGGCGAAATCACGCGGCTTGATTTAGAGGAAGTCCAACAAGAAATTAACGATGCGAACGAAGTTGCAAATGAAGCGAAACAATCGTGGCAAGCAAAAAAAGAACAACATAAAGAAGCGACATCGAAAGAAGAATAAGGATTAAAGACTGTTTTCTGAATAAAGGGAAACAGTCTTTTAAAATACTAAGAAATCACGGTTTTTTATGGTAGTTTGCTAATTTTTTGTTATTTTATCGTAAAATGCGGTAAACTAAGAAGAAAACTTTGAGAAAATAGATAAATTATTATTTGCTAAAGGAGCAAACTTCTTCTAAAATAAAAAGGAAGTTTAAAAGAAAGTATGGTAGCAGATGGAAATACAATTTTTAGGAACAGGCGCTGGTGTGCCAGCAAAACATCGCAATGTCACAGGTATTGCGTTGAAATTATTAGATGAACGAAATGCAGTTTGGCTCTTCGATTGTGGGGAAGGGACGCAATTGCAAATTTTAAAAAGTAGTATTCGCCCAAGAAAAATTGAAAAGATTTTTATTACACATTTACATGGGGATCATATTTTTGGTTTACCTGGTTTGTTAAGTAGTCGTTCTTTTCAGGGCGGGACAGAACCTTTAGAAATCTATGGACCAGTTGGGATTGCTGATTTTGTTAAAACTTCTTTACGGGTCTCACAATCGCGGTTGTCCTATCCACTGAAATTTATTGAATTAACAAAAGAAAATGACGTTATTTTTAAAGATAAACAATTCACTGTTCGCTGTAATATCTTGGACCATGGCATCACGAGCTTTGGCTATCGAATTGAGGAAGCAGCGCATGAAGGAGAATTACAAGTAGAGAAACTTCAAGCTTTAGGGATTCCTTCTGGGCCATTGTATGGCAAACTCAAACGTGGTGAAACGATCGTTTTTGATGGACAGGAAATTAATGGACAAGCGTTTGTGGGAGAGCGTAAACCTGGTCGAATCGTGACGATTTTAGGAGACACTCGCAAAACTAAAAATAGCGTAACCTTAGCACGACGAGCGGATGTTTTAGTCCATGAAAGTACGTTTAATAAACACGAAGCAAAAATGGCAAAAGCCTACTTCCACTCAACCAGTCAACAAGCAGCTGAAGTTGCAAAAGAAGCGCAAGTAAAACAACTTATCTTAACGCATATTAGTGCCCGTTATTTAACCAAAGAGGCCTATCAGCTTCAAGAAGAAGCCCAAGAAATTTTCCCCAATACAAAAATCGTGAAAGATATGGATATCATTGAGATTCCATTTGCCAATGAAGGAGGAGCTTAGATGGATTTAACAAATAAAGTCGTTGTCGTAACTGGAGGTTCAGCTGGTTTAGGTGAACAAATTTGTTATGAAGCAGCTAAACAAGGGGCGGTCGTCGTTGTCTGTGCCCGCAGAATTAATTTGATTGGTAAAGTTCGCGAGCAGTGTGCCGCTTTAAGCGGACGAGAAGCATTTTCTTATCAATTAGATATTGCCGATCCAGAAAGCGTTGAACGTGTGGTTGAAGCTATTTCAGCAGAAGTTGGTTCTATAGATGTTTTAGTCAATAATGCTGGTTTTGGCTTGTTTGAAAATTTTGTTGAGATTGACTTGGCTGTTGCACGCCAAATGTTTGATGTCAACGTTCTAGGAATGATGACGTTTACTCAAAAAGTAGCTATTAAAATGATTGAAGCTGGGCAAGGACATATTATCAACGTTGCTTCAATGGCTGGGAAGATGGCTACAGCTAAATCAACCGTTTATTCTGCAACGAAATTTGCTGTGTTAGGTTTTTCAAATGCTTTACGTTTAGAATTGAAACCGTTGGGTGTAGCAGTAACGACTGTCAATCCAGGACCAATCCAAACAGAATTCTTTGATAAAGCGGACCCGACAGGCACTTATCTAGCTGCGGTGGATAAAATTGTTTTGGACCCTACGAAATTAGCGAAAGAAGTGGTTGGGAGTATGGGGACTTCTCGACGTGAGATTAATCGTCCGTTTGTCATGGAAGCAGCTGCCCGCTTTTATACATTGTTTCCACATTTAGGAGATTTCATAGCGGGAAATATTTTAAATAAAAAATAAAGGAGTCGATCAAGTCATGAAAAATCAATGGCGTGTTATTTTGGGCCTTGTGTTGGTCTTAATTGTTGTTATTTTTGCTGTTTTAAATAATCAAGCTGTTCCAGTAAACTTTGGTTTTACTAAAATTAGTGGACCGTTAATCTTAATTATTTTAGGTTCTGCAATTATTGGCGCACTAGTTGGGTTACTAACCTCCACAACCACCATTTGGAACCAACGTAAGGAATTAAAAGCTGTACAAAAAGAGTTGGATATTTATAAAAATGATATGGATAAATTAGTCAAAGAAGAAACGGAAAAAGTTCAACGTTCTTTTGATAATCAATTGGCTGATTTGCAAGCCAAACAAGCGGCAGCACCACAAGTCGCAGAACCAGTGGTCAACGAACAAACATCAAACACAGAAGTAGACGCAACGCCTGTGTCAGGTAGTCGTATTGATCGTTATGTGAAACCTCGTGTGAATGAAGAGGAACAAAAATAAGGAAGAGACTTTATCACTAAGTTTCTTTTAAAATAAAACTGTGATATCTGCTATTTATCTAACAGATATCACAGTTTTTTTCTCAGATTTAAAAAAATGCTTTCTTTAGTTTTTGGAAAAATTTTGCTATAATTACTTGGTTAGGAGTGACGTCGTGAAAAAATCAAACTATCAATGGCAGTTACAGACAAAGACAGAATTACCTGTAGAATTTATAGAACAATTAAAAAAAGAACAAATTAATCCATTAATTGGCCAACTTTTATGGCACCGCAATATCCGGACAGAAGAAGCATTACGTAAGTTTCTACATCCGACTATCGAAGATATTTATGATCCGTTCTTAATGCATGATATGGAGAAAGCGGTAGCCCGCATCCAGCAAGCCGTCGAAGCGGGTGAACAAATCCTTGTCTATGGGGATTATGATGCAGATGGCATCACTAGTACCACGGTTATGAAAGAAGCAATCGAATTAGTCGGTGGCATGGTTCAGTACTTTCTACCGAATCGTTTTGTTCATGGATATGGACCTAATAAAGACGTATTTGCTGAACAAATTGAACAAGGAGTCCAATTAATTGTAACCGTTGATAATGGTGTAGCTGGACATGAAGCAATTAACTACGCTATGGCACAAGGAGTAGATGTAATCGTTACTGACCATCATGAATTGCCTGAACAATTACCAGAGGCCTATGCGCTTGTCCACCCTAGACATCCACAAGGTGACTATCCTTTTGGAGATTTAGCTGGTGTTGGCGTGGCTTTCAAAGTCGCTACTGCGTTACTTGGTGAATTGCCAATTGAGTTATTAGATTTGGTAGCAATTGGGACAATTGCTGACTTGGTTTCATTAACCGATGAAAATAGAACGTTTGTCAAAATGGGCCTGCAAATGATTCAAACTGGTGATCGAATTGGTTTAGACGTTTTACTACAAGAAGCAGGTGTGAAAAAGGAAGCTGTTTCAGAAGAATCAATTGGCTTTACCATTGGACCTCGGTTAAACGCGTTAGGTCGATTAGGGGAAGCCGCACCAGGTGTTGAATTAATGACTACATTTGATGAAGAACAAGCGCTGGAAATCGCTAAATATATTGATCAACAAAACAATGAACGAAAAGACATTGTAACGACGATTGCCAAAGAAGCCCTGGATTTAATCGACCCGAATGCGCCGGTCCATATTTTAGCGAAACAAGGCTGGCATGAAGGCGTCTTAGGGATTGTCGCGGGCCGCATTATGCAAGAAACGGGGAAACCAACCATTATTTTAGCAATAGATGAATCTGGTAAAACCGCAAAAGGCTCTGGACGTAGCATTAGCGCATTGAATCTCTATGAGGCGTTGAACGAAGTGCGTGAGCAATTCACTCATTTTGGTGGGCATCATATGGCAGCGGGAATGACTTTACCTGTTGAAAATATTCCTTTTGTTCAGGAACATTTGGCACACTTTATTGAAAAAAATCAAATTGATATGGCTAATGGACAAGAGTTACTCATTAGTGAGAGCTTAGCGGTTTCGCAGGCAACGACTGCTTTTATTGATCAATTGCGTATTTTGGCGCCTTTTGGGACTGATAATACTGTGCCAACTTTTGTATTTAAGGAAATCACGCCTACGCAAATTCGTCAAATTGGTGCAGATAATGCACATCTCAAATTTCAAATGAATCAAGAAGGGGCACAATTGGATGCAATTGCTTTTCAAATGGGGCCTCAAGCGGATGAACTAGCACAAGGAACCGCCGATGTGGCAGGCCAACTTTCCATCAATGAATGGAATGGTCGTAAGAAACCACAATTAATGGTGACTGATTTTGCTGTATCGGGAAGACAATTATTTGATTTTCGTGGCAAAAATAATCAAACGAAACCAATTTCTTCAGAAGCAACAGCTTATCTTTTGTTTGATGAAAAAAATCAAAAATTCATTTCAGATCCAACCGCTAATATTATTGTTTGGTCAAACCAAGAAGAATTGGTGGAAGTTGTTTCTCAAAATCAAATCGAACAACTGGTTTTTGTCGACTGTCCTGTGGAAGCAATCACGGTTAAAGAAATTGTTGAAGCGACTGAGATACAACGTATATACATGATGTTTATTTCACCAGAAGAAGCTTATTTAAACGGTATGGCTTCACGTGAACAATTTGCAACATTGTATAAATTTATTTTGCAGCAAAAAGAAGTAAATCTACGTTCCCAGCTATCGAAGGTGGCAAATTACTTAAATATCCAAGAAAAATTATTAATTTTCATGATACAGGTGTTTTTTGACTTAGGATTTGTTACAATAGAAAGCGGTGTTTTAAACAGTATTGAGAAACCCGACAATCGACCATTGACTGAAAGTCAAGTGTACCAACAACGATTGAAAAAAATAAAAACAGAAGAATTTCTACTTTACAGTGATTGTCAAACAATACAACAATGGCTGTGGAATGAGGAGGACAAATAAAAATGGATTTAAGAGATTACATTGCAAGCATTCCAGATTATCCTGAGAAAGGGATCGTGTTCCGTGACATTTCTCCATTAATGGCTAATGGGGATGCCTACCGTGAAGCAACGAAACAAATCGTGGATTACGCCAAAGAAAAAAGAATTGATATGGTTGTAGGACCGGAAGCTCGTGGCTTTATTGTCGGCTGTCCAGTGGCTTATGAACTAGGGGTTGGCTTTGCTCCGGTTCGCAAAAAAGGAAAACTTCCTCGTGAAACCATCGAAGTGACTTATGACTTAGAATATGGTTCAGATACATTAACGTTGCACAAAGATGCCATCACACCAGGCCAACGTGTTTTGATTTGTGATGATTTGCTAGCAACTGGTGGTACAATTAAAGCAACCATCGAATTAGTCGAACAATTAGGTGGTATTGTGGTTGGTTGTGCGTTCCTAATTGAATTAATGGATTTACATGGCCGCGATAAAATTGATGGCTACGATATTGTTACCTTAATGGAATACTAATCTAATTTAATTAGAAAGAGCGAAGGAATTTAATCCTTCGCTCTTTCTTTGACATATTTATAAAAACGGAGCATAGCTTGGGGGGAACACACCGTTTTATTATTTATTAAGGGAACTTACGATAAACGTATCTTGCTTGCTGTTGTTTACGTGTACGTGTATAACGCTTCTCATCCCATGACATAAACCAAAGAATAAATAACGGCGTCACGATCATAAAAGCAAGACGTAATCCTAATGTTCCCAAAAAAATACCTATAACCAATACAAAAAATAAAAATCCAACACGACGAATTGCTTCCATGTGTATCACCTCTTCATTTGATTCGAACGAGCGTTCGTATTGTTATTATACGAATGTACGTTCGTTTTGTAAAGTCTTTTCTACTAATTTATGTTAAAATAATTCGAAAAGAAGAATAATCCTTTATAATAAAGAGATTTAGGGCAATAAAAGAACACGATGCTTTGAGCATCGTGTTCTTATTGTGCTGTGATTACGTATAAAAGAGAACAGAAAAATACATGAGGATCGCTGCAAGCATGACGAACAAGTGCCAAACTACATGCATAAACCGCACATTTTTCAATGAATAGAAGGCTGCACCTAATGTGTAAGACACACCCCCTGCGACCAATAACGCTGTTCCTGTAAATCCAAGAGATTCATATAACGGACGAGCAGCGATGATACAGAGCCAACCTAAAACAAGATAAATAATCGTTGAAATGTTTTTCACTGTTTCTTGTTTATGCAACGTGAGGGATTTATAGACAATACCGACGATGGCGATTAACCAGACTAAACTAAATAAGGTCCAACCTAACCAACCGCCAATACTAATTAAGCAAAACGGCGTATAGCTGCCAGCAATCAATAAGAAAATAGAACTATGATCGAAGACCTGAAAGACCTTTTTGGCTCTTGTAAAAATTAAACTATGAAATAACGTTGAAGATAAAAAAAGTAGAATCAACATGGAGCCATAAATAGCATAAGATACCACGTGAATCGGTGAGCCTAAACGAGCTCCTTTAACAAGTAAAATGACTAAACCAGCAATACTTAAACCTGCGCCTATGCCATGTGTAACTGCATTTAAGACTTCGTTCACGATTAGGTATTTTTTTGAGAAATGCGTTTTTTCCAATAAATTCACTTCCTTTATTTTAATTTGATGAAAAATTCGGCAGTGTCTGTTATACTATAACTAGATAATTAACCGTTTAATGGTATTCTACCATGAAAACAGGTTCCTTTTAAAGAAAGAGTGATAAATTTATGACAAACGTTAAAATCGTAACGGATTCTTCATGTACGATGGAAAAAAGTCTTAGAGATGAATTAAATATCCATATGATGCCTTTATCAATTATGGTTGATGGCGTTGTTTATCCAGATGATGATCATTTGCCAGGCGAAAAATTTATGGACATGATGGCTAATGCGAAGGCCTTACCAAAAACCAGTCAACCACCAATTGGTGAATTTGTAGAATTATATGATCGCTTAGGTGAAGATGGCAGTGAAGTAATTTCGATTCACATGACAAAAGGCTTAAGTGGAACGGTTGAAGCGGCCCGTCAAGCTAGCAACTTATCATCAAGTAAAGTAACGGTGATTGATAGCGATTTTACAGACCAAGGTTTGTCTTTCCAAGTCATTCAAGCAGCAAAATTGGCACAAGCGGGAGCGGGTGTTCCAGAAATTTTAGCTGAAATTGAACGCGTCAAACAAAATACTAAATTATACATTGGCATTTCAACATTGGATAATTTGGTTAAAGGTGGACGAATCAGCCGTACAACAGGATTATTATCAAACATTTTTAATATGAAAGTTGTCATGGACTTTGAAAATACGGAATTGATTCCTGTAGCGAAAGGCCGTGGCGTTAAAACGTTTAATAAATGGTTTGACGAATTGAAATCAGAATTAAGTAAGATTCCAAATGTTCGACAAATTGGCATTTCTCATGCGGATGGGCTAGAACTAGCAAATGGATTCAAAGAAGGATTACAAGCAATCTTTAAAGACATGGATATTCCCGTATTACATACGAATCCAGTCATTGCAACCCATACAGGAAAAAATGCCTTTGCTATTATGTACTATACAGACTAAGAAATAACGAGGTTGGGTCTCACTCTTAAATGAGTAGACGCAACCTCTTTCTAACAAGAAAAGGAAAATTTCTTGTTAGTTTATTTAAAAGGAAGTGACGAAGATGAAAAAACAAACACAGCATATTTTGCTGACCGTTTTAACACCTATCCTCATTGCGCTAGGTGTTTTTACATTGTTAAGTGTAGCCATCCCCAAAGCAAAGCCACTATTAAAGCAAGAGAAAGTGGCCACAACTGCTCAAAAAAATCAAAAAGAAGTCATTCATTATACAGCAATCGGTGATTCTTTAACTGAAGGAATTGGCGATTTGACGAATAGTGGAGGTTTTGTTCCTATTGTGGCAGATGATTTAAAAGAACACTACAACTTGAACGGTGTTCAAACAGACAATTTTGGGAAAAATGGGGATCGTAGTGACCAAATTTTAAAACGAATCAAAGAGAAACCTGAAATTCAAAAGGGCCTTGCCTCTGCGGACGTGATTACGCTAACGGTTGGTGGAAATGACTTAATGAAAGTAATTAGTAGTAATATTTTCGACTTGAAAGTCAGCTCGTTCAATCGTCCACAAAAAGCCTATCAACGCCGAGTAAGACGATTACTTGAAGAAATCCGAGAATACAACGAGAAAGCCCCTATTTATGTCTTAGGAATTTACAATCCCTTCTACTTAAACTTTTCCGAAATTACAGAAATGCAAGAAATCGTTGATAACTGGAATCAAGCAACCGAAGAAATGGTTCAAGAGCAAAAACGAGCCTATTTCATTCCTATCAATGATTTACTCTATAAAGGTCGTGGCGATGAAGTTGGCGTAACTGGTGGCGACTCAGAAACTACAGGAAGTAGTGCTAGCAAAGAGGATTTAAACAATTTGTTATATGAAGAAGATCGCTTCCATCCGAATAATCTTGGCTACCAAATTATGTCCGGAGCTGTCCGGGATGAAATGGTCAAGACAGAGAAAGAATGGATAACCAAATCAGAAGGTAGTGAATAAAATGAATGAAGAAAAGCCAAAAACAAGTAAATCAATTAAAAAGACACAACCAACCAATCCTAAACGAAATCCCTGGAAAATCGCTTTTCTTGTTCTAGTGGGTTTAGTCATTGGTAGTGTAGCTTTCGTGACATTTCGAGCAACACAAGTTCGCGAACCAGATTTAAAGAAAATACCAGCAATTGTTGAAAAAGAAGGCGAGCCAGTCGTCACCATTCAGTCAAAAAAACAACAGGTGAACAAACTGATTGACTTTTATTTAGCCGACTTTCAAAAAGGTTCGGAGATCAAATATAAATTTTATTTAGAAAATGATGCTTTATTAAATGGAACATTTCAGGTGTTAGGGCATGACATTCCTTTTTACTTATATTTTGATCCTTACGTGATGGCGAATGGCAATGTACAATTAAAAGCAAAAAGTTTATCTATAGGAACGTTAGGCTTGCCAATTAAAGAAGTATTGAAATTTGCTAAACGTTCTTACAAACTACCTAAATGGGTTGAAATCAATCCAGATGATCAAACTGTTTTATTACGTTTAGATCAGTTTAGAATGCAAAATGGTCTATTTGTTCGAGCAGAAAAGATTAATTTAGTTGACGATGACATTCGGATGAATATATACTTGCCAAAAGAGAAATAAAAAAGGAGTGTTAGAGATGGAAGAAAAAGCAATTTTTGCAGGCGGCTGTTTCTGGTGTATGGTGCAGCCTTTTGATACACAACCAGGGATTATCTCAGTTGTTTCGGGTTATACAGGTGGGCACGTGCCTAATCCAACATATGAACAGGTTCTAACACACACAACAGGCCATACGGAAGCAGTAGAAATCACTTTTGATCCGGCGATTATTTCTTATGAACAATTAGTGGATATTTATTGGCAACAAACGGATCCTACTGATGCTTTCGGTCAGTTTCAAGACCGCGGCGATAATTATCGGCCAGTTATTTTTTATCGTTCTCAAGAACAAAAAGAAATTGCTGAGAAAAGTAAAGAACGTCTAGCTAATAGTGACCGTTTTACAGAACCAATTGTTACCACCATCGAACCAGCAGCACCATTTTATCCTGCTGAAGAATACCATCAAGACTTTTATAAAAAAGACGCTTTGCGTTATGGATTGTCCCATCAACGTAGAAGTGAATTTATTGAAGAAAAATGGAGTGACTAATTTACATGAGACGAAGCTTTTACCATTACTTAATGACATTAAAAGGTCCGGCTAAAGATCCTGAAACTGATTTTGCCAATGAAGCGGCCAAAGATATTCAGTTTCCAAAACAAACCGAGGATTATCATGAACTTTCTTCTTATTTAGAAATGAATGCTGACTATTTAAGCAACATGGACATCTTTGATGAGTTATGGGAAAAGTACCTTGAAAACAATAAATAAATCCAGAGGAAAAGCAAACAAAGCTTTTCCTCTTTTTTCATTCATGTTATAGTAAACAAAAGTAGTGACGAATTTGTTAGAAATGAGATGAAATCTATGAAGAACAAACGAACTGTTCCTTTTTATCAATATATTATTTCGCTCCTCTGTGTCGCATTTTTAGCTGGAGGAAGTAGTTATATTTATTTTGATCATCGTGTTAAAAAGATGAGTCAAGAAGGGGCAATTACCAATGCTGATTTAAGCAAAGTGCAGGATTTATATAATGAAATTAGTACCAATTATGTAGGTGAAGTAGATAAAAATGAATTAGTTGAAGGCGCCTTAAAAGGCATGTCTGAAGCTATTGGAGACCCATACTCAACTTATCTAAATGAATCTGCTGCCAATGATTTAAACGAAAGCTTATCTGGCGATTTTGAAGGAATTGGTGCCACTATGACAATGAAAGATGGCGAACCAGTTGTAGCAGAGGCCCCTGTAGCAGATTCCCCAGCTGAAAAAGCGGGAATCAAAGAAGGCGATATTATTGAAAAAGTTGATGGTACAGCTACAAAAGGGATGAAACTAGCAGAAGTCGTCTCAAAAGTCCGAGGTAAAAAAGGAACTTCCGTTGAATTGACTATCCAAAGAGAGGGAGAAACTAAAAATATCTCAATCAAACGTGGGAAAATTCCCGTTAAAACAGTGACAGGTGAGTTAGACAAAAAAGATGCACAAATTGGCTCGATTAAAATTACGTCCTTTGGTAAAAAAACATATCAAGAATTGAAAGAAACAATCACGAATTTACGAGCCAAAGGAGCTAAATCCTTTGTAATTGATGTACGCCAAAATCCTGGTGGACTGCTAGATCAAGCAGAGCGAATGGCCAGTATGTTTTTAAAAAATGGCGAAACAATTGTTCAATTTGAAGACAAAAAAGGACGTACGATGAAAGAAGTTGCTTCCAAAGAATTAGACGACGGCTTTAAAGTAAAAGAACCTGTTGCAGTTATCATTGATGGCAATAGTGCCAGTGCATCCGAAATTTTTGCTGCAGCACTGCATGAATCTGCGAATGTCCCACTAATTGGAACGAAAACATTTGGCAAAGGAACGGTCCAAACGGTGAAGGATTTAAATGACCAAACCGAAATAAAATTGACTGTTTTAAAATGGTTAACACCAAAAGGCGAATGGATCAACGAAAAAGGAATTGAACCAACCATCAAAGCTGATTACCCCGAGTATGCCTATTTAAAATTGATTCCTCGCGATAAAACGCTAAAAGAAGGGGATCAATCTGAAGATATTCAGAACTTAAATGCTATTTTAGCTGTATTAGCGTATCCTGTTGATGAAAACAATGCAAACTACACCGCAGAAACAAAAGCAGCGGTTAGCGATTTTCAACAGAAAAATGGCTTGCCTGTAACTGGAGAAATCGACAATGAAACAGCCACAAAAATTGAAGCCACTTTAGGTAAATTAATTCTTGAAAATGACGCTGCCTACGATACAGCAGTCAAAGAAATTCAAAAAAACTAGAAAAAAGGTGGCACGAAGTTGAAGAAGAAACGTGATTATGTTGGGTATTTAATGTACTTTCTGAAAATTTTAGTACCAGCAATCGTAGCCGTTTTTATTTTAAGAGGATTTTTCCTGATTCCTGTTCGGGTGGATGGCCATTCCATGCAAAAAACCTTGAATCAAGGAGATATGATTGTGATGGAAAAATTCTCCGCCATTAAACGGTTTGATGTGGTGGTCTTTAAAACAGACACAGGATCGATTCTGATTAAACGTGTGATTGGTTTACCAGGAGAAGCTGTGCGTTACGAAAACGATCAATTATATGTCAATAATCAGCCAATCGCTGAACCCTATTTAACTAAAAACAGAAAAAAAGATCATGAAACGATGCCTTACACTACGAATTTTGATTCAAAAGAATTGTTAATGCAAGAAAAATTACCTAAAGATAGCTATTTTGTACTTGGTGATAATCGCCGTATGTCCAAAGACAGCCGTTCTTTTGGTGCAATACATGCAGATCAAATCTTAGGGAAAGCACAATTTGTTTATTACCCACTCACTCATATGAAGATCATTCCTAAATAAGTAAGACCACTAGTTCGTTTATTTAAATAACGACTAGTGGTCTTTTCTAATCTGAAAAATTGTTCTCTTAGCTGAAAAATGTTAAGGTTAAAGTAATGATAGATGTAGGAGGTCATGCAAATGATTAGAAAAACTATTTTAGCAAGCTCTATCTTAGGCGTTGGGTTGCTAATTGGTGCATGTGGGAATCAAACCCAAACGCAAATGAATTCAACCAATACTAGTGAATCATCACAGCCTAAAGTAACCGAATCAAGTCGCAAGTCATCTGAAAGTGCGTCTAATAACGAAGGTGTATCAAGCGATTCTAGTAAATCCACAAGTTCCACTACAGAATCAGAAATCTTAAAAGGTCTGGCGGAAGAAAAAACGCTAAAAGAAAAAATTCCGTCCTTAAATCAAACAACGATTAAGCAAGTCACTGATAATGAGTATAAACGCATTCTTGTGATGGAAGAAAAGGCTACAGGAACAACCTATAAAAGTATTTTGATCAAAAAACAAAATCGCTTAAAAATTGTCAACGAAACAACCGATGAATTGTTGTACAATGGAACCCTATAAGAAGGAACGGATTCAATCAACTCAAAAGTATCGCCATTGTTTTCAAAGAAAAATTTCTTTGGAAACAATGGTTTTTTTGTTGACAAAAGAATTTCTAAGATATATAGTTAGTTACATAAGTAGTTAACCGTTTAAGCGAGGTGTAAAAATGGAATTTAATTTTTCGGGGGAAAAGCCTTTATTTCAGCAAGTAGCCGATCAGATTGCCGAAGGAATTTTTAATGGCGCTTACTTAGAAGGCGAACAAATTCCCTCAACCACAGAAATATCAAAAAGTTACCAAATCAATCCAGCCACCGTTTTAAAAGGAATGAATTTATTAGTAGAACGACAGCTGATTGAAAAGAAACGGGGGATTGGCATGTTTGTTTTACCAGGCGCTCAAGAGAGAGTAAGAAGGGCACGGAAAGAAGAATTTTTAAATAAAGAAGTATTAGAAGTTGTCGCAGAAGCTAAAAAATTAGGGATTACAGCCGAACAATTAAAACAACTAATTGAAAGAGGGTATGACGCATGAGTTTGCGGGTGGAATCAGTAAGCAAAAAATATCATCAAAAAAAGGCATTAGATAATATTTCAATTACTTTTGAAAAAGAAACGATTTATGGGCTTTTAGGCAGGAATGGGGCTGGTAAAAGTACGTTATTAAATATCATTAATAATCGAAGTTTTGCCACTTCAGGTTCCGTTCAATTGGCGGGAGAAACAGTGACCGATAATGAGACTGCTTTGAATCATATTTACTTAATGAGTGAAGATAATTTATTTCCTCCTCAGTTAAAAATTAAAGATATTTTTAAAACGACTGAAGGTTTTTATGGATCATTTGACTGGTCTTTGGCCGAACAAATGTTAAGCGATTTTGGTTTAGATAGTAAAAAGGCATTCAAAAAATTATCAACTGGTTATCGGAGTATTGCTAAACTAATAGTGGCGCTATCCGTCCCCTGTGAGTATATTTTTTTAGATGAGCCGGTCTTAGGTTTAGACGCCAATCATCGGGAATTATTTTATACTTATTTAATTGAGACATACCAAGAACGTCCCCGTACGTTTGTGATTTCTACCCATTTGATTGAAGAAATTGCGAATTTATTAGAAGATATTATCATCATTGATCAAGGAAAATTGATTCGCGCAGAATCTATTGAAACAATTTTGAAAAACGGTCGCATTGTTTCTGGGCCGAAAGAACAAGTAGAGCGCTATACTCAGTCATTGGAAATCTTAGGCATGGACACTTTAGGTGGGGCAGTTACGGCTTACGTGTACGGCGACTTGCCAACTGAAAAAGCAGAGGTTCAAATTGCGCCGCTAAATTTACAAACATATTTTGTGCAATTAACCAATAGAAAGAAGGAAAAGTAAAATGAAATTTAAAACAGCTTTGCGGTATCGTGTAATTTATCAAGTCCGTTCCTTAGCAATTTATTTTGGCTTTTATGCTTTGTTCGGCATTCTTTTTCCTCTTATTGGGTTGCTCTTTTCTAACGACGTGAATACTGTCAGCTCTGATGCAGTAATTCCTTGTCTGGTTTTTATGGGGATACTATCATTTTTTGGGATGAACACAGATTTTAAACTGTTTATTCAAAACGGGCTTTCCCGCTGGACAATTTTTTTGGTGAATTTTGTAAGTAATGCTATTTTATCTTTGGTTGGATCCTTGGCTGTACTTGTACTGATTAAAGTATTTAGCGGCAATTTCATTTCTCATTTTCAATTATCAATGAAATTAATTGATGTCTATGCTCAAGGAAACTTTTTCATGTCGTGGTTGCTCTTTTTTATCTTACTAATGCTTAGCGGCTCACTTGGCTTGTTAGCAGGTGTCTTTAATGATCGGATAGATGGCGTAAAAAAACTCATTGTTTTATTGCTGTTATTAATGATTCCTATTTTACTGGGCACGATTGCACAATTAGGGGGGACACCAATGCGCCTGAGAATGCTCCACGTCTTGCAAGCAATGGTTGGTTATCAATCCACTGGTTTTACTGTCCTGCCACTTCTTCTGACAATCAGTTGCTTTGTTGGCATTAATCTTGGTTTGGCCTATTTATTGAATAAACATCGTGAAATTAAACGCGTAAATGCATAACTAATTAATAAGAACATGTTCAATGAGGTGAATTTGGAACATGTTCTTATTGTTTTAATTGAGAGATACATCGGAAGTACCATGACAAAGGAAAGGGCTTCCGTCAAAATAGAAAGAGAAGAAAGGAGTATGAAAAGAGTAAAAAAACTTTGTAAATAAGTAAACGACAAAGAATGAAAAATGGAGGGGTAACATGGCGGTAATTGAAGCAAAAAATATCAAAAAAAGTTATGGAAAGAACGAAACAAAATTTGATGCGTTAAAAGGTGTTGATTTAAAAGTTGAAAAAGGTGAATCTGTGGCCATAATTGGTAAAAGTGGCTCTGGGAAATCAACATTTATGCACATTTTGGCATTGTTAGATCAACCAACTTCAGGAGATATTTATTTAAATGGTAAAAATGTTACTAGTATTAGAAAGAAAGTGCTGAATAAAACGAGAAATGAAGAATTTGGTTTTGTTTTTCAACAATTCTTTATGAATGCCAAGGATACAGTTTTAAATAATGTTCTTTTACCATTAAAAATTGGTGGTATTTCCGGTAGCAAGAGGAAAAAGATGGCTTTAGATGCGTTAAAAGCAGTCGGTTTGGAAGATAAAGTTCAAAACAAAGCGAATAATTTATCTGGTGGCCAAAAACAACGGGTATGTATAGCGCGTGCTTTAGTTAATAATCCGCAAATTATTTTTGCAGATGAACCTACAGGGAATTTAGATTCTGCCACTGGGAAGAAAATTGAAGAATTGTTATTTGATTTAAATAAAAATAAAGGAATTACCTTAATTATTGTGACACATGATCCAGATTTAGCAGCACGTTGTGATCGGCAAGTTCATGTTCGAGACGGCTTGATTGTAGGAGGAGATGAGTAAATGAAATTTAGAGATATTTTAAAATCAGCTAGTACCAATTTAATGCGTAATAAAGGTCGAACCGTATTGACCATTATTGCAATCTTTATTGGAGCATTTACCATAGCTTTAACTACAGGAGTCAATATTGGTGTAAATGATTATATTGACAAACAAGTCGGCAGTGTCGGTGGTGCAAATCAGCTATTTATTCAGCCAAAAATGGAGATGAATGTTGGTAACGGAACAGAACCAAGTAAATATAATCCAGAGAAAAAAACCAGTACGATTCAACAACAAAGTATGCTTGCTGAAAAAGATATTGAGAAGATTAAAAAAATCTCGGATGTTACATCAGTGGAACCAATGAAATCCGTTGCTATCGATTATATAAAAGGAGCAGATAAGCATAAATATGTATTTTCAGCAACTTCTGCGCTAGATGAGATGACCATTGATTTAGCGGCTGGCCGTAAAGTTTCGCAAACGAGCCAGGACTTCGAAATTAATTTGTCACCAGAATATGTAAAGGCGCTCGGCTATACATCTAGTAAAGCTGCCGTGGGAGAAACAGTTCAATTAGGTATCTCAAGTTCCTTGAAAGGACAAGAGCAAGTTATTGAAGCAAAAATTGTTGGCGTTAGAAATACCAGTGTCATTCAAAATGGGCTCTCGCTGATGAATAAAGCATTGATTGATAAAGTTGTCTCAATCAATCAAGCAGATCTTCCAGAACATTTAAAAAATCAATACGCGATGATTATTGCTGAAGTTAAAAAAGACAGCACGCCAGAGCAGATTAAGGACATCAAAAAAGATTTAGATAAAGCTGGCTATTTAGCGACTACTGTCGAAGATGAAATTGGTATGATTCGTAATATAATCAATGCAATCACTGGTGTTTTAACCATGTTTGGTGCAATTGCCTTGTTAGCTGCAAGCTTTGGCATTATTAACACGCTGTATATGTCTGTCCAAGAAAGAACGCGAGAAATTGGTTTAATGAAAGCCATGGGTCTTAGCAATGGGAAAGTCTTTACAATTTTTAGTGTTGAGGCGGCTTTAATTGGCTTTTTTGGCTCAATATTAGGCATTTTAGGAGCTGTTGGGGTTGGAAATTTAGTTAATCGTTTGGCAACGGATTCTTTTTTAAAGGCTTTAACAGGATTTAAATTAATTCAATTTTCATTGCCATCTTCACTAACGATTATCTTAGTTATTATGTTTATTGCTTTTTTAGCAGGAACTTTACCAGCTCGAAGAGCAGCAAAATTAGATCCAATTGAATCTTTACGTTATGAATAATAGACTAAAAACAGCTACTTTCTCTCAATTTAACTAAAGCATATTCTTATATAAAAAGAAGGCAATAGGCGTATACTAAAAGTGTGAAAAATGAAACAAATGAGAGGAAGTTGGTTTATGAAAGCTGTTGTGATTAATCAGTACGGAAGTAAAGAGGTACTTGAAGAAGCAGAAGTAACACTGCCAGAATTATCGGAACATCAAGTGTTGGTAAAAGAATACGCGACATCAATTAATCCGATTGATTGGAAATTGCGTGAAGGATATTTAAAACAGATGTTTGATTGGTCCTTTCCGATTATTCTTGGTTGGGATGTCGCTGGTGTGATTACAGAGGTGGGGAGTCAAGTAACGGATTGGCAAGTTGGCGATAAAGTTTTTGCTCGTCCTGAAACTACTCGTTTTGGTACCTATGCAGAAGTAACGATTGTGGATGATCATTTATTAGCAAAAATCCCTGAAACAATTAGCTTTGAAGAAGCGGCTGCCGTTCCGTTGGCTGGTTTAACCGCTTGGCAAGCATTGTTTGATCATGGTCACCTTAAAGAAGGAGAAACTGTTTTAATTCATGCTGGTGCAGGTGGGGTCGGTACTTATGCGATTCAACTAGCAAAAGAAGCGGGCGCACATGTCATCACGACCGCTAGCGCAAAAAATCATGCCTTACTGAAAAAAATTGGTGCAGATGAAGTGATTGATTATCATACAACGAATTTTGCAGAGGTATTAACTGATGTTGATTTGGTTTTTGATACAATGGGTGGTGAGGTTCAAAAAAATAGTTTTGACGTCTTAAAACCAAACACAGGTCGTCTTGTTTCAATTGTGGGCATTGAAGATAAACAATTGGCAGCCGAAAAAAATATTTCTGCTGAAAGTATTTGGCTTCAACCAAATGGAGAACAATTACAAAAAATTGCTGATTTGATGGCAGCTGGAAAAGTGAAATCAATTATTGGTGAAGTTTTCCCTTTTTCTAGACAAGGGATTTATGATGCACATGCACTCAGTGAAACGCACCATGCAGTTGGCAAAATAGTTGTTCAAATGGCAAAATAAAAGAAGCTCAGACAGTGAATTATCTTAAAATAGAAAAAGTGAGCCTGGGACAAAAATCCAAAGAGATTTTTGTCCCAGGCTCAAAACCTGATAAACGGCGGGAACAGAACCAACTCCTTCGGAAATAAGCCGAAATTCTCCAAAAATTAAAGAGCAATTTTCGGAAATTTCTTCTTATTTCTCGGAGCTAAACGGTTCTGTCCCGACCTCACTTTTTTGTTAAGAGGACAGATGTGCCAACCAAGTTTGTGTTTCCTTAATTTCTTGATAAGTTAATTGATGACTTTGTGTCCAAACCTCTTGTACGGTTGCTCCATGATTCTGAAATAATTGAATCACACGCATACTCTCAGGAAGTGGGACAATCGGGTCATGCTCTCCTAGAGATAATAAAACAGAAGTGTCGGTCAAGTCTGGTTGATTGGTCAATTCAACAGGAAACATGGGATGATAGAGGACAGCTTGATGGTAGCTGTCGGGATGAGTAAGCAATAATTGAATAGCGATATTGGCCCCATTTGAATAGCCAATAAAAATAATTTTATCCAATGAAAATTGATGTTCGTTAGCGGCTTGTTGAATAAACTTATGAAGCGCCTCGCCGCGTTTTTCTAGATCTTCTAAGTCATAATGACCTTCCGCTAGGCGCTTAAAATAACGATTCATTCCATTTTCTGAAACATCACCACGAATACTTAGCACAGTAGCTTGTTTATTTAGTTCTTGAGCAATTGGTAGGAGAGATGTTTCATCACCACCTGTACCGTGAAGTAGCACAAAGACAGGTGCTTCAGGATGTCCTTTTTTTAAAATTGAATGCATGTTTTTTTCCTCCTTAGGCTCGTTTTGTATTGAAAGGCTTGATAACACTCTCAATATACTCACGACGGTTTTCTAAAAATGGCGCAAGAGATAACTTTTCTCCTAATGTTTCGTAAGGTTCATCCCCCATAAACCCTGGTTCATCGGTGGCTAATTCGACTAAAATATGCCCAATGCGAACATACAATGATTCAAAATAATAACGATCGACATAGCCAGAGTTTTGTAAGCCTAAATGATCAAAGCGCGTTTGCCAAGTCCCAAGTGATTTGCGATCCGCTAAGCGGAATGCAACGTGATGTACTTCACCATATCCTTGTTGCGCTTGTGAGCTAGTATCATCGTCTACCAAAACGACTTGGGCACCATTGCCACCTTGGCCAACTTCAAGTAAATAGCGATTGCCTTCTTGTGCCACTACGTGAAAGCCTAGAATTTCTTCAAAGACTTCTTTGAATTCATGAAAATAGGAAATAGCTATTTCGACAGGTCCTAAGCCATAGATCGCAAATTCTGTTGGAACAGGTCCTTTTTTCCAAGGGGTGCCCGCTGTAACACCCTGATTTAATTCATCAGAGATTAATTGATACGCTTGATCATCAAAATCCCAAAAGCGAAGGACCTTTTTCCCAAATTCTTCAGAAATACCTGTGTGTTTGACAGCAAATTCATTGAAGCGATTTTCATAATAAGTCAAAGCTGCATCTGAAGGAACCCGGAACCCTGTTCTTGAAATTGTATTGGTTCCTTTTAATCCTTTAGGGTTATTGGGAAAATCGAAAAAGGTCATGGTTGTACCTGGTGTACCCAAATCATCGGCAAAATAGGTGTGGTAAGTATAGATATCATCTTGATTCACTGTTTTTTTGACTAAACGCATCCCTAAAACGTCTGTAAAGAAGTGATAGTTTTTTTCTGCATTACTTGTCATAGCTGTAACGTGGTGGATTCCTAATAATTGATCTTCTTTTTTCATCATTATTTCCTCATTTCGTTTCATTTGTTATTTTTCGTAAAGTTTTTTGAAGAAGAGTTAATTCTTCAGAAGAGAGTTGTTCAAATGCTTCTGCAATTCGCTTTGCATGCGTCGGGAAAATTTCTTTAATTAATGTTTTTCCAGCTTCTGTTAATTCAACGTAAGTAATGCGTCGGTCTTTTTCACTGGGGGTGCGCGTTACATAGCCTTTTTTATGTAATTGGTCAATAACATAAGTGGTGCTACTGCTGGCAATTAAAATTTTCTCCTTAATTTTTTGGATGGTCTGAGGACCTTTATGGAGTAACAGCTCTAATACTGAAAATTCTGTAATGTTTAAGTCATAACAAGCGACATCTTGCTTGGCAAGTTGCTCTAGTCGATGACTGGTTCTTAATAAACCGATATAGGCTTTTAAAGCTTCTTGCTGTTGGCTCATTGTTTCACCTCTTTTTTATTTCGAATTCGAGATAAATATAACTTACTTTTGGTAAGTAATCAATTAATATGCTTAAAAAGACAGCCAGCAAAAAATGTGAATTTTTGCTGGCTGTCTTTTTTGTTTATTTTAGAAGATCGTTGGAACTAAGCCGCCATCGATTCTTAAGGCTTCTCCTGAGAAGGAAGAAGAATCTGGGCTGGCCACAAAGGTAACAAAACGACCAATTTCTTCTGGTCGAATGAGCCGTTGGATTTGTGAACGAGAACGATGATTTTTCATGAAATCTTTTTCCCAATCCTCTTTGGGAATGTCTGAATCAGCGTACATATCTTCCAACATTTTTTCTACACCTTCGGTAAGGGTTGAGCCAGGCATAACCGTGTTAACGGTGACATGTGTGCCGACAGTTAAGTTGGATAAACTTTTAGCTAATGAAAGATTCATCGTTTTTGTCATGCTATATTGGGGCATTTCGCCAGAAGGCATCACCGCTTCTTCGCTAGCGATGAAAATAATGCGACCAAAATCTTGTGCAAGCATTTTAGGTAGATAAGCTTTTGCTAATGCATTGCCTGACAACACGTTCACAGTAAAAAATTTTTCCCAAGTGGCGTCATCGATGTCCCAGTATTCCATTGGTTCAAAAATCCCCATATTATTCACTAAAATGTCGACTTTAGGGAATTTTTCAAGTAAAGTAGTTCGTTGACTTTCAATGGAAATATCGGCAGTTCCTGCTTGAGGATGAGTGTCTGGAAACATTGTTTGTATTTCTTCAACAACTTTGATTACTTCGGCTTCATTGCGCCCATTGATAATGACATCGGTCCCTTCACGAGCCATTTCAATCGCAATTGCTTTGCCAATTCCTTTGGTTGAACCAGTAATTAATGCTAATTTATTCGTTAAGTGTAAATCCATTTAAATCCCTCCAACGTTTGTCTATATGTCTATATCTAGTGTAGGTCTTTTTCTGGACTTTTAAAAGGAAAAAGTTTTTTCGGCCCGCGGGAAACAAGCCCCAATAACTACTTAACAGCTGAATTTTCACTTTTTGGGCGTAAAACGAGTAATTATTGTCAGTAAAAAAGCGTCACTTTTTTGATAGAATAACTAGAGACGAAATTGGCTAAGACCAATTTTGTAAAATTGTACATAAAAAAGAAGAGTGGGAATGCTATGAAGAAACAATATTACTGGAATATACCCGATAACTTACTAAACTCGTTAAAACAGCGGAAAAAGTTATACAGCTTTTATAAAAATGAACAAAATAAGGCAAGAGAATTAGTAGAGAATTGTCAGTCGGTTCTTTTTCCTGAATTAGTCGCTTCGCTGAATAAAATAGATGAGCGGATTAAATTATTGATATTCTATCAAAATTTAGAAGATTGTGAGCTTTCAGAAGAAGAAATTATTACTGTGATTGAGCGAGAATATTTTGTGACTTTTTATGAAACAATTGAAGAACCGACCACTGAAATTATTAGTAGTCATTCTATGTATTATTTATTGCAACAGCCGACTAAAGAAATGCTTTGGGATTTAGACTTTAGTAACATGTTAAAACAAGGTCAGTTAGTTGATTTAATGGATTATCAAAAATTGACCAAATGTTATCAAAAGCTGCAGAATCAAGCTAAAAATTTGATTGAAAAATTAAATAAAGAAACATTTTACACATTCTATAGTCAACTTTTATTGATTGATTGCCAATGCAAATTATTAATAGAAGAGGCGCTTCTAAAAGAAGAATCATTGATGACGGTCGATGAATGCTTAACAGCCATTAAGCAAGAAATTCGAAAAATTCATTTTGAACAATTTAAATACCAACATTATTTATTTGAAGATTTATCTTTGCGGTACCAAGTTTAACGAAAGTGACAAAAAGAATGGTTGAATCTAACAAGAATGTTCGTTGTTTTCTGTTATATAAAAAGATATGATAGTTTCTGTAGAAAAAATAAAGGAGACGATTCATGAACGCAAATCGCTTAAAGTTATTGATGATGGGGTTAATGGTTCTTGACCATATTAGTTATTTTGTTCCGCCAGAATGGGCACTGATTTTTCATGTAATTACTCGTTGTGTCGGCGTGTTTTTTGGTTACATGGCTGTAGAAGGTTTCAACTATACACGGAATGTTTATCGTTACAATGGTCGTTTGTATATTTGGGCAGCAATCATGTTTGTTGGAAATACGCTTCTAAATCATTTAGTGAATAATCCAGCTGTCGCAGTTCACAACAATATTTTCTTCACCTTAGCCCTTGGGGTCAGTATGTTAATTGTGACAAAAGCGATGCTAGAGATGCCAAAAATCAGTTTAAAGATTGTTTTATTGATTAGTATATTAGCCATTTTAGGAATAGGAGCAATGTTTGCTGAAGGTGGCATTGTGATGTTACCTTTTATGTTGATTACGTATTTAGCCAGAAAGAGACTTGTCTTACGGAACTGTTTATATGGTGCATTAGCGCTCTTTTTCTTAGTTACAAGTTTTCAATGGTTGGGAGATTGGCCAACGACAATTGAAATGTTAGCTTATAATTCTGATTTTATGTTTATCACTGTGTTACCATTTATATCGCTTTACAATGGTGAGAGAGGGAGCAAAGCACCATTTTTCAAATATTTATTTTACGGATTCTATCCGCTTCATTTATGGCTGATTGCGTTAATAGCCAATTACGTTCATTAAACTTTTTATAATAAAAGAATAAAAACAGCGACTCACCAAAATGTGAGCCGCTGTTTTTTTAGATGGGTAAGCTACTGATTCCTAAAAGAAGAGTGACAAGTAGAAAAACAAAAAACACAATTCGCTTATCATGAACCAGTAAGGCAATGTATTCTCGGATTAGAGCAGTTGGTAAAAAATATAAGGCAGTTGGTGCTCCAACACCTTCAGCTTTTAAGCCGACACGATGGGCATACATAGCTCCTCGTAAGACATGATAGTTATTTGTTGAAAAAATAACAGAGGGTTGTTTAGAATCAGACGGCATCTTTTGCCAATCCGCCTGAATGATTGCTTTAGAAAACAACATATTTTCATAAGTGGTTGTGGATTGGTCCTCCAACAAAATTGCTTCCGCAGGAATATTTTGTGAAAGCAAATATTTTTTCATTGCGAAAGCTTCGGCCACAGGTTCGTCAGGACCTTGACCACCGCTGACTACAAATTTAGCGGTGGGATTTTTTTCATAATATTCAATCCCTTTATCTAACCGACTCTTCAAAAGTGGAGGCACTTCCTCGCTACGAATTCCCGAACCTAAAACAATGATATAATCAACCGCTTTTTTTAAAGGAATCATTTGGTACATCCATGAATACAAGACGTAAGCAGCAAATAGAAAGGTCAGTAAAAGATCCATTAACAATAGAAAAAGTAAGAACAGAAAAAGCACATAAGGTATTTGCGCTGTGCCAACTGATAATAAATATAGAAAGGCGGGTAAAGCAATTAATAAGTTCAGTCCTAAGCCCGCCGACAATTTAGCCGTGACACTTTTGCCTTCTTTCGTTTGCATTGTACGTGAGTTAAAAATAAAGTAAATGCAAATGCCGATAAACACAGCGGGAATTAATAGATAACCAATAGCCAAGGTAATTAAGTCGCCATTCTTAAAATGTAAATAAATTTTGTCTAGTCCGATAAATAGTAAGGTGACTAATGACAATAAGGTGCCAGAAGCCAGAGTGATACCGCCGAGGATACTGCGGTTATTAATTTTTAATATACCAAATCCTAGTAGGGCGATAAACAAAAAGAATAGTAGTAGTGCCATTTAATTCCTCCTAAAAATAAGTATCTAAAGTATAACATGCTTTAGGATCGGACATAAATAAACAGCTGTGCCGAAGCATAAGTTTTCCTTTCATTCTTAGAAAAGAATTTTTTTCATGAAAAGTAAATTAGATAACAATTGTTTAGAGAAAGAAAAGCTTGATTTACTAAGCTTTTCCTTCTCTATAAAAAATATTAATAAGGGCATAAAAATTAACAATTTGTATGCGCTTACATAATGAGGTAGATTTAAAGTGTAAAGAAGAAAAAATGAGGTGAGAAAATGATCACTGTTTCAATTGCAGGAGGTTCACAACCAGAGATTTTACAGCTAGTTAAAAAAGCGCTAAAAGAAGCCGAGCAACCGTTGCAGTTTATTGTATTTGATACAAATGAAAATCTTGATACTGAAAATCTCTGGAAATATGTTCATTGCTCAGATGAGGCCGCGGTAGCACAGGAAGCTGTCAGTCTAGTTGCAACCGGTCAAGCACAAATTTTATTGAAAGGAATTATTCAGACCCACACATTACTGAAAGAAATGTTGAAAAGCGAGCATCAATTAAAAAATAAACCGATTCTTTCCCATGTAGCAATGGTGGAGCTGCCTGCGGGAAAAACCTTCTTGTTAACCGATTGTGCGATGAACATCGCCCCCACTCAAGCGACCCTCATTGAAATTGTTGAAAATGCTAAAGAAGTCGCCCAAAAATTGGGACTGCACCACCCGAAAATTGCTTTGTTAAGCGCAGCGGAAAATTTCAATCCTAAAATGCCTTCGTCTGTTTTAGCAAAAGAAGTCACGGCACATTTTAATGATCAACAAGAGGCTACGGTTTTTGGGCCACTTTCGCTTGATTTAGCGACCTCTGAAGAAGCGGTTGCGCATAAACGTTACAGCGGTCCTATCATGGGGGATGCAGATATTTTAGTGGTCCCAACTATTGATGTTGGAAATTGTTTATACAAATCATTAACCTTGTTTGGGCACGCCAAGGTGGGAGGAACGATTGTTGGCACAAAAGTCCCAGTCGTTTTAACATCTAGAAGCGATTCGACAGAAAGCAAATTCCATTCATTAAGATTTGCCATGAGACAAGTTTAAAAAAAGGAGCAGAAAACAATGGAAACAGTATTGGTTATTAATCCTGGCTCGACCTCCACGAAGTTAGCGCTTTTTGCTAATCATGATTGCTTGGCAGAAGAAACGCTTAGACATAGCGTCCAAGAATTGGCACCTTTTGAAAATGTTGTCAGTCAAACAGCATTTCGAAAACAAATGATCGCGGAATTTTTAGAAACACATAACATCACACAATTAGCCGCTGTCGTAGGGCGTGGTGGTTTGCTTAAGCCTATTCCTGGCGGTACGTATCTTGTCGATCAACAAATGCTAGAAGACTTGCGGACAGAACGCTTTAATACCCATGCTTCAAATTTAGGGGCGATTTTAGCTAATGAGTTTGCAGAAAAATATCACGTGTCAGCCTTTATTGTCGATCCTGTTGTTGTAGATGAGCTACAGCCATTAGCCAGGATTTCTGGATTAAAAGGCATTCAGCGGCGTAGCGTTGGTCACGCCTTAAATCAAAAAGCGGTCGCTCGAAAAATCGCTGAGGATTTAGGGAAAACATATGAGCAAAGCAATTTTATCGTTGTTCATTTAGGTGGGGGCATTAGCTTGGGGGCGCATCAAAAAGGCCGCATGGTGGATGTGGTAAATGGGCTTGATGGTGAAGGTCCTTATACGCCTGAACGCAGTGGCGCCTTACCGCTCGTTGAATTTGCGCAATGGATACTTGAAAAGGAGTTGACGATTAGCCAAGTGAAAAAGCTAATTGCGGGTAATAGCGGTCTTAAATCATACCTAGGTGAAACAGATTTACGGCATATCCAAGCACAAATAGCTGCAGGTGATCAAACAGCAAATTACTATTTAAAAGGAATGTGTTACCAAATCGCAAAAAGTATTGGCGAGATGGCCGTGGTTCTTGAAGGCACAATTGATGCAATTATTTTAACAGGGGGCGCAGCCTATTCGCAAACCGTTGTTCAAGAAATTAGTCAAAAAGTCACTTGGATTGCACCAATTAAGGTTTACCCAGGTGAAATGGAGATGGCTGCTTTATATGAAGGCGTCAATCGAGTATTAACAGGGGAAGAACAAGCTTTAAATTATAGTGAAGCAAAAATTGAGCAGGAGTGATCAAAATGGCGGAACAAACAGATTTACTGATTTTAGGTGGCGGAACAGGAGGCTATGTAGCAGCAATTCGAGCTGCACAAAAAGGGCTAAACGTCACAATTGTTGAAAAATACAAATTAGGTGGCACTTGTTTGCACAAAGGCTGTATCCCTACAAAAGCTTTATTAAGAAGCGCAGAGGTTTTTGATACCTTAAAACAAGCGGCTTCTTTTGGGATTGAAACAGAGGCATCGTCCATTGATTTTTCTAAAATACAACAACGGAAAGAAGGAATTATTGAGCAGTTACACAAAGGTGTTGAAGGCTTATGCAAGAAAAATAAAATCAAAATTTTAGCAGGCGAAGGTGCGATTTTAGGTCCCTCTATTTTTTCACCAGTCTCTGGCGCAGTGGCAGTTACGTTTAATGATCCAACACGGGAAGAAGAAATTATTGTTCCTAAAAATGTCATTATTGCGACAGGCTCTAGTCCTAAAACGTTACCTAATTTGCCATTAGATGAAGAATTTATCTTATCTTCTGATGGGATGCTTGAATTAGAAGAATTACCAGAATCAATTGCAATTATTGGTGGTGGCGTTATTGGTGTCGAGTGGGCTTCTTTATTAAATAGTTTAGGTGTCAACGTAACTATCATTGAATTTTTGGATCGTTTACTTATAAATGAGAGTGCAACAATTTCTAAAGAATTAAAGAAACGTTTAGAGCAACGAGGAATTAACATTCTATTAGGTAGCAAAGTCCAAGAAGCGAAAGTTACTGGACAAAAGGTTCAAGTAGAAGTTGCAGGACAAGAAACCCTCACCGTTGACAAAGTCATGGTAGCAATTGGACGTCAGCCCAATATCAATAAGTTAGGGTTACAGAATACCTCAGTGAAATATACTGACAAAGGCATTGAAGTAAATGAATTTTATCAAACCACAGAAGGACATATTTATGCGATCGGTGATTGTATCGATACACTCCAACTAGCACATGTGGCTATGAAAGAAGGAGAGTTAGCTGTTCAGCATCTTTTAGGCGAGACAGTTGAACCTTTAAATTATACAAACGTGCCTCGAGGTGTTTATACAAATCCTGAAATAGCAAGTGTCGGCTATACTAGAGAAACTTTACCAGCAGATAAAGAAGTAGTGATTGGTACCTTTAATTTTAATGGTAATGGTAAATCACTTGTTTATGGAGAAACAGATGGCTTTATAGAAGTAATTCGTGATAAGAATACCGATGATTTATTAGGGGTTTCTATGATTGGCCCACATGTCACGGATTTAATTGCCGAAGCAAGTACTGCCATGTATTTAGATGCCGCGCCCATTGAAATTGGCGAAGCAATCCATGCGCATCCAACAATGACAGAAGTATTGCAAGAAGCAGCCTTAGATACTTATGGCTTAGCGATTCACAAATAGAGAAAGGTTGATGAAAATGAAAGCGCTTAAAAAATCGGGTTTATCAAAAGAAGAATTGATTCAGGCATATCGTCAAGTACTAAGAGGACGTCGTTTAGACGAACGGTTGTGGCAATTAACAAGGATTGGTAAGACCTCTTTCAATATTTCTGGTCAAGGGGCAGAAGTTGCACAAGTAGCGATGGCGATGGCTTTTGATCCTCAAAAAGATTATTTTTTACCGTATTATCGTGATATGACCGCGTGCTTGGTTTGGGGCATGACCTCCAAAGATATTTTAATGGGTTCTTTTGGAAAAGAAGCGGATCCTTCTTCCCATGGTCGTCAAATGCCGAATCATTATGGTTCAAAAGAGCATAATATTGTTTCCTTCTCTTCAACAGTAAGTACACAAATGCCATTAGCGACAGGTGTTGGTTATGCAGCGCAACTTCAAAAAGCTGATTTTGTTGCATTGACCACCACTGGGGAAGGGTCTGCCAATCAAGGAGAAGTCCAAGAAGCTATGAACTTTGCAGGCGTAAAAAAATTACCAGTCATTTTTGTTGTTGAAAATAATGAATATGCGATTTCTGTCCCAATTGAAGAACAGTATGCCAATAAACGAATGGCCGATCGCGCGAAAGCTTATGGCTTTGAAGGTGTGACCGTTGATGGTAGTGATTTTACTGAAGTCTATCTAGCATTTAAAGAAGCAGTAAAAGCGGCTCGCGGGAAAAAAGGACCAAAATTGATTGAACTAATGGTTTCTCGCTTGACTTCTCATTCCGCTGACGATGATCAATCTGTTTATCGTTCAAAAGAAGAAATTGAAGAGATGAAAAAGAACGATGCAGTGAAGCTTTTTGAAAAACAATTATTAGAAGAGGGCTATTTAACAGACGAAGACATTGCCAAAATTGATGAAGAAATTCGTGCAGAAATCAATCAAGCAACGGATGAAGCAGAAGCAATGCCAGATCCTGTACCGACATCAATTTTAGAAGAAGTGTATGCAAAATAAGAGAAGAGGAGAAGAAATATAATGGCTGAGATGACTTATTTAGAAGCAATTAACTTAGGAATTTCTGAAGAAATGGCTCGTGATGAAAAAGTAGTTATTTTTGGGGAAGATGTCGGCGGGGACAAAGGCGGCGTATTCGGTGTAACAAAGGGCTTGGCTGCTAAATACGGTGACGAGCGTTGTTTTAATACACCGTTAACAGAAGGCTTAATTGGTGGTTTAGCTGTCGGCTTAGGTTTAATGGGTTATCGTGCAATTGGTGAATTTCAATTTGCGGATTACATTTTGCCTGCAACCAATCAATTGTTATCAGAGGCTCGGACAATGCGCTATAGAACAAAAGGCGATTGGACTGCGCCAATCGTTTATCGGACCCCTTATGGCGGCGGTGTTCGTGGTGGGCTGTATCATTCTCAGTCTACAGAAAAAGTTTTTTGTGGACAACCAGGATTAAGAGTGGTGACCCCCTCTAATCCTTATGATGCAAAAGGGATGATTAAAGCAGCAATTCGTTCCGATGATCCAGTCATTTTTTACGAACATAAGCGTTTATATCGTTTACTAAAAGATGAAGTGCCTGCAGATGATTATATCGTACCAATTGACAAAGCCAATGTCGTTAGAACGGGTAGTGATTTAACCGTGATTAGTTACGGCATGACCTTGCAATTAGCTTTAGCTGCGGCGGAAAAACTAGCCGCTGAAGGTATTGATGCCGAAATCGTCGATGTTCGCTCATTATATCCTTTAGATCGCGAAACATTAGTGGCTGCAGCTAAGAAAACGGGGAAGGTTTTACTCGTAACAGAAGACAATAAAGAAGGCAGTGTGATGAGTGAAATTGCAGCAATGATTTCAGAAGATGCTCTCTTTGATTTAGATGCACCGATTCAACGACTTGCAGGACCTGATTGTCCAAGCATGCCTTATGCATTACCTTTAGAAAGAGAATTTTTAATCAATGAAGAGCAAGTATTAGCAGCAATGAAAGAATTAGCAGAATTTTAATTGAAGCAAGGAGGAAAAAATAAATGGCCACAAAAGAAATCAAAATGCCTCATCTAGGCGAAAGTGTCACAGAGGCAGCCATTGTTCAATGGTTAGTTAAACCAGGGGATTCGGTGAAACGCTATGATCCTTTAATGGAAGTCGTTTCTGATAAAGTCACCACGGAAGTCCCATCAGATTTTGATGGTGTAGTAAAAGAATTTCTGATTTCTCTAGATACAGATGTGCCCATCGGAACAGCGGTGATGACGTTAGAGACAGAAGAAACAACAGAAGAAACAGAAGTAGCTACTTTAGCACCAGTGAAAGAAGCAAGTGCGGAACAAGCACATGAACATGAAACGGCTGAAACAACAAGCACTGCGACGTCCCATCAAAAAAATAATGGTCGTTATTCCCCAGCAGTCCTTAAAATTGCCCAAGAAAAAAAGATTGATTTAACACAAGTTACAGGGACAGGTCGTGATGGTCGAATTACTAGAAAAGATGTCACAAACTTTACACCAACACAGGCAAGAACACCTGAGAAAACAGTGAGTCCAGGAACTAGCCCTTCAATTTCAGAGGAGCCAGTTGCTTCGCAAAATGAAAGCGCCGCAACAGCTAGTCCAACTGAAACAACCACAGATAAAATTGTCTCTGCAGATCCTGTACGTAAAGCGATTGCTAAAAAAATGGTACAAAGTGTCAACGAAATCCCTCATGCTTGGTTAATGGTGGAAGCGGATGTGACCAACTTAGTCCAACTTAGAAATTCATTAAAAGATGAATTTAAACAACAAGAGGGACTGTCTCTAAGCTTCTTCCCATTTTTTGCCAAAGCAGTCATTCAAGCGTTAAAGAAAAATCCAAAAATCAATACATCTTGGGATGATGGCTCAATTATTTATCATAAAGATGTTAATTTATCCATAGCTGTAACGACAGACGAGCATCTTTACGTGCCAGTGATTCAACAAGCGGATAACTATTCGATTGCAGGGCTAGCTAAAGAAATCAATCGTTTGGCACAAGAAGTCCGACAAGGAACGCTGGCAAGCAAAGAAATGCAAGGAGGGACCTTTACCCTTAATAATACTGGGACACTAGGTTCCGTCCAATCGATGGGAATTATTAACCATCCACAAGCTGCGATATTACAAGTAGAGTCAATTAATAAACGCCTTGTGCCAACCGCAGATGGAGGCTTTAAAGTGGCAGATATGGTTAACTTATGTCTTTCTATTGATCATCGAATTTTAGATGGACAACAAGCAGGTAAGTTCTTGCGAGATGTTAAAGATAATTTAGCGAAATATAATGCGGATACGGATGTATATTAAAAATCGTTCCTTACTTTAGTTAAATAAAAAGCGCCTCAAAGAAATAAACGCTCTTCTTTGAGGCCGCTCTTTATCTAACAGAAAGTTCAATCATTCTCAAACTTATTCTAAAAAAACAAAAATAATCAATAGGAGTGTTGAAAATGCCCACTGATAAACTGGATGCTCAATTAACCCCAAGAATATTTTTTAACAAAGTGTTAGCTGGAACAGCTTCCGGCACCATTATCGCCTTAATTCCCAATGCTGTATTAGGAGCCATTTTAAAATATTTTGCAGAATACAAGATTATCGAAATGATTATTCATGCGGCGCAAATTTTCCAACTAGCCACCCCTTTAATTATTGGTGGACTGATTGCTTTTCAATTTGGCTTAACGCCACAGAAAATGATGATTGCTGGCGGTGCAGCATTTGCTGGCTCTGGCGTGATTAAATTTAATTCAGAAGTGAAAGGCTTTATTGGTGCAGGCACTGGTGACATCATTAATATTATGATTACCGCTTCTGTTGCAGTCTTACTTTTATTGGTCATCGATAAAAAATTCGGTTCAGTGGAAATCATTGCTTTACCGATCGTTGTTGGAGTAGGTGCAGGCTTGTTTGGCATGTTGATTTATCCATATGTGACACAAATCACGGTCGCCATCGGGAAAGTGATTAACAATTTTACTGATTTTCAGCCAATTATCATGAGTATTTTAATTGCTTGTTCATTTGCTGCACTGATTATTTCGCCAATCACTACTGTGGCAATCGGTTTGGCGATTCAGTTGAATGGCTTGTCTGCAGGTGCTGCTGCAATGGGAATTGCAGCCACAACTGTTGTTCTTGTGATTAATTCTTGGAATGTCAACCAATCGGGAGTGACACTGGCTGTCTCTTTGGGCGGCATGAAAATGATGATGCCTAACTTATTTAAATACCCAATTATTTTAATTCCTTGTTTATTTACAGCGACTATTTCAGCAATTCCTGTGGTTCTATTCAACATTTCAGGAACCCCACAATCGGCTGGATTTGGCTTGGTTGGACTCGTGGGACCACTTGCTTCATTGGATGCGGGCTTAGGGATCTTACCCTTACTCTTTTCTTGGTTTGTTGTTCCAATTGTCGCGGGTTTATTCTCAAAATTCTTATTTGAAAAAGTGTTGAAACTTTATGATAGTAAAGTCGTCTTTGCTTATCAAGGCTAGATTATCCATTAATTTTCTTTAATGATTTGGATAAAATCTCTAACATCTTCTGTCAGACTAAAATCGCGGCGCAAAGCAATGCCGATGGGGAAATAGTCAAACTTATCTTTTAAAGGAATCCATTTCAGTCCCTGACTTTTTCCCACTTCATAATATTCAATCGGCAGCAAACAAATCGAATTATTTTTTTGTAAACTATAAAGAAGTACTTGTAAATCATCGTTATGCAAAATGATATTCGGCTCATAACCGAAGCTCCGAGTCCGATCTAATAGTAGGCGACCAATCATAAAATTATCACTTAACGATGAAAATCGTTGATCTTTCAAATCTTTAAAAGTTAATTTTTCATATTGGGAGAGAGGATTTGATTCTGGTACCACGACATAAACATGGTAGCCTTTGGTAGTCGTTTCTAAAGGTTCAATATGAATAATTTCAGGTAAGGTATTTGGAAAAGAAATTAGTCCCATATCAATTTCTTTATTTGCTAACATCGTTTGTAATTTTGGCGAGCCATCTTGTTGTAATATTAAATTCACATGTGGATGGGTTGTTAAAAATCGTGAAATTTCTTTCATAAATTGTACAGCAAATAAAGTAGTTAAGCCTAAACGTAATTGCTTTTTGACTGGTTTCTGGTTCATTTCACGAATATCTGTTACCAATTGATCGAATTGAAAAACAACTTCTTGGCCATGTTCATATAAATAAACACCAGTATCGGTTAATTGAAACGGTTGATCAGAATGATCAAACAACGCTGTGCCTAACTCAGATTCCATTTTTTTCAATGCTAAAGAAAGTGTTGGTTGGGTGACAAATAAATTGCGAGCGGCCGCCGATAAACTGCGGGTATTAACAATTTCAATGAAGTACTTTAAAAGCTGAATATTCATCAGAAACTCCCTTTCTTTTTAAAAGCGCTTACACAAATGTGCTTGGATAAAAAATAACAAATAGATCACTTATAATATAACATATGTTTTGCCTTTTTATTGCTATAAAAGTAAGAGATAGAGATTTTCTTAGCAGATTTTTACCTAAAAATAAAAAATTGAACGGAGGAAAAGAAATGAAGATTATTATCGCAGGTGCTGGCGCTATGGGCAGTCGTTTTGGACTAATGTTACATCAAGCAGGAAATGACGTTATTTTTGTTGATGGTTGGCCAGAACATATTGAAGCAATAAGAAAAAACGGGTTAGTTGCTGATTTTAATGGCGAAGTGGTGACCGCTAAAATTCCTATCTATCCTCAGACAGAAGTAGCAAGCATCGATTTTACAGCAGACTTAGTTATCCTATTTACAAAAGCAATGCAACTGGAAGGAATGCTTGAAGCATTAGAACATTTCCTTAATAAAAATACGAAAGTTTTATGCTTGTTAAATGGAATTGGGCACGAAGATCTTATCAAAAAATACGTGCCTTACGAAAATATTTTATTAGGAAACACAATGTGGACCGCTGGGTTAGAAGGACCGGGCAAAGTAAAATTATTTGGTAATGGTTCGATTGATTTACAAAATTTAGGGGCGCAAAGTGAACAAGCAGCGGAAGCAGTCATTAAGGTATTAAATAACGCTGGCTTAAATGCACGTTATTCTGAGAATATTTTATCATCCATTTATAAGAAGGCCTGTGTGAATGGAACAATGAATGGTTTATGTACTTTGTTGGATTGTAATATGGCAGACTTTGGCGAAACAGAGCAAGCAGATCAAATTGTTCAACAAATAGTTAATGAATTTTTAGCAGTCGCTGAAGTGGAACAAGTTACGTTAGATAAACAAGCAGTTCTTCAACAAATCCGCTCGTGTTATAATCGAGAAACAATTGGTTTGCACCATCCATCGATGTATCAGGACTTAATAACCAATCATCGTTTAACCGAAATTGATTATATCAATGGAGCAATTGTTCGCAAAGGGAAAGCTTATGGGATTGCTACACCGTACTGTCAGTTTTTAACAGAGTTAATTCATTGTAAAGAAAATTTACTTCATGCTAAATAACAAGTAAAAACAGAAATACTCTTGAGTCGGTCTTGAGAAGAGCTTGACCTACTTCTTTCTATACTTTGCCAGTGTATAAGTCTGAGACAAAATCCAAAGTGAGTTTGTTTCAGCTTTTTTGTTTTTTAAAGAACACTGCAGAAAATAAATCAAATCCGTGAAAAATATGTTAAACTAGAGAAGGTGTTTTTTTCGCAAGAATCTACGCGGGACACAGGACTCGTTGAAGAATTTAATCAAAGAAACAATGTGTTAAAGAAGGGATTTGAACAGATTATGACCATTCAATGGTTTCCCGGCCATATGGCCAAAGCAAGAAGAGAAGTTTCTGAAAAAATCAAATATGTCGATATTGTATTTGAACTAGTTGATGCGCGGTTACCGCTTTCTTCTCGTAACCCAATGATGGACCAAATTGTCCAACAAAAACCACGATTAGTCCTTTTAAATAAAGGGGACTTAGCAGATAATGACCAAAATAAAAAATGGCAACATTACTTTCAAAAGAAAGGGTACCAAACCCTAGTTATCAATGCCCAACAAAATAAAGGAATCAATAAAATTGTGCCAGCAGCCAAGGAAGCGTTAAAAGAAAAATTGGCTCGTGAACAGGCGAAAGGTTTGAAACCGCGTGCGATTCGCGCAATGTGTATTGGGATCCCCAATGTTGGTAAGTCAACCTTAATGAACCGTTTAGTCGGAAAAAAAATTGCGCAAACTGGGAACAAGCCAGGCGTGACAAAAGGACAACAATGGTTACGATCTGGTTCCCAATTGGAATTACTGGATACACCAGGGATTCTCTGGCCAAAATTTGAAGATGAAGAAATTGGGAAAAAATTAGCTTTAACTGGCGCTATAAAAGATCAATTATTGCATCTAGATGATTTGGCGATTTATGGATTAGAATTTTTTGCACGTTTTTATCCGCAACGTTTGACGGAACGATATGGTTTAACAGAGGAAGAGCTATTTTTACCTGCCCCAGAACAGTTGATGTTAATTAGCCAAAAACGTGGTTTTAGAGATGATTATAATCGAGCCAGCGAAATGATTATTTTAGAAATTCGCAGTGGAAAATTAGGTACGTATACTTTGGACCGCTGGGAAGAACTAGGAGACGAATAACATGGCAAAAGAGTCGATTCAGGCAATCAAAGAAGCGTTGTTAACTGTCACTGATGCAACCGATGAACGATTAGCAAGCTGGCGAGAAGATGAACGTTCAGGAGTGCAACAAGCGATCAAACAATGGGAACGTCGCCAGTTAGCCAAAGAACAAGAGTGGCAACTTTTTAAAGAAATGAGTCAATTTGAGGAAGCGGCCTATAAAAAAGGCCATCGTTTAATTGCGGGAATTGATGAAGTAGGCCGCGGACCATTAGCTGGTCCTGTTGTGACAGCTGCAGTTATTTTACCGAAGGATTGTCAATTATTAGGCTTAAATGATTCAAAAAAGCTATCTGCTAAAAAACGGGAAACGTTATATAACCAGATTCAAGAACAGGCTGTCGCTATCGGGTTAGGTATCGCTGATCAAGGAGTCATTGATCAGATTAATATTTATCAAGCAACTAAACAAGCGATGAAAATGGCAATTGACGATTTAGCTTTTACACCAGATTATTTATTAATTGATGCAATGCAGTTAGACGTTCCCCAACCACAAGAAAGTTTGATTAAAGGGGATGCACGCTCCATTTCAATTGCAGCAGCCAGTATTATTGCAAAAGTAACAAGAGATCGATTAATGGAAGAATATGATGAATTATATCCTGGATACGGATTTAAAAACAATGCAGGCTATGGAACAAAAGAACATCTTCTCGGGTTAGAAAAATACGGTGTAACACCCATTCATCGACGTACTTTTGCGCCAATAAAAGATATGATTTAAAAATAAAACACTTTTTTTACGTATTCTTATTTTAAGAAGATGTGAAAGAGGTGTTTTTTGTTGGAAATTTTACAACGACAATTATTATTTAAATTAGCGGTATGCCAAGGAATTGGCAATTTAGGTATCTTAAAAGTATTACAAGAAGCTATCGCACAAAAGCGTGTTGATTTTTCCAGTACAGAAATTATTAGAATTGCTGAAATCAAGAAATATCGTGAATTATTTGAACAATCTTGGTTACACCATACGATTCATAGTGAAGCGTTATATATACGACAATGCCAACACCAATTTATGACAATTTTAGATGCCGTCTATCCTAAATTATTACGAGAAATTTATAATCCACCAGCAATTCTTTTTTATAGAGGAAATTTACAATTGTTAAGCAGAAGGAAAATTGGCATCGTCGGCGCTCGCTATGCCACTTCGTATGGGTTAAGAGTGACTGAAGCTCTGGTTCCTAAAATAGTCAAAGAAGGGTTCACAATCGTCAGCGGTCTTGCCAAAGGTATCGATAGTCGTAGCCATGAGATGGCCATCCAGAGCGGGGGTCAGACAATTGGAATTTTAGGCACTGGATTAGATGTATATTATCCGTATGAAAAGAAAGAATTACAGCAAACTATGAAGCAGAATCAGCTTGTTTTAACAGAATATGTGAATGGAAGTGGGCCGAAAAAATATCATTTTCCTGCACGTAATCGCATTATTGCTGGATTATCTTTAGGGGTCTGCGTGATGGAAGCTCGTAAGAATAGTGGCTCTTTAATTACTGCACAAGCGGCGATGGATTACGGGCGCGAGGTATTTGCCGTACCGGGAAGTATTTTCCAGTCTTTTTCAACAGGCTGCCATGAATTAATTCAGGACGGCGCTAAATGTGTTCAGACAATTGATGATATTTGTGAAGAATTGTGACTTTTACTAATTGTGAATTGACAACCTACGTTCACTTCGGTACTATTTAATCAGATTTTAATCTTTTGGTTGGTAGTTAGGAGTGTCTAAATGGAAACGGTTGTTAGAAAAAGATGGTTGTTTGGTATGCAGCTACTGGGCTTTTTGATTTTGGATCAAATTCCTTTGATGATGGTCTCAGTTGTTCAATTTTCTACAGAAAATTTTTGGTTTCGCTTTGTTAGTGGATTAGTGGCTGTTGGACTTGGTGCCTATTTCGTCTATCTATTTGTTGCTTTTTTGAAAAAGAAAAAGCTCATAACTTGGACTTTTTTAGGAATCAAAGAAACCTTGCCAGTGGTCTTGTTAGGTTTGGTGATAATCTTTTGTGTGGGAATATTTGGTGATTTATTATTACGTCTGGAAGGATTAGAGACGACCTCTAACCAACAAAGTGTTGAAGAAATTGTCCAAGCCATTCCTAAAGGGCTTATACTTATTTTTGCAGGTGTGATTGGACCAATTTTTGAAGAGGGAATTTTTCGTGTCGGGATTCAAGCGTTTTTCAAGCCAGCTTCAAAAATAGGCATACTCGTTTCTTCTATTTTATTTGCACTTGTGCACACGCCCACAGATATAGGTAGTTTTATTATTTATTGGGGCATGGGTTTAGCGTTAAGTTGGGTCTATCTACGCACGGGTCGCTTTGAAGCTGCTGTCTTGACTCATTTTATTTGGAATGTTTTGGGTATTTTAATGCTTTAGGATAAAATCTATAAATCATAGGCATTTTTTATTTATAAATTCGGACAGTCAAACAGAAATGACAGAAATGTTAGAAAGCCTAGTCTTGACAAACCTATTCTATATAGCATATGATGTATTACGATTTGTGCGTTTTTTACATATATTATATAGTAGGAAAGCGAACGCGAAAGGAGCTAATTGAATGGCCTATAAGTATCTCGTGATTGTAGAATCACCTGCCAAAGCCAAAACAATTGAAAAATATCTAGGAAGAAACTACAAGGTGGTTGCCAGTGTTGGTCACATTCGCGATTTACCAAAAAGTAAAATGGGGATTGATATTGAAAATAATTATGAACCTCATTATATTTCGATTCGCGGAAAAGGCGATGTCATCAAAAGTTTAAAAGCGGCTGCAAAAAAAGCTGAAAAAGTCTATCTCGCAGCCGATCCGGACCGAGAAGGTGAAGCAATTGCTTGGCATTTAGCTTATCTTCTTGGCCTTGATTTAAAAGATAAAAACCGTGTGGTATTCAATGAGATCACTAAAGAAGCGGTAAAAGCGGCATTTAAAGAACCTAGAACCATCAACGTTGATTTAGTTGATGCACAACAAGCACGGCGCATTTTAGACCGTTTAGTCGGATACTCGATTAGTCCTATTTTATGGCGTAAAGTCAAAAAAGGCTTGAGTGCTGGTCGTGTGCAATCTGTTGCTTTAAAAATGATTATTGATCGAGAAAATGAAATTCGAGAATTTAAACCTGAAGAATATTGGAGCATTGATGGGAATTTCCAAAAAGGTCGCAAGAAATTCAAAGCAAATTTCTGGGGCGTAGATGGTAAAAAGAAAAAATTACCAAATGCAGAAGCGGTGAAAGAAATCACTTCTCGGATTGACGGTAAAGATTACGATGTTACAAAAGTTGAGAAAAAAGAACGGAAACGTAATCCTGCATTACCTTTTACAACCAGTAGTTTACAACAAGAAGCGGCACGTAAATTAAATTTCCGTACCCGTAAAACCATGATGGTTGCGCAACAATTGTATGAGGGAATTGCTTTAGGGAAACAAGGCACTGTGGGGCTGATTACCTACATGCGTACAGACTCAACCAGAATTGCCGATTCCGCCAAAGCAGAAGCTGCTGAATTCATTGAAAAGACCTACGGAGATGAGTTCTCAGCACATGGCGGTCGCAAAGCAAAAAATACGCAAGGTGCACAAGATGCCCATGAAGCGGTTCGTCCGTCAAGCGTTTTAAGAACACCTGATGAAATGAAGAAGTATTTAGATAAAGATCAATTAAAATTATATACTCTTATTTGGTCGCGCTTTGTTGCTAGTCAAATGACACCAGCGATTTTAGATACCATGAAGGTCACGCTTCAACAAAACGGCGTAACGTTTATTGCCAATGGCTCTAAAGTGAAATTTAAAGGGTTTATGCAAGTATATGTTGAAGGACGCGATGATGGTAAAGAAGACAAGGAAAATATTTTACCTGAATTAGTGGAAGGTGACGTTGTTAAATCGGTCGATATCGAACCGAAACAACACTTTACTCAACCACCGGCTCGTTTTAGTGAAGCCACGTTAATCCGGACTTTAGAAGAAAATGGTGTGGGCCGACCATCAACATATGCGCCAACATTAGAAACCATTCAACGGCGTTATTACGTGAAGCTAACGAATAAACGGTTTGAACCAACGGAATTAGGTGAAATTGTGAATTCCCTAGTTTCAGAGTTTTTCCCACAAATTGTCGATACACATTTTACAGCGACAATGGAAACGGACTTAGATAAAGTCGGTGAAGGTCAAGAAAAATGGGTTGAAGTTGTCGATCGTTTCTACAAGCCCTTCGAAAAAGAATTAACAAATGCCGAAGAAAAGATTGAAAAAATCCAAATTAAAGATGAACCAGCAGGTTTTGACTGCGAACTATGTGGACATCCAATGGTGATTAAGCTGGGTCGCTACGGGAAATTTTATGCATGTAGTAATTTCCCAGATTGTCGGAATACAAAAGCGATTGTCAAAGAAATTGGCGTGACTTGTCCTGTGTGTCACGAAGGACAAGTTATTGAACGGAAATCAAAGAAAAATCGGATTTTCTATGGCTGTAGTCGGTACCCAGAGTGTGACTTCACTTCTTGGGACAAACCAGTTGGCCGACCATGTCCAAAATGTGGGCAATATTTAGTAGAGAAAAAAGTTAAAGGCGGCAAACAAGTCGTTTGTATCAATGGCGATTATGAAGAAAACGTCCAAAAATAAGAAAAATTGAGACCGAAGAATTTACTTCGGTCTTCTCTTTTAGTAAAATGAATTGAGTTTGTAAGAGACAGCTCTTAACTTCTTGACATAGAAAGGAATTTTTATACATGACAAAAAAAGTCACAATTATTGGTGCCGGTTTAGCCGGAAGTGAAGCGGCATGGCAAGTGGCCAATGCTGGCGTACCAGTTGATTTATATGAAATGCGCCCTGTCAAAAAGACACCAGCGCATCAAACAGAAAATTTTGCAGAGTTAGTTTGTTCTAATTCATTACGTGGAAATAGTTTAACCAATGCGGTAGGTGTTTTGAAAGAAGAAATGCGCCGTTTAAATTCAATCATTATTGGTAGTGCAGATCAAACCGCTGTACCAGCTGGCGGCGCCTTAGCAGTTGACCGTGATTCTTTTTCTGAAACAATCACTGAAAAAATTAAAAGTCATCCATTAATTACAATCAAAAATGAAGAGATCACCGATATTCCAGAAGGGATTGTAATTATTGCAACTGGTCCCTTAACTTCTGAAAGCTTATCACAAAAAATTCAAGAATTTAATGGTTCTGAAGGCTTTTATTTTTACGATGCAGCAGCACCAATTATTGATAAATCAACAATTGACATGGATAAAGTTTATTTAAAATCTCGTTATAACAAGGGCGAAGCGGCTTACTTAAACTGTCCGATGACTGAAGAAGAATTCAATGCTTTTCATGAAGCACTAGTCAATGCAGAAGTGGTTCCTTTACGCACGTTTGAAAAAGAGAAGTTTTTCGAAGGCTGTATGCCTATCGAAGTAATGGCGCAACGTGGCATTAAAACCATGTTGTTTGGCCCGATGAAACCTGTCGGACTAGAAGACCCTAAAACAGGTAAACGCCCTTATGCTGTAATTCAATTACGTCAAGACAATGCTGCAGCTTCTTTATACAATATTGTTGGTTTCCAAACGCATTTAAAATGGGGCGAACAAAAACGAGTATTCCGTATGATTCCGGGATTAGAAAATGCTGAATTTGTTCGCTATGGCGTCATGCATCGTAATAGTTTTATGAATTCTCCAGAGTTGCTAAAACCAACCTACCAATCAAAAAAACGTGACGATCTGTTTTTTGCTGGACAAATGACTGGTGTTGAAGGATATGTTGAAAGCGCGGCAAGTGGTTTACTTGCAGGTATTAACGCAGCTCGTCTTGCCAAAGGGGAAGAGCCGATTGAATTCCCTCGCGAAACGACTTTAGGAAGTATGGCTTATTATATTACACATGCAGAAGGCAAACATTTCCAACCAATGAATGCAAACTTTGGGCTTTTCCCAGAGTTACCTGAACGAATTCGTGACAAAAAAGAACGCTATGAAGCAATTGCTAATCGGGCCTTAGATGTCCAAGCTCAAGTTATCCAATCTTTAGACTAAATTAGAAAAAATATGAGAAAAGACTGAGCATCATTGCTAAGAAATGCGATGATACTCAGTCTTTTAATTTTTAGAAAAAAATAACAAAAGCTAAAGAATAGTTAAAATTGTGAACATATTTAGAAATATTGATTAAATTCTGACAACTTAATTGTCTTTTGAAAAAGGTTATGCTAAAGTTACTTTGTAATCGAATGAGGAGGGCTATCACATGGAAGAAAAGAATTGGCCTGAGTTATTTGCTCGTTATCTTATTGTCGAAAGAGGCTATTCAGAAAAAACAAAAAAAGCATATCAAGAAGATATACAACATTTTTTTTCGTTTTTAAAGACTTCAGGTAGTGACAATTATTTGACTGTGGAACATTTGGATGTTCGGGCTTATTTGAGCGAATTATACGATCAGGAATATAGCCGCAATTCGATTAGTCGAAAAATTGCCAGTCTGCGTTCTTTTTATCAATTCTTATTAAAAAATGAAGCAATCCAAGAAAATCCTTTTTCCTATGTTCATATGAAAAAGAAACAGTTACGGTTGCCCCGTTTTTTTTATGAAAAAGAAATGGATGCATTATTTGAGAGCGCACAAGGTGAGCAACCTCTTGATTTGAGAAATCAAGCGTTGCTAGAAGTTCTGTATGGGACTGGCATTCGGGTCAGTGAATGTGCGAACTTAACGGTGGACGCAGTTGACTTTCAAGCTTCTGTTTTATTGGTTCACGGAAAAGGAAATAAAGACCGCTATGTGCCTTTTGGTTCATTTGCACAAGACGCCTTAAAGGATTACTTAGAGAATGGCCGCGCGCTATTAATGACAAAATATCAAAAAAAACATCCGTATGTCTTTGTTAATCATCATGGTGAACAAATCACGCCAACAGGGATTGAATATGTCTTAAACCAACTAATTAAAAAAAGTTCATTAAATGCGGAAATTCATCCCCACATGTTACGCCATACATTTGCGACACATTTATTAAATAATGGCGCCGATATGCGGACAGTTCAAGAATTATTAGGACATGCTAATTTATCAACAACTCAGATATATGCGCATGTGACAAAAGAAAGTTTACAAAAAAATTATCGAACGTTTCATCCTCGTGCATAATGGAGGGAAACGTCTAGGAGGAACAATAATGGTTGAATCACAATTTCACTCTACAACAATTTGTGCAGTCGAAAAAGATGGAAAATTTGCAATGGCTGGTGACGGCCAAGTAACAATGGGCGAATCTGTCGTTATGAAAGGTACAGCCAAAAAAGTGCGCCGTATTTACAATGATGAAGTCGTTGTCGGTTTTGCAGGAAGTGTGGCAGATGCCTTTACATTAGAAGAAAAGTTTGAAGGAAAATTAAATGAATACAACGGAAACTTAACGAGAGCTGCGGTTGAGTTAGCCCAAGAGTGGCGGACACAACAGTCTATGCAAAAATTAGAGGCTATGCTGATTGTGATGAATAAGGAAGAAATGCTCTTAGTTTCAGGAACTGGGGAAGTCATCACACCAGACGATGGTATTTTAGCAATTGGTTCTGGCGGTAATTTTGCTTTGTCCGCTGCAAGAGCCATGAAAAACTTTGGCGATAAAGAAATGCCAGCGAAAGAGATTGCTAAAAATGCCTTAAATATTGCTGCAGATATCTGTGTATTTACGAATCATAATATCATTGTAGAAGAATTATAAGCGAGGGAAAATCCATGAATGAATTAAACAAAACACCAAAAGAAATAGTCAAAGAACTAGATCAATATATTGTTGGACAGCAAGCTGCCAAAAAATCAGTGGCGGTAGCTTTACGTAACCGCTATCGTCGCTTGCAATTAGAAGAAAATATGCAACAAGATATTACGCCTAAAAACTTACTAATGATTGGACCAACAGGTGTTGGTAAAACTGAGATTGCTCGTCGTCTTGCAAAAATTGTCAATGCGCCTTTTGTAAAAGTTGAAGCAACCAAATTTACAGAAGTCGGCTATGTTGGTCGGGATGTCGAATCAATGGTTCGAGATTTAGTAGAAAATGCGATCCAAATTGTTGAAAAACAACAATACAGTCGCGTGTATGCGCAAGCGTTGAAAAAAGCCAATCAACGTTTAGTCAAAGTATTAGTGCCTGGAATTAAAAAAGAACAAAAGCAGGCTGGTGGTAATCAATTTGAACAAATGATGAACATGTTTAACATGGCTCAGCAACAGCAAGAAGCACAAGAAGAAGTAACGGAAGATATTCGAGCGAATCGCCGAACAATTTTGGAACAGCTGGAAAAAGGTCTATTAGATAATCGTGAAGTAACAATTGAAATTGAAGAACCGAAGAAAACGATGCCAGCTATGAATAATGGCCTAGAACAAATGGGCATCGACTTAAATGAAACGTTAGGCGCTCTGTCACCAAAGAAAAAAATCGAACGTACTGTAACGGTGAAAGAAGCACAAGAATTATTAGTGAAAGAAGAATCAGCAAAAATTGTCAATGACGCTGATATTCATAGTGAAGCGATTCGTTTAGCTGAATCAAGCGGAATTATTTTTATCGATGAGATTGATAAAATCACCTCTAAAAGCCAACAAAATTCGGGCGAAGTCTCTCGTGAAGGAGTGCAAAGAGACATTTTACCGATTGTTGAAGGCTCCCAAGTTAACACGAAGTATGGTCCTTTACAAACGGATCACATTTTATTTATCGCTTCAGGTGCTTTCCACTTGTCAAAACCAAGTGACTTGATTCCAGAATTACAAGGTCGCTTCCCAATTCGAGTTGAATTAGATGATTTAACGGCGGATGACTTCGTAAGTATCTTAACCGAGCCAAACAATGCTTTAATTAAACAATATGTAGCATTAATTGGCACAGAAAATGTTTCAGTTATCTTTACAAAAGAAGCAATTGAACGGTTAGCACACATCGCTTATGATGTAAACCGTGATACAGATAATATTGGGGCGCGTCGTTTACACACAATTTTAGAGCGTTTATTAGAAGATTTATTATATGAAGCACCAGATATGCAAATGGGTGAAATTACGATTACCGAAGCATATGTCAATGAAAAATTGAATGACATTGTTCAAAATGAAGATTTAAGTCGTTACATCTTATAAAAAAGGCTGGAGGAGAAAAGATGGCTACATTATTAGAAAAAACACGTCAAGTGAACGAGCTTTTGCAAAAAAACAATCTGTTTGACGTACAAGCAGAACTTCCGTACAACAAAATGGCAATGATTTTAGGGGATATTTTAGAAAGTAATGCGTATATTATTAGCAGTTCAGGGGATTTGTTGGGGTATACTGAAAAATTAGATGTTAATAATACCCGTATCAAAAATATGTTTAAAGAGAAAAAATTTCCTCAAGGATACACCGAGGCCGTGGATATGCTCAAAGTAACCGAAGCCAATATTCCAATAGATAGTGATTTAACTGCATTTCCTTTTGAATCACGAGAGCTATATCCGTTTGGTTTAACCACTATTGTACCTTTGTACGGTGCTGGCAAACGCTTGGGTACGATTATTTTAGCGCGTGTTGAAAAATCCTTTAACGAGGATGATTTAGTGTTAGCTGAATATAGTGCGACCGTTGTCGGCATGCAAATTTTGTATCATCAATCCAGAACAATTGAAGCAGAAGTTCGCAGTGCGACTGCCGTGCAAATGGCCATCAACACTCTTTCCTATAGTGAATTAAAAGCCGTCCACGCCATTTTTGAAGCCTTAGATGGCGAAGAAGGTCGTTTAACTGCTTCAAGTATTGCAGATGAAATAGGCATTACTCGTTCCGTAATTGTGAATGCCTTAAGAAAATTAGAATCAGCTGGCATTATTGAATCACGTTCTCTTGGTATGAAAGGGACTTATTTAAAAGTGTTAAATCAACAATTTATTAAAGAGTTGGAAAAATAAGCAATTGCTCGTATCAACTAGGAGGACAACGCAATGACTGTACAAATTGAAAATGAATTTCTAATCGCAACATTTGCTGAAGAAGGAGCAGAATTAGTAAGTTTACAATCAAAAGAAACCGGCATTGAATATATTTGGCAAGGAAATCCTGAATTTTGGGCCCGCCATGCGCCCGTACTTTTTCCGATTGTCGGTCGTCTAAAAGAAGATACGTATATGTACCAAAATCAAGCGTATCATTTAACTCAACATGGTTTTGCTCGTGATCAAGTATTTGATGTGATCGAAAAAGGCGCAGAAGAAGTTTCTTTTTCACTAAAATCAACAAAAGAAACCAAGAAAAAGTATCCTTTTGATTTTGAACTAGTGATTACTTATACATTAGAACATCAAGAATTGACTGTAAACTACCAAGTAGAAAATACAGGGAAAGAAGAGATGTATTTTGGGATTGGTGGTCATCCAGCCTTTAATGTACCTTTAGAATCTTCACTAACGTTTGAAGATTATTATCTAAGTTTTTCACCTAAAAAATCACGGACACAAATTCCCTTAGCAGGCCCGTTTATTGATTTAGCGAATAAAACGCTAGCCCAAACGAATACCAGCTTTGACTTAACGCATCAATTATTTGAAAATGATGCAATGATTTTTGAAACAAAAGGTCAAACAGCAATTACGATTGCCACAGACGAAAGTGACCATCAAGTCACTTTGAGTTATCCAGAAATGCCTTTTGTAGGGATTTGGTCACCGACACCGAAAGAAGCGCCTTTTGTCTGTATCGAACCTTGGTGCGGGATTGCTGATGCTGTCGACGCAACTGGCCAACTTGCTGAAAAATTTGGCATCAATAAGTTACCAGCTAACGAACTATTTAAAACACAGTATATGATTAGTGTAAAATAAAGAAAAAGGCTGTGAACATTATTTGTTCACAGCCTTTTTCTTTATTTTTTTGCACGTAAGCCAAAAGAGAGGCGACTTTCTGTTCCGTTTTTAATTCGCTGAATGTTTTCACGATGACGGACAAAGATAAAAGTAGTCAAAGCAATCGCAATCACGGTTAATAACCAGTTAAATGTTGGTAAAATAGCTGGGACAGTGAAAGGCAAAATAATAGTAGAAAGTGTAATTAGTACAGCGCTAATCATACTTGTTAAACTCACCATACTGGTTAGATACAGACAAATCACAAAAATAAGAGCAGAATAAATAAAAAATGTGGGGCTGTATGCTAATAACATGCCAGCGCTAGTGGCTACGGCTTTACCACCTTTGAAATTGGCAAAAATAGGGAAGGTATGCCCTAAAACAGCTGCTACCCCAAAGAAAAGCGGGTTCACGCCTTGTAAACCAAACAAATAGGGTAATGAAGTGGCTAACGTTCCTTTCAAGATATCCATTAATAATACCGTAATTCCGGCAGGTTTCCCTAAGACACGAAATGTATTGGTTGTTCCTGTATTCCCACTCCCAAATTGGCGTATATCTTTTTTAAAGAAAAGTTTGCCAATCCAAACACCTGAGGGAATCGAACCTAATAAATAGGCAACAAGTAACAAAATGACGATTTTCATCAAGTTAACCTCTTTCTTATTCAAACTAGGATTTATTTTATCATGAATAGAAAAACGGAACAACGTCTAATAACTAAAACAAGAAAAGTTTTTCTTTTGCTTGAGGAAGCGTTGACAAATGGTTGATAACCGTTATAATAAATGTGTGTCATTAGACAAAGACGTCTAATCACTGGTTTGAAAATTAGTTATCAACGAAGATACAATATATATGTACTTATGAAGTGTCAGGGAAAGAGGTGCGAATCCTCTACAGACCTACCTACTGTATGGTGGATGAAACCAATAAGACCACAGATTATTCTGGAAGGATTGGGAGTAAGAAGAAGCTAAGTCAGGATACCGGCTTGATAAGTCTAATCATTCTTTTGTAGGAAAAAGAAGGGGCTTTGAAGATAACTGGCTGAGTATATCATTAGCATAGTTAAGTGACTGCTTTTTTTCTATTGGAGAAAAAAGTGGTTTTTTTGTATTGTTTTGACGTTGAGACAAAGGAGGTTCATTTCAAAAAATTTTCCCCAAAATAAAATAGACGAATGCGAGGATGAAAAAATGAAAAAATTTACTTTAACAATGATGACTTTAGGTTTAGTAGCAACACTTGGATTAGCAGGGTGTGGTAAACAGGAAAAGAAAGCAACTACCTCTTCTGAAAAAACAGAAGTAACGTTACCAACCAAAGACCGTAGCGGCAAAGAAATTACTTTACCCAAAGAAGCAACCAAAATTATTTCTCTAGTGCCATCAACAACAGAAGTGATTGAAGACTTAGGTAAAACCGACCAATTAATCGCAGTTGATACTCAAAGTAGCACAATGATGACTGATTTAAAAAAATTACCACAAATGGATATGATGGCTGTCGATGCAGAAAAATTGATTGCCTTGAAACCACAAATTGTTTATGTGAATGACATCAATTTAGCTAGTTCAGAAAGTGTTTGGAAACAAGTGGAAGATGCTGGAATTACAGTCGTTAATATCCCCACTAGTACAAGTATCAAAGCAATCAAAGAAGACGTCCAATTCATCGCGGATAGCTTATCTGAACATGAAAAAGGACAAAAGTTAATCAAAACAATGGATCAAGAAATCGACGAAGTAGCCAAAATTGGGAAAACTATTAAAAAACCAAAAACTGTTTTGTTTGAAGTGGCTGCCTTACCAGACATTTATAGTTTTGGTAATGGGACATTTTTAAATGAAATGATTGAAACAATTGGGGCAAAAAATGTTTTGGCAAATGAAAAAGGCTGGTTACCAGTGACAGAAGAAGCGGCCATTGCTGCAAAACCAGAAGTCATTTTAACCAATGTTAACTATATGAAAGATCCCGCCAAAGAAATTTTAGCTCGTAAAAACTGGGAAAGCGTTCCAGCAGTTCAAAACAAAGAAGTTTTCGAAATTGATAATATGTCTAGCTCTTTACCAAATAACCACATTACCAAAGCATTAAAACAAATGGCAAAAGCTGTTTATCCAGAGGAATATAAGGATTTAAAAGATGAGTAAAAAAACGTGTCTCATACTGATGCTCTTGATCAGTATGAGCATGCTCTTTTTGGGTATTAAAATTGGAAGTGTTCAGATTTCGTTAACGGATTTGCTTCAAATTTTAGTGAAAAAGACGGTTTCAGAAGACGGGATTTTAGAGGGAATCATCTGGAATGTTCGGTTACCGCGTGTCGTGATGGCCTATCTCGTGGGCGCAGGCTTAGCAGTAAGTGGCACGGTGATGCAATCGCTCTTAGGTAATCCTTTAGCTTCTTCGTATACTTTGGGCGTATCAGCGGGAGCATCCTTAGGCGCTGCGTTAATCATGGTAACTGGAGTAACTGCTTCGATCTTAGGGGCATTTTTATTGCCTTTAACTGGTTTTATCTTTGGCTTAGCAACGGTCTTTTTAGTTTTGTTATTTACGCAAACAATGGATAGTCAAATGTCCAATCAAACAGTTGTTTTAGTGGGGATGATTATGACCTTGTTTGTCGGTGCTATTTTGACGTTGATTACAGCACTTTTCCAAGATTATTTGAAACAATTAGTCTTTTGGCAAATGGGTAGTTTTTCTGGCAGTAATTGGCAAAAAATTGCTATTTATTGTCCAATCTTGCTTGTCAGTAGTCTGTTTCTTTGGTTTGATGCCAATGCATTGGATGTTCTTGGCTTAGGAGAAGAACATGCGATGTTAGCGGGAGTAGAAGTCAAAACAGCAAAACTACGCATTATTCTTTTGGCTAGTTTACTAGCAGGAAGTGCGGTTTCATTTGTCGGTGTGATTGGTTTTGTTGATTTAATAGCACCACATATTGTCCGTCGCTATCTAGGGGCGACTCATCGCTGGTTGATTCCCGGTTCAGCAATCTTAGGTGGGACCATCATGGTAATAGGGGACACAATTGCCCGCACGATTTTATCACCAAGAGAAATTCCCATCGGGGCCGTAACAGCCTTGATTGGAGCGCCATTCTTCTTGTATATTTACTTTAAAAAAAGGGGCGTTGCTGCATGATTGAATTAAAAGAAACAGCTGTAACACTCCAACAAACCCCCATTTTAAAAGATATTTCCCTCGTTTTTCCGACAGGTAGTAAAACTTGTATTTTAGGTCCAAATGGTTGCGGTAAAACGACACTTTTAAAAACGATTGCCGGACTTGTCCCTTATAGTGGTTCTGTTTTAATTGATGGTCAAGAAGTTCATGGACAAAAGCGGAAGGAATTGGCAACGAAAGTAGCGATGATGAGTCAATTCACGACAGTTGCTTTTGATTATACGGTTTACGAAACAGTTTTGATGGGGGCGTATCGACAACAAGCACAACGTTTTTTACCGATTGTTTCTAAACAAGAAAAAGAACGAGTCCTTTATTATTTAGAACGCACGGGTTTATTGCCTTTAAAAGATAAAGTTGTCAATCAGCTTTCAGGAGGACAACAACAACGAGTATTTTTGGCTAAATTATTTGTACAAGATCCAGAAATTATTTTATTGGATGAACCCAATAATCATTTGGATATTCGGTATCAACAAGAATTGATTCAGCAGTTAAATGAGTGGAGTGCGCAAGAAGGGAAAACGTTAATCGGGGTGTTTCATGATATCCGTTTAGCGTTAACGCTGAGTGAAAAAATTGTGTTTATGAAGCAAGGGAAAGTGGCCGCGCAAGGTGATTTTCAAACGTTGGCTTCAAAAGAATTTTTACAAACGATTTTTGAAACAGATATTGTTTCCTATTTTCAGAAACAACATAAAGTTTGGGAAACTATCCAATAACTTTGACAAGTTTTTTGGAAACAGGTAAGATAAAGGCAAAGAATCAGAAACACAATGGCGTGTTTTAACAAATCGGCAAAGGAGCCCAAGACTAAGTACGTGATGGTACTTGCTTTGGGCTCCTTTTTTATGGAGGTAGCGATGAAACGAATCATTTTAATGGGAGCTATCGGTTGTGGCAAAACCACGTTATGTCAAGCTCTGCAAGGCAAAGAATTAATTTATGATAAAACACAGGCGGTGGAATTTCATACAGAAATGATTGATACACCGGGCGAGTTTATTTTGCATCGGCAATATTATAATGCATTAAACGTCACAGCGGCAGAAGCAGATGTGATCGGTTTGGTTCAAAGTGCTGTAGAAACACAACAAGTTTTTTCACCAGGATTTGGTAGTATTTTCCCGAAAGAAATCATTGGTATTTTAACCAAGATTGATTTAGCACAAGATTCTCAGCAGTTAGAGATTGTTCGGCAACAATTAAAAAGTGCGGGTGCAACAAGAATTTTTGAAATTTCTTCTGTTGAAAAAATTGGCTTGCAAGAATTAGTAGATTATTTAGAGGAGGATGAAGCAGAATGAAAATTTATACAAAAACTGGCGATAAGGGAATGACGAAATTAGTCGGCAGCTCAACCGTCGCTAAGGATTCTGATCGAGTTGAAAGTTATGGAACAATTGATGAATTGAATTCTTGGGTCGGCTACATTATCAGCCAACTTCCACAAGAAAATCAAGAAATTAAAGAAGAACTAGAAGCTTTACAACATTTACTTTTTGATGCGGGAACAGATTTGTCAACACCGATTGAAGCACAACGACCATTTAAATTACAAAAGGAAAGTGTCCATTGGCTAGAACAGCGGATTGATTTCTACACTGCACAATCACCAGATATTGATCGTTTTATTTTACCTGGCGGAACCTCAGCAGCCAGTATGGTTCATGTGGCTCGGACGATTGCACGGCGCGCAGAACGCATCATTGTTCGTTTAAATTGGACAGCCAAAATTAACGAAGAGGTATTAATTTTTACCAATCGTTTATCAGATTATTTTTATGCGTTGGCTCGCTATTTAAATGTTCAAGCACAACGACCTGATGTTTTTTATGAACGAAGCGAAAAGGTTTTCCATAAAATTAAAGAGGATGGATTGTAAACAGTTGCTTTTCTAAAAAACTTATGGTAAATTTCAGATAGATTAAACGAATATTTTATGAAAAATATGAATGGAAGCCAGTGAGAATCTGGCACGGTCCCGCCACTGTGAAGAAGCAAGGTTGCTTTTAAGTCAGGTCTTTTCATTTTTTCATTATTGGGCATGCTGTTTCGAGGCAAAACAGGATGTTTCTTAACAACGCTTGTGTTGAAAATCCAGCCCAAGATATTTGTATTAATCCAATTAATGGCACGAGGAAGTGCTTTTGGGAATTTTGGGCTGGTCTTTCAATGTTGAAGGAGATTTCAGGTACAATGACGTACTGCTATATTCCCTTTTTTTATTGACAATTAATTAAAGGCGTTGTACTCTATGGATAAGGTTTCGTGTACAATGGCGTATACATAAGGAAGCAAAGACGCTTCAGACAGATGATTTTTCGTTTGTTTGAAGTGTCTTTTTGTATTTTATTAAGGAGGAATTTAGATGAAAACAATTCATTTCCCTACCGAACTATGGGTAGGAGAAGGCGCATTAGCCAATTTGGAAACACTTCATGATAAACGTGTTTTCATTGTCACAGATCCATTCATGGTTGACTCTGGATTTGTGAATGAAGTGACAAAGCATTTAACAAAAAGTGAATGGCAAATTTTTAGTGACATCATCCCCGATCCACCAATTGATAAAATCGCTGCGGGAATTAAGCAGTTAGCGACATTTCAAGGAGATACGATATTAGCTTTAGGTGGGGGATCCGCTATTGATGCGGCCAAAGCAATGAAATTTTTTGGCAAACGTACTTTGCAAACTCAGATTGCTGAGTTTATTGCGGTTCCTACAACTAGTGGAACTGGTTCAGAAGTTACGAATTTTTCAGTGATTACGGTTGCAGAAACTGGCACGAAAATCCCGCTTGTAACGGATGAAATTCAACCAGAAATTGCGATTTTAGATACAAATTTAGTGATGAGTGTGCCACCAAAAATCACAGCGGATACAGGAATGGACGTCTTAACGCATGTTATTGAAGCGTATGTTTCAACAGAAGCAAATCCGATTTCAGATGCGTTGTGCGAAAAAGTCGTTCGCCTGGTATTCGACAATTTAGAAATAGCCTTTAATGAGGGTAGCAACCAAGAAGCTCGTGAAAATATGCATTTAGCTTCATGTATGGCAGGGATGGCGTTTAATGTTACTTCGTTAGGCTTGAATCACGGTATTGCTCATGCGGCCGGTGCGCGTTTACATGTGCCACATGGACGAATGAATGCAATGCTCTTACCTGAAGTCATTGCATATAACAGTGGCTTAGCGAATGGCAAAGTCACCAACGAACCAACAGCCAAACGTTATGCGCAGTTAGCAAATTGTCTAAATGATACACAGACAACCAATGCACGGATTGGTGTTCAACAATTTATTCGACAAATCAAGCAACTCCGTCACAAATTAAACATGCCTGCCACTTTTAGTGATTATGGTTTACCAAAAGAAGAAGTCCAAGCTGCGATCCCAAAAATAGCTGAAGGCGCATTGATGGATGGCTGTACCAAAACAAATCCTGTCCAACCAACAGCAGCAGAAGTGACAAAAATTTTAAATTCTATCTTATAAGCGATTGACAGGATGAAATCGATAACATATAATGTGGGTAGCACAACGGCGTGCTTCAAAATTTAAGAGCAAAGAAGCTCCTTAGTAGAAAGCGAAAGTGGAACCTTTACGTTTTTTATTGAGGATTTTTTATTTGCTAAATTAAAGGAGCGAGTCTGGTTGGAAGAAAAACAACGAATGATTCAAGAATATGTTCCTGGGAAACAAGTAACGTTAGCGCACATCATTGCTAGTCCTAATAAAGAAATTTATACAAAATTAGGATTGCCAGAAGGCACCAGCAATGCACTAGGTATTTTGACAATCACTCCGAGCGAAGCGGCAATTATCGCTGTTGATATTGCGACTAAAAGCGGAGATATCCAAATCGGTTTTATTGATCGATTTTCTGGATCGGTGGTCATTTCTGGTGACGTAAGCTCAGTAGAAGCAGCCTTACAAGCGGTGATTGAAGGTTTACAACAGATTTTAAACTTTTCTGTAACTTGTAAAATTACCAGAACATAGCGTTGAAAGGACAAGGGCGTGAAGAAAATGGATGGACGAATTGTAATAGTCGATGATGAACCTATTACGAGACTCGATATTCGTGATATTGTGATAGAAGCAGGGTACGAAGTAGTCGGTGAAGCGGCCGATGGTTTTGAAGCAATTGAAGTATGTAAAAAAACACAACCTGACCTAGTATTAATGGACATTCAAATGCCAATTTTAGATGGTCTAAAAGCAGGTAAAAAAATTGTTCAAGACCAACTAGCCAGTAGTATTGTCTTTTTATCTGCATACAGTGACGTACAAAATACGGACAAGGCTAAAAAATTAGGCGCACTGGGTTATTTAGTTAAACCTCTAGATGAAAAATCATTAATACCTACAATTGAAATGAGCATTGAACGAGGCAAACAAACGCAGCTGTTACTAAATCAAATCGATAAATTAAGTTTAAAATTAGAAGAACGTAAAATTATCGAAAAAGCCAAAGGTATTCTTGTAAAAGAAAATCATATATCGGAAGAAGAAGCCTACCAAATGTTGCGTACGTTAAGTATGAACAAACGCGCACGTATGAGTGAAATTGCAGAATTGATTGTAATGGATGATGAATAAATGAAACGATTAGAGCAATTATGTCACCAATATACCAATCTTTCAGAATCAGACATTAAAGAATTACAACGTACAGCACGTTATCTTTCTTCGACGACACTCTATCAAAGTGCAGATGTTTTTATTGATGTGTATAAGGAAATGTCACAGCAAGCACTAGTCGTTTATCATAAGCCGCCTGCGAAGACAACTTCTTTATATAGCGGAGATGTCGTCGGGATGGAAGCTTTATTAAAAAATGAACCTGGTGTTCTGCGTACCATGCAAACTAGCTTAAATAGCATTGGTTTGTTAGCAGTGACTCAGGAAAATCGTTTGATTAAGCAAAATATCTATCCCATTCGCAATGAACATCGAACGATTGGTGTCATTATTGTCGAGATTGCGGCAGATGAAGAGATTCAAGCGGACTTACAAAAAGAGGAGTTAAATAACTGCCAGTTAGCAAAAGTAGCGAAATCAACTAGTCAAGTCGACGCATTATTTATTGATCAATTGGCAGAAGCCGTTTTGATTTTTGATGCGGCGGGTCACTTATTAATTACCAATCACAATGCACAAGAGCTTTATCGCAAACTTGGTTATCGGGATAATATCATTGGAATGAGCTATGACAATTTGTCCATCGATTATACAACTTTTGAATATGTGTTGTATCAAATGAAATATAAAATGAGTAATCAACCAATTGAAAGCAAAACGACCTACCTTAATTATTATTTTAAGGTTCGGAAAGTGTGGTTGGCATCAGAAGAACAACTGATTATGATTATTCAAGACAATACAGAATTTAAAGAAAAAGAAGCGGAAATTATTTCCAAATCTGTTGCGATTCGTGAAATTCATCATCGTGTTAAAAATAACTTGCAATCGGTGGTTTCCTTATTGCGTATTCAAGAACGGCGAACGCAAAGCCCCGAAGCAAAGAAAGTCCTTCATGAAAGTGTCAATCGAATTATGGCGATTGCAGCCACCCATGAATTGCTGTCAAAACAAGTCAAAGATGACGTTGCTTTACGGCAAACATTGGAAGCAGTGATGTATAATTTTAGACATCTTTTTCAAGGCGCACAACCCATTGAGATGATGATGGATGTTGATCCAGCCATTATGGTTTCTAGCGAACAAATGGTCACCATTTCCCTTGTTGTCAACGAACTATTACAAAACATTTTTGATCACGCATTTGAGCCACAAACAAGTGGCGTTGTTAAACTTAGTGGAACATTAGATAATAAAATGATTACCATTACTGTTACAGATAATGGTAAAGGCTATGACGTTCATCAAAGTAACGAGACCAGTTTAGGTTTGATGATTGTCAAAAGCTACGTAAAAGATAAATTAAAAGGAAAAATTACAATTGAATCCAATAAACAGGGAACTAAAACCTGTTTCTATTTCGAACAGAACACCAGTGATGTTGTTCATTGATTAAGCAAAGGCGCTTAAAGAAAAGTAGAAAGAAATTTTCTAACGATTCTTTAAGTGCCTTTTTGTATGCAAAAGGAGGCGAGTCAGGCGATGTCGAAGGAAACACTTTTAACCGTAGGGATTGATTTAGGGACGTCTACAACCCAATTAGTCTTGTCAGAATTAACTGTTGAAAATTTTGCCTCTGCGTTTACAGTACCACGTATCAGCATTTCTGATAAAAAAGTCATTTACCGAAGTGACATTATCTTTACACCCTTACTTAACCAATCAGAAATTGATGCAGAACCTATCAAAGCGTTTGTAGCGGAGCAATATCGCCAAGCAGGCATTCATAAACAAGATATTCAAATGGGTGCGGTAATTATCACAGGTGAAACTGCTCGAAAAAGCAATGCCAACAATGTGCTACGAGCACTTAGTGGCTATGCAGGTGATTTTGTCGTTGCTACGGCTGGTCCTGATTTAGAAAGTATCATTGCCGGGAAAGGCGCTGGTGCTCAAACTTATTCTGAAACGAAACGCCGACCGGTGGTTAATTTAGATATTGGTGGTGGAACGACAAATTTAGCTGTCTTTAAAGATGGTGAAGTGATTGACACGGCTTGTTTTGACATTGGCGGACGCTTAATTAAATTAGATCAACAACAAAAAATCACCTATATAGCTCCGAAAATTCAAGAAATTATAAATAAAAAAGGGCTAACCTTGCACCTTGGTGACCAAGCCACCGAACAAAACTTACTGCCAATTATTTCGGAATTAGTTGCCGTGTTAGAAAATAGCATTGGCTTGGGGACACAAAGTCCGTTCTACCAGTTATTAGTAACCAACCATCCACTACGAAAAGGTGAGGAATTACCAATTGTAACATTTTCTGGTGGTGTGGCTGATTGCTTAAATACGACAAGTACGAATCTCTTTAAATATGGGGACATCGGCTTACTTTTAGGGAAATACTTGAGAAAGTCACTGATTTTTTCGGAAAAAGAAGTCTTAGAAAGCGCAGAAACAATCCGAGCAACGGTCGTCGGAGCAGGTTCACATACTGCTGAAATTAGCGGAAGCACGATTGCTTACCGTGAGCAAATTTTGCCGGTAAAAAATATCCCAATTCTAAAATTAGCGCAAGAGGATGAAACCCTTACTGTGACAGAATTAGGCCAGCGAATCCAAGAAAAACTCAATTGGCATCGTATTGAAGAAACGCCCCAGATTGCCCTAGCAATTAGAGGCATGAGCAATCCAACATTTGCTGATATTCAACGCTATGGTCAAGGGATTGTGGAAGGATTAGCTAGTTTAGTTGCTGAACAAATTCCCATTATTGTTATGGTGGATGAAGACATGGCGAAAGCTTTAGGGCATGCCTTAAGTGCCCATCTGCCAAAAGACTATCTGTTTATCTGTCTTGACTCGGTCAAAGTAGAAAACGGTGATTATGTAGATATCGGTTTACCAGTGGCAGAAGGAGCCGTCCTTCCAGTCATTGTTAAGACCTTAGTATTTAATTAAAAAGGAGCGACACAAAGATGATTTTAAAAACCAAACTATTTGGCAAAGTCTATCAATTTACATCCGTTAAAGAAGTCTTAGCCAAAGCCAATGAAGAAAAGTCTGGCGACAAGTTAGCTGGCGTAGCTGCTAATTCAGCCGAAGAACGCGTGGCAGCGAAAGTCGTTTTATCGGAATTGTCCTTAAATGACTTGTTTAACAATCCCGTTGTTGATTATGACGAAGACGAAGTGACACGCATTATTATTGACCAAGTCAATATGCGAATTTTTGAAAGTATTAAACATTGGACAGTCGCAGAATTACGCGAATTTATCTTATCTTCGGAAACAACCGATTTTGATATCAAACGAATTTCCCGTGGACTCACTTCTGAAATGATTGCTGCTGTCTGTAAATTAATGTCCAACATGGATCTAATTGTTGGCGCAAAAAAAATCAATATTGAAAAAACCGCCAACACAACGATTGGCCGTCCCGGAACTTTTTCAAATCGTTTACAGCCGAACCATCCAACCGATAATGTCGATGGCATTATGGCTTCAGTTATGGAAGGTCTTTCTTATGGCGCCGGTGATGCTTTAATTGGTTTGAATCCTGTTGATGATTCTACAGAAAGTGTTAAACGAATCTTAAACAAATTTGAAGAGTTCCGTAGCGAATGGGAAATTCCAACACAAACTTGCGTGCTTGCTCACGTAACGACACAAATGGAAGCCATGCGTCAAGGCGCGCCAACTGGCTTAGTCTTTCAATCCATCGCTGGTTCAGAAAAAGGGAACACAGCATTTGGTTTAAATGCAGAAATTTTAGCTGAAGCACAAGATTTAGCACTTCACAGTGGTCAAGCAGCTGGTCCTAATGTGATGTATTTTGAAACAGGTCAAGGCTCAGAACTTTCTTCTGAAGCGAACTTTGGCGCAGACCAAGTCACAATGGAAGCGCGTTGTTATGGCTTAGCCAAAAAATTTGATCCGTATATTGTAAATACCGTTGTTGGCTTTATTGGACCAGAATATCTTTACGATTCAAAACAAGTCATCCGCGCTGGTTTAGAAGATCATTTCATGGGCAAATTAACTGGAATTTCAATGGGCTGTGATGTCTGCTACACCAACCATATGAAAGCTGATCAAAATGATATGGAAAACTTAGCAATGTTATTAGCAACAGCTGGTTGTACGTATATCATGGGGATTCCTCATGGCGATGATGTCATGTTAAATTATCAAACAACTGGGTTCCATGAAACTGCGACGATTCGTGAAACATTAGGCTTACGTCCAATTAAAGAATTTGAAGAATGGATGGAAAAAATGGGCTTAATGGAAAACGGAAAATTAACAAGTCGCGCTGGCGATGCATCTGTATTTATTAAATAAACGAGGTGAGAATACAAATGAACGAAAAAGAATTAAAAGAAATGATTGCCGGAATTTTAACAGAAATGGTCGCTGACAATCAAGCGGTTTCGACTGCCACTGTGACTGCTGAAGAAAAACCAGTCACAACACACGTCACTGAAACGACAGAAATTGAAGAAGGCCTAATTCCTGACATTACTGAAGTAGATTTACGTAAACAATTACTATTGAAAAATGCCGTAGATCCTGAAGCACTATTAAAAATGAAAGCTTTCTCGCCAGCTCGTTTAGGCGTTGGTCGTGCAGGGACGCGTTATATGACTAGTTCAACATTACGTTTCCGAGCAGACCATGCGGCAGCACAAGATGCGGTCTTTTCAGATGTAAGCGAAGACTTGGTAAAAGAAATGAATTTTATTTCTACAAAAACAATCTGTAACAGTAAAGATGAATATTTAACACGTCCAGATTATGGTCGTCAATTTGATGAAGAAAATAGTGAAATCATTCGGAAAAATACGACACCAAAAGCCAAAATCCAAATGGTCGTAGGGGATGGCCTTAGTTCAGCTGCTATCGAAGCGAATATTAAAGAAGTCCTACCAGCAATTAAACAAGGATTAAACATGTACAACTTAGATTTCGACAATGTAGTTTTTGTTAAATATTGTCGTGTGCCAGCAATGGATAAAATTGGTGAAATCACTGACGCTGATGTTGTTTGCTTGCTAGTTGGCGAACGTCCTGGTTTAGTAACAGCTGAATCTATGAGTGCCTACATTGCTTACAAACCAACTGTCGGTATGCCAGAAGCACGGCGGACAGTTATTTCAAATATTCACAAAGGTGGGACACCGGCTGTTGAAGCAGGCGCCTACATTGCCGAAATTATTAAAAAAATGTTAGACAAGAAAAAATCTGGTATTGATTTAAAAGAAGCTGAATAAAGGAGGATTTCTCATGAAAAATGATCGTCTAGGTGCAAATGTCCTAAGTATGAAAGTCATTCCCAATGTCGATCCGGCATTAGCAAAAGAATTATCATTGAAACCAGAACATCGCTCATTAGGAATTGTTACTTCCGATTGTGATGATGTCACTTATGTTGCATTAGATGAAGCAACTAAAGCCGCCGATGTTACTGTAGTTTACGGTAAAAGTATGTATGCTGGCGCAGCAAATGCTTCAACCAAATTAGCCGGTGAAGTGATTGGCATTATTGCTGGTCCGAGTCCTGCCGAAATCAATAGTGGCTTGAGTGTCATTACGCAAGTCATTGAAGAAGAAGCCAGCTTCTATAGTGCTAACGAAGATGACAGTATTGTTTATTTTGCGCATGTAGTGTCAAGAACGGGTAGCTTTTTATCTGAACAAGCGAATATTCCTGAAGGTGAAGCGATTGCTTATCTGATTGCTCCACCGCTAGAAGCAATGGTTGGCTTAGATGCAGCAATGAAAGCTGCCGATGTTCAAATGGGTGTCTTTTATGGCCCACCTTCTGAAACGAACTTTGGCGGCGCCTTATTGACAGGTAGTCAATCTGCATGTAAAGCTGCTTGCAGTGCGTTTGAACAAGTCATTCAAAATATCGCTGACAATCCGTTGAGTTATTAAGGATGTGACCTGAATGAAAGCATTAGGAATGGTCGAAGTCAAAGGGTTTTTAGGTGCCATTAGTGTGGCCGATGCGGCATTAAAAGCCGCCGACGTTACTTTGTTAAAAGCTGAAATTATTAATGGCGGTTTAACAACTGTGGAACTGATTGGTGACGTTGCCGCGGTTCAAGCTGCCGTTGAAGTAGGCACGGAAGTAGCTAAAGAATTAAATTGTTTAATTGCTCATCATGTGATCTCACGGGTTGATGCTCAAACGGAAGTGATTTTATCAGATCCAGAACCCAAGTCAGCACCTGAACCGATGGAACAAATAGAAGTAATTGAAGAAGAGATTGAAACACCAGACTTGGAAGAACACACTGGCACACGCCAAAAATTAGAAACACAACGCGTGGTTGATTTACGCAAACAAGCCTACAAAATGAACCTAAGTAGTTTAAAGAAAAGTGAGATTAAATTTGCCAATAAAGAAGCTTTAATTCAAGCAATCATGGCTGAAATAGAAAGAAGTGAAGACGAGTGGAATTAGTAGATAAAGACTTACGTTCCATCCAAGAAACAAGAAATTTAATCAGAAAAGCCAAAGAGGCACAGCAAGTATTAGCAACATTTTCGCAAAAACAAATCGATGCGATTGTCCAAGCAGTTTCAGAGGCTACGTTTAACCAACGAGAAAAGTTAGCGAAAATGGCCAATGAAGAAACAGGATTTGGTATCTATGAAGATAAAATCATCAAAAATGCTTTCGCTTCAAAAGTAGTATATGACGAAATGAAGGACAAACCTACAGTTGGTGTGATCAATGATGATGCTGCCAAAAAAGTCACTGAAATTGCTGTCCCAGTTGGTGTAATTGCAGGATTAATTCCTTCTACCAACCCGACATCAACAGTCATTTACAAAGCATTAATTTCATTAAAAGCTGCCAACAGCATTGTTTTTTCACCACATCCCAATGCGTTGAAATCGATTATTGAAACAGTAGAAATTATCCAAAAAGCGGCTATTGCTGCAGGGGCACCAGAAGGTTGTGTCTCGGTCATCAAAACGCCAACTATGCAAGCGACCAACGAATTAATGAAAAATAAAGAAACAAATTTAATTTTAGCTACTGGTGGAAACGCAATGGTTAAAGCAGCGTACTCTTCTGGAACACCAGCAATCGGTGTTGGGCCTGGTAATGGACCAGCCTACATCGAACGAAGCGCAAATGTTCCTCATGCAGTGAAACAGATAATGGATTCAAAAACTTTCGATAACGGTACAATTTGTGCATCGGAACAATCAATTATTGTTGAAACTGTCAACCGTGAAGCGGTCAAAGAAGAGTTAATTAAGCAGGGCGCGTATTTCTTAAGTCCAGCCGAAGCCGACAAATTAGCTAAATTTATTTTACGACCAAACGGTACAATGAACCCGCAAATCGTAGGACGTTCCGTTCAACATATTGCTTCATTAGTTGGTTTATCTATTCCAAAAGATCGCCGCTTAATTGTTGCCGAGGAAACACATGTAGGCTTGAAATATCCATTTTCAAGAGAAAAATTGGCGCCGATTATTGCTTTCTATACAGTTGAAAACTGGGAAGCAGCTTGCGCGTTATCAATTGAAATTTTGAAAGGTGAAGGTGCGGGTCATACGATGGGTATTCACACAGAAAACAAAGAAGTCATTCGTGAATTTGGCTTAAGAAAACCCGTCTCTCGTTTGCTTGTTAACACCTCTGGTACACTTGGCGGAATTGGTGCTTCAACTAACTTAGTGCCAGCATTAACACTTGGTTGTGGCGCAGTTGGTGGCAGCTCAACTTCTGATAATATTGGAGTTGAAAATCTGTTCAATTTACGTCGTGTTGCTTATGGCGTGCGTGATTTAGAAGAGATTCGTCAAGAATTTGGTCAAACATCAACCACATCTGTGGCTACTTCTTGCGAAACAACCAATCAAGAAGAACTAGTAAATGCCTTGGTGGCTCAAGTTTTAGCTCGCTTAAACTAACAAGAAACGAGCGAGTAAGAGTAAAACAAATGAATTATTGGATTTAGGGTTTGGGACCTAAGTCAAATTGCTAATTGTCCCAAATTTTTAAAAATAAAACATACATCTTAGGAGGAAATTATAATGTCAAGTACAAATGCTTTAGGAATGATCGAAACTCGTGGTTTAGTAGGTGCTGTTGAAGCAGCCGATGCAATGGTGAAAGCGGCAAACGTTACTTTAATTGGAAAAGAACAAGTCGGTGGCGGTTTAGTTACAGTAATGGTTCGCGGTGACGTTGGTGCTGTAAAAGCAGCAACAGATGCTGGTGCTGCCGCAGCAGAACGTGTTGGCGAATTATTATCTGTCCATGTAATTCCACGTCCACATACAGAAGTAGACGCTATTTTACCTCACGCAACAACTGAATTATAATTTTGATTTTTTGGGGCAGAGGTAGGTTCATTACTTCTGTCCTAAACTTTCATTGAGGAGGGGTGTTATGACAGTTATTACAGAAGATATGCTTCGCAACAAAAGGCTTAAAAAAGAACTAGAAGATGGCACGGATTTTGTGTTTCCTGTAGGCAGTTTTCTGACGCCAGCCGCCAAAAGCTATCTACGCGAGCATCGGATTAATAGCAGCTTCTCTTCAACAAACCCATTGCTTTCTGAGGTTCATTCAGTGAAGGCCTCCTCACAAAAACAAAAACAAGAACATTTATCAAAAGAAACAATTTATGAGATTCGGCACTTAAGCCATCTATTGTATTTGCCTTTCTTAACGAATGAAGCGTTATCAACAGAAGGTTGGTTATATTTCGAACAACAACAACTGTGGTTAGAGAAATTTATTTTAGAACAGTCGCTTGTAATGGAACCAGTCATTTTGGAATCAAAGGTAAGTATTCTAACTAACCAACAGAGACAATGGCGCTATTCCTCAAAAGAAATTCAATTACAACTAGATAAAATTATTCTCCAGTTAAAAGGAGAATCACAACTGTTCGGCCTTTTTCAATCTTGGGCTACAGAATTAATTAGCACCATGGCTGAAATATCACGAAACTAGGAGATGAACAAATTGGATTCAATGAATGAAATTGTTGAAGAAGTTGTTAAACGAATTCAGCAACAACAACAAAATACTTTTGAAGTTGAAGCTTCTGGCCGACATGTTCATTTGTCTCGTCAAGAGATTGATGCATTATTTGGACCAGGATATCAACTAACAAAAGTGAAAGATTTATCACAACCTGGACAGTTCGTTTGTAAAGAACGAATTACGGTTGCTGGACCTAAAGGACTTTTTCAAAATGTGGTTATTTTAGGCCCTGAACGTAGCGAATCACAAGTTGAAGTTTCTATGACGGATACACGTATTTTAGGAATTAACGCCCCAGTTAGAGAGAGTGGCAAGACAGAAGGGACACCAGGTGTCACGCTGATGAACGGATCAGCAGTTGTGACATTAAGTCACGGCTTAATTGTTGCCAAACGTCATATTCACATGACACCCGAAGACGCCTTGAAAAATAAAGTAAGCAATAGCCAAATTGTGCAAGTCAAAGTGGAAGGCACACGTCCGTTAATCTTTGATGATGTAGTTGTGCGAATCAGTCCGCGATTTGCAACGTACATGCATATTGACTACGATGAAGCCAACGCTTGCGGCTTAACCAAAGGAGCTCGTGGCTATATTCTTAAGTAAAAGGAGGAAGGACAATGAACGTTTCTGAAATGGAAAATTTGATTCAACAGATTACTGATCGAATTTGTCAACAATTGCTGTCGTCGTCTTATTCAGTGGCTTTAGCAGAAGCAAAAGAAGCATTTCCTGAAGAAATGTTTGTTCGTTTTCCTGATGTAAATTGGGTAACCAAGGAGCAGAAGCAAGCACGAGGTTTGATTGTAAAGAGGCTAACGCTTTCCCAAGTAAATGCGATTGCGCATTTACAGGAAACGGATGAATTAGTCAAAAACATCTTAGCATTCTTATTTGAAGGTAAGCCGGTATTGGTTTTAACCCCAATACCTTCAGTGATTAAAAATTCACGATTGAAGTATCGTTTGAAACAAACGATTCAGGAAAACGTGGACATGTGCCAACAGTTTGGGATGATTTTTTATCATGATTCAGAAAATTATGCTATGTTTCAGGCGGCCTGTCAAAAACAATTTCGTTCTTTGGCGGAGACCAAACGAACCTACATTACTGAAAAACAATTGATAAGAATGACAGAAGCAGGTGTTTCTTTAAGTAAAAATGCCTATTTAACCCCGTTAGCGAAAGATTATGCTAGGAAACATCAATTGCTGACGTAAGGAGGAAAAACGATGCTTTTAGGAAAAGTGACTGGTAGCCTTTGGTCAACAAGAAAAGATGAAAAATTAAATGGCTGGAAATTTATGATGGTTGATATTTTGAATCAAGAGGACGAAAAGCAAGGATTTTTAATTGCTGCTGACAACGCTGGAGCTGGTGTCGGGGACAAAGTGTTAATTAGTCAAGGCAATGCTGCCCGTATTTCGGCAGAAGATCCGAATGTCCCAATTGATGCAATGATTGTTGGTGTCATTGATTCTACAGAGGAAGAATAGGGAGGACGAGACATGAGCATTAATGAAATTATTATGTATATTATGGTTCTTTTCATGATTATTGGAGGAATCGATAAATGTATTGGCAACAAACTAGGTTTAGGGGAGCAATTTGAGGAAGGGATTATGGCTATGGGTTCTCTAGCGCTTTCTATGGTAGGGATTATCACTTTAGCGCCTGTCTTAGCCAATCTTTTAAGTCCGATTGTCGTTCCTGTCTATGAATTACTAGGTGCTGATCCAGCAATGTTTGCCACAACCTTATTGGCTAATGATATGGGCGGCTTTGCGTTAGCACAACAATTAGCCAATGATCCACAAGCTGGTTTATTTGCGGGGGCAATCTTAGGTGCAATGATGGGACCAACGTTAGTCTTTACAATTCCAGTAGCGCTGGGCATTATCCAAAAAGACGACCAACAATTCTTAGCAACGGGTGTTTTGAGCGGGATTATTACAATTCCTTTTGGTTTATTAGCAGGTGGTTTAACAGCTGGCATGCCATTGTCATTGATTGTTCCTAACTTAATTCCAATTATTATTGTTGCCGCTTTAATTATTTTAGGTTTGTGGTTAGCGCCAAATGGCATGATTAAAGGCTTCCAAATTTTTGGTCAAGGCGTAGTGATTGTCGCTATCTTTGGTTTAGTTGTTGGGGCGATTCAACTATTATTAGGAATTACAGTGATTCCTGGTATTGCACCAGTTACTGAAGGTATTGAAGTCGTTGGCGGGATTGCTTTAACTTTAGCTGGCGCTTTCTGTTTAGTAGCTGTGATTACGAAAGTCTTTAATAAACCATTGATGAAACTAGGAAAAGTTTTAGGAATGAATGAAGTAGCGGCTGCAGGAATGGTTGCTACATTAGCTAACAATATTCCCATGTTCCAAATGTTAAAAGACATGGATAATCGAGGAAAAATTATTAATATCGCTTTTGCTGTTTCGGCTTCTTTCGTTTTAGGTGATCACCTTGGTTTTACTGCAGGCGTAGCAAAAGAAATGATTTTTCCAATGATTGTTGGCAAATTAGTTGGAGGGATTACCGCCATTTTTGTGGCTATCTTTATGGCAAATCGAATGCTAGGGAAACCCGAAACAGAAGTGAAATAATGAGGTGTAAATATGACAGAATTAAATCGTGAAATGATTGAAACGCTTGTTCGACAAATTGTCACAGAAAAATTAATGCCGACTAAACAAGTGGATCCCAGTGGAATTATGTCCATCAAATTACCCGAAATTGACGTAACAGAAGACGATCGCTTAGATACAGGCAACCCAGCGGACATTGTTTACACAAAAGATCTGTTTTCTTTAGAAGAAAGCCCGCGCCTTGGTTGCGGTTTAATGGTGATGAAAGATACCACCTTCGATTGGACACTAGAATACGATGAAATTGATTATATTATTTCAGGACAACTGGATATACTGATTGACGGACGTAAAATTTCTGCAACAGCCGGTGAAATTATTTTAATCCCGAAAAGTAGCAAAATTCAATTTTCAGTGACGGGTGATGCCCGCTTTGTCTACGTGACTTATCCAGCAGATTGGCAAAGCCAATAATTATTTTACCGGCAGTCAGAGAATAATTTTGCCAAAACCCTTTACTCAGCGTTATAATAAATAAGAACGAAAAAAAGGGGTTGAGTGAATGACATTTGAGAATCCAAGTCAAAATCAAATTTTTGATATTTTAAAACAAGCAAAAAATATTGCGGTGGTTGGTTTGAGTAACAAGCCCGACCGCACGAGTTACAAAATTGCGGAAATTTTACAGCAACATGGCTATCGTGTGTTACCTGTCAATCCAGTTTTAAAAGGCGAAACGGTGCTTGGCGAAACGGTTTATGGGACATTAACAGAGATTCCTGAAAAGATTGATATTGTTGACGTCTTTCGGCGGAGTGAATTTTTGCCAGAAGTGGCCGCAGAAACATTGAAAACAGAAGCGCCTGTCTTTTGGGCCCAACTAGGTTTGGAAAATGAAGAGGCAGCGAACTTGTTATTAAATGAAGGTCGTCAAGTTATTATGAACCGTTGTATTAAAATTGAATTGGCAAAAATGGCAGATGCTGAATAAACACGTGTAATTTTATAAAGAAAGAGCGTCCTGAACGGAAAGCTCTTTTTTTTTTGACCCAGATAGAGTATTATTGTAATGATGGTTTTAGAAGGAGCGAACGGAAAACGCAAGAAACCGGCTCACTCTTCTTCTAATTCTTTAAGAAATAGTTAATGTACGCTTATTAACTAAACGAGAATCTAAGTATAAGGAGTTTTTTCTTTGGCTAAAAAAATTAACAATGAGTACAATGATGCCTCTATCCAAGTTCTAGAAGGATTGGAAGCAGTGAGGAAAAGACCTGGTATGTATATCGGTTCAACCGATAGCCGTGGACTCCATCACTTAGTCTATGAAATTGTCGATAACGCAGTCGATGAAGCGTTATCTGGCTACGGGAATGAAATCAACGTAACTATCCAAAAAGATAATAGTATTTGTGTTGCAGACTCTGGCCGCGGAATGCCAACAGGGATGCATGCTTCTGGTATCCCAACAGTAGAAGTCATTTTTACTGTCTTACATGCGGGTGGTAAGTTTGGCCAAGGTGGCTATAAAACTTCAGGCGGACTCCATGGGGTGGGTGCCAGTGTTGTTAATGCCTTATCTAAGTGGTTAGAAGTTCATATTGTTCGTGATGGCGTAGAATACATGGAACGATTTGAGGACGGCGGTAAACCAGTTGGTACCTTAAAAAAAATCGGCAAAACAAAAAAACGCAACGGCACCTCCGTTACTTTTTTACCTGACGACACCATTTTCTCTACGACAAATTTTTCTTACGAAATTTTAGCAGAACGTTTGAGAGAATCAGCTTTCTTATTAAAAGGCGTCAAAATTACTTTAACGGATGAACGTGGGGAAGAACCCAAAGAAGAAATCTTTCACTACGAAGAAGGCATTAAAGAATTTGTTGCCTATCTAAATGAAGAAAAAGATACATTAACACCCGTTGTTTATTTTTCAGGAGCCAAAGAAGGTATTGAAGTTGAATTAGCCTATCAATACAACGATGGCTATTCTGAAAATGTTTTATCTTTCGTTAACAATGTCCGCACAAAAGATGGCGGTACCCACGAAGTCGGTATGAAAACGTCAATGACAAAGGCGTACAATGAATATGCACGTAAAGTAGGACTATTAAAAGAAAAAGATAAAAATTTAGAAGGTAGCGACTTCCGTGAAGGCTTAGCAGCCGTCCTTTCTATTCGAGTACCAGAAAACTTACTACAGTTCGAGGGCCAAACCAAAGGAAAATTAGGTACACCTTTAGCAAGAACCGTTGTCGACAACGTCGTAGGCGAACAAATGGGCTTCTATTTACAAGAAAACAGTGAAATGAGTCAATCATTAATTCGGAAAGCGATTAAAGCCCGTGAAGCCCGTGAAGCGGCTCGTAAAGCCCGTGAAGAAAGCCGGAACGGTAAAAAACGGAAAAAAGGTGAATCGTTACTTTCTGGAAAATTAACACCGGCTCAATCCAGAAATCCTAAGAAAAATGAATTATATCTTGTCGAAGGAGACTCGGCTGGTGGCTCAGCAAAACAAGGACGCGATCGGAAATTCCAAGCCATTTTACCGCTACGAGGAAAAGTCATTAATACGGAAAAAGCGAAAATGCAAGACATCTTGAAAAACGAAGAAATCAATACTATGATCTATACAATTGGCGCAGGCGTTGGTCCTGAATTTTCAATTGAAGATTGTAATTATGATAAAATCATCATCATGACCGATGCGGATACCGATGGTGCCCATATTCAAGTGTTGCTATTAACGTTCTTCTATCGTTATATGAAACCATTAATTGAAGCCGGCAAAGTCTATATTGCCTTACCTCCTCTTTATAAAGTCTCTAAAGGAACTGGAAAAAAATCAGTCATTGAGTATGCTTGGACCGATGGTGAATTGGCAGAAGTGATTGATAAAGTTGGTAAAGGCTATATGCTCCAACGCTATAAAGGTCTGGGGGAAATGAATGCAGAACAACTTTGGGAAACAACGATGGATCCTGAAACTAGAACCTTAATTCGTGTTCGGATTGATGATGCAGCTCAAGCAGAACGCCGTGTGACCACATTAATGGGCGACAAAGTCGAACCTCGTCGAAAATGGATTGAGCAACATGTTCAATTTACGTTGGAAGAAGATGGCAGTATTTTAGATCGTTCAGAAGAAGACACTTCTGCACCAATAGGAGAAAGTCTTTTAGATGCGGAAAAAACAAAAGAAGCAGAACAAACCGATGACACTGAAATCAGTTTGTTTGACATAGAGTAGGGAGTGACAATTTTGGAAAAACGCCAAGAAGTTCAAGAATTAACCCTTGAAGAAGTAATGGGCGATCGTTTTGGAAGATATTCCAAATACATCATTCAAGAACGGGCCCTACCAGATATTCGAGATGGGCTAAAACCAGTACAACGCCGCATTCTCTTTTCAATGAATAAAGATGGCAATACCTTTGATAAAGGCTTTCGTAAATCAGCAAAATCTGTCGGAAACATTATGGGGAATTATCATCCCCATGGCGACAGTAGTATTTATGAAGCGATGGTGCGTCTAAGTCAAGACTGGAAATTACGGGAAGTACTAATTGAAATGCACGGAAACAACGGAAGTATGGATGGCGACCCGCCAGCGGCGATGCGTTATACAGAAGCTCGTTTATCACAGTTAAGTGGTGAGTTGTTAAAAGATATCGACAAAAATACCGTCGATTTCGTCTGGAATTTTGACGATACAGAAAAAGAACCCACTGTTTTACCAGCCAAATATCCTAATTTATTGGTAAATGGCTCAACGGGGATTTCAGCAGGTTATGCAACAGAAATTCCTACACATAATTTAGCGGAAATTATTGATGGGACCGTGTATTTAATTGATCATCCTAATGCAAGTTTAGAGAAATTAATGGAATACATTCCAGGACCAGATTTTCCAACAGGTGGGATCTTACAAGGAAAAGCAGAAATAAAAAAAGCCTACGAAACCGGCCGTGGTAAAGTAATTTTACGTGCGAAGACAAAGATTGAGCCCTTAAAAGGCGGCAAACAACAAATTGTCATTTCTGAAATTCCTTATGAAGTCAATAAAGCAACGCTAGTGAAGAAGATGGATGAAATCCGTTTAAATAAAAAAGTAGACGGCATTGCCGAAGTTCGTGACGAAAGTGACAGAACTGGCTTGCAAATTGTTGTTGAACTAAAAAAAGATGTCAATGCAGAAGGTATTTTAAATTATCTATTTAAAAATACTGAATTACAGATTAACTATAATTTTAATATGGTTGCGATTGACAACATGACCCCGCAACAAGTGGGCCTTAAACGGATTTTAGAAAGTTACATTACGCACCGCAAATCAGTTATCATTAATCGTTGTCAATTTGAGTTGGACAAAGCTCGCAAACGTGAGCACATTGTTGCTGGTTTAATTAAAGCATTGTCTATCTTAGATAAAGTGATTGCAACAATCCGTGGCAGTAAAGATAAAAAAGATGCGAAGAAGAACTTAGTATCCGACTATGCGTTTACTGAAGAACAAGCTGAAGCAATCGTTACTTTACAGCTATACCGTTTAACCAATACGGATATTACTGATTTACAAGAAGAAGCAAAAACTTTAGAGCAACAAATTGCTGAGTTATTGAACATTTTAAACAATGAAAAAGAACTATTCTCAGTCATGAAAAAAGAACTTCGCGAAGTTAAAAAGCAATATGGCAATCCTCGCTTAACTCAAATTGAAGAGGAAATCCAAGAAATCAAGATTGAAACAGCCGTGTTAGTTGCACAGGAAGACGTGGTCGTAACCGTGACGCACGAAGGCTATATCAAACGGAGTAGTATTCGTTCTTATACAGCATCAAAACCAGAAGAAATCGGCATGAAAGAAGGCGACTTTTTACTATATGCTGGCGAAGTCAATACATTAGATCATCTTTTACTAGTAACAAATAAAGGAAATATGATCTATCGCCCCGTCCATGAGTTGCCAGATTTACGCTGGAAAGAAATTGGCGAACATATTTCTCAAACCATTTTAAATCTTGCTATCGATGAATCGATTATTGCTGTATATCCTTATAAAGAGTTAAGTCCGACAAAAACCTTTGTTTTCATTACAAAAGCTGGCATGATTAAACAAACCAAAATGGCTGATTTTGAGCCTTGGCGCACTTATAAGAGCCGCCCGACATCTTGTATGAAATTAAAATCAGACCAAGATGAAATTACCAATGTTTATTTAACAAATGATCAAGACTTATTGGATGTTTTCCTCGTTAGCAATCGCGGTTTTGGCTTACGTTATCCATTATATGAAGTACCAGTCGTGGGTAGTAAAGCGGCTGGAGTTAAATCAATGAACCTCAAAGAAGACGATTATGTCGTTAATGGTTTACTGGTTCATTCTGAAGGGGATACACCAATTGTCATCGTTACCCAACGTGGCGGTGTTAAACGTATGTTAGCCCAAGAATTAACACAATTAGGACGAGCAAAACGTGGATTAATGGTCTTACGGGAATTGAAGAAAAATCCACATCGTGTTGTCTTTATGTCTGAAAGTACCGATTTAGATTTATTAGTTACTACGCAAAAAGGCACACAAGAAGTTATTCAGTCGAAAAACTATCCAATCAGTGAACGAACATCCAACGGTTCCTTTGTCATCGATGAACAAAAAGATGGCCAAGTAATGGAAGTCCACGAGATGCATTCTGCAGTGATTGAAGAAGAGCAAACAAACTAAACTGTGTTATAAATATCTCGACAGCAGTCATCTGTATTAATACAGATGGCTGCTGTTTTTAATACAGAAGTACATTTTTCACAAGTGATAACAACTATAAATCGTTCTTATTTTCACAAGTATAAATGTTTATATATCAGCGTTTAGAATCTTCGCTCCCCATTTATTTATTAAGAAAGTGCAATAAATAATAAAAAAACGCTTGCATCTAAAAGGTTATGTGTTATACTAATCACATAAAGCTGTTACATACAATCAAGTAGCAGTTAACTAAGGAGGCAAACACTTCATGAAACAATGGGAAGGCTTTAAAGGCGACAAATGGAGAACAAGCGTTGACACTCGTGATTTTATTCAAAACAACTACACAGAGTACAAAGGCGACGACAGTTTCTTAGAACCAATCGCTCCGAGCACTGACAAATTATGGACAAAACTACAAGAATTATTTGAAATCCAACATGAAAAAAATGGCGTTTATGACATGGATAGCGATATCCCAGCAACTATTACGTCACATGAACCTGGTTACTTAATCAAAGAAGAAGAAAAAATTGTCGGTTTACAAACAGATGTACCATTAAAACAAGCATTTATGCCATTCGGTGGTATTAAAATGGCGAACAATGCCTTAGTTTCAAATGGTTATGAAACTGACGAAGAAATGACAAAAATCTTCACAGAATACAGAAAAACACATAACCAAGGTGTTTTTGATGCCTACACAGCTGAAATGCGTTTAGCACGTAAAAACAAAATCATTACTGGTCTTCCAGATGCTTATGGCCGTGGCCGTATTATCGGTGACTATCGTCGTATCGCATTATATGGTATCGACTACTTAATGGAACAAAAGAAAAAAGATCATGATAACACTGGTAACAAAGAAATGACAGACGATGTTATTCGCTTACGTGAAGAAATTTCTGAACAATACCGTGCGTTAAATGACTTAAAACAAATGGCTGCTTCTTATGGTTTCGATATTTCTCGTCCTGCTGCAAATGCGCAAGAAGCAATCCAATGGTTATACTTTGGTTACCTAGGTGCCATTAAATCTCAAAATGGTGCGGCAATGTCAATTGGTCGTATCTCAGCATTCTTAGACATCTATATCCAACGTGACTTAGAAGCTGGTTTAATCACTGAATTTGAAGCACAAGAAATGATTGACCATTTAATCATGAAATTACGTATGGTTAAATTTGCACGGACACCAGAATACAACCAATTATTCTCTGGTTATCCAATTTGGGCAACATTATCTATTGCTGGTATGGGTATTGACGGTCGTTCATTAGTTACCAAAAATGACTTCCGTATCTTACACACCTTAACAAACATGGGACCATCTCCAGAACCGAACTTAACTGTATTGTATTCTTCTCACTTACCAGAAGGCTTCAGAACATATGCAGCTAAAATCGCGAAAGAAAGCTCATCTATCCAATTTGAAAACGATGACTTATTACGTGAAAACTGGGGTTCTGACGACTGCGCAATCGCATGTTGTGTTTCTGCAACAGTTATGGGTAAAGATATGCAATTCTTCGGCGCTCGTGCGAACTTAGCGAAAGCTGTTCTTTATGCAATTAACGGCGGGGTCGACGAAAAAACTAAAATGCAAGTAGCACCAAAATATCGTCCAATGACTGGTGACAAATTAGATTACCATGAATTCATGGAACGCTATAAAGACATCTTAGACTGGTTAGCTGAATTGTATGTTAACACATTAAACATTATTCATTACATGCATGATAAATATGCATATGAAGCACCACAATTAGCTTTAATGGATACTGATTTACAACGGACATTCGCAACTGGTATTGCCGGAATCTCTCATGCGACTGATAGTATCATGGCAATTAAACACGGTGAAGTAGAAGTAATCCGTGACGAAGATGGTATGGCAATTGATTATGTACCAACAAAAGAATTCCCAACATACGGAAACGATAACGAAGAAGCCGATGCAATGGCTAACTGGATTTTAGATTACTTTATGACACAAATTAAACGTCAACACACATACCGTAACTCTAAACCAACGACTTCATTATTAACAATCACTTCAAACGTTGTTTATGGTAAAGCAACAGGGAACACGCCTGACGGACGTCGGGCCGGCAAACCTCTTGCACCAGGTGCGAACCCAAGTTATCAAGACGGTAAATTCTTAGGTGAGAAAAATGGCTTGTTAGCTTCATTAAACTCAACAGCTCGTTTAGAATATACAATCGCTTTAGATGGTATTTCTAATACACAAACCATCAACCCTAATGGTTTAGGTAAAGACGACGACACAAGAATTAACAACTTACGTAACGTATTAGATGGCTACTTCGATAAAGGTGGTTACCACTTAAACGTAAACGTATTTACAAACGAATTATTATTAGATGCACAAGCACATCCAGAAAAATATCCAAACTTAACTATCCGTGTATCTGGATATGCCGTGAAATTCCGTGACTTAACTCCTGAACAACAAGCAGACGTTATTTCAAGAACTTCACACGACAGACTATAAAAAACATTTACATTATTTAACTGAAAGGGTGACATTTAACGTGTCATCCTTTTCGTTTGAAAGAAGAGGGATCATTATGACAACACCAGTTACAGGTAGAATTCATTCAACAGAAAATTTTGGTACCGTTGATGGCCCAGGTGTCCGTTTTATCGTATTTACACAAGGGTGTCGCATGAGATGTCAATTCTGTCATAATCCAGATACTTGGAAAATTGGTTCCGGTGGTCGTGTGGTGACGACTGACGAAGTATTAGAGGAAGCATTACGTTTTCGCTCTTATTGGGGCGAAAAGGGTGGTATCACTGTCAGTGGTGGTGAGCCGCTATTGCAAATGGACTTTTTGATCGATTTATTTAAAAAAGCCAAAGCACAAGGCATTCATACAACCTTAGATACGTGTGGCAAGCCTTTTACTCGGGAAGAACCCTTCATTAGTCAATTTGATGAATTGATGAAGTACACAGATTTACTCTTATTCGACATCAAACATATTGATAACGAGCAGCATAAACTGTTAACAACGCAATCAAATGATAATATTTTAGAGATGGCTACCTATTTATCTGAAATTGACAAACCTGTTTGGATTCGCCACGTATTGGTGCCTCAACGTAGTGATTACGACGAATATTTAATCCGTCTGGATGCCTTCATAAAAACATTAAACAATGTAGATAAAGTTGAAGTGCTTCCTTACCATACGATGGGCAAGTACAAATGGGAAGAACTAGGTATTCCTTATCCATTAGAAGGAATTGAGCCTCCTAAAAATGATCGTGTTGAAAATGCGAAAAAACTACTACATGTCGAGGACTATCAAGGTTATCTAGCACGTTAACAAACGAAAAAATAGAAAAGAAGACAATTTTTTTGTTGTTTCTTTTCTATTTTTTGTTATCATTAAGAGTGAATCAAAACCAAGGAGTGTGTATTATGTCAAAAATTTTAGTTTTTGGACACCAAAATCCTGATACAGATGCTATCGGAGCAGCAATTAGTTTTGCTTACTTACAAAAAGAATTAGGAAAAGAGACAGAAGCTGTCGCTTTAGGAACACCAAGTGAAGAAACTCAATATGCCTTAGATTACTTCAATATTGAAGCACCACGTGTTGTCACTGAAGCAGCTAGCGAAACAAACCAAGTCATGTTAGTGGATCATAACGAATTCCAACAAAGCATTTCAGATATCGCTGAAGTAAACATTTTAGCAGTAGTGGATCATCACCGGATTGCCAACTTCGAAACAGCAGATCCATTGTATTATCGTGCAGAACCAGTAGGGTGTACCAGTACAATCATCTATAAAATGTTTAAAGAAAATAACGTTACAATTCCAGCTCAAATTGCTGGTATGATGGTCTCAGCGATTATTTCTGATACATTATTATTTAAATCACCAACTTGCACACAAGAAGACATCGATGCAGCGCACGCCCTAGCTGATATTGCTGAAATCAATTTAGAAGGCTATGGTCTTGACTTATTAAAAGCAGGAACAAATTTAAGCGATAAATCAGCTGAAGTCCTTTTAGATTTAGATGCTAAGAGCTTCCCAATGAACGGCAAAACAGTTCGTGTTGCTCAAGTAAATACCGTCGATTTAGCAGAAGTTTTAGATCGTCAAGCTGAATTAGAAGCAGCTATGGCCGCAGAAAATGCAGCCAATAATTATGACTTGTTTGTCTTAATTATTACGAATATCCTAGACAGTGATTCTGAATTATTAGCGATTGGTGCGGAACAAGCCAAAATTGAAGCAGCATTCAATGTAACATTAGTTAACAATCGTGCGTTCTTACCAGGCGTTGTTTCTCGTAAAAAACAAGTAGTACCACAATTAACAGAAGTCTTTAACTAAAACCGTAAGCGCCTAAGCAACGCGATAAATTCCTTGTTGCTTAGGCGCTTCAATAGTAAAGGGGCGTTAACATGAATGATTTAGCAATTTACTATCATTCTCCGCAACAAACGAAACAATACAATCATTTGCTCAACCAATCACTTTTTTTCCCTCTTGTTACTTTTATGTATGAACATCGGGAAGAAAGAATCATTTTAAGACAATTAAAAGCGGCCTTTGCAACAGAAGGCAAGTTAGAACAATTTTTATCAGAAATGATTGATTGTCAGTTAATCATTCGGGAAAATCGTCAATATCGTTTGAATTTTCCTATTTATACGGCAGCTGAAGTTGCGAGTTTGACCTTGGCTGAAGACGAACTTCCTAAGTTTAAAGGAACTGTAACAGAGCAATTATTTTGGCTAGCTGAATCTTTTTGGCCACAAGTGTTTCCAGAAGAGGAAGACTATTTTTTTGGCGTGAGCGGTGGCCCCTCATTCTATCAAAAACAAAGATTGGCCTCGGCACAACTATCTATAATTACGCTTGAAAAAGAAAAGACAGAGGTTCCAACAATGCCTCGTTATTTTGATTACTTGGGCAAAGAGCATTCCTTGCCAGAAGCCTTCAGTGCTTTATATGACTTGCTAGGAGACGTAAATCCTGAATACTATCTTTCACAAGCGAGAAGAGTTATTAAACAAGCTCTGCGAGGCCGCAAAGTCAGTACTGTGCCTAATATTTTTCAAGAAAGTTTGCACTTGACCCAAGTGATTACGATTGACCAGGACCACTTAAAACTCCTTTTACCAGTAGCAACGGAACAAGCCGAGCCTTTAGAAGCACAGTCGGATATTCTAGCATTTTATTATGAAAAAAATGCTAACCGATCGGCCATCGAACGCTTAGTTTTTATGCAACAATTGATTGAGCAACTAGGTACGAACTCTCTAAGTTATCTTAGAATAAATTAAAGTTACGATAATTTTATTATGTAAACTAAAAATCAATGACAAGAAATGACGCCGCTTCTTAGTGAGAAATGGCGTCATTTCTTTTGCGAACTTTTTTCGTCCAAAAACCACCGGAAATGAACTTAGGCTCATAGGAAATGATAAATGCTCTCGGCTCTAATTGATTGATTAACTTGTACAATGTACGTTCGTTTTTTCTTGGGGAAAGAATTTCTAAAACCATTCGTTCTCCTTCGCGTCCGTAGGCGACACTTTGCGTAACACCATAGCCGTGTTCACGAAGTGTTTCTGGTAAATGAAATTGTTCAGTAGTAGAAGGGAGGATAACCGATACCATAATATAACCCAAGGCCAAATAGTCTTCGATTTTAATTCCTACACTAATGCCAACAGCGTAACCAAGCGCATAAACAAGTAAATTTAAAGGATTGTCTAACCGATTCAGAACCATACTTAGCCCTAAGACATAAATTGTTATTTCAGCCATACTAACCAGCGGTGCAATAACCCGATAACCTTTCATCGTTAACATAAAACGAATAGTATTTAAGGTAATATACGCAAAATTAATGATAAAAATCATAGCTAACATTTTCAAATCAACGACCATAAAATAAGTACCTCTTTTCAAAATCTTTACATCCAGCCCTCATTATAGTACAGAAAAACTGAGAATCAAAGGCGAAACACTTATAGAAATGAATTCTTTTTTGAATACTCGCTCATATTATTCGCCTAATTTAACTGTTATTTGATATAATCTTAGTATGAAGTAAGAAGGAGGTAAGCGATGAAAATTTTTGTTTGGATTTTGTTATTTTTATTAGTAATTAACGTTATTGCTGCCTTAATTACTGTTTTTAGAAAACCTCGTAGTATTTCCAGCGTTTTAGCATGGATGATGACGTTGATTTTCTTGCCTGGTATCGGCTTTATTATTTACTTATTCTGTGGGCGAGGTATCGATGGACAAGAAGTTTTTAAATTGTCTGATGATGAAAAACAAATGGTTCAACGAATTAAAGAAAAAGTGGACGTTGATAACAAAAAAGCAGGGCGCGATAAACGTTATGATTTACTTTATGATGCGAAAGTTTTAAATCGTTATTTCCGGAATATGGACGCATCACCGTTGGCCAAAAGAAATAGTTTGCAATTATTCACAGATGGCCAAGAAAAATTCCAAGCATTATTTGAAGATATTCGTGCAGCGAAAGAAACCGTTCATGTGGAGTATTATGCGTTTTTTAATGACACAATTGGCAATCAATTTTTAGATGTATTAATCGAAAAGTTGCATGAAGGCGTGGAAGTTTACTTAATTTACGATCCTTGGGGTTCACCCGGCGCAAATAAAAAGTTTTTTGCTCGTTACGTTGACGCTGGAGGAAAAGTAGCTCCCTTTATTACTTCTCGCGATATGATCCGTAAAACACGTCTAAATTATCACTTGCATCGAAAAATTGTTGTCATCGATGGGAAAATTGGCTGGACCGGCGGGTTCAATGTTGGGGATCAATATTTGAATGTCACCGAAAAATTTGGTTACTGGCGAGATACCCATATTCGTTTGGTCGGGACGGCCGTATTTTCATTGCAAGAGATATTTATCATGGATTGGAATGCTTCAGTCAAATATCCTGAAGAACGTATGACGTATCATGAAAAATATTTTAAATTACCAGAAGATCATGAAGTGGAGCATTTGTCCTTACAAGTTGTTTCAGATGGTCCTGATTCAGAAGAAGAAATTTTGAAAAGCGGGTTTGTTCGGATGATTTTTTCTGCAGAAAAGAGTGTCTGGATTCAAACACCGTATTTAATCCCTGACGATAGTATGATTAATGCGTTGTTAGTGGCGGTTCGTTCAGGTGTCGACGTGCGAATTATGATTCCTTGTATGCCTGACCATCCCTTTATTTACCGCGCAACACAATATTACGCGAATTACTTACACAAACGCGGCATTAAAATTTATATTTATGATAGTGGGTTTATTCATGCAAAAACAATGGTGATTGATGATGAATTAGCTATGGTTGGCACAACAAACCAAGATATTCGCAGTTATTCATTGAATTTTGAGGTAAGTACGTTTATTTACAATCCCGACATTGCGTGGATGTTAGCGCAAGTCTTTGAAGAAGATATAGAAAAAAGTGTCTTACTAACCGACGAGATAATTAAAAAACAAGGGTACTGGCTACGCTTCAAGCAAAACTTTTCACGCTTGTTGTCACCAGTCTTGTAATCAATAAATCAGCAGTGAATGTAGTAAACTACTATTTTCACTGCTGATTTTAGTAACAAAACACTGAGGTGGTCTACCTAATTCATTGATAATCCCTCTAAATAATGGTAAATTAAAAATAAATTCAATCAGCTATTCTATCGTGAGAAACATAGTTATTACGTAGATCAGATCAAAGGGACATTCACGACGAGCAAATATTGAGTGTGTTTGCTGAAACGTGCATGTGTGATTTGATCTTTTTTATTGAGCTGTTATTTTATAGATAAGGAGTTGTCACCATGGACTACCAAGCAATAGCAAAAGAAATTTTGAAAGACGTAGGTGGCAAAGACAATATCGTGGATGTCACACATTGTTATACACGATTGCGTTTCGTATTGAAAGACACGAAACAAGTGAACAAAGAAGCCTTACTACAAACAGAAGGTGTCATTTCTGTTGTTGAAAGTGGCGGTCAGTATCAAGTGGTTTTAGGCAATAAAGTCGCGCATGTCTATAATGTTTTAGAACCTTTGTTGGCTCAGCAACTTACGACCAAAACATCCATAAAAGAAAAAAATTCATTAGGCAATCGAATTTTAAATACTGTTGCCGCGATTTTCACGCCTGTCGTACCAGCAATTGCCGCTTCAGGCATGTTAAAAGGAATTCTAGCCATTGCTGTGATGGTCGCAAACAATTTTTACCAGGTCGATTTAAAACCTTTGAATACGTATATTATTTTAAGCGCCGCTTCCGATGCACTTTTTTATTTTATGCCAGTTATTTTAGGTTATTCAGCTGCTAAGGTTTTCAAAACAAACGAATATATCGCTATGGTAATTGGTGCCACCTTATGTTATCCGACCATCGTTTCATTAATGACTGAAGAATCAGCGGTTACCTTGTTTGGATTACATGTGACCAAAGCCAATTATGTTTCCACGGTAATTCCTATTATTCTTGCAATTTTTATTTTAGCTTATGTGCAACGCTTTTTGGAAAAAGTGATTCCAGAAGTTCTAAAAATTATTATGGTTCCTACGCTATCATTACTTTTAATGATTCCAGCCACTTTATTATTATTTGGACCGATAGGGATTTATTTAGGTGACGGCGTAAATTGGTTGTATTATTATATAATGAATTTGAGTCCCATCTTGTTAGGCGGTTTTATCGGTGGAATTTGGTGTGTCTTAGTCATTTTTGGGGCTCACCGCGGACTTGTACCAATTGGGATTAATGATGTCGCTCGAACAGGTCGGCAAAATTTGCTAGCGTTTGCTGGTGCAGCGAACTTTTCTCAAGCGGGCGCCGCATTTGGCGTGTTTGTCCGCACAAAAAATAAAGGCTTGAAAGCCGTTGCTGCCTCTGCAACAGTGACTGCATTATTTGGTATCACAGAACCAGCCATTTATGGTGCAAACTTGCGGCTAAAAAAACCGATGATTTATGCGGTGGCTAGCGGAGCAGCAGGTGGGGCCTTAATGGGCTGGGGCGGCTCCTATGGGACAGCCTTCGCTAACCAAGGACTCTTGACCATCCCAGTTTACGCAGAAGCAGGAACCAAAGCCTTTATTTGTTATTTATTAGGTTGTGGTATTGCTTTTTTTGGTGCATTTCTATTAACGATTTTTCTAGGCTTTAATGATTTACCGCTTGACGAGTCACGTCAAGAACCAGTCCTAAAGACAGAGGCAACGACAGTCAAAGAAAAGCAACGGATTCAAGCACCTCTTCAAGGACAACTCGTATCTTTAGACCAAATCAACGATGAAGTCTTTGCTTCTCAACAAATGGGAAAAACACTAGCTATTTATCCGATAGAGGAACAAATTGTTTCTCCAGGAAATGGGCAGGTGACGGCTTTATATCCAACTCATCATGCAATTGGCTTAAAGTTAGACAATGGTGCTGAAATCCTCCTTCACATTGGAATCAATACCGTCGAATTAAAAGGGCAGGGATTTGAAACGTTCGTAAAAGTAGGAGAAAGGGTCAGACTAGGACAGAAACTGCTCTCTTTTGATAAACAAATCATCCAAGCTGCTGGTTATGATCCAACCGTCTTAGTCATCGTAACAAATACTGCGGAAATGGCTATAATTGAGACAACCAAACAAACAGAGATTACACCACAAACAAATTTATTTTTCATGCAAGTAAAGGAGCAAAACTAATGGTTAAACAATTTAAGAACGATTTTTTATGGGGCGCTTCTTCCTCCGCTTTTCAAATTGAGGGAGCTTGGAATGAGGACGGCAAAGGCCTAACAGTTGCTGATTACAATTCTTTTAAAAAGTCAGCTGTACAAGCAGATACGAAAGTCGCCAGCGATTTTTACCATCGTTTCAAAGAGGACATTGCGTTAATGAAAGAATTAGGCTTAAAAACCTATCGTTTTTCTCTTTCATGGGCACGAATCATTCCAACAGGTGATGGCGAAATCAATCAAGCCGGCATCGATTTTTATAATGCCGTCATTGATACACTTTTAGAAAACGATATTTTGCCGTTTGTCACACTGTATCATTTTGATTTACCTTTTGCGTTGGTGGAAAAATACAATGGTTGGGCGGATCGTCGCTGCGTTTCCGCATTTCAACACTATGCGCAAGTTTGTTATCAAGCGTTTGGTGATCGAGTCAAAAATTGGCAGGTTACAAACGAACAAAACTTAATGATTCGTGTCGATGAACGAATGAATATGTACGATGTTGCACCAGAAAATGCTGAAAAAATTCGTGCACAAATGGATTACCATATGTTTGTTGCCCATGCGCTAGCGACGAATGATTGTCACCAATTGGTCGCTGGGGGAAAAGTCGGTCCCTCTGTTTCCTCAACGATGACTTATCCTAGTTCCAATAAGCCTGAAGATGTTTGGGCGGCTCGTATGAATGATAACTTTAAAACGAATTACGCTCTAGAAATGTATTGTTTTGGCGAATACCCTGGTTACTATCAAGAGTATTTGACCAAATGCGGCATTTATCCCGAAACACAGCCAGAAGATCAAGCAATTTTGAAAGCCGCTAAACCAGATTTTATCGCCCTTAATTATTATCGGACGTTAGTCGCTAGCTATTTACCGACAGATGAGCAACACCCATTGGGTACGAAAGAAAAGGACATTGATTTTGATCTATACGGTTATTTTAAAATCGAAAAAAATCAACATTTAAAAACCTCTAAGTATGGTGCCCAAATTGATCCAACTGGTCTACGTTTAGTTTTAAATGATTATTATCGTCAATACCGTTTGCCGTTAATCATTACAGAAAACGGTTTAGGCACACCAGATCGCCTAACAGAGGACGGAAAAGTTCATGATGACTATCGAATTGCGTATTTGCATGACCATATTGCTGCTTGTCATGCGGCTATTTCTGACGGTGTTGAGTTGTTTGGCTATTGCCCTTGGTCGGTCATGGATATTTTAAGTTCTCATCAAGGATTCAAAAAACGCTACGGTTTTATTTACGTCAATCGTGAAGACCATGAGTTAAAAGATTTACGACGTATTAAAAAAGATAGTTTTTATTGGTACCAATCAGTGATTAAAAATAACGGTTTACCAGAAGAATAATGACCAAAAAGGATCATCCATTGCATAAGTGGGTGATCCTTTTGTTTTCAAGTTCTCTCATTCCGTGTTAGGCTTACTAATAAACCCGTTAAAGGTGGTGAGAGAGATGAATAATTACGATTTATGGAAATGGGTTGCAGGTAAACGAACCGAAAAAAATCAAAATGAAACCTATAGCGCCAAAAATTGGTGGTATGTTTTACTAATGCTCGGTGTATTTGTAGGGATCATGTTGTTGTATTATTTAATCTCTGTGCTTTGGAATTAAGGGAAAATGATAAAACAGACAAAAAGATGTTGTAATTTCGAATAAAAATTGTTACTATAAGGGTAAGAAGAAAACGATTGCAACAAGGGGTTGCAAGAAAAGAGTATGTCACTGGTTCGACCAGGCAGAACTCAACAGACAACTGTTATAAATCTTTACATGGGTTAAGGATGACAGTTTGTTTGTTGAGTTTTTTTCGCGGTTTTTTATAGGAAGAAGGGGTTATATGAAAGTCAAACAAATACTAAATAACAATGTAGCGATTTTAACAAAAGGAACCAATGAGGTAATCGTCTATTCTAAAGGAATTGCTTTTCGAAAAAAAGTAGGCCAATCAGTTTCTAAAGAAGAAGTAGACAAAGTCTTTGTGTTAGACTCGGCAGATGTTTTAGAGCATTTTAGTTATTTGTTAGCGAATACAGAAGAATCATTATTTGAAATTGTTCGTAGCATTATTTTACGAGCGGAGGAGCTTTTTCAAAAAAAAGCAACTGATTACCTGTATTTAACGCTTTTAGATCATATTGATTACGCCCTGAAACGTGGTATGAAAGGCCAATATATTTCCAATCCTCTTCTTTGGGAAGTACGGCGCTATTATCCGAAGTCCTATCAATTAGGAGTAGAAGTGGTGGAACGATTAAACAAAGAATACAACGTTTCATTTCCAGAAGACGAAGCTGCTTCAATTGCGTTACATTTGGTAAATATCCAAGAAGCTGTACAAAATAGCCAAGAGAATGAAAAAGTCACAGAAATTATGAAAGATATTGTGTCCATCGTTCAATACCATTTTGGTGCGCCAATGAATCATGAATCCATTAATTACACGCGTTTCATGCAGCATTTACAATACTTCGTCCAACGGATTTTAACCAATGATACGTATAGTGAAAACGATTCTGAGTTATATCAACAAATTTCACAGCTCTACCCAGAAGCTTATGGTGCGGTGAAAAAAATCGAATTGTATGTCATTGGCACTTTTGGAAAACTGATTTCTGAAGATGAAAAAACATACTTAATGATGCACATTCATCGCATGACTGAACGAACAGAAAAGCGAAAAGAAAGCGATGTGTAGAAAATGAAATATGAAACATTTTTAAAAGAATTAATTGTCTTAGTTGGTGGACCAGAAAATATTGATAGTGTTGCACACTGTGTCACGCGCTTGAGATTTCAATTAAAAGATCGTAGTAAAGCCCAAACAGCCGAAATCCAAGAAATGAAACAAGTGATTGACGTTATCGACAATAATGTGGCTTATCAAGTCGTTGTCGGAACACAGGTGAAAGATATTTATCAAGAATTATTACCTATGTTAGGAATAGGAGAAACAACTACAGACGCACCAAAGAAAAAGACTAATCCATTCAAAGCAATTGTGGATGTCGTGAGTGAAACAATGACACCTTTAATCGAACCAATTTTTGTTGCCGGGATTTTGGCAGGCTTTTTATCATTATTTAAATTACTTGGAATTATCCAAGAAGATAGCTCCACGTTCATTGTGTTAAACACGATTAGTACTGCTGCTTTTCAATTTTTACCAGTGTTTATTGCAGCATCGGCAGCTAAACGTCTCAAAGCGAGTCCCTATTTAGCCGTTTTGTTAGCGGTTACGTTATTGTCTGATTCAATTGACGGTGTAAAAGGTCTAAGTATTTTTGGGTTAGGTTTACCACAAATTACGTATTCAAATAGTTTTGTGCCAATCTTTTTAGGTGTTTGGTTTATGGGGATTTTAACTGAGCGCTTTAAAAAATGGATACCTGATGCCTTGCAATATTTTTTAAATCCATTACTAATTATGCTGATTACCTTACCAGTGACATTATTAATTTTTGGACCATTAGGTACATGGATTGGTGATGCGTTGTTCTTCGTTTGTGATATTTTACAAAATACAGTTGGTTCATGGGCTGTCACAGCCTTATATGCCGCTTGCCAACCATTCTTAATTTTACTGGGTGCTGGTAATTTCGTTATGCCAGTTATTATGCAAATGTTAAGCGAGCAAGGTTATGATAGCATCTTTTTACATGCTTCAACAATTTCAGATATTGCTGTTGCGGGAGCCATGTTTGGTTACTTCCTGCGTGCTCGTCAAGCAAAACAACGTGAATTATTTGGCTCAGTTAGTTTTACTGCATTGATGGGAGTGACGGAACCTGCTGTCTATGGTGTATTCGTAAAATTCCGCCGGCCGTTTATCGCTGTAATGATTGGCGGTGGTTTAGGAGGACTAATTGCTGGACTGTTGAAAGTCAAAACTTATGGCTATGTGTGGGGCCTAACTAGTTTGCCTTCTTATTTAGGCAAAACAAATGATACGAAGAACTTTATGGCTATGCTAATCGCAGTAATTGTCGGTTTTGTCGGTGCAGCGGTTGCTTCGTTTATCCTAGGGATTCCATCAGAAGAAAAAGAACTACCTAAAGAAACAACGACTAACAAAACAACACAAAAAGAACGACTACTGACCAAAAATCCTGTTTTTGCAGCAATTAAAGGAACCGTCATCCCTCTAAGTGAAGTAGAAGATGCGGCTTTTTCAACAGAAGCATTAGGTAAAGGCGTTGGTATCGTTCCAACTGATACCGAAGTGGTTGCCCCTTTTTCTGGCGAAGTTGTTTCTGTTTTCCCGACAAAGCATGCCATCGGACTTAAAAATGCAGATGGTGTCGAATTGTTGATTCATATCGGTATTGATACTGTTTCTTTAAATGGTAAAGGGTTCACTGTCCATGTGACAGAAGGCGAGCATGTTCAACAAGGACAATCATTAGTCACCGTTGATTTTGATTACATTCGCCAACAGGGACTTTCAGATACTGTTATTTGTGTAATTACCAATACAAATGAATTTTTAGATGTTATCGGAACTACAGGAGAATGTGCTTCGTATGATCAAGAAATGCTAAATATTGTATTATAAAAAGGAGACACCGATCATGAAAAACAAAAAATTTTTATGGGGCGGCAGTATCGCCGCTCATCAATTAGAAGGCGCTTATCAAGAAGGCGGCAAAGGCTTAGCAATCATGGATCTGGTTACAGTGGGTGCTGTAGATCAGCCACGAGAAATCACCCAAACCATTGAGGCAGACAAATATTATCCTTCACACACTGGCATTGATTTTTACCATCGCTATCAGGAAGATATCGCCTTATTTGCGGAAATGGGTTTTACCTCACTTCGTATCTCTATTGATTGGTCACGAATTTTTCCAAAAGGAGATGAAACCGAACCGAATGAAGAAGGTTTGTTTTTCTATCATCAAATCATTGATGAATTACTCAGTCAGGGAATCGAACCAATTGTCACTTTGTATCATTTTGAAATGCCAGTTCATTTAGTCAAACAATATGGTTCATGGAAAAATCGGAAAGTTATTGATTATTATTTGCATTACTGTCAGACTGTTTTTGAATCGTTTAAAGAGAAGGTTACTTATTGGTCTACGTTTAACGAAATGAATCACCTCGATCCGACCTCAAACGCTTCTGAACCTTTCACCTATATTTTGACAGGTTTAGAATACGGTAAAATCCAAAATCGGCCACAAGTGTTAGCCGAAATCGGCTATAATATGACACTGGCCGGAGTAAAAGCTGTTCAATTAGGTCATAAAATTAATCCTGATTTCCAAATTGGTTGTGTTTTTGGTTTGACACCCGCTTATGCCAAAGATTGCCATCCAACAAATGCGTTAAATTCATTAAAACAAACAACTCGTGATTTTTATCAGATAGATGCAATGTGCAATGGGGCCTTTCCACTATATAAACAAAAGGAATACGAGAAACTTGGACTCCACATTACTATTTCGCCCGAAGATCAGGAAGTATTTTCCGAAGGTAAAATTGATTGGATTGGTTTAAACTATTATGCTAGCGAAGTTGCGAAATTTGAAGGAGACGACGACGCTGAAAGTTCTCTATGGGGTGGCACTCAAAATCCTCACTTGGAAGTTTCTAAATGGGGTTGGGCAATAGATCCTATGGGTATTCGTTATTTATTAAATATGCTTTACCAACGGTATGGGTTGCCAATTATGATAACGGAAAATGGCTTAGGGGCTGTTGATGTTTTTGAAGACGGCACTGTGCATGACACCTATCGTATTCACTATTTGCAACAACATATTGAGCAAGTCCAAAAAGCCATGACAGAAGATTTTATTGAGGTAATTGGTTATTTAACTTGGGCACCGATTGATTTAGTCAGTGCCACAACAGGTGAAATGAAAAAACGTTATGGCTTTATTTACGTGGATAAACATGACGATGGTACAGGAACATTAGACCGTTATCGGAAAGATTCTTTTTATTGGTATCAACAATTAATTAGAGATTATCCGCAAGGTTGTTAAAAAGAAGAAACAAATTATTTTAAATCTAAATACACCTAACTAAACAAAAGAACAGCAAGAAGTGATGAATACTTCTTGCTGTTCTTTTTCTTAAGAAAAAACCAATAATTTTCGGTTGTATTTGTCTATCCGTTTGTAGTATGATTGAGTCAGTTTTAAAGGAAACATGCCAAGTATGGAAGACCATACTTGACACGCATTGACTAATTAAACATGGGGAACGTTGCCATAAGTTGATGTTCCAGTCAATAATGCAAGTAAATCAAACATAGCATGTACCTCCTTTAATTGATAATCAAAGTATAACATCTTTTAATGAATTTACATAATAATACAAGTGGAGGTCTGTTCGTGAAGGTAGCAGGAGACAAAATAAAACAAGCGAGAAAACTTAAAAAAATCACACAATCAGAGCTGGCTAGCGGCATCTGTACGCAAGCAACAATTAGTAATATTGAAAACCGTAATCTATGTGACAGTTTAGATATTTTCTCATCTATTTGCCTCCGATTAGATTTAGAAGTAGAAGAATGCATGATGATTTCTGAAGAAAAGAAAATTGAAAATCTACTAAACAAAGTCGAGGATTTATCTTTACGGTTATTTCACTTAGAGGCCTACAAATTATTACAAGAAGTGCCTGAAGGTCTTATCTTATCTAATAATGAACTAACGACTAAATTGTTATATTATAAGGGAATTACTTGTTTATTAGGAAAAAAAGATAAAGCAGAGGCCTTGTTTTACCTATACCGGGGCGCGGAAATTGACCGTAAAGTCAATATTTACAACATTTTAAGCCTGAATGCGCTAGGTACGCTATACGAACTGGAAAAAGATATGAGAAAAGCGCAAGTGTATTACGAAAAATCATTACAAGAATTGGAACAATTTAAATTAGAATGTTCCTTGGAGCGTTGTAGAATTTATTATAATTCTGCTAAATTCTACTCGGAAATAAAAGATTACCAAAAAAGTGTCATTTTAAGCGAAAAAGGGATTCAGATTTGTCGTGACAAACACTCCATTTATTTGCTAGATTATCTTTTATATGAAAAAGCCTTTAACAAACAAATGCTCGGGGAAGACACAGCCGATGACTATCGTCAAGCCTATTATTTTACACAATTTTTTGGCAATACAGAAGTCCTGCAATATATTGAGAAAGATATGAAAGCTTTTAATATTTCCTATTAATTTAATCAAAAAGCCGGTAAAAGCTGAAAACTCAGTTTTTACCGGCTTTTTGAAAAGTCTAGGCAAGTTACTTTTAAAAATCAGCAGTCACGGTTACGATAAGCAAGACGAAGTATTTAGGAGGATTTAAAAATGAAAAGAGTAATGTGGTTTAGACGTGATTTACGATTACAAGATAATAAAGCATTAGCACACGCGTTACAAAATTCTGCAGCTGATGAATTGATTTTATTATTCCAAATGAATCCTCAACAATTTATTCAAGAAAGTGCTAATCATAACGCTTTTTTTGCAAGTTTAGCCTCGTTTAAAGAACGAATCGATCAAGAGGCACATTTACAAATCATGGTCGGCGAACCGTTAGATTTATTTTCACGTTTGAAACGCAAATTACCCGATTGGCAGGCCATTTATTTTAATGAAGATACTTGTGGCTTTGGGGCAAAGCGGGACCAGCAAGCTATGCGCTTTTTTGAAGAAAATAATATTCAGTCTTTCTCTTTTCAAGATGCCTATTTGCATGGCTCTGAAGAAATTAAGAAGAACGATGGCAGCAAGTACCAAGTGTTTACGCCCTATTACAATAAATGGAAAGAGGCGCCTAAAGAAACACCGATTCCTGTTTCCTATACAGCTGAAAAAATTTTTAGTGCGTGTCTTTTTCCAGAAGAGGAAGCAGCTTATCGTGAACAGATTGCAAGGATTCCTTTAAAACACTATAGTGTCGGCGAAAAAACAGCCAGAAGGTGCTTAAATACTTTTATTGATCAAAAACTTCAATCCTATGAAAATAAGCGTGATTTTCCTTATCAGGATCAAACGAGTCATCTGTCTACTTTTTTAAGAACGGGAGAACTTTCGATTCGCACCATTTGGCAAGAGCTTGCATCTGCGCCTTCTAGCTTAAGTAAAGAAACCTTCAAAAAAGAATTAGCTTGGCGCGACTTTTACAATATGATCTATAGTACGTTTCCACAACAAAAAGAGGAAGCTATTCAAGAAAAATTTCGTTATATTCAATGGGCAAATGACCCAGAAATGTTTGTCAAGTGGCAAAAAGGGGAGACGGGGTACCCTATAATTGATGCCGCCATGCGACAACTGAATCAAACTGGTTGGATGCACAACCGCTTAAGAATGATAACTGCCTCTTTTTTAGTTAAAAATTTGCACATCGATTGGCGTTGGGGTGAAAAATACTTTCAAAAAATGTTGATTGATTATGATGCCGCCAATAATATCGGTGGCTGGCAATGGGCTGCTTCAACGGGAACGGACGCTGTCCCGTATTTTCGGATTTTTAATCCAATTATCCAGTCAAAAAAATTTGATAATGACGGCCAGTTTATCAAAAAATATGTTCCAGAACTTAAGCAAGTGCCACAAAAGTATATTCATCAACCAAATCTAATGAACGAAGCCTTACAAACGCAATCTCATGTACATTTAGGAGAAAATTATCCAAAACCCATTGTCGATTATGCATCAAGTAAAAAACAAACATTGTTTCTATATGAAGCGAGCAAAGAAATTCATCAAGAAATGAACAATCCAAGGTTTCAATAAACAGTAAACCCAACTAGCTTAGCAAACAACTGTAAGGTTAGTTGGGTGAATTGATTAGTCGAAAGGAGAAGTGGCAATTTATCGGCTAAAGTTTTTATTTTATTCTAGTTTACATAATATACATTATACAAAGTAGAGTAAAAAGCATTGAAAAGAAAACAAAACCAGTCTTTAGTTATCTAGACTGGTTTTGTCATTTACGTTATAAAAATTATGTTTGTTAATTAAATTTTCTTTGATTGTTTGCTGCAGTTTTTTATTCAAAAAAGACCTAGCATAATTTAGGCAGCAAGTTATACAAAGCATTAATTCATGGTTATTGATTGATTGCAACAGTCGTGTCTTCTGTCGATAGACCTGTCATAGAGGTGCTATCGGAAAAAATTTTTTCAACTTCTTGTTCTGATAAAATATTTTCTTTCTTAGGCATTGAAATCATCGCTTTTTTGGCTTTTTGTGTAATGCTAATTTTACTAGATAATGATTCAAGTCCCATGTCAACGTTCTTGTCTTGTTGCGGTTTCACATTAATCAACATATTTGTTTTATTTTCTTTTGTATTAACGGAAACTTTGGCAGAAACATCTTTGACTTTTTCGAAAGGATCTTGTTCTTTACCTTTCTCAGATGTTTCTGTCGTAATTTTGATTAACTTTTGTAATTCTTTTTTTGTAAACGTATGGGTAATGGTATCCCCTTTTTTCTCGAACGTATCCTTGTCTAATCCTTCTAAAAACTCTTTGTATTCCTTAGCAGACTGTTTTCGTTCTTTTTCCGATTCCTGATACTCTTTGATTGTATCTTGCCATTCTTTCGCACTTTCCTCGTTCACGGCTAAAAGATCAATGTATTTTCCTTTTAGTTTTTCTGTATCTAACTGAGAACTATCAATAGCACCGTCAGTCATTGAGTCTGCGACAGCGACAATATATTCCATCATATCTGTTGCTAAATAGAGTTTTGGCTCTTTGCCCTCGTTATCTAATGATCCAACCAATGAAATCGGTACATCCATGCCCATCGCTTTTAATTTCATCTCTAAGTTGAATGCTTTTTCTTTTTTGGCATCTACTTGAATCTTCCCAGAAAGCGATGCGTCTTTGATTTGCGTGATGAGCATCCCAATCATAGGATTCGTTTGTGCACCATCTTCTTGTGAAAATTTCATGTCACTAATTGACATAGAGAAATCCCAAACCCCAGATTCTTGTGCGTTTTGATTGCCGATTCCTTGAATGAACTCATCTTTCGCGCTTTTGCCACAGCCTGTCAGTAACAAAGCTGAACAGAAAACGCCTGCGATAATCCCCACTTTTCTTTTTAACACACTTTTTCCCCCTCATTATATAAAAAATTAATTCCCTTTTATTAAGAATAGCAAACATTGCTTATAAATAGCAATGTTTAATTTTAGATTTCCTCTCTTTTAATAAATGGGATTGATTTAATCTTTTAGGTTTGAATCATTAAGCTGTATTATTTTTAAAATAAAATTGCTTTTCGCCAAAAAATACTGGGAAAAGTTCTGCTAAACTGCCAGCTAAAGGGCCTTCTCGCAATTCTTTTTCAGTGACCCAAAACAAGGGTTGTTCCGTTTCTTCTGGTAGTTCAGCCGCTGTTTCTGCAATGAATAATGTGGCTAATTCCCGCGCACCCGAACAATCATTCAGCCATTCTGCAACACCTACTAATTGTGGTTTCAGCACTAATCCTGTTTCTTCAAGGAGTTCGCGAACCATGGCTGTTTCCATGCCCTCGTTTTTTTCAACATGTCCGCCAGGGAACGTCCAACCAGGCCAATCCTTTTTTTGTCGTTCTTGCACAAGGATTTCATTTTTCTGATTTCTAATCATACATAATGTTGTTAATTCCACTTCAAAATTCCGTTTCATTTGGCACCTCATCATTTTTTCCTTTGTTAAGGTTACGATACAGAAAAACAGAGAAAGATTCAACTAAGAATTTTCTCTGTTTTATCATCTAACTCTTTAATAAGTCGTATTGCGATTGATATAAATGATGATATAACGCATGTTTTGCCATTAGTTGATCATGAGATCCTTCTTCCACAATACGACCACCATCAATATAGAAAATTTTATCGCTATTTTTGATGGTAGAAAGTCGATGAGCAATAATAAACGATGTCCGTCCTTTCAGAAGTTGTTGTAGTCCTTCTTGTAACAATTCTTCTGTTTTTGTATCAATACTGGAGGTTGCTTCGTCTAAAATTAAAATTTTGGGATCTGCCAGTAAAGCACGAGCAAATGAAATTAATTGGCGTTGTCCTGCCGAGAGTGTACTCCCCCGCTCTTCCACAACTGTTTCATAGCCATCTTTTAAATCCTTGATAAAGTCGTGCGCACGAACAATTTTTGCGGCTTGGATAACTTCTTCCTCTGTGGCTGCTAAATTTCCGTACCGAATGTTTTCAATAATTGTTCCTGAAAAAATAAACGTATCTTGAAGCATTACCCCCATTTGTTTCCTTAACGAACGGAGTGTCACATCGCGAACATCATAACCATCAATTTTAACGGCCCCTTCATTCACATCATAAAAACGACTTAACAAATTGATGATTGTTGTTTTACCCGCACCTGTTGGCCCAACCAAGGCGATTGTTTGTCCTGGCTCAATATGAAAACTAACATCGGTCAAAATATTTTTCCCTTCTTCATAACGGAAATAAACATGCTGAAAGTCAACGGTTCCTTTAATTGGCGGCAACGCAATAGCATGCGGCGCATCTTGAATTTCTGGAACAACATCCATCGTTTCAAAAATCCTTTCCAAATAGGCAGTTGCAGTAATCAGAGAATTGTAGAAGTTACCAATATTGATGACTGGATTCCAAAAGTTATTGATATAACCGATAAAAGCAATTAGCGTCCCAGTAGTAACGGACACACCTAATTGACGGATTCCTACGAAATAGATAAAACAAGTCGTAATGACGGATATATTTTGCACTGCTGGCCATAATAAATACTGGACACGCACAGCTTTCATAAAGGATTGACGATATTCTTCGCTTACCTCGTTAAAAATCTGGAAATTTTCATCTTCTCGTGCAAAAGATTGTGTAATTTTAATTCCTGAAATACTTTCATGAATATAGGCATTTAAGTTTGATTGTTTATTGCTAAGCTCTTGGTAAGCTTTCCGTTGTTTCCCTTGAATAAATAGAACCATCACGAACAACACAGGCAATAGCAGTAAACTGTATAAGGTTAATTTCACATCAATAAATAACATGAAAATTAAGGTAATAATCACATTAAATAAATCAGAAATTAAATTGATCAATCCGTTACTTAATAAATCACTTAACGTATTGATGTAATTGACCACCCGAATTAAGATTTTCCCATGCGGCCGACTGTCAAAGTAAGAAAATGGTAATTTTTGTAGATGCTCAAAAATTGAAAAACGCATATCTTTTAAAATATCTTGTCCAATTTCTGTGATGGCATATATCCGATAGCGCATACACCAACCAATAATCACCAAGGAAAATAGGAAAATAGCTCCTAGTACCAAGAGTAACGAGAGATTCTTTTGTGGAATTACTTGGTCAATCGCAATTTTAGTAAAGTAAGGGCCTAACATACTTGCCAGATTAGCTAATATGATGACAAATAATGTTTTAAAAACAGCTTTTTTGTAAGGCTTAATATAGGCGCCTAATCGTTTATAGTGGGACCAATTAAATTCTTTTTCTAAAGTCTCATCTACATCAAACGTATTTCTAGCCACGCGACTCACCTTCCTTTGTCAGACCTAATTGTTTTTGATATACGTCAAAATATTTGCCTCTTTGTTCGACTAATTCGCTATGCGTACCGCTTTCTACCACACGGCCTTTTTCCATCATCAAAATTAAATTGGCCTCTCTCACAGAAGAAATTCGGTGGGCAATAATAAATGTCGTTTTCTTTTCCGTCAAACGACCTAGTTCTTTTTGAATTTTTGATTCTGTTTCCATATCAACAGCGGAAGTTGTGTCATCTAAAATTAAAATAGCTGGATCTTTGGTTAAGGCACGGGCCAGTGAAATCCGCTGTTTTTGGCCACCAGATAGGCCAACGCCGCGTTCACCAACAATTGTTGCATAACCTTCGGGCATTCTGGAAATAAAGCTATGGGCATCAGCAATTTCAGCCATCATTTGCACTTGTTCCAAGTTAGCCAATGTGTTACCAAAAGCAATGTTATCTTCTATTGTATTGGAAAAAAGAAAGACATCTTGCATAACCATGGAGATATTTTCTCGCAATTTACGAACAGAATAGCTTTTAGCATCTTTTCCATCAATATAAACAGTGCCTTTTGTTGGATCATAGAACCGAGCGATTAAGTTAACTAAAGTGGTTTTGCCTGAACCAGTTTCCCCTAAAATACCAATTGTTTCACCAGGTTTTGCTGAAAATGAAACATCCGATAAAATGGGGGTTTCTGGATCATCTGAAAAATGAAAGGACACGTGATCAAACGTCACATAGCCTTGGATTGGTTCTGCTTCTTTTTCCCGAGCAATGGGAATCTTCGGTTTCGTTGCTAATAACTGACGAATTTTAATGGACGATGCCGTAAAGCGTTGCACATCATTGATCAACCAGCCACTCATTCGCATCGGCATGTTCAACATCCAGAGAAAACCGTTAAAGGCCACTAAATCACCAATTGTCATCCGACCTTGAATTACAAAGAGGCCACCAAGAACTAAGGCAATAACATTTAAACTACCTGCAAAACCGTCTAACCACGGTAAATATTTTTTTGAGACATCTGCAGAAGCCATATTCCATTTTTTATAGTCTTCATTGTGCTTGTTAAACTTTTCAATTTCATAAGGTTCTTGAGAAAAAGCTTTAACCACCCGATTTCCACCAATATTTTCTTCGACCATCGAATTTAGCCGAGAAAAACTTTCCCGGATCTCAAAAAATACCGGATGCGATTCCTTCGACATTTTTTGTGTTAACAGAAAAATCAAAGGTGTAATTAAAATTAATGCTAGCATCAATTGCCAATTGATCGTCCCCATCACAATCACGGCTGCGATGAACCATAAAATACATTCTAAGAGGTTATAAGTGACCCAAGAAACAAAATGGCGGATAGCGTCTGTATCCCCTGTCATTCGCGCCATAATATCGCCAACACGTGTATGATTAAAGAAATCAAAATCTAATTCTTGAAGTTTGACATACATATCTTTTCTTAAGTCAAATAACGCAGATTGTCCAACCGATTCAAACAAGACTTGATAACTATAACGAACAACTGTCCGAATAATGGTCACCCCAATCATAATCCCAAGAATTGGGACAAGCTCTTCAGTTTTCCCCTGATTGATTACTTGGTCTACAATTCTGCCAGATAACAATGGAATAATAACAATTAAAATAGCGTTAATAACGACAAAAATAACAGCTAGCAGTAACTTATTCTTATTTTTTTTAGCATATTGCCAAATCCATTCAAAACTATTCATTTTCTCCCCTACTCTCTCTTGTTTTTATGGACGTGTATAAGATTACTGTTTTTTTATAGGAAAAGAAATGGGCATTCTTGTATATTTTGATGTACAATATAGTATAGAAAGCGGATACAAGTAGGAGTGATTTTTTATGAACTACACAAATAGTCGAACGTTTAATCCTGAAATTTTATATGCCTTCGATCCTTGGAACGAAGAGACCCACCCTTATAATTGTCATCATCATGAATTTCTGGAAATATCTATTCTTTTAGAAGGTGAATCTGAATATATTGTTCAAGGGCAACAGTACCATGCCACTGCTGGTACGGTGTTTCTTTTTAATCCGCGAACGGAACATGGTGAGCAACAAAAAGTAGGAACTTACTCACATCAACTACACATTGGCATTTCAAATCTCTATTTAGAAGGCTTAGCGCGAAACGTATTTCCAAATAAATCAGCTTTATTAAATTTGAGTCATTTACATGGTGCATTTTTAGAAAAAGCTTGGCAAATTGTTCATGAATTAAACCATCAAGAAGTTGAATCAGCGTTACAAATTAAAGCTTTAGTTATTGAACTATTGGTTTATATTTTAAGAAGCTTAGCAGTTGATCAAGAAAATAAAATTGAAACTCGGCTATCGAAAACGGAAAAAAGAAAACGAAATTTAGTCAATCATACGATTTATTATCTGGAAACGCACCATGACGAAGAAATTACTTTGGAACAGTTAGCTGAAATGTTATATGTTACCCCGACTTATTTGTCGAAAACCTTTAAAGCGGCCACAGGCGTTGGGCCAATCAATTATTTAATTCAAATCCGCTTAAACCATGCGAAAGAATTGCTGAAAAATGATTCCTTAAGTGTCAAAGAAGTGGCAAAAACGGTTGGTTACGAAGATGCCTATCATTTCAGTAAATTATTCAAAAAATATTATGGAAAATCCCCTTCACAATTTTAAGATAAAAAAACAAGGAATCGTCGGCTTCATTGCGTCCGTTTCCTTGTTTTTGCTTTACGTTGACTCTTTTAACTGTTTCGTCATTGTATAATCGGTATGACGTTCATTTCCCATATAAAAATCATGTTCATCTGTTTTGACGAAGCCTAATGATTGATAAAATTTTTGCGCTGAATGATTATGTTCCCAAACACCTAACCAAACCGTCTCTTTTTCTGCTTCTTCTGCTAATTCAATTGCTTTCGTAATCAAATGTTTGCCTAAGCCTAAACGCTTAAAAGATTTACGAATATAAATGCGCTCAACTTGTAACGCTTGTGGATGTTGATAGGTAATCTGAGCATCACCGTGATTTAATTTCACATAACCTGCAAGTTCATTATTATAAAAAGCAAAGAAATATTGCGAATCTTTATGTAAGATTTCGCTTTCTAAAACTGCTGGACTAAATTTCCTCTCATAATGTGCCTGTAAATCCTCTTCGTTTTCGCCATTTCCATAAGTATCTGCAAAAGTCTCTTGGCAAATGGCCTCTAATTCTGGTACGTCTGCGACGGTACACTCTCTAATAAATACTGACATACTAAAACTCCTTTGTAGATTAAATCAACTGTTTAATTAAAATTAAACAAGGATTCCAAGCGTCCCATAATGTCGGAAAAACCTCAAGGCGCTTAAAACCCAATGATTCGTAAAAACGAATAGTATGATCGTACACGGAATAATTTCCTTCGTCAACTGTTTTGACTTGAATAAAAAAATAGTTATTTTTAGAATACGTTTCCACGCTTTCTATCAATAACTTGCCGACACCTTTGCGATGATACCGCTTTTTAACTGCCATACAATGGATTTCTACTGTATCTTTACTTGTTTCTGAAAGTGTTATAAAACCGAGTATTTTATTCTCTACATCCTTTGCCACCCACATAGGTAAAGTACTAGCTATATCGATATACTTACGGGTCTCTTTTTCAAGGCCAAACCATTCTGGAAGATTAAACAATACCTCTTGTGCTATCTGAGTCTTTTTATCTGCATTTTTTTCCCTCATAATTGTGAATTCTTTCAATTTACAACCTCCTTTTTGTTTACATAACAAAATTATTGTATACACGATCCTTTTTATTAAATAATAGCATAAGTAGTTTAAAAATGTAAGCTAGTCATTTATTCTTTATTATTTCCTTAAACCGACTCCTTTTTTCACTTAATCTGCCCTTCCTTTATTTTTTTCTGTTAAACTAAACGTATTAAGTCTATGAGGAGCGTGCGTATATGGATTATCTGAACACCTATAAGCGGTTGCTAGCATTGGCAGATGCAGGTCTTTTTTACGGGAAAGATGCTTTTGATCAAGAACGTTACCAAGAACTACGGGAACTTACGTTACAACTTATTAGCGCAACCGGACACGAAGCGACTGTCTTGCCCGACTTAGAAAAAATCTTAACTAAAGAGGAAGGTTATCCAACACCGAAAGTAGATGTTCGCGGTTTGATAAAAAAAGAGAATCGTTTTTTATTAGTTGAAGATTTACGGACCAAAGAATGGTCATTACCTGGTGGCTATGCCGAAATTGGCTACTCCCCTAAAGAAAATATTGAAAAAGAAGTATTGGAAGAAACTGGCTTAGTTGTTACAGCAAAAGAATTGCTTGCTGTTTATGATACAGATAAACGAAAAGACATTCCTCAACTATTTCAGTACTATAAAATGATCTTTTCTTGTGAGATTTTAGAAAATCATCCCTTTGAAAAAAACATTGAAACCTCGAATTGTGCTTATTTTTCTTTAGATAATCTCCCCCCTCTTTCTATCAAACGAACAACGAAAGAGCAATTAATGGCATTAATGAACCAAACAACTGGAGCGCTTAGTGACTAACAAAAAGGATGAAGAACTTCTGTTCTTCATCCTTTTTCTATTATTAATTACATATTTTCTAAAGCGGCTTGGGCTAATAAGTTTAAGTAGTTCCAAGGGCGATCAAAATGTGGTTGGAAGAAGAAATCAGAAATCGCTAAATCTTCGACAGTCATTTTATTTTGGACCGCTAATGATAAAGTATTGGCAGATTGTGTGATATCATATTTAGACATCAATTGACCACCAACAATGCGTTGTGTTCCTTTTTCATAAACTAATTCCATCAGAACTTTTTCAGTTGTTGGCATAAACTCTGGACGATAGTTATCTTCGAAAACAGTTGCTTCGACATCTAGTCCGTTTAATTTGGCACTTTCTTTTGTCACACCTGTTGAACCAATTTTCCAACCGAATAAATATAAGCCAGAAGTTCCCTGTGTGCCACGATAAGCCAATTTTTGTTCAGTCAAATTACGACCTACTAGCATACCTTGACGAACAGCATTCGTTGCTAATGGGATATAATTTTTTGTTTGACTTGGGTTGTAGTGAACAACTGCACTATCACCCGCAGCAAAAATATCAGGATTGCTTGTTTGCATATACTCATTGACTTCGATTGCACCATTTGGTAACATGTCAACTTTATCTTTTAATAATTCTGTATTTGGACGGAAACCAACACACATAATCACCATATCTGCTTCGAATTCTTGACTTGGTGTAATGACTTTTGCTACTTTTCCTTGCTCATCTGCTACGAATTGTTGGACATTTTCACCTAAAGCTAAATTAACGCCACGATCAACTAATTCTTTTTCTAGAACATCTGTGAATGGCTTATCTAAATATTTATTTAAAATGCGGTCTAACCCGTCAACTAAAGTAACTTGTTTACCTGATTCTACAAAAGCTTCTACTAATTCAATACCAATATAACCGCCACCAACGACAACGACACGTTTGGCATCTTTCGCTTTTTCGATGATCACGTTGGCTTGTGAATAGTTCTTACATAATAAAATATTTTCAGCATCAATTCCTGGAATTGGTGGAATAATTGGCCAAGAACCAGTTGTCATTACTAATTTATCATAAGAAACGGTCTCTGTTGCACCCGTTTGTAAGTTTTTCGCTATAACAGTTTTGTCGTCCACGTTGATTTCTTCAACATTGTGTTCCATCTTCACTGTTGCTCCTAAAGAAGCCAGTTCTTCTGGATTTGAATAAAATAAATCAGCAGCATTTTTAACTACGCCTCCAACGTACAAGGCAATTCCGCAAGATAGGAAGGAAATATTGTCATTTCTTTCATATACAGTGACTTCCGCCTCCGGGTGATTTGCTAAAATGCTTTTAACTGCTGAAGTTCCAGCATGGGTACATCCTACGACTACGACTTTCATGTTGTAAATCCCTTCTTTCACAATCTTTGTTTTGCAGAGGTGACGTCTCCCTCTGTCTGTTTAAAATATATCAGAGGAATCAAGCTTATTCGAGTTCTATGCTTGTGAATCGCATATAAAAAAATTCACAAACTGTTGCTAACTCTTAATAATAGCTAGTTAATTTTTTGTTTTTAAGAATTTAAAAGTCAATAACCACACAAAAAAACAAGCATAAGAGTGAAAACTCTTACGCTTGTGAAATTTGCCTAGACAAGTGACTTATCTTTTGATAAATTTTTAACAGTATGTAATTTTTTACACATTCTCCTGTTGTGCTTGTTGGCAATCTGGACATAATCCATATAATTCTAAACGATGTTCATTAATTTCGAAGCCTGTTAATTTACTAGCGGCCATTTCAACGTCCTCTAACCCTGGATAATGAAAATCAACGATTTTACCACATTTTTGACAAATCACGTGATAATGTTTCTTCGAACTAAAATCAAAACGACTAGATGCATCGCCATAACTCATTTCTTGAACGAAACCGATTTCAGTAAATAAACGTAGATTGTTGTAAACCGTTGCTACACTCATATTTGGAAAATGATCTTCTAGTGCGCGATAAATTTCATCAGCTGTTGGGTGTGTATGATTTTCGATTAAATATTCCAAGATAGCATAACGTTGCGGAGTAATTCGGATATTGGCTTCTTTTAATTCAGCAAGTGCATTTTTAACCAATACGTTGTCCATCTTTGTATCCCTCCCCTGTCTATCTTTCTTAAATAATACTATTTCTTATTACGATTGACAAGAATTATTGTAGGATTCTCGTGGAAAAAACGAGCATTTTACTAAACTAAGAGAAATGCTCGTTTTTTGGCGTGTTTTTTATTCTGGAAATTCGTAAAGAGCTGTCGAAAGATAACGTTCACCGTTATCCGGAACCAACGCTAAGACACGTTTGCCTGCGCCTAATTCGACTGCCAAATCAATGGCAGCTTTAATTGCTGCCCCTGCTGAAATCCCCACAAGGATGCCTTCTTTTGGCCCCATTAAACGAGCAGTTTCTAACGCGTCTTCACTAGAAACGGCGGCAACTTTTTGATAAACGGTGGTGTCTAAAACTTCTGGGACAAAGCCAGCGCCTATTCCTTGGATTTTATGTGGACCTGGTTCGCCACCTTCTAAAACAGGCGACTCCGTTGGTTCTACTGCAACAATTTCAATATCTGGAAAAATCCGTTTCAATTCATGGCCAACTCCTGTAACGGTTCCTCCAGTGCCAACACCAGAAACAAACGCATCTAAGCCACGTTTACCAAAGACATCAACAATTTCTTTTCCTGTTTTTTGTTCATGTACCATTGGATTAGCTGGATTATTAAATTGCAAAGGCATGAAGTACCCGTGTTCTTCTGCTAATGCTGTAGCTTTTGCAATTGCCCCTTTCATTCCTTCGGCACCAGGGGTTAATAATAAATCAGCCCCATATGCTTGCATTAATTTGCGGCGTTCAATACTCATAGTATCTGGCATCACAATCTTAACTGGATATCCCAACGCAGCACCTACCATTGCTAACCCAATGCCTGTATTACCACTAGTCGGCTCAATAATCGTTTGTCCAGGTTTTAGGCGACCATCTGCTTCGGCTTGTTGAATCATGCTTAAAGCAATTCGATCTTTCACACTGCCACCAGGATTAAAGAACTCTAGTTTAACAAAAACATCTGCAGCTCCTTCTGGTACCATCCGTTTTAATTTCACAACTGGGCTTTGACCAATTAACTCTGTTACTGATTTTACATAACCTTTAGTCATAATCCTACATCCTCCAATTTTACAAACAATATAATAATTCTTTCTCTAAGCATAGCTCAAAAAAACGATTTCTACCAGAAAAACGAATTTTAGTTTGTGAAAAATTAAATAAAAAAACGGATTATGCTCACCAAATAATTGCTGCTGGCCCTACCTATTTTCACGATAAAAGACCTTACAAAAACTACTGCTTTTGTAAGGTCTTTCTTCAACTAAATAATTGCAAAATTAACCGATTTGGATGGTTTGACCCACCGATAAAACAGAATCCAATGTTAATCCATTTAGTGACATTAAATTATCAACTGTCGTTCCAAAACGTGCAGCAATGTCCCACAATGTATCGCCGTTTGCGACAGTGTAACTTTGACTAGCTACAGTTTCTGCTGTTGCTGTTGCAGAAGCCGCTGTATCGATTGTTGTATCAACGGTTCCCGTTGTATCTGAATAACTAGTGGTTTGAGCGACTGGTGCTCCCCAATCATATTGAGTTAAATTATATGCTTCAATTAACCAATTCAATTTTTCGGCATAGCCTGGATCAGTTGCATAACTTCCAGCTAAAGCGGCTGTTGCATCGCGATAACTGCTAGTATTACTCTTCCAAACGCCTGAATAATGGTATGTATCCCCAAAAGCAGTGGAACGAATAACATTGGCATGATCTTGGAACGATTCCGCATAAGAATTATAACTTCTAAATGCTGCTGTGACGGTCACCCATTGTCCGTCTAAATATTCTTTTGTTGGCATATAAACAGATTGTCCATTATAACTTCCTTTTACACCAAACAAGTTATAGTTCGGTGCAGATGCTAACCCAGAACTACCATAACTACTTTCTAGCAACGCTTGAGCAATCATGACGGAAGCATACATATCATTGCTATTGGCAACGGCTGCTGCTGAATTTCCGATTTCATTAATAAATGCTTGCTGGCTCGATTCTGCTTGGGCAGGTACCGCAGCACCAACCACAGGTGCTAAAATCATTGAAGTCCCCGCAACGGCGGTAGCACGTTTATAAGCTTTTTGCTTTTTAAGAGCTTTTTGAATATGTTTACTACTTCTTGTTAACTGTTCGCTCATTCATTTTTCCTCCTCACTGTCTCACTTTTCTATTTTACCGTTAATTTCCTATTGAAACAAGAAATAAACGTATTAAATTTTGAGTTTTAAAATTTCTGTAATGTAATTGAAATCTTGTTTGTATTTAATTAACCCTCTTCACACTTGTGAAAACAACCACTTCTTCTTTTCATTTTGATGAGATTTTTGTTATTTATCCTCTTACTTTTCTTTATTTATTGTGATAAACTTTTTAATGGACTTGTCACTTTTTGAACAAACTTTATAAGAGAAGTCTGTTTTTTTAGTCAAAACAACTATTACCGAGTAGTTGTTGTATTACAAAATGAATTACATAGAAATGTAGGTGGTTAGATGAAGAAACAACAATCGGGTTTAACAAATCAAGTGACGTTTTTATTAGCGTTAACTTGCGGGGTCGTGGTCGCCAATATGTATTATATTCAACCAATTGGCACCCAAATTGCTCAGGCCTTTCAAGGCAGTATTGGTTCTATTGGTTTTGTTACTATGCTGACCCAATTAGGGTATGCGCTAGGCTTACTTTTTCTTGTTCCATTAGGCGATGTCGTTGATCGCCGCAAATTAATCATTCGAGTAGCCGCACTCTCCTCGCTGTCTCTAAGTGCTGCGTTTTTTGCACCAAGTTTTCTCCTGTTTGCACTCTCTTCTTTTTTTATTGGGTTGCTCTCTATTGTCGCCCAAATTATTATTCCTTATGCAGCGGTCATGGCGGGGCCAGCGAACCGTGGTAAAGTAACAGGTCGAATGCTTGGCGGACTATTGACAGGTATTTTATTGTCTCGAACGATTTCGGGTTTCATTGCTAGTGCAGCTTCTTGGCGAACAGTGTACCTAATCGCCGTAATATTCGTGTTAGCATTGGTCGTTCTACTCCAATTAAAATTACCCAAAACAGTGATACATACTCAAACTTCAAATCGATTAACTTATTTGGGTTCTTTGAAAAGTCTTCCTAAGCTAATCAAATCGCAACCTTTGTTAAGAGAAGCAACTGTCAATGGCTTTTTTATGTTTGCAACCTTTTCAATCTTTTGGTCTACATTAATTTTCTTTGTTAGTAGTCCAGCTTATTATTGGGGACCGAAAGAAGTCGGTATTCTAGCAATTTTTGGTTTATCGGGAGCTTTCGTAGCACCCATCATTGGTCGTCTATCCGATTATTATCCAGAACGGAAGATTGTTTTGATTGGCCTGTTGATGCAGTTCGGTAGTTTTATCTTACTTTTTCTAGGTGGAACACATGTGGTCTTACTAATCTTAGCAATTATTGTTTTAGATATCGGTACTCAATTTGGGCAAGTAGCCAATCAAACACGCGTCCAAAATTTGGGAGAAGAAGCCAGCAATCGTAACAATACCGTCTTTATGTTTTTCTATTTCATCGGCGGTTCACTGGGTTCATTGATTGGTACATTAATGTGGCAAAACTATGGTTGGTCTGGTGTTACTTTAACTGGTATTGGGTTCCAATTGTTCGCATTATTTTTCCACTTTATGCTCTTTGCTCCCAAAAAGAAATGAAGCAAAAAACCTGAATGCTATCACAAGCATTCAGGTTTTTTAATGTTTATTTATAGTGATTTATAGGTATTAACCACATTTTCAGGAGTAAAGCCGAATTTTTCAAGAACTAGACCGCCAGGTGCAGAAGCGCCGAAGTGATCAATTGTAATTGTTTTGCCTTCCGTTCCTACATAGCGTTCCCAACCAAAGCTTGCTGCAGCTTCAATTGCCACACGTTTTGTCACAGCTTTAGGTAACACACTTTCTTTATATTCAGCAGATTGTTTTTCAAACAAATCAAAACTTGGCATTGACACGACAGATACATCGATGCCTTCTTCCGCTAATTTCGCTTGTGCTTCCACTGCTAGATTTACTTCAGAACCAGTCGCAATTAAAATCCCTGCTGGTTGTTCACCTTTTTGTGGTGACAATACATAAGCACCTTTTTGAACAGAAGCAGAAGCGTGTTCTAACGTTCCTTCTAAAACAGGTAAGTTTTGACGACTTAGAACTAAAATAGTTGGTGTTTCCGTAGAAGTCATAGCAATTTTCCAAGCAGCAACAGTTTCATTGCCGTCTGCTGGACGAATCACATGAACATTTGGAATGCAACGAACACTTGCTAATTGCTCAATTGGTTCGTGTGTTGGCCCATCTTCACCCACCGCAACAGAGTCATGTGTTAAGACGTAAGTTACAGGAACTTTTTGTAAAGCGGCTAAACGGATTGCTGGACGCAAGTAGTCAGTAAAGACGAAGAATGTCCCGCCATAAACATGGCTACCACCGTGTAATTGAATCCCGTTCATTGCTGCAGCCATTGCAAATTCGCGAACACCAAACCAAATATTACGGCCTTCGTATTGACCAGGTTCGAAATCTTTTTCTGCAGCAACCATTGTATTATTTGAGGCAGATAGATCGGCTGAACCGCCCCAGAAACTTGGAACAACTTTTGAAATAGCTTGAATCGTTTCTTTACTTGTTACACGACTTGCGGCACTTGTTCCTAGTTCATATTTAGGTAATTCTTGTTCCCAACCTTCAGGTAATTGGTTGGCAAAAGCTTCTTTAAATTGTTTGGCTAATTCTGGATGCGCATGTTCATAGTTCTTAAACATCTCATTCCAAGCCGCTTCAGCTTTTTGGCCTTCGTCAATCATCGTTTCTTTAAAACGAGCAGCGACTTCCTCTGGCACAGTAAAGTCAGGGTATTCCCAACCATAAACAGCTTTAGCCGCTGTAATGCCCTCTTCACCAATTGGCGCGCCGTGAACGGAAGATGTTCCTTCTTTTGGTGCTCCGTAACCGATGACTGTTTTAACTTCAATCAGTGTTGGTTTATCTGTTTCAGCTTTAGCCGCTTCAATCGCAGCCTCTATTTCATCTAAATCATTGCCGTCTTTAACTAAAATATGTTGCCATCCGTATGCTTCATAACGAGCCCCAACATTTTCAGTAAAGGCTTTAGAAGTTGGTCCATCTAATGAGATGTCATTTGAATCGTACAAGACAATTAATTTACCTAATTTCATATGACCAGCCATTGAACTTGCTTCTTGAGAAACACCTTCCATTAAATCGCCGTCACCACAAATTGCGTACGTGTAATGATCCATAATAGGGAAACTATCACGATTATAAGTTGCAGCTAAATGCGCTTCAGCCATTGCCATACCAACAGCCATAGCAATCCCTTGTCCTAGAGGTCCCGTTGTTGCTTCAACACCATCTGTGTGGTGCACTTCTGGATGCCCTGGTGTTTTACTATCCCATTGACGGAAATTTTTCAAATCGTCAATTGTTACGTTGTATCCTGATAGATGTAATAAGCTGTACAACATTGCAGAGCCGTGGCCTGCTGAAAGTACAAAACGATCACGATCAACCCAGTTTCTAGAAGTTGTTGGGTTCACCTTTAAATGTTTTGTCCAAAGTGCATACGCCATTGGGGCAGCACCCATTGGTAAACCAGGATGTCCTGAGTTCGCTTTTTGTACGGCTTCAATACTTAATGTCCGGATTGTATTAACGCCCAATTGATCTGTCTTGTCAAACAAAAAAATCATCTCCTAATTTAGGTTTTTTTTACCTTTATTCATAGTGTAGCTTATTTCGACAATGAAAGCAATTACTTTCTGTTGTGAAGTCCTTTTTCACGTTGAATTTGTTTTAGTTTTTCAGGAGTCACATCGGTCCCTTCTTGATCCACGACCTTCATTCCTTCGATATGGTGACGCATCCCTCCACGAAATGCTTCTAAATACTCTTTACGTAATTCTTGTTGTTCGACTTTTTCTTTCACACTAAGTTCTTCCACTTTTGCTTTATTCGCTAATTCATTTATACGGGCAATTTTTTCTTTCGATAACATCAAAATCCCTCCTTACTCTCACTGTCTATATTATAAGAACTGCCTTAAAAAAACAACTATATTCTGATATTTATAAAACACGAACGCTTGTTTGATTTCGTTCGCATTTTATGGTACACTAATTTTATCAATTGAAAGAAGGTGCGGGTTTTGGCGAAACGTACAGAAACAAGACAATTAGAAGTACTTAAATATATATACGAACAAGTCGAATTAAAGGGTTATCCGCCAACCGTTCGCGAAATTGGGAAGGCTGTTGATTTATCCTCAACTTCTACCGTTCACGGACATTTAGCTCGTCTTGAAAAAAAGGGTCTAATCTTACGTGACCCAACAAAACCGCGAGCAATCGAATTAACACCAGAAGGCTTGGAAAAGATCGGAATTCAACCGACAACTATTCCGATGTTAGGTGTCGTAACTGCTGGTGAACCAATTTTAGCGGTGGAAGAAGCATCAGATTTCTTCCCGTTACCTCCTGATTTACGTACAGAAGAAAATGCTTTATTTATGTTGACGATTCGAGGAGAAAGTATGATTAACGCAGGTATTCTAGATGGCGACCAAGTGATTGTTCGTAAGCAATCGAATGCCAATAATGGCGACATCGTAATCGCAATGACCGATGAAGATGAAGCAACCTGTAAACGATTCTTCCGAGAAGTAAATCATATCCGCTTGCAGCCTGAAAATGATGCATTAGCGCCTATTCTTTTAGATAACGTTACAATTTTAGGTAAAGTTGTTGGTTTATATCGGAATCATATTTAATAAAAAAAAGGAAGTCACTCCGTTGAGCGGCTTCCTTTTTTGGTTGTTAACAAGTAAATAGCCTTTTGAGCTTCCTCGATAACCTCTGCTTCAGTTTCTACAGAAAGTAGATAATTTAAAGCTTCTAAACTTTGCTCGGGTTCTCTTTTTGCGAGCTGACCTAACGACCAAGCAGCTGTTCCGCGAATGACAGGACGCTGATCATTTAAACAGAGAATAATTTGTGGGATAGCTTCACGGCCGCCCAAATTCGCTAACGCAATTAAAGCATTTCGTTGCAATGGTTTTTTGCCACGCCAAGAGCCTGCTAAGTGTCCGAATTGCTGTTTAAACTCTTTATTGGAAATAGTTAATAACGGTGCCAATTTGGGATAGACTTCTTCAATCTTTGGTTCCATCTCTTCATGAAAATGAAAATCTTTTCCTTTATTATAAGGGCAAACCAGCTGACAAATGTCGCAACCATAAATGACGTTACGCATTTTTTTCCGATACTCTTCAGGCATCATGCCTTTTGTTTGCGTTTGATAAGACAAACATTTTTGAGCATTCATTCGACCGTCCCCTAACAAAGCCCCTGTAGGACACCCTGTGATACAACGAGTACAATCACCGCAACCATTTGGAACAGGTTCATCTGGTTCAAATTGAATGTTGGTGGTCACCTCACCTAAATATACAAAGGAACCAAATTCTTCGGTAATCAGTAGACCATTTTTACCAATGAATCCTAAACCCGCCCGCTGAGCAACAGCGGTGTCAACATATTCGCCAGTATCTACTTGCGGCCGAAAGCGCCAGTGTTCTTTTTCTGCTTCAGTGGCAGCTTGCTCTTCAATAAAAGCAATTAATTTTTGCAACCGATCCTGCAAAATGTGATGATAATCAATTCCCCAAGAGGCTCGCGCAAATTGTCCACGCTTTTCATCTCTAGGCATTTTTTCCTGAGCTTTGGTGGGATAAGCTAAAGCAATGGAGATAATACTTTTAGGATGCTCAAACGTTTTTTCTGGGTAAATTCGTTCTTCCACATTTTGATGTTCAAACCCCGAGTTATATCCTCGCTCTCGTTGTTCATGCAGAGAATCTTCTAATTCAATAAATGGTTCAGCATGAGTAAAGCCGATTTTATCGATGCCTAAACGTTGACTCTCTTGAATAATTTTTTCTTTCAATGTTGGCATTGCTCATGCCTCCCTTCATTTTATTATTTATCGTTTCGATGATACGTTTCATAGTCATGTGCATAGAGATTTTTCTCGTCCACGACGCCGGGAACAGTGGCAACTTTTTCCCAAACAGACCAGTCGATTTCTGGAAAGAAGGTGTCGCCTTCAAACGTTTCATGAATCATCGTCCGATATAAGACATCGCATGCGGGAATCAGTTCTTTAAAAACGACAGAACCTCCACCAATAACGGTCACACCTTCATAGTTGTCAGCATATGCAAGAATTTCCTCTACGGAATGCATAACCAAAACGCCTTCAGCTTGGTAATCCGGATTACTGGTAAGAACAATCGTTGTTCGATTTGGTAACGGACGACATCCCATACCTTCGAAAGTTGCACGTCCTAAAACCAATGTATTATGAATTGTTTTTTCCTTGAAAAATTTCAAGTCGTTGGGTAAATGCCAAGGCAATTTGCCTTCTTTACCAATCACTCCTTGTTCATCTTGGGCCCAAATAGCTGCTAACATAGCTTCTCTCTCCTTTTTTATACGGCAATCGGCGCTTTAATCGTTGGATGTGGGTCATAGCCTTCTACTTTAATATCTTCCATATCAAAATCAAAAACAGAAGCCTTGTCTGGATTCAAAACGAGCGTTGGGAAAGAACGAACTTCTCGTGATAATTGTTCTTGCATTTGCTCCACATGATTTTGATATAAGTGGGCATCTCCTAGCGTGTGTACAAACTCCCCCACTTCTAAACCTGTTTCATGCGCAATCAGATGTGTCAATAAAGCATAGCTTGCAATGTTAAAAGGAACACCTAAAAAAACATCGGCACTGCGCTGATAAAGTTGACAGCTTAATTTTCCTTCATTTACATAAAATTGAAACATAGTGTGACAAGGCGGCAACGCCATTGAAGGCACATCTTCTGGATTCCAAGCGGAAACAATTAAACGGCGAGAATCAGGATTGGTTTTAATCATTTCAATCACATTAGCTAATTGATCAATAAAGCTACCATCTTTGGTTTCCCAGTGACGCCATTGCGCACCATAAATATTCCCTAATTCACCATATTTTTCTGCAAATTCTTCATCGTTTAAAATGGCGTCACAGAATTTTTGATGTTCTTCTTTGTATTGTTCTGCAAACGCTGGATCTTGTAAGACACGATGCCCAAAATCCGTCATGTCTGGTCCTTGATAATCTGCGCTTTTTACGTAACGTTCGAACGCCCATTCATCCCAAATATGATTATTTCGCTCTAACAAATAACGAATACTCGTGTCGCCTTTTAAAAACCACAATAACTCACTTTTAATCAAGCCAAACGGTACTCGTTTGGTTGTTAGTAAGGGAAATCCTTTGGCCAAATCAAAACGCATTTGATAGCCAAATAAACTATACGTCCCAGTTCCTGTACGGTCTTCTTTAAAATGACCTTCTTCTAAAATCTTTTTTCCTAGCGCTAAGTATGCTTCTTCCATCTTATTCCCTCCGTCTCTTAATCCGCGTATTCACTCAAGTATTCCCAACGATTCATTTTTTCTTCTAACAATTGTTCCGTTGCAGTTACTGCTTCTTGCAATTCTTGTAAACGAACAAAATCATCACCCTGATGATTCATTTCTTCAGTTAATGTTTCTAATTTCGTTTCTAATTGTGTGATATCTTCTTCAATTGTTGCCCACTCTTTTTGTTCCATATAAGTCAGCTTTGTTTTTTCTTTCTTTTCTGTCGATGCTTCTTTTACTGGTTTATTGAGCGGTTTTTCTTTGACCTTTTCTTGTTCTTTTTGGTTCGCCAAATATTCACTCATCGTGCCATAAAATGATAGGATCTGACCATTTCCTTGAAAAACTAACAATTTATCCATTGTTTTATCCAAGAAATAACGGTCATGAGAAACCGCAATTACCGCTCCTTTAAACGTTTGAATATAATCTTCTAAAATGGTCAACGTATCAATGTCTAAATCGTTGGTTGGCTCATCCAATAATAACACGTTAGGCTGACTAATTAATAATTTTAAGAGATATAACCGGCGTTTTTCTCCACCAGACAGTTTGCCAATCAGTGTGCCATGCATAAAACGAGGAAATAAAAAGCGCTCTAACATTTCAGCGACCCCAACGCTGCTTCCATCACTGCGTTTCACTTCTTCTGCTGCTTCTTGCAAATAAGCAATCATCCGTTGATTAGGATCCATTTCTTCGTTTTGCTGGGTATAATAGCCAATTCGGACGGTTTCACCGATACTATATAGGCCACTCTCTAAAGGAATGCGGCCAGCTAAAATATTTAATAACGTGGATTTGCCTGCACCGTTTTTACCAGTAATGCCAATTCGATCGTTTGCTTGAATGAGTAAATTAAAGTCTTTCAAAAGCTGTTTGTGATCAATGGCATAATTTCCTTCCTTGATTTCCAGAACTTTTTTCCCTAAACGCTGCGTGGCAAAGTCTGCTTCTAAGGTGCCATTGGTTTGTACCTGATGCAAGTTTTCTTTTAAATCCTGAAACCGATCAATTCTTGCTTGCTGTTTCGTTCCTCGTGCTTGAACGCCCGCTCGCATCCACGCTAGTTCTTGTTTGAAGAGCCGTTTTCTTTTTTCTTCTTGCTCTACAGCGACACGTTCACGTTCGGCTTTTTCCATTACATACGTTTCATAGTTTCCTTTGTATTCATACAGTTTTCCAAAAGAAAGTTCGAAAATCCGATTGGTTACTCGATCTAAAAAGTAGCGGTCATGGGTCACCATTAAAACCGCACCACGATAGTTATTTAAAAAGTTTTCTAGCCATTCAATCGTTTCATAATCCAGATGGTTCGTTGGTTCATCCAATAACAGTAAATCAGGCGCTTCAATTAAGACTTGCGCCAAGCTTACTCGTTTTAACTGCCCACCAGAAAGCTCACCTATTTTCTTTTCCAATGTGGGAATGCCTAATTTTTGTAAAATAATTTTTGCATTGGTATCTGCTGTCCAAGCATCTTGTTTATTCATGGCTTCTTCTGCTTGCGTGTAACGTCTTTGAACCCCTTCGTCTAAACCATTCTCACTTAAAGCAGCTAACGCTAATTCATAATTTTTGACCGCTTTTATGATCGGGCTGTCTCCCTGAAACACGGCTTCTGCAATCGTAATATTCTCGTCAAATGTTTGATTCTGGGAAAGGTACCCAATTTGATAATCACTTGGCTGCTGAATCGCAGCAAGATCACCATCACCGCTATCTACGCCAGCAATGATATTTAATAAACTGGTTTTCCCTGTGCCGTTAATCCCAATTAAACCAATGCGATCTTTTTCATGAATCAAAAAAGAAAGATGATCAAATAGTGTTTTTTCCCCATATGTTTTGGTTAAATCTGTTACTTTTAATTCTTTCACCGACACTACCAACTCCTTCTATTTTGGTCTTGCTTATTGTATCAAAAATTGGATTATAAAAAAAGTGCATGAGATAAAAATCGTCTTGGTTTCATCTCATACACTATTACTTATTCTTTATTAAAATTTTTAACAAATCGTTTCAGCGGAACGTTATTCACTTCGCCGCTAATCGAATAACTCTCTAATAAATTGACATTTTTTCGTAACTCGTTCGCTTCGATAATTGAAATGCGTTCAGATTGTTCATAATGATCAATCATCCGTCGTTCTTCTTGGAAGCCTAATAATAGGTCTTTGACATAGTCTGTCTCCGTATGAACAATATACGAATCAATAAATTCGCCTTTTTCAAACTTATGGGCTAAATCCAAGCGTCCGTCAATGAAGAAATCAATTAAATCATCATCATAGACACCGCGCAAATTATCTAAACTCTTCAGAATAACTTGAGAATTTCTTAGAAAAACTTGGCGAATATTTTCTAGTTCTTCATTTCGTAATTCTTTTTCTTCTTCAGAAGCTTCACCACGATTGAAAAATAGCTTAGGATGTAAAAGAATCGAAATGATTTGTCGAGCAAATAATAACCAAAAGCCTACAATCGATAATAATTGTTTGGCAATCGACCGTTGCATCCGTGTAATCAAGCGTTGATACATACGATAACTTCTGACACTAATTTCTCCTTGTTTCAGACTTTCTTCTAGGCCGTCTCGTTCAATGGACACAATTAACGTCCGCAACTCTTGCACTTCTTGTTTTCGTTCTGCACTTAGCTGCTCGGTATACAATTCTTTTAAACGATCCTGATAATTTTCAATGACCGCATTCATTTCACCACGAGGATTCTCTTCATTTTGCTGTTTTAAGACATCAATGACATCACGTAATAAATCAATTTCGACTGACTCTTCATTTTCCACTTCTGTCTCTGAATCAGTTAAAAATGGTAAAACTAGAATCCCGCCAATCAGAGTCACCAAAATAACACAAGCCGTAATGAATAGTAATAACGGTCGTTCTTTAAAATGCTCCCCGTTAATCGCTGTTGGCAAAATAAAGATGGTGGCTAAACTCACTGTTCCTTTAACACCGCCAAAAGTTAAAATCAGCATTTCATTCATTGCGTTTTTAACTTTCTTAAGTCCATGTTGAAGCGTGTAAACACTGAAAATGGCTAAGAAACGAATCAAAAAGACAACGGCGCTAATAATTAGAACAACCATTAGTAGGAACCAGTTTGAATATTGTTGGTCAATCCAAATTGGCGAAAACACTTGAGAAAGTTCAATTCCTAAGAATAAGAAAACTAAGGCATTTAAGGTGAACTCAATCATACTCCAAATACTTTCGCCAACATTTGACAGCTCTGCTTCAAAAAGCGAAACTTTTTTCAAACTAGACGCTTGCATAATTCCAGCAATCACAGCAGCAATAATTCCAGAAACGCCAATCAACTCTGAAATTAAATAAGCAATAAATGGCAAGAGTAATTCAATCAACAAGTAGCCTGTAACATCTTTTGCCACTGCAGTTTCAAGTAAATGAACAATTTGCTGTTTTAATAGAACTAACACGATTCCGACTACCGCTCCACCAATACTGGAAATAACCAAGGTCCCTGCCGCTTCCACCGGCGAAAATGACCCCGTTAATAAAGCCGCTAATGCAAATTGAAAGGCTGTAACGCCTGATGCATCATTAATGAGTCCTTCACCAGATAAAATGTTCATCGAACGTTCAGGAATGTCAATTCGACCTGATAACGAACCTACCGCCACCGCATCCGTTGGTCCTAGAGCCGCTCCAAAAGCGAAGCAAGCGGCTAATGGTAAAGTAGGCAAAATCATATGCAGGGTCCAGCCGACTCCGACTAAAGTGATTAACACACCAAAAAAGGCCAAGAAAAGAATCATCCCGAAATTTTTCATCATTGCTTTCAGATTGATTAGCTCCCCTTCTCTAAATAAAAGCGGTGCAATAATCATTACTAAAAACACTTCAGGCTCAAATTCAATTTCCTGCCCCATTTTAGTTAAACCAATTAGAACGCCTACAATAATTTGCACAATTGGCAGCGGAATGACGGGAACAATCCGGTTGAATATGTTTGAGAAGGTAATAGACAGTGCAAAAACAATGATTAGAAAGGTAAATTCCATCCTATCATTCCCTTCTATATTAAATTTTTATTGACTTACCGATCAAAACATTTAAGTAATTTTTTCTTTTTAAGAATAATTTTCTTTTCAACTTCTTCTAACTCAGAACTGCGTTCGCAAAGTTCCAATTGAGCGCGTCGTGCTTCTAAACGAAGAAGTTCTCCTTTAATTAATTCAATTTTTTTGTAGCGTAAGAAATTTTTCTTTTGCATACGTTCTGCAAAGTGTTGTCGTTTTTCTTCAGGGATTGCTTGATATTTCTTTTTCAAGTCAGCGACACACTTTTCAAATTCTTCACTCACCGAAACAACTTCCTTCCAAAATTTAATCTGACTAATTATAACAAATTTTACCAAAAGTACAAGCAAAATTGCTTTCTTTTTTTCAAAAGAAATTCAGACAAAACTTAACGCGGGAAAAGCTGATTTCTAGGAGCTGAACATGGTTAATCTTCATTAACAATAATATCAATTTCTGCCTCTTCATTCATCCGTGTTGAAAGAAAAAGAACCATTTCTTCTAGTGGCGCAGAAAAGCGTAAAACCACCCCTCTTCTGCCTTTTTTTAAATACCCTAAACGAATACCGTTCGGTTTTTGAACAAGGACAATCTTTTCGATATCTTTAAAGGCCGTGCCCCGATTGTCAAAAGGATGCGTAATAATACAATTCTCCGCAAAACCTCTTGCATCGTAAAGAAAACTGAAGATAATCAAAATATATAACACACTTCGAATCATTTCAATTTTATCTCCTGCCGAAAATGCATTGGCCAGAATCATTAAACTAAAAAAAGCAACTAGATATTTTGTTGTAGGATGTTTTGCAGCCGGAATTACAATACTTTTACGTACGAAGTAAAAGTAACCATACATAACGACGACAAATAAAAATAGCAATAACGTAAATCCATCGATAATCACAAACGACTCCTTTATTTCTTTTTCTTTTGAATATCTGTTAATATATCATTTATTTCTTTAATTTCTTTTTTTGATTCGTTAATCTTTTTGATAACCGCCTCACGGTTTTTTCCAGGCGGTAAGTCAATTGATTCTTGGTAGTAGTTTGCTAAAGCTTGAACTTTTTTCATTTTTTCGCTTTGCAACAAGGCTATATTTCTTTTCATTTAACCGCCTCCTCTTCCTTAGTATACATTACTTTGTAAGGAATTGCTTAATTTGCAAGATATTTTCTAATAAAAAGGAGTAATTTTACATTTTCTTATAAACAAAAAGTGTTCGACTGAGTAACACCAGCGAACGATAAAATAATAGAATAAAAAATGAGACAGAAGTAGTTTACTTTTGTCTCATCTTTTATTATTGAGCTGAAATCGCTAAACCAATTGCTTTTTCCCCTAGGTGGGTCCCGATAACTGGACCAAAATGACCGATTTCAATTTCTGCATTTGGGTATAGCTTTTGTAATTTTGCTTGTTCTTTTTCAGCAACGATGCGGTTATTAGCATGAATCACATACAGTTTAACTGGTGCTTCAATCCCTGCGTTTCGTTCACCAATAATCTTTTCTGCACGAGCAAAAGCTTTCTTTGTTGAACGGATTTTTTCAAATAATACAATCTTTCCATCTTCAAAAGTCAATATAGGTTTAATCTTCAATAGTCCAGCAATCAAGGCTGCGCCATTCGTTAAGCGACCGCCACGAACTAAGTTGTTCAGATCTTCTACAATTAGATATGCATACGTATTGTCACGAATTAAATCTAATTTGGCAAAAATTTCTTCTAAGCTGGCTTTTTCTTCTGTTAAATCTAAAGCAGCTTCTACCATGTGTCCCATTGGCATACTTGTAATTTTTGAGTCATATGGATACAAAGCAACGCCTGGGATTTCATCAGTAAGTCCGTGCAATGTATGAACAAAACCAGAGATTCCTGAAGAAAGATGAATGCTGATGATGGTGTCGTACCCTTGTTCAGCGATTGATTTGTAAAGCTCTAACACTTCTCCTAAAGCAGGTTGTGAAGTCGTCGGAAATTCTTTACTATTATTTAGCAATGCATAATATTCATCTGCTTCAATGTCAATGCCTTCGTTGTATATTTTTCCATCTAAAATGACTGGGATGGGAATTACAAAAAGATTCGGATGATCTTTAATGCGCTCGGGTAAATAAGCTGTACTATCTGTCACAATAGCAATTTTCATTTTGTAACCTCGTTTCACTAATTTTCCACGTTGTTTCTAATATAGCATAAAAAAGGATATTTTAAAATGCTTTCCTTATTCGTTCAGGAATTTTTCGATGGCGTCAGCATTTTTTTGTTCATCTACTTCTAAAATACTGCCTGCATAAGAGGATTCACCAAAATTCCAAGAATCTGGTACCGGAACCGATAATGACTCAACCCCTGCTTTTCCTTTAATCAGCAATGATGGTCCGTTCGTTAGCATGAAACTGACAGGCACATCTGTCGACATATAACCGACTAATTTTCCAAGTGATTCTGGGGTTCTTAATAAAGTCATTGGGTTTTTCATTTGGCTCATTACAGCTGACATAACTTGTTGTTGGCGACGAACCCGACCAAAGTCGCCTTCTTCATCCATCCTAAAGCGAGCGTATTGAAGTAAGACATGTCCATCCATGACCTGTTGCCCTTTTTCAATATCAACACCATCTAAATTCAGTGATTTTTCTGCATCGATTTTGACACCTTTTGGAAACATAGAGTCAACAATTTTTTCAAATGATTGGAAATCTACCTTAGCATAATATTTCGTATCTAAATTAAAGTTTTGTTTTAACGTTTCACGAACCAATTCAGCACCGCCATAAGCGTATGCGGCATTAATTTTATTCGGCCCGACACCAGGAATGTCCACGAATGTATCACGCATAAATGAAATTAATTTCGGTTTTTTTGATGGTCCATTTAGTTGGAGAACCATTATTGTGTCGGCTCGTCCAGCATCTTCCCCACGTGTATCGCTGCCAAGAATTAAAATATTCTTAGCCCCATTGCTACTTTTGACACCATTAAATGTTTCTACTTTTTCTTGAGGCAACGAGTCATCATGTTCTGCTGCAGATTTTCCTTTTAAAAACATGACTGTACTATAGGCAAATAACAGAATCAATAGGATCACTAGCCATTTGAAAAAGCGTTTTGTTTTTGATTTTTTACGTTTCTTTTTTGGTTTCTTGTCTTTTTTTCCGCGGGGTGGTTGGTCAGAACCGTTGCCGCCACCTGAATCTGTTTGATGTCGCCTCTCCCTTCTGCGACTGTCCTCAGTATAGCTGTCTTCGTAAACTGGCTCTTGAAGGCTTTCAGCTAGTTCTTCTGGTTCTTCTTCTCTATGTTCACCCATTGATTTTCGGGGATTAAAGGTCTTTTTATGCTCTGCTGGTCTCGATTTTTCATGAATATGTTTATAACGATCTACACGACTCATCGTGTCACTCCTTTACCTCTGTGTTTTATCACCTTTCTTAGGATACCTCATTTCGCAGGAAATTCCTATTACAAATATGTAATTTAATAAAAAATGAAACTCACTTTATCTAATAAGTAAGCTTCATTTTCATTTTTAACTCTTTAAAGTGTGGACAAAACATAGATCGGGTAATCCCCTAAAATTTTTATTTCTGCGCCAATCAGTTCCAGTTCTGTTAAAGCTGCTTCAATTAGTTTTTCTGGTTGATCATTCACTAAGTCCATTAAAAAGAAGTACTCTCCGAGCTTTGTTTTCAACGGCCGCGATTCTATTTTGCTAAGATTAATCCCTCGCCAACTAAACACGCTTAATGCTTTGTGTAAAGAGCCAGGAACATTACTTGGCATCGTAATCGCCAGCGTTATTTTTTTCTCAGATAGCGGGAAAGAAATCGCTAAATTTTCAGAACCAAGAACCCAAAATCGGGTTTGATTTACCGATAAATCTTGTATATTTTTTTCAACAATGGTCAAATCATACATTTCCGCAGAAAGTTTTGGTGCAATAGCTGCAAAAGGTAATTCTGGATGTTCTGCAATGTATTTGGCGGCGTAAGCTGTTGAAGGCGTTGCTTCTAAAATCGCTTCTGGAAAGTTTTTCTCTAGAAACATCTGCGATTGAGCTAATGCTTGCGGATGTGATAAAATTTTCTGACTTTGTTGCCAGATCGCTTGATTCTCTTTTGCCACCATTAATTGTTGTTGAATCGGTAAAACTAACTCTGCTTGGACAGGTAACTGCGCTTGATGATACAAATAATCTATCGATGCGTTAACAGTTCCTTCAATCGTGTTTTCTATTGGAATAATGCTGCATGCCACTTCTTGCTGTTCAATTGCTTTCAAGCAAGCTGGAATCGATGCGTACGGTATCAATGTAGCATCAGGAAAAGCAGCCAACGTTGCACTGTACGTAAAGGAACCAATCGGACCTAAATAACCAACTTTCATCGTTTCTCTACTCCTTTAATTGTTGCAGAATTTCATGGATAATTTCTTCTGGTGAGCGATTGGTCGTATCAATTGTCATCTTCGCACATTCTTCATAAAAACTTTTACGAGACTCAAACAAAGTAATGATTTCTTTTGAAGAACGTTCTATAGCTAAGGGCCGTTGGTTTTCAGTATCTTCTGTGATTCTTTTTAACAGCTCTTCTGGTGTCGCATGTAAATAAATCACTTGCTGAAAAGATTTTAATAAGCTACGATTTTCTGGTCCGACAACAATCCCGCCCCCAGTTGAAAGGACGGCTGTATTTTTTGACAGCTCCTTTAAAAGTTGGGTTTCCTGTTCTCGGAAAGCTGCTTCACCATATTTTTCGAAATAGTCAGGAATTGAGCGTCCTATTTTTTCAATTAACGCTGTATCTAAATCAAGATGAGGCATCTTTAGTTTATTGGCCAAACTTTGACCAATAGTTGTTTTACCCGCACCCATGAAACCAATTAAAACAATGCTTTCCATGGTTCGTTATCCTCCTTCGTTAACAACTTAAACGTTCTAAGTCGTCAAAAAATGCTGGATAAGAAACTGAAACTGCTTCAGCCTTATCTAATTCAACAGTGCCTTCTTTTACAAGTAATGCAGCAATTTGTAACATCATCCCGATACGATGATCCCCATAACTGGTAACTCTTCCACCATGTAAAGAAGTTGGCCCATGTATAATTAAGCCATCATCAGTAGGCGTGATGTCGGCGCCTAAAATTGTTAATTCTTTCGCTACTGCATCAATCCGATTGGTTTCTTTGACTTTCAATTCTTCTGCATCTCGAATGATTGTCGTGCCAGTAGCCTGAGTAGCTAACAAAGCAATAATCGGTAACTCATCAATTAAACGTGGGATAATAGCGCCACCAATCTCTGTAGCTGTTAATTGACTCGTTTTTACAAGTAAATCGCCAGAGTGATTGGCCTCATCTTCATTTAAAATAGTGACGGAACCGCCCATGTTTTTAATCACATCTAAAATACCTGTCCGCGTTTGATTTAAGCCAACATTTTTCAGAAGTATCTCGCTATCTGGGACTACTAAACCCGCAACTAAAAAGAAAGCCGCAGAAGAGATATCGCCAGGAACTACCACGTTTTGACCTGTTAATTGTTGTGGTCCAGTTAACATAATTTTTTTATCATCTACTTCAAGCGTCCCACCAAATTGTCGAATCATCTCTTCTGTATGATCACGTGTCTTTTCTTTCTCAACCACTACAGAAGTGCCCTCGGCTTGCAAAGCGGCGAATAAAATAGCCGATTTCACTTGAGCACTCGCAACAGGCATTGTGTAGTCAATAGGTTGTAAATTTTGAGTCCCGCGAATAGAAATTGGCGGAAACTCCGTTTGTTGAACCCCTTGACATTCCGCTCCCATTTGGTTTAAAGGAAGCATCACACGATTCATCGGTCGTTTAGCAATAGACGCATCACCAGCTAGGCGCGTTTCAAAGGGACAGCCAGCTAAAATGCCTAGCATTAGACGAATTGTTGTCCCTGAATTTCCAACATCAATTGTATTCTTCGCCTTTTTTAAGCCTGCAAATCCTTGCCCCTCAACGGTGATTGTCGTCCCGTCATCTTCAATGTTCACACCTAAAGAACGAAACGCCGCTAAGGTACTTAAACAATCTTCGCCTCTTAGAAAATTTGTAATCGTCGTTTTTCCAGAAGAAATCGCTCCAAACATAATACTTCTATGGGAAATCGATTTGTCGCTAGGAACCATCAGAGTCCCTTGTAAATGTTTCACATTTGTACGTAGTTGCACCCTCATCACCTCTTATTTTTCGTAACATGTATAGTTCGTTTTTTTAGATAAAATTTGTTTTGCAGCTTGGCAGTCTGGTTGATTTTTAAAAGACAATTGAAGAATCCCATAGATTTCTTCTCTCGTTTCTAAAATTTTAATATTTGTAAGAGAAAGGTCCGCTTCGCCTAAAATTTGCGTAATTTCAGCAATGATTCCTGGTTGATCTGGTACATCAACAAACAGATCATAGAAAGCTGGGATTGCGCCTTCTTTATGAATAGGCAATTGAGCACGTGTTTCTTTGGCTTTATCAAAAAAATTACGAATAGCTGGGGCGTTTTTTTCCGTTAACCATTGGCAAACAGTAGTCATCTCTTTTTGCCAATTTTCTAGTAAGTCCAATAATACTAAGCGATTGCTTAATAAAATATCCGTCCACATCGTTGCATCAGAGGAAGCAATTCGAGTAATATCTCTAAATCCTCCAGCCGCTAGCTGCTGTGCTCTAGGGTAAGTGGTATTCAGTTGCTGACTTTCGTTCACTAAAGCTGCGGCAACAATATGTGGCAAGTGACTTAGAGCACCAGTAATTTCATCATGTTCCTGTGCAGGCATCGTAATAAACTTCGCATGCGTTCCTTTTAATAACGTTTGTAACTCCTGAATCTGTTTGCTTTTTTCGCCATGGTCATCGGTAAAAATATAGTAGGCATTTTCAAACAAACGTTCATCAGCGGCTGTTACGCCGGATTTATGTGAACCAGCCATTGGATGACCACCAATAAAATTTTTCATGTTAAGCTTTGTTGCTAACTGATTAATTTCCACCTTGGTACTACCCACATCTGTGATCAGAGCAGTTTCTAGTGATAATTGGTTTAATTCTTCTAGTTGTACTAAAGTTGCTTTAACTGGGGAACAAAGAAAAATAATCTCTGCTCGTCTTGCCCCACTTGTTAAAGATTCAGCTATCTCATCAATTAGACCCGTTTTCTTAGCAAATTCAGTTGACTCCGCTTGATTATCAAAACCGATAATCTCACTGTTTGGATGCCCTTTTTTGATACACAAAGCCAGTGAACTCCCGATTAGCCCTAATCCTACGATTAAAATACGTTTCTTCATTTTTTCCCTCCATATACTTGCGACTTTCTTCCATTAAAAGTTTTGAGTATATAGACGATAACGTTTCACTGCTTCTTTCATTTGTTCAAATGAGTCACTATCAAATTTTTCGAGCATAGCCTTCGCTACTTCCGTTGCAACAACGGCTTCACAAACAACGCTAGCGGCCGGTACTGCCGTGCTATCAGAGCGCTCAACGCTGGCCTTATAAGGCTCTTTTGTATCAATATTTACGCTTTGCAATGGTTTATAAAGGGTTGGAATAGGTTTCATGACACCACGAACGATGATTGGCATTCCGTTGGTCATTCCTCCTTCAAAACCGCCTAAATTGTTGGAAGTTCTGGTATAACCTGTACTTTCGTCCCAAACAATCTCGTCCATCACTTGGCTACCAGGGCGTTGTGCCATTTCAAATCCAATGCCAAACTCAGCACCTTTAAAAGCATTGATGCTTACAACAGCCTGCGCAATTTTGGCATCTAGTTTACGATCCCATTGAACATAGCTCCCTAAGCCAGCTGGAACGCCACCCACAAGTACTTCTACTACCCCACCAATTGTATCGCCATTTTTCTTGGTTTGGTCAATTAGTTCTTTCATTTTTTCTTCTACGGAAGGATCTAATACGCGAACGGCAGATTGTTCAGATCGTTCTTGAATTTCACGAATCGTTAAATTTTCAGGAATCGTAGCTTCAATCCCACCTAATACCGCGACATGCCCAGCAACTTGGATATCCAATTCAGCTAAGAGTTTTTTAGCAACCGCACCAATCGCCACACGCATTGTTGTTTCTCGTGCCGAAGACCGTTCTAAAACATTCCGTAAATCATCATGTTGATATTTCATTCCACCGACTAAATCAGCATGTCCTGGACGTGGTTTGCTGACGCGGCGGATTTTCTTTTGTTTTTCAGGAACTGGCTCTACTGACATCACGGAGGTCCAATTTTTCCAGTCTTTGTTTTCGACAATCAACGTTACTGGTGAGCCAAGTGTTTTACCATGCCGAATACCCGAAGTAATACGTACTTGGTCTTTTTCAATTTTCATCCGTCCCCCACGACCGTAACCGCCTTGACGTCTTGCTAATTCTCGGTTAATCTCTTCGCTACTTAAAGGCAAGCCGGCTGGTAAGCCTTCAATAATAGCAGTTAATTCAGGTCCATGTGATTCGCCTGCTGTAATAAAGCGCATCTTAAATTCCTCCTTCTCTATTTAAAAATGCTCGAATTTCTTCCGTTGGTAAAGAGACAATTTTCGCTTGACCAATTTTTTCTAAGACAATGATTTTAATCTGTCCCCCACGTGTTTTTTTATCATGTGTAATTGCTTGATAGAGACGTTCTTCTGGCCAACGATCTGTCGTTACTGGTAAATGGAACTTTTCTAGCATGGTGACCAACTCTTGGGTAGTCCCAAGTGGGGAAAGCCCTCGTTGTTCTGCGACTTGAGTTATTTGAATCATTCCTAAAGAAACGCCTTCACCGTGAGCAATCACCCCGTAACCAGCTGTATTTTCTAATGCGTGGCCAATCGTATGCCCAAAATTCAGAATCAAACGTAAGCCCAAATCTAATTCATCTTCTTCGACGACATCACGTTTAATCTTGCAACAGGCCGTGATAATTTCTTCTGCATGTGCCACTAAATCTTGTTCATTTTCCAAAGAGGATAAACGGTGCCACAATTCAACATCAGCGATAGCTGCTGATTTTACAATTTCTGCAATTCCTTCACGAACACGTCTAGGTTCTAATGTTTTAAGTGTATTAGGATCAATTAAAACCCCATCTGGTTGGGCAAAAGTACCGACAAGATTTTTGGCTTTTTTAGTATTAACCGCTGTTTTACCTCCAATGCTACTATCTACTTGTGCCAGTAAGGTTGTTGGTACTTGCAAAAAGTGAATGCCGCGCATATAGGTTGAAGCGACAAATCCAGCTAGATCTCCCACAACGCCTCCACCTAAAGCAATTAGACCATCACTTCGAGTCAATTGCTGTTCCGCTAAAAAATCATAAAGCAGTTGAGCTGTTTCGAGGCTCTTACTTTGTTCACCTGCCGCTACAGCAATCAATGATGTTTCAAAACCAGCAGCTTGCAATTCTTTCTCAACAGCTGCGCCATATAATTTATTCACCGTTTCATCGGTAATAATCGCTACCCGTTGTGGCTGCCACAGGCTACGTACCCAGGTGCCAATTTTATCTAAGGCACCTGTTTCGATGGTTAAATCATATGAATGTGTAGGTAACGTTACGGTTAATTTCATGTCCTCTACTCCTCTGTCTTTACTAATCTTCTAAAGCATTAATTTCTTTCATTGCTTTTTCGATGATATGAACTTCTTTCATCATACGTAGGTAAGTTTTTTCATTCAAGGATTGTGGCCCATCTGACCACGCATTCGCTGGATCTGGGTGAATTTCTACAATCAAGCCGTCCGCACCTGAAGCAACACCTGCTCGGGCCATTGGCGGTACTAAATCCCAGATACCAACACCATGACTCGGATCAACAATAATTGGAAAATGACTTAATTTTTTAATTAAAGGCACCGCACTTAAATCAAGTGTATTGCGCGTAGCGGTTTCGTACGTACGAATCCCACGTTCAATGAAGATCACATTGAAATTTCCTTGCGCAGCAATGTATTCAGCTGCGTTTAGCCATTCATCAATCGTACCGGCAATCCCGCGTTTTAAGCCAATAGGTTTTCCAGTTTTACCAACCGCTTGTAATAACTTGAAATTTTGCATGTTGCGCGCACCGATTTGTAAAATGTCACTGTATTTTGCGACAAGTTCTAAATTCGCTTCATCCATCACTTCTGTAATGACTTGCATATCTAATTCATCAGCCGCTTGGCGAATGTATTTCAGTCCTTCTTCTTCTAGCCCTTGGAAAGCGTATGGCGACGTTCTAGGTTTAAATGCACCACCTCGTAAAATTGTTGCACCGCCAGCTTTAGCAATTCGCGCACATTCACGAATCTGATCTAAGCTTTCGATTGAACAAGGACCCGCCATCATGGTCATACTGCCGTCACCGATTTTAACACCGTTCACATCAACCACTGTATTCTCTGGATGAAATAAACGACTCGTTAGTTTGTAAGACAACGAAATGCGGACACTTTTTTCCACGCCTTCTAATGCTGTTAACTCTGCTTCAACTAATTTTTCTGTATCACCAATCAAGCCTATCACTGTTTTTCCATTATCTTGACTTGTTTGAGTAGTTAAGCCTGCACCTGTTACTAAATCAATGACTTGTTTCATTTGCTTTTCGGTTGCATTTTCTTTCATAATTACGATCATTATATTCTCTCCTCATGCCTTTAAACGGCGCTCTTTTTATCTATTTTCAATTTTACGTTTTACGACTGATACAGGCATTTTTTGTCCTGTCCATTGTTCAAAAGCAGCAGCTCCTTGATAAAGTAGCATGTCCAAGCCGTTGCTTGTTTCTGCGCCACGTAAACGGGCTTCTTTTAATAACTGTGTTTCTCTGGGATTATAAATAGCATCATACACGAATAACTTCGGTTGAATCATTGCATAATTTTCTATAGGACTACTATGTGCATGTGGATGCATACCCACACTCGTTGCATTAACTAACAAGACGCTTTCAGCAACATCTTTTGCTAGTTTTTCAGTATCCGCTAAATCGTTTAAATGAATTACACAGTTGGTTCGTTCAGTGAAATTTGCCAGTTTTTTTTGACTGTCGTTAAACCCCGCGCTTTTCCTGTTGTAAACGGCGATTTCTTTCACGCCATCTAAAGCAGCTTGGGCAATGATTGATAAGGCTGCACCACCTGTTCCTAAGATGGTCATTTTATTCTGAAAAACGTCAACCTTTTTCTCTTTCAAACTCCACATAAAACCAGTACCATCCGTGCTGTCTCCGTAAAGTTTTCCATCTTTGTTGACAATCGTATTAATCGCGCCAACCAGTTGGGCGGTAGGACTTAGTTCATCCATATAACTTACAGCCGCCACTTTATTGGGCATTGATAAGTTGGCCCCTAACATGTGAAACGTTCGAATCGCTTCAATTGCTTGTGGCAATGTCTCTTGTCCAACGTCAAACGCCAGATACCGAGCATCAACTCCTAAATTTTGAAATGCTGTATTATGAATCAACGGTGAAATACTGTGTTGGCTGGGTTTCGCGAATAACCCAGCTAAACGAGTAGATCCAGTTATTTCTTTCATCCTGTGTGCTCCTTTACGAAATTTTTTTAGTAAGTTTCTGAAATCCTAATTTTTGGCCAAACAAAAAGGATATTCACAGTAAATTTTAAGAAAAATCTACAGTGAATACCCTACAAAAAAGCAATATAAAAGCCACTATAGATTTTCTTAAATCTACATGGCTGAAAGTCATCTTAAATTTCCCTAGCCATTATAGATACAAACGTTTGTTGTCTGTACCCATAATGTTATGAATACAAACCTATCTAAAATAGCTAAAGTAAAAGTTATTCAGTTGTGTATGGTTTTTCTTCGTTGTTGTCATAAGAATCACTCCAAAACTGATTTAATTAAGAATTGTTAACAGTATACCGCTAGAAAAAACATGTGTCAACACTTATTCGCTTATTTTTTTGACTATTCCATTAAAAACAATGTTATTTTATTCGCCAAAAGACTAAAAAAGCCACAGGAACCAGTCATTTCACTGATTCCTGTGGGGCAAAAATTATTTTAATTCTTCAGCGTATACATCATCAACTGTTTGTGTTGGGTCGATAACAATGTATAAGTTTTTAGTTTTTTCGCTGACTTTTGTAGATTGATAGATGTTATCCAAGCCCTCATCTGTTTTATCTTTGTAAGGGAAATAAACTAAATCTGGTGTGCCATTTTTGTAAAGAATTTCCATACGTTCGATATCTTCATATTTTAAAGCACGAGAGAACATCCCTAATTCTAAGCCACCTAAGTTAATATCGTGGGTTTGAACATGATCTCCTTCTTGGAAAATTTCAATTTTGAACCCTTCACATGGATGAATTTCAACAAATTCACTACCATGGATACGGCCAAAACTTGTTGTAATATGTTTAATCCATAAATCACCAATAAAACGACGATCAATCGTCCAAGTTTCACCATTTCTGAAATAAAATTTAAGTCCTGTCATTTCTCTAGCCATAGCACAAATCTCCTTACTTAAAAATAATTTCTTACATTATTAGTTTACCATACTTTTGATAAACGGTCACAAACTTTCGCTGTAGATTCTTAATCTTTTGTTATTCTTTTTAAAAAAGAATCAATCTCAACTACTGCACGTTGGTGAGAACCTTTGGCAATTTTTCGTTCTCCTTCATAAGCAACAAATTCATAGCGTATTTTGTGTGCAGTCTGTTCAATGCTGGTCATCGTAACAACGATTGTCGCCCCTACCGCGGATGGATATAAGCGGCGCAATTCTAACACCGTTCCGACAGTTGTTTCCCCAACTGATAATTGGTCCTTCACAGCTTCTTTGGCTGTTTGTTCAATCATGGCAGCTAAAGCAGGGGTTCCTAAAACTTCTAAGTCACCAGAACCGAGCATTTTTGCCGTTTGTGATTCTTTCACCAAAAATTCTTTTGTAAACATTTCTGTTGGCATTATGCTTTCTCTCCTTTTGAACGTTGTTTTTTGGCAAACGAAAGCAGAACTTCTTGTTTATTCTCTAAGCTACCTTCAACAACGTGTTGCTCGATTTCAGCAATCAGTTCCCCTAACCATTTGCCTGGTGTTTCTTCTAAGACGGCTAAAAGGTCTTTTCCTGTTATGGCCAATTCATGTCTTTGATGGATGGGTAATGCCTTAACTAACTCTTTTGTTACTTGTACTTGACTCTCTTGTTGGTAATAATATAAAAGCCTTTCAACAAGTACTGCTGATTCTTCGCCTAATTCATAAAGCATCATTGGCTGCCAGTCGTTATTCAAACGAAAACGCAGACCACGTACTAATTGTGAAACGTTTTGAATTAATTGATTTGAAAGTTTCCAAGCCTTTAAGAAGGAGCGGATTTCTGCTTCTGGTAAATTCAATGATTGGATAAGTAACGTCCACGCTTCTGCTTCTGTTTCAATTTGACGAGCAGGCAAGTACATTAAACGAAAAAGTCCAGCCCCTTGTTCTCGTAATTTGGGACAATATTGATAGCATTCTGTTTCAATAAACGGAGCTAAGCCACCTTGTCGATTAACCCCTAAAAGCATTTTTACAAATTCAATCGTAATGCGTTCTACTGAAATTTTTTCTAATAAAGGATGAAATTCAGCGATAGCGGCTAAGGTTTTTTCTTCAATTTTAAAATCTAATTGGCTAGCAAAGCGTAAGCCCCGCATCATCCGCAGAGCATCTTCATGAAACCGCTCATGGGGATTGCCGACTGCACGAATGGTTTGATTAGTTAAATCTTCGATACCATCAAATAAATCAATGATTTCGCCTGTGCTGTCAAGCGCCAAGGCATTAATCGTAAAATCTCGCCGTTTTAAATCTTCTTTCAAGGAGCGAACAAAGGTGACTTCATCTGGTCGGCGAAAGTCTTGATAAGTTGACTCGGTACGAAAGGTTGTTACTTCATACTGTTGATCTTCCATCAATACAAGGACTGTGCCATGTTCGATGCCCACATCAACGGTTCGTTTAAAAATTTGCTTAATTTCTTCTGGATAGGCACTTGTCGCAATATCGACATCATGGATTGGTTTATTTAATAAAGCATCACGGACACTGCCCCCGACAAAATACGCTTCAAAGCCCTGTGCATTGATTTCACGAATAACGGGAGCGGCTTCTTTAAATTCGTTTGGAATAGTTGTCAATTTCATAGCATCTGTTCCAATCCGTAAAGTAGTTCTGTTCTCTGTACCACTTGCCGACAAGCTAACGCCACTCCTGTCATGAATGAACGCCGATCATAAGAATCATGCCGAATAGTGAGCCCTTCACCTACACTGCCAAATTGGACTTGTTGGTGTGCCACTAAACCAGGTAAGCGGACACTATGGATTCGCAGACCCTCGAAATCAGCCCCGCGTGCCCCTGGTATTGATTCTACCTCTTGCGGATTCCCTTGTTTTTTTGCTGGCCGAACTTCTTGAATCATTTCTGCAGTTTTTATAGCCGTTCCACTTGGTGCATCTAATTTGTTATCATGATGTAATTCAATGATTTCCACATCCGGAAAATACTGTGCCGCTTTTTGGGCAAATTGCATCATTAAAACTGCCCCAATTGCAAAATTTGGCGCAATTAAGCCGCCGATGGCTTTTTCTCGAGATAGGTTTGTCAATTCGTTGATTTGTTCCTCCGTAAAGCCTGTCGTCCCAACAACTGGCGCCATACCGTGTTCCAACGCAAAACGCGTATTTGGATAGGCGGCTTCAGGAACCGTAAAATCAATCCAAACATCTGGTTTGACAGCTAGGACTTCTTCTAAGCGCTGAAAAACGGGAATTGCTGTTTCATCATTGAAAGAAACAGTTTCTTGTGCTTCATGAGGATCATACACACCTACTAATTCAAAGTCTGCGGTTTCTAAGACCATTTGTGTAGCAGTACTGCCCATCCGTCCTTTAAACCCAGCGACAATTATTTTAATCATGTGTTTTCCCATCCTTTCTTTCAAAGCGATAGCGATCCCGCTTGTTAAATTTGGCCATATTTTCTTCAAAAACTTCGGTTAAATCAATCTCTAAAGAATTTGCCATGCTAATCAATACAAAAAAGACATCTCCAAGTTCCTCTGATACTGTCTTTGGTTTTTCGTCTGCTTTTTTCTGTTTTTCACCATAATAATGATTGACTTCACGGGCTAATTCTCCGACCTCTTCCGTCAAACGAGCCATTTGTCCTAATGGTGAAAAATAGCCTGTTTTAAACTGTTGAATATAATCATCAACTTCTGTTTGCATCGATTGCAAACTACGTTGTTCTGATTCTGACATTTTACCCCAACCTTTCTTACTCTACCTCCTACATCTTATCAAAAACTCGGCTATCTGGAAAGGTTCTACTTGTTGTTTTATATAGAGAATGATACAGTTTATACTGTAAAAGGACGTGATTAAATGGAAGAACAAAGATTTTATTTTAAAGATGTGTTATTTATTGTATTAGGAAGCTGTATCTATGCCTTTGGTTTGGTTACTTTCAATATTGCCAATGACCTGGCCGAAGGTGGTGTCACAGGGATTACTTTGATTTTAAGAGCCTTATTTCATTTTAACCCAGCATATACGACATTATTAATCAATATTCCGCTCTTATTAATTGGTGGTAAAATTTTAGGCAAACGTTCCCTCTATTATACGCTAATTGGTACCGTGTCGTTATCGGTATTTTTGTGGTTTTGGCAAAAATTTCCTGTTGAAATTAATTTAGATCATGATTTATTGATTGCTGCTCTCTTAGCTGGTTTGGCCGCAGGATTCGGGAGTGGCCTTGTTTACCGCGTAGGCGGAACCACTGGTGGGACCGACGTCATTGCCCGCATTTTCGAAAAATACTTTGGGATTAGCATGGGCCGCTCGTTGTTACTTTTTGATGTTGCAGTCTTACTCCTCTCGTTGACCTATATTGATGTCAAACGAATGATGTATACTTTAATTGTGTCCTTTGTTTTCAGTCGTGTTGTCGATTCTGTACTCGACGGAGCCTATGCTGCGAAAGGAATTTTAATTGTTTCCAATCATTCCGAAGAAATCGGTCAAAGTTTAATGGCTTCTTTAGAACGTGGGGTAACATATTTAAATGGTGAAGGTGCTTATTCACAAGTGGAAAAACGGGTTCTCTACACGGTAGTCAGCCCTCGAGAAATAATGGAAGTCAAACGGATTGCTAATGAAATAGATGAAAAAGCCTTTGTGTCCATCATTAACGTACATGAAGCAATTGGCGAAGGCTTTACTTATGCAAAACCTAGCAAACAACGGCGCTTTAAATTAAAACAATAAATAAAACCCAGCATTTATTGAAAATGCTGGGTTTTATTTATTGTTGTTTCAAACGATTTAATTCATCGGATAATTCTAAAAACGCTTCTTTGTTGCCTGTTTCTAAAGCATCATCAATTTGAGCTTTAAGTAATGCCATTCGTTGCGTTTGTTCTTCTTGCTTAAAGTATTGATCAATCGCTCTGGCAACTTCCTGATCCACTTGTTCATTCCATGGCGCAAACGGATTATCTTCTAAAACAGATAAATACTGGCTCGTTTGCCATGCCTCTGGAAATACACATTCTAAATAAAGAGCTTTCCGCCAATTCATTCGAATCTCATGAAAAATTTGTTCCGGATCTGTAAATTCTTGTGCTTGGATAAAAAGCAATAACGGCTCCTTACCTAAACCATCTGCTACCACGCGGATCCCTCGATCAGTCTTCTCTACGTTCTCAACAAAATGAACATTATTTAAAATCGCATCGTGCGTTAATAAGTAATTTAAAATCCACAGTACTTCTCTTCTTCCAAAAGGCACTGTATTCACTAACCAAGTTAAAAATTTTTTCTTTTCTGATAAACTAACAAACATCGTCGTTTCCTATCTTTCTTCCATATCTGCTAGCACAGATTGCATGTCGACATCACCAGGTTCATGTTCCAAATAATGGTGCAACAAGTGTTTTGCTTTTTCAAGTTCGCCTTCTTCTCGTAAGAACAATGCGTATTCTTTTAGAAATTCTGGTTCGTGAGACAATTCTTGCGCTGCTTGTTCGTAATGAACTTTAGCGACGGCAAAGTCTTCTAATTCGTTGTACGCTTTTGCTAAGTTCCATTCAGCATAAGGATGATCCGTTTCCTCTAAATCATTTAAGATAGTAATTACTTCCTCAAAACGCTCTTCCGTGATGTAGAGATTACTTAAGGTCAAACGACTTTCATCTGTTTTCTCACCTAATTCCAAAGCTTTTAACAACCAATTTTCAGCACCAGCAATGTCGTGTAAGCGATAGGCATTTTCAGAGGCAAATTGGTATAACTCTACTTGGAATGGGTTTTCCGCAATTCCTTCTTCGATCACCGCTTTTGCTTCCTCTAATTGCTCTTCTTCTTGGAGCGCTTCCGCTAAATATAGATAAAGTGATTGATAATGTGGGTTTAGTGTTTTTAATTGCTGGAACAACGCAATGGCTTTTTGATTCTCATGTAACTGTAAATAAGTGAAAGCTAACTGGAATAAACGATCGTCTGTTTGTTCTTCTTTGACCGCGGCTTCCAAATAAGGAACTGCTTCTTCAAAATCACCTAACATGCTGTAACTACTTCCTAAGCGTTCGTTCAAGGAAATAGCAGAGATTTGCGCTGTCCCACTTTCTACAATGCTTTGATAACGAGTAATAGCCTCGACAAATTGACCATTTGTAAAATATAGTTCTCCCAAAGCAAATTGAATTAACGGCTCTTCTGGCATAAGATTGGCTGCTTCTTTTAATTTCGCTTCACTGACTTCTGGAATCCCTAAAACTTGGTACAAATCCGCAGTGACTAAGAGACTTTGGACATAACTGTCACTAGTTTCTGGAATTTTTTCTAAATAGATGAATGCGTCATCTATTTCATTATTTTCAATGGCGATTTCTGCTAATGGAATGTTTAAGCCATCTGCATCGGGAAATTGTTCCAACAATTGTTGGAAAATTTGTTTGGCTTCTTCTAGAAAACCTAAAGATAATAACGTTTCCCCTAAATCAGCTAAGGTATTTTCATCATCTTTCTTTAATGCTTCTTCAAACATTAACTGTGCTTCTGCTAAATTTTCAGCTTGTAATGCTTGAACCATTTTTTCACTATATGACATAATTTCCCCTCAAATCTCTTTTAAAATTTCTTGGTATCTTTCAATCGTTGTTAACAGTTGATCGGGCGTTGGCTTTAAAGCTGCTCCTAGTTGACCGATTTTTTCCAACACCATAGGAGGACCTAGTGTTTCTGTGTGAAGCAAAACTTGTTCTGCGTAATCAGCACTTAAAATTTCTTTTGGAAACGCCACCGGAAAACCTAAGCGAATAAACCAAACGATAAAATTTTTAAATTGAAAATCAAAGTGATTGACTTGCTGGCTCCATAAAACTTGTAACAACAATCCCAATAATCGTTTCATGGGACCTGATAACAAATGGCCATTTTCGGTTGTAGCAAAGGCCACTTCAAAAACTCGGCCAAATTGATCCACTTTTTCCCCTGCTTGTTCATACAAAGATAACAACTCGTCTAAAATACCATTAAATGACGTTTGATTCAACCGTTTTTTATCTGGATACGTTTGGTATAGCATTTGTAAATAAGTATAATCACAGACAAGACCCGCTCGAATAAAAACGAGCAAATCAATTAAAGGGGCAGCACCTTTTTTATTGGTCAAGGTACTATCAAACAAAATTTCTTCTGAATGATTTTCTATATGCATAGTTGCATGCTGTGCTTGCTGAATTGTGGCACTTGGTAAAAGTCCTTGCCGTAACGCTTGAACAGACACAGGCATCAGCCAACATTTGGAGGAACACTTACTTACTTGGTGCAGAAATGCGGTTAATTGTAGTACCCCTTCATTACCCAAACCAATCAATAAAACATCCTGATTTTCTGGCCAATCAGCTAAGAAACGTAACACACTTTCTAATTCTGATAAGTCATTGCAATGAACATCATTGCGACAAATATACCAGTTTAATCCCAACTGTTCCCCAAAGGCATAATTAATCTTCTCAGAAAAAAGATCATAGTAACGCTGATTCGCCAAAACAACGATTGACTCCGTCGTTACTGGTCGTTTTTTTAGGACGGAAGCAAATGTTTCTCCATAAATAATAGCGACCTTGTTTTCCCCTCTAGAATAGTTGTATTTCATTGATTCACCACCTTAAGACTGTTTCCTCTTCCTTTCACCCCAAGTCTAGCATAACCACTAAAAAACAGCTACTGGCAACAACTTATTTTTGTCCTTCATTCATAAATCTTTCTCTTTTTATCAAAAAAGCAAGGAGCGAGTGTCGAACCGTTCCCACTTGATTCTCGGAGCGAAGCACGTTTTTTCACCCAAGTTTCGTCACAATTTAACCTTTTAGCGTGCTGTTTCGACCACCTCTTAAAATAACATTTTCTATGTATGATTCAAAAAAGAACCCTTGGAAACCAAGGGTTCTAATTGTCTGTCTTATTTCACTGCATCTTTCAATGCTTTACCTGGTTTGAATGCAGGTACTTTGCTTGCAGCGATTTGAATTTCTTGTCCAGTTTGTGGGTTACGTCCTTTACGAGCTGCGCGTTCGCGAACTTCAAAGTTACCAAAACCGATTAATTGAACTTTTTCACCTTTAGCAAGAGTTTCTTGAATTGTTGAAAAGACAGCGTCTACTGCTGCAGTAGCATCTTTTTTAGTTAAACCAGTTGAAGATGCAACGTTTTCGATTAATTCTGCTTTATTTGCCATGGATCATTTCACCTCCTCTATAAGAGATACGATGTTTTTACACACCTAAAGTTCCGTCTATTTTTGAGTGGTCCAAAAACAGACAGCAAATATTGATCTGGTTCAATATTCTGTTAACAAGATAGCATAAGAAAGTTGTAATAGCAAGGTTTTTAGTGTATTTTAACCAGTTTTTTCAAAAAATAATCATTTTTTCTCAAAGTTGATAAATTTATTTGAATATCTAAAAAAAGTATGGTAGAATGCACTATTTTCGGCGTCGCGGAATGATTTTAATCGGTGTACCTTCAAACGTAAATGCTTTTCTGATTTGATTTTCTAAAAACCGGGCATAAGAAAAGTGCATTAGTTCTTCTTCGTTGACAAAAATAACAAATGTAGGTGGTTTGACTGCCACTTGTGTTGCATAAAAAATCTTCAAACGTTTTCCTTTATCGGTTGGTGTTGGATTAATTGCTACAGCATCCATTACAACGTCATTTAACAACGCTGAAGGAATCCGTAAGTTTTGATTCATACTTACTGTTTCAATTAGTTCAGGCAGTTTGTTTAAACGTTGTTTGGTTAATGCAGACACAAAAATAATAGGTGCATAATCTAAATATTGGAATTCATCACGAATTTCCGCTTCAAAATCACGCATTGTATTTGTATCTTTTTTAACTGTATCCCATTTGTTGACCACGATAATAATACCCCGACCTGCTTCATGGGCATAGCCCGCCACACGCTTGTCTTGCTCACGAATACCTTCTTCTGCATTCAAGACCATTAAAACAATGTCTGAGCGTTCAATCGCCCGCATTGCGCGCATGACGCTATATTTTTCAGTTGATTCGTATACTTTTCCACGTTTACGCATACCAGCCGTATCAATCATTAAGAACTTTTGACCTTCTTCAGATTCAAAATACGTATCGATTGCATCTCGCGTTGTTCCTTCAATATCTGAAACAATCACACGATCTTCACCAAGAATAGCATTAATCAATGATGATTTACCGACATTTGGACGCCCGATTAAACTAAATTTAATTGTATCTTCGTCCTCTTCTTCTGAAGTGTTAGGAAAATGTTTAACTGCTTCGTCTAACACATCGCCAATGCCTAAACCGTGACTACCAGAAACTGGGAAAGGATCCCCTAGTCCTAAAGCATAAAATTCATAAATATCATTACGCATTTCAGGATTGTCAACTTTATTAACAGCTAAGATCACTGGTTTATTACTACGATATAAAATTTTTGCTACTAACTCATCTGCATCAGTAATTCCTTCACGGCCACTAGCAACAAAGATAATCACATCTGCTTCATCAATCGCAATTTCTGCTTGGTGTTTGATTTGGTCCATAAATGGTTCGTCACCTAAATCAATCCCACCTGTATCAATAATACTAAATTCACGCCCTAACCATTCTCCAGTTGTATAAATACGGTCGCGTGTTACGCCAGGAGTATCTTCTACAATCGAGATACGCTCACCGGCAATGCGGTTAAAAATAGTCGATTTACCGACATTCGGTCTACCGACAATCGCAATAGTTGGATTTGCCATTTGATTCCCTCCTTGAGAATTTCAATCCTTACTAGTTTACCTAATCAAACCTTAAAGTGCAAGAAAAGTTTTAGTTTCTGCTGATTTTCTAACCAATTCAAGAAAAAATGAGTTTGACATAGCCGATCTATTTACGGCTATGTCAAACTCATAAATTTCAAGAAAGTAACGTGTTATTCCTCTTCTTTCGCATCAGATAAAGCGTCACCTAAAATATCGCCCATGGTAAAACCAGTATTTTCTTCAGGCAATTCATATTCCTGTTCTTCTTTTGGTTCTTCTTGAGACTCAGGTTTTGGTTCTAACGCTTTGATACTTAAAGCAATACGATGTTCCTCTGGATTAACTTCTAAAACTTTCACTTGTACTTGATCCCCTTCATGAAGGACTTCATGAGGCGTTGCAATATGCTTGTGAGAAATTTGAGAAATATGCACTAATCCTTCCACACCAGGGAAAACTTCCACAAACGCACCGAAGCTGGTTAAGCGTTTTACTGTTCCATCTAAAACAGTCCCAGCGGCTGCTTTTGTTTCGATATCTGTCCATGGTCCAGGCAATGTTTCTTTAATAGATAAAGAAATACGTCCTTCTTCTGGATTAATTGAAAGAATTTTTACTTGAACGTCTTCGCCAACAGTTAACGCATCACTTGGTTTGCCCACATGCTGATGAGCAATTTCAGAAACATGAACTAAACCATCCACGCCACCTAAATCAATGAATGCGCCGAAATCTGTTAAACGAGCTACTTTCCCTTCAACAACGTCTCCGTCATGTAAAGAAGAAAGTAATTCTTCTTTTTTCGATTCTTTTTCAGCTTCAACAACTGCTTTATGTGAAAGAATTAAGCGGTTTTCTGAAGGTTCGATTTCAATAATTTTAAATGCTAGTGTTTGACCTTTATATTCAGAAAAATCTGCAACAAAATGATCTTCAACCATTGAGGCAGGAACAAATCCGCGAACACCGACATCAACAACCAAACCACCTTTAACAACATTTGTAACAGGTGCTTCGATTACTTTGCCCGCTTGGAAATCTTGTTCAATTTCTTCCCAAACTTTTTTAGCATCTAAACGGCGTTTTGACAGTAAATAACTGCCGTTTTCTTTATCTTTGCCAATTGATGTGATAACAACTAAATCTAACACATCACCGACTTTCACAAGTTCGTGTACATCTTCAACTGGTAAAGTCGATAATTCCTTTGCAGGAACAACGCCTTCAACGCCCGCTCCTTCAATGCCGACAACAACTTGTTTGTCTTCGATGGCTAAAACTTCGCCTTTAACAATATCGCCAACACTGACTTCTTGAACGCTGTTCATTGCATCTTCCATTGTTTCGTTGTTTGCTACTTGTTTGTCTTCAAAATCTGTCATGCCTCTTATCCTCCTATGCCAACAAAAATTCCAAAACTTAGCTATATATACTTACATAGTACGAGATTTTTGTAAAAAAATAAAGCGATTTCTTCTATTTTTCTTAAAATTCTTTAAAAAAGTTCAAAACCTTTTTGTTTAATCACATTTTGTATGGCGGCGACGACTTCTTCAATCGTCAAGCCTGTTGTATCGATTTTCACAGCATCACTTGCTTGGACAAGGGGTGATACTTCTCTGGTTGAATCTAAATAATCCCGACGTTCAATCTCCGCCTTCAAGGTTTCAAAATCCGTCTCAATCCCTTTTTCTTGATTTTCTTTAAAACGACGTTCTGCACGTTCTTCAACGCTAGCCACCAAGAATATCTTTACTTCGGCCTTTGGTAAAACTGCAGTACCAATATCTCGACCATCCATGACAACTCCGCCGGCTTGACCAATTTTCTGTTGTAACGCCACCATTTCTTCTCTAACTTTTGCATGTTTTGAAACAGCTGAAACAGCATTCGTTACATCTGGCTGGCGAATCGCTTCGGTCACTTCATGACCATCGATAAAAACACGTTGGCCATTTTCTGCTTGCTGAAAAGAAATAGTGTGGTTGACACAAAGCGCTACTAATGGCTCTTCCGCTTGAATGTCGATTTGATTTTGCAAGGCCAAATACGTAATCGCTCGGTACATGGCCCCCGTGTCACAATACACATAATTCAATTGTTTTGCTAAAATTTTTGCAACTGTACTTTTGCCTGACGAAGCTGGTCCGTCAATAGCAATACTGATTTTCCCCATGAAAAAACTCCTTAACTGATATGCATCCTTTAAAATGCGCTTCTTCTTTTATATTAAAATCAGAAGAAAAGAACTTGGATTTAAACTGATGACGAGTTTCTAACGAAAAAGCAATAAGCCGAAATCCCTCGAAAGACGCAAAACATCTTTCGGAAATTTCTGCTTATTGGCATTCTCATGTAATCATCCGTCGCGGTTTAGCCCTTGAAAGTGCTGTCCAAACCTCTTTTTCTGGATTATTTAATACGTAATGGTTGTCCTGGATAAAACACAGATGTATCAATCCCAGGATTTAACGCTAAAATTTGTTCTAATGTCATTCCGTTACGTTCGGCAACTTGACGTGCCCCTTCGCCACTTTGAACGGTATCATAAACAGGTTGTTGGTTCTGCGCTTGTTGCTGTTGTTGATTTTGAGCTTCTTGTTGTTGCTGTTGCTGTTGCTGTTGTTGTGCTTGTTGGTCCTGTTGTTGCTGTGCAGCAGCATCTGAACTTGAAGGTGTTGTATTTTCAGCTGGTTGGCTGCTTGCTGGTTCTGAGCTTTCCACTGATTTTGACGTACTTTCTTTTTTCTTCTCTTTTGATGATGATTGGACTAATGAAGAAGATGGCTGGCTATTTTTGCTAGCACTTTCGTTCGGTTTCTTGTCTTGCATCATCCATAAGAAAGTCCCAATTGGAATGGCAATAATTAATAATAGCAAAATAACTAAAACAGTTAGAAATAATGAATTTCCTCGTTGCTGTTGGCGTTTTGCTAAACGAGAACCACCACCATTTTGATCAGGTTCATAAATTGATTGTTCCCATGGCTCACGAGCTTGGTTTTTCTTTTTGTCCTTTTTACTCACTGCTAATTTCCTCCTAAACTTCTCTCGCTTGTTATTATATCATAGCTTTTGCCAACTGCCGACTAAAAAAATGAATTAATCACGTTCTTTAAATAATTTTAGAAATTTAGAACGCCAATCTTCTTCATTTTGATTGCTGGTCTTGTTCGATTTTACTATTGAATCTTGGTAAATGTCAAAGAATAACGCACAATTATCACAACAAGTTTCCGGTGATTGTTTGACAATCGATTCTTGAAAATAAGTTTGAATCAACGTTCTTCGACAGGTTGTGGTTTCAATATACGTCAGCATCCCTCTTAATTGTGCTTGACGATCTTTTTCTTTCTCCTCTAAACGATGCTCTAGCTCTTCAAAAGAATAATCCTTGGCTAAATAGCCTTGGACCCATTTTTGTTGTAACTCGGTGGCATTTTCTAACAAACCTGCTTGTTCTTCTCCTTCAATCAGCGATTTTAAGGTCGCTCGATTCGCTCTTGTCTCTTCTAAGAAAAACCGATGAATAAATTCATCCCCTTTTTTATACAATAATAGCGCCCAACTTTTTTGACCATCACGTCCAGCTCGCCCGATTTCTTGCAGGTAATTTTCTAAGCTATCAGGCAAATCAAAATGAATCACTCCACGAACATCAGGTTTGTCGATTCCCATCCCAAAAGCATTCGTTGCACAAAGAATATCGATTTGATTATCAATAAATTGTTCTTGCAAGCGACTACGTTCACTAGCCTCCAAGCCCCCATGATAATAGGCCACCTTAAAACTGGTTTTTGCCTGAATAAGTTGACTAATTTGTTCTGTTTTGTTGCGCGTGGCGCAATAGATGATGATTTTACCAGCCGTTTTAGATAAGTAATCTAGTAACACTTCTTCTTTTTCTGACGTTTCCTTCACGAACAAGCCAATATTTTTTCGATTCACTGAAGAAAGAACTTCTTGATAGCTACCATGAGAAAATAATTGTTTTATAATTGCGTGCTGTACAACGGGTGTCGCTGTGGCAGTTAACGCCAAGGTCAAAGGAAAGTCTAGCTGTTTTTGGACCAGATCTAATTTACTATATTCAGGGCGAAAATCGACGCCCCACTGATAAACACAATGGGCTTCATCCACCACAAATAATGCAATTTTTTGGCGTTGTAACACACTAAGTACTTCTTGCTGCAAAAGCATTTCTGGGCTTAAAAACAGATAATCGTATTGGAACATTTCCGCTAAAATATAACGCTTTTCTGAATATTGTAACGTACTGTTTAAGGCAACCGCACCTTTAATTCCTTGTCTTTGTAATTGACGCACCTGATCTTCCATTAACGAAAGTAAAGGAGAAACAATTACCGTTAGTCCCTCTAACTTCTGGCCCACAAATTGATAACACAATGATTTACCAGTCCCTGTTGGCAAAACAGCCAATGTATTCATACCGTCAAGTAAGTTTGTAATCACTTCTTTTTGACCAGGCTTAAACGCTGCATAACCAAATCGAGTGAATAATTCTTGTTCTAATGTCAACAACACTCACTCCTTTTCTTGCCAAATTTGTTTGATTTGATATAAGCGGAAATCTAAATAAGAAAGCGTCTCTTCTTGGGCTCGCCAATCCCGATACACCCACAACCGCGGATCTTGTTCTGTTTGAGCCAAGTTTTGGAGCATTGCCTCCTTTTCAAGATAAACAGACGCCTGCAGCTGCCCTTGAATAGCCAACTCTAATAGATGGTCATGAATGGTACTCAGTTTTATTTTTCGCTGCTCAGCAATTTCTTGAAGTGTCTTACCTTCCGTTAACAATCGTTGAGTTTCTTGCATACTTTGGTTTAGATTTTTTTCTAGATACGGCCATACAAGCGTTTGTAAAGCAGGATAGTTTCCTCCGTACATTATCAACTGCAGTAAATGATGAACCGCTTGTGTATGCCACAAACGCTGTTCAAGAGCTGTCTTATGGCTTGTTAATTGCTGAGGAACTTTGCCAGTTTGCTGATAACCAGAAAGTTGCGCAACCAAATAGTCGCTTTCTGCTTCAGGTAGTAACTCAAACCCTCGCAACAGTTCTTCTTTGATTGATTGAATGCGCTGCTCTTTCTTGTCTTGTTGTAACCATCGTTTCAAATATAGTTGCGGAATCGGTGTTGATAAAAGTGGAATATACTGTTTTTCCTCAAATGATAAATACGAAGTCACTTGCACGGCAAATTGAATGAGTTGCCAACTTTCTTGATCACTTCTGCCAAAACGATAAAGATCAATTGCAGGATAATCCAGCAACGAAAAATGGTGCTCCTTTAAAAATAGTTGCCCTTCTTTTGTTAGTTGAATTTCATTTGTCTCTTTGTGATACTGAATTTGTTTCGCCTTCGAAAGTTTTTCAAGAATTTGAAAATAGGCTTGTTCGGAAATCGTTGGCCACCAGCCAATGAACCGTAAACAATCATATAAAAAACCATAAATCAAAACAGAGCTAGTCCGTTTGCCTTTTAAAAGATGATACAAAGTTGATGCACGTACCTTGTATCCGTGAGATAATAACGCTAAAATAAAAGTTGCTTCCATAGTAAACCTCTTTTAGATAGGATGTGTCACTGTTTATGCAATCACGTTTAGTTCCTGAAAAATGTATTGCTTGTGGACTTTGTCAAGTTTATGCGCCCAATATATTTGATTATGATGATCATGGGATTGTCCTTTTTAAAGACGAGCCGCATGCTCGACAACAATTTATTCCAGAAAACGAACGCGAGAATGTGTTAAAAGCGTACCGCAAATGTCCCACGCGTGCAATAGAAATAAGCAAAAATGAGTGCTAAATAATTTAGCACTCATTTTTGCTTAGAGTATTTTTTCGAGCCAAGCAAGTGTTTGTTCATCTATCGAAACAAACTGTAATTGTCCTTCTTTTAGCGGTTCTTTGACTAAATGAATTTGATCATTTAGGCCATTGATCCATTCATAACGAAGACCATTTTCTTTTGCTTTAGAATTTTTGGCTTCTAAATAATAATTGACATGGTAATTTTCTTTACCATCCAATTGTAGCGTATTAATGGTCACTTCAAAATCTGGTGAACCATCGGTCGATTTCTTTTCACGTAATCGTTCAAGTGCTTCTATAAAAGAAGGAAATTGAGGATTATTTTCCCCACCAACGAGATATTTTTCAGCAAATTCTGCACTATCCGTATGACTTTTCACTTGTTTGGCAAATGCTTGATAAAAGGTTTCTAGCGCTTTGCGGGCATCATAGTCGCTAGCTAACGGAAAATTCAATTGTAGCGTAGGATTATCGGAGAGCGCTTCGACAAAATCATTTTCACCAATCGTTTCTTTTGATGTTTGAATTTCTTCTCCATTAATCGTCTTTTTAAGTTGAATCGTCATCCCTTTGGACCAGAACAAAGGGCCAATCGTTTTGCTTCCATTCGTTAGCGTACCAACTTTCCGATCATTAATATAAATATCTGCGTCTGGCAGATTGCTCTCCACAACAAAATTCATTCGTTTAAAATCTAAAGGAATACTAGAAATATAATTTTCCTCTTCTAATAAACGATACTCTTCTGTGATAACAGGTTCGCCGGTGCTATCTTTCACTGTGGCTGTAAAGGTATATTGTCCTGGCGCTAAGGGGCCCAATTCCTTTTGATAAGTAGTTGAGTCGGAAGTGCCCACTTCCCGCCCGTTCATTGCCAGCGTCACACCGCGCTGATTTGTCGTTAACTGAACAGAAACAGGCGTTAAAATGAATTGATAACGGTGAAAGAAAAATGCTGTTTGACTCGTTTCACGAATAGTTAAACCATGTAGCTTTTTATCCTTTAATAGCGCTTTTTCTAATTTTTTTAGCTCAGTTGGATTTTTTTGATAATAAGTGATTAAAGGCTTAATGCTTTGCGGATTCACTTGAAATTCAGACTCGTTCGTCCTCATTTTTTTACTTAATTCTTGGGCATCACCATTCTCAATCGCTTCAATAAAATGAGAAATTTGTTGTTCCTTAGAAAAATAATGCGTCCCGAGAAAATAGCTACCCGTTCCAAGAACGATGAACACAAAAAGAAACACCCAGATCCAGCTTCTTTTTGATCTGAGAGGAGTAGATTCGTTCCCTTTATTCATTGATGGTTGTGCTTGGTTTTCCTCTTGATGCATTGATTCATTCATTAGCGGAGCGCCGCATTCTTCACAAAAGGACTCCGTATCACGATTCACGTGACGACAATTTTTACACTTTTTCACTCAGGAAAACTCCTCTTTCTTTGATGATTTCTATCATACCAAGGGAAAGTTAAAATTACAATGCAGATGGTTTAGTATTTTTTAACAGAATGATGACAGATTGTGACAACCTCTTTTCTTTTAGGCGTAAATTTTAAAAACCCACTGTCAAACATTGTTCAACAGCAGGTTTTTTTATCATTTATTTTGTTAACGGTGTTTTTTTCTGAATAGTATGTTGTTTTTTTGATAGCCATGGCAATAACTTCGCATGTAGTACTAGAAAAACACCACTGACTAAGAGGCCTTTAATAAGGTTGAATGGCACAATACCAATCGCCACATAGCTTGCTAAAGATGTTCCTAAAAATTGTTGTGTGGTCACACCATATAATTGTAAGTAAATGGGTGTAATGACAAAATAATTCGCAATACTCATGAAAATTGTCAAGGCTAAAATCCCACTTACTAAGCCCACTATCCGATTTGTACGGATATTTTTCTTTTTACCAAAGAAATAAAAAATTGGCAAGGTGAAGATACTACTTGCTAAAAAGCTAGCGAAATCTCCCACCATATTTTGCGGTGCTAGTCCGGTTAAGAACAGGTGTAGCAACGAACGAACAAAAGCAGTAATTACTCCTGCTAACGGTCCGTACAAGAACATTCCGAGTAGAATCGGAATATCACTAAAATCGATTTTCAAAAAACTAAACGCTGGCATAATCGGAAATGCCACAAATTGTAATACTGTACCGATTGCAGCCAACATTGCAATGCTGACCATTTTTTGTACCTTGTTGTTCATCTGAAATCCTCCAATTAAGGACCCATCTTCAACGAACTTTTTGATTCGCTTCTTTGTCATACAAAAAAACCCTATTTTTCTGCAGGGAAAAATAGAGTAGGATTATCTGATGAAAAAGCGTCTCAAATAAGCCCTATCTTCTTTATCCAGACTATACTGTCGGTATTGGAATTACACCAATTCAATCGTTAAAAACGAGTCGTGGACTATAACCACCGGTCGGGAATTACACCCTGCCCCTGAAGACGAACCTTGTATTATATTTTTTTACTTACTTAGTGTAACCGATTTGAACAATGAATGCAACTAACTAAGCTTTTTTATTAAATTTCATTGATTGTTTCGTTTCTCAAAAAAAACAATCCCTCCGCCATAAGCGCGAAGAGATCGAGTCATTTTATCTTATTTGGCTTGATTTAATAATTGACTGATTTCTTTTTTAGTTAAATCACGATATTGCCCTGGTCGCAATCCTTGTAAGGTCAACTCACCGTAACGTTCACGTTTTAATTTTTGAACTGGGAAACCAACAGCTTGAAACATTTTCTTCACTTGATGATTACGTCCTTCATGAATCGTTAATTCCACGACACTGCTACCTGTTTTAATGTCCGCTGAAAGAATTTGAAAATTGGCTGGTGCTGTGCGTTTGCCATCAATGCGAATGCCTTTGGCTAATGGCAATAGATCCCGTTTAGTTGGTACACCTTTAATTTTTGCTACGTAGACTTTATCTACTTCATGTTTAGGATGGGTTAATTTTTGTGAAAAACTTCCATCATTCGTTAAAAGTAACAACCCAGAAGTATCATAATCCAGACGACCGACTGGATAAATTCGCTCAGTAACATCTGTAAAATAATCCGTTACTACTTTACGGCCTTTGTCGTCAGATACTGCAGAAATAACCCCTCTTGGTTTATAGAATAAATAATAACCATATTCTTCTTGATAAATTGGTACACCATCAACCTCAACAGTATCTTGTTTACTTACTTGCGTTCCTAATTCTTTGACCACTTGGCCATTGACTTTTACGCGACCTTTGACAATTAATTCCTCTGCTTTGCGACGCGAAGTCACCCCAGCATGAGCAATTGCTTTTTGTAATCTTTCCATTGTTTAAGCTTCCTCGCCTTCTGTTGTTTCAGACATTGGGTTCGTTTCTTGATAACGATCAAAAAATAGATCCATTGGTAGTTCTTCTTCTAATTCATCTTCCATTTGTTGGATATCTGGTAATTCATCTAAACTTTTCAACCCAAAGTAATCCATAAAATACTTCGTTGTGCCATACAAAATCGCTCTACCAGGACCATCTACGCGGCCTTTTTCTTCTATTAACTGACGGGCAACTAACTTTTGGATAGAGCCAGAAGTCTGTACGCCACGAATTTCATCAATTTCAATACGCGAAATTGGTTGCTTATAAGCAATAATGGATAATGTTTCTAGCGCCGCTTGTGATAAGGCGTTCGACATAGGCGATTGCGCATATTTTTTTAGTAATGAGGCATATTTTTTCTTCGTTGTTAAGACAAAATGATTGCCGACTTCTAAAATATTCAACGCTGATTTATTGTCAGAAGCATAATGTTCTTTCAATTTCGTTAATTCTTCATAGGTTTTTGCTGTTGACTTCTCTAATAAGTACGCAAGCTCTTCCAAGCCAATTCCTTCTTCGCCAACCACAAATAAAATTGCTTCAATTTGACTAACTAATGTCACTGTGTTTCCTCCACCTCTGTTGTATCTTCCTGCTGGGTTTCTGTATTAAATAACAAAATTTCACTATAATTATTTTCTTGTTCAGCATAAATCACGCCCGTTTTCATTAATTCTAAAAGAGCCATGAACGTTGTCACAATTTCTTGTTTGGAATAAGAATCGAAGAAAGAGTCAAACGACACTGCCTTCCCTTTCTGTACTTGACGCATACGCTCTGAAATAGCGGAGATTTTTTCTTCGATGGAAACATCGTCACTGGCAACAGTTGTTTCAACAGGCTGGCGATTTTTTTTCTTTTCTAACATGGCATGAAAGGCTAGAAATAAATCAATTGTATTGATTTGATTAGGCGGTAGTGTTGTATCTTCCTCTTTATAATCATCCATATCCATTGGTTCTTTTGTATAATAGAGTTTACGTTCTTCTTCTTTTTCATGTAAAACAGTCGCTGCATATTTAAATTTCCGATACTCCAATAACTGAGCTACTAAAGCTTCCCGTGGGTCTTCCTCTTCAAAAAAATCTTCATCATCAATGATTTCAAGCTCTTGTTTTGGAAGCAACATCTGACTTTTAATAGCCATTAAGGTGGCAGCCATGACTAGATATTCTCCGGCGACTTCTAACTCTAAGGTTTGCATCGCATGAATATAAGACATGTATTGTTCAGTTACTGCTGTAATGGGAATGTCATAGATATCGATTTCTAATTTTTGAATTAAATGTAGTAGAAGATCCAGTGGTCCTTCAAAGACATCTAGTTTTAAATTAATTTCTTGCAAAAACGACACCTACTTTCTTTTCTCGACTTCCTAGTTTACCATAAATTTATTCGTTTGTGGGCATTCTCGCAAATTAAGCCCGAGGAAAATGTTCCTTATAAACATCTGCCATTCGTTGTTTGGTAATATGTGTATAAATTTGTGTCGTGGAGATATCTGCATGTCCTAATAATTCTTGCACGATTCTAAGATCTGCGCCATTTTCCAACAAATGTGTCGCAAAGCTATGCCGTAATGTATGCGGCGTAATATTTTTCTCTATCTGGGCTTCTCGAACAATCTGTTTTAAATTTTTCCAAATGCCCTGTCTAGATAACGGTTCACCATGATGGTTAACGAATAGGTGTGTTTCATTCGGATGATTTTTAATCAATTGAGGTCTGGCTTCGTTCATATAGCGCTCAATCCATTGAATCGCATAATCGCCTAAAGGAATAATTCGTTCTTTGTCCCCTTTTCCGATTGTTTGCAATAAACCAATGGATAAATGCAGATCCCCTAATTTTATTTCAATTAGCTCACTAACTCGCAGGCCCGTTGCATACATCACTTCTAAAATAGCACGATTCCGCATACCTAGTGGTTTACTTGTATCAGGCGTTTCAATTAATCGAGTCACTTCGTCAACAGATAATGTACTTGGCAATTTTTGAACTTTCTTGGGGGAGTCAATATGTTGCATCGGATTATGTTCGCTTAAGCGTTCTTGACGTAAAAATTGATGAAATCCTCTCAAACTAGAAATCATCCGAATCACACTTGCTGAAGCTTGCTGTTCTTCGTGAAGGGATTGCAAAAATTCTGTAATCATGTAACGGTCAACTTCGTCCCAAGAATGCAAGCCTTGTTCTTGTAAAAAGGCTACGTATTTTTTTAAATCTCGTTCGTAACTCCGTCGTGTGTTATTTGATAAGCCCCGCTCTATTTGTAAATAGTGTAAATAATCGACTAATTGTTCTTCCATTATCCTTCCCTCATTTCTAGTACTATCCTATCAGATTATGCCCTAGATTGCATGGGTAAATTCCAACTTATTCAAAAAAATCAACTGACAACAAAAGACTTGTTCACTAAGTCGTTAACTTAAGAACAAGTCTTTTGTTTTTGCTACTATTAGTAAAGAATAAATTTGTTATTTTATATATTTATCTAGAAAAGCAGCTACTGTTTCCTTATATTTTTCTGGGTTTTTATTATAAGCTTTCGCATGCTCTGCTCCAGGCACGACATATTTCTCTTTAGGTCCTTGGGTTGCATTATAAACTTCGTCTAACATACTAAACGGCACAAACGTATCATTTTCACCATGAATAAAGAGCATTGGTAAATGATTCTTTTGCAATTGCTTAACAGCGCTTGCTTCCCCAAAGAAATAGCCAGCTCTAAGTTTCGTAATCCCGCTAGTAACATTAACTAATGGGAAACTTGGTAAATTGAAAAGCTCTTTCAATTGATATTGCAACTCCTGATTGACTGTAGAATAGCCACAATCTTCCACAATGGCTTTCACGTTATCTGGTAATTTTTCCCCGCTCGTCATCATGACTGTAGCAGCACCCATACTGACACCGTATAAAGTGATTTGTTCTTGCTGACCATTTTCGGTTAAAACTTTCTCAATCCATTGGACATAATCTTTACGATCGGGCCAGCCGAACCCAATATAATCTCCTTGACTTTTCCCGTGACCACGCGCATCTGGCGCTAACACATTGTAGCCCCAATCATGATACATTTTCGCAAAGACAGACATCGTTTCTGCCGAACCCATATAACCATGCGCCATAATAACGGTACGATTACTTTTTTTGTCGGATGGTAAATAAATAGCCTTTAGACGTAGCCCATCTTCCGAAGTAATTGACCATTCTTGTCGATTTTTGTCATCTTTAAACCACGCGCCTTCAGGTGTCTGGACCACTTTTGACCCTGGGGTATTCTCATTTATAAAGTCTTTCTTTCCTGGAACTACTGCATAATTATAAAAATATAAGCCTGCCGCAATTAAACCAATTGCAATTACTACAATAAGCGCAATCAAAATTTTTAACCATCGATTCATCTACGTACTCCTTTTATTTAAACTGTATGATTCATTATAAGTTGTCGCCCTTTTTTTGACAACTACCATTCAAAGATTTAGCCATCTTTCTTTACCACTACAATGGGACAATTTTGTTGCGACAAAAAAAGCATAGCACAAAAATGTTACCTTTTGCGCTATGCTCCACTTATCTATTTATAGGAAACTAAAAATTATTTATTTTCAATAAGTTTAAAACTTGACCATGGTTTCAAAAATTCTAATAAGAAACGTTCGTCATCAGAAATACGACCAACCACATTTACACGGCCATCATTTTTCATTTCTTTTAAAGCAATTTGTGTTTCCCCTTTGTATTGTCCATAGCCAACGTTGTCAATCAAGACATCGCCTCGAACAATGTCTCTCGTTGTATGAGCTGGGAAAGGACGATCTTTATAGTAAACACGTGTCATTGTTGAACGCAAAACGTAATCAGAACGATCTCCACGATAACTGTGTAAGTTATCGAACAATGCAATTCTTTCATCTTCTGTGATTTCTGGTTCTGTATCCACTTTGATCGAAGGATACGGTGCATGAAAGGCTTCTGCCATTGCTGCTAATTCTGCTTCTGAGGCATAAGCATTTCCGACAGAAATATCATCGATTAACCCTGTTAAAACTAAATGCTTAACTTGCGTTGCAATTTCTAAATCGCGGTGGTCTTCCAAAGAACATAATCCATCTTGTGTCGGCCATGGCCCAAATGTAGCATCGTGTGAGTTCACAAACGCCATCGTATTTAAATTATATTTTCTAAATTTTTCTGAACAATAAACAAAATGATCATAGCCTAAGCCTGTATAGCGATGTGGATAGAAATTATGTGAGCCTAGTAAATTTTCTGTGTTTGGTGAGTAGGCCATAATATTATCAACATAACTTGTGCCTGAACTCATATTAATTTCAATTTTAATGCCATAAGGGTTTCTTGTCATATTCGCCTCTTCTTGCCCAGTAAAACCAAGATCTAAACGAATACCGTAAGCGCCCATATCATGGAAAAATGATAAATCATCATAAGAGATGCCTAATTGTTCGAACAATGCAGGATTAATATCGACCATCACTTCCATACCTAATTGGTTGGCGTAATCTACGACTTTTTTAAACTCTGCTAATACCTTTTCCCGATCATCATTGATTTGCAATAAACTAGTAAAGACACGCTTAAAGCCGTATTTATGAGCCAAATCCAAATATGCTTTGTCCTTTTCAAATGTTGAACGTTCTGGATAAATTGAAATACCTAATTTTCCCATGTGATTGCCTCCTAAATTGTAAAACATAATAATGTATCTGCTTACATTGTAACAAAAAAAACAAAAGTGGTCTACACCTTTCCTATAGGAAATCTTATAAAAATTCCACTGGTTTGTTATCTTCTCTTTTGTTATGATAAAAAAGAACCTAATTGTCAGTGTGAAAGGAAGAGGAAAACAGATGAAACATAAGAAAATGCTTGCTGTTGCTTCAGTTGCAGCATTCACCTTGCTTTTAGCAGGCTGTAACACAACCAATAATAAAAGCACGACCGCAACGAGTGATTCTATCGCTAAATCCAGTGAAAGCAAAACAAAGGATTCGGTCGACTTAAATTCACTAGATTTACCACAACTAGATGACAAAGTTGCCGAAGATCAAGACTTAGTCCAAATGGTTACTTCAATGGGAAATATTGAAATCAAACTATTTCCTAAACAGGCTCCAAAAACTGTCGAGAACTTTATGAAACATGCCAAAGATGGCTATTATGATGGCTTGACTTTCCACCGCGTCATCAATAACTTTATGATCCAAGGCGGCGATCCTAGCGGTGATGGAACTGGCGGAAACAGCATCTGGAATAAACCATTTGAAGATGAATTTTCAAACCAGTTATATAACATTCGTGGCGCATTATCAATGGCGAATGCAGGGCCTAATACTAACGGCAGTCAGTTCTTTATTGTCCAAAATACAGATGATCAATCTGATGGTCTTTTATATGATGATTATCCAAAAGCAATCATTGATGCTTACAAAAAAGGCGGCTATCCTTCTCTTGATAAAAAACATACTGTTTTCGGTCAAGTAACCAAAGGAATGGATATTGTCGATAAAATTGCCAAAGTCGAAGTTGGTGCCAACGATAAACCAAAAACTGATGTTAAAATTGAAAAAATCAATATTCTTCAAGAAGCAAAAAAATAACAAAAAGTCAGAACGTATCTTCAGCGTACGTTCTGACTTTTTGTTATTTTTGAATCGCTTGTAATGCCTTTTCTGGCACTTGGTCTTGATTGACCTCTTCATACGTATTGATGTGGGCCCCTTTATTTGAGACTTTTAGATAATGATCTGTTTTTAATTCATGGTCCGCTGTGAAAGTTATTTCTCGCGTTTTGCCTTCCTCATCTGCGGCTACTTGCGTATAACTAGCAATTCCATAGCCATTAACACTATCGGCTTTCTTTGTTTTAACATACACATTTCCTTCTTTAACCAATGGATTTAATTGATCTAACACACCAGCTAATTCGCCAGAGTTCTTCTCTGCGTAAAACTTGGCCCCAAATAAACCACCACCAATAACAATTGCTGTCACCACTAAAAATTTAATAAATTTCATCACATAAATCCTCCCGAGTAATTATTCTCTGTTACTTCTTCCAAAGTATAGCAAGTTTTAAACAATCCTTCCTCGGGCGCAACGACCAGTTTTTTCTCAGACTTATGTCGTATTTTTGTTATTTTGAATAAATAACAAAACACTACTCTTCTATCAATAATTGACTTAATAATTGAATTTCTTGATTCTTAGTTAAGTCAATTGTTTTCATTGTAACCACTGTGGCTAAACCTAAATAGATTACCACCATTTTAGGAAATAATTCGACAAATTTTCCTTTGTCCATTTGTACATATTTTTTATCCAATAATAAACGCTCTTCAAAAAAAAGTTTGAAGCATTTGCTGCAATTCTTCTTCATAACCATGTGCTTTCATAAATAACGCCGTATAGATTTTTTGATGTTTTTGGGCAAATAATATAAAGTTCAGACCCAATGCAATCACTGGGTCTGAGGCACCAACGTCTGCTTTATAAAATAATTGCATACGATGAAATAACGATTTAATTAAGGTTCGTTTTAAATCGTCCATGTTGACAAATTCTAAATAAATTGGCTGCGTAGAAATCCCCATAGTATCTGCAATATTTCTAGCAGTTAAATTAGAAAAACCTTTATCTACTAAAATTTTTTCAGCTACGTTTAAGATTTTTTCCTTTGTATATACCTTCGTTCTAACCATTTTCATTATATATATAATATTTTACACTTTTTTATGCGTTTCTTTTCTCAAAATTTTCTATACATTTCAAAAAAATTGAGAATTTTCATCACCTATAAACAAATAGGTCCAGAACAAAAGGTCATCACCTTTTGTTCTGGACACTAAACGGCTGCACTCTTTATTCTTCTATTTGTTTGCCTTGCTCTTTGGCAAGCTCATTTTTATCATAAGCTACAAAGAACGGATAGTAAATCAAGATGGCCACTAGAATTAAAACAATATTCAAAACAGCAGCACGCCAATCGCCACCTGTCGCCATAAAGGCGCCAATTGGCCCTGGTAAGGTCCAAGGTGCGGTAAAGACAACTTCACTTACTAAACCTAATTTAGTGGCAAACCAAGCAATCGTTGCTAAAACCATTGGTGCAAAGATAAAAGGAATCATTAAAATCGGATTTAAGACAATCGGTACACCGAAAATAACTGGCTCATTAATATTAAAAATAGACGGTGCTAAAATAGCTTTTCCTAGTTTTGAACCATATTCTGATTTTGCCCGAAAGGCTAATAATATAGCTAAGCCAATTGTGGCTCCAGCACCACCAATCCAAATGAACCATTGGTAAAAAGGCTCTGCCGCAATCCGAGGCAATGCTTCGCCAGCTGCTTTAGCAGTCGTGTTTTCCTCTAATAGTTGTAGCCATAGAGGACGCGCCAACGATCCTACGATTGAAGCACCGTGAATCCCAAAGAACCAGAAAAATGTGGTTAAAAAGACTAACAGCAAGACATTCAATAAAGAATCTGCTGCTTGAACTAGTGGTCCTACTAAGTTCCCTACAAATGTGTGCCAATCAAAGCCTAAATAATAAGTGATTGAACCAATCAATAACATGACAATTAACGTCGGCGTCAATGATTCAAATGAACGAGCAACAGCAGGTGGAACGTTATCAGGCATTGTAATTTTGAACTTAGACTTATCTGTTACTCGATAGATTTCGACAGCAATAATTGACGTCACAATCCCGACAAACATCCCTGCGCCACCCAAATTAGCCATTGGTAAAACAAACCCAGAAACGCCAGCTGCTTTACTGGCTTCTTCAGGAATCGCTACAGGTACTAATGTTAATAAAAAAGCAATCGTAGCCAAAATCCCTCCAGAGACTTGATCAAGATTATATGATTTCGCTAAACTAGCGCCAATGCCAAAAGTCGCATATAACGCCATAATGTACATTGTCATTCGGTAAGGCAGTAAGATTGTAGCAGCATTACTTGTTAAAAATTGAGTAATGCCCCAAGATTCTGGTAACGGCGGAAACGCAATAATTAGAAAAAAAGAACCGACAATAATTAAAGGTAATGTCGCAATAATTCCATCCCGCACCGCACGTAAATGGCGCTGATTGGCAATTTTAGCCATTGGTCCAGCTAGATGATTTTCAATCCAAACAGTCAGTTTATCTAACATAAATAACACTCTCCTCTGTTTTTCTCTTAAAAAATAACTCCTTTAATCAGCCATAAATAAGAGATAATCTCTAATAAAATAAGAGAAATTAAAAACAACCAAATAAAACGCTTACAAAAACCTGTTTTCGTTTCAATAAAATAATGACTATACGCTAACGCAAAAGCAATCCCAACAGGCAAAAAAATCATGGCACCAATATTAAACGGCAGATTGAAAGTCCATAATAAAACACTCGGCAACAGGACACCACATAAGAGCCCCATACTAAAAAGAAAACCAGCACTTTTAACTGAAAACTTAGGAACAATTGCTTGATTGTTTTCCATTTCAATTTCGCTCCTTTCGTTTGTTATTTTGTTACATTTAAAATTATAAGCTATTAAAAATATTATTTCAATCTATTCGCTGATTTAATACTAATTTTAAAATAAAAAACCAGTTCACTGAGTGAACTGGTTTTATGCTTATTCGACAAATTCAAATTCAAAATTACCAATCCGAACAATGTCGCCATCTTTCGCGCCACGTGCTCGTAATGCCTCATCGACACCCATACCACGTAATTGACGTGCAAAACGCATTACTGTTTCATCATGATCGAAATTCGTCATTTCAAATAATTTTTCTAATTTTTCACCAGATAAAACCCATGAAGCATCTGGTTCACGATCAATCGTAAATTCTGGACCTTCTGGTTGGAAGCCATAACGAACGGTTTCTTCCTCTACTACTTCATCTTCATATAATGGGAATTCAGGCGTTACTTCCAACAAGTCAGCTGTTGCATTTAATAAAGGTTCAATACCTTTACGAGTAACCCCAGAGATTGGGAAAATAGGTAGCTCATCAGCATACTCATCTGTGCGTTCCTTCGCAAGTTGCTCTTTAAATTTCGCTAAATTCTCTTCTGCTTCAGGCATGTCCATTTTATTGGCAACAATAATTTGAGGTCGCTCCATCAAACGTAAATTGTGTGAAGCCAATTCTTTATTGATTGCCAAATAATCTTCATAAGGATCGCGTCCTTCCATACCACTCATATCAATGACATGTAAAATAACACGCGTCCGTTCAATGTGGCGTAAAAACTGTGTTCCTAAGCCGACACCTTGAGAAGCTCCTTCAATTAAGCCTGGCAAATCTGCTGCAGCGAAGCTTCGACCGTCACTAGTAGTCACCATCCCTAAGTTTGGAACTAACGTCGTAAAATGATAGGCACCAATTTTCGGACGAGCGGACGAGATAACAGAGAGTAACGTTGATTTCCCTACAGAAGGAAACCCAACTAAGCCAACATCTGCTAAAACTTTTAATTCTAATTCGATTTTACGTTCTTGGCCCGGTTCGCCGTTTTCGGCAATTTCTGGTGCAGGGTTTCTTGGGGAAGCAAAGCGAATATTCCCGTGACCACCGCGTCCGCCTTTTGCTACTACTAAGGTCTGACCATTCTCAATTAAATCCCCAATTAAAGCTCCAGTTTCTGCATCACGAACTGTTGTACCTGGTGGAACTTTGACAAGTAAATCTTCTGAACCACGACCGTGCATTCCTTTACTCATACCATTTTCTCCAGGTGTCGCCTTAAAATGACGATTAAACCGGAAATCCATTAATGTGCGTAATCCTTCTTCAACAACTAAAACAACGTCGCCACCGCGACCGCCATCACCACCAGCGGGACCCCCGTCTGGTACATATTTTTCTCTACGGAAAGCAACCATTCCGTCGCCGCCTTTACCAGCTTTGACATCAATCGTCACTTGATCTAAAAACATGGACATATAATTTGTCCTCCTATTCTACTTCTACTATCTTTAATCACCTCAAAAAGCATGATTCGAAAGTCTTTATTATTGTATCGGGAAAACAACCGTTTGTCTAGCAATTCTAGTTAGTTATCGTTGGAAAAAGCAAAATTTCTCATGAATCTTTCGCTTTCTTTTTGTCGCTTCGCTATCAGTCTTTTGACAAAAAAATTTTAGAGGTTCATACTATAGATAGTTGAAGAAAATCACTTTTTCAGCAAGGGTCCAAAGAAACACAAACATCTAAAGGAGGAATTTTTGTTATGACAGTCAAAGTAGGAATTAACGGTTTTGGAAGAATTGGTCGTTTAGCCTTTCGCCGAATAAAAGAAGTTTCTGATGATATTGAAGTTGTGGCAATCAATGATTTGACTAGCCCAACAATGTTGGCTCACTTATTACAATTTGACTCTACGCATGGCACCTATCCTGGCACCGTGACAGCCACTGAAAATGGCATTGTGGTTGACGGCGAAGAAACCCGTGTCTACGCAGAACCAGATGCAAGTAAAATCCCTTGGGTTAAAGAAAACGGAGTAGACATTGTCCTTGAATGTACAGGTTTTTATACCTCTGAAGAAAAAGCACAAGCTCATTTAGATGCAGGTGTGAAACGTGTGGTTATCTCTGCTCCTGCAGGCGCAATGAAAACAATCGTTTACAACGTCAATGATGATACACTTGATGCCAACGATAAAATCATTTCTGCTGGTTCATGTACGACAAACTGTCTAGCACCGATGGCTTACTTCTTAAATAACGAATTCGGTATTGAAGTTGGTACCATGACAACTGTCCATGCCTACACATCAACACAAATGCTATTAGATGGCCCTGTTCGTGGCGGAAATCTTCGTGCGGCACGCTCTGCTGCAGACAATACTATTCCCCATTCAACTGGTGCTGCTAAAGCAATTGGCTTAGTTATTCCAGAACTTAATGGAAAATTACAAGGCCATGCCCAACGTGTTCCCGTTGTGGATGGATCCTTAACAGAATTAGTTAGCATTTTAAAAACAAAAGTAACAGCTGATCAAGTAAATGAAGCAATGAAAAAACACACCATTGATAACCCTTCTTTCGGTTATGATGATCGTGAAATTGTTTCTGGAGACATAATCGGCACGACAGAAGGTTCGATTTTTGACCCAACGCAAACAGAAGTAACGACAGCTGGCGATTTCCAATTAGTGAAAACTGTGGCTTGGTATGACAATGAATATGGTTTTACTTGCCAAATGATTCGCTTATTGGAAAAATTCGCTAATTTATAATTCCAATGAATAAAAAACTGCCTTGCATAAATTAATGCAAGGCAGTTTTTTTAATGTTTACTTTGACAACTTTGACAAATACCATGAAAAGTTAAGCGATGATCTTTGACTAAAAAATGATACCGACTTTCAACAATTTGCTCTACTTCACCAAGCAAGTCTTCTTCCACTTCCTCAATTGTGCCACATTCTAAGCATAACAAATGGTGGTGAAAGTGTTTGGCGCCTTCTTTTCTTAAATCATAGCGAGCTAAACCATCGTTAAAGCTCACTTTATCAACGACTTTTAAGTCTGTTAAAATTTCTAGCGTTCGATAGACTGTTGCTAGACCAATTTCCGGACTTTTTTGTTTTACCAAGAAGTAAATTTCTTCTGCTGATAAATGATCTTTTTCATTTTCCAATAATACAAGTACGGTTGCTTCCCGTTGTGGTGTTAATTTAAAGCCTGATTCATGTAATTGTTTTTTTGTCTTTTTTAAAGCAGCAGTCGAATCCATTATTACAGCTCCTTGTTTAGAATGATTACAAATTAAGAAACTTAATTTATCAATCAAATTAAAATAATTATAAAAGAAATAACTGTAATTTGCAAGATATTCTCAATTAGCTACCTTAATTTTTTTCTTTTGATTGTTCCAACGAGCCAATTAGAATTGTTTTACCATCTTCTTGTTTAATTAATTTTTGTTTCATTAAATGACCTAAAGCGCGTTTAAATTGAGCTTTACTAATGCCAAAGGTTTGTTTAATTTCATCAGGGCTTGATTTATCGGTGAAAGGAATTTGGTGATCGTTTGCTCTTTCTAAGAAAGTTAGAATCATTAACGCATCATCGCTGATTACTTCATGACTTCTTGGTTTTAATGAAAGATTCAATACGCCGTCCGGCCGCACGCCAATCACACGTCCCACTACTTTTTCACCTAAACGTGGTTCTTGGAAACGTTCAGAAGGATGGATAAATCCAATGTATAAATCATCAGTTAAAATATACGTTCCTGCAAGTTTCAGACGATACACATGCCCAGTTAAGTTTTGGTTTTGCATTTCAGCATTCCCGCGTTTTGCCATGGCTTTAAAGACTTTTTCATCTGCTAATTCGCCCCAAATGCGGTCTTTACTGTCCACTTTTAAAGTAACCATTACTCGGTCTTCTTTTTTAGGCCAAAGTTCCCGCATGGTTGGTAATTCATCCAACGAAATAACGACATCTTTATCTGGTAAGCCAACATCCACAAAGACACCTAAATCACGTCTCGTTCCTGTGACAGTACCAAAGCCATAGCTACCAATGCGCACAGTAGGAATTGTAGTTGTCAGTGCTGGCTCTTGTTTTTGATTTAAATAACCAAACCCTTCTACAGCCTCCCCTATAGCATGCGTACCTTCTTCTTTTTTTAAACGGAATGTGATGCCATTTTTTTGAACAAAATAAAATTGTTCATTTTCATCGACCACAATGCCGGTAAATGTTGTTGCTAGTAATTCTCTCATTTATCATTAACTCCTCAAGGAAAATCAATCGAACAAAAGATTTCCGCTTTTGTTCGATTGTTTCTATTTTCTTTTATTGCCCTGCATTACGAGAAGCGTTCCCTTTGAACCAACCTGTTTTAGCATTGATTGTAACTAAATACATGTGAACATTTTTCTCTGTAGTGCCTTCTAATAATTTTGATTGATTGTTGGTTGCATAAAGATTGTAGTAACCTTCGCCATTCACAATTTTGGCAGGTTCTAAAGAATATCCGCCAGGAACCACATAGCCACGAGCAATCACTGTGTCTAAGACTTTTTCTTTCACACCTGGTGCCCATGTCCACGCTGGATTGCTACTATCAGCGATATCGGCAGCATCTGGCGCATAAAGCGGACTAGTGTACACCCCGTCACTGTTCGGTGCCGTGTAGCCATTCGCTTCTGTTTTTGCTGTTTCTTCCTTCTTAGCGTTCTCTTTTTTCGCGGCAGCAGCTTGTTTCGCTTGTTCTTCTGCTTGTTTTGCTTGCTCTGCGGCAGCTTGTTCTTCTGCAATTCTTTTCTGTTCTTCTTCAACCTTGGTTAACGCTTGGTCAGCTGTCGTGACTTGTTTGATCAGTTCTTTTTTCAGCTTATCACTTGTTACTTTATCTACTTCTGCCTTAGCAGCTTGATACGTGTCTCGATTCAGCTGATTGGTAGTTTTTCCATCTTTATAAATGACCTCAACCGCTTTTTTAGCTTTTTGTAATTGGTTGTATTGTTGGTTCGCTTGATCGATTGCTTGGTTCATCAATTGGTCAAACGGATCATTTCCTGTTAATTTCTTTATGGAAATTGGTTGATCAGCAGCTAGAATCGCCGGTTTCAACTCATTGCCATTGACAATCGGGGCCTCAAATAATTGGTTGATTTGTTGAATGATTTGTTGTTTCTCTTTCAATGTTTGAATTTGTTTATTTAATTGAGAATACTCTTCTGAATCTTTAATTTCCGCGACTTGTTTTGAGAGTTTTTCTGGACTAACAGTCACCATATCGGGTTTAATAAAAACTTGCTCCTTTGTGGTATAAAAGGCTGCTAGTTCATCTTTCAGCGTATCTGTTTTCTTGGATAGTGCCGCCGCCTCTTGCGCGGCAGCTTTTTGCGTTTGATCATGATACGCCCAAGCACTACCTCCAGCTAATAAAACAACCGCAAGCGCAACGAAAGCCACTTTTTTTGATGGTTTCTTTGGAGCAGGCGCTGGTTGAGCATTCCCAGTTTCATTCATCGGTGGTATCACACCTGAATCTGAAACTTTTTCCTCGGTTGTATCAGCTTCGCTCGGTTCCTCTAGCGACGCTGCACTTGTTAACCCTTCTTCAGAATCTGAAATGGATTCAGTTGGTGTTTCGGCTTGGGTTAATACTGCCTCACCGCTGTTTTCTAACTCTTGGGTCTCTGCTGTTTCTTCTGATGGATTTTCAGACATTTCTGTATCTGCTCGATGCGCTTGAATATAAGCTTGCAAAGTTTCGTTTGGTGTTACATCTTGATCTTCTATCGGTGGTTGTGAAAAAATTTCTTCTTCAGAAGTGGTAGAGATAACTTCAGTTCCTGAAATCTCTGTTAAAGCTTCCTCTTCTGACTTCACTGTCTCAGATACCTCAGCTGTTTCTGCTTCAACAGTAGTTGTTTCTTCTGTTGTTTCCTCTAAATTAACTGCTTCGTCCGTTGCTAGTTTTTCTTCTGTTGAATGAGTAGGCATCGCTTCTGTCGCTGGTATCGTTTCCTCCACCGAATCATGAGTCTCCTCACTAGCCCCTTCTTGAAGCACTGCTTCTGAATCAGAAACATCCTCTGAATCAGAGACTATTAAGTTATCTTCTATCGACTCTTCTTTTTTGTCATCATTACTTTCTTCTTCAGGTGATTCGCCAAACAGTTCCATCACATGGCCTAAGCTCATATCTTTTAACTCAGACCATTCAATATTCTCATTTAATTGATCTTCATGTTGTTCATTTTCCTGTGTTTTAAAATCTATATTTGTTGAAGTCGTTTCCGCTTCTTCTTTATCAACTGTTGTGTCAGTTAGTGAATAGCCACATGTTGGGCAGGTCGTTAATTCTGCATCGAATTCGTTCCCGCACTTCGGACATTTCTTTGTCATTCTTCCGCCTCACATTCTGCTAATATTCCATTACTTCTAATTTACCACAACTTGCGCCTTCTTCCAATAACTAGCAATGACATTTAGAGACTTTTTAAAAATCAAAAGCGGCTCTTCTCGCATGCACGAAAAGAGCCGCTAAACGGTATGTTTATTCTAAAAAGTCTTTTAATTGTTTTGAACGAGAAGGATGTCTTAGTTTTCTTAACGCTTTTGCTTCAATTTGACGAATACGTTCGCGAGTGACACCGAAAACTTTTCCGACTTCTTCTAGCGTACGTGTCCGACCATCATCTAAACCAAAACGTAAACGTAAAACATTTTCTTCACGGTCTGTTAAAGTATCCAGAACATCTTCTAGTTGTTCTTTTAACAATTCGTAAGCTGCATGTTCAGCAGGACTTGTAGCATCTTGGTCTTCAATGAAATCACCTAAATGTGAATCATCTTCTTCACCAATTGGTGTTTCTAAAGAGACTGGCTCTTGTGCGATTTTTAGGATTTCACGAACTTTTTCTGTTGGTAAATCCATTTCCGCACCAATTTCTTCTGGCGTTGGTTCTCTACCTAAATCTTGCAATAGTTGGCGTTGAATCCGAATCAATTTATTGATTGTTTCAACCATGTGAACAGGAATTCGAATTGTTCTAGCTTGGTCCGCAATTGCCCGCGTAATCGCTTGACGAATCCACCAAGTAGCATACGTAGAGAATTTGAACCCTTTACGGTAGTCAAATTTTTCAACAGCTTTCATTAAGCCCATATTACCTTCTTGAATTAAATCCAAGAATTGCATACCACGACCTACATATCGTTTGGCAATTGAAACAACCAAACGTAAGTTAGCTTCTGCTAAACGTTGTTTTGCTTCTTGATCGCCTTCTTCAATTTTAAGTGCCAATTCAACTTCTTCTGCAGCAGTTAATAATTGAACGCGCCCAATTTCTTTTAGGTACATACGCACGGGATCATTAATTTTAACACCTGTTGGCGCAGATAAGTCTTCTGCTTGGGCCTTTTCCGCTTCTTTTTCATCTTTTTTCAAGCTATGTTCACTTGGGTCTCCATTTTCATCGACTACGCTGATACCAGCATCTTCAACTTTTTGGATTAATTTTTCCATAGCTTCTGCATCCAAAGTATACGGTGTGGCTAATTGATTCGCTAAATCATCATAAACCACTGTTCCTTTAGGCTTGTTTTCTTTGATAAATGCTGCCACTGCAGCTTCATATTTTTTACTTGTTTCTTTTTCCATGAAAGAAGGCCCCCTTCATTTTTCGGTTCACACTTGAAATAACTGATAAATCACCGGGACTTATCAAAATAAAATGAACAAAACGCTTAGTTCTATTCATTTATTACTTAAGTAAATGTTCGTTGAGCTTTAAGCTGTCGAGCCAATTGGATAATCTCCATTGTTAATTCGGCTTCAAGCTGTTGGTTGCCCACTCGTTTTGCTTCTTGCTGTTGAATCTTTTTCTGCTCAATTGCCTCTGCAATACTTGATAAGGCAATTACATGTAATAAATCGGCAACTTCTCGCTCAGAGCTTTCTTCCGATAAATTCTGATACGCAATTTCAATTGCTAATTGTTTGGTTTGATTATCTTGCAAAAAATTAATAAAATCGGCAATGTCGAAACTTTGATGCAGTGTCGCATAACTTTCTAGCAAGAAATATAATTCTTGGTATTCATCATGAGCGAACGAAAAATCTGGCAATTGTTGAACGGTTTGCCGTACTCCTTGTTCATTCATTAAACGAAATAATAAAGAACGTTCTGCTTTTTGAACTTGTGTTAACGGTAACTTGTTCTGGACGTGATTCTCTTCAAAAACAGGTTCTTCCATTGGTGGTGGCATCATTTCATCTTGATAAAATTGTTGCCGTTCTTGCCGTTGGACTGAACGTTGCTCTTGCTTCAATTGATTGAATTGTTCTTCTAAACTATGAACAGAAAGTTGAAATTCCTGAGCAATTTGGTTTAAATAACGATCACGTTCCAAGGGAGATTGAACATTGGTTAACTCCCGTAACAATTCGTTCACATAATCCAATTGTTCTTTTTCATTATTCATGTTTCTAGTTAACCGATGATAATTCATTTTAAAACTAAAAACTGTTTCTCGGCCATGATTGGCTAAATTTTGAAAAGCTTCTGCGCCATATTTCCGCACATATTCATCAGGATCCAGCTTTTCAGGGATGCTGACAATACTCAAGTCAAAATGACTGTTTTCTTGCAATAATTGAATCGCACGGTTTGTGGCTTGAACACCGGCATTATCGCCATCGTAACAAATAACTACTTCCTTAGCGACCCGTTCCAAACGCCGAATTTGTTCATTGGTCAAACTAGTCCCCATTGAAGCCACACCACTTTTTACGCCTGATTGCCAAGCAGCGATAACATCCATGAATCCTTCAAAAAGCAAGACTGTATTTTCTTTACGAATTTCTTTTCTGGCTTTATCAAAGTTAAACAGCGTTTCTCGCTTATTAAAAAGTGTTGTTTCAGGACTATTCAAGTATTTAGGCATCTCATCCCCTGGAAAATCAGCTGTTTTTAACAAGCGACCAGAAAAGGCGATGACATTGCCTTGGGGATCATTAATTGGAAACATGATTCGTTGATAGAAACGATCCAAAAACGTACCGTTATCTCTTTGGACAAACAGCCCAGAAGGCTCAAAAAGCGTTTCATCCAGTTGTTCATTTTTAAAAACTTGACTTAAGAAATCACGTTTTTGCGGCGCAAATCCAATTTGAAAGGTCTCAATTAGTTCTTGTGTTAACCCCCGCTCTAATAAATAGTTTAATGCGGGTTCGCCAATTTTAGTATTCACTAAAATATGATGGTAAAGTTCTGCGGCTTTACTATGCAGTTGTAACAAACTCCGTCTTTGTTGGTTTTCTGGGGTATCCGCTACTTCACGCGGCTCTGACCAATCAAAGTCCACAGATAAATGTTCCAAATCTGCAACACGTTTCACGGATTCTGGAAAACTAATGCCTTCAATTTCTTGCAAGAAATTAAAAACAGTTCCACCTTTCCCGCAGCCAAAACAGTGAAAAATTTGTTTGTCTTCTGCTACTGAAAATGAAGGGGAACGTTCTTCGTGAAACGGACATAAACCCATATAATTTTTACCGGATTTTTTTAACTGGACATACTGCCCAATAATATCTACTATATTCGTTCGGTGACGAACTTCCTCAATGACTTCCTGAGGAATGCGTTGTGCCATTGTCCTCACCTCCTAAGAATAGCATTGTGCTAACTCATGTGATTGACCGTTTAAAAAACGCACTGTCATTTCAGTGCGAATTCCAATGGACACATTTACACATGATTTATTGTATCACATAATCTCTGTTTTTCAAGTATCTTGTTTCAACTCACCAAAAAAAGAAAGTATCTAGGACAAAAGTCATCCTGACTCCTGCCCCAGACACTAACTCTTAAAATAATCAGTGAAACATCAAGCTTGCTCCGACTTCCTTCAAGATTTAAAGAAGAACTGCATTTCTGGAGACGAATACTTTTAGCTCAACCTCTGTTTTTTATAAATCTTTAATTGTTTTTCCAGCACGTTTCATTTGTACGAAACCAATTGCTACACGCACCACAATATTAATGGCCATCATAATAAAGAAGAGACCCATTGTTTGCGAAGTTAAGAAACCAATTTCTAAAATGTTGTGGAATAACATAGCTGCTACATAAATACCAATAATAGTACTGAAAACCAAGAAAATGCGTAATGGATTGAAAGGCAGACATGCTCGAACAACAGCCATACAGCTAATTCCAACTAATAAATAATACATTAACGTCGTGGTGTCTAAAGAAGAAAATCCTTGATTTTGTCCAATCAGATAAACAGCAATGATATTCGCTACAACTAAAAGCGCATTAACAGACGCATTTTTCAAAGCCGTTGGTAAAAACTTCCCGACAACTTTTCGTTTGTCCCCTTCGAAAGATAAGAAGAAGGCTGGATATCCTTCAATTGCTAAATCAATCAAGGTCACTTGAATCGGAATGAACGGGAACGCAATGGCTGTTAAGGCACAAATGATTGAGAGAATAAACGAATAAATCGTTTTAATGAAGAAAACGCTGGAAACTCGAGTTACATTATTTACCACACGCCGTCCTTCAAACAAGACATCTGGTAACGTTGTAAAATCAGAATCTAGTAAAACTAGATTAGAAATTTGCCGAGTAGCGCCATCTCCTTCTGCCATAGCGATACTACAATCCGCTTCTCGTAACGCCAAAACATCGTTGACGCCATCGCCGGTCATCGCCACCACATGCTCTGTGTCTTTCAACTCACGTACAATGGTTCGTTTTTGCTGAGGAGATACACGTCCGAACACCGTGTATTGCTGAACTGCTTCACGCACTTCTGCTTCTGTCGTTTTGGTCGACAAATCAATATAAGACTCATAACCAGGTAGCCCAGCACGACGAGCAATATTTGAAACAGTCACCGGATTATCGCCAGAAATTACTTTTAAGTCGATTCCTTCTTCTTTTAGATAAGCCAGTGTTTCTTTGGCATTTTGGCGAATTGGATCATCAATTTCTAGAATTGCTAACGGCTCTAAATAAGGCATTTTGGTTTCGTTTAACGGTTGTTGCTCCGCAATAGCTAACATCAAGACGCGATACCCATTCTCTTGTGCTGTAAAAACAGCTTCTGGCAACCGACTATCGTCTACCAAACGCTCAGGAGCCCCTAAATAAACTGTCCCAATTTCTGGAAATTCAATAGCTCCCCATTTTCGTTCAGAAGAAAAAGCCAAGACTTCTTTTGCGCCAAATCGATTGGATACTTCATAATGATCACGAATTGCTTGCATTGTAATATTATTATCCGTACTTTCAGATAGGTAGCTTCCGATAATCTGCGGGAAAAGTTCTTCATATTGGTCATGCAAGATAATCGCCTTTTGCACTTTCATTTTACCTTCTGTAATCGTTCCAGTTTTATCTAAACACAAAGTGTCCACATGGGCCAATGTTTCAATTGAGTACATATCTTGTACTAGAATACGTTTTTTGGCTAACTTAATGACACCTGTTGTCAGCGCAATACTAATTAATAGTACTAATCCTTTTGGTAACATCCCTAACAAAGCAGCTGCAGAAGCAACAACAGATGTTTTAATGCCAGCATCTCTTAACCAAAAAGCTTCAACAAATAAAATAATCCCCAGAGGAATAATCACCCAACTTGTAAATTTAGAGACTTTACGAATCGAATTGACTAACTCTGATTGAATTGGTTTATGCACTTTGGCTTCTTGGGTGATTTTCACAGCATAGTTTTCGGCACCAACGTGGATAACACGGGCATAGGCTTGTCCGCTAACAATGAAACTTCCAGAAAGCAAGGTATCGCCGATTTCCTTTTCAATTAAATCTGATTCACCTGTTAACAACGCTTCATTCGCTTCGACTTTACCGTCAATAACTTCCATATCAGAAGGAACTTGTTCCCCTGCAGAGATAACAACAATATCTTCCATAACTAGTTCTTTTGTATCAATTTCTTGTTGTACGCCATTTCGAACAACATGAACATTTTCTTTTGCCACAATAGATAATTTTTGAACTAAATTACGGGCATGAATTTCTTGGAAAATCCCGATTGACATGTTCACAATAATAATCGCTAAGAAAGCCAGATTGGAATACGCTCCGACAAATAGTAAACAAACAGCGATTGCAAAGTTTAAAAAGTTGAATAACGTCATGACGTTATCAAAAATAATATCTTTTGTAGATTTTGCTACATTTTCCTCATAATTATTTTGAAGGCCTAACTCTTTCTGCTTGGCAACTTCTTCTGTACTTAACCCTTTTTTCAGGTCGACTTTATTCAACATCCAGCTCTTTCCCTACCTTTTCAATTAATCAGTTACATCCCTTCTAGTTTACTTGCATTTTCATGAAACTGCAAGAAAAGCCTAAAAAATTCCTGTAAGTTGAAAGAATTCTTTAGACTTTTCTCGTTTTAATTTAACTTTTCAATAAACCAACGATTCATTTTGACAATTTCTGCATAGAACATATTGCCACCATTTTGATAAAGGTAACCACCGTTGTAAACTAACGCTTGCCAACGATAATAACGATATTTCGTATTTTGGTCATTCCCTAGCAACGGTGAAAGGACTTCTCTTGAATATTCTTCTGCTAACTCTGTCGTGTGTTTCCCGCCACGTTCTTTAACAAACTGAATATAATCCAGTCCATAATTATATGCTTGTACGCCTGTCCACTCATCGCAGCCAGCTTCTTTTGCTTTCGCTAACGCTTCCGCGAGAAATTTTACGCCATGTGCGATACTTTCCTCTGGTGTTTCAATCACTTCTTGTTGTCCATAAACACTTTCACTGCTCTGCATAATATCGCCAGATTTCCCTTTAGATTCTGTATAGATAATCGCTAAAGCTAATGTTTTGTATTCAGGTATTTTATTTTTTTTGACTTCTGCTTCTACTTGTTTTTCAAAGGTCATTACCGTTTCAACATTTTGATGTATTTTATAGCCAAGATAGCCAAGACCAGCAACTAAACCAACAAACAAAAGTAGCATGATTTTATAAATTATTTTTCTTACTCTACGCATCGAATCATCCAAACTTTTTCTTTTAAGATACGTTCTATGTTACTTGAAATAACTGAAAAAAGCGAAGTTTTTGTTACTTCTTTAGTTTTATTTAATAAAAGTAACTTTTTTGTGAACAAACCGTAACTTCGCAAGATTGAACGTTTTCACCTAGAATAGAATAACAAGTAATTTTGTTCTATTGGCGCTTATTTATTGCATCAAAAAAGCCCAGATAAGAATGAACAAAATTCTTTTCTAGGCTTGACTTTATACAACTTATCTATTCTTTTAACAAACAGTCAAATGTTTTATGGAATTTTTTTCCCAGTCATTTCTTCATAGTCTCTACTCATCATTCTCCAAGCTTTTTCAATATCTTTGTTCAATCCAAACAATCCGCTTCTACCAACAATATAAATATCAGGTCCTGCAGCATCAATTCGCTTAAATGAATTTCTATTCGATGAGCCGTCCATTTCAATTACATAACGATACCCTTTTTCTTCACGTAAATTACGAAGAGCAACAATTTTATCAAGTGTTCCTTCAATAAATCGTTGGCCAGCAAAGCCTGGATCAACGGTCATGATTGTGATTTTATCCAACAATTCAATATATGGAAAGATTGATTCAATAGGCGTTTCGGGATTAAGGACGATCCCTGCTTTAAGATTAGCATTGTGAATTTGGTCAATTAGGCGAAATGCTAGACCATCTAAAACCTCTGCATGCATACAAATCCATTCACATTTGATATCTACTAGTTGTTGTACCCAAAAGCTTGGATTCGTAACCATTAGATGGGCAGATACTGGGAGCTTCGAAATTTTTCTTAACTCCTCAATAAACCACGGAGATAGCGTGATATTTGGCACATAGTGACCATCCATGATGTCTATATGATACGAAGCAACATGATCATTCAAAAAGGTGATTTGTTGTTTAAACTTGTCCAAATCCATCGTCATTAGTGACGGAGAAAATTCAACTTTGTTCATTCTAATTTTCAACTCTTTCTATCTGATTATTTGGTTGATGTTTTTGAAAATTTTTCTAACTCGTTATATTCAGACGTTGACACATCTCTGATAGGCAATATAAATTGCATTAATTTTGTTGCGCTTTTTCATTTTGTTTAGAAAATCTGAATATCTTCCAAGTTTATCTCCTCTTCTTCTTTTTCTACTAAAGCGTCCATATCTTTCTCAGTTACATCTTTCTTAATAATAGCTAAAACTAAACCGGTAACCACTGCGTTTACAACAATTGCAATCACGCCAGCCAGCGGTTTACTCATTGTTGGAATCATTAAAACACCGCCAAATGGAACTGTCGCATCTGCCCCTAAGATTATTGTTGTTGCGCCACCCACGAAGCCACCAATCGCTGTAGCAATGACTCCTCGGACAATATCATTCATAACTAAAGGAATAACACCTTCAACAATGTTAATCACGCCCATTGGTACGGCAGACTTTAACGTTTCAACTTCTAGTTTTGTATAAATATTTTTTCTAAATAATTTAGCAAAGAAGAAAGCTAATCCAAAGCCTATTGGCGTTGCTGTATTTACTAATTGCAATGCTGTAATTGGTCCATTAAGTCCTTCCGCTTGCATTGTCAAAACAAAGGCAAAAACAGTTTTGTTAATGGGTCCGCCATAGTCTATACCACTTAATAAACCAATTACACCACCAAAAATTAATAATGACGAGTTACCTAAGCTATCTAAAAAGTTCGTTAATAATGAAGTAAATGCCGTTATTGGGGTCCCGATAATATATACCATGATTAATCCACCAGTAATTGAGGTTAAAAATGGAATAATTAATGTTGGCATTAACCCTCTCGCCCAATTGGGTAATTTCACATATTTCAAAATAGCTAATACAAGATATCCTGCCAAGTAACCACCTAAGATACCACCAATAAAGCCAGCGCCAACTGCATTCGCAGTTAAACCAATAATAAAGCCCGGAGCAATTCCAGGTTTACCGGCGATTGAAAAGGAAATGCCAGTAGATATAACAACTGGAAGTAAGCCTAAGCCAGCGCCACCCATAGTAGCTAAAGCATCCCAAAGCGAAAATTCACCTGGTACCAAGGTTCCTTGACTTGAGCCACCAAACCCCATACCAATTGCAATTAAAAAGCCAGCACCACAGACAATTGGAATTAAATATGAGATTGCTGTTAATAAATGACCTTTAAGATTTAACTCTTTTAGTTTTTTCATTTTTATCCTCCTAAACATTGTTCTTTTATTTTATTTTCTATTTAAAAAAATTACTGTTGTGGATTCTTCTGTAGAAAATATCCACAATATGCTGTCTTAGTAATTTCATTAAGAGAATGCCTTCACTACATCCTCTGGCGATTTTGATTGAAGGAATTCTCTCACTACTTCATCATTTCCGAGTTTTCTGGCAAACAATGATAATAGTTTAAGATGGCTAGTTGTTTCTTTATGATCATTGCCCACAGCAAAAAGAATGATTCCTTTTACGCCATTATCATCTAAAGATTCCCAAGGAATTTCTGTACTATTAATACCGATGGCCACGCCTATTTTTTTTACATACGCACTTTTGCCATGTGGAATGGCTAGATAGTTTCCGATGCCCGTTTGGCCTTCCGCCTCTCTATCATAGATATCTTTTATAAAGCCTTTTTCCTCTGAAATATTGCCATTTTCAAGTAAAAGATTGGCTAATTCTTTTAACGCTTCCTCTTTTGTATTTACATTCATATTCGTTTTAACGGTTTTTAAGTCAATGATATCCTTTACTTCCATTACAATTCCTCCTAGAAGATTACTTTTCTTGTGTCATAACTTCTTCTGCTTTTTCAATTAGTTTAGTGGGTGATTTTACAGCAACTTCTGTAGGTACTTGAATGATTCGTTTCCCATCAAAACGCTCTCTTCCAGAAATTTTTACATCAATGGCTAATATAACAATGTCCGCTTCCTTAATTTGTTCATCCGTTAGTTTGTTTTCAATCCCAATGGTCCCTTGTGTTTCTACATGGATCTCAACTCCTGCTTTTTTTGCAGCGTTCTCCAATTTTTCTTGTGCGATATATGTGTGAGCAATTCCTACTGTGCAGGCTGCTACGCCGACTATCTTCATTATTTTTCCTCCTCAAATTTTTCTATATTTTTATAAAAATCTGTTTCTGTTTTTAAACACAACAGCTTTTCTAAGAAGTCTTCATTTGCTAATTTTCTAGTAAATCGACTGATTTCTTTTTTTACTTTTAACCGTTCATTTTCTTTTAGTAAGATGACAATAATTAATTTCACTTGCTTAATGTCTGCCGTCCATTCTTGGATTTCTGTTTTTAAGCCAATCAGATATATTTCACTTTTTTTCAAGAGTGCATTTTCTAAATGTGGCAAGACAATTTGCTCTGCAATCTGATTACTTCCCATCTTCTCACGATTTACCAAAGATTCCTCAATCTGCTTTTTTTCTTCGAGCGTTAACAAAGGTGCTGCTGTTTCTGCAATGAATTGATATACTTGCTGTTTTGAAAGAAGTTCTTGGTTTAGGAAAACTTGGTATAAAGGATTAACGTTCATGATAGATTTCCTCAACTTTTCTTTGTAATCGATACTGATCATCCATTGTAAACATGGCACTTACCAACAATGATTTAATGGGGACCTTTTCCTGTAAATGAATCGTTGTAAGAATCAATTCAATATCAGAATAATCTTTTAATGATTTCCTTATATTTCGTGTGGCAATAATTTCAACAATTTGTAATTCAGGAAATTTCTTTTCAACTTTTACTCTCAATAGTTCTGAAGTTCCAATTCCAGTGGTACACATAATCAAAGTACGAATAGGTAACTGATTGGTTTCAATCATTCGTGCAAAATACAATGTAATAAACCCATTCTCGTCTTCGTTTATAGCCGGTAGTTGATAGTTTTTACTTACTTGCTTAGAAACTTGCACAATTTTTCTAAAAATTGTTTCATACGTCATTTTTATTTGATCCAATAAACTATTCTTAACATGTATGCCGTTTTCAAGACGATTTATCATTGGTTTTATATGACTAGCCAATTCAAAAAGTAGCTGATCATTATCAGTTAAAATTTTTAGTTGTGCACTCATTTCCTCTAAATAAAATTGAGTAATTTGCATTACTTTGAAAGAAAAATTAGTTGCTTTACTAAATGAACCTTGCATCCTAGAAGAAACTAAATATTGATATAAGTAATAAATTTCAACGTTAGGCAGTCTCTTATTTAAATAAGTTTCAATCTGTTGAATCGTTGTTTGCGCGACCTTTTTGAGTACTAAGTCCTTTGTTAATTCTTGTTCTTCTTCGTCAGATAATTGGTATTTTTCAGAAATGGCTACTTTTCGTGAACGACTAATTAAGATATAAAGATGCGAAAAGATGTTTACATTATATGGATGTGGAATAGTAATATCTAGTTTCTTTTCAATGTTCCTGACTTGATCTAACGTAAAAAGGACATCATAATTATTAAAATTTAATGCTTTGTTGTTTCGAAGATCCTCAATATCGATAATGTTCAACAGTTGTATTCTATCGGAAATGGCTTTCCTGATAGCTCTTTCCTCCCCGATAATTGCCAACGTTCGATTTTTCCGTTTGAGTGTTAAATCATATTTCTTTAAATCTTCGGATAATTGTTGTTCATCGCTAAATATCACAGAATCGCCAACATAATATCTTGCAAATAATTCATAAACATTTTTAGCTTGTGGAGAAGCTAACAACAATTCCTCCAGAATTCGATTGCGTCTTTCCCTTGGCGAAAAATCACTTTCTTTTTCGACTAAATGTCGATTCTGTTCCATAAATCGTTCATAGTCTAGCTTGTATCCTCGTCCTTTCTCAGATAATATGAGTGAACCTTCTGAAAATTCATCGTTAATTTTTTTTATCAAACGATAAACTGTCTTAGGAGAAGTACTTAGGCAGTTTGCCAATTCTTCTGCAGTCATATAATCTTGTTTTTTTGAGAGAAGTAACAACAATTTTTGTCCACGTTCTTTTTTCGAACTCATAGCAACCCCTCCTTGATATATTTATTATAATCCATACAAAAGAAAACGCTTCCTTGTTTTCTGTCCGTTACATTGGCCATTTTTGTGAGTGGTTAAAGTGTTCAATTATGCGAAACTTTCTAAGGCTATTTATAAATAAAAATCTGTAGAGCAAGCGATTTTGAATTACTGGCTCTACAGACACTAATATTTTCAAAGAATACAAAAAAGGGCTGCCTTACGGCTAGCCCTTTTTTACTTTTATTTTACGGTAACATTTCCGATTACATCATTTATTGAAGTCGTTTGACCTGCTTTTTGTAAATCGTATTGAGCAACGATATCTTGATTTGTGAAAACAACAATTAAATCTGATTTTTTGCCAGCTTGTTTTAATGCGGCTAAATCAATGGTTGCAATTTTATCGCCTTGTTTTACAACTTGGCCTTCTTCAACATGTAATGTAAATGGTCCACCTTGTAACTCAACAGTATCTAGACCCATGTGTAATAATACTTCAATGCCTGAATCTGTTTGGATACCTAACGCATGCTTTGTTGGGAAAATGCTAGTAATTTTACCAGCAACGGGTGTTGAAACTTCGCCGTCTGTTGGAACGACAGCAAAACCGTCACCCATCATTTTTGCTGAGAAAACATCATCTGGTACTTCAGAAATAGGAATAACTTTCCCATTCGCTACAGAATATAATTCAGTTTCTTTCGTTGAAACTGGCGCTTTTTCTTCAACAACTGGTTTAGAAACAGGTGTTTCTTTGACTGGTGTTGCTGGCGCTTGGTGGTTATATAATCGTTGCATTTCGTCAGCAACAAATTGTACTTCCGTACCAACAATCACTTGGATATTGGTGTCATCAATGACTTTCACACCAGGAACCCCAGTTGCTTTAATTTTTGCTTGATCCACTTTGCCTGTATCTTTCACTGTTAAGCGTAAACGAGTTGTACAGTTATCAATAGAAGTTACATTAGCATCAGCGCCTAAACCATCATAAATACGACGAGCTAGAGAAGCAAATTTGTTGTCACCTTCTGCAACATCTGGCGTTTCTTCGCCATCGCCTTCTTCACGTCCTGGTGTCATTAAGTTAAACTTAGTGATTGCAAAACGGAAACCGAAGTAGTAAATTGCCGCAAAGATAAGTCCTTGAACCACCAACATCATTGGATGATTCGCGACTGGGTTTTTCAAACTTAAGAAAAAGTCTACAAAACCTGCACTAAAGGCAAAGCCAGCTGTCCAATGCATAAACGCAGCGAATGCTAAAGAAATACCTGTAAAGACTGCATGTAAAACATATAAAGGCCAAGCAACGAACATAAATGAGAATTCTAAAGGTTCAGTAACGCCTGTAAAGAAAGCCGCAAAACCAGCAGCTAACATTAATGAAGCTGTAACTTTTTTCTTCTCAGGACGCGCACATTGATAAATAGCAAACGCGCCTGCTGGTAAACCAAACATCATTACTGGGAAGAAACCAGCTTGGTACATCCCTGTTTGTCCTACAATTGCTTTACCAGTATCTAACGCTTGTTGACCAGCTAAAAAGTTCCCAATATCATTGATACCAGCAACATCAAACCAGAAAACAGAATTCAAGGCATGGTGTAAGCCTGTTGGAATTAATAGTCGGTTAAAGAAACCATACAAGCCAGCTCCTACGAAACCTAAGCTAGAGATTCCTTTACCAAAAGCAACTAATCCGTTATAAACAACTGGCCAGAAGAAGAATAAGACAGCTGAGATTGCTAACATCGAAATAGCTGACATAATAGGAACTAAACGTTTTCCACTAAAGAATGATAAAGCCATTGGCAATTTCACACCAGAGAAACGATTATACATTGCCGCAGCAACTAAACCAGCGACAATCCCGACAAAGACATTGTTGTCCATGCTGTTGAAGGCTGGGTTTACTTCAGCAATATCCTTGAAGCCTTTAATGGCTTGGATAGAAGCAGGCGCTAAAACAGTTTTTGGCACTAAATAAGCGACTAAACCAGCTAATGCTGCCGATCCATCTTTATCTTTTGACATTCCTAACGCTAAACCAACCGCAAATAATAATGCTAAGTTGTTTAAGATAGCCAAACCACCATTCATTAGAAAAGTTGTGGCTGGACTAGCGCCGATTGTTCCCACGATCCAGTTAGCAATACCGACTAATAAAGAAGCCGCCGGTAATACAGCAACTGGTAACATTAACGAACGTCCCATTCTTTGCATATACGCTTTCATTATACGTAACTCCTCACATAAACTATTTAATTTTTATTATTTGGTCATTCTTAATCGTTCAATGTGAATCGATAAATAACCAAGTTCTTCATTTGGTACTTGATAATGAAAATTTCTCATTAATAAGACTTGTACTTTTTTTGAGATTTCATAGCTTTCAGCATACTTTTTCTTTACGACTTCCAAAATTTCTTCATCTAAAACAGCATATTGATTTTGTTGGAAGCGATGAATAAACAAACGTAAATGATTCACCAAACGTGAATAACTGAGACTATTTTTATCATCATGAATATCAATAGCCAATTCCTGCTCGATTAAATGAATAATTTCAGAAACGATTGTAACTTCACGGATACTTTTACTATTATCAGTACGCCCGCTGCGAGCACTATGGATATGAATTGCAATATATCCCGCTTCATCATAACTAAATGGAATTTCTAAGGTTTGTGTTAAATATTCTACAGCCCATTGAGCAATAGCAAATTCTTCACTATATAAAATCTCAATTTCACTTAAAAGCTTGTTCCGAACAATAATATTATTTTGAATATTTTCAGCTGCAAAAGCAATGTGATCACTCAACCCAATATTAATATGTTCATTCAACTTTTCACCCAATACCGTTTCAGCATGTTGGATAATTTCTTCACTCGCTAAAAAGTATTTGTCTTCAATTTGTGATAGCAGTACTTGAAGTTTTTTCAGTCCTTCTGGCTCCATCACAAACATCCGCTCCACCAATTGTCGAGATAAGACATCATTTTTAGTCTTATTAAACCCGACGCCTTTACCGACAGCTACTTTCTCCTGTCCTTCGTCAAGAACAAGTACAGCATTTTGATTTAGCACCTTTTTAATTTTCATAAATGACCCTCTTCTGCAGAAGTAATTCTAACATCTTCAGTGAAAACAACAAAAAAAGCATAGAACAATCCCGTTAAACATGTTGCGTAACCATTGTACACCACATTGTATTACGAAATTCTTCCATGCCTAGTATTATCTAGTCACATGAAAACGCTATTCATTTGTTAACAGTGCTTATTCTAACGAGTATCATTATTTTTGTCAACCTTTTTCAATTATTTTTTTATTAATTGTTGACTATTAACAAAAAAGAAGCTCTTATCGGGAAGAGGTCGGGACAGAAGTGTTTAACTCCGAGAACCAAGTAGGTACTGTTCAACATCTATTTGCTTTGCAAATAGTGTTTCTCAGCAATAAGAAGGAATTTCCGAAAATTGTCATAAAACACAACGAAGTACGAGTTGATGTTGCATGATACCTACCTGGTGTTCTTTAATTTTTGGAGAATTTCGGCTTATTTCCGAAGGAGTTGCTTTTGTTCAGCTGATTATCTTAATGTCTCACAAAAACGATTCTTCGCCGTAGGCTTGATCCAAGGCTTGTTGAATATCTTCGATAATAGATGTTGGCTCTTCCAAACCAACGTACATGCGAATGTGCGCTGGCGACAAACCTCTTTTCTGAACAGCCGCCAAGTTATTGCCTTTGAATACAGGCAAGGCCAAACTTTCAAAACCACCCCAACTGACCCCAATTGTGACCAACGTCAATGCATTCACAAATGTTTTCAAACGTTCAAAATCGGTATCTTTTAAATCAATCGCAAACAATGAGCCATAACCTGTTAAATATTTTTCTGCTAACGCTTGTTGTTGTTGATTTCCTACAAAAGGATGATATAAGCGACTGATTCGCGGATCTTTTTGCAAAGCCGACAGTACCGTTTGGATGGCTTGAGACTGATGCGCCAACCGAACAGGCATGGTACGAATACCACGTAACGCTAACCAAGAATTGAAGGGACTATTGACTGCGCCTAATGCTTGATGACCATGTTCAAAAATTTGATCTACAAGCGCTGCTTTGCCAATGACAGCCCCTGCTACAATATCCGAATGACCACCAATATATTTGGAACAAGAATGAATCACCAGGTCCACATTATGGCATAAAGGATGCTGAAATAACGGTGACGCCCACGTGTTATCAATGACAGTGTATGCGCCGATTTTTTGTGCTAACGCAGTTATTTTTTCTAAATCTAGCAGTTCAAACTTTTGTGAGGACGGACTTTCAAAGTAAATGACTTTGGTGTTTTCCTGAACAAATTGAAAAAGTTCTTCTGTTTCTGTAACGTCTACTTTGGTCAAGGATACGCCAAATTTCTCTAAATATTGCACAAACGAAACAGATTCTCCATAAATTGTATTGACCATTAAAACATGATCGCCTTGTTGGAGCAACGTAAACAGCGTTGCCGAAATAGCGCCCATTCCTGAGGCAAAAACTTTACATTTTTCTCCACGTTCCAAACGAGCAATTTTTTTCTCTAAAATTTCTGTTGTGGGGTTGGTGCCACGTGTGTAAACATAATTATTTTTTTCATCTATACTCGCTGCCATAAATTCTTCGTAAGTTGGAAAATAAAAGGAAGAGGTTTGAACCAACTCGGGCACCATCGGATGATACATTTTTTCCATTCCTTTTTCCACTTCACAGCAAATATTTTCATCATTCTCAACATGCATTTCCTTCACTCCTCTTTCTCTACAATGTTTCTGGTACTTCATGGGCTTCTTCTTTTTGATATTGTCGATCTAAGGCTTTTACAAATGGATAATAAATAACGACACTAGCCGCAACAGCTAAAACTTGCGTCACTGCACCTTGCCATTTTCCCACTAAAAAACCCGAAAACAGAAAGGGCGTAGCCCATGGTGCTTGAATGTTTGTAAACATTGACATGAACCCAATTTTCATTGACAGAAAGGCAATCAAGACAGATACAATCGGCGCGACCGCAATCGGAATCAATAATAAAGGGTTAAAAATAACTGGGAGTCCAAAAATCAAGGGTTCATTAATATTGAAAAATGCTGGAACAAACGAAATTTTCGACATGGCTTTCATTCTAGACGAATGTCCGACGATGGCCATTGCAATAGCCAAGCCAATCGTACAACCAGCGCCTCCAATTGTAGCAAATTGATCGAGCATTTGGACCGTGCCAAAGTTTCCATTTTGAGCAGTTAATTGTCCTAATTCCGCTAAGCTTTGGTTTTTGTCTGCATTCGCATATAAAATAGGATATAGCATGGAATTGATGACAGTTGGATGAATCCCAAACCACCAGAACAATCCATTTAAGCCAGCCACAATAATAATTGCAAAAGGGGTTCCGATTAAACCTTGCAGTGGCGCTTGAATCACCGCATAAATTAATTGCGGGAAGGAATCCGCAAACGAAAGCCCAATCCCATTAATCAATAAAGCCACCGCTACCACAAAAATCCCAGGAATCAATGCACTAAAAGCTTGGCTCACCATAGAAGGCACGCTGTCAGGCATTTTGATGACTAATTTTTTCTTAATACAGAAACGAGTCAACTCAACCGAAAGAATTGACATAATAATGGCCGTAATCACCCCTTGCGTTCCTAACCAATCAAACGATAAAACTTTCGTCACAACTTCGCCTGATTCAGTGGTCACCGTTTTCGGTAAAACGACTACGTAAGCAACAATTCCTAAAATTAATGAAGTTAAACGGTCCATTTCGTAACTTTCCGCCAATTTATAGGACATCGTCCCAGCAAAAATAATTCCCATCATATTGAAAGTTGCTCGATAAGCTGGTGAAATCATATCCGCCCAACCTGCACCGAAAATTCTAGCCATAAAATCGCCATACCCTGCTACTGGAAAATCTGTAATCAACATAAAAATCGACCCAATAATTGTTAACGGCATAATTGCAAAAAAACCATTTCTTAAGGCTTGAAAATAACGTAAACTTGTAATCCTTGAAACTTTAGGCACTACGGTTTGCTCCACCCAGTTTGTTAACTTATCCATTTCACTTCTCTCCTTAATCCTTTGTGATATCCTCATCATAAAGAAACCGATTTCTGATGTAAATACGACTAACTGATTCTGTAACTATGTTTCATAATTCATACGCTTAAGGTATACTGAAAGCGAAACAAAGTACCACAGAGAGGTGAACCCATTGAATCTAATCGAATGTTTAGAACAAAAAGAACGCTATACATATAACGAAGGGCTAATTATTGATTTTATTTTATCTCATACTGAACGAGTCCTGCATATGTCGATTTATGAACTAGCAGAAGCCACCAACTCTTCAACTTCCACGATTGTTCGTTTGTGTAAAAAAACAGAAACTAGCGGTTTCAAAGAATTTAAAATCCGCTTGTCCCGCGACTTAGAAATTCACTACCAAGCAATCCGGAATGTTGATGCGAATATGCCTTTTTTAGCGCAAGATTCTGATTTACTAATTGCCAAGAAAATTGCGCAGTTAACGACCGAAACTGTTCAATCCACTCAACAGTTATTAACCGAGGCCATGTTAAATAAAAGCATTGATTTACTTTTAACCGCTGAAAATATTTTAGCTGTGGGTGTCAGTAACTCCTACATTCGCTTAACGGATTTTCAAACAAAGTTATTACGCATTCAGCTATTTATCCATTTAATCCCTTATCAAGCTGAACAATTTTATTTAGCCATCAATGCCACCAAAAATGACGTAGCCATCCTCGTCTCTTACAGTGGTAACACTGCAGAAATCGTTAATGAAGCACGGATTTTTGCAGAAGGAGGCACCCCGATTATTGCCATTACTTCAGACTTGAACAGCCAATTAGCTAAATACGCTACAGTGATTTTGCCCATTCCTAACGTTGAACATGCAGATTTCAAAGTCTCGACTTTTTCCTCTCAACTAGCCATCGAATATATTCTCAATGTCCTTTATTCCTGTATTTTTAGTCGCAATTTCGATAAGAATTACACATCACAAAAAAATACACCTACTTCGATACTTAAATTTTAAACAAAACAAAAAAACAGTACTGATGATCAGTACTGTTTTTCACAATCGGGAAGACAGGATTCGAACCTGCGACCCCTTGGTCCCAAACCAAGTGCTCTACCAAGCTGAGCTACTTCCCGGGCTATGAAGTTAAAGTAATAAAAAAAGACTATCGAATTAAAAAGAAACTCACGTACACCTTTTTAAAACTTAGTCAATCACTCAACTATGCACCCAAAGGGAGTCGAACCCCTAACCTTTTGATTCGTAGTCAAACACTCTATCCAGTTGAGCTATGGGTGCTAAATATAAAACAATGCCGAGGACCGGAATCGAACCGGTACGGTGATCACTCACCGCAGGATTTTAAGTCCTGTGCGTCTGCCAGTTCCGCCACCCCGGCGTAATGAATTGGCTAAGCGGAAAACGGGGTTCGAACCCGCGACCCCCACCTTGGCAAGGTGGTGCTCTACCACTGAGCTATTTCCGCAAAATGGTGCCGGCTAAAGGACTTGAACCCTCGACCCTCTGATTACAAATCAGATGCTCTACCAACTGAGCTAAGCCGGCTAAATATGCGGGTGAAGGGACTTGAACCCCCACGCCTTGCGGCGCTAGATCCTAAATCTAGTGCGTCTGCCAATTCCGCCACACCCGCAAATGAAATATGAATATGAGCCGTACAGGGCTCGAACCTGTGACCCTCTGATTAAAAGTCAGATGCTCTACCAACTGAGCTAACGGCTCAAAAAATGGAGGTTAACGGGATCGAACCGCTGACCCCCTGCTTGTAAGGCAGGTGCTCTCCCAGCTGAGCTAAACCTCCAAAAACAACAATTCGCGTGGCGACGTCCTACTCTCACAAAGGGAAACCCTTCACTACAATCGGCGCTAAGAAGCTTAACTTCTGTGTTCGGCATGGGAACAGGTGTATCCTTCTCGCTATCGCCACCACACTGGGTGTTGTTTCTTATTGAGTTGAATCTTCATTCACTCAAAACTGGATTGAAGTTTGAATCAAAATAACCAAGTTGCTTTTACTTATCCATTCTTTGGTTAAGTCCTCGACCGATTAGTATTGGTCCGCTCCAACTATCACTAGCCTTCCACTTCCAACCTATCTACCTGATCATCTCTCAGGGGTCTTACTTTCTTAAAGAAATGGGAAATCTCATCTTGAGGTGGGCTTCACACTTAGATGCTTTCAGCGTTTATCCCTTCCCTACATAGCTACCCAGCGATGCTCTTGGCAGAACAACTGGTACACCAGCGGTAAGTCCACTCTGGTCCTCTCGTACTAGGAGCAGATCCTCTCAAATTTCCTACGCCCG